>Ga0082212_10000002_pt1 | contig 768850 bp, 667 predicted proteins | sample TergutNt197P3_FD_71548 | JGI IMG/M metagenome (GOLD analysis project Ga0082212, IMG submission 71548) | Neocapritermes taracua P3 segment gut microbial communities from Petit-Saut dam, French Guiana - Nt197 P3 | ecosystem: Host-associated > Arthropoda: Insects > Digestive system > Gut ... | reverse complement strand
GGTAACGATAGGTAAGACTTTGAAATTATCGCTATCTTTTCCCCCGTTCCGAACCGTGCATGAGACTTTCACCTCACACGGCTCTCCATCTAATCATCGCATTTCTGCTCAATCACACAATTTACAGATTTTACTCGCAATTTATTAAGTTTTTCTAATTGATTTTTATCTAACTTAATTAATTGTAAATATTTATTTATCGTGTCCTCTTTCGTGGCGTGGATTAACTTATGAACATTTTCTGTTACCCAAACTAAATTTTTGAAATTATCATCACCGTTTAATTCTTTGGGAATTATATGATGTATTTCCATTTCACCAATTTTTAATTCTTCACCTGTTATGAAACATTTACCCCATTGTGCTGAATAAACGCTTATGCGATTATCTGCTAATTCTGCCGAATCATTTGGTAATGGGTTTTCCATAATGTAGTGTAGTATGTCTGTATTGATTTTTAGTTTGTTGTGTATTAAGTTTCTTCCCTCTTCCGTATAGTCACATATTTTTTGAGTAAATCCTAACGGATTTTTGTGTTTGACTGCGGGAATCGGAAATAAACATATTCCTGCCACATATTGCTTTTTGTAGTTATAACCTTTATATCGTTTTGTATAAGTTTGACTTGGGATTCCGCTTTCACTCATAATCGTATTTAGGTGATTATGTCTGAAAATTCGCACATTATTTTCTATTTCGCCACAATCTATATTGACATGGGTTGCAATATTGAAATAATTCTGTATTCCTACAACCGTAGCATTGTAACGTAATATATTTTGTGGGGTGGGGCTTTCCTTAATCTTTTCGATACATTCTCTAATCTTGGCTGCTGACCTTGATTTCGATTTTCCCGACATGTGAGAATTTATAACCCATTTTTCACCTTTAAGTTTGGCTTTGAACCTAAACCCTAAAAATTCTGACGTACTTCGTCTTAAATCGGATATTGCTGACTTTTCCATATTTATTTCAAGGTCTAATCGTTCTTTAAGCCACATCTTAACTGCTTCAAAGGTTTTCTCACTATCAGTCTTATGTCTGCAAAAGATTTTAAAATCATCGGCGTAGCGAATTATATACATTTCTTTCAGGTTGGTTTTACGCAATTTTTCGTATATACCGCCTCTGTGTGTTGTGCCGTCTTTTTTGACTGTCACTTTTCTTTCCTTGATATTAAATGCTTTCCATTGTGAATCAATCCACCAATCGAGTTCATTTAACACTACATTCGATAAGAGTGGTGACAATATCCCACCTTGCGGAGTTCCCTTTCGTGCTTTCGCACTTATATGGAAACGTGTCGCACTTCAAGTTGTATTTTTTCGCTTGTATGCGGTGAAAAATCCCCACCCTTAGGACAGGTAAAAGTGAATGATAAAAGCAACGAAATCAAGGCAGTGCCGGAGTTATTGGAGATATTGTATTTGAAAGGGTGTATCGTGACGATAGACGCGATGGGATGTCAGAAAGAGATAAGCGAGAAGGTGACGATGAAAAAAGCGGATTATGTGTTTTCGTTGAAAGAGAACCACCCAGACCTGTATAACGACGTAAAATTCTACTTTGCGAATGAGCCAGTAAAAAAGAGTACAGTTACGCAAAGCAAAGGACATGGGCGAATAGAGAAACGCGAATACTATTTGGAAACGAATATCACATGGCTGCACAATAGAGACGAATGGACAAATTTGAACGGTATAGGCATGGTAAAATCGACGGTTTCAGAAAAAAGCAACATCAGGGAAGAAACAAGATATTTCATTACATCGCTATTGAGTGTGGAGTTATTTGCCAAAGCCGTTCGAGCACATTGGAGTATTGAGAGTATGCACTGGTGTCTTGATGTTGTTTTCCACGAAGATGATTGTCAGATTCGCAACGCCAATGCTGCCGAAAATTTCGCTGTTATCCGTCATATTGCCACCAATGTTCTCAAAAATTACCCCGTCAAAATGAGCCTTGCTCGAAAACGCAGAAAATGTCAGTACGACGCCGATTTTATGGCTGACGTTCTCTTATCCGCTTTTTCTTGACTTTTTTCATGCGTTCGCCGTGTTGTTATAGTAATATTGACAAATGTGTTTTAATATGTTATAATATCAAAAATATAATTGAAAAAAATAAATTTTGAGGAATCAAAAATGGAAATTAAAGACGTTTACGGAAACAGAATTTCAAGAAAAGTAGGCGACAGGATTTTAGACAACTCTGGGAATTGGATATATGAAATCAGGGGTGACCGAATTTATAAGACAAATGGAGATTGGGCATACGAAATTAGAAGTGACAGGATTTATAAAACAAACGGTGATTGGGTATATGAGATAAGAGGCGACCGCATATACGATACATCGGGAAATTGGTTAAGTTCGGAATATTGATAAATAATACAAAAGTAAATAAAGTGGAAGGAATAATTATGGCAAGAACAAGAGATGAAATTCAAACGGAAATTGATGATAATAAAAAGGCGATAGCATTGTATGAAGATATGTTGAGTACCCCAGAGCTTATGCAAATTGCCAAAGGACAGGGATTTCCAATACGTGATAATATGCGTCTATGTAAGGAAGCCATTGATAGATGTGAAAAAGAACTCCGCGAAATATACTTGGAAGTACCATCACAAAGCATAAAAGAACAAATATTAAACTCAAAAAAGTATTATGGTTGTATTTCCGTTGGGTCGTTCCACACAGTTGGTTTGAAAACAGATGGTACAGTTGTTGCGGTTGGGAAGAATGAATATGGTCAATGCAATACTAAAAGTTGGCGGAATATTGTCGCGGTTTCCGCTGGAAATCAGCACACCGTCGGTTTGAAAGTAGATGGTACAGTTGTTACGGTCGGAAGCGGTGCGATGTACAGCTCATTTAAAGGTAGAGTAATTGATATAGGTTGTTGCAACACCAACAGTTGGCGTGATATTGTCGCGGTTTCCGCAAAAGGTTTATTGACAGTCGGCTTGAAAGCAGATGGCACACAAGTTACAACTGGAGTGGCCAGTAGCGGTGGTAGTGATTATTTAGGCGATGATATTGTAGAAATTTCCATTGGCCGCCATCCATATGATATATTTGGTGTTGGTGATAGTTTATATTTATTGGCTTTGAAATCGGACGGTAGCGTATTGTGTTGCGGTGATATTGACAGCACCATTAGTTGGCGGAATATTGTCGCAATTTCTGCCGAGTATCCCCGTATCGGCTTAAAAGCAGATGGCACAGTTGTCGCGGTTGGCGATAATGAATATGGTCAATGCAATACCAAAAGTTGGCGGAATATTCTTGCTATTTCCACTGGATTGAGGCACACCGTTGGCTTGAAAGCGGATGATACAGTTGTTGCGGTTGGCGATAATAAATATGGTCAATGCAATGTCGAAAATTGGCAGAATATTGTCGCGATTTCTGCTGGATATTTGCACACTGTTGGCTTAAAGGCAGATGGTACAGTTGTTGCGGTTGGCTATAATGAATATGGTCGTTGCAATGTCGAAAATTGGCGAAATATTGGTCCGCCCGATAAAGAACAGCTTTTACAATCTATGCGTTGGGATCAACAAGGATTATGTCGTTATTGTGGTGGACAATTAAGCGGATTGTTTATCAAAAAATGCAAATCTTGCGGTAAGCCGAAATAATATTATTGGATAAAATAAAAAATTAATGGCGAAAATAAAGTTTATATTCTTACCCTTAATCAGTTATTATTATGAAGTTTATTTGATAAAAAGTTAAGGAAGTGTTGTCTATGAATTATGAAATAAATAATATAGGCGATATATTAGAATGTTTTGATATATTGAATAGCGACGAAAAATATGTCGAAATAATTAAGCATATATATGTTAAAGCCGAAAATGAATTAAGCGCAACAAAAATAATTTTCCCAAATTATACCGACCATACTATAAATCATAGTAAAAAAGTTTTAGGGTATGTTTATGCTGTTCTTAATCAGACTTTGGGAAAAAGTACCGATACATCAAAAAACAAAAGCCTTGATTTGAAAACAGGTTTGAATATAAATGAAACGTTTATATTGATATGCGCAATATTGCTTCACGACATTGCGATGGCAACAGCATACGATAAAAATGGAAAAGAAAAACCTTTATATGTTACAAAAATAACTGATGAAGAACGTAATTACATACGTGACAATCATGCAAAACTTGGGGAAAAGAAAATTAAAAAAGAAGCGAGGCAATGGTTTAAAAATTTTGGTTCGCCAATTTTTACGGGTTTTATTGCAAGTGTTGTGTCGAATCATACCCAAAATATAACGCTTATACACGATGAAACTGCTTTAAATATAAGGCTTAAATTGCTATCAGCGCTCTTAAAATTGGGGGATGCTTTACATATCACGAAAGATAGAGCTGATATAAATGATTTGAACAGTTTTTTAATTGAAAATGATAGCGTATTCCACTGGGGACTTGTTCATTTTGTTGAATCAATAACAATAAATAAATTTGATTTTTTTGTAAAATTTCGATTTTATGACGATACTAATAATTCCGAAAGGATAAAGAAAAAGGTAAGTTATGATGTTTTAAAGAATTTAAGAGCTAATAAAAATAATAACAATGAAAATAATATTTTATATGTATTACGTAATTATGGTATTCCGATAGAAATTGATTTTTATACAACCGAAGATAGTAAAATAATTGACGATATTAGCAATTCAGCGAAAGAAATGCTTAATAATGTGCTAAATGAAAAACTTAAATTTGTTGCTCCTCCACCATTTAAAACATATTCAAAAATCAGAGACGAAAGTAACAATTCAAATATTTTAGGGGGTAATTAATTATGAAAAAATCGTTAAAAAATCGTTTACAAAATGAATTTTCTGCAATTAATGAACAGATAAATTTAAATGAAAAGGACGATAGTATTGAAATCATTTTTGGAACGACATATGATGATAAAAATAAAACACCAATACAGATTTTATTAATAGAACGAGAAGATTTTATTGAACTTGGAGACGAAGGGCTAACTTTTAAATATTTAGACGAAATATTTGAGTTGGGAGAAGAAGATGTAAAGAAAAATGTTAAGGCAATAACAGATTTTTATGAGGTAGATATTATTGAGGTAAATCCTATAATTGATTCGTATATCATAAAAAAAGTCGAAAACGATTCAAATATTTTAGTTGAATTATTGAAATTCCACGATTGCATAGGTTTTCTTAATGCAATGAAAATATTTTATGTATAAATAAGGCGAAAAACACAGTAATGTTTTTCACCGAAACTTATCATATTTGGGGCGTTTTGTCAACAACAATTCTGTAAACTTTTCTATTTTTTGCGGAAACGAAAACTTTACAACCCTGTTATTGACAAGGTGAGTTTGCGGAATTTTCAAAAAATATTTTAAAATAACAAAACAAAAAACAACTTGACAATACTCGTGAACCCGCACTCGCGACTTCAAACAAATAACAGGGTAGGAAAACTGCACAACGCCCACAAGGGTTGATATTTCAGCCTTTGCGGGCTTTTTTTATGTCTAAATTGTAAAAATGATATTTTTTAGTTTGCACCCCTTGACAAATTCAGCGTGAGTGGGGGCAGACAGGCAATAACTTCTTACGGGCGTTGCTCGCGCTCGGTTTGAGGGTCTTTGCGATTTACACAACTATTTTGACCCGTCAATATCGGTGCAGGAAACTTTTATCAGCAGACGCGCCGGCAAAGACGAATTTCAAAAAGCTATCGAGATACCCCCGGCAGATGATGAATTTAACCATATCCGGGACGAGTACGGCGGCATATTGAAAATACAGCTTGAAAAGGGCAACAACGGGCTTGTGCGGACGAAATATCTCACGTTTTCCATAGAAGCGGACAGCATGAACACCGCGAAATCCCGGCTTGTCCGTATCGAAACGGATATATTAAACCATTTCAAAATGATAGGCGCGGCGGCGCGTCCGTTGAACGGCAAAGAGCGGTTAGGGGCTATACACAGCGTCCTACATCTCGGCACAACCGACCCTTTCAATTTTGAATGGGACTGGCTTTCAAAAACGGGGCTTTCCACAAAAGACTACATTTCCCTGTTCGATGGCGTTATCAAACCCAATCCAATAATCGTCGCTGTGTTCCTGTTTGTCTAAATGATAAAAAATCATACTTCGATATAATTTAAAATGTTCTTAATAAGTCTGCAAGCTGTTCCGTTAAGATTGAAGTTTTCTACGATATAATCGTAAAATTCATTCGGATTCATAATATTAAAGCCTCCTTTCCGTACAAAGATTTCAATATTCTTATGCCCTCATCAATTTCGGCTTCCGGGTTTTTTCCGAGTTGAGCATAAAAACCGGGATTCCCCGGAGTATGCTTTTACGGCCTGTCAAACGGTACGGCCTTTTCATAGCTCTTTGACAAAGAAAGCCCGCAAGATAACGGCGGCGCAGTATAAAGCAAAACGGATAACTTTCTGTTTCCATGCCGAGCAAACGGCGGGTGCGCCAAGATGTCATTTATGACGGAGCGACAACACCGACAGCCGCAAAGCAGATACGGGTGATTTGCGGGCTATGACCGCGTGGGGGCGATATTGATACTCCTGTCCAGTCTTAACATGAGCGTTAAAAGCGTCGCACGTATTGAGGACAGCCCGGTGAGAACCACGGGGGAGTGAAATTCTCGTGAGGACGCGCCCGCGTCCGTCCGTTGTGCTTATGATTTACACAAAATTATAAACTCAATGGGGGTGTTATTTTGGCACGAAAAAAAGAAACTGCCGACACTCTCCCCATGCTGAAAACCGTGGAACAAATGAGCCGGATTAGCGGCATTGGCGAAAACAAGCTCCGTGAGCTTATGGATAGCGGCGAACTTGAATACGTCCAAAACGGAAACCGACGCTTGATAGCCGACACCGCTATATGGGATTGGTACAACCGCGTCAAGACCACGGCGGCAAAGGGGGCGTAGAGGATATGGCAGTACAACCGAGAACAATACAGAACAAGCGCGACGCAAACGGCGTATTGACGGGAAAATCCGGCACAGTTTACGACGTGAATATAAAATACAATTCGCCGGAGGGTAGAAAAACCTACACCAAGCGCGGGTTTGCGACGAAAAAAGAAGCGTCGCAACATGAAGCCGAAATGAAAGTAAAATTGCAAAATCCCGTTTATGCTCCTGTAAATACATCACACGGCAAGCAGACAGTCAAGGAATATCTTAATGAGTGGGTAGAGAACCACGGCAAGGCTAACTTACGTCCGTCCACTTTCGCAGGATATAAGAGCCATATCAATAATCATATCCTGCCGTATGTCGGCCATGTACAGCTTAACCAACTATCCCCGGCCATGCTTGATAATATGTTTCAACAGTTATTTGACAGGGGGCTATCTCAAAGTACAGTACGGTATGCACAGCGTATTTTGAGCGTTTCAATGGAAGCGGCGCGTAAATACCGATACATTGAACATAACCCCGCCCGCGATATTATAACCAAGTTTGGCAAACAGGGCAAAACGCCCGACCCGTACACGATAGAGCAAGTACAGCAATTTATGGGGAAAGTGGCGGGTACAGAATGGGAATTACCCGTTGTACTCGCGGGATTATACGGTCTGCGAATAAGTGAGGTTATCGGTTTGCGTTGGCAAAACGTCGATTTGGATAAAATGCAGTTTAGCGTTGTGGAGCAAATGCCTTTCAAAGTTCCGGCAGGGACAAAGATAATAGATGAAATGGCTCCGACAAAATCCAACGACCGGGTATTACCGATTACCGAAACCACATTACCGTATTTCATGCGGCAGTTTGAATTACAGGAGCGGCAAAAGGCTTTTGCCCACGCGGGCGGCGGGGAGTATCACGACAACGACCTTGTATTAGCCAAGCCGGACGGCTCACCAAACAGGCGAGATAGAATGTCAACGAATTTCGGTCAGCTTATCCGGCATTTAGAAATGCCGCATATCCGCTTTCACGACCTGCGCCATACGGCGGCGACGAATATGCACCAACTAACGGGCGATTTCTACACCGTGGGCGAGATATTAGGGCATACCTTAAAAGGAATAGGAATGTCGCTCGGTATATCTACCAACCTTGAAGCGGTAACGGCTCGTTATGTTGATGTGCGGCTTGAACGAAAAAAAGAAGTTCTTGACAAATATCACACGGCAGTACACAATACAAAAAAAGAACCGTCAGCCGGAGAGCCGACAAAAAAGCCAAAGAAAAAAAGCAACGATATAGACCTATGAGGGCGCGTAACTTTTTATAAATCCGCGCCCCTTTTTATATCGTTTTAGAGAATGTGGGCGGCAAAAGGGCGTCAGTGTATGCAACAAATATGAATATGTTGTATATGGGATTTTTACTGGGCGTCACGGATTAGGGCGTCATGGGCGTCAAAACAAAAAAGTGGGCGCCAAACAAGGGCAAGGCAAAAGCCCGCAACCTCTTGCAGTTACGGGCTTTTATGGCGGAGAGGGCGGGATTCGAACCCGCGTGGGATTGCTCCCAAACTGATTTCGAGTCAGCCCCGTTATGACCACTTCGATACCTCTCCACAGTATATTTATTCACTTTTAGGCACTTGTAACATGATTTCGAGTCAGCCCCGTTATGACCACTTCGATACCCCTCCACGGAATATTTATTCACTTTTTGGCACTTGTAACATGATTTCGAGTCAGCCCCGTTATGACCACTTCGATAACCCTCCGCATATATGAAACCCCGAAAATCAGCAAAAATTTCCCTTTTGGAAAAATGGCAACGATTCAAGGCAACGCAAGCAAATATTTGATTTTTATTACACCTCAAAAGCCGCGTAAAATCAAGGCTTTTCGCAATCTTATGGTAAATGAGCCAACAGTATTTCGAGTCGAGGCCGTTATAACCACTTCGATATTCCTCCGTATTATTTTAACAAGTTATATTTTAACTCTTATTTTTATTTTTGTCAAGTGGGTAATAATATTATACAGCAAATTTCTTTTTTTATAAAAAACAAAAATATCAAAAAAAATATATTGACATTTGATTGAATTTAATGTATAATGATTAATTATATAAAATTTTAATAAAAATAAATTTTAACCAAAGGAGGGTATATTTATGTCTGAATCAAAATATAATCAATTCGAAAACGCTCAGACCCAATTTGATAAAGCCGCTGAAATCCTCGGATTAGACGACGGCATGAAAGAATTGCTGCGCGAACCTATGAGAATAACTCAGGTCAGAATCCCCGTAAAAATGGACGATGGCTCAACCAAAGTGTTTACAGGTTTCCGTTCGCGTCACAACGACGCGAGAGGTCCGGCAAAAGGCGGACTGCGATTTCACCATGAAGAAACAATAGACGACGTTAAAGCTTTGTCTATGTGGATGACATGGAAATGCGCGGTGTTAAATATTCCGTTGGGCGGAGGCAAAGGCGGAATCGTATGTGACCCGACCATTCTTTCAAAAGGCGAGCAGGAAAGGCTCTGCCGCGGATTTATCCGTCAGATATATAATCAGATAGGCCCGAATATTGACGTTCCCGCTCCGGATTACGGCACCAACGCCCAGCACATGCTCTGGATGCTCGACGAATATGAAACTATCTCCGGAGGAAAATATCCCGGCACAATTACCGCAAAACCAGTAGGCATGGGGGGATCCCTCGGAAGAACAGAAGCTACGGGTTACGGAGTTATCTGGACGCTTGCCGAAGCGTTGAAAATCAAAGGCATCGATATAACAAAAACTACTGCGTCTATTCAGGGAAGCGGCAACGTTGCGGAATATACGGCAAAAAAATATGTCGAATTGGGCGGGAAAGTCACGGCTATATCATGCTGGCATAACGAAGATAAAAAAGTATATACGTTTATAAATAAAAACGGAATAGATATATCAAAACTTATGAGCGTAAAAAATTCTTTCGGAAGCATTGACAAAGCCGAAGGGATTAAACTCGGTTATGAAGTATTTGAAGGCGATTCAAAATGCACAAAATGGCTTGAGCAGGAAGTCGATGTACTTATGCCCTGCGCCCTTCAAAATCAAATCACACCGGATAATTTCCCGCTGATAAAAGACAGCGTGAAATTTATTGCCGAAGGCGCGAACGGTCCGGTAACCCCCGACTGCGACGAGTTGATAAAAAATAAAGGCATATTCATGCTCCCCGATTTTTTGTGCAACGCGGCCGGAGTAACGTGCAGTTATTACGAGCAGGTTCAATGCAATATGAATTATTTCTGGACCAAAGAAGAAGTTCTGGAGAAATTAGAAAAAGCAATGAAAGACGCTTTTAAGGCAGTATATGAAGTAGCAAAAGAGAAGAATTTATATATGCGCGACGCAGCTTATGTTATCGCGATAAACAGAGTTGCCGAAGCGGTAAAATTGCGCGGCTGGGTTTAAACAAATAAAAATTAATAACATAATCGTGCGAACGGACAAATTTTTTTGATTTGTCCGTTCGTCAAGTTAAAACGGTAACAGAATATTAATAAAGCAATGATAAAATATAATTTGTTTGAATTTAATATAACGAGGTATAATAAATGAACGAAAAAAAAATAATACCGGGTATTGACATTAAAAACGGTAAAGTAGTAAAAAGCGTAAAGTTTTTAGACACAAAAGAAGTAGGGGACGACCCTGTAGCGTTCGCAAAAAAATACTGCGACGACGGCGCGGACGAATTAGCCGTGCTTGATATAATGGCCTCTATCGAAGGAAGGCAGACAAGATTCGATATAATCAGACAAATGAGGGAAATAATAAATATACCTATTTCGGTCAGCGGTGGAATCAGGAATCTGACAGATATAGAGAACGCGTTAAACGCAGGCGCGTCAAAAGTAGCGGTGAGTACAGCCGCCGTAAAAGATAAAAATTTGATAAAAGAAGCCGCCGTGAAATTCGGCAGTGAAAAGATTATATTGACGATAGATACCAGAAAGAGTAACAGTGGCAAATATACTGTATATATAAACGGCGGTATAGGCGGAGAAGATACAGGCATTGAATTAATTGACTGGATAAAAGAAGCCGAACGGCTTGGAGCGGGCGAATTATTGCCGACTTCGTTAGATACCGACGGGGTCAAGGGCGGATATGACATAGAGTTATATAATCTTATATGCAATTCAGTAAAAATTCCCGTTACCGCGTCGGGCGGCTGCGGCAAGCTTGAGGATTTTTTGGAAATATTCCAGAAAACAAATGTAAGCGCGGCTCTCGCGGCGTCGGTTTTTCATTACGGACAGTTTACAGTAAAACAAGTGAAAGAATATCTGAGCGAAAAAGGGATTAACGTCAGACCCGTGATGTGAAATAAATATTTTTAAAGGTAAATACTATATGGCTATGGATATACTAAGAAGCGTTTTGGACGAAAAAGATATAATAAGATTATCAAAATATTATTCAAATAAATATATCGAAAATACAAATCTGCACGGCGGCCATAATTTTATTTATTTAATAAAAGGCGATTCTGAATTTGTTCTGCGAGCCACGCCAAAAAGCCGCAGAAGTTTAGAAGATATAGAAAGCGAACTGGATTTTATGAATTATCTTAAATCCAATAATATATCTTTACCCGCACCGCTTAAAGGACTGGATAATAAATTTGTATATGAGACAGAATTAGACGGTGAAATATTTATTATATCCGCGTTTGAAAAAGCAGACGGATTAAGTTTTTGGAACAGAGGGTTAGACGGACGCGAACGGTTTGTTGCGGCAGGCCAAATGCTTGGAAAAATGCACGCGGCAGCGAAAAAATATATCCCGCAAAAAAATATAAAACCGCGCAGGCAATGGCACGAAAACTATCATTTTGAGAAAGCGGGCGAAGTATTTGACAAGTACAGGAAAGATATAAAAGAAGCGTTTGAAGATTACATGGCTAAAATGAAAAAGTTATTTCGCGATAAAAATGCGTTCGGTCTGATACACGGCGATTATTTCTTTTCTAATTATTTTTTTGACAGCGATGAAAAAATTATAATTCTTGATTTTGACGAATGTGAATATTCATGGTTTATAAGCGATATTGCGCTTTGCATGTATTATTTTTTGCTTGGACCGGAACCATTGGAATTACCGAAAAAGCGCGATGAAGCGATAAATTTATTTTCATGGTTGATAGAGGGATATACTAAAGAAAATAATTTAGACGCAGAACAATTTGAACAAATTGATTGCTTTTTTCAAATGAGGGATTATATCCTGCTTTCGGTTATATATGAAAATGAAAGATTTATGGAATGGGAAAATAAATTTATTGAAGGCGCGGCGGAGAGAGTAATAAAAAACAAAAAGTTTGTTGATGTGGATTTTAAAGATTTATATTTGAATATTTGAAAAACGGAGGACGTGCGCCATGTATCGCATTGGGTTCGACAACGAAAAATATCTGAAAATGCAGTCGGAATACATAAACGAACGGATTGACAAATTCGGGAATAAATTATATCTTGAATTTGGCGGCAAACTCTTTGACGATTTTCACGCCTCACGCGTACTTCCGGGTTTTGCCCCCAACAGTAAAGTGCAGATGCTCAAGCAACTCGCAGATAAAGCTGAAATTGTATTGGTTATAAATGCCGCAGATATTGAAAAAAATAAAATCAGGGGAGACCACGGCATAACTTACGACGAGGACACCCTGAGATTAATAGACGCGTTCAGGAACGAGGGGCTTTATGTGGGAAGCGTGGTTATCACGCAGTTTGCGGAACAACAGTCGGCAAGCCGGTTTAAAAGACGTTTGGAACAGCTTGATATTACTGTGTATCTGCATTACCCGATCGCAAATTATCCTACTAATATCCCATTGATTGTCAGCGATGACGGCTTAGGCAAAAATGATTATATACATACAACAAGACCTCTGGTCGTAGTGGCTTCGCCGGGCGCGTCGAGCGGCAAGATGGCTACATGCCTTTCGCAGCTCTATCATGATTTCAAGAACGGCGTACAGGCCGGTTACGCGAAATTCGAGACGTTTCCTGTCTGGAATCTGCCGCTCCGGCATCCGTTAAATTTAGCCTATGAAGCCGCGACTACAAACATAGGCGATATAAATCTTATAGACCCCTTTCACATGGAAGCCTATAACGCGACGTCGGTCAGTTATAACAGGGACGTCGAGGGGTTTCCTATATTAAGCGCGATTTTTAAAGAAATATGGGGCGGATCCCCGTATAAATCCCCGACTGATATGGGAGTCAACATGGTGGGCTATTGCATAAGCGACGACGGGATATGCCGTGAAGCGGCAAATCAAGAAATAGTCAGGCGTTATTACGACGCGCTTTGCGAGGACAGGACGCACGGAGGCGCAAGATTCGATATTCAAAAACTTGAAATGCTGATGAAAACCGCCGGGATATCCGCAGAAAACCGTTCGGTGGTTTCCCGCTCGCTTTCTAAATCCGAGGCAAGCGGATCGCCAAGCATGGCAATAGAACTGGCGGATGGGACAATCATAACAGGCAAAACCACGCCTTTGCTTGGCGCGGCTTCGGCGGCGTTACTAAACTCTTTAAAATTTCTCGCGGGTATTCACGACGACGTAAAATTAATTTCTCCGATTATGATTGAGCCTATACAAAAATTAAAAATCGACTTTTTAGGGAATAATAATCCGCGTCTGCACACTGATGAAGTTCTGATCGCTTTATCTATATGCACGGCGACAAACCCCACAGCCGAACTGGTTCTGGAGCAGTTGCCGAAACTTAAAAACAGCGAAGCCCATTCGACCGTTATTTTATCCCAGATAGATATAAACGTGCTTAAAAAACTTGGTATTAACGTAACATGCGAGCCTATGTATAACAGTAAGCGGCTGTATCATAAAAATTAAAAATTATTTATTAGTTTAATACTTTATTTGACAATTTTTTTAATTTAATTGACAGTATTAACCGTAAGTGTGAATTTTCTGTTACGCCAACGACAATTTTTATACAATTTACATTTACTTTATTGACTTTTTTATTTATAGTGATAAAATATATTGTAATACAATAATACAATTTTAATTCGTTGCTTTTTTAATAAACAAAGGGGTTAAGGTGGAAAAAACAGATGAGCAGTGATTTCGGACTTGTAAACGGAATAGATGCAAAAGCGACTATATTAATTGTCGACGACGATGAAATAAACCGCATGATTCTTGATGATATGCTCTATGAGGATTATAATATCGAACAGGCTGAAAACGGTATTGAAGCTCTGAAAAAACTTTCAGATGAAGCATGTAAACCTTCGCTTGTTCTTTTGGATATAATTATGCCCGAAATGAACGGGCTTGAAGTTTTGCAAAGAATGAGGTCTAATGAAACAACTAAAAAAATCCCGGTTATACTTATAACCGTCGAAAAAGAATATGAAGCCAAAGGTCTTTCAGAGGGCGCGGTTGATTATATATTCAAGCCTTTCGACCACAATATAGTAAAATCCAGAATAGACAATCAAATGGAACTTGCCAGATACAGAGAAAATCTGGAGTTTTTGGTAAACAAAAAAGTAAACGAGCTGACAGCGGCAAAAGAAAAAGTGCTGACCGCCGTGGCTTCGTTTATAGAGGCCCGCAGTATCGAATCCGGAGAGCATGTCAAAAGAACGTCTATTTTAACAGGGATTATAGCAGAACTGCTTTTAAAAAATCCTTTATTCAGGGACGAGCTTTTGGAAAAAGACTATAATATTATGGTAAAAGCCACCCCTCTGCACGACGTTGGAAAAATCGCCGTGCCGGATAATATACTTTTAAAGCCCGGAAAACTTACCCCCGAAGAATTCGGAATAATGGAAACTCACACCACAATAGGCAGCGAAATGATACAGCAGATGCAGTTTGAAGAAGACGAAAACGATTTATATCTGATGCACTGTTATAATATATGCAGATATCATCATGAAAGATGGGACGGCAAAGGTTATCCGGACAAACTTGCAAGCACTGATATTCCGTTGTCTGCGCGAATTGTTTCGATAGTTGACGTTTACGATGCACTTGTGAGCCAGAGGGTATATAAGCCTCCTTTCAGCCATGAAGAAGCAATGAAAATTATAGCCGAGGACTCCGGCAAGAAATTTGACGCGGATATAGTTAACGAACTTCTTAAAAGCGATTATATTTTCAAACAAGTATACGGAATATAAATAATTATAAAATAATATAAATAAAAAAATCCCGGAACGCTATGAATATTCCGGGATTTTTATTTATAATTTTAGCAAATACAGCCAAATTTAGAATAATAAAACATTATTTTGCAAATAATAAACAATACCTGTTTTTATGCTTTTAAATTTTTAACAGATTATTCGGAGGTTGCTGTTTATTATGCAGGATATAAATCAAAACGCGAGAAATTTGGGTTATAACATATCTGCCGCCTATAAAAACGCGGGGAATACAGGCATTAGAAATCTTGCGCGCAGTCAGAAAAAAAATCTTGGGTTTATAAAAAAAGTCTACGCAAAGGCGCTTGAGGCTAAAGAAACAAAAAAAAATTTGTTTCTTCCCGTGCATTTTGAATGGCTCTGCGATAATTATTATATAATCGAACGCGAAGTGAAAAATATATGCAAAAGCCTTTCGTATGTATCAAAATTGCCGGCTTTGCGCAAATACCCCAAAAATTTACGCGCCGAAATCAGGATTTACGCAATATTAAACGAGCTTATATCAAATTATGACGGTGAAATAACCCCTCAGATTCTCGAAGATTATATAAAAGCCGTTCAGACCGGGGACAATTATTTATCGATAAACGAATTTTCTCTTGTCAGGATTATGCTTGCCGCTTCTGTCTGCTCTGAAATATATAATATATGCGTTAAATTATTTGAATATCTCGGCAATAATACGGATTCCCTGCCGGACAATCTGGCGCACTCTCTCGGATATTGCGTAAGAAACCTCAGGTTTTGTTCGATTTATAAATTCGAGGCATTATTTGAAAAATGCTCGAAAGCCGACGAAATATTTAACCGCGACCCTGCCGGGATATATAAAAACATGGACAAAGACACAAAAGATTATTACAGGCGGCGCTTGTCTGAGATTGCGAAAGAAAATAACTGCGCTGAAATCGAAACTGCTGAAAAAATATATTACAGGGCTTTGGACGAGTATAATAATCACAACGAAAACGAAAAAAAGGCTCATGTCGGATATTATCTTTTGAAAAAAAATTCGCCAAAAAAATCGTATTTTTTTATTATGTTCTCGATTCTTATTGCTTTAATATTTTTGGGCGCGCAAATATCGGGCACTTCGGTTATATTTCTTGTTTTTGTTTTATGGGAACTCGCAAAACAGATAACGGATTTTATATTTTCGCGCTTTATCAAAACCGCGGCATTGCCTAAACTTGAACTAAAAGAAATTCCAGATGATAAAAAAACGCTTGTCTGCATTACGACTTTGTTGTTCGGCGAGGGTAAGGACGATTCGCTTTTTAATAGATTAGAAAATTATTATAACTGCAATAAAGACAAAAATATAAATTTTTCTATACTCGGGGATTTTAAAGACAATAAAGACAAAGAAACTCAAAGCGATTCAAAAATAATAAATTACGCGATAAGCAAAATCGAAGAATTAAATAAAAAATATAATAATTCTTTCAGTTTATTTATTCGTGAGCGGGTATATTCAAAGAGCGAAAAAAGATATATGGGCTGGGAAAGAAAACGCGGAGCATTAATCGAACTTGTAAGGTTTATAAAATGCGTAGGAGCGACCACGTTCTCTACTGTTATAGGCGATATTGATTTTATAAAAGACGTGAAATATATTATAACCCTCGACGCCGACACAAATCTCGGCATAGGCAACGCTAAAGATATGCTCTCGGCTATGCTTCACCCCAACGCGAAGCCTGTGTTTGACGAAAATAAAAAAATCGTAGTTGACGGTTACGGTATAATGCAGCCCAGAATGGGCGCGGATCTTTCGGCCTCGTCAAAGACTGCGTTTACAAGAATGATGTGCGGCTCCGGCGGGATCGATATTTATTCTTCTGCGGCGTTTGATTTATATCAGGAGATATACGGCGAAGGGAATTTCTGCGGCAAAGGCATTTTCGACGTTGATATATTTTATAAAACACTTGACGGAGCATATCCCGAAGAGACGGTTTTAAGCCATGATTTATTAGAGGGGACAAGATTAAGATGCGCGCTTATATCAGATCTGGAACTGACAGACGGGATACCGAAAAATCCCGCGTCTTATTACGACAGACTTCACCGGTGGATAAGGGGCGACATGCAAGCTTTAAATTTTATCGGCGCGAAAACAAAAACGGCTGACGGAAAAATCATAAAAAATCCCATAACTGTATTGTCAAAATATAAAATATTCGACAATGCAAGAAGAGCGTCGCTGCCTGTATTTTCAATTCTGGCAATGATTGCCTCGCTGTTATTTTATATATTCGGCAGCGATTCTAATTATTATTACTACGCGCAAAACAGATTTCCGTTAAATACTGCGGTATTAGCTGTATTATATATAATTTTTCCGATGGTTTCGGGGATTATCTCGATATTTATGATTTCGTCGTTTCAGAATATATCAAAACGTTTTTCGTCAAAAGTCATAACAAGTATATGGCAGAATATATTTAATACGCTGTTTGACTTATCTGCTCTTGCATATAAAGCTTTCGTGAGTTTTGACGCGATTATGCGCTCTCTTTTCAGGATGATAATTACAAAAAGAAAAATGCTGTCGTGGGTCACGGCGTCTGAGGGCGAAATGCAGCTTAAAGGCCTCGCGCTTTATATCAGAAAAATGTTTTTATCGTCTGCGCTCGGGCTTGCGTTTATGATTTTCGCGCCATACGGGATTTATAAAATCTTAGGGATTATGTGGTTATTTTTCCCTGTTACTGCGTATATAATGGGCAAAGAAACAGACGAGTCAACGGAGCGTAAATTAAGCGAAAAGCATGAAGATAAACTTAAATCATATATATCGGATATGTGGAAATTTTACACTGCCACAGTCAACAAGCGCGATAATTACCTGCCGCCTGATAATATACAGTTTTTCCCGATAGAATCGACGGCGCACAGAACTTCGCCGACTAATATCGGATTATATATGCTCTCGGTTTTATGCGCGAGGGATTTTGAATTAATAGATACAAAAACGTTGTGTTCAAAAATTGACTCGACTGTTTCGACCGTTGAAAAAATGGAAAAATGGAACGGGCATTTATATAACTGGTATGATACTAAAAATTTAAACGTCATCGGCTCAAGATTTGTTTCGACTGTTGACAGCGGCAATTTCGCAGCCTGTCTGACTGCGTTAAAAGAAGGCATAAAAGAATATGCGCCGTATTTGCAAACCCCAGCCCCCTTCCGTGAAGGTGGTGCCGTCGCAACGGCGGAGGTTGTCGTTCCCCAAACAACATCAGATTCCGCAACCCCCGGCTCTGCGGAGCCACCCCCTTCACAGAAGGGGGCTGGGGAAATTTCACCTATGCAAAATATAATCCAGCGCATAGAAAAAATCCTCGGCGATATTAATTTTTACGCTTTATATAATCAGTCAAGGGATTTGTTTTATATAGGATATGACGAAGAATCAAATAATTTTGGCGAGAACTGCTATGATTTATATATGAGCGAATCCAAAATAACAAGCTATTTCGCGATAGCGCGGGGCGAGATACCCAAGAAACACTGGCAGAAACTCGGCAGGACTCTAATAAAAGAAAACGGTTATATGGGCCTTGCCTCATGGACCGGCACGGCTTTTGAATATTTTATGCCTAATTTATTATTGCCGTTATATAAAAATTCGCTGACTTACGAAGCTCATAAATTCGCATTGCGCGAGCAGGCGAAACGCAGAGGGAAATATAACGGGACGGAAGTCTGGGGAATTTCAGAGAGCGGGTTTTACGCGTTTGATTTTGACATGAATTATCAGTATCAGGCATTCGGCGTACAAAAACTGGGGCTTAAACGCGGATTAAACAAAGAGCTTGTAATAAGCCCGTATTCGTCTTTTTTAGCTTTGAGCATAGCCCCCGGATATTCTATGAATAATTTGGCAAGGCTTGAAAAAATAAGCATGTACGGCAAATACGGATTTTACGAAGCGTGCGATTTCACCCACTGCAGAGCCGGCAGGGGTGTGTCTGTAGTAAAAAGCTATATGGCGCATCATGTCGGCATGAGCATAATCGCGGCGGCTAATATCTGTTTAGACAATATTTTTCAGAAGCGGTTCATGAAAGATGCGTCTCAGAGAAGCGCGTATGAATTATTGCAGGAAAAAATTCCGGTTGACGCGATAATCTTCGAAGATATAAATTCAAGGGAAGTGCCTGAAAAGATTAACCGGTCTTATGGCCTGATAGAAAAAAACACGGGAAAAATAAATCTTGAAAATCCTGTGTGCAGATTGATTTCAAATTCAAAAAGCAGGATTATAGCTTCGTCGTCGGGAGATATTATGCTCTCTGACGGGATATACACGATAAATTATATTGATTTTGACCGTTATAATAATACAAAGCCTTTTTCTGTGATGTTTAAATATAACGGCGAGGTTTTTTCACAGTCCAAAATTCCGGTAAACAGGGATAACGCGGAATATTTATATGAATTTACTGATTCATACGCGCATTATTCTGTCAAAGAAATAATAGATTCTGTTCATATAACCGGCGAAGTCTCGTATTCGCTTATATCAGATATGTCGTGTTTTGTGATAAACGCAGGGATAAATATAACAAATGTAGGGCGCGACGACCCCGGCGCGCCGGTTAAAGAACAAAAATTGCGGCGTGCCGAGTCGTCACGCCCTACAAACAACAGCAGCAAAATCGAGATAATGCTGTATTTTGAGCCAATAATCGCAAAACTCGCGGATTTTAAAGCTCACCCGGCGTTTTCGTCTTTGTCAGTCGAAGCCGAATACGACGAAAAAAATAATATATTATTTTATAAAAGGCGGCCTATGCACGAAAACGAGTCTGAAAAATGGCTCGCGGTCACTGTCGATACTATTGATACTACCGGAACTTCCGGCAATTTTGTTTTCGAGACAAGAAGAGACGATATACTGCCGCATTTATACGATGAGACAGACATAGCAAATCTTTTTCACAGAGAGTTTAAAAATACCGACGGGGCATGTATAAATCCCGTATGCGCGATAAAATCAGACGCTTATGCTTCGCAGAAAAACAAAAATCATTACGAAGCCGTTTTTTATATAGCATTCGCAAATAAAAAAGACGACGCTTTGAATATCTTAAAAAACGCGGGTCTTAAAAATATCGAAAAAGAAAACCGGAAAATAGCCGAAAACAGCCAAAACAGAATGATAGTTTCGGGAATAACTTCAAAAGAAAAAAATCTGCTCGATATAATTTTATCATGCATACACTGCAAAACTTTAAACAACAAGCCGCATAAAGACGATATTACGGGGCTTTCGGCTTCTATAAAAATGCTCTGGAAAGAGGGAATATCAGGAGACTTGCCGATCGTGCTTCTCGCAATAAAAGAAGAAGACAACGAAGACAACACCGGGATTTTCGAAGAATATCTGCATGTTTACAAATATCTTAATTTATCCGGTCAAAAATATGATTTTGTAGTTATATATTCAGAAATCGAAAAATATAACAGGCCGTGCAAAAATAAAATTTATGATATGCTAAAGAAAAACGGCTGCGAGCATTTTTTGAAAAAACGAGGCGGGATATTTATTTTAGACAAAGCAAATATTGATTTTAATCAGACGCGGCTTTTGTATTCTATGGCTTCGTATAAATATGAAATCAAAACAGGGGCGAGCAGTATTTTCCCGAAAAGCCAGTTATCCGGAAATCATGATAATTATATAGAAAAAATCCCGAAAATAATAACAGCCGTGAAAGGCCCCCTTCCCAGAAGGGGGTGGCACGAAGTGACGGGGGTTGGGGAATTTGATGGCGTGCGGGGACCGACAACCCCCGCCGCTGCAGCGGCACCCCCTTCTGAGAAGGGGGCTAAAGAATTTAAAAATTTTGTTTTTGACGAACCGGTTTATGAAGTCGAAGGCGGATATTTTACAGATAATGCGTTTTATATAAACTGCGCCGGAAAGAAAGCCCCATGGTCGCATATAATCTCAAACAGGCAATTCGGGACGCTGGTAACGCATAAATCATTAGGGTTCACATGGTACTCAAATTCAAGGGAAAGGCGGCTGACCGCATGGGAAAACGACCCTGTATCAGACATGCAGAGCGAAAGATTAATTTTATCGTTTAATTCAAATTCAGGCGGCGAAAAATATGATTTGTGCGCGATTGCGGCTTATCTTAAAATATTCCCGAACGGAGCGGAATATTACGGCAGGATAAAAAATTTGGAATATAAAATTTGTGTTACTGTCGACGACAAACTTTTCGTAAAACTTATCGAGGCTTCGTTTTATCCAGTTTATCCTGATTATACTGGTTATACTGGTTATCCCGTGAATGAAAATGAGAGCGGAACAGGGGATTTGGATATTGAAGTAAGCTATCTGATAAAACCCGTTATGGGAGTCGCCGAAAGCAAATTAAATTTTGTGGATATAAATGATATTAGAGGCGACACAATATCGTTCAGGAATATATGCAACATGGATTTTTACGGCTATACAGGATTTATCAGGGCAATCGGCGGGAAGATAAAATCGCATGATATATTGGATTTTCTGACAGATTCAAAAATCAGCGCAAACGAGATTGATTATATAGCCGTATCGAAAAGTATTAACGTAGGGATTGGGATTAATCCTGACCGTTTTGAAAACAAAGCCGTATTCGCGCTCGGATGCTATAAAAGCGTGAAATATTTTGATTATGTTTATGAAAAACTCGGCGATTTGAGTTTTACAGATAAAATGACTGAGCGAAGCAGAGATTTTATAATTAATTATATGCCGAAAATAAAATTAAACAGTTCAAATAAAGCGTTTAAACCGTTTGACGTGATGTTTAATACTTTTCTGCCTTATCAGAATATTGTCGGACGCATATTCGGGCGCACGGGATTTTATCAATCGAGCGGAGCCTATGGGTACAGGGATCAATTACAGGATATGATGGGGCTTGTATATTGCTCGCCTGAACTTGTAAAAGCGCATATATACAGGGCGGCGGCGCATCAATTTATCGAAGAAGGCGACGTTTTGCACTGGTGGCATAATATAAAAACTCCGGAATCAAAAGCCCACAGGGGAGTACGGACAAGATGCTCGGACGATTATTTATGGCTGCCGTATGTTACTGCGTTTTATATAAACAAAACCGGTGATACAAGTATTCTTAAAACCAAAATAGAGTATCTGGCTGACGCGCCTCTCGGCAAATACGAAAAAGAAAGATATAACGAACCGGGAAAATCGGGGATAAGAGAAAATATATACGAGCATTGCAAAAAAAGTATAGAATACGGCTTAAAATTCGGGGAACACGGTTTGCCTCTTATCGGTTCGGGGGACTGGAACGACGGTATGACGCTTGTTGGAGCAGAGGGAAAAGGCGAGAGCGTATGGCTCGGGCAGTTTTTAATTCTTACGCTTCGCAGTTTTATCCCGGTGTGCGAAAAAACGGGCGATTCTGAGACAGCGCGTAAATATAAATCCGAAGCCGAGAAAATAAAAGACGCGATAGAACTTTATTGTTTTGAAAATGACAGATATATAAGGGGATTTTACGACAACGGGGAAAAACTCGGCTCAAAAGAGAGCGACGAATGTAAAATAGATATATTACCTCAGGCGTTTTCGGCGATGACTGTAGGGACGCCATATATGGCGTCCGGCGGCGGACACGATAATAATAATATATCATATCCCTGCGAAGAATCTATAGAACGCGCAAAAATTGCTTTAAATACTGCATATAATAATTTATTCGATAAAAAATATAAAATCTTAAAGTTATTTACCCCGGCATTTAACGAAAGCGTACAAAATCCGGGCTATATAAAAGGCTACGTCCCGGGAATACGCGAAAACGGAGGGCAATATACTCACGCCGCAGCATGGGGGGCACTGGGATTTTTATCTTTGGGGAATTTGTGTAGGGGCGATTATCAATCGCCCGGTGAGTTTTATAAAAAAAGCTGGGAAATAATAAAAGCCCTTAATCCGGCAATCAGATGCTCGGATAAAGAACTTGCGGATATATACAGGATCGAGCCGTATGTTTTGTCAGGGGATATATATTCAAACGAAGCTCATGCAGGCAGGGGCGGGTGGAGCTGGTACACAGGTTCGGCGGCATGGTATTATAGGTTAATACTCGAAGGATTGCTGGGATTTGAGTTTTCAGGCGATAAATTCGCGATAAATCCTGAAGCAGTTAAATATATTCAGGATTTTGATAATATTTCAGTTGAGTTAAAATTAAAAGAAAGTATTTATAATATAAATATATCTAAAAACTCTGAAAATTTAAAAAATACCGGAACAAAAATATATATTGATTCAAAAGAAGCGGAAAATCCGATAAAAATATGCGGCGGGGAGCATAAAATAGATATTATAGTATAAATTTTTATGTGAAAAATTTTTAAATATCAAAATAAATGATATTGACAAATTAATTAAAAATATGTATAATAATTATATAATATATTATTATACAGCAGGCCCGTTGGTCAAGCGGCTAAGACACTGCCCTCTCACGGCAGATACAGGGGTTCGATTCCCCTACGGGTCATAAGCTAAAATTCCCCATATATTTCCCAAACCGCCAATTTTACAGCAGGTTTGGGAATTTAATTTTTGCGGCGCAAAGAAACTACAATTTGACTTTATGAATAATAATAACTCGTCGCGAAATCAAAAATAAAATTTACAAAAAATACTTTCATTTATAGTAAATATGATTTATACTGATAATTACAAAAATTATAATTATAACTTTATAGTTTGGCCTGTGAATTACCAAGCGGTCAGGTGTGTGCGATTTGCACACTTTGAGCTAAAATAGCAAAGAATATAGTTGCAAATAACATAAGCAGAGAGGATACGAAATGAAAAGCAAAAAACGGCTTCACTTCGGCGTCATATTTTCCACTATGGACAATACAAACCAATATAATATCTGGACTGGTATTGTAGAATATGCGCGTAAAAATGATATTAATCTAACGGCGTATTTCGGAACATATCAAATGACCGTCAGCGATTTCGCATCACATTTCGAGACTTGTTTTGAGACTATAAAGAACTGCGATTCATTAGACGGGATAATTATGTTTTCCGGGTTCATCGCCCATATAGTGGGAAATGAAAATTTTGAAAAGTATGCCGCCAGAATCCCAAAGCACCTTCCCATTGTTTCCGTTTCGTATGTAATGCCCGGAGTTCCGTCCGTTATAGTAGATAACGTCGCCGGAATGTATAATTCAGTAGAGCATTTGATACGGGCTCACGGAAAGAAAAAAATTGCTTTTGTCAAAGGTCCTGACGGACATCCCGAAGCTGAAGACCGTTTTGAAGGATATAAAAAAGCATTGACGGCAAACGGGATACCCTACGATGAGAAATATATTTTCCCCGGGCGTTTCGATAAGGACGGCGGGCGGAACGCAGTGAAAAAATTGCTTGAAACGCCCGGGCTTTCCGCAGACGCGTTTGCCGCGAGCAACGATGTGTCCGCAATAGGCGTTTTAAACGAACTGAAAAATAATAATTTGTCAGTGCCTGCCGATTTTGCAGTAACGGGATTTGACGACGATAAATCTTCTGCGGCGTTTATCCCTTCGATAAGTACGGCGCGGCAGGATTTTCATAAACTGGGATTAATCAGCGCGGAAACGCTTCTTGATCAAATTAAGGGAAACCCCGTAGAAAAAATAACTTATGTGTCTCCGGTTTTTATCGCGCGCGAGTCCTGCGGATGCTCACAAGAAAAGCTTTTTATTTTCGATAAAGAAAGAGAATTCAGGGAAATTGCCCTAAGTGACAACCGATGGATGGTAAGAAGGGTAGCGGGCAATCTTGTTTTAATATTTGACATTGATTCTTTGGCTGAGGAATTATACAAGTCGCTTCCGAGCATTTCGATTAATACAGCAATAATCGGCTTATATCACAGTCCTATAAAAAGCGGCGACCCCAATTCCGACAGAACAATAAATACGCTCATAGGATTTGACGGGGAGCAAAAATTCAATATAAAAAATAACAATAGCAGCCCTATTATATTTTCTGATTACTCAACTATCGAACAATTTGATTTTGAAAACGAACGGCGCGATTTATTATTTATTCCGTTATTTTTCAGAGACGAAGAATTCGGAATAATGCTTATGTTCTTTGACCCTGAAATTACCGTGGATACATACGAAACGCTGCGCGTAAATATATCCACTGCCGTAAAAGGCGCGGGATTGATAAAAGAAATACAGTATCAGAACGATTTGTTGAAATCGACGCTCAAACAGGCAAATGAAGCCAGTAAGGCGAAAAGTAATTTTCTCTCCAGTATGAGCCACGAAATGCGAACGCCGATGAACGCCATAATAGGCATGACGGCTATTGGAAAAAAAGCAAAAGACGCAAACGAAAAAGATTACGCCCTGAATAAAATAGGGGACGCTTCTTCCCATTTGCTGGGCGTGATAAACGATATACTGGACATGTCGAAAATCGAGGCGGAAAAACTCGAACTCGCTCCTGTTGAATTTAATTTTGAACGCATGATACAAAAAGTTTTAACATTCGTTAATTTCCGTGTGAGCGAAAAAGAACATAATCTTTCTGTAAATATAGATAAAAATATACCGCACTTTGTTATAGGGGACGACCAGCGTTTGGCGCAGGTAATAACTAACCTGATGGCAAACGCAGTGAAATTCACGCCTAAAGGCGGCAAAATTTATTTAGAAGCTTCTTTAAATGAAAAAACAGAAACTGACGGAATTTGTGAATTGCGTATCTCAGTTAAAGACAGCGGAATAGGTATCTCTCCCGAACAACGGGAGAAACTATTTAGAGCTTTCGAACAGGCGGAAAGCGGGACAAGCCGTGAATACGGCGGCACGGGTCTCGGGCTTGTAATTGCCAAACGTATTGTTGAACTTATGGATGGCATGATTTGGATTGAATCAGAGCTTGGCAAAGGGGCAAAATTTATTTTTACCGTAAAAGTGCGGCGCGGCGAGCAAAATCCACGCTCACTGCTTGCCCCGGGCGTAAATTGGAAAAACGTGCGTATTCTGGTCGTGGACGATACTTTGGAAATTCGCGGCCAGTTTAAAGATATATTCAACGAGTTAAATATAAAATGCGACGTGGCGGCTGACGGCCATGACGCGTGCCGTATAATTGACCAGAATGGCGGTTATGACATATATTTTATTGACTGGCACATGTCCGGCATGAACGGGATCGAGCTGACCCGGCATATCAAATTCCATGAGGCCGGTAATAAACCGTCTGTGGTGATAATGATTACAGCGCTGGACTGGGAGCAAATCAGAAATGAAGCTGCCGGCGCGGGCGTACACAGGCACTTGCTGAAACCGCTTTTTACTTCAGCGATTATCGACTGTATAAACGAATGTTTCGGCATAGCCCAAATTGACGATGAAAATGCTGAATATATAGCCGGTGAATTTGCGGGCAAACGGTTGCTGCTTGCCGAAGACATGGAAATCAATCGTGAAATTCTTATAGCTCTTTTAGCAGATACGGGGATTGATATAGACTGTGCTGAGAACGGTCAGGAAGCTCTTGAAATGATAGAATCGTCTGTCAGCAAGTATGATATTGTGTTCATGGATGTACAAATGCCTAAAATGGACGGGTATGAAGCGACGCGCGCTATACGCGCGCTGCCGGCTATGCAAAGCGTCAAACTGCCGATTATAGCTATGACCGCGAACGCTTTTAAAAGCGACATTGAGGATAGCCTTGCGGCTGGAATGGACGAGCATCTCCGCAAACCGATTGATTTTGATAAAGTGTTAAAAGTGCTTCGAAAATATTTGTAATATTTGTAATGTTTGCAAGTTTTAAGAGAGTGTTGCAAGAATCATGATTACAAAAAATTTTTAAATTTATATATCAAATATTTTTTATTTAATCCAGTATTTCATTAATAGTTTTTTCAATAGAACTTTTTATTTTGTCCTGAATTTTATCATACGCCGAAACAAAAGTGTTTCTCTTTGACGTTATAATCTGATAAAATAAATCGTGAGTCATATTGTTCCAGTTAAATATATACGCCATTTCAAACGTTCGGTTTTCGCGGATTATATTGAGCATTTCGAGCGTATCCTCGTCGCGGGTCAGTTTGGATGTGATCGAAACATCGTAGAATGCAGGTTTGACATACTGCTGGGAATAATAACACATAGCGTCTAAGATTTTCCCGCTCCGCTCAGGGTTTTGATTTGTCGTAGGTATGGCTACATGCGTGAGAAACCAGTTGGCGGACGTCGTAAAATATCTGTCTTGAGATTCGTCAAATTTAGGCGGCGGCAATATTCCGAAATCCGTGTCCATATTGCGGAGTTCAAATGTAACGAGAAGCTGGTTATAAAAGAAGAGAACCTCGTTTTGATAAAATTTCGGCGTTGCCCATTCATGAAACGGGTTGGTAAACTTTCCCTTAGCGTTTTCTACCCTGAACGTGGTGTTTGCGTCGCTCAGTAAATCAAAAGCGTAATCATAAGCTTTTAAAGACCTTTCCGTGCCGAGGGCGAGCATAGGTATATCCGATTCGTCTTTTTTTGTTATGCTTTCGCCTGTGGTAAGATATATAGTCCCCAGATGCGAGCCTTCAGATATAAAACCTATCTGGTCTTCCTGATCTATTACACCGTCGCCGTTCAAATCTTTTGTGACGTCTCTCGCCATCGAATGGAGCTTATCCCATGTCCACTTGTTTTGCCTTACTAAGTCATACGGATCTTCAAGTTCGTATTCGCCTAATATTTTTTTATTGAAATACATTACGGTGTTTGCAAAAAACGAATAAAGGCTAATATCTCCAACGACGACAAACTGTTTGTTATTTATCGACAGGTCTTTGCGTGATTTCTGGTCCCAATAGGATTTTGACAAATCAAGGCTTGTTATTTCGTTTATGTCATATAAGCTGTTTTTAATACTGAACACATTTGGAAGAGAAGAACCCGACAAAAGCGCAGCGTCGTAATCGTCGTCGCCGGCGCGTATTGATTTAATCAAACGCGACGCCATGTTCGGGGAATCGCTTTGAGGCCATTCGATAAGCGAAATTTCGATGTTATAAAGCTCTTCCACAGCCCTGTTGCGTTTATATATCGCATCGTTGATCGGGTCGCCCGTGTCTCCTTCTGCCATTACGTCCGAATACATTCCGGCAATCCATGAGCCTGTTTCGCTTGCGAAACCGAGTATCTTAAACTTATAGCCGTCCATATCTTCTTCAACGGGAGCAAACTCGCTTGCATCAGGTTCCTGAACGTCTTCTTCTTTTTCATTCATGCCAGCGTCAGTATTTGAATTTGAATCAGGCGAATCAGTTGGCGCAATATTATCGCCTTTGTCGTCATTTCCGCATGATACCGTCAAAAATAAAACCATAACAGACATAACAGATACGATAATTAAACACAATATTTTTTTCATGAAAATTAACTTTGATTTTTCTAACATAATTACCTCCAGAAAATTAAATTAAATTTTTAATTAAAAACTATAAATTCTTAACTCCTTTTTTTCGCCGGTATAATTATTTTTTTTATTATAACATAAATTGAAAAAATTTGCAATCACTTACAAATAAATTAAATATCAACGTAAATATGAAAAAATATCTCCCGGATATGATAAATCAAATCAATTTATAGCAATTTTTGTTGTTTTATTATAAAACAGGGGCGAAAAATTATTTCGCTCCTGTTTTAATTATATTTTATTATCTACAAATCATCAGCGTCCTGATCAGGTTCGTCGCCATCGTAAAACATGCCTGTGTATGAGCCGAGAACATCGCTTTGAATATTATCATGCTCGTTCCCGTTCGTTTTATTCGACATTCTGAACGCCCTGACCGCTTCTTCTGCTTTTTTCATAACATCTTTTTTTACGGGTTTTTTATCATCGGGATAAATCACAATTCTCACGTTCCTTTCGCATTAAACATAAAATATTAAACATGATATATTTATTATCCCTGTATTTACTGATATTATACTATAATTAAATTAATTCTGTATCTGTTCTATTATAAACGATTCCAAAATGTCGAGTTCCTGAATATCATTAAATTTCTCTAATCCCACGCCGCACTCATAACCCTGAGCGACCTCGCGTACGTCGTCTTTGAACCGTCTGAGCGATAAAATCTTGTCTTCAAATATAACGATACCGTCGCGCACTACGCGTATCTGTGAATTTCTCGTGATTTTCCCGTCCTGAATATAACTGCCCGCGATTGTCCCGGTATTCGGGACTTTTATTGTCTGTCTTACCTGAGCGTGGCCGAGCACGACTTCTTTGAATTTTGGCGCGAGCATGCCTTTCATTGCGGCGTTTATTTCTTCTATGCACTCATAAATAACCCTGTATGTTCTAACGTCAACGCCTTTTCTCTCGGCTGTGTCTATTGCGGCTTTATCCGGGCGCACGTTAAACCCTATAACTATAGCGTTTGAAGCCGACGCAAGCATTATATCCGACTCCGTGATTCCGCCGACTGCGCTGTGTATCACTTTTATTTTTACTTCTTCGTTTGATTCTTTAATAAGCGAAGCCTTTAATGCTTCGACTGAGCCCTGAACGTCTGCTTTTATTATAATATTTAATTCTTTTACGCCGCTTTTGACTTGCGAAAACAAATCTTCGAGCGTAATATTCGACGAAGTTTTGAACAGTTCTTCTTTTTCTTCGGATTTTCTCTGCTCTGCAAGCTCCCTCGCCATTTTTTCGTCCTCTACAACTCTGAACGTATCTCCCGCGTTCGGCGTTTCGGCAAGCCCTATAATCTCCGCCGGAACCGACGGCCCGGCTGATTTTATGCTCCTGCCCCTGTCGCTGTTCATTGCCCTGACCCTGCCGACTGTCGTCCCGGCGATTACTATATCCCCCGCCCTCAAAGTGCCTTTCTGTACCAGTACAGTGGCGACCGGGCCTTTGCCTTTATCGAGTTTGGCTTCTATTACAACGCCCTGCGCGAGCCTTTCGGGATTTGCTTTAAGTTCTTTCATATCCGCGACCAGCAATATCATCTCAAGCAGTTCGTCAAGTCCCTGCCCCGTCACAGCCGACACCGGCACGCATATAATATCCCCGCCCCATTCTTCCGGGACAAGCTCATATCTGGTCAGATCCTGTTTGACCTGTTCGGGGTTTGCCTGAGGCTTATCCATTTTGTTTATGGCGACAATTATCGAAACATTCGCCGCTTTCGCGTGATTTATAGCTTCGACTGTCTGCGGCATTATCCCGTCGTCTGCGGCAACTACAAGAATCGCTATATCTGTGCTTTTTGCGCCTCTTGCCCTCATCGCCGTGAACGCGGCGTGTCCGGGAGTATCCAAAAAAGTTATCTCCCTGCCGTTTGCGTCAACCCTGTACGCGCCGATATGCTGCGTTATCCCGCCGGCTTCGCTCGCGGTGACGTTTGTGTGCTTTATTGCGTCCAGAAGCGAGGTCTTGCCGTGATCGACGTGTCCCATGACTACGACTACCGGCGCGCGCAAAACAAGTTTTTCTTCCGGATCTTCATGTTCGTCAAATAACCTGTCCTCTATTGTAACTACTACTTCTTTTTCGACTTTCGCGCCGAATTCCATTGCGACAAGCCCCGCAGTATCGTAATCTATCTCTTCGTTTACATTTACTTTCACTCCGAGCATAAACAATTTTTTTACAACTTCTCCCGATGTTATCTGAAGCTTAGACGCAAGAGCCGAGGGGAGTATTTTCTCAGGCAGAATTATCGAGAGCTGTTTTTTCTTTGCTTTTTCCAGTTCCTGTTCACGCTGCTGTTTCTGGAGTTTTTCAAGGGCCATTTTTTCTTTGTCTACGGGCTTGCTGTATCTGTCTTTTACATAAGATTTATCTTTAGGCTTGTCTCTGCCCGGGTATCCCGAAGAAGAAGAATATGTCGGAGTTTTTTTTAACGGGTTTTTCGGCTTTGGTTTATTATCGTTCGCAAAATTTATTTTTTTGTCGGATTCAGGGACAAAAGTCTCAAGATTTTCGTCATATTTCGATAAATCCACAGTAGACGTTCTTGTATCGACTATTTTTGCCGCTTCGTTTTTCACTCCTGCCGCAAGTTTTATATTATCGCTTGAAATTATATCTACTGTGCTTTTGACCTGATTCTGATTGCGCGTATTAAAATTCTGTTGGTTTTGACCCTGCTGGTTTTGCCTGAATCCGGGCCTGTCGTTTCTGTCTCTTTTATTATTTCTGCCGTCCCTGTTAAACGCGGGATTTGAGAAATCCCTTTCTTTTCTCTGGTATTGGGATTGAGATTGAGACTGAGACTGGGATTGCGGCTGGTTAAATCTTTGAGGTTGTCGTTGAGGTTGAGCTTGCGGCTGAGATTGTTGGGTACGGGGCTGATTCTGCGGCTGGGCCTGTGCGACATGCGCAGTTGTTTTTTCAGGTATTTTTGTTTCCTTTTCTTTAGCCGCAATTTCAATAATTTTCGGTTTTTCGGTTTTTATATTTTTATCGGGAGTTTCCGGTTTTTTAACAGTTTGCGCAACCGGTTTGACAGCTTTTTTCGGAGCGTACATGTAAATATCCAAGTCCCCGACCTGATTTTGCCGGGTTAAATATTCAAAAATTATGTTAAGCTCTGCGCTTTCGAGAGTTGCCGTCGTATTTTTCGCCGATATTCCGTAAGAGACGAGAATATCGGTTATTTCTTTGCTTTTCATATCGAAATTCGCGGCGAGTTCCTTAACTTTAAATTGTTTTATTGCCATATTACAGATGCACCTCCGTTGATTTTCCAGTTAATTCAGTTAATTCAATTAATTCAGATAATTCAAATAATTTTAAAAAGTTTTTGTTTGTGAGCGAAACAGCGGCAGTCAGACGCGTTAATCCAATGCAGTGTGAAAGTTCGGACATAGTCAGATCTAATTTCGTGACCGGAATCTTGTAATAACCGGCTTTATCGCTTAGTTTTTTTAAAGTCCCGGGAGAAGCGTCCGAACAGACAAATACACGGCAGGCTCTTTTTTTCCTAACGGATTCTATCACAAGTTCCGTCCCCGAAATTATCGCCCCGGCTTTTTTCGCAAGCCCCAGAATATTTTCTGCCCTGTTTTTATTATTATTTTTTATACCGGAATTTTTTTCACTTAAATTACGCAAAATTAAAAAACACACCTTCTTAAATTTACTGAAATTATATTTATAATTAATAATTATTCTGATTCAATCTCTTTGATTTGATTTAGCAGCAACTCAAGAATATCGTCTGAAATCTTCACTTCGAGGCTCCTGTCAAATCTTTTTGCTTTTACTGCTTTTTTCAGACAATTCTCGTCTTTACATATATATGCTCCGCGCCCTGATTTTTTGCCTTTTATATCTATGCTTATTTCGTTTTCCGGACTTCTCACGACTCTTATCAGATCGCTTTTATTTTTCGAAATCCCGCAACCTACGCATTTTCTCTGGGGTATTCGTTTTATTGCAGGCATATATTTTTTTCACCTCACAAATTAAAATCAACATATTCGTTTTCGTCAGCGTTCATTGCCCGACGTATTTCCTCTATTTCATTTGCCGTAAAACAATCTCCTAAAGAGAAAACTGTTATCATTTCAATTAACGCTTTGCACTGTTCGTCTGTCAATTTTTCTGCCAACGCAGTTAATGTTTGCGCGTAGCTTGACATGTTATCACCTCTTTTATCTATATTCTTTTATATACATCTCCACGCGGAAAAATATTTGTTATTTTTATTAATTCTCCGTCTATTATATATATTATTCTGAACCCGCCTATTTGAAGTCTTTTTAAACCTTCAAATTCTCCCTTTAATTCTTTTATGTTCCCGGAAGGGGGAGTTTTCAACAATCCTTTTAAGCCTTCTTTTATACGCTCTTTTGTGCTATTATCAAGCTTATCGAAATATTTTTCGGCTTGTTTATGCATTTTTATTCTTGCAAGTTCCACTAATAGCCTCCCTAAATTTACTGCGCGGCTGAAGTTTTTATGTCTATTTTATATCCTGTGAGCTTCGCGGCTAATCTCGCGTTCTGGCCTTCTTTGCCGATTGCAAGCGAAAGCTGCGAAGGCTCGACGATTACCCGGCAGCTTCTCTCAGTTTCGTTTACCCTGACGTCCACGACGTTTGACGGCGACAACGCCGCTTTTATATACTCTACAGGGTCTTCCGAATATTTTATTATATCTATTTTTTCGTTTCCAAGCTCGCTTACCACAGCATTTATCCTGCCGCCTTTTGCCCCTATGCACGAGCCTATCGGGTCAACGTCGGGATTATTCGAGCTTACGGCTATTTTTGTCCTTGAGCCCGGCTCCCTCGCTATGGCGTTTATTACGACCGTCCCGTCGTTTATTTCGGGGACTTCAAGTTCAAAGAGCCGTTTAACAAGCCCCTGATGCCGCCTTGACAAAGTTATCAGCGGGCCTTTGGTCTGGTTTTTGACTTCTATAACATAAACTTTTATGCGTTCGCCCTCTCTTATTACTTCACCCGGGATCTGCTCGGATTTTATCAGCACGGCTTCGCCTTTGCCTATATCTAATATAGCGTTCCCTGTCGGAGGGTCTATTTTATATACCCCCGCCGAAATTAACTCTTCTTTTTTGCTCTCGTATTCTTTTATTAAAATCCCGCGCTCTGCCTCTCTTATTCCCTGTATTATAACCTGTTTCGCTGTCTGAGCCGAAATTCTCCCGAAATCTTTCGGTTTAAATTCAACTTCGGCGACTGAGCCTATATTATATCTCCGGCTTATTTTTTTCGCGCTCTGCAAATCTATCTGCAAAGTTGGGTTTTCAACAGTTTCGACTACGTCTTTCAACTGATAGACTTTCATTTCTTTTTTATTTTCGTTCAGATAGACTTTTATGTTTGAGTTACTGCTGTCGCGTTTAAAAGCGGCGATAAGCGCGGCTTCTATTTTTTCCAGCATATATTCTTTTGATATTCCCGTTTCTGACTGAAGCGCGTCAAGCGCGGCGAAAAATTCGGCGTTCATTTTTTCAAAGTTCCTCCATTTGATTCATTTTGATTCATTTGATTTTTTATTGCATTGCAAGAATTTTGCTCCTGCCGGTAAAAATATATATTAAATATTAATTTCATCATACGCGTAAATATGCGCGATTTCTTTTTTTGCGAGATTGATTATTATATTTTCATCTTCAGATATTTTTTCAAATTTAAAACTCTCTTTCGAAAATTCTTTTAATATTGCGTTAAAATTCTTGTCCCCGGCTATTTCGTTTTTCGTGAACAGTTTAACAGTGACTTCTTTTTCTATATATTTGCTTAAATGCAAATCGTTTTTGAGTTCCCTGTTTAACCCGGGAGATGAAACTGCGAGAGAATAACTGTTTTCGATAGGGTCGGCGGCATCTATAATCGGGCTTACTGCATGAGTGACTTTTTCGCAGTCGCTGATAGATATGGGCGTTCCCGACGGATTTTCGATAGTTATATCAAGCAGCCATTCGATTTTGTCGTTATAATATTCAATATCCCAAATTTCATAGCCGAGATTTATTATTTCAGCCCCGACAAGATTTCTGACAGTTTGCTCTATTTGTTTTCTCGACTGTGTTTTCTTGGAATTTGAATTATTTTTGTTTTTACTCATTTATTTTATTAAGCGCTCCTATAAATTTTGAGAGAGTGGAAACCCACTCTCTCAATCATAAAACTTTAACTGTATTAATATTATATCACAATAAAATTAAAATTGCAACAACAATTTTTCAATTTTTTCAATTTTTTTCAGTATCTTTCAATGATTTTACACGATTTTAATTAAATTACTATCTAAATTGCCTGTCATTAATCTAATTTCCCCGCCGCTTTTAAAAAAGCATAAATATTTTCCGGAGGCGTACCCGCCTGAATCGCGTGTGATGGGGCTAATATATATCCGCCGTTTTTACCCAGAGTTTTTATCAAATATTTCACTTCAGCCTCAACTTCGTCAGGAGTTCCGAACGGAAGCGTTGACTGCACGCTTACTCCTCCGTGAAAACTGATTTTACCGCCCGCTTTTTCTTTTAACCCAACAGGGTCCATATTTTTAGCGTCAAACTGCAACGCTTCCAGTACGTCAATCCCCATATCTATAAGCCCGCCGAGCGCATCCATAACAGAACCGTCGGTATGATATACTACTTTTGCGCCGTATCCGTGAATTATATTATTTAAGCGTTTATGATGCGGCTTTATCATTTCTTCCCACAGAGGCAGTGAAAATAAAAGCCCGTTTTGTCCGCCTATATCATCGGCAGTAAACGCAAGATCTATTTTTCCGTCTGCGGCTTCAAGCATTCTGCGCGTAAATTCTATAAAAAAATCCGTGACTTTGTTTAAAAGCCAGCAAGAAAACTCTTTTTCGAGCAGCAAATCCGTGAACATCTTTTCAAATCCGCGCATATACCATGCCGATTCAAAAATATTTCCCGCCGAGAACATAACTGCGTAATATCCTTTATCGCCGCGTGACTCAATCATTTCGGGAATACCTGAAAAATCAAACCATTCGGCTTTCGGGAAAATATAATTTTCGAGTTGTTTTATATCCGTGAAATTTTGCAGCGGATATTCGCTTATTTCCATATAAATATCTTTGTTATTTTTTACTGGGCTGCGCTTAACGCCCCATATATCTGTATATGACCCGTCAGACAATCCTGTGTTTCTGTCTTTCGGGCCTATATATTTTGCCCCTATATGGCGTATGTCAGAGATTTTTTCAAGTATTTCATCAATTTCGGAAATATCGCGTCTCATATATTCGGCAAACGCTTTTTTTGCGGGGTAATTTATCCCGAACCCCAGTGAAAACGGTATAATATCAGTTTCTTTATGATTTAACGCGGTTAAAATTCTTTCTCGCGGCGTCATGATATATTTTCCTTTTCTTTAAATTTAATTCTTTAATTTTTAATTTAATATATTCCCGCCATACATTCGCGCAGATGATTATAAGCCTGCCTCATATAACGTCCGGGATTAGCGGTAAATTCAACCTCGATCGAAATATTGCCGTTATATCCGATATTTTTTAAAGCGCGCAATACGGCCGAATAGTCCACAAGCCCCGTGCCGCACGCCAAATTCGCCCTCGTCATGCCGTCAGAATCTTTGGCGTGAACGTTAAATATCCGGGTTCCGCCAAGCATAAAAATTGCCGTTTCTATATCTATGCGCTGGTTCATCAAATGGGCAGTATCAAGCTGTATCCCTATGTTTGAACGGTTTACGCATTCAAGAGTTTTAAGCATGGCGTGGGGAGTAGAGCAAAGCGAACCGGGGAAACATTCCAACGCTATTTTCAGCCCGTATTCTTTCGCAATATCGCAGGCTTTTGTCATTTGTGATATATAATTATCAAAATCTTTATCCCAGTTGTAATCAGACGGGAGATTCAGGGCTTTTTTGTCCGACGGTGAAGGAGTATAATTGGGTTTTGCGCCGTAAGGACCGGGAATAATACACGATACGGCAGACGCTCCCATGCATTTTGCCGCTTGAGCACATTTCCTGAAATAATCGAGCTGTTTTTGCTTTATTGATTCGTCGGTTTGATTCCAGATATCAGACTGGAAAACAAGCCCGCCGACTTCAAGCCCGATATTTCTGCTGTATTCCCCGATTTCTTTTGATTTTTCGTCGGTAAAAAACTGATCGAGCGAATTGTAATCTGAAAGATAGTCAACGATTTCAAATCCAATCGCTTTTATTTTGTCGGCAATCCTGAGCAGGCTGTCGCCCTCAGGCATATCTTCAGGAACAGGAGTCCAACCCCACGCCACGCTTCCGATTTTCATAAATATAAAACCTCTCTTTTTTTGAATTAATAAATTTTTGTATGAATATTATACTATATCACCACTTGAAAAGTCAATAAAATATGTTATAATATACTTGAACAAAAATTTATATGTAAATCAATTAAGAAATAAGTTAAAATAATTATGAAAAATAAATCAGGGAAAATTTTTAATATACAACGATTCTCGGTCTATGACGGGCCGGGAATAAGAACAGTCGTGTTTTTTTCGGGATGCAATTTAAATTGCCTGTGGTGCCACAATCCCGAATCTATATCAAATAAACAGCAGCTTAAATTTAATTCTGACCAGTGTATTTTATGCGGCAAATGTTTTGATATATGCAAAAACAAAGCCCATGAATTTAAAGAAAGCTTGCATATATTAGACAGAGATAAGTGCGAAGTCTGCCTGAATTGCTCAAAACAATGTTATGCCGAAGCCCTTGCGCCGGTTTACCGCGAAATAAATTTAACTGATCTCGAAAAGTCTCTTTTGACAGACGAAGAATATTTCAGGCAGTCGGGCGGCGGCGTGACTTTTTCAGGAGGCGAGCCTATGCTGCAAATTGATTTTCTGCGCGATATTTTAGAAATATGCAAAAATCATGATATTCACACTGCAATAGATACAGCCGGGGCGGTAGGGTTTGACGCTTTCGAAAAAATCATGCCGTACTGCGATTTATTTTTATACGATATAAAAGCATATAAAAATAATATACATAAAAATTTGACCGGAGTATCAAATAAATTAATACTCGAAAATTTAACAAGACTTTCGGATACTGGCGGCGTAAATATACTGGTGCGAATCCCCGTGATTCCCAGAGCGAATACAGATGAAATGGCGGATATTGCTGAATTTTTGAGTAAAATAAATATAAATAAATGCGAGTTTATGCCCTATCACAAACTCGGCGCAGGGAAATATAAGCCTCTCGGGATTGCAAACCCCGATACTGCAAATATATTTAATACGCCGGACGATAATTTAATTAACGAAATAAAAGATATATTTAAAAGGAGAAATATTTTATGTTAGGATTATCACAATTAAACGAAGAAAAAATAATATTGTCGCCTTTGTGCGCAAAAAGAATCAAAGCATTGCACGACGACAAGCAAAAAATCAACGAAGAAAAAATAAAAGCCCTCGGAAGTATAAATATCGACGACCACGGGTTTGTATATTTCCCTGATTTTAAGTTTACGCCGACAATAACGAGAGATTACGGCAAAGTCACGGGAATGTGCGAGATAGGCGTGAATTTCAGGCGGTTTTTAAACGAAAGCCCGCAATATACAAATAAAAACAGCGCGCTCGGAGGCGCATGGATAAGTTATCTCGCGAACTGGGTTCCAATGGGAATCGCCCCCGGCGATTACCCGAATGATTTAAAAAAAATCTGGGATAAATATTTTATAACACAGCCCGGCTTTGGGGCGATGAATCATTGCGCCGGCGATATTGAAATAGGCTTAAAGCTCGGCTGGAAAGGATTACTTGACAAAATAAGATATTACAGAGAGTTTAATAACCCCTCTGACACTACTTTTTATGACGGCGAAGAAGAACTTGTGACCGGGATTATCGAATGGGTGAAAAAAATCGCGGATCACGCGAAAAAACTTGCTGAAAGCGAAGCAAATCAGCAAGATAAAAATAATCTGCTTGAAATTGCGGAAATGAATTACAGGCTTGCAGAATATCCGCCGTCAAATATGCGCGAGGCTTGCCAGTTTATCGCGCATTTCCAGAGCGTTGACAGAATGTATTTCGCGGGAGGAGCGTTAGACCAGCTTGACGAAAAACTTCGCCCCTATTATGAAAAAGACTTAAAATCGGGAATATTGACAGACGAAGAAGCCGTCTGGTATATCGCGAGTTTATTTTTTAACGACACGCATTATTCGCAGATTGCCGGATTGACTCCAGACGGCTCAAGAGATATGACTTCAAGACTGTCTTTTATAATTCTTGACGCCATGCATTATTTAAAAATCCCGGTAAATCTCGCAATAAGAGTGCATGACAACATAAATAAAACTCTATTGCGCCGTTCGCTTGAATATATGATTGAGGACGGTTCGGGCGTGTGTTATTCATGCAATATAGGGTGCGAGGACGGCTACGCGAAAAACGGATTTGCTCCGGCGTTGGGCAGAATGAGGGCAAAAGTCGGCTGCAACTGGGTTGCAATTCCCGGACGCGAATATCCGTTGCAGGACGTTACGAGGGTAAACATGGCGCAGGCTTTTGTATTTGCTCTGGAGGATATAGAAAATAATAAAGATTATAATTTAAATATTTTATTCGACAGGTTCAAATATCATTTGAGAATAATGATTGACAGCATACTCGCGGGATTTGACAGGCATTTTGAGGTTATATCGCGAAATACGCCTGAGATAGTCTATAATTTATTCATGCACGGCCCGATTGAACGCGGCCTGAACTGCGCTGAGGGCGGCGTTGACATAATGGACCTGAATATAGACGGGATTGCCCTTGCGACAGTCGCGGATTCTTTTGCGGCGATAGAGCAGAGAATAATAAACGAGAAAAAATTGACTTTTGAAGAATTATTTAATGTTCTGGATAACAATTTCGAGGGAAAAGAAGATATAAGATTAATGCTAAAAAATATAAAAAGATTCGGCGACCCCGAATCCCTTGCTAATTCATGGGCTGAAAAAATCAGGGACGAATTTGTCAGGCTATGCAGAAGAAATACGCCGAAATATAATATAAAAACGATACCGGGAATGTTTTCACACGGGGATATATTCTCGTATGGCAAAAACCTGCAGGCCACGCCGAACGGACGGTTTGCGGGAGAGCCGATTTCACATTCGAATGAGCCTGACCCGGGATTTGCGAGGGGGCTTGACAGTTTTTCGCCGTCGCTTAAAGCTACGGCAGTCGCAAAACTACAGGCAGGTTACGGCAACTCTGCTCCCCTGCATCTTGATATTGACACGAATATGCTTTCAGCCAACGGCGGCATAGACGCGCTTATCTCGCTGATTCACACGCACAATCACATGGGCGGCACTTTGATAAACATGAACTGCCTGAGCGAGCAAAAACTAAGAGAAGCGCATGAAGATCCCGCAAGCCATCCGGATTTAGTCGTCAGGGTCACGGGATATTCGGCATTTTTCGCCTCTCTTTCAAAAGAATACAGGCAGCAGATCATAGACAGGTTTTTGTCTTCTAAACAGGTTAGATTATAATTAATATTCTAAAATAATTTTATGATATTCGCGATTCCCGTAACGCACATACATAAAATAATGCCGATAACCGTCGGAATAATAATCGAAGCCACAGTCCATTTTATGCTTTTCGTTTCTTTTTTTATCGTGAGGCATGTAGTTCCGCACGGAAAATGAAACAAAGTAAATATTATCATACAGGCCGCAGTCACCCATGTCCAGCCATTGTTTATTAATATATCGCGCAGTTGCGCAAGATTTTCAAATCCTGTGAGCGACTGTGCGGACATATAGCTCATCAAAATTATCGGGATAACTATTTCGTTTGCCGGAAATCCCAGAATAAACGCCAATAATATATATCCGTCAAAACTCATCAGCCGCGCAAACGGATTTAAAAACTCCGCAAAGCGCGAGAGTAAATTTGCGCCGCTTATATTTGCGTTTGTCATTATCCATATAATTAAACCGGCAGGAGCCGCGACAGTTATAGCGCGTCCCAGAACAAATAAAGTCCTGTCAAAAATTGACCGGATAATAATATTTGCAATTTGAGGACGGCGAAAAGGCGGGAGTTCAAGCTGAAATGACGACGGCAGGCCTTTTAATATAGTTTTTGATAAAATCTTTGAAACTACAAAAGTCATAGCTATGCTGAATATTATAAACAAAGTCAAAAAAAGCGCGGATATTAACGAATTTGCAGAACCCGGGGAAGTATTTGACCCATGCGAAAAAAATATTGCCGTTACTGATATAAGCACGGGAAATCTTCCGTTGCACGGGATAAAATTATTTGTCAGTATCGCTATCAAGCGTTCCCTTGGGGAATCTATGATCCGGCAGCCTATAACTCCGCACGCATTGCACCCAAATCCCATACATGCAGTCAAAGCCTGTTTGCCGTGAGCGTCCGCTTTCCTGAAAAAATTATCTAAATTAAATGCGACTCTTGGAAGATAACCCAGATCTTCGAGTAAAGTGAATAATGGAAAGAATACTGCCATCGGCGGGAGCATGACCGATACGACCCACGCCAAAGTTTTATATACCCCGTCAACTATCAGGCTTTTAAGCCACACAGGGGCGTATATAAAATCAAAAAAAGAATAAAGCCGCCCGATTGCCCCAAACAACGGGACGCTTAAAAAATCGGAAATTATATTTGTTCCCACAAGAGTGAGCCATAATATTCCGAAAAGGCCCGCAATCATAATTAAAATCCCGGTAAATTTTGACGTTAATATTTTATCGGCCTTTTTGTCTTTTGCTTTATATTCAGGATTTTCGCATACAACTGTCTGATTATATATTTCTTCGCATTTGCCTATGAAATTTTTTGTATTATTCTCAGGCATTATTTCTAACGGTTTATAAATACCGGGATTTTCGGCAGTTTGAGTTATTGCGTCCATCAGTTCTTTCAGCCCTGATTTTTTCGCCGCCGACGTCCCAACTACCAAAATCCCCAAAAGTTCCGATAGTTTTTTTAAATCTATATGTATTTTTCTTTTTTTTGCCTCGTCCAGTAAATTTACGCACAGAACAACGCTGTCTGATACCTCAAGAATTTGCAGGACAAGATTTAAGTTTCTTTCAAGGCATGTCGCGTCGGCTATAACTACAGTAACGTCGGGACATCCTGAAACTATAAAATCGCAGGCGGTTTTTTCTTCGCCTGAAGTTGCGTTGAGCGAATAAGTCCCGGGAATATCTACGACTGTGTAAATTTTGCCGTTATGTTTATATTGCCCGTACGCAGTCGAGACTGTCTTGCCGCACCAGTTGCCTGTATGCTGGTTAAGCCCGGTCAAATAATTGAACACCGTGCTTTTTCCCACATTTGGATTTCCGGCGAGTGCCACAGTTATATTTATATTATTTTTATTGTTTATTTTTATTGTTTTAACCGACATTTTTATATTATATAACTCCTTATATTTTTTCCACAGTTATTTTTTCCGCCGTTTCGTTTCTCAGAGCAAATACAGTCCCGCGTATAAAATAAGCTACGGGATTCCCGAAAGGGCTTTTATAAAGCGTTTCTATCCGGGTCCCCTCAATAATTCCCAAATCAGATAATCTCTGTTTATCTATGGATTTATCGGATTTATCGTTTTTACTGCCGGATATATCAGATATATTTATTATTTTTGCTTTTTCCCCTATTTTTAACTCGCTTAAAAGCATGATTTTAAATACCTCCGGATTATATATGCCCATAATAACAATATATGATTAGATAAAACATAATGCGAAAAAAATTATTTTGAAATTTTACAAAAAACTATATGCAATATTTTTTATTTATGATATAATTAGTAAAACCAAGAAAAAAATAAAAATTAATTAATCTTGCAGGAGGGAATTTTTTTATGAAAATGAATATCGGTCTTCAGATTTATACTCTTAGAGACGAAATGGGTCTGGGATATGACGAAGTTTTAAAGAGAATAGCTGACATTGGATACAAAAGCATAGAAATGACTTATGACCCTGAACACGGCGAAGAAGTGGGGAAACTTTTGCAAAAATATTCGCTTATCGCGAACGGGGCGCACATAGGCATAGGCGAAATCGAGAATAATCTTGATACTGTCACAAAATTTATGGACTTTATCGGGGCCAAGAGCATAGTAATACCTTGGACTGACGGCATAGACACCGAAGAAAGCACAATAGCCACGGCTAAAAGATTTGAAGCAGCAGCGCAAAAACTCGCGCCTATGGGATATGAACTTGGGTTTCATAATCATATTACAGAATTCGAGAGAAAATTCAACGGAAAGCCTGTTATAGATATTTTATATGACGAAGCTCCGTCTTTAAAATTCGAGGTTGACGCGGGCTGGGCTTACGCCGGAGGCGCAGACGTTGTCGCCGCCCTGAATAAATTAGGAAGCCGTCTGGCTTATATTCACATAAAAGACGTTGATGAAAAAAATACCCCTACAGAAATAGGCAGCGGAAAAGTCGATATGAAAAGCGTCATGGAAACCGCGGCAAAATTCGGGGTCGAATGGGGAATCGTCGAGCAGGATTCATGCGTGAATTTCCCGCCGTTTGAGTCTATAAAAGTAAGCTATGACTATATTAAAACAATAAATTAAAAATAATATTATAACAACGTAAAAATATAGAATAAAAGCCCCCTTCAGCCGCGAAGCGGCGACGTGAAGGGGGTGCCGCAGGCGGGGGTTGCGGAATTTGGATTGCGCGAAATTACAACCCCCGTCAACGTTGTTCGCAAACTGTGTTTGCGGCGTTGCCACCCCCTTCTGAGAAGGGGGCTTTTTAGTGAGTGCGTAGTTTTTGCCTATTATAAAAAAATATTCCGGGTTTATTTTATATATTTTTTGCGCATTTTACATAAATAATATTGTAAAAGCCTGAAATTAGTTGTATAATTATTATAATATATTATAATAACGAAATCGGGGGGAGTTTTTTTGGTTACAAATATAAATAATATTTTAAACACAAAGAAAAAAGAATGTGTGGCAATGATACTGGCGGGAGGACAGGGGTCAAGGCTTTATGTACTCACAAGCAAAATCGCGAAACCGGCAGTCCCGTTCGGTGGAAAATACCGGATTATAGATTATACTGTCTCAAACTGCGTAAATTCAGGGTTTGATACTGTCGGTGTTTTGACGCAGTATCAGCCGTTATTGCTCAACGAGTATATCGGCAACGGGCAGCCGTGGGATTTGGACAGATTAGAGGGCGGAGTTACTATTTTGCCCCCGTATCAGAAAAACTTCGGTTATGACTGGTACACCGGAACGGCTAACGCCGTATATCAGAATTTGCATTATGTCGAAAGATTTGACCCTGATTATGTTATAGTTTTGGGCGGAGATCATATCTATAAAATGGACTATAGCTTAATGCTTGAATATCACAAGGAAAAAAACGCGGACTGCACGATTGCGGTTATTGACGTGCCGATAGAAGAAGCGAGCCGGTTTGGAATCATGAACATAAACGACGATGGCAGTATTTATGAATTTGAGGAAAAGCCGAAAATCCCCAAAAGCAACAAGGCTTCTATGGGTTTATATATATTTAATTGGGATAAACTGAGAAAGTTTTTAATCGAGGATAACGAAGACGCAGAATCGTCTAAAGATTTCGGAAAAAATATAATCCCTAAAATGCTTGCCGCAGGTGAGAGAATGTTCGCGTATTCTTTCAGGGGATACTGGAGGGACGTGGGAACTATCGAGAGTTTATGGCAGGCTAATATGGATTTATTAGACGAAGATTTCAAAAACGATCTGCCCGACTGGAAAATATATTCGAGAACTACGGGGAAGCCCCCGCATTATATAGGCGCGACGGGGAGCATGAAAAATTCTATTATATCAGAAGGGTGTGAAATTTACGGGTTTGTCGAGCATTCTATAATATTCCCCGGAGTAAAAATCAACGAGGGCTGTTATGTCAAAGATTCTATAATTATGGCAAACTCTGTAATTGGCGCGAACACATCGGTGGAGTATTCTATAATAGACGAAAACGCCGAAATCGGGAGCAACTCGAAAATCGGCGAAAAAAGAACAGAAGCAACAGGGATTACAGTCGTGGCGAAAGATATAAAAATAGGCGGTGGGGTCACTGTAAATCCGGGAGATATGATCGACGGGGATATTGTGGGGTAAAATTTATGCGGGTAATAAAACACCCGGCTCTGCGGAGTTACCCTCTTTAGTAAAGAGGGTAAGGGGTAAAATAAATAATTTTACTTATGTCTATAAAATCAAAAATTAGAAAGGAATAAATAAACATGCAGGCGTTGGGAATAGTTTTTTCGGATATACACGAGTGGGACGTCGGGGCTCTGACGACAAACAGGACGGTCGCGGCGATTCCGTTTGCCGGGAGATACTGGCTTATAGATTTCGTTTTGTCAAATATGATAAATTCGGGAATACATAAAGTCGGGGTTATAACAAAAAGCAATTATCAGCCTTTGATGGAGCATATAGGCTCGGGCAAAGACTGGGATTTATCGCGTAAAAACGGAGGGATAGCGATACTCCCGCCTTATGGCGAGGACAGCAGGGCGGGTCTTTACAGGGGCAGACTCGACGCGCTTACGAGAATTGCGAATTATATAAGCAATTCCCCGCAGGAATTTGTCGTCATGAGCGACTGCGATATGATCTGCAATATAAATTATAAAAACGTAATAGATTTTCACATAAAATCCGGAGCTGATATAACTGCGGTTTACAACGAGCATTATATAGATAAAGAAAGCGCGGCGCATTCCACTCTCTATACAATCCCTGAAGATTCGAGTAATCATAATCCGGACAGGATAACCGAAGTTTATATAGAGCCGTGGTATGTCGAGGGCGGAACGTTTAAAGTAAGCATGAATACTTGGGTTATGCGTAAAGATTATATGTTAAACATGATAGCCAACTCAATCGCGACCGGAAAGACTCATTTGGTCAGGGATATTTTATTAGCCGAGGTCGATAATATAAATATAGCCGGATATGAGCATAAAGGCTATTGCGCGCATATAAACTCAATAAACAATTATTTTAAATATAACATAGAAATGCTCGATAATAATAAGAGAAACGAATTATTTTATAATACAGGCAGAAATGTTTACACAAAAGTCAGGGACTCTGAGCCGGCGAGATACGGCGAAAACGCAAACGTCAGAAATTCACTTGTCGCAGACGCCTGTATTATAGACGGAACTGTTGAAAACAGCGTTATTTTCAGAGGGGTAAAAGTAAGCAAAAACTCAGTTGTAAAAAACTGCGTGGTAATGCAGGACGGAATAATTGGCGAGGACTGCAATCTCGAATGGATAATAGCCGACAAAGGCGTAATTATAACCGACGGAAAAAAGCTCACGGCTGATAAAGAATACCTGATGTATATCACGAAGAATAAGAGGATATGAGAAAAAAGAATTTAGTTCGTGGCATTAATAGAAAAAACAGCAAAAAAAGGAAATTATCTAAAAAAGCCCTCTTTCGCAAAAGAGGGTGCCGCCCGCAGGCGGCGGGTGATTCTTCCAAACGACATCAACTTTATGAATCCCCCGTCACTGCGTGACACCCCCTTTACGCGGCTTCGCCGCTAAAGAGGGCTTTGACTGACACCATGCGTTACTATAATTACTTAACACAAAACTAAAACCTAAAAACCTCAAAAAGGAGAAAAATAACCATGCCCACAAAAACACCAACAACCAAAACAAAAGAAATAATAAAAACCGAACCGGCAGTTAAACCAAAAAAGCCCGCCGCGAAGAAAGTCAAAAAGGCAGCAAAAAAAATATTGTTTGTTTCAAGCGAAGCCGCGCCGCTTATAACTACCGGAGGGTTGGGCGAAGTTATCGGGGCATTGCCTAAAAATCTTTGTAAATCTGATAAAGATACAGATGTCCGTGTGGTTATCCCGTTATATGAAGAAATAGCGGTAAAATTCAAAGATATATTAGAGTTTGTCGGGAAAATATACGTTGATTTAAGCTGGCGGCATCAGTATTGCGGGATATATACGGCAAAAGCCGGGGATGTTATATATTATTTTATCGACAACGAGTATTATTTCAAGAGAAGCGGCTGCTACGGATATTTTGACGACGGGGAGAGATTTGCTTTTTTCGGCAAGGCTGTTTTGGATATCCTTGAAGCTATAGATTTTATCCCGGATATAATACATGCGCACGACTGGCAGTCTGCGATAATTCCGGTTTATCTCAGGACGACTTATTCAAATAAAAAAGAATTCAAGAATATCAGGACTGTTTTCACAGTGCATAATATAGAATATCAGGGTAAATTTAATATGTCGATTCTTGAAGATATATTTGATATTTCGTATGAGTATAGATCAATCGTGGAATTTGACGGGCTGATAAATCTTATGAAAGGCGCAATGGTTTGCTCAGATATTATCTCGACAGTCTCGCCTGCTTACGCAAAAGAAATACACGATTATAAATACGCCCACGGCCTTGATCCGGTCATAAATATGTATACGGATAAAATTCGCGGCATACTCAACGGAATAGATACAGAATCTTATAACCCGAAAACTGATTCGAAAATTTTCGCAAATTATGACAGCGAAAACATAGATAAAAAAGCTGAAAACAAGTTACAACTCCAGACTGTATTAGACTTGCCAAAAAATAATCAAATCCCGGTAATCGCGATGGTGACAAGATTAGTCAGACATAAGGGCATAGATTTAGTTATCGGAGCTATGAACGAAATCGTAAAACTGCCGCTGCAACTTGTGGTTTTGGGAAACGGGGACAGGGAATACGAACTGCAATTTGAACTGTTTCGTGAGCGGTTCCCCGATAAAATACGCGTGCATCTGGGATTTAATCCGGAACTCGCAAGAAGAATATACGCAGGGTCAGATATATTTTTGATGCCGTCGCAGTTTGAGCCGTGCGGGTTAAGCCAGATGATAGCCGCAAGATACGGCGCGGTTCCGGCAGTGCGCGAAACCGGCGGGCTTAAAGATTCTATTGTGCCGTATGACGCGGAAAAAAGCGAGGGTACGGGATTTGTATTTACGGATTATTCGTGCGAAGGCATAACAGAAGTGATAAACAGGGCTTTTGCGGCTTATAACGACAGAGAAAACTGGCCGGGGCTTGTAAAACGCGCGATGGAATGGGATTTCAGCTGGGAAGCTTCGGCAAAAGAATATATTAAAATGTATAATGATTTATTGGGGATATAGATAATTAAAATAAATTTAATATATGTATTGAGCGAAGGAAATTTGTATTATATACGCTTGGAGGCGGATTTATGCAGAAAGAATTACCGGTTAGAAAGAGTATTCGCTTAAAGGGATATGATTATTCGCAAGCGGGATATTATTTTATAACGATATGTATTGAAGGCGGTCACGAGATGTTGGGTAAGGTTATTTGTAGGGGACGCGCCCCTGCGCGTCCCGCTTGTTGAATTGACAGAATACGGTGTCTTTGCTGAGGCGCAGATTCAAAAAATCAATCGCATATATCCTCATGTTTTGGTTGATAATTATGTCATCATGCCAAATCATATCCATATACTCGCCATTATTAAAGACGGGACGCGCGGGGGCGCGTCCCCTACAAAGGCGGTTATTCCCCAAATTGTGCAAAGTTTGAAATCAATGACAACAAGGAAATTCGGTTTTAATATGTGGCAACGCTCATACCACGAACGCATACTCCGAAACGAAGAAGAATATCGGATTAGATGGAATTACATAGACAATAACCCCGCCAAATGGGCGGAAGATGAATATTTTGTGAAAAAATAAAATTTATATTTTAATTGATAGTCGAAATCAAGCATAATATACGTTAGCAAAAATTTAATCTATCGCAATAACAATAAACAACAGGAGATAAAAATTTTAATAAATGAAAACAAATAAAACAGAAGAAAACAAAATCGAAAATAATAAAAAACAAAAATTGCTTAAAATAATAGAAGAAAAACTGTCGGGATATTACGGCTTGACTTGCGAAAACGCAGCTGCGGCGCATTTTTATAAAGCCGTCGCTATTCTGACAAGAGATATATTATCAGAACAACGCCGCGATTTCAGGCTTCAGACAAAATCCAAGCGGCTTAAAAACATATATTATTTATGCATGGAATTTCTCGTCGGCAAACAGCTTAAAAATAATATTTATAATCTGGGGCTGGAAAACGAACTTGAGGAAATATTGAACGATTATGGGTATACTCTTGAGGATCTATACGAAAAAGACGTTGACCCCGGTTTGGGAAACGGCGGTCTCGGACGTTTGGCGGCTTGCTTTATGGATTCTATGGCGACTTTGAAATATCCCGCTATGGGCTATTCTATAAGATATGAATTTGGGCTGTTCAAGCAAAAATTAGTCGACGGCTGGCAGGTTGAATTCCCGGATGACTGGCTGCCGTCTGGAGAAGTTTTTCTTGTGCCCAGAGCGGATTATACGGTCAAAGTGAATTTCGGCGGATATATCGAAGAGAACTGGCAGAACGGAAAAATGAAAACTGAGTATAAAGATTACCAGACAGTCGAGGCTATACCGTATGATCTGATGATTTCGGGATACTCTACTGAAAGCCCTGCCGTGTTGCGTCTCTGGAGGGCAAAAAGTCCTACGAGTATAGACGTAACTCTTTTTTCGCAGGGCGAATTTGTCAAAGCGATAGAAGAAACGGCGATAGTCGAGGCAATATCAAAAGTTTTATATCCCGCCGACAATCACTACGAAGGCAAAACTCTGAGATTAAAACAGCAGTATTTTTTCGTCTCGGCTTCGATTCAGAATATAATATCGCGCCATCTCGCTGTTTATCCCAATCTTGATAATTTACACAAAAAATGCGCGGTTCACATAAACGATACGCATCCCGCTTTCGCGATACCGGAGCTTATGCGCATATTAATAGACGATTATAATTATAACTGGGACAAAGCATGGCATATAACCAGACACACTATGGCATATACCAATCATACTATACTGCCCGAAGCCCTTGAAACATGGCCCGAATATCTCGTAAAGACAAATATGCCGAGAATATATTCTATAATTTGTGAGATAAACAAAAGGCTGTGTGCTGATTTATGGAAAAAACATCCCGGCGACTGGGATAAAATACAGAGAATGGCGATACTTGCGTTTAATCAGATCAGAATGGCGAATTTATGCATAGCCGGGGGACATTCGATAAACGGCGTCGCGAAGATTCATTCTGATATATTAAAAAACAATTTTTTTAAAGATTTTTATGAATACACTCCCGATAAATTCACGAATGTCACAAACGGCATAGCGCACAGGCGGTGGCTTGTGCAGTCAAATCCGTTATTGACTGATTTACTTGACGAATGCATAGGCACAGATTACAGAAAAAACGCGGCGATTCTTGCAGAATTTAGAAAATTTGAGAACGACGAAAGCATTTTAAAAGCCCTCGGCGAGATAAAACATAAAAATAAAATATATCTGAGCAATTATATAAATAAAACTTTCGGATATTCTCTAAACCCTGAATCTGTTTTTAACGTTCAGGTAAAAAGACTGCACGAATATAAACGGCAGTTATTAAACGTTTTGAGGATAATCTCGGTTTATAATGATTTAATAGAAAACCCAAATCTTGATATACTCCCCCAGACTTATATATTCGCCGCAAAAGCCGCCCCGAGTTATCAGATGGCAAAACAGATAATAAAATTAATATATTGCTTAGGCGAGGATATAAAAAAACGCCCGTTGATAAAAGATAAATTAAGCGTCGTGTTTCTTGAGGATTATTCTGTTTCGCTTGCCGAAAAGATAATGCCCGCGAGCGAAGTCAGCCAGCAGATTTCGCTTGCCGGAAAAGAAGCGAGCGGGACTGGAAACATGAAGCTGATGATAAACGGCGCGGTGACTATTGGAACTATGGACGGCGCGAATATAGAGATTTTAGACGCTGTGGGCAAAGAGAATATATTTATATTCGGCATGACGGCAAAAGAAGTTGACACGTTATGGGCGGCTAAATACGACCCCGATGATTATTATGTTCGCAACGAAAAACTTATGAAAATAATAGTGGCGTTAAATAACGGGTTCAACGGGGTTTCGTTCAGTCATATAACGCAATATTTATTGTCGGGGAATTATGTTGCCGACCCGTTTATGTGCCTCGCGGATTTCAGCGATTATTACAGAGTGCATAATTTGTTGAACGAATCGTATAAAGACTCTATAAAATGGAATAAGATGTCGTTGAATAATATAGCTTCGGCGGCGATTTTCGCGGCTGACAGGAGCATAAAAGAATATGCTGAAAATATATGGCATATAGCGCCGCTGAATTGATAACTATTCGCAAAATCATAGTGTAAAGATTAAAGGCTCCTTTTAAAAGGAGCTGGCAGCGAAGCTGACTGAGGATTGCAATCCCCCTGCGACTTCGTCGCTTGTCCCCCTTTCAAAAGGGGGCTTTTGGGTTATATTCATAATTTTAGCGATTTTTTTATTTTTTATTATAAAGCAGGTTTACAACCACCCCGTCAAGCTAACGCTTGCCACCCCTCCACAGAGGGGAATTGCGCGCAAATTCGGCGTTTTGTCTAATTCCCCTCAGTGGAGGGGTACCCGTAGGACGGGTGGTTTTCAAGTAGAATTACTATATTATTATAAATTGTTAAATTTTGATTAAGAATATTAAATTTTTAATCAAAATACTTGTTCTGATTATTTTTTTGTGTTATAATATGATTTATCATAAATTTATTATAAAAATGTCGAAATAACATGATAAAAACAGAAAGGCAGGATTAATTAATAAAAATGGCTGAAATGAATCATAAAGAACGCGCAGTGTATGAGTTTATTATTGACACAATAAAAAAAGAAGGCTTTTCCCCTTCGGTGAGGGATATAAAAATTGCGCTTAATATTAAAAGCACGTCAACGGTTCACGCGTATCTGGAGAAATTAGAGAAAAAAGGCTATATTCAAAAAGAAGCCGGCAAAAGCAGGACGATACGGGTTGACAACGTGGACGCAAACGGCAGGAGGACTTCTATAAGAGTGCCGATTGTGGGTCAGGTCACGGCGGGTATCCCGATACTGGCGATAGAAAATCACGACGGGTATCTCGATTTTCCGATATACAAGCAGAGTTATTTAAACGCGCGGCTGTTCGCGCTTAAAATCAGGGGCGACAGTATGGTCGAAGCCGGAATCATGAACGGCGATTATGTCGTCGTCGAAAAGAAAAATTACGCCGACAACGGTGAAATTGTCGTTGCCCTGATAGACGACGAAGCGACAGTTAAAAAATATTATACTGAAGACGGGAACATACGCTTACAGCCGTGCAACCCGGCTATGAGGCCTATTATTGTCAAAGACGCGACAGTTTTGGGAAAAGTAATTTCGGTTTTGAGATTTTATTAATTTTTATTAAACTTAGGAAAATATATGCGAAATATACGCAAAGGAGAATTAAATTTATGAAAAAGCAATTATTATTTGTTTTTGTAATATTTTTATTAATATGCTGCCTGCCGTTTATTTTTTCATCATGCGACAGCAATAATCAAAACGAAAATACAGAAAAAACAGAAAATAAAAACGATGATGACCGGCAAGACGAGTCTCAGGACGAAGAACCGGACCAACCGGAACCAGAATTAAATAAAGACAATGTCCCTGAAATGGATCTCGGCGGGTATAATTTCAGAATACTTTCACACCACAGCGACTGGCTTCACGCGGAAATGAATTTTGAAGAACAGACAGGAGATATTATACAGGACAGCATTTATCACAGAAACCGGAAAATAGAAGAGCGTTTTAATATATTAATAACTGAAATTAACGACGTTTCAAAAGCAAAGCCCGCTATATTGGCCGGTTCGGACGAGTATGATATAGTTACGGCGTGGTGCGCCACAATGCTCACGCATTACAACGAAGGTCTGGGATATAATTTTGACGATTATAATTTATATATTGATTTGACCCAGCCTTACTGGGACGACAGTATCACACAGGCGCTGACATTCGGCGGCACGGTTTTATTTCCAATAGGGGCTTCGGATATCCCGTCATACGATTATACGCACGTTTTGCTTTTTAATAAACAAATGATTACGGATTTAGAACTTGAAAATCCGTATATAATTGTCGCAGGGGGAAACTGGACGTTTGACAAATTCGAGGAAATGGCAAAAGCGGCTGTTAAAGACATGAACGGCGACGGAATCATGGACCAGAACGACAGGTACGGCTTAGTTTCGATGGTAAAATATGTCCTGCCGTGTTTCTGGGTATCTGCCGGAACTGAATCAATTTCAAAATCAAACGACGGCATACCCCAGTTTACTTTAAGGAGCGATGAAAAATTTGCCGGAGTAATAGATAAAATATTTTCTATGACTTACGACACAAACGTGTGGTATCAGGACGTCAAGAACGACACTAATATCAGCGAAACCGGCGACGCGCTTGTTATAAACAATCAGGCTTTGTTTTTCAACAGCACATTCCAGAGAGTCGAGGCGCTTCGCGGTATGGATACTGATTTCGGCATAATACCGTATCCGAAATATAATACGGATCAGGACAAATATTATACCCGCATGGAAGGCTGTAACCCGTTTATTATACCGATAACCGTGGAAAATCCCGAAAATATCGGCGCAATAATGGAAGCTCTGTCATGCGAATCGTTTAATTCAGTTATTCCTGTTTATTATGACGTTTCTTTAAAGACAAAACTCGCGCGCGACGAAGAATCTGCCGAAATGCTCGATATTATTTTCAGCGACCGCGTATTTGACCTTGGCGACACTATATGGTGCGGCTTATTGCGCGACGGTATATTCTTGAATATGTTTAAGAAGAATGACCGCAATCTCGCCTCTCAGCTTGAGAAAGTCGAAAACAGAATAAATAAAGAGATAGATACGGTAATTAAAGCTTTGGGGATGGACTGATAAAAATAAAATATATAAAATAAAACGGGCGGCCGCGCAATGGTCGCCCCTGCGCTATATATTTACGTATTATAAATCATGGAGGAATAAAATATATGTCAAATGTAAATCAGGCAAAATATATATGGTTCAACAGCGGCGATACGTCGAGAAATCCGTATGCCGCATTCAGAAAAACGTTTGAGATAAATAATTTGTCAGATATAAAAAACGCGGAGTTTAATATTTTCGCCGACACAAATTATAAATTATATATCAACGGGATTTTTATAGGGTTCGGCCCTGTCAGGTTTGACCCAAAGTTCCCGCAATTTGATACTTATGATTTAACGCAATATCTGCAAAACGGCAAAAATATTTTAGCCGTACTCGTTAATTTCCACGGGCACAAAACTTTTAAGAACGTCCCGGAAATTGCCGCGATGATCGCGTGGGGAAAAATAGACGATATAGATTTATCGACAGGCAGTCAAAACTGGAAATGCGAAGAATACACGGCTTATTCGCGTTATACGCCGAAACTGAGTTTTGCGTTAAACGCGCAGATTTTTTATGACCAGAATAAATTCGACGAAAACTGGATAAATACTGATTATGACGATTCCGGCTGGCATAACGCTGTTGAGCTTGCGAATCAAAATCATTTCGGCGGATTAATCCCCAGAGAAATTCCGTTTATGTCAATGGAAAACATGCCCGTCACAACAAAAACAAGAGTTTTCCCGTTAAATAACGACGAAGATTTATATTCGTTTTATATCGGATTGCCATATACACTCGATACGACCAAGCCTCAGACGCAATATAAAGATACTGTCGATTGGAATACTTTTATTTATTCGCCATGCAAGCAGGATATAGCTTCGGCTGTATTATATGAAACGGTTTTTGTGAATAATATTATATGCGAGCCGAAATTCGAGGACGAATCCAAGCCTTTGAGATATAATTTTATCATGCGTTTAAACGAGGGGTGGAATGAAGTTTCGGGGAACGTGAAGATTTATCAGGATATTTATGACTGCTATCTGGCAATCCCGAAAAACAAAGGCCTGATAATATCTGCCGACAGAGACGAAAACAGCGGGAATTTGTTTAAATATACGAAAATAAATCTTAAAGATGAAAAAACGGAATGGGTATTTTCGACAAAACAAAATAAAGCCGAAAGCCCGTGCCGCGAGGCAAGCTGGGATACTTACGGCAATTCTTTAGAGTTTATTGCGCCGGATAATTTACAAGGGTTTATATTTAAAAAAGATTTATATCCAGACGGGTTTACGCTTATATTCGACATGGAATATATGCGTCTGGTATTCCCGGAATTTATTTTTAAAGGCGTGAAAGGCGCGACTATTGATTTATTATACAACGACAGATATATGGCTGATAATAAGCATGTGCGGCAGCAGTCGTGGATTCCGTTGGGCGACAGGCTGGTTTGCTCAGACGGCGGCAATATAATAAACTGGTCGCCTGTTCAGCCGAGGGGATTCAAATATTTAAACATAACTGTAAGAAATACTTCAGGCGATGTTATTCTTGAAAAAATAGATTTTATATCAGGGCATTATCCCGTAAATAAACCCGGAAAGTTCGAGTGTTCTGACCCGTGCTTAAATAATATATGGGAATTATGCGCCAGAACGCAGTCTGTAAACATGGAGGACGCTTACGACGACTGCGTTGACAGAGAGAGAGGTCTGTATGTTCTCGACACTCTCGTGCAGTATCACAATAATTTAGCGTGTTTCGGCGACCAGAAACTCATGAAACGCTCGCTTGAATTATACGCGCAGTCAATTCACCCGACCGGCCAGTACAGATGCTTATATCCCAATACCGGCGATTATATTTTACCTGATTTTTCGCTTTATGTAGTTGACGGGTTTTACAGTTATTATTTATATACGGGCGATAAAAAATTAATCGAAGCATGGTGGGATTCGATAATCACGAACATGAATGTCTTTAACGCGTTGTCCGACGAACGCGACGATTATCTTCTGGACGCCGACCCGCCCGACCTGAATAATCCCAACGATAAACGCACGCGTCATTTAGGCGACGGCGGCTGCACGAATAACAGGGGCATAAACTGCATATTTACCTGTCTGTATTTAATCGCTTTGCGCGGTGCGCAGTTTCTGGCGAAAGAGATAAATAAACAAAATGATTATGAATATATGACTAAGAGAATAAAAATTTTAGAGAAATCAATCCCAGCCGCTTTTTGGAGCGAAGAAAAAGGCTTGTTTTCAGACAATACAGAAATGCAGTATTTTTCCCCGCACGCTTCGTTATTTGCAGTACGCGCCGGAGTTGTCAGCGAGGATAAACTCGCGGTAATACAAAAAACTCTTGAGCCGCTTCTTGTCCCGTTCTTCAAAAACGGCTATGACGCATTCGGCGGCGTTGCGTTTACGACAAGCTACGGATATTATATCTTTGACAGTTTATATAAAGCCGGAATGTATAAAACTGCCGAATCCTGCATGAAAGAAGGCTGGGGCTGGTTTTTATCTAAAGGGCTTAAAACAACTCCGGAACATTTTGATTTGGAGGCAAGCCAGTGCCATGCGTGGACCGCAAGCCCGGCGTATATCATGTCAAGATATATTCTCGGCGTGAATTTTGATATAAAACAGGGGTTAAATAATATAATTCTCGACGTTAAAACGACGGATCATATAAAATGGGCAAAAGGCGTATTCCCGCACCCATTGGGCGATATAGAGATAAGCTGGCATAAAGGCGACGACGGGAAGATAATATTTGACAAGATAAATGTGCCGGACGGCGTGAATGTGAATGTGAAATAAGTTTTAAAGCATGTCATCTATATTACGTTTATTATATAAAAACCGCCTGACTTCCATTACGTTTCCAATCACTACATAAAAAACCGAATAATTTTTTATATTTATTCGATAATACGGATATTTTCGTTTTTTAGTTGACGGATATGGCGCAAATGCCTTTGGCATTTCAAGACGTTTTTCTATCGCCGCCTCAACTTCATCGACAAAACGTTCCGCCGAAATAGGGTCTTGCAGATTTACGGCAATATAGTTTACCGTTTCCGTTATATCTTTATCAAACAGAGTCAAATAACGCAAAGTATATTTTTTATTCATGAATTTTTCCCCGTAGTTTTGCAAAAACATCTTCGTGTGTGAGGCGCGAATCCGATTGTTCGGCAAATTTATCAGCTTCGTCTAATTTCAATTCTATATCGTTTGTAATTTCGGCATACTTTTCAAGGCTCATCACCACCATTGAACCATAGCCGTTTTTAGTCAGATATACCGGCTCGCCGTTGCTGACGGTACGTTCGATTTCTGTGAATTTGTTCCGCAAATCGGAGACAGGACGTATTTGAATCATAATTATTTCCCCTTAAAATATCAATATATTATCAATATTATATCATAATTTTATCGAATTGTCAATAATAAATTTACATTTTATTGCGTAAGGGCGGCAATTTGCCGCTCCTTATTTTTTATTTAAACATCTCTATAAAATCTTCTTTTGTGATAAGAACTTTTCTCGGCGTTGAACCGTTAAACGGCCCTATAATATTCATTTTCTCCATTGTATTGATAATTCTCGCCGCTCTTGAATATCCCAAAGATAATTTCGTTTGTAAAACCGACGTTGACACAGTCCCATTTTCAAGCGCGACTTCGATCGCTGATTTTAACATAGGGTCGTCTTTATTCGGTTTTTCGTCGGCAGCAAAATTATCTTCTTCTTTTTTTATATTATTTATATTATCTTCTTCCTGCTCAACAACGATAACCTGTACGCCGAGTTCTTCGATTTTCGCCAGTTCATCTTCCACAGCGTCCCAATCTGTGACTAACACATCAAACTTATCCGCGTCGCAGACTTTAATAAATGCCGTAATGCCAAGTTTTTGATTTGGCGCCATAATAATATTTTTTCTTGACTGTTCAATAACAGTCCTCTGGAAATTACAAGTTTCGTCCGTGCCGTTTGACAATCCAAATTCTGCATTATACCCTCCGCCAGTACATAAATTCAGGTCAAAGCGCATATTCTTCACAAAATTTGCCGCGAGCGTATCGACCATATTTGCCCTGCTGTGCATACGCATTTTCCCTCCCGTCACATACACCGTTATATTATCCCAAAACTTCAACCCGTCTGCCAACGCAACGGAATTTACAACCAGCGTATATTTAAAATTCTTCGGCAAATATCTGACCATGATAAATCCGAGCGATCCGCTTGTCAAAAATACAATATCGTTTTCTTTGATAAACTCTGCCGCTTTTTTCGCGACCGCCGCATAATTCGGCCAAACGTCCGGGTTGTCCATTTCCGCGTATTTTTTCATGTCGATATAACGGCTCAGTGTCGCGCCTACTTGTCGCAACGGAATCGCACCTCCGTGCGTTCTTTTAAGCAAGCCTTTTTCTTCGAGTATCCGTAAATCCCTACGCGCGGAATCTACTGACACTTCAAATTTCTGTTGAATATCGCCGATCGATATTCTCCCGGTTTCGCTGATAATCTTTAAGATCTCCGCATGTCTTTCTTCAATAAACATTAATAAACCACTCCTGTTTAATTTAAATTTAATAATATACATAAAATTAAAAATTCCCCCTACCCTCTTTAATTTAAAGAGGGTGGCTCCGCAGAGCCGGGTGTTTTTTTGTATTATTCACAGTATATCATGTTTATTAACGTTTGTCAAGCGTTATTTTCACGATTATTAAATATTTTTCATGTTTTTTAACGATTTGGAATATTAAATAGGGAACGGATTAATATAATCCATTCCCTACAATTTATTTTTTTATTCTTCTGCCGTCTCCGCAATTTCTTCAGTTTCAGCCGTTTCTTCTTCAGCCTCAACCTCCGCAACTTCTTCGGCTACTTCAACTGTTTCAGGTTCTTCAACGATTTCCTCGACTACTTCAGCTTCTTCAACTACAACCGGTTCTGCTTCTTTGATTTCTTCTGCTTCTTTTTCAACAACTGTCGGTTTTTTAGCTCTGGGAGCCCTTGTCTTTTTAGCTTCTACAGGTTCTTTCTTTTCTTCTGCGGCTTCTTTGGTCTCTTTCTTTTCAGCAGGCTTTGTTTCTTTCTTCTCTTTAGTGTCTTTAACTTCTTTAGTTTCTTTTTCTTTCTTAGTTTTATCTTTCTTGTCTTTTTTATCTTTCGGCGTATAGTTCACAAGTTCTATAATCGCCATTTCAGCCCCGTCGCCCCTGCGCGGGCCTAATTTCAAAACTCTTGTATATCCGCCGTTTCTGTTTTCAAATGACGGCGCGATCCGGTCAAATAATTTCTTCACGACCTCTTCTTTTGTTATATAAGCAAAAGCTGCGCGCTTTGCGGCAAGCGTATTTTTCTTGCCGATAGTTATCATTTTATCCGCAACTCTTTTTAATTCTTTGGCTCTGGCAAGAGTAGTCTCTATCCTGCCTTTATCTAAAAGCAGCGTGACCATACCGCGGAGCATCGCCCGTCTCTGGTCTGCTCTTTTGCCTAATTTTCTGGCTGTGGGCATTATTCTTATACCTCCTTTATATACTTTACCGTATTTATTGTTTGGTAGGGACGCGCAATGCGCGCCCGCAAACCAATTTTAAATTTTAATCTTTTGCGAACCGATTTTTTAATTTTTTACACGGACGCGCATTGCGCGCCCCTACTCGTCATCTTTTTTCAACGATAATCCCAAAGAGTGAAGTTTCTGTATAACTTCTTCGAGCGATTTTTTACCCAGATTTCTGACTTTTATCATGTCTTCTTCGGTTCTGTTGGTCAAATCTTCGACTGTATCAATCCCTGCGCGTTTTAAGCAATTAAACGAACGCACAGACATGTCAAGCTCTTCAATGGTCATCTCAAGGACTTTTTCTTTTATATTTTCTTCCCGTTCAACCATGATTTCTGTTTTCTTGCCCTCGTCGGACAGTTCCACAAACAGATTGAGATGTTCATTGAGTATCTTGGCCGCTAAGGAAACTGCCTCTTTAGCAGATATTGTCCCGTTAGTCTTTACTTCCATTATCAGTTTGTCATAATCCGTTATGTTTCCCACGCGTGTATTCTCCACCGAATACTTCATCATCAGTACGGGTGTAAAAATAGAATCTGCATATATAACCCCGATAGCCGGGTTTTGAACGTCCGTTTTATTTTTTTCAGCCGAAACATATCCCCTGCCCCTGTCAAACGTCAATTCCATATAAAGCCTCGCCCTTTCGCCGAGCGTGGCTATATGATGCTCAGGGTTTAATATTTCAAGTTCCGCGTCCGTTTTTATCGACTCCGCCGTCACGATCCCCTCGCCCTGCGCGTCTATCAAAACAGTTTTCGGGCCTTCGCCGTTGAGCCGTGCTGTTATTCCCTTTATATTCAACACTATCTGGGTCACGTCTTCTTTTACATTTGGAATCGTCGATATTTCGTGCAAAACTCCGTCTATTTTAACCGACGTTACAGCTACTCCCGGCAATGACGACAATAATATCCTCCTGAGCGAATTGCCCAGCGTGATACCGTATCCCCTCTCAAGGGGCTCAATTACAAAACTTCCGTGAGCGCCGTCTTTATCAAGATAAGACGGGGTAATAACGGGCTTTTCTATCATACTTATAATACACCCTCCAATTTTTATCTTACTATATCTGTTTTATTCTGTTCTGTTCTATTCTATTTTTTGTTATTTAATTTTAATTATATTTTAATTATTTAGAATATAATTCGACGATAAGATGCTCTCTGAACGGGAAATCTATATCGTCCCTTGTCGGGACCGAAACGATTTTAGCCGAGACGTTAGTTCTGTCAACGTCAAGCCATTTGACCGTCGTCCTGTTATCCAGATTCGCTATCAAATCTTTTATTTTTTCAAGAGAACGGCTGCTTTCGTCCAATGCGATAACATCGTTTAGTTTAAGCGTCATCGACGGGATATTCGCCTTTTTGCCATTAACAGTAAAATGCCTGTGGGTTACAAGCTGCCTCGCTTCTTTTCTGCTCTCGGCCATTCCCATCTTGTAAATAATATTATCCAGACGCAATTCAAGCAAAACGAGAAGATTTACGCCTGCCATTCCCTCTCTTTTTTCCGCTCTCCTGAATATATTTTTAAACTGGGTTTCATGAAGCCCGTAAATTCTCTTTGCTTTTTGTTTTTCTCTTAGCTGCGTCCCGTATTCTTTCGGCTTTTTAGCCGAAGCCCCGTGCTGTCCGGGCGCCATAGATTTTGCCCTTCTTCCAACGGCGCACTTATCAGTATAGCATCTTTCGCCTTTTAAAAATAATTTATCGCCCTCCCTGCGGCAAAGCCTGCATACGGGGCCTGTATATCTTGACATATTTTAATTTATAACCTCCTAAATTAAATCAAATAAAATCAAATCAGAAAATAATTATATGCGTCTGCGTTTGGGCGGCCTGCAGCCGTTGTGCGGTATCGGCGTTACGTCTTTTATCATTATTACTTCAAGCCCCGCGGTCTGGAGCGACCTGATTGCCGATTCCCTGCCCTGTCCCGGGCCTTTTACGTAAACTTCAATTGTTTTAAGCCCGTGTTCCATTGCTCCCTTAGCCGCAGCCTCGGCAGCCTGCTGGGCGGCGAACGGCGTTGACTTTCTTGAGCCTTTAAAGCCCATTTCCCCGCCGGAAGCCCAAGATATTACGTTTCCGTTTACGTCGCTTATCGTAACTATAGTATTATTAAACGTCGACCTGATATGGGCTGCGCCTTTTTCTATATTTTTACGTTCGCGGCGTCTTTTGACAACAGTTTTTTTCATTGTTTGTTTTGCCATTTTGCTCTTAATCACTCCTTTTAAAGCAAATTAATATTATTTCTTCTATATACTTCTATTTCTTCTTATTCGCGATAGTTTTAGCCGGGCCTTTACGTGTCCTGGCATTTGTCTTTGTCCTCTGGCCTCTTACGGGGAGACCTTTTCTGTGCCTTATTCCCCTGTAACAGCCGATTTCTATCATTCTCTTTATATCCATCGCGACATTTCTTCTTAAATCACCCTCGACAGTATAATCATTGTCGATAAGCTCTCTTATTTTCGCAACATCGTCCTCAGATAAATCTTTGACTCTTGTGTCGGGATTTATTCCCGTTTCCGCGAGGATTTTATTTGCGCTCGTCCTGCCTATACCAAAAATATAAGTCAGCCCGATTTCCACGCGCTTCTCCCTCGGTATGTCGACACCTGCAATACGCGCCATATAAATTTTTCTCCTTTCTTAAAAATTAAATTTATCCATAGGGACACGATATATCGTTCGTGTCCGCGGACGCCATTTATGGCGTCCCTACAATTTTTTATTTGCCGCAGTGCTTGCAAACTTTCAGACTGCTCTCCCCCTCGACTTTCGTCCAGAGAAGCTTTACTCCCGTTCTTTTGCACGACGGGCACGTTCCCCTCCAGTTCGGGGTTGACTTGATAGCGTTTCCGCGTTTTGTTTTCGTCGCCATAAAAACTCCTTTTTTATATATTAATTCTACGGATTGGACCCGCCCCTGGAGCCCTGCCTCTGCTTGTGCTTCGGGTTTTCGCAGATGACCATTACTTTGTTATGTCTTTTTATTATTTTGCATTTTTCGCATATCGGCTTAACCGACGGCCTTACTTTCATTTTAATTACACTCTCGCTTTCTACTGTTTCTATTAACCCGATATTTTTTCACGGCGCGCCGGGGCCGTCGCGCCCTACAATAATAATATTTACTTTGATCTCCATGTTATTCTGCCCTTGTCCAAATCATAAATCGAAACTTCGACCGTGACTTTGTCCCCAGGCAGAATTCTTATATAATTCATTCTTAATTTCCCGGATATATGCGCTGTAATTATATGGTCGTTCGGCAGTTTAACTTTAAACACGGCGTTTGGCAATGCTTCAGTTACAACTCCCTCAAATTCTATAACATCATCTTTTGGCAGAACAACTCCCCCTTTTTAATCTTTTTTAATTTTTAAATTTTTTAGTTTAATTTATATTATTATTTTTTGCCGCAAATAATTATTTTAACATAAAAATATTAAATTTCTTTGAATTCGCTTATTATTTTCCTCAAAACAGAATTATTAAATTTCCCGTTTTTTAAATTCAGGCTTTCGATAAAATTATTTTCGGCTTTTTTTAAAAGCTTTATATGCCTGATTTTCTTCTTTTTCGGGGAATCTGCTTTCCTTGATTTGCCGTTTGCAATATAAACATAGCTTTCGTCTAAAATCCCCACAACCAGAAACAACCTCTCCGAATCTCTCCCCGCAACGGCGAGAACTATATCCCCGACATTATAATTAGCTTTATTGCCTCCCGTCATAAAATATAAGCCTCCGGAATTATTTATAATTTGCGCTTGCATCCGTAACAGTAAGTATTTCGCAGCCGTTTTTTTTAATTAACACAGTATTTTCATAGTGCGCAGACAAACTGCCGTCAAGAGTTTTTACCGTCCATTTATCTTCGTGAACTTTCACTTCATAGCTGCCCATGTTTACCATTGGTTCAATCGCGATCACCATGTTTTCGGCCAGACGCTGGCCTTTTCCCTTGCCCTCTTCGACATAATGGGGTATATCCGGTTTTTCATGCAGGTTTCTTCCCACTCCGTGTCCTATATATTCCCGCACAATCGAAAATCCGTTTGATTCGACATAATTCTGGATAGCCGCGCCGACGTCCCCGATCCTGTATCCCACGCACGCGAATTTTATCCCCTCGAAAAAACTCTGCTTCGCCGTCTCAATCAGCTTTTTTATCTTCGCGTTTATATTATTAAAATTTCCGCAGTAAAACGTGTTGGCGCAGTCCCCGTGATAGCCGTTAAATTTTGCCCCGACGTCTATTTTAACTATATCGCCTTCCCGCATTATCCTGCTTTCTCTGGGAATCCCGTGGATTACTTCGTCATTAATGCTTATGCACGCGTTTGCGGGAAATCCGTTATAGTTAAAAAACGACGGGACAGCCCCGCGGCTCTCGATATATTTCCGCATTTGCGTTTCGATTTTTTTCGTCGATATTCCCGGGATTATCATTTCGCCGGCGATTTTTAAAGCCTCTGCCGCAATTTTGCACGCTTTTCGCATTACCTCGATCTCACGCTGGGATTTTATATTTATCATATCAAAATCAAATCCGTTTACTCAATTTTAGTTTTAGCATTAAAATTCTGAATAACTTCAAAAGTCAGTTTTGACGTGTCGTCGACTTCTTCCTGTCCTATAACTGTTTCAAGCACGCCTTTATTTTTATAAAAATCTATCAACGGCTCAGTTTGCCCGTGATAAGTTTCAAGTCTGCTGAAAACAACTTCGGGCTTGTCGTCGTCCCTGATAATCAATCTGCTCTCGCACCTGCCGCATATATTTCCCCTGTGCGACGGCTTATAGATTATATGATACGACGCGCCGCACATAGGGCATACTCTTCTGCCGCTTATTCTCTCGATTATTTTATCGTCGGGAACATATATATCTATTACTAAATCTATAACAACGCCAGATTCTTCGAGATATTCAGCCTGCGGGACCGTTCTTGGGAAACCGTCGAGTATAAACCCGTTTTCGCAATCCGGTTTAGCGAGTCTTTCTTTTAAGATATTCACAGTTATGCCGTCGGGAACAAGCCCCCCGTTGTCCATATATTCTTTTGCTTTCAATCCCGTATCTGTTTTTGCGGCGACAGCCTCCCGAAACAATGCCCCTGTAGATATATTCGGGATATTGAGCTTTTCGCTGACATTTTCAGCCTGAGTGCCTTTTCCGGCTCCCGGCGCACCCAAGAAAATAATATTCATATAAATTTTCTCCGTATTCAATTCGCAAAGTTAATTTTTTTTCCGAAAGCCCTCTTTTTCAAAGGGGGTGGCAACACGAGGTGTTGACGGGGGATTATTGTGAATTAATTAATCCTCAGTCAGCTTACGCTGACAGCTCCTTTGGAAAAGGAGCCTTTACATTAACGCCTTACGAATTAATTTTCAGTTTTTTTTATTCCAAGAATCCCTTGTAATGCCTCATTGTCATCTGGGCCTCTATTTCTCTTGTAGTCTCAAGGGCGACCCCGACGACAATCAATAACGACGAGCCTCCGAACGCAATCGCTCCGAGAGTCCCCAGATTAAACGCCGAAGCCACAGCGTTTATAATCAACGGGAAAACCGCGACGATTCCCAAAAACAGACCGCCAATCAAAACTATCCTGTTTAAAATTTTAGTTATAAACTCAGTCGTGGGCTTGCCCGGTCTTATACCGGGGATAAATCCGCCGTTTTTCATTAAATTATTTGACACTTCAAGCGGATTAAACGAAATCGCTATATAAAAATACGAAAACGCCACAATAAGCACAAACTCTAAAACTATATATAATATACTTGTTGTCCCGAACAGGTTATACATAAAGTGCAATATCGGCTGGTCAGCCTGTATAGGAGACCTTCCGTTAGGATTTTTGTTCATGAAGCTTATTATAGTAGCAGGTATCGAAACCATCGACGATGCAAAGATTATCGGCATAACTCCTGACATATTTACTTTCATAGGCAGATATGTGCTCTGCCCGCCGTACATTTTGCGCCCGACGACCCTTTTTGAATACTGCACCGGGATTCGCCTCTCGGCGTTTGACATATACACTACAAAAGCGATTATTACAAGAGCCACGACTACTACAATCAGAGATTTTCCTGTTTCCCATATAACTTCGCGCGCGCCTTTTGCAGAATCCTGAATTGTCTGGATTATGCCCCATATCTGGTTTACAGCCGAACTCGGCACCCTTGATATAATATTTGCAAATAATATCATAGAGATTCCGTTGCCTATGCCGTTTTCGTTTATTTTTTCGCCCAGCCACATAATCAGGGCCGAACCCGCGCTGTAACACGCCACTATTATAATTCCGGCAAATAAACTCTCGTTGCTTACGATATGATAAGTATAACGAAGCGTCATGTAATATCCGTAACCGGTTATAAGTCCCAATGCAACTGTTACGTATCTTGTGATCTGCGTTATCTTTTTTCTTCCGTCGTCGCCGCTTTTCTGCATTTTTTCAAGAGCCGGGATCGCTATAGTCAAAAGCTGCATTACGATCGACGAAGTAATATAAGGGCTTATAGACAAAGCGAACAGAGTCGCTTTGGAGAACGCGTCCCCGGATAAAATATTAAGATAACCGAAAATCGTGTCGCCCTGGCTTTTAAATAAATCCTGCATTAATTCAGAATTGATAAACGGAACCGGAATCGACGCCCCGAGCCTGTAAAGCACCAGTATAATAAGCGTAAATATAAGTTTTGACTTCAGCTCGGGGATTTTAAAGGCGTTCCTGAATGTTGCGAACATACCGGACATATCAGATCACCTCCGCCTTTCCCCCGACTGATTCTATTTTATTTTTGGCGTTCTCTGAGAATACGTCGGCTTTGACCGTCAGTTTTTTTGTCAGATTTCCTGCGGCTAAAATCTTTACGCCGTCAAGCTTGTTTTTTATAATTTTTAATTCAATTAAATTTTCAGCCGTGACTACGTCGCCATCACTAAATTTATTTTCAAGCGTTTTCAGATTTACTATGGCGTATTCTTTTTTGAATATAAAATTTTTGAACCCGCGCTTAGGCAATCTCCTGTACAACGGAAGCTGTCCGCCCTCAAAGCCGGGCCTTACTCCCCCGCCTGAACGGGCATTCTGCCCTTTATGTCCCTTACCCGCTGTCTTTCCGTTGCCGGAGCCTGTTCCTCTGCCCTTTCTGTATCTGCTTTTCACAGAACCGGGCGCGGGTGATAATTCATGGAGCTTCATTTTTTTCCTCCTTCTTGCGTATCTTAAATTTTTGATAAAATTATGCATTAGCATTAATTGATATTTAATTCATGTAGGTGCGCGCATTGCGCGTCCGTGTTAATAATAATCACATCATTTTATTCTTAGCGGACGGGTAATGCCCGCCCCTACGGGTTTTCCGAAACCCGGACTTTTTGTTTATTTCCCGACTTCAACGAGATGCGAAATAACTCTCAGTTTACCGTCGAGAACAGGGCCTTCTTCATGCGATGAAATATCGCCGATTTTTCTCAAATTCAAAGAAGCGGCCGTTTTTATCTGCTTATCGCTTCTGCCGATAAGGCTTTTTACAAGTTTTATATTAATTTTAGCCATATTAACTCCTTAATTTTTATCTCTATATTATATCTCCGAGACGGCTTTTCCCCGCATCTTAGCCACTTCGTCAGCCGTGCGCAATGCGCGCAGTCCCTCGAAAGTAGCTTTTACGACGTTTGTCGGATTGTTCGACCTCAGACATTTTGTTCTTATATCCCTTACCCCGGCCATATCCAGAACTGCCCTGACCGCGCCGCCGGCTATTACTCCGGTGCCTTCGGCGGCAGGCTTCAACAAAACTTTTCCCGCTCCGTATTCGCCGACTATCTCATGAGGTATAGTAGTCCCTTTAAGAGATACTTTTATCACGTTTTTTCTCGCGTCTTCTATCGCTTTTCTTATCGCGTCGGGGATTTCGGCCGCTTTTCCCAGTCCGTATCCGACATGCCCGTTTTCGTCGCCGACTACCATAAGCGCCGTAAATCTTCTTATACGACCGCCCTTGACAGTCTTAGACACGCTTTTCGTCGCCACCAGACGCTCTTTTATATCAAGTGCCGCAACATCAACTTTTTCTACCATGTTTGCTCCCTTTCATAATAATATTTTTATAAATATTGCATTTTTTGTTATTTTGTCGCAGGGGCGCGCAATGCGCGTCCGCGGACGGTCGATGGCCGCCCCTACATAAATTAAAATTCTAAACCGCCCTCGCGAGCTCCTTCGGCGAGTTCTTTGACCCTGCCGTGATACTGATAGCCGCCCCTGTCAAAAACCACTGTTTTTATATCAGCCGCGACGGCTTTTTTTGCGACAGCAGTCCCGACTTTCTTAGCCGTTTCTTTTTTCGTCGCGCCCGCTTCAAAATCTTTTTCTATACTTGACGCCGAAACAAGAGTCTTACCGTTTACGTCGTCAATTATCTGGGCGTATATATTCGAGTTTGACCGGAATACGCAAAGCCTCGGCGTTTCCGGAGTTCCCGACAATTTGCTTCTCATTCTCATGTGACGTTTTTTTCTCGCGTCATTCGAAGAAATTTTATTAATCATACTATTATTTTCTTTCCTTTCAATCATTGCAGATACGCCGGCTTTAAATATTAATTATAATTATATTAATTAAGCCACGTATCCGACTTTATTTATTATTTCTTGCCTGCCTTACCGGCTTTGCGCCTTATTCTCTCGTTTGAATATTTAAAACCGCTGCCGCTCGGATACGGGTCGCGTTTCAATAATCTCAGGCTTCTGATCTCAGCCGCTATCTGTCCTACCCTCTGTTTATCCGGTCCCGATATTAAAATTTTGTTCTGCGCGGGAATATCAATCGTTATCCCGGGTTCTTCGTTTACCGTCACAGGGTGCGAAAACCCGATATTAAATACAACGCTATTTCCCTGTTTCTGCGCCCTCCAGCCTACTCCGACCATATCTAATTCTTTTGTGAATCCGTCCGTGACCCCGACTACCATGTTGTTTATAAGCGCTCTTGTCAGTCCGTGAAGCGATTTGTGTTCTTTTTTTTCAGACGGACGCGTCACCAATACCTCGCCGCCCTCGATTTTTATTGCCATGTCTTTGTGCATTATTTGATTCAGCGTGCCTTTCGGCCCTTTGACCGTCACGCTGCTGCCGCCATCATTCAAGCTCTCTATCTTAATGTCAACGCCTTTGGGTATAACCACAGGCATTTTTCCGATTCTCGACATATTTTTTTCCTCCAGATTTTTATTATATAATTATATTCAAATTACCAGACAAACGCCAGTATTTCTCCGCCGACGTTTTCTTTTTTCGCGTTTTTGCCCGTCATTATCCCTTTGGAAGTTGAGACTATCGCAATCCCAAGCCCCCTTAAAACCGACGGCATCTCTTCGCATGTCGAATATTTTCTCAGCCCGGGTTTTGAAACTCTGCGTATTCCCTGAATAATCTTTTTCTTGCCCGGCCCGTATTTTAAATTTATCCTGATAATCCCCTGTTTGCCGTCCTCTATTATCTGATAATTTTTTATATATCCCTCGTCAACCAAAATATCGGCGATCGCTTTCTTGATTTTGGAGGCGGGTATGTCCACCGATTCATGCCTTGCCGTGTTTGCGTTTCTTATACGGGTCAGCATATCTGCGATTGCGTCTGTTATCTGCATTCAGCTATCCTCCTTAGCTTAAATTTTATATATCTATCTTTAATATCAATATCAAGTTCTACCAGCTTGCTTTTTTTATGCCCGGTATCTGGCCTTTATACGCAAGTTCCCTGAAACAAATGCGGCATACCGCATATTTTCTCAGATAAGCGTGGGGCCTTCCGCAGATGCTGCACCGGTTATATTCCCTTGTTGAAAATTTCTGCGGCCTCTGCTGTTTTAAAATCATCGCTTTTTTTGCCAAGTCAACTCCTCCTGTTCTTTTAAATTTTTAATTATATTATCTACGCCCTTGCAAACGGCGCGCCCATTAATCCTAAAAGCTCTCTCGCCTCTTCGTCTGTCTTAGCCGTTGTGACTATAACAACGTCCATTCCTCTGATTTTGTCTATTTTATCATATTCTATCTCCGGAAAAATCAACTGCTCTTTTACTCCCAAAGCATAATTTCCCCTGCCGTCAAAAGCATTCGGGCTAACGCCCTTGAAGTCGCGCACACGGGGAAGCGCAAGATTAAACAGCCTGTCGAGAAACTCATACATCCTGTCGCCTCTGAGCGTTACTTTAACCCCGACTTTAGTCCCCGCGCGAAGTTTAAAATTCGCGACTGATTTCTTCGCTGTTGTCGGAACCGCTTTCTGGCCTGTTACCGTCATAATATCGCTTATGACAGAATCTATAATTTTTGTGTTGTCTTTAGCGTCGCCGCATCCTACGTTTACGATTATTTTTTCCAACTTCGGTATCTGCATAACAGATTTATAATTAAACTTTTTCATAAGCTCGGGGGCGATAGCCGAATTATACTGCTCTTTGAGTCTGGAAGCCATAATATTTTTTTACTCCTTTCTGAAATTATCTTTAATCTTTTAATCCTATAATTCATCTCCGCATTTCGCGCATATATTTACGCGCTTTTTACCGTCTGTGCCATTTTTTACCCTGACGCCCTTGCCGCATTTCGAGCAATACGGCATAACTTTACACGCGTATATAGGCCCTTCGGTTTTTATTATTCCGCCCGGCTCCCCCTGACGGCGGGGCTTTACGTGTTTTGACACGATATTCACTCCGCTGACTAACAATTTGCCTTCTTTGGGCGCAACTTCTATGACTTTGCCTCTTTTGCCTTTGTCGTCTCCCGATACGACTATAACTTCGTCGTCTCTTCTGATACGGGTGACAGACCGGCGTTTATCAACACTCTTATATAATCCCATTTTAAATTTACCTCCCGTCTTATAAAACTTCAGGGGCAAGAGAAAGTATCTTCAGATAATCTTTTTCTCTTAATTCCCTTGCCACAGGACCGAATATACGGGTTCCCCTGGGGTTTTTATCTTCTTTTATGATAACTGCGGCGTTTTCGTCAAATCTTATGTGCGAGCCGTCGGCTCTTCTTAACCCGCTGACTGTTCTGACAATTACCGCCCTTACAACTTCACCTTTTTTTACAACGCCGCCGGGAGTGGCTTTCTTTACCGAACATACGACTACGTCGCCTATATTGCCGTATCTCCTGCCTGTCCCTCCGAGGACTCTTATACACATAAGCTCTTTGGCTCCCGTATTGTCGGCAACTTTCATCAAGGATTGCTGCTGAATCATCTGATTCCCTCCTTACGTATTTTTGATATTTTATCGTTTGACCGTTTGGCCGTTTGTTTGTAGGGACGCCATATATGGCGTCCGGCAGACACGATATATCGTGTCCCTACAAATATTATTTAACTTTTTCAAGTATTTTCACAAGCCTGAAATGTTTGTCTTTTGAGAGCGGCCTGGTTTCCATTATCAAAACTTTGTCGCCTATGTCGCAATCGTTGTTTTCATCGTGAACTTTATATCTTGTAGAACGTTTCATGATTTTACTGTACTTAGAATGTGTCACGCGCTCTGTGATTTCCACGACGGCCGTCTTGTTCATTTTATTGCTTATGACCATACCGGTTCTTTCTTTCCTCAGGTTTCTCCCAGTCTTGCCTTTATTTTCAATAACTTCAACGCTTTCCATACTTTCAATATTATCAGTATTTTCGATATTTTCGATATTATCAATAATTTCGCCGTCCCCGCTATTTTCTATATTCCCGACTGCTGCTGCTTCTGTGTCCTGTTCCTGCCCAACTATACCAATATCAGCTGATTTCTCTTCCATAATATCCAACAATAACTCCTTTCTTAGAATAATTTTATAATTTCCGTTCAATCATTAATTTTAATTTTTAATTATTAATTATTAATTGACATGAGTTCCCTCTCTCTGAGAATTGTCAGCGATCGTGCAATATCTTTTCTCACATGCTTTAATCTTATAGGATTGTCAAGCTGATTTATTGCGTGCTGAAAACGGAGATTAAAAAGTTCTTCTTTCAGTTCTTTTATTTTCTTTTCGAGGTCTTCTTTGCTTAGGTCCCTTATTTCTGACGCTTTCATAATTTGATTTAATCTCCTTTCTTATTCTTTCTGACTTTTCTGGCTCTGTATTTCCTCTATGATTTTCTTTGTCACGAATTTGCATTTGACCGGGAGTTTATGCATTGCGAGACGCATTGCTTCCCTTGCCTGGTCTTCCGCTATCCCGTCCATCTCAAACATGACCCTGCCCGGCTTTACGACCGCGACCCAGTATTCCGGCGAGCCTTTGCCCGAACCCATTCGGGTTTCGGCGGGTTTTTCCGTCACGGGCTTGTCCGGGAATATCTTAATATACACGTTCCCGCCCCTTTTTATATAACGCGTCATCGCAATACGCGCGGCTTCTATCTGGTTGCTCGTAATCCAGCTCGGTTCCATAGCCATAAGCCCGAAATCTCCGTATGCCAGAAAATTGCCCCTTGTAGCCTTGCCTTTCATTCTGCCTCTGTGGACTCTTCTGTATTTTACTCTTTTAGGCATTAACATCGTTATTACCTCCTTCTGATACTGATACTGCTGCTGCGACTGTTTCTGTCCCGATTGCCGGAGCTGTATCAACTTCGACCGCCTCAACAGTTTCAACTGTTTCTGTCTCGGCTTTCGGCGGTCTGGGAGTTCTGGGGACAAAAGACTTTCTGTTGCCGAAATTGCTCGGAGGAGCAGCCGGCGCGTCTTTATTAAACCTGCCTCTGCCGCCGTCCCTGTTGTTTCCCTGAGGCCTTCCGCCCCTGTTATCCCTGTTATCGCGATTATCTCTGTTATATCCGCCTTCTCTTGGCTGCCTTGGCCTGTCGAATCCGCCTTTGTCGTCGCCGTCTTTATCAAACCTGTTATCGGGACGGCGTTCCCTTCTCTGCGGGATATTCTCTCCCATCCTGCTTCTGTCAGCTTCAGACTTTGCGTCCCTGTTGACTTTTGTAAGCACTTCGCCTTTATATATCCAGACTTTTATCCCTATAAGCCCCATTTTTGTCAAAGCGGCATGCTGGCCGTAATCAATATCGGCCCTTATCGTCTGCAACGGTATAGTCCCCTCGTGATAATGCTCTGTCCGGGCTATGTCAGCTCCGCCCAAAAGCCCTGAAACGGCTACTTTTATCCCTTTCGCTCCAAGTTTCATAGTGCCTGCTATCGCCTGTTTCATAGCCCTCCTGAAAGAAATTCTTCTCTCGAGCTGCTCCGCGATTTTTTCGGCGACCAACTGGGCGTTCATATCCGGATATTTTACTTCGACTATATTTACAGACGCGGGTTTTCCGAGTATCTTTTCTATTTCGGGACGCAGTTTATCTATTTCACTGCCGTTTCTCCCTATGACTCTTCCGGGTCTCGCACAGTGTATTATAACTCTGGCTCTCTGATTGTCTCTTTCGATTTCTATTTTCGGCACCCCGGCTTCAAAAAGCTGTTTTTTTAAAAACTTTCTGAGGTTATAATCCGACACAAGAGTCTTTCCGAACTCCGAATTTTTTACAAACCAGCGGGAATCCCAATCTTTTATTATACCGACACGCAAACCGTGCGGGTGAACTTTCTGACCCATTTACGGTAATTCTCCTCCTTAATATAATTTCTGACTTTATTTCGTTTAGCGCGGGACGATTATTAACCGCCCTGCTCTGCTTTTTCTCTTACGGATATAGTAATATGCGAACTTCTTTTGTTTATCCTGAAAGTCCGTCCCTGAGCTCTCGGCATTGCCCTTTTTAAAATTGGTCCCGGGCATACGAAACATTCGCTTACATATAATTTCGTCGGGTCCATGTGATGATTATTTTCGGCGTTCGCAACTGCTGAATTTAATAATTTATATAAAGACTCAGCCGCTATTTTAGGCGTTGACTTTAGTATGCCCACTGCCCTGCCCACGTCTTTTCCTCTGATTAAATCCAAAACGATTTTAACTTTCCGCGGCGATATTCGCACGTATCTAAGATGCGCCTTAGCGTCTCTTGTATCTGTTCCGGAAGTCATTTTATTTTTCTCCTCTCTTAGAATATCTTGTAGGGACGCCATATATGGCGTCCGGCGGCGGACACGATATATCGTGTCCCTGCCCGTTATAATAATTATTTATTTGGCTGTATTAGACGTTTTTGAACCTGAATGCCCCCTGAACATTCTTGTGGGCGAAAATTCGCCGAGCTTATGCCCGACCATATCTTCGGTCACGTATACCGGGACATGCTTTTTCCCGTCGTAAACCGCTATCGTGTGCCCTACAAACTCAGGGAATATAGTAGACGCCCTCGACCATGTTTTTAAAACTTTTTTTTCGTTTTTTTCGTTCATTGCTTCTATTCGCTTATAAAGCTTGGTTTCGACGAACGGTCCTTTTTTCACGCTTCTGCTCACTCTTTATTTTTCCTCCCAACTTTATTATTTTTATTTATCTATTTATCATATCTGCGCTTTATAATTAATTTATCTGACTTGGCTTTTTTGTTTCTTGTTTTATAACCAAGAGCCGGTTTGCCCCATGGCGTCATCGGCCCGGGATGTCCTATCGGCGATTTTCCCTCGCCGCCGCCGTGCGGATGATCTACGGGATTCATGACCGATCCTCTGACTGTCGGGCGAACGCCTTTATGCCTGGTTTTCCCCGCTTTTCCCACTCTCACGTTCTCATGCTCCATATTTCCGACCTGACCGATCGTAGCCTTGCATTCCAGTCTTACTACCCTGACTTCTCCCGAAGGCAATCTTATTTGGGCCATGCCGTTATCTTTTGCCATCAACTGAGCCGCAGAGCCCGCCGAGCGCGCAAGCTGCGCCCCTTTTCCAGGTGAAAGTTCTATATTATTTATATACATACCCAACGGGATATTTTTTATCGGCAAAGTATTGCCCGGTTTAATATCTGCTGTCTCGCTTGATTCAATAATATCGCCGACTTTTAATCCCTGCGAAGCGATTATATAGCTCTTTTTACCCGATTTTGTCTCAATAAGCGCGATATACGCCGATCTGTTCGGGTCGTATTCCACTGCTTTTACTGCCGCAGGTTCCGGGTCCTGACGTTTAAAATCTATTATCCTGTATTTTCTTTTATTTCCGCCGCCCCTGTGGCGGACTGTAATTTTGCCGGTATTATTTCTGCCGGCGTTTTTCTTCAATATAACCGTAAGGCTTTTTTCAGGAGTCGTTTTTGTTATTTCTTCAAACGTCGGCACGGTCATATTGCGCCTGCCCGGCGTCATAGGCTTATATTTAATATTGGGCATTTTGCATCTTCTCCTTATTTTATTTTATTCTCTAAATCTTTTGCCCCCTTTTGCGAAAGAGGACTGGGGAATACGTTAATCCTACGCTTTAATTTTAATTAAAACATTCCGTCAAAGAACGCTATAGTGTCAGATTCGGGTTTAAGCGTCACTATCGCTTTTTTCCATGCCGCCGTAGAACCCTGAGGCCTGTTCCCGAGCCTTTTTTTCTTTCCGGGCATGTTTATCGTGTTCACGTCTTTGACTTTGACTTTAAACACTTCTTCGACTGCGTATTTTATCTCTGTTTTAGAAGCGTCTTTCATAACTTTAAAAACATATTTTTTGTTTCCTGCCATCTCCATGCTGTCTTCTGTGATTATAGGCTTTACTATAATATCATGAGCGGTTTTCATTAAGCATAAACCTCCTCGATTTTATCTATTGCGCCCGACGAAACTATAAATTTTCCGCAGTTTAATATATCATACACGTTTAAATTATTAGCCATAGCCGTTTTTACCCCGGGTATGTTCGCCGCGCTTTTTATAAGTTTCTCGTTATGCTCCTCGACTACTATCAGGGCTTTTTTCTCAAACCCCAGAGCTTTGAGCATTTCAACTACCGGTTTTGTCTTGAATTCGTCTATTTTTATACTGTCAACTATTATCAATTCGCCGCCTTTTACTTTCGACGTGAGCGCGCCTTTTAACGCGGCCCTTTTCGCTTTTTTGTTTATCGCAACCCTGTAGCTTCTCGGTTTAGGTCCGAAAGCCACGCCGCCGTGGGTCCAGTTCGGGCTTCTTGTAGAGCCCTGCCTTGCCCTTCCCGTTCCTTTTTGTCTCCACGGCTTTTTCCCGCCGCCCCTCACTTCTGCGCGTGTGAGGGTCGAATGCGTTCCGAGCCTTTGATTTAACAAATATGCCCTGACCACGCTGTGCAGCAGAGAATTATTTATTTTAGCGTCGAATATATTATCCGATAAATCTTTTGTCCCAGCGTCTTTGCCGGACATATCCAAAACTTTTATATTCGGCATAAATTTGTTCTTCCCCTTTCAAATTTTTCAAGTAACTTTATTATTTTTATTCGCAAAGCAAAAATTATCATCGAAAGCCCCCTTTTAAAAGGGGGTGGCAACACGAAGTGTTGACGGGGGATTGCAATCCTCAGTCAGCTTCGCTGACAGCTCCTTTCAAAAGGAGCCTTTGCATTAACCACTTTGCAAATTGCTTTTTTATTATCTTACTGTGCTTCTTATAAACACTATCGAGCCTTTCGGCCCCGGAATCGCGCCTTTTACGGCTACTATATTTTTTTCTTTGTCGATTTTTATAACTTCAAGATTTAATATAGTAACCTGTTCGTGTCCGTACTGACCGGGCATTTTTTTGTTTTTCATGATTCTTGACGGGTCACTGTTTGCTCCCATTGAACCGGCGTGCCTGTGAACAGGGCCTACGCCGTGCGTATCTGACTGCGTATGAAGCCCCCAGCGTTTTACCGCGCCTGTGAACCCTCTGCCTTTTGTCATCCCCGTAACGTCTACTTTCTCGCCTTCTTTAAAACAATCAGCTTCTATTTTGTCGCCGACGTTTAATTCTTCGGCATTTTTTAACTTAAACTCTTTGAGATGCCTTTTTGCCGCGACGCCCGCTTTTTTGAAATGCCCTTTCATGGGCTTGATGATTTTTCTTTCTTTTTTTTCAGTATAGTCTATAAATCCGAGCTGAACCGAACTGTATCCGTCATTTGCGACAGTTTTTTTCTGAATTACCGAACACGGTCCAGCTTCTATAACAGTAACCGGAATAACATTGCCGTTAGCCGGAATAAATATTTGCGTCATTCCGAGTTTTTTGCCTATAATGCCTTTTTCTACCGGCATTCTGCTCATATCTTTTTCCTCCTTGTTTCGTTTCATTCAATCCGCGCAATCTTAATAAAAATAAGAGCGCGGCTTAAATATATTTTTTATATTTTAACCGTGATTTCCACGCCGGCCGGAAGTTCAAGCTCCTGAAGAACAGATATTGTCTTTGGCGTAGGCTTGAGTATATCTATCAGCCTCTTGTGCGTCCTGTACTCAAACTGCTCGCGAATATCCTTTTCAACGTGGGGAGCGCGTAGAATCGTGATGATTTCTTTATCTGTGGGCAACGGGATCGGCCCTGAGATTTCTGCGCCCTGAAGCCTTGCGATTTCAACGATTTTTGCCGCCGCCTGGTCAATTAACATGTGGTCATAAGATTTTAGCCTTATTCTGATTTTATCTTTTGCCATTAATTTTGCCTCCTGTTTGATTTTTTGTTTTTGTTAAAAATTTTAATAAATTTATTGTTAAACTGTCATAAAATCATAAAAGTCATATAAAAGCAGAAATCAGAATGCTGTCAAACAAACGACAACTTATCCGCGTGGTTCTTTATGCGAATAAAAAACACGGATACAAAGCAACTTTTTGGCTCAACCGTCCAAAAAATAAATCCAAAGACACATCGCTTTTATCCGGGACCTGTTATGTTATTATTCAACAACCAACAACTGCCGCCCGATAACGGACATACTCTGCGAAAATTACCGTTTTGCGCGTTGTAATCCGCAAAACGCAACCTTTCGCTTCATCGCATCATATCTTGAAATATATAATAAAATAATATATCATAACGGCAAATCTCTCAAATATTATAAATATTATAAAAAATTTACAGTCATATTTGCCGCGACTTTTATATTATACACTAATCTTTTATAAATTGCAAGTGTTTTTTTGATTTTTTTGAAAATATTTTTAGTTAGCCGAAAAAACGCAAAAATATAATAAAAAAGCCCCCTTTCAAAAGGGGGCTTTGGCGTATATTTTTTATGTCAATCAAATTAATATTATTAATATCAATTATTTTCTTCGATTGCAGTTATAGTTTTATCTATTTCTTTTGCCCACTTGGGTTCGGATTTTTCATATTGTGAAGCAAACTCTACGTTCTTTTTTCTGGAAAAGTCCTCGAAAAATCCCTGCATTCCCGACCAGTTGAAATATAGCCCCTGATCTATTACGCGGGTCGAAAATATCAGATCAAGCATGTCTTCAGATTCGTTATCCCTTGAAAATTTGCCTTTTAGAGTTATATCATAATACGCCTTTGTCAGCGTATCTACTGATTCGGCCGCCCACGCTTCGAGAATTGCCCCGCTGCGTTCTATATTTAACGCAGTTATGGGAATGCACATCACAGTCGCGTTGTTATACTGCACCGTGTTATAATATTTTTCCTGCGTCTCATCGTATTTCGGCAACGGCAGTATCCCGAAATTCGTTTCCATTCCGCGCAGTAATTTAACCATGTCAAAATTAGTTATCATATATAAAGCCCTGTCTTCGTCAAAAGTCCTGATGCTTACATCGCTCCAGACGTCTTTATATTTCCCGGTATAATCGTCGGCTTTTATCTGAGCTGTCACGTCCGACATAAATTCTGAAACTCTCCCCAGAACAGATACAGTCCTGTCGCTATTTAGCGCGAGTTCGGGTAAATCATCAGTGTTTTTTTCGATAACTTTCTGCCCCGACGCCGCGAAAAGGCAATAAGCGCACTCGTGCTGATGTACAGTCCCCCACTGGTCTTCGGGTTCAAAAATCCCGTCGCCGTTCAAATCTTTTGTCGCGGCCCTGCTGTTTTCGTGTAAAGCGCCGAGAGTCCATTTGCCGTCTTTTACTAACTGATACGGGTCGCCGAGCGCGTATTGCTGGTTTAAGTCTTTATTAAACAAAACCGTCCATGTCGCGTCGTTTGTCATAGTAGTAATATCTCCCGTAGCCCCGTATAATTTCCCGCCTATAGTCATAGAATCATTTGCGACTTTATCCCACCACGGCTTGTCAAAATCCAGATAAGGCATTTCGTATAAATTATAAATCTGCCCTTTCTGGATCATATTCGCCGCCTGCTGCATGTGGGGATACATAACGTCAAAATCATCGCTTCCGGACTGAATAATCTTTTGGACGTAACTCAAAACGTCCTCTCTGCGTACTTCAACTATATTAATATTAAACATATCTTCAAGAAACCTGTTTCTTTTGAAAACAGCGTCGTTTATCGGGTCGCCGTTTTCAGATTCTGCGAACATATCCACAGTTATCCAGTGCACGCCTAAATACCCGTCCCTGTCAACTACCGTGAAAGTATATTCCCCGCAGTCCATTTCCGGAACGTCATACGCGATTTTCTCCGGTATTTCGCCATCTTCGAGATTTACGTCATTTTCAGGATTATCCGGAATATTTTGCGCGTTTTGATTTTCCGGTGCATTATCCGGATCGTTTTTATCCGCCGGTTTATTTTCACCGCATGAAAACAAAAATCCGGATAAAATTATAATTATAACCAGAATAAAAATTACCGGGATTAATTTAAAATATTTTTTCATAATCATCAACATCTCCCTGTTAAATTAACAAAAAACACTTTTATTTCTTACAATTTAATAATACATCAAAATATAAAATTATTCAACACAAAATTATTAAAATTTTTCAGGCGATTAATAAATGCAAAAAAATATAACAAAAAAGCCCCCTTCTCAGAAGGGGGTGGCACGTGTCAGCGTGACGGGGGTTGCAGATTTTAGACCAATATAAAATTTCACAACCCCCGCCTGCGGCACCCCCTTCACACCGCCGCTTTGCGGCTGAAGGGGGCTTTGGCGCGGACTTTTAATTTCGGAATAATACCGTTATACAGTGTTCATGTGGTTTTATGATATTATGTAGGGGCGACCATTGGTCGTCCGTGTAAAACATGGAATTTACTTTGGTTTACGGACGCGCAATGCGCGCCCCTACAATTAACCCTGCGTTATGGTATGATCCTGTTTTATTTTTATATTATCAGTCAGTTATTTACTAAAACTCATAATTATATTATATACGATAGCAGCTGCTCCGGCTCTCGTCAATTCGTCTGTCCCGTTGAAATTCTCTTTGCCGTCGCCGAGAACAAGACCGAACGCTTTTATAATCGCGACATAGCCTTTATATTCATCGTCGAATTTGTCGTCTTCAAACGGATACACGAAAATTTCAGCGTGTTTGCCCAATTCCCCGTAACCCGCGATTTCGCAGATTATTTTCGCCGCTTCCTGTTTTGTGATAATTTTATCTGAATCTTCGCCGTCTTGTTCTATAAACCTGTACGCGTACTGATTGACGAAAATACTTGATTCGCTCTGGGTGAAATAATAAGAGTTATATATCAAAAATCTTAAATAGCTGATAAACTCGCCTTTTGTTATGGCTTTGTCGGGTTCGAATTTCTCGCCGCCCCAGACATATATGCCGTTATCCGTGAGGGTTTTCACGATTTTTTCGCTCCAGTGCCCGCTCAAATCTTTATAATCCGGCAAGGCTTCAGGCTTTTTCGCTTCGCTAAAGCCCCAGTCTATGCATTTACCTGTGAACGGGTCAACCAAAATATTATTGTCGAACCTGTATATCAAAACTGCGTTTAATTTGCCATCGTCAGTCAGGCCGTCGGTGGCGTAATATATATTATAGCCTGAGTATTCGGCGACAGCGTCCAGTGCTTTTTCCGGAGAAACTATTTTATCAAGTTTCGGGAACTTGGCTTTTTCATACCAGTTAAAATTATAAGAAGCAATTTTTCCGGTAGAGTTATCGAAACCGACATATATGCCGTTGGACTCGAATTTTATGCCGTTTACTTTTCTTACGAAGTTAAAATAATAATAATTTGACATATCTTCATCATCAACGTCCGCATAGCTTATAAGCTCAAAGTTGCTCTCAAAATCAACCGGGCAAAGCTCTTTGATTTTATCCAGAACTATTTTTTTGACTTCGCCGTAATTATAAACCGGCTCAGGCTCAACATAGCCTTTTATTATTCCGCTGCCGTCATAATCATAATAAACCGGGTAAGAATAACCCGAATACGAAATCACCGTCCCGGTTTTTGCGTCGATATTCGCGTGATAATATTCGTATCTGGTCCTGTCGTCTCTGCTGTATAAATTTATATTCCAGAGATATTTGTCCTGATCCATATAATCGGCGTATAAATTTGTGTTTTTCTGATAATTTTCAAAATCGCCGAAATCAATATCAAACGCTTCGGCAATTATTTCGATTGCTTTGTCGGCAGTTATATAATCTTTCGCGTTTTTCATACCGGCAAGTTCCGCCTCGGAGAAATATACCCCCCCGAAATCCATAGATGCGCCTGCTTCTCTCTCTTCGGCTACTATGTTGCCGTCGTTCATCAACGGGACAGGCCCGTAATAATCTTCTATCTGAATCAATTCCCCGCTGACTGCGCTTATATACTCGTTATAATTGCCTTTTAATCTATAAACCGGCTGGACGTTGAGTTCTTTTTTCTGCCAGTCGTAATTGCTCATATATACAAGTTCAAGCCCGATGTTTTCAAGATAAGACTCCAGCGCTTCTTCTTCAGATATTACTTTTGAAGCGTCCTGATAGCTTATCGTATTGTTATTTGCGTCATAATACAGATAATTGCGAGAGAAACCTACGACTTCGCCGGTTAGTTTATCCACATTGACGTTTAACTGAAAATTAGTGTAGTCATATCCGTTTTTACTGAGTACATAAGATAAACTGTATCTGTCGGACGGATAATACATATTCTGATAATATAGCCTGTATCCGTTAAATTCATCGCCGAGAACTTTTTTTAAAAAAGTGTCGGATTTTTTTGCCGCGTCGGATTTTGTTATTTTCGCAAGTTTGATATAATTGGCATAATAATTTTCGTTGTATTCGTATTTGCCGTAGTATATAATCTTGCCGGTTCCTAAAACAGTCACCTCTATAGATTTTTTGTCGCCGTTCCAGCTAAAATACCATGTGTCGTTCATTCCGTCGGGATAATAATTATAATTAAAGTTTGGGTAGACTTTATCGTCGATGCTAATGACTTTTTTTACGGCTGTCAGGACTTCTTTCATTTTTTCGTCGAGGCCTGCTTTATCGTCTGACATTATTTTATCGCCGTAGTCTATGTCGATGTCCTCTTCTGCCACCGGCACAACAGGCATGGGCACAGGCATAGACGGCGCAGCCGTAGCCTCATAATCCACGTTGACCGCCGGAGCCGCTGAAGCTATCATAACAAGAGAACCAAACATAAGAGAAAAAATCAAAATGACAGAGATTACCGATAAAATTGCTTTTAAATTTTGCTTTTTGAACATTATTTATCACTTTTCCTTTCATAAATAAAAATAAATTATAGATTTCGTTTTATTTTTTATTTTTTGGTTTTTAATAAAAGTTTATATTAATTATACTTGTCTTAAATTAAAAAAGTTCCGTAATTATAATAAAAATTTATATTATTTTAAATTATTTTCTTCTAAGCTTAAACTCGATATATTCGTCTGCCGCAACAGAGCTGAGCATATAATCCGTTTTCACCATTATCTCCAATAAACTTATATATGTCTTTGATTTTATAAGATTTCCCTCAAAATATATATTTCCCCCGTCTTTGATTTTATATGCTTTTTTATCAGTATTATCCCAGCCTACTGTTTCGCCGAGAAGCTCCAGCAAATATCTCATGGGGATAATATTTTCCCCGTATATAGACTCAGGATCATTGCGCACTTTTGACAGATCGCAGTCGAGTTTTATTTTATCGAGAATTTCAATTTTGCCGTTTTCACGGATCGCGAGTATATTCATAAAATTATTTTTGTTTTCGTCGGTTTCTATGACTACATATAATTCATAATATCTGTAACCCGGCAGTTTTAACAGTTCTTTGTCTATTTTGGGTTTTATATCGGAAAAATAAAAAGAATCATTTGGTTCATCGATCTGAACCATTCTGCGGTCTATCGTAATATTATCATTGACACTCGATTTAATAGTAAATATTTTTTCTATATTTTTAATATATTTGTCGAAGAAATCCAAATCAAAATCAGTTAAATCAAAGCACAGACGATAATTATCACTATAACTATAATTATAGGCTATTTCATTCTCGAACAATTTTATTACAGGCGCGTCGATAAATCCCGTCGAATATAACAGGTCGAGAATTATTTTTGACAGGTCGTTTAAATCAACATATAATCTGTCGCCGAATTTATCAATCCACATACTAATTCCGTAATATTTTTCGCCATCGACCTGAACCAAGTTGACTAGTATGTTGGCTTCCGAATCCCAAACTTCACCGGTGATTTCGAAAGTCATTTCTTTAGGCATAGCTTCGTCGAGATATTCTTCGTTTATTTTTATATTCAAGTCTGCGCTAAAATAATAACTTTCGTCGGTTTTATTTTCCAGTATATTCTCTATAAGCGTGTAAATTTCAGGCTTTTCACACGACGACAGCGATACAACCATACCTGCTAACATCGCTAATATTATTATAAAGCTTATTATTTTTTTCATTTTTTTCATTTTTTATTTTTCCCCGTTCTCTTTATTTATCTTGTTTATTTGCTTTATTTTAGCAAGCGGATTTTTATTTGCGGCTTCAGCGAGCTGTGTGTTTGCGACATGGGTGTAAATCTGAGTCGTGTTCAAATGCTCATGCCCCAAAATCTCCTGTAAAACCCTTGTGTCAACTCCGGACTGATACATCAGGGTCGCGGCGGTATGCCGGAGTTTATGCGTCGAGTAATTCTTGTCCGCAAGCCCGGCTTTGAAAAAACTGCGGTCGAGCATTTTCTGGACTGCGCTGTTTGAAATTCTTCTATGCTGCCTTGAGGCAAACAGCGCAATTTCGTCTTTTAGATTCCCGTCGTTTCTTCTAATTTCAAGATAATCCGTCATCGACTGCCTGCACGGTTCGTTGAGATAAATAAACCGTTCTTTCCTGCCTTTGCCGATTATTCTCGCAGTCGATAAATCCGGGGCTATATCGTTTAAATTTATGCCCACAAGCTCAGAGAGCCTCATGCCGCAGTTCAAAAACAGCGTGACAATGCAATAGTCGCGTATTCTGTCGGGATTATTCTCGTCGTTCTGTATAGTATTCAATAAATTCACGCTTTCATCAAGCGTTAAATATTTCGGCAAAGATTGTCTTATAGTCGGGGACTCTATATTTTCAGCGGGATTTACGTCAAGTTTGCCGACCTGTTTGGTCAGATACTTGAAAAATCCCTTGACTGCCGAAAGCTTTCGCGCCCGTGAATTATTTATATTATCGCGCTGTTCGGACATATAAAACAAAAATTCAAAAATATCCTCTTTGGTTATTGTTTTTATAAAATCAATATTTATATCAGTTATATTGATTTCGTCAAATTCCTGATTTATTTTTAATTTGCGCGTTTTCATAAACCTGAAAAATACGCGCAGGTCAAATATATATTCCCTCACGGTGAGTTTCGAACTGCTTTTGATCGTGAGGAGATACATGAGATATTGCCTTGCTATTTCAGGCAAAGTGTCGATATTATCGTGATTATCCATAAAATTTGTTATCCTTTATTTAACGCAGAAAATGGTTATTAGTAGGGGACGGCGTCCTCGACGTCCCGCCGAAAAAACCGGCGTTAAATCATATTTGCGGGCTGTCGGGGACGCCAGCCCCTACAATTCATACGCCGTACCTAATATAAATTCCCTACACTTATCCATAATATCAAAAAAAATTAACAATATCAAGTGCAAAAAAAGAATTTTATATTGATTTTTTTTGATTTTTTATATATAATTAAAAACAAGTTATATTTTTATATTATAAAAAACGAAAGGTGAAAAATAAAATATGGGAAAAATTACGTTTATGGGCGCGGGAAGCACGGTTTTCGCGAAAAATGTCTTGGGCGACTCACTACAGACTGATTCTTTGAGGGAGTTTGAAATAGCTCTATATGATATTGACCCGCAAAGGCTTGAAGAATCTTTTAAAATGATTTGCGCGTTAAATAAAAACACTAATAATAACAAAGCTAAAATCACGAGATTTCTTGGCGTGGGTAACAGAAAAGACGCGCTGAGAGGCGCGGATTTTGTGGTAAACGCGATTCAGGTCGGATTATATGAGCCCTGCACAGTCACAGATTTTGAAGTGCCGAAAAAATACGGTTTGCGCCAAACTATCGCCGATACCCTCGGCGTTGGGGGCGTTTTCAGGGCTTTGAGAACTATCCCCGTCCTTGAAGATTTTGCCCGCGACATGGAAGAAGTATGCCCGGACGCATGGTTTTTGAATTATACAAATCCTATGGGTATGCTTGCCGGATTCATGCAGAGATACACGGGAATCAAAACGGTCGGGCTTTGCCACTCAGTTCAGGGCTGCACACGGGGGATACTAAATTCTCTGGGCATAAAATATACAGAGCCGATAAAAGAAAAAATCGCCGGGATAAACCACATGGGCTGGCTGCTTGAAGTCTATGATTCAGACGGCACTGATTTATATCCCGAAATAAGAAAACGCGCCTGCGAAGTTCTCGAAAAAGAAGCGTTTAAAGGCAACAAGCCGAAACACTGGGATTTAGTCAGATATGAATACATAAGGCGTTTCGGGTATTACTGCACAGAATCGAGCGAACACAACGCAGAATATAATAATTTATTTATAAAGTCAAAATACCCGGAGCTTATCGACAGGTATAATATCCCGTTAGACGAATATCCAAGAAGATGTGTTGATCAAATCGCGGGGTGGGCAAAAATGCGCGACGAATTTATAAACGATTCGCTCACGCATCATAAAACCCACGAGTATGCTTCTTATATCATGAACTCGATTTATACTGACACGCCGTATAAAATCGGCGGCAACGTGATAAACAAAGGCCTGATTGACAACCTGCCGAAAGAAGCCTGCGTAGAAGTCTTTTGTTTAGTTGACAAAAACGGCGTGACCCCGACAATTCAGGGGCCTTTGCCCGTTCAGCTCGCAGCTTTAAACATGACTAATATAAACGTGCAGCTTCTGACAATCGAAGCCGCCGTGACAAAAAAGAAAGAGCATATATATCAGGCCGTAATGCTCGACCCGCACGCCTCAAGCGAATTGTCTATCGACGATATAATAGCGATGTGCGATGATTTGATAGCAGAACACGGGGACTGGCTGCCGAAGTATATATAAAATTAAACGTTGAATATCTCGCGCAAAAGCCCTCTTTAATTTAAAGAGGGTGGCGCGAAGCGTAGCGAGTGACGGGTGTTTTATTGGATTTGATGTCTTTTAGATAAAACACCCGCCCGTTGCGGCGGGCGCTCTCTTTACGAAAGAGGGCAAGGAGTAAATTATTTTTTATTTTTTATGCAAATGCTATTGACAAAGCAATAAAGTTCTGATATAATACGTAACAATATTTGAAAAAATATGAAAAACGATGAAGGGAACAAGACTTGTAGTTATGTTTAGTTTACGAGTGGGTTACATGCAGCAGATACGAATTATATTCTAACGTAAAAATTATCGCTATTATTTTAAACTTAAATCGCGGTGTTTTACGTTAGTGTTATAATAATTTTTGCGTATTTATTTTACTCGTAAAGTCAGAGATTTGCCGGTTTGGTGCGAGGCAAAAGAGCATATTATAAGTGTATAACTCGTCCCGGAGTTGCCGTTCCGAATGTAGGGAACGCCGCCCTCGGCGTTCCGCATACTACAAAAGGTTCGGACGTAAATACCGCGTTACGGTAAAAGCTTTAAATAAAACAGTGATTATTTTTTATATTGTTTTTGAGAAGCTGAGTTTGAGAAGATTGTAAAAATTATAGCGATATTATTTTGCAGTCCCAAAAATTAGGGTGGTACCGCGTGACGGCGATATATATTTATATATTTGCTCTTTCGCCCCTATACTTTATTTAAAAAGTGTGGGGGAAGAACGGAGCTTTTTTTGTTGGTTTTTTCTCCGCAGAAACAAAATTATTATAATTATTTGCAGGAGGGTCACAAATTAAACATGAAAGAATCAAGAGAATCAAGAAACATTACTATCGGGGCTATGCTCGAAGAAACCGCAAAAAAATACCCGACTGTTCAGGCAGTCAAATATATCGAGACGGAATTTAATAAAACATGGAAAGAATTTGACGAAAAAGTCGACAGGATAGCCAGAGGGCTTTTATACATGGGATTTAAAAAAGGCGACCATGTCGCGGTCTGGGCGGTAAATCTGCCGCAATGGCTCACGCTTTTATTCGCCACGGCAAAAATAGGCGTGGTGATCGTGACTGTAAACACTAATTATAAAGAGAAAGAACTGGAATATATTCTGGAGCATTCAGATTCAAAGGCGTTATTTATATGCGACCAGCTCAAAGATATTGACTGTGAAAAAACTATTTATACTCTCTGTCCGGAAATTCTTGAATCGGACGAATGCGACAAATGGAACATAAACGCGAAAAAATTCCCGAAACTTCGTATGCTCGTCTCTTTTGACAATCACTATGAAAAAATGTTTCACTGGAATGAAATCGAGGCTTTGGGGAAATTGATCCCCGACTGGCAGTATGAAAACGCAAAATCCAAAGCCGAACCCGACGACGTTATAAATATACAGTACACTTCAGGGACGACGGGATTCCCCAAAGGGGTAATGCTTACGCATAATAATTTAGTCAACAACGGGCAGGCCATCGGGGACGGCATGAAATTCACCGAAAAAGACAGGCTGTGCATACCCGTGCCGTTCTTTCACTGTTTCGGGCTGGTTCTGGCTGTGTTGGCCGCGACCACCCACGGGACGACTATGCTGCCGCTTTTGTGGTACACGCCTATGAAAGTCATGCACACGATCGAATATGAAAAATGTACGGCTGTGCACGGAGTGCCGACTATGTTTATCGGGATTTTATCTCACCGAGATTTTGACAGGTATAATTATTCTACTTTGCGCACCGGAATCATGGCGGGGTCGCTCTGCCCTGAAAAACTCATGCGCGACGTTATTGAAAAAATGAACATGACGGAAATAGTCAGCGTTTACGGTTTAACAGAAGCGTCGCCCGGGTGTACTATGACAAAGTACAACGATACTTTTGAAAGGCGCGTCACCACAGTCGGCGCAGCTTTCCCTCATGTAAATATTAAAATCACAGACCCTGAGACAGGCGAAGAACTTGGGGAAAATATGCCGGGGGAGCTATGCGTTAAAGGCTATAACGTTATGAAAGGCTATTATAATAACCCTGAGGGGACAAAAGCTGTGATAGATGCCGGGGGGTGGCTGCATACCGGCGATTTAGCCGAAGTTGACGAGACCGGATATTATAAGATAACCGGGCGAATCAAAGATATGATAATCAGGGGCGGCGAAAATATATCGCCGAAAGAAGTAGAAGATATTATCAGAACTTATGACGGCGTAAAAGACGTAGCCGTAGTCGCCGCGCCGTCGGAAAAATACGGGGAAAGGGTATGCGCCGTAATTGTCCCGGCGGACGGCGCTGAACTCGGCAGGGAAGAAGTAAAAGAATATGTCGCAAAAAATCTCGCGCGGCATAAAGTTCCGTCGTATGTGGAGTTTATCAAAGAACTGCCCCTGACTGCCAGCGGAAAGATACAAAAATATATACTGCGCGATATGATCAAAGAGAAAAAAGCAAATAATACGCTTGCGTAGGATTAAGACCACCCCGTCAATGCTACGCATTGCCACCCCTCCACGGAGGGGAATTAATAAAACGCCGGAGGTCAGAAAAATTCCCCTCCGTGGAGGGGTGACGTCGCCGAGCAACGCGAGGATTACGACGGCGGGGTGGTCGGAATTTATAAACAGTCAATTTACAAAACAAGAAAGGCAAAAACAAAACATGAAAATAGAATTTTACAATGATAATCCAAATGGATTCTGGAATGACACAATCAATATACTCGTCGAAAACGAGGCGCAGAACAGTATAATTATAAAATGCGCGAAAAGATTTAAAGACGGCGAAAGCAATAACGACTGGTACTGCGCGACTGTTAAAGACGCAAACGGCAGCGTGGTTTTATCGGCGATGTGCACTCCCCCGTTTAACGTTGTTTTATACGGCACGGGAAACAAGATTGACACCAATGCCGTTGAACTTCTTGTGAGAGAATTGCATAATGCCGGATATATTTTGAACGGCGTTACGGGAGAAAAAGTTTTGGCTGAAATGTTTTCTGAATGTTACACAAAACTCGCGAATAAAAATTCGTATATTAGAGTGCGATTAAACTCAATGGTCCTCAAAGAACTTTCGGATATTGATGATTTTGCGTCAGGATTTTTGCGCGAGATAACAGAAGAAGATTTATGTTATTTGCCGTTCTGGTTCAAAGAATGGGCAATCGACTGCAATCAGGAAATAGGCGACATAGCCGGATATGCTGAAAATATTAAAAATCAGACAGGCAAAAATTTATTATATGTCTGGGTAGACAAAACTCCGGTATCTATGGCAGGGTTACAGGCTCCGATGGTAAACGGGACAAATATAGGCAGGGTTTACACACCCCCGCATTACAGAAACAAAGGTTACGGCACGGCTTGCGTCTGGCATTTAAGCAAATTATTATTGGATAAAGGCAATAAATTCGTGAGTTTGTTTGCCGACGCTGATTATCCCGTGTCAAATAAAGTTTATCAAAAGGTCGGCTTCAGGAATGTTTGTTTATATCAGGAAATGAAGTTTGAATAGATTTTAAAACACCCGCCGCCTGCGGGCGTGCAGGGAGTCCGGTGGACTTCCGAACTCTTTACGAAAGAGGGCAAGGAGAAAAAAACATGAAAATAGATTTATACGACACCACTCTGCGCGACGGCGCGCAAAGTCCCGGAATATCGTTTACTACGGAGGATAAACTCAGGATTATAACGGCGCTTGACGAGTTTGGCATAGATTATATAGAAGCGGGAAATCCCGGCGCAAATCCTAAAGACGCCGAATTATTTGAAAAAGCGGCGGGTTTAAATCTAAAAAATTCTAAATTATGCGCGTTTTGCTCTACCTGTCATGCCGGAGTAAAAGCATATCAGGACGAGGCGTTAATCAAAACGGTTAATGCCGGGACAGATATTGTCACGGTATTCGGGAAAAGCTGGCTTTTACACGTTGAAAAAATTATCCAGACGAATGCCGAAGAAAATCTCAGGATTATTTTCGATTCGGTAAAGTTTTTAAAAGACAATAAAAAAACAGTTTTTTTTGACGCTGAGCATTTTTTCGACGGATATTTTGACAATCCGGAATATGCAATAAAAGTTTTGCAGACGGCTAAAGACGCGGGAGCTTCGGTTTTGATATTATGCGACACAAACGGCGGTAAAATGCCCGATGAAATCGGCAGTATTGTAATGGATGTAAGGGCGCGCATTGCGCGTCCGCAAATCAACAAAAATTTAATGCGTTACCCGGACGACCAATGGTCGCCCCTACAAAATAAAATAATCCCCGTCGGGATTCACTGTCACGACGACAACGGGCTTGCTGTCGCGGGGACTCTTGCGGCTGTAAAAAACGGAGCGGTTCAGGTACAGGGGACGGTAAACGGGTTAGGCGAACGCTGCGGGACTGCGAATTTATGCGTTGTCCTCCCGAATTTGCAGTTAAAATTAAATTATGACTGCGTGCCCGGAGAAAATCTTAAAAATCTGACTTCGCTTGCCCGTTATATCGCTGAAATCACAAATATCGCGTTTAACGAAAATACGCCGTATATCGGAGGCCACGCCTTCACACACAAAGCCGGTATGCACATAGACGCTTTGAATAAACTGCCCTCTTCTATTGAGCATATCTGCCCGGATTTAATAGGCAACGTCAGGAATACGCTTGTGTCGGAAGTTGCGGGCAGGGCCGCTCTTATAAATAAAATGCGCCAGTTTATGCCCGGTATAACAAAAGATTCTCAGGAATTAAAAGACGCGTTGAATCTTATAAAATCACATGAAAGCGACGGTTATCAGTTTGAGAACGCAGAGGGGTCTTTGTCTCTCCTGCTATTAAAATCCGCAAATAAACATAAAATATTTTTCACAGTCGAGACATTTAAAATTATATTATCAGAGCCCGGCGCAAAATCAGGCAAGCCCAGCGCGACGATTAAAATTAAAGTTGACGGAATAGAAGAAATAACCGCGGCTGAGGGTGACGGCCCTGTAGACGCTCTTGACAAAGCATTAAGAAAAGCGTTGACGATGTTTTATCCCAAGCTTAAAGAAATGAAATTAATAGATTATAAAGTGCGCGTGTTAAACTCAAACGCCGCGACTGCGGCAAAAGTCAGGGTTTTGATAGAATCGTCTGATAATAATAATCACGTATGGCGGACTATCGGGGTCAGCACAGATATTATCGAGGCTTCATGGAACGCGCTGCTTGATTCTGTTGAGTATAAATTGTCGCTTGACGAGGGGTTGCTGGGTGTGTAGGGGACTGCGTCCCCGACGTCCCGCCGACAAAAACAACATAAAATCAGATTTGCGGGCTGCCGGGGACGCCAGCCCCTAAGCTACGGAAAACAAAGGAGATTTGAAAATCATGAAATATTATGTAGTAGATAGTTTTACGGATAAAATATTTTCGGGCAATCCGGCGGGTGTTTGTCTGTTAGAAAATAATATTGACGAAAAAATTATGCAAAAAATCGCCGCTGAAAATAATTTAGCCGAAACGGCTTTTGTTTTGCGCGGCGGGGATAATTTTAATCTGCACTGGTTTACACCGGAATTCGAAATAGATTTGTGCGGCCACGCGACTTTGGCGAGCGCGTTTATTATCTCGAATTTTTTGGATAAAAACAGAAAAGAAATGCGTTTTAATACAAAAAGCGGGGAATTGATTGTTATAAAAAAAGACGATTTATATGAAATGGATTTTCCGGCGTGGGAGCTTAAACCTGTAGAAACAACGCAGTTGATGAAAAACGCAATCAACGCTGAGATTTTAGAATCGCACTTGTCGAGGGATTTGCTTTTGCTTGTAAATTCTGAAGAAGATATTATAAAAATCACGCCGGATATTGATTTATTAAAAAATATTCCCGATTGTCTCGGGGTTATTGTAACGGCGAAAGGCGGCACTGTAGATTTTGTGTCGAGATTTTTTGCGCCAAATGCGGGTATAGCGGAAGATCATGTAACCGGCTCGACCCATTCTGAGTTGATCCCGTTCTGGTCAAAACGCCTTGATAAACAAATAATGACAGCGCGGCAGTTGTCCAAACGCGGCGGGGATTTATATTGCGAAGATTGCGGCAAACGGGTAAAAATTGCGGGGAAAGCCGTATTATATATGACAGGGGAAATTATATTATGATAAATTGTTCTGGGAATTCTGACGGCATGAAAGCTTGAATAAGGAGGAATCGCAAAACTTGAACGGCGCGGAATATTTGATAAAATTTTTGGAAGAAAAAGAAGTGGATATAATTTTTGGCTATCCCGGAAGCGCGGTTTTGTCTTTGTATGACGCTTTATATAAAGCAATCGAGAATAACAGCAGGATAAAGCATATTTTGACGCGCCACGAGCAGGGCGCGATTCACGCCGCCGAGGGTTACGCGCAGGCTACAAAAAAAACCGGGGTAGTTTTCGCGACTTCGGGTCCCGGAGCGACAAATCTCGTCACGGGGCTTGCGGACGCTATGCTTGATTCTGTGCCGGTTTTCGCGATAACCGGGCAGGTAAATACGCCGTCTATCGGTCACGACGCTTTTCAGGAAGCGGATATGCTCGGAGTGACTTTGGCCATAACAAAGCATAATTTTTTAGTCAGGGATATAAAAGATCTGGCTTATACTCTTGAATCGGCATGGCAGATTGCCCGAAGCGGCAGGCACGGCCCGGTTTTGACTGATATTCCCGGGAATATATTTAACGCTGAAATAATTAATACCGGCAAAGTTTATTATATTCCCAAAGAACGCAAAATAATAAATTCTTTTGAAGAACAGAAAGAAAAAATCATAAATTTGCTTGTTAATTCGTCAAGGCCTGTAATTTTAGCCGGGGGCGGCGTTACTGCTTCAGAAGAAGCTCCCGGACTAATGCGAAAATTCATGGAAAAATATAATATCCCGTGCGCGGTCACTCTCATGGGAAAATCCACGGCAGATATATCACACCCTCTCGCGCTCGGAATGGCCGGAATGCACGGTCTGCCTGCGGCAAACGCCGCTCTAAAAAAAAGCGATCTGATTATAGCTGTCGGAACAAGATTCTCTGAACGAACTATAGAAAACCCCGAATTATTTTCGCAAACCAAAAGCATTGTTCACGCCGATATAGATATTGCCGAAATCTCTAAAAACGTAAAAGCCGAAATTCCCGTCGTAACAGATTCAGCCGAATTTTTCAGGTCTATGCTTGATATAAAAATAAATAAAATTCCGCAATGGCAGGAGTGGGCTTCTGAAGCAATCAAAGCAAAAGAAAAACTAAACGAAAAAATGATTTTTTCGGGCAAGTTAAAAATACGAGAGATTATCAGAATTGTCACTGAATTATGCGAAAATAGCGAAAAAAACGGGAATATCTCGGTTATCACGGACGTAGGGCAGCATCAGATGATTGCCGCGCAGGAGACAAGGCATAAAAATCCCGGGACGTTTATCACTTCGGGGGGGCTCGGGACAATGGGCTTCGGGCTGCCTGCGGCAATCGGCGCGGCTTTCGGGAAAACAAACGGCAAAGTTATTTTGTTTTCGGGGGACGGCGGAATCCAGATGAATATTCAGGAGCTTGCGACTGTGAGAAAAACCCCGGTTCCCGTCAAGATATTTATTCTCGACAATAACAGGCTCGGAATGGTCAGGCAGTGGCAGAAAAATTTTTACGGCGGCAGGTATTCGCAGTCAATTCTTGACGACAATCCCGAGTTTGTCACGATAGCGGCGGCATACGGGATAAAAGGCGTTAAATTATCTTCGCGCCGTAAACTCGAAGATAATATAAAAAATATATTAGACAGCGACGAAACAGTTCTTGTTCATGTCCTGACTGACCCGGAAGAAAACGTTTATCCTATAATTCCGGCGGGAAAAAGCAATCGCGAAATAATGCCAAACGGGGAGGTGAATTGACCGGTGAGTTTTACTGCCGAAAGTTTAAATAATTTAAATAAAATAAAACACATAATTATTGCCAAAGTAGATAATAAACCGGGCGTGGTGTCAAGAATGTCTGGATTTTTCACGCGCAGGGGATATAACATCGAGAGCTTTGTGACAAGTGTGACAAATAACCCGGAAGTATATCATCTCACGTTTTCGGTTTTATGCTCAGAAGAAGAAGCGCAGCTTCTTGTGCATCAGTTAGGCAGAATCGCCGAAGTTATAGAAGTATGCGATACGACCGGCAAAGACGTAATAATACGCGAATTTATGCTGATAAAAATAAATTGCCCGGAAAATAAAAGTTTTGAGATATTGCAGGCGTGCGATATGTTTAAAATTAAAATAGTCGGCAGGGGCGAAGGGTTTGCAACGATAGAAGTCATGGGTAATTCGCAGAAATTAGATGACGTGATAACAACATTTGAAAAATACGGCGTTATAGAAATAGTGCGCTCCGGCGCGGTATGCGTTTTGAATTAATATAAAAATAAAAAAATGCCTGAAAATTTTCGGGCATTTTTTTATTTTGCCGTTGCATTAAATATATTGTTGTAGTATAATTATAAATAAATATACAAGAATTAAAACAGAGGCGGTGGAAATAAATCAATGGCAAGAAAAAAATTAGGGGCTATATATTCAAAAATAAAAAATTACGGGATAGTCCCGGTAATAAAAATCGACGAGGCCGATAACGCTGTCCCGCTTGCAGAAGCTTTGGCTTTGGGCGGCTTGAATATCGCGGAGATAACGTTCAGAACAGAATGCGCGGCGGAAGCAATAAAAAAAATAGCCGGGGCTTTCCCGGATATGCTGCTTGCGGCAGGGAATGTCCTGACTTTGGAACAGGTAAAATCGGCGGTTGATTCCGGAGCGAAAATAATTGTTTCACCGGGATTAAACGAAAATGTGGTATTTTATTGCGTAAAAAATAATATACCCGTAATCCCAGAATGCGCAAACGCGGGAGATATAGAGAAAGCGTTGAGCGCGGGTATTGATATTGTGAAATTCTTTCCGGCGGAGGAAAGCGGGGGGCTTGATATGCTAAAAGCGTTGTCCGAGCCGTATCCTAATGTCAGGTTTATACCAACCGGGGGAATAACTGAGAATAATCTTGTGGATTATCTGATGCATAAATCAGTTTTGGCGTGCGGCGGGTCGTTTATGGTCAAAGAAGAATATATCAAGAACGGCGAGTTTGATAAAATAAGAGATATAACTGTTTGCATAGTGCAGAAAATGCTCGGGTTTGATTTGGCCCATTTAGTAATAAACTGCGAAAACGCAGAGCAGGCCGAACGCGACGCAGGCAAAATCGAGTCTATATTCGGATTTGAAAAAAAAGATTCGGGAGCGTCTGTATCAAACGCGGATATACTGCATTTTATGAAAAACAGAAGTTACGGCAGGGACGGACAGATAGCGATTTGTTCGAATTTTATCGAGCGGGCTGTTTTTTATCTTAAAGAGGCAAAAAAAGAATTTATAGACGAGAGCGCGAGATTTGACGCCGACGGAAGATTAACGTCGATATATCTTGATAATATAATAAGCGGCTTCGCGATTAAATTAGTGAGAAAATAATAAAATATAAAATAAAATCGGGGATTATTTTATGATTAAATTTTTTGAACTGGGAATGCTCATATTATTCGGGATTTCCTGGCCCGTGTCTATATATAAATCTTATAAATCAAGAGTAGTCGGGAGTAAAAGCGTAATTTTTTTATTTGCCGTAATGTTAGGCTATTTATCGGGGATTATCAATAAATTTTTAAACGATTTGGATTATGTGACTGTTTTTTATTTTATAAATATGCTTATGGTAGCTGTTGACGCGATATTATATTTCAGGAATAAAAAATTAGAAAAACAAGAACAAAAAAATATAAAAATATAAAAAGGGAATAAATTTATGAAAAGTTTTTTATGCGATGATTTCATGCTGGATAGTAAAACGGCGCAAATTTTATATCGCGAAACCGCGCGAAATATGCCGGTAATAGATTATCACTGCCATATAAATCCCAAAGATATTGCCGAAGATAAAAAATATAATAATATCGCCGAGATATGGCTGACATGCGGCGACCATTATAAGTGGCGCGCGATCAGAACAAACGGATACGATGAAAAATATGTCACGGGGAACGCTTCGGATTACGAAAAATTTTCAGCGTGGGCAAATACTCTGCCAAAATGCATTGGCAATCCGTTATATGTCTGGGCGCATTTAGAATTAAAAAAGTATTTTGGTTATGACGGGAATTTAAACGCTGAAAGTTTAGATAAAGTCTGGGATTTATGCAATGAAAAATTAAAATCTATGAGTGCGAGACAAATCATGAAAAACTCAAACGTAAAATTAATCTGCACGACCGACGACCCTGTTGATTCTCTTGAGTATCATAAAATTATAAAAAAAGGAAACGATAATAACACTTTTGATATTCAGGTTCTACCTGCTTTTCGTCCCGACAAAGGGCTGCATATAGAAAAGCCCGGATTTAAAGAATATATAAATAAATTATCAGAAGCAAGCGGCGTTGAGATAACTTGTATGAATTTTTTGTTTGACGCGTATTCGAAACGCCTCGATTATTTTGCCGCGATGGGGTGTAAAACCGCCGATAACGGATTTGAGAATATTTCGTTTAAACGTGAAACCGAAGATATTCCAGCCGGTAAAGTATTAAAAAAAGCCCTGAACGGACAAGAATTGTCACAGGACGAAATTGATATATATAAAACAGAACTCATGCTGTTTTTAGCCGAAGAATATAACAAACGCAATCTTGTAATGCAGATTCACTTCGGCGTAGGCAGAAATAACAGCGACAGATTGTTTAAATTACACGGACCCGACGCGGGAGCCGACAGTATCGGGGGATATAACTGTATATCAAAGTTGGCAAAACTTTTAAACGAGCTTGATAAAATTAATATTTTGCCTAAAACTGTTTTATATTCGATAAATCCGGCAGATAATGCCGCGCTTGTCGCGTTGATCGGGTGCTTTCAGAATAACGACTGCAATATAAAACCCAACGGCGCCGGAAAATTACAGCACGGTTCGGCGTGGTGGTTCAACGATACAAACACCGGAATGAGAGAGCAGTTAATAAACTTGGCGAATAATTCGCTGCTTGCCAATTTTATTGGTATGCTTACTGACTCGCGCTCGTTTTTGTCATATACGAGACATGATTATTTCAGGCGTATATTGTGCGATATAATAGGCAGTTACGCCGAAAACGGCGAATATCCGGGAGATATTAATTATCTGTCTAAGATAGTTGCGGATATATGCTATAATAACACGAATGATTATTTTGGGTTTGGAATTTGAATCTGCTTTTTTGTAATCAAACAAAAAAGCAGCAAAAAAATTGACTAAAAGGGGGAACCATCCGTTCCCCCTTTTAGAAATCCCCCTCCCCATATCAACAGTGTGCTATGACGGGATTTATTTTATATTATTCTGTCCTGAGCGCAACGACGGGGTCTTTCTTGGCTGCGATTTTCGACGGTATAAATCCGGCTATCAGAGTTAAAACCATGCTGATTGCTATCAGCACGACCCCGCCGACTAACGGCAGCGCGGCAACGTTTGATATATCTGATATTGCCTTAATTATTATATTCGCAGGTATGCACAATAATAAAGTCACGCCTATGCCGATTAATCCGGCAGTAAAGCCTATGATCATAGTTTCAGCGTTGAATACCCTCGATATGTCGTTTTTAGACGCCCCGATACTGCGCAGTATGCCGATTTCTTTCGTGCGTTCGAGAACTGAGATATATGTGATAATTCCTATCATAATCGAGGAAACTACGAGGGCAATCGCCACAAAAGCGATTAAAACCGCGCTTATCGTGCTGATTATATTGCTTACCGACGACATCATCAGCCCGACAAAATCCGTATAATTTATCACGAATTCTTCCTGACCGCTGTCAGACATCTCTTTATTATAATCGTCTATTATTTTCAGTATCTCGTCTTTTGAGGCAAAATCTGACGGATATATTTCTATGCTTCTCGGATTATCCAAATCCGAAACGCCGAGAATCCTCAGATTATTCTCGTATGTCGATTCGGATTTGTCGGCTACCATATAACTTGCGATAAGCGCGGCGCGGGACTCTTCGTCCATACTCATAAGATACGCCTGTTCTTCTTCCGAAAGACTGCTGTAATCAAAATCCGAAATATTTGCTTCGTCTGGATCGTCTTCATCGCTGCTGAACAATTTTCCTGTGAATATATCAGTATCGGGATTGGCTTTTTGCTCGATTGCGGCCGGACTTTCGTTTACTTTATCAATCAGATAATTCATCAGGCTTTTAGTATAGCCTATAAATCCCGCTCCGTTCATATTGGCGACCGAATTTTCAGTAGGCCTTAATATCCCTACGACCTCGATTCCTACGGCATTGTCTATAACTTCTTTCATGTATATAATATTATCGCTTTTATTTACCCATATATTTTCATCTTCGTCTTTTTCAAAAAAGTCCGTATTTAAAACAAGTTTAAAATTAAGAGCCAAAATTTCGTCGTAAGTAAAAGTGAGCTGTTCTTCTTCCCCGTCTTTATTTTCTGTAACGTCATCGTCTTCATCCGGGTCGCGGCTGAAAATATCGGCAAGATCCTGGCGGTCTTTTAATCCGAGAGTATATAAAGTAAAATCAGTCACGGCGTTGTTCTCATCGACTATCAAAACGACTTCGTTATATTTTTCGGGCATTCTTCCGGCTATAACGTCAAACTGGGCGTTAAGCACATCTTCGTTGTCCAAAAGCTCCTGCCATACTTCCATTCCGGCCATGCTTCCCATCATGTTTCCCATTCCCCTGATATTCATAGAGCGCATTAAATTGCTGGGATTGACCTGCCAGTCTTCGAGCGATCCTTCTGATGTATCTGATTTATATATATTCATAGAAGTCGAATAGCTGTATTTTATATCGTTTGTAAAGCTTGCGAGGCTGCCGTTTTTGTCTTTATTATTATCTATAAACCTTTTAAAATTAGCGAGATCGTTTTCTGTCCTGTTTGCCGTCATTGTAGTGATCACGTTTTTCATAATATCGTTTGAATATATTTTGTCCAACTCGCGGTCTTCCAGTTTGTGCATACTTTCGTGCATACCCATTGAAGTGCCGATAATAGCCGTCATATCCATTGAAGTCCGCTGTATAGTTATAGGATAGCTTGAGAGCGTATCCTCTTCGACTCTTTCGATATAAAGCTGCACCCCGTTCGACAGCGATAAAATCAAGGCTATGCCGATAATTCCTATGCTTCCGGCGAAAGCAGTCAGAAAAGTGCGGGCTTTTTTCGTCATCAGGTTAGTCAGACTGAGAGATAACGCCGTAAAAAACGACATAGAAGTCCTCGGGGTTTTTGAAACCCGTGAAGTTTTTTCCGATTTTTTGCCTTTTTGTTTTGACTTTTCGGTCGGCGGCTGTATATCCAGTTCGTTTTCAGAATATGGATTTGAATCGTCAGTCACTAATCCGTCTAATAATTTTATAATTCTTGTCGAATATTTATTGGCAATATCAGGATTATGAGTTACCATTATGACAAGCCTGTCTTTAGCGATTTCTTTCAGTATTTCCATGATTTGAATGCTTGTCCCGGAATCCAATGCCCCGGTAGGCTCGTCCGCGAGAACTATTTCGGGGTCGTTTACAAGAGATCTTGCGATGGCGACTCTTTGCATTTGACCTCCGGAGAGCTGATTCGGCTTTTTGTGTATCTGGTCTTCAAGGCCGACTTTTTTCAGCACTTCGATCGCGTGATTCCTGCGCTGCGACTTTGAGACTCCCGATAAAGTCATGGCAAGCTCAACGTTTGACAGTACGGTCTGGTGAGAAATCAAGTTATAAGTCTGAAATACGAACCCGATAGAACGGTTTCTGTAAGCGTCCCAGTCTTTATCTTTAAATTCTTTGGTCGAAGTCCCGTTTACGGATAAATCGCCGCTTGTATATCTGTCAAGTCCTCCGATAATATTTAACAGCGTGGTTTTGCCGCAGCCTGATGGGCCGAGGATAGACACGAATTCGCTTTTCCTGAATTCTAAATTCACGCCGCGCAGAGCCTGAATTATATTATCCCCGACTGTATAGTGTTTAACTATATTTTTTAGTAACAGCATTAATAATAAATCTCCCGTTTTTTATTTTTTGTGTACTTTTATATATTTTATACTATAATTGCCCAATATAAACTCAGTTTAAATTAAAATTATAAAACATAAAAAAATTGCGGGCAACGTATTTACGAAACCCGCATTGAAAAATCTATTATTAATTTATATCAGTATAATTATCTAAACCCGAAGGAAAATCTATCACTACGTCGTTATAGGAATTTGCAGCCATCGAAATTTCTTTTATATAGTGTCCTTCTTCTTTAAAATCCGTAGCTGTAAAACCTGTAACTGTTACGTCGCATAACATTTTATAAGATTTCATCATGTTATTTTTATCAATTACCGTTTCGCATGTAAAATCGTTGAAAGTCAATACCGCATCTATCAACTCCGGAGAATTATACGCAGACCTCATTTTTTCCAGTATCTGCCCTGTCATAAACTCACCGCTCAAAATAAATTCTATCTGTTTGTTACCGTCGCTTAAATCAATAACTTTATATTCTTTTATTGCAATTTCGGGAAAATCGAGAATTACGATTTCATCTAATTTTACCCAGTTGTTCATTTCGTTCATAACATCTTCAACAGTCATTGTTTTTTTTGTCTCCGGTCCCCATTGCCCCAGAACTTGACTACATTCGTAATATATTCCGCCGGTATAATACGATAATAACGCCACATCATTAGTATGTCCATTCATACCGCTGGTACTATAAGTATCTTTTCTTTTAAAATCCATTGCTATATCAAATTCGCCGGGACTGTTTTTTACTTTTTTTAGATTTCCGTTCGACTTATATGCTGTTTGACTTTCGCTTGTCAGTCCAGAGAAACCCTCGTTTTTTTGTTCTCCAATACTTGTAAATTCTATCGACAAAAACATATCCATGTCTATTGATTTCACGTCTGCCACGGCTTTTTGCATATTCAAGTATAACTTGTATGCCGTTTTTTCTTTCGCTTGAGAATAAGTACATCCCACAAAAAAACATAAACTAAAAATCAAACATATAAAAACCGTTATAAACTTTTTCATAAATATTTTCATAATTTGTATCCTTTCAGTTTTATAGTATTTTATTTGTTTTTTGTTTTAAATTTATATTATTATATCATAAAAAATATGTAATATATCAATGAATAAAAAAATTTTATTACGCCCTTGATTTTTGTCTGATATTTTGGTATTATATTTTAATAACACGGCAAGCGGCGTTCCTGCATATATTAAATTAAAATGAAATGGATAAATAAAAATGAAATCAAAAATCAAAAACAGACTGCATATTAAAAGCCTGATTGCGGGGATAATATTGGGGGTAATGTTATTCTCAACTACGACGGTTGTTTTAGCCGCGACTTATCAGGCAAAAACCGCGACTTTCCCGATTTATATAAACGGCGAGGAATGGCAGACGGACAGCCTGATCGCGGTTATTGACGGGCGTACTTATCTGCCGCTCCGGGCATTGGGCGATGTTCTGAGCGTTGACGTTGACTGGAACGAAAAACTTTTCCGGGTCGAGATAGACAAGCCGGAAGAAATTTATGTTATAACCGAACAGGGCGGAAAATATCACAGAACTAACTGCCCGACGATTAAACTCGTTAAAGAATATCTGGCAAAAGACAAAGCCGAAAATCTGGGATATGAGCCGTGCGGATTGTGCCAGCCGAAATAGAAAATTTAAAATATATTTAAAATAATCATTTAGAAAGAAAAAAATATATGTTAATTGATGTTCACGCGCATTACGATGACAGAAGATATAATAGCGACAGGGACGAAGTTATAAAAAAAGTCAGGCAAAACGGAGTTGACAGGATTATAAACAGCGGTTCGAGTATAAAAAGCTCGAGAACAAGCGCGGATTTAGCTAATAAATATGATTTTATCTACGCGACAATCGGGGTTCACCCGCATGAAACCGAAAGAACCCCAGATAATACACTCGATATTCTCGCAAATTTGCTCAAAAACAAAAAAGTTTTGGCGATAGGAGAAATCGGGCTTGATTTTTTTCACGATTTTTCAGACAGGGACGCTCAAAGGCTGTGGTTTAAAAAACAAATGGACTTTGCACAGGATATAAAATATCCTGTGGTCATACACGACAGGGACGCTCACGGTGAATGTCTGGATATGATAAAAAAATATAGGGGTTTAATAAATGGCTTATTTCATTGTTTTGCCGGAAGCGTCGAAATGGCGAAAGAGCTTATAAAATCAGGTTATATGATGTCGTTCGGGGGAGTCGTCACTTTTACGAATGCCCGAACATGCCGCGAAGTTATAAAAGAAGTGCCGATTGATTATATTATGCTTGAAACTGACTGCCCCTATCTTACGCCCCACCCTTACAGGGGAGAACGCAATGATTCCGGGTATTTATTTCTTGTCGCGCAGAAAATTGCGGAGATAAAAAATATAACGGCCGAAGAAGTTATATTAAAAACAGGTGAAAACGCGAAAAGATGTTTTGGCATAACATGATATAATATTAAAATAATGCACAACGGGTATTTTCTCGAAAAGCCCCCTTTTGAAAGGGGGTGGCAAACGCAACGCGTTTGACGGAGGTTTGCCGCATATTAAGCACTCCTCAGTCAGCTTCGCTGACAGCTCCTTTCAAAAAAAGGAGCCTTTTATTTAATTCTTTGCTTATTCCTGCGATTATAATATTTTCTTGACAATACCTGAAAAATAAGTTATACTATAAGTTAATGATTTGTATAATCCTATATAAAATATAATGCAAATAAACGGTATAGTGAATGGAATCTTATAAAAGAAGAAAAAAAAGAAAAAAGACCGGCTTTGTTGTTTCTGTCGTTATAATATTGCTGATAATTACCGGAATGTTTTTATTGGCGGGCAGCGAAAGCGGCAAAATTAAAGATAATATAACAATCGAAGCGGGGGCTTCTGTGCCGGATATAAGCGAGTTTTTTATAAATCCCAAAACTTCGGGCTTTTTTATAACGGATATTACTCTTATTGACACCAGCAAAATCAGTTCAATCGAGATTGAAATGGAAATCGGCAGGAAAAGATTCACATCGGTTTTGACAATAGAAGATACAATACCTCCGACCGGCAAGCCTGTTGAATTATATATATTTGAAAATTGTGAAATCAAAGCCGATGAACTTGTGAATGATATTGACGACGCGACGCAGGTGACTTGTTCGTTTGATTCTGATTCTGAGCCGGATTTAACTAAACCGGGCCGGCAGGACGTTACGGTTATATTAACAGACGAGGGAAATAACAAAACAGAAATCAAGTCAGAATTATATATTTTCGATGTTATTGACAAACTGGAAGTCGAAGCCGGAACGGATATAAATCTTAAAGCAGAAGATTTTATAGATAATTATATCGAAAATTCAGAATTATTTTTTAAACAAAACGAAAAAATCGATTTTTTATCTCCGGGAGATTATTCTGTAACTCTTGAATTGCAGAATTACACGGCACAGTCGGTTGTGAAAATAGTCGATACGATCCCGCCGACAGGAGAACCTGTTGAATTATATATATTTAAATACAGCGAAATAAACCCTGAAGATTTAGTGAAAAATATTCAGGACGTTACGCAGGTGACATGCTCGTTTAAAACTGAGCCTGATTTAACTAAACCGGGCTGGCAGAGCGTGAAAGTTATACTCACAGACGAGGGGGATAACAAAACAGAAATCAAATCAAGAATATATATTTTTGACGTTATCGATGAATTGGTGATAGAATACGGAAATGTCAAAAATCTGACGGCGAAAGATTTTATACCCAATTACACAGAAAACAAAGATTTATATTTAATTATCAATCAAAAAAACGATATAGGTTTATTAGGCCCGGGGGCATATCCCGTAAAATTTGAATTAAATAATTATACTGCCGAATCAGTCCTGAAAATACAGGATACAACGCCGCCGAAAGCGTCTGTGAAAAATTGCCGCACATATAAAAATAAGCCTGTCCCCGCAACAGATTTTGTATATAATATTAGGGATTTTTCCCCTGTAACTGTAAAATATAAAACTCAGCCCGATTTTTCTGTTCCGGGAAGTCAGAACGCGTATATAGTATTAGAGGACGCATACGGCAATATAACTGAGTATATAGCGCAGCTTACTATTATAGAAGATACAACGCCGCCTGTAATATCCGGGGATTTAAACAAAAGCGTCGTCGTGGGCGGAACGATCGCTTACAGAGCCGGGATAACCGTTACGGACGATTATGACCCAAATGTTCAGCTTGTTGTTGACAGCAGTCAGGTAAATTTAAATAAAGCCGGGACATATACTGTTATATATTCAGCTAAGGACGAGAGCGGCAACAAAACCGAAATAAAAGGCACTATAACCGTAATGGCGATTGAAATGGCGTTAGTCAACGAAATGGCCGATGATATTTTATCTAAAATAACTGACGGCAGCATGAGTAAATACGATAAAGCCAAAGCGATATTTTACTGGGTTCACGGAAAAATGAAATATTCGGCGAGCGTCAGCCCAAGAGAGATTGCGCAGGCGGCTTATAATTGCTTTACAAAAGGTTCCGGCGACTGTTATACTTATATGGCCGCTTCACAGGTTTTGCTCACAAGGGCAGGGATACAAAACCAAATGGCGCAAAGAATCCCCGAAGCGGCGACTCAGCATTACTGGAATATAATAAACACAGGCGGCGGCTGGTATCATTTTGACGTATGCCCGACTCCGGGAGACGCTGTAACTGTTAATCAGCGATTTATGTTTACTGAAAGTCAGGCAAAAAAATACACGCAGACTATAACGGGTAAGGGGCATTATTACGATTATGATAAATCTACAGTCCCCGAAGTTACTGAGTAATTGCTGAGTAAACAGCGCAAAAAAATAGTAAAGGATTTTTGATTGTTTATGAATCTTTTCAGAAAAATATTTATTATAATCTTAGCGATTATGTTATTTTTATTATTTATAACAGGCTGCGGCGATAAATCAGAGCCGGAAACTAAGCCTGTTGTTAATGGGATTGGGGTTGGGATTGATTCTGATACTTCTGAAAAAATCATCGAGTCCGGAGATTATGCCGAGCCTGAAAATCCTGCCGCAGAAAACGGCGGCGTAAGCGGCAAATGCGAGGACGGCTTTGTTTTTATATATAACGGCGCGATTGTTTATATGGGGGATTATATCGGTGAAGTTCTGGACGAAATAGGCGCGCATTCAGATTATTATGAATCAGAAAGCTGCACTTCCGATGGTATGATGCAGACATATTGTTACAGCGGATTTGAAATTTATACTTACGCGAGAACAGACGCTGAGGAATACAGGGTATTTTCGGTCGCGTTTATCGACGACGGCGTTTCAACTGCCGAGGGGTTATATATAGGTCAGACAATCGGCGATATGATTGATATATACGGCAATGATTATGAATCCCTTCCCGGATTTTACAAGTACAAAAAAAACGGTACGGGTTTGTCTTTTGACGTTGACGGCAATATTATAACCGCGATAACATATACTTTGTTGAATATATAAATCAAATAAAAAGAAAAAAATATATAAAGGTAAATAGTATAATTATGAGAAGCGTAGTTTCAGGAATAACATATCTGCTTGTCGCATGTTCGGTTATTTTGCTTATACTTATTGTTTTTGTGAGTTTTAAAGAACAGGTTTTTGATAAAATCCCCACAAACGAAAGTATTAAAAAAACAGAGAAAGCAACAGATGAAACAGATGATTCAGATGATATGCCATCAGAAGATAACACAGGACCCGGTTACGCCGTCCCTACAGGAAATATAAACGTACAGCCTGACGAGGCTGTGATTTATGCAGGTAAACTGGAACTCCCGGTAAGCGGCGCGACGGGGTACGCGTCTGTCAGAATAGACGTGCTTGACGATGATTATAACGTTCTGGCAAATCTTGAGCCGGGAAAAGGGTTCCGGATTTTGCAGGAGGACGGTCAATGGTGGAGAATTTATGTCAACTCAGAAACAGATAACGGCGTTATAGTTGGCTGGGTACGCCATAATCTGTGCATGATTAATCTTCCGGATGTTATCCCGTCGATAATTTATAATAACACAAACGCATACGGGTCTGTGTTCAGGGCAAACGAAGAAATTATCCCGGATATTACCGGGAAGCAGTTATATGCGTATTCACCCAGAAAAGACGGCAAAGCATATAACGAACGCCTCGGCAAGGACGAATATATAGTGCCTGTTTTATACGCTATGGCAGAAACAATATATAAAGCGCAGTTAAACGCGCTGGAAAACGGCGACAGCCTTATGATATACGAAGGATTCAGGCCCTATGAAACCCAGCAGCAGGTATATAACGAAGTTATAAATTTGCCTTATGAGCAAAAGAATTTCGGTTCATACGGCATACAGTGGTTTATAATGTCCGGGGTCGGCAACCACCAGATGGGTTACGCAATAGATACAAGCCTTGCGAAAATAGTTGAGGAAGATTATGCCGTAACGGGCAAATATAAATATAAGCAGTTTAAGTATGTCGAATATACTATGCCGTGCAATATTCATGAATTAAGCGTCAAAGCCACGCTCAAAAACGCAGAAGATAACATACCCGCGCAAAACTTGCAGAAATACTGCGCAAACGCGGGGCTTAGTAATTTACAGTCGGAATGGTGGCATTTTAACGATGAAAATACTAATGCCGGCATAACAAAAAAAAGCGACGGGAAATATATAATAACAGAGTGTTTAAGCGCTTCTCCGGGCAACTGACGTAGGGGCGAACTGTGTTCGCCCGCAGAACGGTCACAGGCCGTTCCCTACAAAAGACACGACCCAAAGGTCTGGAAATTAACCATGAAAATATTAAAAATCACGGGAGATTTAAAAATGGCGTTGCTGACAGTCATAGTGCCTTTATATAACGAGCAGGATTGCGCTCAGGCGTGTTATGAACGTCTTACGCAGGTATTGTCTGATATGTCTGTTTCTGCCCCGGATAATAAAGATAATAAAAATAAAGAAAACAAAACAGAAATTGAAACTAAAACTAAAATTGAATTTGAAATTATATTTGTAAACGACGGCTCGCGCGATAATACCCTGTCTATAATACAGTCTATAGCCCAAAATGACAATAGACTTAAAATAATAAGCCTTTCGCGCAATTTCGGCCAGCAGGCCGCGTTTTCGGCAGGTCTTGAATATGCTAAAGGCGACGCCGTTATATTTATAGACGCCGATTTGCAGGACCCTCCCGAAGTTATACCGGAGCTTGTGAAAAAATGGCTTGAAGGGTATCAGATTATTTACGGCAAACGAATAAGGCGCAAGGGAGAATCTGTATTTAAACTTTTATCCGCGAAGATTTATTATAAACTCCTGCATAGCCTCGCGGATGTAAAAATCCCCCATGATACAGGGGATTTCAGGCTTATTGACAGATGCGTCGCCGACACTGTCCTGAAAATGCCGGAGCATAACAGATTTTTGCGCGGCATGACATGCTGGACGGGATTTAAACAAACTTCTGTCGAATATCACAGGGACAAGCGTGTCGCCGGCCAGACTAAATACGGATTTTTCAAAATGATACGCCTTGCCACTGACGGGATATTCGCGTTTTCGGCCAAGCCGCTTAAATTAGTTTCGCTGCTCGGCTCTACCGCGCTTATCGCGTCGCTCTTACTTCTTATATATGTCTTTGTCTCGATATTTGCCGGAAATACCGCCGCAGGGTGGGCTTCTATTATATGCGTTATCATGTTTTTCGGGGGGATTCAGTTACTTGCACTCGGTATAATCGGCGAGTATATAGCAAGAATCTTTGACGAAGTCAAAGGCAGGCCGAATTATATCGTGGATTTTACGGTGAATATCAGTGACGATTATGAATAGCACGATAATTAGATTTTTTGCCGAAAGCCCCCTTTTTGAAAGGGGGACAAGCGGCGGAACGCCGCAGGGGGATTGCAATTCCCCCGTCACTCGCTTCGCTCGCGCCACCCCCTTTCAAAAAGGGGGCTTTTTTAAGTGAGCGTAACTTTCACAATAAATCTATTTGTTTTATCGATTATATTAATCCCCTATATTTATTTTCTCCCATACTTCGTTCATTTCTTCGTCTGTGTTAGGGCGCAGACGCCTGTAAATATATACTTCAACTCCGTCTTTGAGTTTAAATATAATATCAGTTTTTTCAAAAGCTGAAGAGAAAGGCGTGTCGGACATTAACATTAGCGCAGGAATAACGACGACCTGCTGGTCCTGAGGATCAAGATGCGTCTGCACGGGCGAAGCCGTTATAATATAATCGGCATAGGCGATATTATACGGTCTCCCGTCCCGTTTGTCAACTGCGGGCAGTGTAAAAATATTTTCTGAAGGTTTTAATGATTTTAACGGGTTGAGCGACGCTTCTGCTTTTGCGAGAATATCCGCGTTGATTACAAAAGACGAAGCCAGAACTGTAATTTTCCCGTCGAGAGTTTTTATATATTCATCAAGCCTCATAAGTTCGTCAGCGTCATTCCTGACTATCGGGTAAACACTAAACGATGGCAAAGGGGCGTATGTTTTGATTTCGCTTATTGCCTGCGGCTGAACTCTGGGCAAAAATATGCTTACTGTACATAAAACCGAAACAGCCGCCAGAATTATTTTGTCGCGTTTTATTTTAAAATCCTGAGTCATGCAAAACAAGATCAGCGCGAATCCGGGGACATATAACAAAAGATGCTGCTGCCCGTGGGTTTGTATCAGCGTGAACATGACAAACATCAAAACAATAAATACATACAGAAAAATTAAATTAATTAATTTTTCTTTTTTTTGTTTTTGTTTAACAACACAATATATAATATAAAAAGTTATAGTTAAAATCAAAGCAATGCCGAAATATCTCAGGAAAATTTTTATATCTGTGTCAAACGAAAATTTATACGCCGAATATATATCGGCGTAATTTTTCGCCATTAATCTTTTTGTGAAATATCCCTGAAAAAAAACAAAAAACGACGATAAAAATCCCAGTAAAGTCACAACAGATTTTTTGATTTTTGTCTTATATAAAACAACGGCGTATAAAATCACGCATATCAAAAACGCCGCCGCGAAGAAAATATACCATCTTCTGAATAATATAAGCAGGCATAAAATTACCCCGTTTATAAAATCAAGATTATAATTTTCTTTGCCGAACAAAAAAACATATAAAATAATTAATGACAAAAATATCCCGCCGACATCTAAAAACCCGATAATTGTCAGATAAAACGCCATCGGCAAAAATAAAGCTATAATTATAAAATCCGCGAATTTTTTTGTTGTCATGTAAATAAACGCTAAAAACGGGACAAAATAAAAATTAATTATAGCAAGAATAAAAATCAATCTTCCCGTGCCGAATACCGCCATTATAACCGCAGGAATAACCGCCGGGATATTATTATAATCGCTGTTGAAAACAGATTTGACAAGATTGTCAAAAAATACTCCGGGATTTTTAAATATAATCCCGGATATAGACGCCGCGCTCTGCCAATAACCTGCGTTGTCCCAGAAATAAACCTGTTTTGATAAAATAATATATAAAACAGCCATAAAATTAACCGCGGCAATAACAGCAATAAATTTCAGATCAATAAAAATTTTCAGGAAAGATATAATTTTATCCCGTGAGTTATAAACGCTCTGAAATAATATAATAAAAAAGATAAAACTTACGCATATTCCGCTTAAAGCCGCAAGAATACCCGCAAATCCTGCTATTTCTATGCCGTCTATCCCGAATAAAATAAGATTCGGCCCGCAAATCCCTGATAATACTGCGCTAAATATTATTATGCTTTTATTAACAGACGAATAAATTGATTTGATAAAATCATAGACTGCGTTTTTTTTGAAAAATAACAACGGCGCAAATTTTATAAGCACAGCAGTGACAAACGCTAATATAATAATCACGGACGTGCGCGGCATATTAATTAATAAATGGGCAAAGCCCAGAGAAAAAAGGCGGAAATATATAAAATAGCAGCTGAAAAATATAAAAAACAATATTGCCATTTTAAATTCCCTCCCGTTTTCCCCGTTTCCCGGACGAATCGCCATCCGCCCCTACACTACAATCATACTCTATCACACCTAACCGGATATGTCAAGAAAAAAAATCCGGCTGAATATAAACATGAAAACTATCGGGACTTCTTAATATGTTCCGACAGTTTCTAAACGCGTTAAAATATCTTGTTTTTTATGTCGAATTGTGGTATTGACAAAAAATATTTAATTATGATATAATTTGTGTAGAAAAATACCAATAAACATTTAAACATTGTAGAAAATTTTATGTTAAAATAAATCCGTCGATTCTTCTGCGCGTTACGCGCATGATTTGACTATAGAATTATTTGCGTTTTAAGTATTATTTATAAATGAGGTAAAAATCATGAAAAAACTTAAGATCAGATTAGTTATAACATCGCTGTTGATTATGGCAATATTGCTCCCAATTTTCCCGAATACGATGTTTGTTTCTGCCGCTGCGGAATTCAATTTAGTAGTTGGATGGACCGGAATTACCGAAGCAAAATCGGGATTACTGCCGAATCAAATTACAAACTCAAGATGTGATATTGAGCTTACGCCGATTGTAAATGCGAACGTCTCTTCAGAGACTACTCCTTCCGGTACAAATATATACCCCTACGGGGTCGGAATGGAGATTGTATTTAACCCGCCTATGGGCACGGTCGCAAATGTAGGGGAAATTGAAATCCGCGTACCGATATACATATTTAATGCGCGTGACGGTTCAAGAGTCGTCAGCACAAATAAAGCCGAATCGATGGGCAAACATTCTATACAAAATGTAGGCGACCAGCACGGGTCCGGGCTTACTCTTAAAAAAATCGACGAGGAAAATAACGAATATGTCTTTACAAACTGGAAAATGTTTTCCGGCGGCGATACCGTTGTTTTGAATATTTTATATAATTTTATACCGGATAAAATAAAAAACGGATTCACGAACAAGGATATAAGAATAATAGCGTCGTTAAATCCGGGCGGTAATCCAAACCCCGGCGGCGAATTAGTTAGTGAAAACTCTAAAACCTCGTCGCCGCTGACAGTTAAACTCAATACTTTTGTCGCCCCTCCGGTAAGATATACCGTAACTCAGTACAGGGAAGATATAGATGGGCAAAAATACGAAAGCTGGCAGCCGGGCTGGGGCGCGAAACCTACGGATTCTTTGTTTTCCGGGCTTGACGTCGGTGAAATCTATCTGGGAAAAGAACAGGGTACGGGCGCCGACAGATATGTTACGCCCGAACTTATAGGAACTGAAAAATATTATTATCTTATATGGGAAATTTGGTACCAGTACAGACCCAACAGAAGCACGCAGCCATACAATGTTAATATGGATATAGAACTTGAGCCCGGAAGCCTCGGCGAAATAATGGGCGTTACCGGAGTAAATACGCTAAGCAGCACCATAGGCTGGCGGCAGGATTATGTTCAGACATTTATTGCCATGAGCGGCTCCAACGCGACAATTAAGCCCGACAAAAAATCCGCTGCCGTAAATTATCTGGTTACTCCCACGTCGTATGACATACGAAGCGATTATCCTTATAATGCTTACCGCTGGGTTCTCGTCAGATACCCGAGAGGCGACGACAACGACCCCAATAAAACGAGCATCGATCCTGATAATCCAAAATTCGGATATAATATCGATACAAAAATAAACGCAACCCTGACCCTTGAGGGAATAGACGAGAAAGATAAACCTGACGAGGGCATAGGGAGCGACCCGGCAAACGTCACAAAGTGGGCGGCGGGCCAGCTCGGCGCAACCGGCACAGTTCATAACGATGCTGCCGCCATAGCAACAAACAGCACGCACGGCAGGGGACGTTATAACGATCAGCCGAAATATACGCATATTTTATCCCCGGATACGAAACCGTATAAATATATACCCGTTCTGTACTCTATCGGCGGGCTTAATTACCGCACGCTTCAATATGATTTGAACAATTACGCCAACAATACTATACAGACGTTATACAGCATACTGAACAATCTGTCGGAAGGAAGCGTCGCAAATCCTGTCGCGGTGCCTGTTTTAAGGACGTTGAGCGAGCCGTACACTTTCAGAATCCGCGCAGAGGTTGACGGTTATTCTTTGACGTGCGACGAAGACCAGATCAATGCTAATATCGAAAGACACGACCCCAGAAATTATTATAAAAGAGATTATACTGTTGAAGTTACCGATGGTATGAAGTTTATCGGCGACAGAGTCCTGACAAAAAACGATTATCAGATAAGCAAGACTTATGTTACTTATTCAGAGTACATCGAAACGATAAACCCCAACAACGGCAGACTCACCGCTCTTACCTCAACCAATTACGACGGCGCAAACCCCGCGCCTGATAAAGAAAAATGGGACAGAGGCTATGAACCGTTAGAAATCTGGTACAGGTACGTGTCCGGCGGCGACGAATGGTTTAAAGCCGGAGAAATCATAAAAACAGGCTCAACCCAGAATACAGGCACTATGACCGGAACAAACGTCTATACAGATTATTCCTACGGAACATACGGCACATATAAATATACATCGACCGACGGCACGCAGCTGCAATATCCGGACGACTATACGGGAACGCTTCCGGCAGGTGTGGCGTTGGGAGTCATGAGCGCGTCAAACCAGCTTATTCTGCCGCGCGGCACGTATGAACTAAAATATGTCCATACAAGCAGCCGTTTTAGAATTGACATAACGCCCTATACAACCGTAGAGCTTATTTCAACCAACCGGGTCAGGGCGATTATTGACGGCGGAACGGTGGAAGCCGTGACTGTGAACGGAACAGCTTTTCCTGCTGTGAATGTTACCGCGCCCATAAATTCGGTCAACTTCAGGAATATACACACTCTGGCGGTCAAAAACTGGAAAGGCGAGCTTGATTTGGACGGAAAAGGCGACGACAGCTATGTGAATCTTGCAACCGCCAACACGGACAGCTGGCCCGGTTCCACCGGCGTCACAAACCCTTCAGCCACCGCAAATACCGCGAACTCCCAAAATGTGATTAGAAACCTCAGTAAAGAGTGGTATCCCGAAACCCCCGACGGCAATTACACAGTCCTGACAAATTACAGATATATCACGCTCAACAGAACCAACGCCGCGACTACTATCAGCAAAATCAACACCGGAGGGGTCAGAAACGGGTGGTCAGCGGATCAAACCGTCGCCGAAGACGGCATCGCCGAAGTAAGGTCTGTCCATCAGTCGGTAGTTATGTACGAACGGATAGTTTTCAATCCCGATCTTGTACCGGGAAAAACCAGAGAAGAAAAATTAGCCGACATGGCGGACAATAAAGTGTTTAATATACTGACGCAGGGCACATTTTTTGACCTGCTCCCAATAGGAACATATATAGAAGGACCTGTCGAGGCGTTTACGTATTACGTCGACCCGGAAAATTACACCAGCGGAACCAGAGCCGGCAGAGATCAGGCATATATAGATAACCGTCTCCCGGCTGAAATAGATTACTATTTTGTCGATAACTGGCAGGGTTCGGGGCGGACTATGCTTATAGCGAACGTGAAAGCGCCGGAGAAGCATATAGTAAACGGAAACCCGGAACAGTTTACAAATTATCAGATAGTTTCCGCTCCCAACGGTACTACATATATCGGACCGGATGGCAGACTGCATAATACCGAGAACGGAAACGCATCATATCCCGAGCGGCGCATACAACGCAACGACAGCGGATATGAAGATATCAGGTCAGGGTTTGTTCTCAATTATAAATTAGTGGCGACTTTCGCGACTATATTTGACAGAAGCAACTCTAAAGGCGATTATCAGGCTTTTAACGCCGTGGCTTTCCGCAATAAAACCCCCGGTACGCTGGGTATAGGGGCAACAGGCAAACTGCTTGCGAGCGGCGGCGCGGTTCCGGCTGCCTCCACTTCCACTCATCTTGCGTGGGGTTACAGCGCAAACGGCGCTATTGCGTCCGAAGATGCCAACGGCACGGCGACATTCAGTACTGTCGCGCCTCAGACGCGGTCTTTCTTCCAGCACCTCGAAGTCGAACCGACTGCGGCTCAGGACGATAACAGGGGCGACACCGTGTATCAAATATCGGAAACTGTTATCCATATTCCGGGTATGTACGATTTCGGGCCAAAGAAGCTTGTCAAATCGCAGAGCGACCCCGATTTTGTCCACGAAGCCGAAACGATACCCGGCGGTATCTACCAGTATCAGCTGCACTTTCTTGCAGGTCCGACAAAACTCTATACTGAAATAAAAATGTTCGATGTACTGGAAAGCGAACCTGCAGGCGATAAAACCGTTATAATAGACGGACACCCCGCAACAAACTACGACCCCGGCAGCCAATGGAAAGGCAGGCTTTTGAACATTGACACATCTTTTGCAGAGTCTATGGGAGCTAATCCGGTTTTATACTATTCTACTTTGCCGGCAGATGAATTTGTAATAAGCGAATACAAGATTATTCTTGACCCGGAAGGCAAGCCTATTCCTAAAAAAGACGAACACGGCGAGCCCGTTCTTGACGGGAACGACGATCCTGTTTATGAAAAGAGCCCTTATGAACAATTAAACGAATATTACGGGGATCTGACCAACGAAGACGTTTGGTCAATATTGCCCGCTACAAAAGAAGGCATAGCCGAAATTGCCGATACTATCACGGCAATCGCCGTTGATTTATCAACCGGCAAAGACAACAACCCTTTTCAGGTAAAAAAGAACGAATCGATATACGTCGTCGTCAATATGCTCGCCCCCACAAAACCGGACGACGCCGGGGATATTCCCGGCTATGAAAAAATAATCGGGGAAAAGCTGCAGTCAGTAAACAAATATACTTATTCCACAGTTGAAAAAGACGTGTACGACCCTTCAAACGTGAATCTGTTCCTGCCTGTCGCGCGCGAAACGTTTACTACCAAAGTCACTATGCGCAACGTTTCATTCGGTTTGGGCAAATCGTCTTTCCCTCCAAGCGGCACAAACGCGAAACCTCAGGCAGTTGATAAAGACCCCGCCTCAGGAGGCAATACGATTCAATACACGCTCTCAGCGCAGAATCTTGATATTCTTCCCGCTGCAAACGTTACTATATTTGACGAACTTCCTGAAGGCGTTATATTTAATACAGCCGATATTAAATTTTATCAGGGCTCGGACGCTTCAAAAGCCGCCGCTTTGCCGTCCTCAATAAAAGTGACGCGCGGAACGGGGGAAGACAGCCAAAAGCTGACTTTTGTAATAGGCGAAATTTTCGCAATGCAGACGGTAAATATTATAATACCCGTTACAGTAGACCCGGATATTGACTTTGGGAAGCGTTTGAAAAATATTGCTGAAGTTACGTCGATTAACGGCGCAGGTTATTCTATACTTTCAGGACAAAAGCTTGATGAAGGCGTGCTTGAGGGCAATCCTGATGACGGGACTACTTATCATTTAGTGACGCCCAGAATATCGCTGAACGGTAAAGCTACGCTTGACGGCAGGCATATCAGAGCCGGTGAGTTTGTATTTATTTTAAAAGACGAAGATGGCAACGAGATTGCGCGCGTTAAAAACGATAAAGACGGCAATTTTATCTTTCCGCCTCTGGATTTTTACAATGCGGATACATATACCTACACAATCACTGAATACCACGGCGGTACGGACTATCCCGCTACGCCTGATGATTTCGGTTACCTCGGCACGGTGCCGCGCGCGAATCTTCCCAGAGATACGCCGGGTACGGTAGATTTTGACGATAAAACATATACGGTAACAATCGAAGTTAAAGATAACGGCAGCGGCGGATTAACTACCGTAGTTATAATAAATGACGGGACTTCGGCCCAGACTGATATTATATTCGATAATCAATATTCTCCCGATCCGGTCTATATGCCGCTTGATATTAACAAAGTGCTTACCGGCAGGGATATGACAGAAGACAGCGAGTTCAGTTTTAAGATAACCGAAAAAGGCACGGGAAATCCCGTAACAGTTTATGATGATTCAAAAGCAGTGCTGAATACGGCGGGCATACTTGAAAGCAACCTTAGCGGATTTACCGACTTTATGCTGAAATTCGACAAAGAAGGTAAATACGAATATGAAGTGCGCGAAGTTATCCCCGGTTCGGGTAAACTGGATAACGTCGATTATGACGACAATGTGTTTACTGTAACTATAACGGTGGGTAAGACTTCGTATAATCCTAATGACGGGTCTAACCGTTTGAATTCAGAGCAGAGAAAAGACGGTATGCTTTCGTTTACCAAAGCAGCCGAGATTACAAGCATAAATTCGATTACAGGCATAAACCCAACCGGCGTTACCGACGGTATTTCGTTTACCAATGTATTTACCCCGGCTCCGGTCAGAGAACAGATTGCCGGTAAAAAAGTCCTCGCCGGAGGAAAATTATTAGAAGACGAAGAATTTGAATTTGAGCTTTGGGACGTTACCGATCCCTCAGACCATCAATTAATAGAGTCCGGCGTTAAAAATGACGAAGACGGCAATATAGTCTTTGACTGGATTAATTATACCGCGGCAAAAGTAGGGATTTACGGAAAAACGTTCATTTATGAAGTAAGAGAAATGAAACCCGGGGAATTTAACAAAAATATCACTTATGCGGCCCCTGTCACAGTGCGCGTTGTAATAAACGTAGACAGAAAAAAAGGAGAATTGTCCAGTTCTGTCGCAGGAGTAGGCGAAAACGGGTTTGTTATCACGAATGTATACGAGGCAGACGCTATATCCGTACCCATTGAAGTAAAGAAAATGATTATCGGCAATGAAAGCGATATTCTGGAAGAAGGGGAATTTGTATTCACTCTTATAGACGAAACAGATGACACAGACGACGGCTTATGGCATTTCCCCGTTGAAAGAAGGGTTCCCAACAGAGCCGACGGTATCATCCCGTTCAAAAATATACAATTTACCGGAACTACAGATAAGCCTTTCAAGTACAGAGTGATAGAAGAAAGCATAACCAAAAATCCTAAAATAGACTACGACCCTGCCGTATTCCATTTCACTATAGCTATTAATCAGGATCCGGTAACCGGTAAACTGACGACCGCTAATCCGGATAAACCTATTGAAATAGAAGGCGGCGGGCCGATTGTTTTCAATAATATACGAAAATACGACGTTACGTTTAAGTTAAACAACGAAACCAGCGCGAATCATGTTATAAAGAGAACGAACTTTAATACTTCGCTCGGCCATTCTACAAGCTACGCTAATCCCGAAGGCGAAGATATTATGGCTTCAGACCCGTCAAGAGAGCATTATGAGTTCTTAGGCTGGACGACCGTGCCTGATATATTTAAAAAAGTCGGGGACGAATATTTACCGCTTGATTTCGACGATAAGCTTACTGACGACGATATTTATTATAAAGATACGGACGAAACGTATAAAATACTGACTTCCGATAAAATATTTACAGCTGACACAATTATAGGCGAAGATATGACCGTTTACGCACAGTGGGGAAGAATAAGATATGTTATCAGATACCATCCGGGTTCGCGTCCTTTATGGGATCCTGGTCCTCCGGAATTAGTTGACGATACAACCGGGTACGATTACAGATACGAGTGTTATTTCGGCGGCGACACGCCTTACGAATGGAGCGACGATCCTGAAGAAATGCCGCATCCGAGTATAATTGAAAGAGAAAGCATATACGGTATATGGACGTTTGTTGGGTGGGATTATAACCATGACGGTATAGCTGATAAAGACAGTGATTTTCCCAAAACAGTAACAGGAGACGCGACATATTACGCGATTTGGGAATTTAAACAGTATTATACGGCGACATATCTGCCGGGCACACAAGGCACATGGAGTGACGACTATCCGGTATTCCCGCAGGATTTATATGACGATGTTAATACTAAAATTGAACTTGTCAGAAGCAATAGCGGCAATATCCCGGCGGCGCACATACACGCAGGTAACGCGCTTACGGATATAAAAGATTTATTTGCCGCAGTTAAAGCAGCGACCGGATACACAGACATAACTACTATAGAAAACCCGGAACTGAAAGAAAAACTGGAAGAAATCTTCAGTACAATCAGCCACCATATTGACGAAGCTGAAAGAACGATTGCAGATATTTTCGCTGAAATTGAAGAAGTCATATACGACCTTGAAGAAGCCAAATTAGCCATTCTCGCCTTGTTCGATGAAAAGTGCGACGAAGATGAAGAGAAATATATGTTCAAACGCACAGTCGGGGTAATCACGCCACAGCCGGAAGATGATAATATAACAGGCAATACGGGTTATAAATTTATCGGCTGGAAAATCGAAAATACTGACACAGACGGACCGAAAGAAAAAATCGAGGCGGAACATATCAGATATGAGGCGCAATGGGATATTATAAAATATATTGTAATTTTCAACGGCAACGGTATTACTCTCGAAGATGAAGAGGGTGAAATTTATGAACCAAGGATTGCGCATTACGGCGAATCTCTCGACGGCGATAATCCTTTTGAAGATGACGGCTGCGGTGACAGAATTCCGGACAGCCCGGTAAGACCGGGATATATTTTCAGAGGCTGGAGTACCAAATCCGGCGAAACAACGGCATCAGACCAAGACTTTGATGAAATTACGGACGTTTCCGATATGGGAACGAAGTTGAGCAAAGACATCAACGGCGACTTTTCAGTGACAGTTTACGCTATATGGGAAGCTATAGAATATACTGTGAAATATCTTCCGGGAACACAAGGCGCATGGACAATTACTGACAAGGACGAAAATGAAGAATATTATTTGTATCAGTACACAGATTTAATTTACGACAATAAAACGCCAACGTTGACCGACAGCGAGATAACAGGAAATCCGGGTTACAGGTTTACCGGTTGGGAACCTGTGTTTGGCGGTGATTACAGCGAAGAGCATTTTTATCCGCCAGAATTCACGCCGGACCCGGAAGCGGACTTGAATGTCGCGAATGTCCGCCCCAAAGTATTGGGCAGCGTTAATTATATTGCGCAGTGGGAAATTATAGAATATACGGTGAAATTTGTCGATGGTTACAGCGACAGCGACAACGGCGACGACTTGATTAAAACAGAAACCGTTGAATACGGCAGCGGCGCGGCCGCTCCGGAGGACGACCCGGAAAGAGAAGGCTATACATTCAAAGGCTGGGACAAAACTTTTAATTATATAACCGGAGATTTAATCGTGACGGCATTGTGGGAAATAAATCAATATACGGTCGAATTTGTCGACGAAAACGGTACCGTTTATAAAACAGAAACTGTTGATCACGGCAGCGACGCTACTGCTCCGCACGACCCGGAAAGAGAAGGCTATACATTCAAAGGCTGGGACAAAACTTTTGATAATATCACCGAAGATTTAACAGTTACGGCGACATGGGAAATAAATCAATATATAGTGATATTTGTCGATGGTCACAGCGATGACGGCTATGACCTGATTAAATCCGAACATGTCAATCACGGCAACAACGCTCCAGCTCCCGAAGACCCGGAAAGAGAAGGCTATACGTTCAAAGGCTGGGACAAAACTTTTGACCATATCACCGGAGATTTAACAGTTACGGCGACATGGGAATTAAATAAATACACAGTAACTTATCAATCAAGTATACCCGGTATTTTTGACGACCAGACTTCAACTGAAGACCACGGCAGCAGTACTCCTCCATTCAATGGCGATCTTGATTATATGCTTGAGCGGTCCACTGCCCCCGGGTATATATTTACCGGATGGGACAAAACAATCGCCCCTATAGTAACCGAAGATGTAATATATACCGCGCTCTTTGAGAAAATAGAATATACCGTAGTCTATGACCCCGGCGCAAACGGCAAATGGGATGCGTCTGATTATACTTATGACGACTTGACTTATGACGACTTTAATAATCCTCCTGACAGACCGGCGGGTTCATATATGCCTGATACAGACGATATAGACAACAAAATAGATCCGCATTATCACTTCATAGGCTGGTCTGTCGTATTGGAAGACAAAGTGATAAGAGATATAATATATGTCGCGCTCTGGGAACGGGACGAAAATTTCGTAATATCATATAACCCGAACGGAGGAAATTTTGACCCGCAATATCACGGATTGCTCTACGACGGAATCCCCTATTATGAAGACGGCCCGACGCCGACGCCTCCCGACGCTGAAAATAATGCCCCGACAGGCAAAAAATTTGCCGGCTGGGAGCAAAAAACCGAAGACGGCGAGCCTGTTTTATGGCCTCCCGAAAAAGACCTGACAACGATACCGGTAACAGGCCACACGATTTATACAGCGCAATGGGAATGGATACCATATACTATCACTTATCTGCCCGGCGGTTACGGCGACTGGGACGATACAGATTATATTTATACAAAAACGCCTGCTGAAACGCTCCTGCATTACGGCGACCCGACTCCTCCTTTTGGATCTACGACAGACAGCAAAGACCACGGCTGGTTATTCGACGGCTGGGATATAGAATGGAGCGGCACAGTGACAGGCGACGCGACATACACCGCTCTGTGGAGAGAAAGATATAAGTTTACAGTGACATTTGTTGACGGCACAGGCAATACGGTTGATACGCAGGAAGTCGAGGAAGAAGGCAGCGCGACTGCTCCTGAGGACCCTGAAAGAGAAGGATACACATTCACAGGCTGGGATGTAGATTTTGATAATATCACCGGAGATTTAATAGTCACGGCGTTATGGGAAAAGAACAAATACAACGTTAAATTTGTTGACGGCTACAGCGACGACGGCGACGATGTGATTATTACTGATATAATCGAATACGGCGACGGCGCGACCGCCCCGCCTAATCCGACAAGACCGGGATATACATTCGACGGCTGGGACTCAGGGTTTGATAATATCACCGAAGATTTAACAGTCACGGCAAAATGGAGGCAAAATGCTGTTGCCCCTCCGCTGACGCCGGAGCCCGAAATCAAGCCGGAAACCAACACAGATCCTACTGAGCCATCGGGAGAAGAAACGACTGAGCCAACCGGTTCTGAATCAAATGAGCTTTCTGATCTTTCGGACGAAGACCCTAAAAATCCAGATGACCCGGTTGATCCGACACAACCCACGATAGAAACAGAAGCCGACGAGTCTTTGACAGGCGGTGAAATCCCGTCAAACGACTCCTCAACAGATCCGGAAACGCCGGAATCCACAGATAAAGATGCATCCGAATCTTCGGCATATTCTACTGAACCTGCAGGAGACCCGGCGGATATTTTCGACGACCCGGCAGAAACGCATTTTCCGGGTATTCCCGAAGAAATCGAGAAAAAGATACAAGTCCACGAAGATTTGCATGAATTAATGGACCACGCGATACCGTTTGCGGACGGCTGGTTTGCAGTGGATTTAGAAAACGGCTGGTGGGAAATTTTCGATGAGAATGGCGATATGATGGGAATATTCCATACGATTCTGCCTGAAGGAATCGAGGGATATGAATATGAATATTTGGAAGAATTATTCGCAAATGCTATACCGTTTGGTGAAGGTGATTGGTTTGGGGTGGATTTAGGCGATGGCTGGTGGCAAATTTTCGATGAATACGGCAAGCCATTGGGATTCGTTCTGTTAGCTGACGGCATAGATATAACCAATCTTGATATGGATTTTGTATTAATAAATCTAATACGTTCAAACAGCGATATGACAGAGTATGAATCGGCGGGAACAAGATTAAATGAGAACGCGGAAGATTTTCAGAGAGATAATCCGCGAACGGGCGATATTTTCTATATGATTTTCGGTATGTTTATACTGGCTGCAGGAATTGTGTTTGCGGTTAAGCAAACAAGCAACAAAAAAACGATTTAAGATTTAATAAAATAATTAAAAAATTCACTTAACTTAAATCAGTACGGCTCGCTTCGCCGGACCGTTATTTGAAAGTGAGCGCGAATTTTATAATAAAAAGCCCGGTATATATACTATATCGGACTTTTTGTTTATTATTCACTTTCACTTAAACGATTCGTGTTATTTTATCTTTCTGTCGAAAGACGGGTTATAAGCATAATAATTTTTGCTGTTGAGTTTATCTTTGACATGCTCTAACGTCTCGCCGAATCTTTGGAAATGCACTATTTCCCGCGCGCGCAGGAATTTTATAGGCTGTTTTACATCGTCGTCGTCGGTCAGCCTTAATATATTATCGTATGTTGTACGCGCTTTTTGCTCTGGCGCGATTGCGTAAAGACTACATGCCCTTAAATCCCACATAAAACCCTGGTTTTATGTTGTACAAGCCTTTTCTATGCTACGATTGTGTAAAAACTACATTTACATAGAAAAAGTCATAAAAGCACGGTATAATGGGCATTTTTAGAAATACCAATGAATATCAACAAATTCGTTCGTTTCGGGATTACGTCTGCCAACATAGATACAATCAATAAGTCTATCAACCGTTTCACGATCTAAATCCGTTATATTTGAATATTCGTCCGCAAGTTGTAATAAGTCTGTATTAGCCTGTGATTTTTTGTTGTGGGTATCAACTTCATCTTGAAGTTCCGCAACTAATTTTTCAAGTTTGTGTTTATCATTGTGAAAATCTCTCGAATATTCCAAAAACTGCTCTTCATTGATTAACTCTTTGACCTTGTCGAAATACAAATCCCTTATGCCTTTCTCAAAATTCGCTATCTGTTTATTATATTCCGCAATACTAATTTCAATTTTTTCGTAATATTCAGATTGTGGATTATTTACAGGTTCGGAAACCTTTTTATTAAATTTGTCTTTATCAAGATAATCATTTAATAATTCCTGGAGTTTATAAATCACAAATTCTTTTAACTCCTTAACCGGAACAAATGCCCCTATACAAGAATTTTTGTCAATACTTCGTGTCGAACATTCCAAATAATAATTTCCATGACATTTTTTTGAACGCAAGGTATACCCGCAAGTCTTACATTTTGTTTTTTTGGAAAATATCCCGATATTACCAACTATAAAAGGTTTGACTTTCAGTTTTACGAGTTCCTGGACTCTGTTCCATAAATCCATATCTATAATTGGCTCGTGAGTGTTTTCTACCTTTATCCATTTATCTTTTGGAACTGGTTTGTTCTGCTTCGTTTTAAAGGAAACACTTCCATATTTGCCTTGTACCATGTGTCCGATATATATTTCATTGACAAGCATATCAGATATGGCGAAATATTTCCACAGAGTTGCCTCTTTCCTTTTTGGTTGTGAATATCTAAGTCCATTTAATCGTTTATATTCTGTCGGATTTGGTAAACCTCTTGCGTTTAATAACCTTGCTATATTGGTTTTCCCATATCCCGAAGCAAATAAATTAAATACTTCCCTCACGATTTCGGCGGCTGGTTCGTCAATTATTAAATGCCCTTTTTGCTTTGGGTCTTTTTTATACCCATACAGAGCAAATGCCCCGATATGGTTTCCGTTTTTACGTTTATTTGTCAATACACTTTTAATATTTTCCGACATATCCTCAAGATACCACTCATTTATAAGTCCGTTAATCTGCCTCGCTTTTTTATTACCTTTATTATCTGTATCAGCATTATCAACTACACTTATAAACCGAATACCCCAGATTGGGAAAAGAGTATGTATATACTTCTCTACCAGTTCCATTTCACGGGTAAATCTCGATTGACTTTTGCACAAAACTATATCGAATTTTTTATTTTCGGCATCTGCCAATAATTGATTAAATGCGGGTCTGTTTCTATCAGACCCTGTATAATCGTCGTCGCTGTATATATTGTATATTTCCCAACTTCTATCCACAGCATACTGGACTAATAATGATTTTTGATTTTGTATGCTCTCGCTGTCATCTTTTTTATCCTGCTTGTCTTTATCTTCCTCTGATAAACGGCAATAGATTGCCACTTTCATTTTCGTTTTATCTCCTCTCTTATTGGATTTGATAAAAACAAGCATAGCCTTTTATTATTGTAACATAATACTCGACTATGCTTGTTACCAATTTTAAGATTTATATTTAATTTTTTTCATTTTTTTTAATGTAATCAATTCGATATACAAACGATTAAATTCCTCTATATTTATCTCTTTATTTTTGAATACATTTTTACACATAATTTTCTCTTTTTTATTCATAGTCAATTCCCCCATTTATTAATTCTTAATACATCATATTCAGAATAAAAGAATGAGTTAAAACGAAAAATTTTATTATTGTTCCAGTCGGGCAATCCTCTGTGGTGTCGGCGGGTGGCTGTTCATCAACCGTTCCGTAAAACTTAACTTCTGGGTCAATTCAATATCCAGTATGATCTGCAAGGCACTTTTCAAATCCTGACCGTAACCGATTTCATCAGCAAAATCATCAGCGGCGAATTCGCCCGCTCTTCTGCCGACTGCAAACAGGAAAGTGAAGAAAAAGACAGGGATTGCCGATAATGCGTTGAGAATAAAGCCCGTCATATTGACGGTTGCTCTCCCGTACTGTTCTTTTCGAGCCTTAATCATACCTTGTATGATATTGGTTATGAATTTAAAGCATGCCAGAAATAGAGACGCAATCCACATAGATGTCTGCAATATGACAAGGGTTTTTGTAAAATGACCCGAAATATGCCCGAATTCATGTGCCAATATGCCGTGCAGTTCTGCCTCACTCCATACATTAATTGCCCCTTTGGTTATCATAATCGTGTTTCTCCCCAGAGCATAAGCCTGTATCTCGATCGTATCGATGATATATATCCTTATCTTCTCTGATATATTGGGATTATGCCGATATACACTTTTATAAACGTCCTTAAATATCGGCAATATATAATCCTGTTCCTCTCTGGTTAAATATCGGGCATTGTAAATAACATTCCTTTGAAATTTCTCTCCTGCTTCTGAGAGGAAAAACGAAACTGCTACTCCCTGTATCAACAAAACAAATACTAATAGTCCATATAGTTTAGAAGAAGTCAAAGCCGCACATAAAAAGTAAAAATACGAAAATGTCAGCAGGAACATCATAAAATTGTTTTTTATTATCTCTGTTATTTTTGATTTTTCCAATTTTTCGGGTTTTTTATTTTCGAGTTCTTTATTTTCATAGGATTTAAAATCTCGAAAATTAGGATTGTCAATATAACGGAATTTCTGTAATATATCTTTAATTGCTTTCTGGGCTTTCGGGTCGGTTATTTCGTCATATCTGATTTTCAGATAACTGTACGAAACAGATATATCATGACGATCTTTTGATAAATCAAGAGTGTTTATATGTTCCCTGCATACACCACAGATACAGTTTTCGGGATTTCTTGCCAGATAGCCAAAATTCTTAATGTCAATATAACTTTTACATATACAACATTTCATATTTTTAATCCTCGTTTTATTTATTAATTATTTTGATTTTTGTTTATGTTTCCTCGCTGTCAGGGCTTTAAAAGCATTTGTGAATATTGACTTTGGTATGGAACTGACTGTCTTTGCTGACGAAGATTGCCTCGCCTGTGCCGAAATGTTTGATCTGGTCGGGGTGATAGATAAACTGCCGGGTCAACTTGGCAGACCCTAACCCTGTACTTCCGCCCTCGTTCATCTGATATGTTACTTCCATTTTGGGCTGTGTTCCCACAATTTCGGCACACTTTTCAGCATTGTCCGGTTCGTTCTGTCGCATTAATATATAATTATTTGAGTTTTCTATTACCTGTTTGCGAAAGGGCTCTCCGGCTTTTGCGTCCAGATCGCTCAAACTTTGGGTAGCAAGCACACACGTTATGTTGGCCGCCCGACTTTTGTTGATAAGGTCAAGAAACGGTTCGGAAGCATACACATTAATTTCATCGAAGATAAAAAACACTCTTTTGAATTTATTCTCAAATAATTTTCCGACCGCCTTTTTACTGTCTATTACGATAAGCCGTCCCAGCAAGGGTGACATCTCCGGCAGTTTTAAAGCATTTAAAATAAATATTATGACTGCTTTTTCTTTTAGTGCCGTGTAAATATCTATTCCGCTTTCATCAAAAATTGTACCTAAACCACTTCTTTGAATTAAGGCAAATCTCGCCGCCGCACCCTCCGCACTTGTTCCGCTATTTTTGACTAAATCGACATTTATGTTATGCTCTTCCTTGCTGATAAGCCTCTCTCTTTGTAACTCCTGACTTAGTTTTAAAAATTTCTCCGGCGGTAAATAATCCGTTATGCTTTTTAAGGAAATTACAATATCGCTTAACGACAATAATTTAATCACCTGCTGAATATAAATCTCCGTATTGTATTTATAATGCTCTTCCGACCAGTCGGTCATATTCATAAGCATGTCACGTATTACATCTTCTTCGGTGTCCTTAAAGGGATTATATTTATCTGAGTGTTCCGGATCGTTGAAATTTATTACATATATTTTCCGGTTCGGACATAGTTTTTTAGTTATGGCTAAAAGGGAGTCGGTATCAGTTGACCCCTTGCCGTCCACTATGAGCATGGGATAACCATAAATTTGACCGCTTTTTATGAAATTACATAAAGCGACGGATTTACCCGATCCGGTCGTACCCAGTACAAACACATGCTTGGCATTGTTGTTTATAAATATCTGTCTGTTTCGTCCGGCTGTGCCGATTAATGTTTTCTCCTCTGTGATTTTTTCCTGTTTTCGGGGACTTTCTATTGCCTTTTCGACATCGGACTTAAAGTCAAATATTGTCTGACTGTCCCCGAAGATAAATTTATATATTGATATGAAGAAAATCACAATGATTATTATGATAAAAACTAAAAATAATTCATTCATTCGAGACTTCCTTTCTGCGGTTAATATCCTCAATATTCAATATTTGAATATTAGGATATTCAGTTTTTAACCCCTGTAAAGTCTTGAAGAGTTTAGGGCTTGAAAACTCGATATACCATAGCTGACTGTCATAATTCATAAAATTATCCCTGACGTTTTTTCTCAGTCGTTCCAATGCTTTCAAGCTCAATTCAATTTCTACTGCTATTTTCTTTTTTTCTGTTCTTTCTGTTTTTTCAACCCTTTCAACCAGAGAAACCGAAAAATCGGGCTTGTGGGTACGGGTCGAAAAGCCGTCACTTTGATGTAATTCTTTCTCTGTTGTTATATCTTCAAGTTTTATCTTTTTTTGTTTCATCAGGAAAATCAAAACATCAATAACTAAAATGTCATGGCGCAGTAAATCCAGTCTGATCCGTTCTTCTCTTTTGTTCAGATTTAACAACATTCGGCTTTTATGCGTAAGGGTATAGAGATAGGGAAAACCATATAATATTTTTCTTCTTTTAATGAATTTATTGTCAACGAGTATTTTTAGGCGACGGTTACAGGCTGTCACTCCCTCGAACCCTGAAAGTTCCTTGATATGCTTTCCGGTCATTAGCCGAAAACGTCCGATATTTCTTAATATTAAAAAATCTCTTTCCATTAGGCGCATTTTAAATCAACCTCGCAATCTGTTTTTATGTTTTTGGTTCGGAAAATAACAATCATTGAGGGAAAGGGCGCAGAATTTATACTGTCGGAAAATTTCAATCGCCCTTTGATAAATCTGATTTCCCCCTTTATACAATACTGATGAAAATATCGGGTGTCGGTACGGGCAGGTAGCAGACAAACGACTGTAGCCCCTTTCAATGAGCTTTCATAGGCTTTTTTTATCCATTTGCTTATTTCTTTCCCGTAGGGCGGATTCATAAAACAAACTCCGTGCCATTCCTGAGAAAGACCGTCAATTTCCGGTGTAAAGAAATTCGCACATTTCGCATTGTCTTTGGTCGCACACACATCTAAATTAAAATGAAATTCCTCGTTCAGTTCATTAAAAAGCCATTGGGGTGTACACCACATATCGGTTTTTGATGAGATCATACATTTCAGCATTATAAAATCACCCTTTCACTAATTAAAAAAGTTAAAATTTGTTAAAATTCCTGTAAGAATTTTGTTGTTAAATATTTATATGGTCAGTAAGTTAGCTAACACTTGTGATTATTATATATGATGATGATGAGCATAGCTATTAGTTAGAAGAGCATATTTTTTCATGAAAATCTTTTTAGGTTTATAAGGAACAAAATATATGAAAAATGACGGAATATCGCAGATAAATAAATTTCATGATATAGAAGAAGATACTCTTACAGAAAGGGACATGATAAAATTATCTCCTATCATGCACGCGAATTTTGATTTTATTGTCGGTAACAACAGAAAAGATTTTATAAGTAAATTTAATATACCAACATCAACGATAACAAGAATAAAAGCCGGAGTAATATCTTACGGACATTTGAAACATATCTGTAAAACGTTAGACATTGAAATTGATGATTTTTGTTATACTTATCTTTATCCCGAACATCAAAAGTTTGACATTCTTGGTGAACATTATTTTGGTTATTTTTTTAGTATGGAAACTGGAACTATTATAGATAAAATAGACATATCAATTAAAAAAGATTCAAATATCGAAATTAAAATGCGAAAAGAAACATTCAAAGGTAAAGTATATCTTAACCATAATTATATTTATTTTGATTTTAAATCATTAAATGAGGATTATAATTATCGTAGTTATATTACACTGTTAAAACCGAATATCGGCAAAAAGTATAAGTATTCTGGCGGTGTAGGGTTTATTTGTTTACCAACAGGTCAAGAGACAAGTTCCTCTACAAAAAAAATTGTATTAAGCTACATTGAGTATGATATAGACAATAAGAGTAATATTATGGAAAACGATCATAAATTTCTTGTCGATATACTTAGGATACGTGACAAAAATAATGAAATTACACTTTCAAGATATGATGATATTAAAGTATGTAATTGGAATGAAAACAGAGATAAAATCCCATATAATAATGCCACTAAATCTAATTCAACAGATTCTGCTTATTCCACCGAATTTAATAAAACCAGACTTTATCAGTACGCACCGTATATCGAAAAAACACAATCTCAAATTATTGAAAGAAGTTTTTTCAAAACGAAAGAAGATTATGAAAAATACAAAAATTTATCCGGTATATGTTCTTTTCCCGTTGATATACAAATTGATGATATTCCTAAAAATGCTAATGTAAAAATAAAAACACCCGCTTCAATAGTTATAGATTTTGATAGATTTGGCAGAACTTCATTAACAAGTAATGAAATGACTGTAAGAATAAATAACCCGTGGTATTCAAAGGACGGCTATTGGACTAATACTGCTTACATAAAAATATATAATATTGATTACGTCGAAATAATACCTGCAAATGAAGATATGTTTTGTATTCCAATCCAATTTGAAATTGAATACAAATGTTTAACCGATGATGTTGATATGTCACAGGCCTACTGGACGGTAAATACAGGTGCTCCTGCTGGTTATAAATTTATTACATACATAGACGTAACCCCAACAAATATTTAAGGACTAAAAAACTGATATTTCAAGTTATTAAAATATCAGTTTTAATTATTTTGCTATTTTATCGTAACAATTTTCGTTCTTGTAATTCGTCACTTATGACATTTTCAAGAAATGAATAAGGTATTGTGAACACATAGCATTTTTCATCATATTCAGCATTTTCAATTTCAGCAGATATATAAGTAATTCCAAATAAGTCGCAAGTCATAGAAAATAATTTATTTTCTACTACTGTTTCACTAAGATTTTTTCCGTATCTGAATTCACCCTCATGTTTGGCTATCTCATGTGTTTCCTCGCCCATAATCTTAAAGAAATAACATACTTCATTTATTAAAGCATTAAAATATATTGCTGATTTTTCCATTGCTTTAAATGAGTCTGATTCAATTTGTTGTTCCAACATCTCCTTAAAATCTAATTTACTATTCATATAAAATTTCCCCCTTTTCTTAAAGACTGTATTTTAGCACAATCCCCATAAAATGTCAAATTCTACAATCTGTTTACTGTCAAAATCTTCTTGATTTTCTTCGTCAGCCTTTTCGGCTTCTTTGCCTTTTTCTACTTCTTATCCCAAAAATGCTGGATTAAACAGAGCATTTTTGCCAGTGGGGGTCAGGGGGAGAAGTTGTTACAATCAAGCCGATATTTCCGAAAATCTTTCAGTATGGCGCAGATTGAACAACCGCCAAAAACCATACTGCAAGCAAGCAACCTCGCAGTATGAACGTAGTTCCGTTTTTAGGGTGTTCTTCCCCTGTACCTACTAACCAACTACTATCTCTACTACTATAACTACTTACTAACTCCCTCTTCTTTCAACTAACTAAAAAAAATAAAAAATGCTGATATTTATACAGCAATTAAACATATATATACTGAGTGTATTTATATACACGTTGAAAGAGAGAGGTCTCGGGTGCTTTTGGGTAGCCGAGACCTCTCTCTTTCGCAGTATTATATGTTTATACCGCCAGTTTTACGGCGGTTTGCTGTAATATCAGTGTTTATTTTTTATTTTGGACGGGTGTTGTTATCACTGCAACAGGTTTGTCATGGGTTGGGCGAACGTGGTGTAATTGATTTACCGAATGGATTTGTTATTGGTTGAGTGAATGGAGAATTTAATGGGTTTGTTGTGTTTTGTGTTTGCGGGACTTTATTTGTGTTATAAACTTTAATTTTTTCGAATGAAATACCAGTAACAAAAAGAGATATTATCAAAAAAATTATAATTGCTATTCCAATCAATATAATATATTTACGACGGTTTTTCCAATTATTTGATTTGCCAATCGAATAAGCTAATAAAAATATAAATATAATTATCGAAAGAGGAATTAAAATTATAAACCCATTTGCAAATGAAATATTTTTTATAATTAAAACATAATTATTTAATGTAATTTTGTTAAATAACCAAGCCAATATAACAAATAATTCAATCAATAATAAAAATATATTTGAAAAAAACACATAAGGATATTTATGTATTAATTTGTTTGAATAACCACATTGAAAGTTTAATACTTCGTTAGATTTGGTGGAATTAATAAGTAAATCTTTTTTATATTTTTCAAACTCTTCATTAGTTGGATTATTTGCTTTTTTATAGGTATTAAAAGCTTCATCAGTCAAATTGTCTATTTTATATTCTATCAATTTTTCTTTAGTAAAATAATCTTCTACTTTCATATAGCCGTCATTTATTGACTTTATTACATCACTATATACACAATTAGCACATGAAAATCGTTCACTTTCAACGGCACTTAATAATTTTGTTGCATTTTTAAGGTCATTTAAAAAGTTATCTTCTGCATCATTAATATCATTACACTTTTCTTTCTCTTTAAATTTTGAACATCGCATATCAACAGATTTCCCTGCCATTCGAGAAATTAAAAACATTGCAAAGAATACTGTATTTAAAATAATAGTTCCTGTTAAAACAGTAACGAATGTAAGCCTGTAGATTGACATTTTTTCAAAACTTTTAAAAGCGTCTAATAATGATATACTGCCCAAAAATATGATTATCAAACCGGTAAATATTCCTACTATTACAAGAGCTTGCGCTACGGCATCTTCAACTTTTTTTTCAATCTTCGAAAATGTTTTTAATAAATTAATTGATTCTTTTTTATAATTAACAATTTGTTTCTCGAATTTTTTTGCCGTTTTTTCATAAGTATTTATATTTTGCCTCAATTCTTCTACATTTTGTTTTAAAAGTTTTGAGTTTTCATTTATATCATTCATTGTTTTAGCTTCAATTTCAATTATATGTTGGTGAATTAGGTCAATTTTATGTTGTTCTATATAATGCATTAATTGTCGAAAAACACTAAGTTTTTTATCAAAAAAAGACTTGAAAGGTTCTTGTAGTGGAAAAGTCCTGCAATAAGATATGATATTGCTTATATTATATCTTAAACATATTTGCAGTGTCGGATTATTAAAAATCTCATCTATATAATTTTTACTTGCTAAATAAAGATTTTCGTTATCCCATGTTTCTATTTCATCATTGAATTCAATAAATATATTAACTAATTTATTTGTTTTTTCAATTAGTAATTCTTCCATTTCTGTTGAAGTTAATAATCTATAAATTACACCGTTTTCTGTTATTTCTGCAAAAAAATCTTTTATTCGGGAAAAGGGTTCGGTATTAATAATTTTTTCGGTTTGCTTTGTTGCTGATCGTTTATTATCCATTCTTTATTTTCCTCGTTGTTAAAAATTTCCTCAAAATTTTGTTTGAAATATAATTTTATATTTTCTTTTTTTATAATTTGATCTATATTTGTTGCTTCATATTTATCAAATATAACTGGTTCATGCGAATTTATAATTTTATTTAATTTGTATGCGTTTAATGTACCATAAATATCAAAAACAAAATTAATTGCTTCTTTCTGATATTCATCAACATCAATATTTTCAAAATAATAATCTTTTTCTAATGTTTTTATGCCATAAATAAAGTTACTTTCTAATTCTAATATTAAAATTCGGTCTTTTAGATATAAAATATCTTCAGAAAAAACTTCCTTATCATAAACAGCAAGTGAATATCCTTGAATAAAGTATAATAATAATTGAACATTTAAAATATTTTGAAAACAATTTATTTTTTTGAAATCAAATGAATAATCTTGATATGGCTCATTAATTTTATTTTGTAATGTATGATAAACTTTTTCTAAATTTGTTATAATTATCTCTCCCTAATTTATTTAAGTATTACTCTAATTTTATATTATTGCTCAAATTAATCAAGAAAAATCTGTCATATAATGTAAAAAGAAAATATTAAATAAAATATTAAAATTGATAATTATTTATTATACGTAAAAAATAATTATAGTCAATATAAAAAGTTTATTTTCTAAGAAAATCATATCACCTAAGTTTTTCTAAATTTTGCCTAATTTATCAATAATTTGTTAAATGTTTCAATACTAATAATTATCTACAATTTTTCAATGTATTACATAAATTATAAAAGTGGATTTTTGAATAAAAATAAACAAAGACAGTATCAAGATTGTATTCCGATTTCGATACTGCCTTATAACATTTATTTCCGTCTATTATTTTTTATAAACTATGCAAAAGCCTTTGGTTCTTTTCCGCCTTTTGACTGTTCATATTCAAAATTAAGCATTGATTCAACGGCGGATTTGCCCCGTTCATCAAGCAACCGATAAAGCTCAATTATGTGGCTTTCTTTTTTATTTACCAACATCGGATTTGTTTCATATTTTCCGAGTAAATAATCTATACTGACAGCGAAATAATCGGATAGTAAACATAATGTATCATAATTCATCTGCCGTTTGCCTGATTCATATTGCGAATAAGCCGACCGGGTAATTTTTAAATATTCGGCAATTTCACTCTGGGTAACATTTTTATTTTCTCGTAATTCGCGTAATTTTAATTTGTACATTGTTGTAACACCCCTGATGATAAGGATATATTATGCAAAAAATTTAATCAACACACTTCACAATAAGTTGCTAAACATAATAAAATTTAAAATATATACTAAATTATGTCACAAATTGTTACTATAATGGAAAATAAATAAAGTTTTATAATAAAAATTTAGGGAGAAAAAACAACATGAAAAAAAACAAAAAAGTAATAAGTTGTTTACTTATATTCGCAATCGTATTATTTCCGGCAATTCTCAATGTTTCCGCCAGTGGCGGAGATTCTCTTAGCGGGACTATTGAAATACCTACCATTGGTACAAATGCCGATAATGTTGTACAGATAACAAATGTTTATAAAGAAGAACCAGAAAGCAGAAATTCTTTCCAAACTTATTATGTAACAGCACCCGCGAAAATTATAATAAATAAAGACCTTGTTAGAGGTGTTTTAGAAGATGAAAGTTATATGGTGTCTAATATTGATTATAGTAGCAGTTGTTACAGTCTGATGTCTGACCCTGGTTCGGTTATTATGAAATATTCTAAAAACGGGGATTATCTTGGAGTTATCCAACCAACAAACGGAGAAGTTGTAAAAGGGGAAACGGTCAGTATAGAAACAATCAGGAGTAATAAAAATTTTATTTGGGAAATTGCTGTTACGGGAACAGGGACAGGATATTTGGAAATTATCAAAGCAGGGTCAATTTATATTTTAGATGAGGATTGTATATATAAAATACGGCAAAATATACAGGGTGAACCTGTAAACATTGATATTGTTGTGACATTACCAGTCCAAAAGCCTCTAACCGCAATCCCTACACCCTCAAAAGTTTATTTAAATGGCGAACATATTGATTTTGACGCTTATAATATAAACGGCAATAATTATTTTAAATTACGAGATTTAGCCTTTGTTTTAAGTGGTACAGAAAAACAATTTGAAATCGATTGGGACGGTGTGAATAATGCCATATCTCTTACAAGTGGTAAACCATATACACCAGTAGGTGGCGAAATGACATTGAAAGAGATTAAAGAAAATAAAATACCAAAGCCGACTACTTCAAAAATTTATCTTGACGGCGAAGAAGTTAATTTTACAGTTTATAATATCGACGGCAACAATTATTTTAAACTTCGTGATGTAATGCAGACTTTTGATGTTTATGTCGGTTATGATGATAAAACGAAAACAATTACTCTTGATACTTCAAATACATATACAGAGGAAGAAAAGAATTTTGATGAAATAAAAAGTTTTACAACTACGTCAAATGTAGATTGGATTTATTATCGTGGTATTTGTCCTAATGAAGGATTATATAAAATGCGGACAGACGGAACAGAAAAAACTAAATTAGATGACGAAAAAGGACTGGATATAATAAATGTTGTCGGCGATTGGATATACTATACAAGCGAATATTGTAAACTCAATAAAATAAAGACAAATGGAAAAGAAAAAACATTATTAAGTAGTGATGTTTGGAGTTCTATAAATATTGTCGGTGATTGGATATATTATATTGGTCGCGATGATAATTACAATAATAATATTTATAAAATGCGAACAAATGGCACTGGAAAGGTTAAATTAGATATTGGTGGACATTATGTTGAAGCTATTTTTGTTGGTCAAATATATTCAACTTATACAGCCGATAGTTTAAAAGTTGTTGATAATTGGATATATTACAGTAATTCATACGGAATTCATAAAATAAAAACAGACGGTACTGGAAATACAAAATTAATAACTGGTGAATATCTTGATTATCGCAATATTAATGTAGTGAACAATTGGATTTATTATCTTGACTATTCCTCAATCCCCAATCCGAGTGGCGGTAGTTCATTTCCTGATAAGATTATGCTTTATAAAATCAAAACAAATGGAAAAGAAAAAACTAAACTAAGTGATGACTCTATGTTTAGTGTAAACATCGTAGGTGATTGGATATATTATATAAACGAAAGCAACTTTAATCTTTGCAAAATGCGAACCGACGGAACCGAAAAAACTGTATTCATAAATGAAGTTGTTGATTATTTTAATATAATCGGTGATTATATTTTATACCATAGTTCAATTGATACCTCGCCGGGTACTCCTAACTCTATTGATAACTCATATAAGTATAAAAATTATTATTATAAAATTCGCATTGACGGAACTGATAAACAGTTAATCGAAACATGGTCGAGTTCGGGACCGGTTTGGTCTTAACTCTAAAAGCAATAAAACATATTACTGCATTAATTTGTTATATACAGTGTTAGCTTGCAGGAAGAACGTTGAAAAAAGCAATATTTGAAAGGTTTATTGCGATAACTAAAAGCCTTATCATAATAAAAACAGATAGGGTATTTCTATCTGTTCTATTTATTAATCATCAGCGATATTTTTAAATCCGTATCTTTGTTCTTTATTTTCTTCTCTATATATTTACAGAGTGTTCTATCATCATAAACACCACTGTAATATTTTTTAAAAAGTTTTATTATTTCTTTCTGTGTATTTTCATTTAATTTATTGAAATTAATATAATACATTGTCAACCCCCTTTTCGGCATATTCCAAATCTAATCTTACGTGTTCCAGTTCTAAAAGTAAGATTTTTATCCTATTAATATTCTGATTTTTCAGATTCCTCGTTTTTAATAAAATTGTGTTGATCAGACTTTCCACAAATTCAATGTCATTTAATTGATAATCAATTTTATTTTTGGTTTCATCTATCTTGACAAATTTATTAAATAAATTATATTCAAGACAAAAATCAGTTATTTCGTCTATTAACTCTTGTTTAGTCATTTTATTTATATCCCCCTATTAAATTCTTTCTAACTGTTTTTTACTATCATATTTAAGAAATCCGCAAATTTATATATGGCACTTCGCTTTAATCTCTTAAATTCAAGACTGTCACTACTGTTAAATCCTAATAAATCTACCAGTTCATTTTCATATCGGTGATTTATGAAACATTCCGCTATATAATACTGTTCCTTTTCGGATAATATCGTTTTAGCCCAATAATAGCTTGAAATTAATTGTTTCAATTCTTCTTCCTTAATTTCTTTCGCCGATAAATTGAAACTGTCTTTTCCAATCGGTATATACGGCTGTTTACTGTATTCATTTTCAAAATCATAATTGGCTGTTAATCCTTTTTGGGTCATCAGCTTTGCTAATTCCAATTCCACTTTTTCTATATTGATAAAATAATTGTTTATATTCTTTTTTGTTTCCTGTAAATCAAAATCTAAATTCTGATTTGATAAACTCATATTTCTAAACATTGTTTTTCCCCTTTTCTATAAATAAAGATAGCAATATTTATTTACTGCTATCTTTCATATTTTTATTTACTTCTTAAAAAATAATCTATCACATAATCTTTCCCCCTAACACCACTATATCAAATGTTCGTGTCGAAATTTGACCTTATTTGTCGAATAATCACGAAATTCCCCGATAATACGTTTTTATCGCCTCTTTCCATAAAAAAACCGTAAACATGAATGTGTTTCGGGTTCTTTCGGGAGTTCTCTCCCATGATACACATTTTAACACTTGATCCGGGAAAGTAAAGGATAAATTACTGTCGAATTGCGGTTGTTTTGCTGTCACTTTGCTGTTGCTTTGGGGTTCTTTTGGGGTTATAATAATAAATGTGATTGTTATATCAATTTCTCAAATATAAATTAAGCCATAAAAAAAGGGGAACGGATAACTTTATATTATCCGTTCCCATACATTATTATCATATTTTATGAATTAGTCTCGGCTATGCTTGTTTTATCTTAAATCCGTCTTTATACATTTGTTCGTCTTTGTGCAATCGCACCCTCTGCGGCAAGATCTTCTACAAGATCAGTAATCGGGTCGCCTTTTGACTGGAAAGCCGCCGCAGAGAACGGAACTCCAGATGCCGCAATAGGATATATTCCGGTTGTATGATCTACATAATAATCCTCAAACCCCTGTTGCTTTATTTCGTCAACCGTTAAATCTTTTGTCAACTGATATACTATTGCGCATATCATTTCAAGATGTCCTAATTCTTCTGTACCTATATCTGTATTATTATTGCGTATTTAATTATAAAATATTAAATAAAAATGCACCTGAAAATATTAAACTCTTTTTCGTCTAATATTTGGGGTGCATTTCAGGTTTGTCTTTAATTTTTTAAGCTTTTGCGATGATTATATCTATTTATGCTTTGTTTCTTACACGTTTTGTGATAACTGCTGCGCCTGCGAGTGCTGCTACGAGAACAACCAGCATTATCGCGCTGTCGCCTGTGTTCGGAGCCGGAGCCGGTGCGGGAACGTCAGCGGGGGTATCATCGACAACCGGAGCGGGTTCATCAACAACCGGGGCGATATATTCCAAATCAGTGAAGAAAGCGCGTCCGAATGCGCCTGTGTACTGCCAGCAAGATTCTAACAATTCGTCGCCGTCCTGTGAATGTACAGTACCGGTTCTTCTTGCGTCCTCAGTGGGAGAGCCGTCCATTGCGTCGTTTATCTGAATTGAGAAACCGATTGCGTAACCGGATTTAACCGATGCTTTTTTAGCTGTCGGATACGGGAATCTGAATTCGATTACATATCCTTTTTTATCATCGTCTACTTTGATATAATAATTTCCCGGATTTTTTCTCAGGTCATTGATCACTTCGCCGTCATATCCGCGCTCTTCAACCATTTCATATACGCCGCCGAATTCCAATTCTGCCTGATCTTCTACCGGTATCGGGATTGCCCTGAACTGCATTACTCCGATTTCGCCGTACGGGTCAGTTTCTTCTACTGCGCCAAGGCCGTCTTCAAGCTCATAGTTAAAAAAGAACTCGATGCCGTCGCCGTTCCAGCTCTGGGAGTTTGCGCTGAGCGTCGGGTCTGAAACGTGTCCCCAGATATAAAGCGCATCGCTGTCATAAACCATATATGCCTCAAACGTCGCGTGATTTTCGCCTTCAAGGGCTCCGTTCGGATATGGAGTAGTAATTTTGTCTGCCGCTGTGTAACAGTCGTCCATGATTCCGTCGATAACTGCGGTGCCTTTTGCTATTTTAACCTGATTTTTCGGGTCGTCCCCTACAACGGCTCCCGATACTAAATTCGCGCAAATAGCCATAAGAAACATAATACAAAGAATAATTGCTAATGCTTTTTTCATAACTTCCTCCTAAAATATAAATATATTGTACATGGTACACACATATATTATAACATTTATTTTCAAAAATGCAATAGTTTTTTTTATTTTTTTTGTGATTTCAGGTAAAATAATATAAAAAAAATTAATTTATCTTGACAAAATTTTAGTTTTAATGTAATATTAAAACAGCACCAATAAATATAACAAACCAAAAATTTTATGAGGTGATAATTGTGAAAAATTCATTTAAAATTATTTTGATTATTTTAATTATTTCTATGGTTTTTACCATGTTTTCATGCAGTACTCCGGATTCCGGAAAAAACGAAGTCACGCCGGACAACCCCGCCGGCAACGATACTCCTGCCGACGGTGAACCGGCGAAAAGCGAACCGGCGACAGAGGCTGAAATTCCGTTCCCATACGAAGATGAATCAATAGATCTGGGCGGAGCTACATTTAAAATCCTGATTGACAAGCAATGGTCAGGAAACAGCCTTGACATCGAAGACTACGACATTGAAGAAATGAACGGCGAGGTTCTGAACGACGCTATCTATAAAAGAAATCTATTGATAGAAGAATTGTATAACTTAAAATTCGAAGGGGTTCACGCTAACGACACCGTAGAATCCGCCATGACCAAAACTGTAAAAGCCGCTATGGACGAATATGCCGCTGTTGCCCCGAGGCTTATGAACGCGGCTAAATTCGCCGCCAAAGGCTACGGGATAAATGTCTTTGACACAGCCCTGACCCTTGACGCGCCGTGGTGGGACCAGAATATCATAAACGACACGTCTATCGGCGGAGCAGCTTATTTCTTCTCGGGCGATATATTTATCAAGCACTACGACGGGATAGGCCTGCTTATGTTCAACAAGAGGCTGCTTGGGGATTTGGGGCTTGAAAGCCCGTATAAATTAGTCGAGGAAAACAAATGGACTATCGACAAATTCAGCGAAATGGTCAAAGGCGTGTATCTTGACCTTGACAACGACAGCAAACATAACAGATATGACCGTTACGGATTTGTAATGCAAAACGACTTTATCCCTAATGTGATAAATGCGTGCGGTGAAAAATTAGTCACAAAAGATGAGGACGATTTGCCGGTATTTACCGGAAACAGCGAGAAAATATCAAATCTGATAGATAAATTTCTCGATTTTTATACAACTGATACATACGATATGCACCGGGACGCCTATGACAGGGAAAACGGCGGCGGACAACTGGTCCAGTTCTGGGTATTCCCTGAGGGCAGAGGGCTGTTTTACTGGAGTATGCCGCGTTATATAGACCTCGGATTAAGAGACATGGAAGACGATTTCGGAATAGTCCCGATTCCCAAATGGGATTCAAACCAGTCGAGATACTACGCTACGGTAAATTTTTGGCATTCATATACTTATATGCTTCCCGTGACTGTTGGCGACGTTGAGCAAAACTCTATTATACTTGACGCTATGGCATATCACGGCAGAAAAATAATAAGGCCGGCGTATTACGACGTGTGTCTGCAGAGAAAATACACGCGGGACGAAGACTCATCTGCAATGCTCGATATAATTTTCAGTTCCACTGTTTACGATATAGGCAGAGTATATGCTATAGGCGGGTATCTCGATTCGCTGTTCGAAAGTATAAAGAAAGACAATAATACTATTATGTCGAGCTACGATAAGCTTCAGGGCGTAATAGACAGGGAAATGACAAAACTGATAAACAATTTTGAAAACGCCAAAGGTTAATTTTTAAATATGAAATCCTAATAATAGAGAGGCTGTTATGCCTCTCTTTATTGTTTTTGCAATTATATAGTTTTAGTATAAATAGTATAAAAAAGCTGAAAATGTCAGTGAAAAATTTACAATTTCTTTTCGCAGGCGATAAGTTTATTTTTGATTTTTTATGTTATAATGCTATTATTGTAATTTGTATAATAGTTATTTTTTATATATAAGCAAGGAGGAAATAACGAAATGAATAAAAACAATAAAATTATAGAAAAAACGATAATATTTCTTTTGATTTTATCATTTATATTTATTTTATTTTCATGCGACAGCAATGCGCAGGAAAAGCAAAACACTGATTCCGGCAATAATAATGAAAACAATGCAGAAACTATTGAAAATATTGAAGAAGAAGCGATAATAATATCAGACGGACTGCCGGATATTGATATGCAGGGATATGAATTTAGTATCTTTAATTTTGACGATACCTGGTTTACATGGAGAAACAACAGCATTTTATCGGAAGAACAAGACGGGGATATTGTAAATGACGCGCTGTATATACGTCAGAGCCAAATTGAAGAACGTTTTAATTGTCGTCTCAAAACAAATGAAGTTGCCGATACGACAGAGAATATCAAAAAGAACGTGTCGTCAGGCGATAATACTTATCAGCTTTATATTATTTACGACCAGAATTTTGGGGTTTTGGTGCCTTATGTGATAGACGCCAAAATGATACCGCATCTGCGGCTTGATGAAAAACACTGGAATCCAAATGCGACCGGCATGTATAATTTTTCAGACAAGCAGCTTGCGCTCGCGGGAAACATATCGCTGTCAGTCATCAGCGGCGCGGGGTGTATGGTATTTAACAAAGATATATATAAAAATTTTGCCGGCGAGGACTTGTATTCTCTTGTGCGCGATAATAAGTGGACTCTGGACAAATTTTTTGAGATAGCCACTGCGGTCGGAAAAGATCTGAACGGCGACGGAATATGGAACGCAGACGATTTATACGGTTTAAGCAGTTCGTTTAAGGGTTATATAAGCTGTATTTTCAACGGAGCTGGCATAGGCTTCACCGCGCCCGGCGAAGACGGCGTTCAGGCTTTTAATCTTCATCAGAACGAAGTGGCGATAAATCTTATGGCAAGATGTATGGACGCTCTGAATATGCCGGGATTTTACTACAGCGAAGCGGTACAGGTTTATGACACTCTCCCGCGTTTATTCGAACCCGGGCAGGCGTTGTTTGCGACGTCTTCGGCGTACGGAGTTGAAACATTGCGGGCTATGGAAGACGATATTGGCATTTTGCCCCTTCCAAAATATTCCGAAAGTCAGGAACAGTATTACGCAACCGCTTACGGCAATTCGCTGTCGGTGCTGCCTAAAACGCTTGATTTAGAAACAGAAGGCGAGAATGCCGGAATAATTTTAGAAGCGATGAGTTTTTCCGGTTATTATGATATGATTCCGCAGTACAAAGAAGTAGTATTGAAAACAAAAACGGCGCGCGACGATGAATCGGCTGATATGCTGGATATTATTTTTGACAGCGTTATATTTAATTTTGACATGAATATTTTATTTGACGCTGTTTTGCAAACCACTATATTACCGGCGTTGTGGAAAGATAAAACCTCAGGAAATATCGTATCTCTTGGTGAAAAAAATGCCAACGCCATAAATAAATATATCAGCACTTTTTACAAAGCCGTCGATGCGGTAGATTAAAAATTAAAATTGTTTTTTGATATTTTAAAATATTATTTGAAACTTAACTTCTTTAAAAATAATAAATAAGCCTTGTCACACCAACCCATGAAAATCTATATAATATAGTATCAAACCATGGGGGCGGTTGTAATCGGGAATATATCAAATAATAATAATACTGCTGAAATAAAATTCAAATTAACTGATGAACAGGAAAAGAAGTTTAGTTCTAATCTAAAAATCGGGATTCTGAAACAACTGCACAAAAAACAATTATTGACAGATGCGCAACTAAATTTACTTATTACTAAGCAAAATCAATAAAAACACTTGCGTATTACCAGTGTCTATGCTATAATTTATAGATACTGGTAATATATTTTTTATTTTTATTTTTTCAATACTGAAAGGATCAAAAAATATGGGGGATAAATTAAAAGTAACGGCGTACTGCCGGGTATCGACAGAGAAAGACGATCAGATAAATTCCCTGCAAAGTCAAAAAAATTATTTTAATAATTATATAAATGATCATGATGACTGGGAACTTGTAAATATATATGCAGACGAGGGTATCTCAGGGACATCGACAAAAAACCGCGCGCAGTTTAATCAAATGACAGCCGACGCGAAAAATAATAAAATAGATTTGATTTTAACCAAAGAAGTCTCAAGATTTGCGAGAAATACTGTTGACACTTTGCATTGGACGAGAGAATTAAAATCTATCGGGATAGGCGTATTATTCATAAACGATAATATAAATACGCTTGATTCAGAAGGCGAATTTAGATTAACTATCATGGCAAGCGCGGCGCAGGAAGAAAGCCGTAAAACATCAGAGCGCGTCAAATGGGGACAAAAAAGACGTATGGAGCAGGGAGTTGTTTTTGGCCGCGATATGCTTGGATATTATGTTAGAGCCGGCAATCTTATAATAAATCCCGACGAAGCGGATATAGTAAAATTAATCTATCATAAATATTTGGACGAAGAAAAAGGGACGCATATAATTGCAAAGGAATTATATGAATCCGGGATAAATGCAAAAAGAGTTAAGCACTGGAATAACAATGTTATCCTGCGCGTATTGAGAAATGAAAAATATGCCGGTGATTTATGCCAGAAAAAAACATATACTCCGGATTATCTGACCCATTCTAAAAAATATAATAAAAACAATGAAGAAATGATATATATAAAAGACCACCACGAGCCTATAATAGACCGGAGTACATGGGACAGGGTTCAACAGGAATTAAAACGGCGTTCTCAATCTGACGAGCAAAAGTCAAAGCACAGCAACAGGTACTGGTGCAGCGGCAGGATTAGCTGCGGCGAATGCGGGGCAAGATTTGTCAGCAGAACAAAGAAATTAGGATCAGGGAGCGGGACTTATAAAGCGTGGCGTTGCTATAATTCGGCCACGCACGGCACTAAAAAGCAGGATATAAATGGGGATTGGATTGGGTGCGGCAGTTATTCCGTCAATGAAAAAGTTATATATTTTTGCGTCGGATATGTAATTAAATATGTTTTGAAAAATAAAAACGCTATAATAAAAGAACTAATCGAAGATATAAAATTAATAAAAAAAACGGCAGTAGTTATTGATACGGGAAAGTTTAAGAAAAAGGTTGAAAAAATCAACAAAGACAAAGAAAAACTTATCAAAATGAGAATAGAAAATGAAATCAATAAAAATGATTTTATAATGATGAATAAATCTTATGACGACGAAATTAATTTATTGACGAATAAAATCGAAGAAGCTGAAAAAATAAATTATATAACTGGAAATCAAGTTGAAAATCTTAATATTTATATAAAAGAAATAAAAAATATGCTGGATTTTGACGAGAATGCAGACAGAGATGTTTTATATCGTGAAATATTGGATAAAATTGTTATTTATAACGACAATATATTAGATATTTACTTAAAATCTCTGCCTTTTGGAATAGGGGTAAAATATTCAACTATTGGCAGGTCAGCGAATTATACAATAAATATCGAAGATATTATGATAACGGAAAATAAATAAAAAAGGAGTTTTGTAATAAAATAATATGAAAAAGTTAAAAAAATCATTAATTATTACTCTTATCGCAGTTATGATATTAAATATATTTTCCTGTCAGGATAAAAATATTAGCGTTGACGAAGAAAATACTGATAATATTACTAAAGAAGGAACAAACGCAATAACAATAGATATAATCACCGAAGGTACTGATACTACAGTAATCCCCGATATAGATATAATAATCCCTGTTGAAAGATCCGAAACAAAACTTGCGGGGTTTTTAAGGACAAACGGTGCAAAATTTATTGACGACAGCGGCGAGATTATTTTAAAAGGCATATCGTTCGGCAACGCCGTTTCCGGAGCGGCGGCGATGCCTACGTATAAATATAACGAAAATCAATACGAAGAACTTTCCGGTATAGGCTTCAACAGTTTTAGATTTTATTTGAGCTATTCTTTTTTTGAAGATAACGATAACCCGTTTATATATAAACAAACAGGCTGGGACTGGCTTGACCGGCACGTAAACTGGGCTCGCAAATATAATACGCGGCTTATACTGAGTATGATGGTCGCGCCGGGCGGCAATCACAGGGATATTTTTACTAATCCGGCAAATCAGGAACGCGCCGTTGCTCTCTGGACGGCGATTGCTGAGCGTTATAAAGACGAAATCGCTATCGGCGGCTATGATATTTTAAATGAGCCGATTTATCCGACAGGCAGCGGGGAATATCCAACGCAGGATCAGTTAGATGAGGCGTTTGAGGCGTGGAGGTCTCTTGCGCAGCGCATAACCGACGGTATCAGGTCAGTAGATGAAAATCATATTATAATAGTTGAACGCCTGTATGATATAGATGGCGTAGGGGACGCAGACGGAAGAAACGATTTCAGCGTTTATAATTTAAACGGCGCATATAATTTTGTCCCGATAAACGACCCGTGCGATAATTACGCGTACACATATCACTGTTATCAGCCGGGCGTATTCGTGCATCAGGGAGTCGGCGGAGCGGCCGGCCCGCTTCATGAAGCGGACGGATTTTATTATCAGTATCCGTCAGCCGCGGTCGCCTTAACGGGAACGGGTAAAATCGGCGGAAATAATATCGGCAAAGGTGAAATATTGTCTAATAATCCCGAAACAGATTACGCGACGGTTACAAGCAAGATGATCCGGCCCGAGGACGCCCCGAAAACAAAAAACAAAGATTTGCTTAATATAGGAAAAGCCGCGATAAAATTCGAGAATCTGCCTGACGGCGCGACTATTTGGGTCAAAAATATAGCCGTTAAAGAATACGACGAAAACCAAAATTATATCCGTACACTGACAAATCACAGTTTTGAAATTGACGCAACAAACGGCTACGGGCAGGGGTGGGGCGGGCTTACTCTGTCTTATGATTCAAGCGAAAAAGCCATGAAAATTCCGGGAACAATAAGCGACGGCGGCACAACGTATAATCATGACGATTTTATATTAAAACCGGGGCATTATTATCAGATAACCGCCGACATAAAAGGCGAAAATATCGGCAAAGCCGAAGTATATCCGATGTTAAGTTTTGATTATTCCGAGGGGGCGATGGGCATGGATAAAGACCTTTTGGAATTTACAATCCCGTATCCGCTGGATTATATCAGAAATATCGCGGGTGTACCGGCTTATTTAGGCGAATACGGCGTATATTGCGATAACGTGGAATTAAGAGGAGGGGACAAACTTCTCGAAGATACTTTCGATATATTTGACAAATACGGCATAAGCTCTAATTTTCATCCGTATTGGGAAAATGAAGTAGTAGGCGACAGCACCGGGCAGATAAATCCATATTTAGAAGAAGCGTTCAGAAAAGCGTTTGAGAAGTAAAATTAAATATGCTATATAGATACAGATATACCTACGTCTGTCAGTGTTGCTTTCATCACATCATAAGGGGCTGATATTCTTTGCGATAAATAACGCAGAGACGCGCCGAGTTCGCCGTCGGGGCCTCCGTATTGCGTGATTATGGCTTTTGCAAGTTTTGAATTTGTCTGTTTTATATTTACTGGGAATTGTAATTTTTTATCGTATATCCACATATTTATTATATCTCCTCATTATATTCTCTTTCCCATGGCCACGGTCCTTCATACCAGGTCCATTTGCCTGAATTATTTGTAATCTTGCGTGTAAGCGGGCCATATTTACTTTCATATTCGTTTGTGAATTCATCATGTTTTTTCTGGTAATATTCGTAATATCTCAACGCGTTTACATCTGTGGGGTGAGTATCAAGATATAACGCAAGGTCGTTTAAAGCAAATCCGGCTTTTGATATTTTATTCAGCAATACCGCTCTGTTTCTTTCAATTTCTATTCCCATTTTATTTACCTCCACCTAAAAACGGCAGATTCAATGCCGGAAATAATGTCCCGACCGAAAATGCCGTATCTTCATCATATATCTGTTCCCATTCCTGCATAGGGACATAACAAATACCTATAACTCCGCACTCTTTTCTGTTTTCGGTTTTATAAGTTGCATTGACCGGGATAAACTGATTAACAAGAGACCGGGTTGCCATTTCATTTATAATGTTTTCCAAGTTTTTTCTCTCCTTAATATTTAAAAATTACCGGACAGATCAAAAAAATCTGTCTCCTTTAATATTATAATCAGGACAATGAAAAAGCGTTCAAAAGGATTTTAAATTTACAAAAATATATTGTATTTGACTGTTATGTTGTGTATAATAAATGGCAGAGGAAAATTTTTATTTAACACAATTAGGAGAAAAATAACCATGAGCAGAATAAAAGATATAAATCTTGCGAAAACCGGATATGAAAAAATCGCGTGGGTGAAAAGTTATATGCCCGTGTTAAATCTCATAGAAAAAGATTTTGCCGAAACAAAGCCGTTTCTCGGCAAAAAAATCTCGATGTCGATTCATCTTGAAGCTAAAACGGCGTATCTCGCGCATGTCTTACGCGCTGGCGGAGCCGAAGTTTTTGTCACCGGGTGCAATCCCCTCTCCACAAGAGACGACGTTGCCGCTTCTCTTGTCAAAGACGGCTTCGAAGTCAACGCTATTCACGGCGTGTCTATGCATGAATACGAAGAACATCTCGTTGATACTCTATCATGCTGTCCCGATCTGATGATTGACGACGGCGGGGATTTTACGAATTTATTACACGGCGATAAAAAAAGCTTAGCTATTAATCTCATCGGAGGCTGCGAAGAAACTACGACAGGTATTCACCGCCTTAAATCTTTAGAAAAATCCGGGAAACTGCGATTCCCAATGATTAACGTCAACGACGCCAACTGCAAGCATTTATTCGACAACAGATACGGCACGGGACAATCTACACTTGACGGGATCATGCACACGACTAATTTAATTATAGCGGGTCAGACAGTAGTAGTCGCCGGATACGGCTGGTGCGGCAGGGGTATCGCGACGAGAGCAAAGGGCATGGGCGCGATTGTTATCGTGACAGAAATAGATCATATAAAAGCAATCGAGGCGAGAATGGACGGATTTACAGTCATGCCGATGCTTGAGGCGGCAAAACTCGGAGATTTGTTTATCACAGTCACAGGGTGCAGCGACGTTATAGCAGAAGAACACTTTAAAGTGATGAAAAACGGGGCTGTAATGTGCAATTCCGGGCATTTCGACGTTGAGATAAACAAAAAAAGCCTTGCGGCTTTATCAACAGAAATCATCGAACGCAAAGAGAATATCACGGGATATAAAATGCCCGACGGCAGGATATTAAATCTGCTCGCCGAGGGCAGGCTTGTGAATCTCGCGGCGGGGAACGGCCACCCTGCCGAAATCATGGATATGTCGTTTGCCATACAGGCGAAATCTCTTGAGTATATCGCGAATATAAAAAAAGAAGGTAAAAATCTCAGTCCTGTTTTATATAACGTCCCGAAAGAAATCGACCGGGAAATCGCCGCGCTTAAACTTGAATCTATGGGGGCGAAAATCGACGTTTTGACAGACGCGCAGAAGAGATATATGGACATAGAATAAAAATTTATTGACATTTAATATAGCTTATATAATTTAAAACAGTACATGAGCGCATAAGGGCGAATTTTTTTGCAGGCTTGCCTAACTCGAAGAAAGGAGGTAACAATCCAATCTGAAAGGGGTGAGTCAAAATGACGGTATTTGAAGCATTAACTCTAATGATTCAGTCAGGGATATTACTTATAGTCTTGATTACATACATCAGAAAAAACACAAAAAAATAATCAGCCCCTAAATGCAAACGGGTAAGCTGATTATTTTTTCTAATCAAATCGGCAAGCCTACCGCCTTTAAAGCGGTGTGTATGCGAGAGGGTGTTGCGAACGCCCTCTCAATTATTTGTAACCCTATTATATCATATTTATTCACAGATGTCAATATGAACTTATAATTTTTGTGCAATTATTTACCCACGACGGGAATCCATACCTCGTCGTAATGCACTGCCCCCGGCTCTGTCGGAATAGCGTAAACTTCGAGATACGGCAAATCATAGTTTATTTTATAATTGCTCACCGGAAACCATTCGAGCATTGCTTTTACGTAATGCGTGCCTGTAGCATCGTTATCCGTGTCGGAAACAACCGGAAAAACCGCCCACGTTCCCGCCGGAAATTCCTGAAGTATTAAACCGTCCGCTACCGGTTCGCCGTCATATAACGCGCCGATAGTGCAAATCACTTCTTTAGGTTTATCGCTGTCATCACCTTTATAATGACTGCCCGCGGGAATAAATTTATACGCGCCTACATGCCAGAACGGAGCTTTATAATAGCTTTTACCGCCGGCATTGTCAAATAGTTTGCCGAACGTATCATAAAAAGTTCCCCAGTCGTCCGGCCCTCCTGCGTGTTTGGTTCTTTGACCTATAATCTTGAAGCTTTCTTTTTGTTCGATTCTGAAATCCATTTCTGTTACCCCTCTTATAATTAATTTGAAAGTGATTTTAGGATATGTTTTCAGGAGAACGCTTTTATTTCTCGCCGCCGCCGGAGTTTGCCCGTGCAAATCTTTAAACGCTCTCGTAAAAGCCGACTGCGATTCGTAGCAGTATTTCAGAGATATATCAATTAAACTCCCGTTGCCGTTCTGTATGTCAAAAACAGCCTGAGACAATCTTCTGCGCCTGATATACTCCGAAACAGACATACCTGCCGCAAACGAAAATACACGGGAAAATTCATATACAGAACAATATGCTATTCTTGCGAGCGACTCTATCTGTATATCGTCCGTCAGATTTTCCTCGATGTATTCCACAACTTTATTCAATCTTTCAATCCAATCCATAAAATTCCTGCCTTTCATGTATTATTATAAAAGATTTACAGATATATGTCTTTACATTTGTTGCAAAGATTTATCAATCCTCTCCCGCAATCTCTCCGCAAGGGTTGTGTTGCGTTTGCGTGAATCGTTGTTGCGGACTGCATAGCTCACAGCTTTTGCGTCGCCTATCATGACGACGACTTTTTTTGCCCTCGTTACAGCCGTATATAATAAATTACGGCCGAGCATGACAAAATGGCTGAACGAAAACGGCATTACAACCGCCGGAAACTCCCCGCCCTGCGATTTATGTATCGTGATTGCGTAAGACAAAACAATCTCGTCAAGTTCAAGTATGTCATACTCGATTATATTGCCGTCGTAATTAACGGACAAATTTTTATCTGTCAGGTTTATATCGCATATATAACCTATGTCGCCGTTATATATCTGTTTTTCATAATTGTTTTTTATCTGCATGACTTTATCGTTTAACCTGTATTCTGTCGCCCCGCGCCTTAACATAAGCGTGTTTTTGTTTAAAGCGTCCTGCAAAACCCTGTTTAAATTATCAGAGCCAGTCTCGCTTTTTTTCATAGGGGTCAGAACCTGTATATCAGTCACGGGATTAAATTTATAATATTTCGGCAGTCGGTCAGAACACAACTCGACTATTTTATTTATTATTTCCTGTGAAATATTCTCACTACCTCCGGCACTTCGTGCCACCTCCCTCGTAAACGAAGGAGGCTTTTCCCTGCCCTCTTCGCATACTTGCGAGGGGGGCGTCAACGAAGTTGACGGGGGGAGTTTTTTATTCTCCACAGTCTGTATAAAAAAGAAATCGCTGTCTTTGCCGCCTGTTAAATCAGGCATTTTCCCGGCGTTTATTTTATGCGCGTTCGTCACGATTTTGCTTCCCAGCGCCTGCCGGAATATTCGCGTGAGCCTTAAAACCGGCACGCACTCTGAATTTATTATATCCCCAAGCACATTCCCCGCCCCTACAGACGGCAGCTGGTCAACGTCGCCGACAAAAATAAGCGTCATTTTATCGGGGATAGCTTTTAATAAATTATACATGAGAATTATATCGATCATAGAAGCCTCGTCTAAAATTAAAACGTCGCCCTCTAATTGATTTTCGGCGTTGCGCGCAAATCCTTCGGGGGGCTTGCTCTCGAGCAGCCTGTGTATAGTCTTGGATTCCATTCCGCACGCTTCGCTCATGCGTTTTGCGGCGCGTCCCGTAGGTGCGGCAAGCAAAACTGTTTTGCCGGCGTTTTTAAATATTTGAATTATAGCTTTTGTTATAGTAGTCTTTCCCGTTCCGGGCCCGCCTGTCAAAACAAAAACTTTTGACGCGACAGCCGTTTTTACGGCTTCTATCTGTATCTCGTCATAAATTATCCCCTGCTGTCTCTGCATTTCTATCAAATCAAGTAATAACTTTCTTGCGTTTTCGGGAGGGATTATATTATCCTGTTCGTTTAAAATTATCGCCGTAAGCCTTGCGGCTGTTCCAGTTTCCGAATAATAAAACGGCGGGAGATAGATATTATCGGATTGATTATTATTTTCGCAGGGGACGGCGTCCTGTTGTTCCCTAATCAATTCCCTTTCCTGCACGAGACTATCCACCGTCATAATAATTTTTGTATCTTCTATTTCAAGCATTTCGACGCATTTTTGGCATAGTTCATCTAACGGGACATAACAGTGCCCGTAATCGTCCGCGAACCTGTTCAGTACATAAAAAATACCGCTCCGGCAGCGATCAAAAGATTCTTTTTCAATGCCGAGTTTTGCCGCGATATTATCGGCTGTTTTAAATCCTACGCCCCATATATCGTCGGCAAGTTTATACGGGTTATTTTTAACTGTTTCTATGCTTTTATCGCCGTAAGCTTTATATATCCTGTACCCGAACGCGGTCGATACGCCGTATTCCTGCAAAAAAAGCATGACGTTTTTTATTTCTTTCTGTTCCTGCCACGCTTTTTTTATCATATAGACCCGTTTATGGCCTATATTCTCGACTTCAATCAGTTTATCCGGCTCGTCCTCGATTATCTCAAGCGTTTTATCGCCGAATTTACTCACGATAAGCTTGGCGAATTTCGGTCCTATGCCTTTAATCAAACCGCTGCCGAGATATTTTTCTATGCCATAAACAGTCGCGGGGACGCTTTCTTCCCATGATTCGACGTTAAACTGCCTGCCCCATTTGGGATTATGCGTCCAGTCGCCTTTTACAGTCACGACTGTCCCAACGCTGACAGACGCCATATTCCCGACGACAGTGACTAAATCGCCGTAATTTTTCACGGCGATTTTTATCACGCTATATCCTTTTTCTTCGTTGGCATAAGTTATGCGCTCGACAACTCCGCGTAATTGTTCCATAAGATTTTTATGACCTGTTTTGTTTTTAATATTTATAAAAATTATCCCAATCAATATTTGTGGCGTTTATACTTTCAGTTTTTTTTGCCGATTCAGGCTTTTCCAATTCTTTTGAGGTCAATTTTGTAAAATCCGGATCCCATGACTTTATTAATTTTTTTATAAATTCTTTTTTATATTCTATTTCCATTAAAATTTTTTCTTACCTATACGAAGAAAATGCTTATTAGTGGAAGTGTTGCTTGTAGGGCACGACGACCCGACGTGCCGCGTCCGGTATTGGCGTAAATTTGCGGCACGCCCAGTGGTCGTGCCCTACGGTTCATACCCCGTATATTATATAAAATCCCTACATTAATTAACTTATATCTCCCTGCGTCCCTCCAACGCCTTAAACAAAGTCATAGCGTCGGCATATTCAAGCTCGCCGCCCACCGGTATCCCATACGCCAATCTTGAAGTTATGACCCCGAACGGCTTTACTAATTTTGATATGTATGTAGCAGTCACTTCACCCTCGACATTTGAGTTTGTCGCGAGAATTATCTCGTTTACTTTTGTTTTCGCGATCTCGTTATATATCTCAGCCATTTCGTCGGGTTCCCCGTCCTGCGGGACGTCAAGAACGCCGTCCCCTACATTCCGGTTAAAATTCACGCCGGTTATACGGCTTATCAGTTCTTTTACGCGTATATCTTCGGCGTTTATCCCGTCCATAGGCGAAATCAGCCCGTGCAATACATGATATACCCCGTTGTATTCTTTTACCCTCTCGAAAGTTAAAATATCTTTCGCGCTCTCGACAACGCAGATAAGCCCGTGGTCCCTGCTCATATCAGAACAGACCGGGCATATCTCCTCGTCCGAAATATTCTGGCACACTTTGCAGACTGTTATCCTCGATTTTGCCGCCAAAATACACTCTGCGAAATCACTGACATACTCTTCATTTGCGTTTAACATGTGAAAGGCGAGCCTTACGGCAGTTTTGCCGCCGATCCCCGGCAGAGACCTGAATTTTTCTATTAACGCTTCAAGCGTCGGCGAATATCCGCTCATAATTAAAACAACCTCAAAATTTAATATTGTAGGGAACGCCGCCCTCGGCGTTCCGCTGATAAAAAATTAACGTAAAATTATATTCGCGGAACGCCGAGGGCGGCGTTCCCTACAAAAATTTAAAACAACCCCGGCATACCCGGAAGATTAAGCCCTCCGGTTATCTTTCCCATTTCTTCGTTATTTGTATCCTCGACTTTTCTTATAGCCTCGTTGATTCCGGCAATCAAAATATCAGATAAAATCTCTATGTCGTCAGGGTCAACTATTTCAGGCTTTATATCTATTGACTGCACTTCTTTTTTGCCGTTGATTTTTATAGTCACGACCCCGCCCCCGGCTGACACTTCATATTCGCGCGAATCAAGCTCTTCCTGCAATTCAGCCATATCGTCCTGCATTTTCTGCGCCTGTTTCAACATGCCCTGCATATTCTGCGGACCGCCCCTCATCGAATCGGGTATTCTCGCTTTCATTTTTTAATATTTCCTCCTGTATATTTAAGTTTATTAAATTTAATTTTATATATTTTATTTCGCGCTGTTTATTATATCGTCTATACTGTTTTTATTGTTATCTTCCGGATTTTCTGTTTTTTGCAGTTCGATGACAGCCGAATATTCCCGACCTGTAAATTTAATCAAATTATTCTGTATAACAGAGAGATTTTTTTCGTCTTTTAAAATATTTGCCTTAAATTCGCTGTCTACATATATTATAACTTTTTTCACCGCGCCGTCGATTATGCATTTCCCGCTTTTTAAATACGGCACTATCATCTTGTTTTCTTTGCTCACTTCCTCGATTAAATCGGCGTATTTATCAAAATATCTCCGGGGTTTGGTTTCCCAACCCCCGCCGTCTGCGGACGGCACCCCCTTCTGGAAAGGGGGCAGAGGGTTGGCAAAATCGGCAGAAACCCCCTCCTCAGAAGGGGGTGTCAACGAAGTTGACGGGGGTTGCTGCGGTGCGCCGGGGGCGTCGCGCCCTGCAAATTTATTCACGTTTTCCATGCACATCTCGACCAGCATAACTTCGACCGCGACTCTTTTATTCACTGTATATCTTCCCAGATTTATTATAACTTCGCTTATAAGAGTATTGCACCTCAAAAGTTCAGTACTATCAAATCCTTTCGCTATTTCGATAATCTTTTCGGCTTCGCTTTTCTCTAAATTTATATACTGCAGCGGCTCCTGTATAATTTTCGCAACCTCAATATTCCTGAACATCTCCAACAGAGACATGCAAAAATTATTGCAATCTAAAGAATTATCATACATTTCCCAGAAAATACGCAGGGCGTTTTCAGCGTCGCCGTCTTTTATGCGCACGCATAAACTCACCATTTTTTCTGTGTCAAAATATCCCGAAACTTTAGAAACATATTCAAAAGTTATGATTTCATTATTTGATTTATCTTCCGGCGCACCGGGGTCGCCGCGCCCTACGGTTGAACACGTTTCGAGGATGCTCAAAGCGTCGCGCAATGCCCCGCCTGATAATCTCGAAATCAAATCCACGGCTTTTTCTTCTATTTCTATATTTTCTTCTTTGCAGACATAATTTAATCTCTGCGCGATTATTTCCGGGGAAATTCTTTTGAAATCATGCCGCTGGCATCTTGACAATATAGTCGCGGGGACTTTATTTATCTCAGTAGTAGCAAGTATAAAAATTATATGCGCCGGCGGCTCTTCAAGGGTTTTAAGAAAAGCGTTAAAAGCCGACGTTGACATCATGTGAACTTCGTCTATTATATAAACTTTTTTATCCGCGCCGCCGGGGGTAAACGCTACGTCGTCGCGTATATCGCGTATATTCTCGACCCCGTTGTTTGAAGCTGCGTCTATCTCTATAACGTCGATAATCCTGCCGCTCTCGATTCCCGTGCATGTTTCGCATTTATTGCACGGATTGCCGTTATCGGGATTTTCGCAGTTTACGGCTTTCGCCAGTATTCTGGCGCACGTAGTCTTGCCTGTACCCCTCGTCCCGGTGAACAGATAGGCGTGCGAGACTTTTTGATTTGCGACCTGATTCTGCAGGACTTTTGTGATATGCTCCTGACCGTAAACGTCCGTAAATATTTTCGGCCGCCATTTTATATATAAAGATTTGTATTCAGGCATTTTTTATCAACCTCTGTTTTTCCGCGTTCTTTCTTCGCAATTCATCAATCCTGCGTTTCATGTCATCAACATCAGGTTTAATCATATTGTTAATATCATCTGCTGATTTTCCCCAAAATTTTTCGCTCAAGCTCTCTTTTATCTTCCAGATTTCCTGTATAGACATATCATTCTTCCCCCTCCTGAATTAATAATGTGGCTGCATAATATCAATACTTTTATAACCCTCAAGATTTGACACAGCGCGTACTCCATTAATAGTTTTAATATTTACTAAATGCCTGAAATTCCACGATACGAGCAAATTGCAGTCATTGACAACCGCCGTTGCTATATGAAGACAATCCACATAACTCTTTTTAGTCAATATCCCCTGTGAAATTATCATAATTGCAAGCCTTTCTATTTCCGGAGTAACCGATACGATTTCATAATCTATTTCAGCCAAAAAACCTAATAACTTATTTTTTATTTCTTCGTTAGGATTATTGCTCAGTTCTTCCAAAAGCAGATTAGATATTAAAACATCATAAAATCCATTTTTGATTTGTTCCCATAATTTTTGTGTGTCATACATTTTTTCAGGCTGAGTTTCCTGATATAAATAACCGATAATACTCGTATCCAAATATATTTTCAATTTTTTCATATTTTATCGCTTTCTGTACAAATATTTATACTCAGGCATTTTTTATCAACCTCTTAAATTTTTATGTTTAATCGCACAAAAAAGCAAGTGCGAAAATAAAACCGTACACCGCAACTCGAACATGAGATTATACGCGGACACTATACCTCCCATTCAGAACAGGCAGCCTCGCGGCACATCGAAGAAATCCGCTTAATGCTGCTCGGTTCCCCGCCTGACATGGTTCACGGCTCACGATTGCGCGAGACCCATTCTTCATCATGAGAAAATACAGCCCAGTCCATACAAGCACAGCCCTAATTGACGGAATTATCCCCTGCTGTAGCGGGTTGCAGGTTACAGGGCACCGCTATCTCCCCGGTTAGTACGGCTTTATTTTCGCACTTGCTGTAAATATATTATACATCATTTTTTCTGTTATTATTTATATATATATTATATCAGAAATTTTTATTTATTTCAAGCATAATCTTCTATAATTTTATAATCTTTGATTTTTACGCCTGACGGCTTTCCACATAATCCGCCATATCTTTTATCGTCCTTAAGCCCGGAATATCTTCGTCCGGTACCGAAACCCCGAACGTCTCTTCTATAGCCATGAGAAGCTCTACGACGTCCAGAGAATCCGCGCCCAAATCTTCCATTATGTTTGTTTCGGGAGTAATCTGCTCAGGATCTGCTTTAAGCTGTTTTGATATAATTTCGACTATTTGTTCAAACATTTTGTATAAACCTCCGATTTTTATTTTTTATCATAACATTATAATCACTATAATATAAAAATTATCAACAAAAGTAAATATATTTTTGCACAAAATTCAAATAAAATCAATTATTTACAATTTTTTAATATTTAATAATTAATAATTAACGCCAAATCACGTCTCGTTAAAAAATCCTATATCCCTGAATTTTTTATATCTCTGATTATATATTTCCTCCGGCGACATTTTTAGCAAGGGCGCGATATTTGCCTCAAGAGCGGCTTTTATCGCCGCGGCAGTCAAAACAATATCTTTATGCGCGCCTTCCGGAGGCTCCGGGATAATCCCGTCGATCACACCAAGCCCAAGCAAATCCTCAGAAGTCATTTTCTGGCGTATTATCGCTTCTTTTTCGCGTTTCGGGTCTTTCCACAATAAACTTGCGAACCCTTTTGCCGATATGACAGAATAAGTCGCGTTTTCAAGCATTAAAACTTTATTTGCCTGCGCTATACCCAAAGCCCCTCCGCTTGCCCCCTCTCCGGTTATTATCGCGATAACGGGAACTGTCAGACGCGACATCTCCATAAGATTGCGCGCTATGGCTTCGCCCTGACCTCTTTCCTCGGCGGCGACCCCGCAATACGCGCCGGGGGTGTCGATTAAACTTATAACAGCGCGCCTGAACTTTTCTGCCTGCTGCATCTGGCGCAGGGCTTTCCTGTAGCCTTCCGGGTGCGGCATACCGAAATTAGCCTCGATATTTTCATTTGTGTTTTTGCCTTTTACATGTCCTATAACAGTCACCGCAACGCCGTTAAAACGCGCAAGCCCGGTTAAAATAGCCTTGTCGTCCGAATATCCCCTGTCTCCGTGAAGCTCAATAAAATCCTCGAATATTTTCGGGATATAATCATTAACAGTAGGCCTGTTTTTATGTTTTGATATTTCATAACGCTTTATTATATTTTCTTCTTTCGGCGTTAAAATTATTTGATTTGCTTCGTTTGCCATAAAATTTTATCCCTCCCCTCTCATGTGCATTTTCAATAACATCGACAGCGTTTTTTTCATGTCAATTCTCGGCACGATTTTATCTATATATCCGTGAGAAAGCAAAAACTCAGCCGTCTGGAAATCGTCCGGCAGTTTATGCCCGATCGTCCCCTCTATGACCCTGCGCCCTGTAAATCCAACTATCGCGCCCGGTTCGGCAAGTATTATATCACCGAGGCTCGCAAAAGAAGCAGTCACGCCGCCCGTCGTCGGGTCGGTCAGGACTGTTATATATAAAAGCCCCGCGTCCGAATGCCGCCCCACTGCCGCCGATACTTTCGCCATCTGCATAAGAGAAACTATCCCCTCGTGCATTCTCGCGCCGCCCGAAGCCGTGAATATAACGACCGGCAATCTTTTTTCCGTCGCTTCTTCAAATAACCGCGCCAGTTTTTCCCCGACGACCGACCCCATAGAAGCCATAAGAAAAGAGCTGTCCATAATGCCTATGCCAGTATTTTCATCGCCGATTTTGCCGAAGCCGGTCAAAATCGCCTCGTCAAGGCCAGTTATCCTCTGCAATTTTTCTATTTTTTCGAGATAACCCTCAAATTCCAATGGATTCAGCGTCTGCAAATTATTATATTTTTCCTCAAAAGTCCCGCCGTCAATAGTATATTCGAGGCGTTCGGGCGCGTAAAGCCTCGTGTGATGACTGCACAGGGGGCAGACTTTTAATAAATTTTCATATTCTTCAGCCGAGATTTTCTTCTCGCATTTCGCGCAGATCAAATAATCCTGAATATTATCCTTGTCGCCCATTTCGTTTATTGCGCGTTTCGCTATGGGCACAGATATATATTTCGCCTTTTTAAATAAATCTTTAAGCATTTTTTGTTCACCCATTCACTTGATTTTATATAATACTTTTATTGTCTTGTTTATATATTTACAAAAACACCCGGCTCTGCGGAGCCACCCTCTTTAAATCAAAGAGGGTAGGGGCAGGAACGATTACAGTGGTTAATGTGAATCTAAATAATTTTGTATTACTGAGCATACTTTATCAAACGAAGTATCTATTTCGGTGTTGGTAAATCTCATTACGTGTAGTCCCAGACTCCCAAGCAATTCTGTCCGTATTTGGTCGTATTCCAAGTTGTCGTCCGTATAATGCTGACTCCCGTCGACTTCGATGACAAGTTTTTTAGAACGGCATATAAAATCAACTATATAGTTATCTATGGTTTTTTGTCTCGCGAAATGGCAGGTATGCTTGCGCAAAAATTTATACCATAATTCGTTTTCCTGCGGAGTAGCATATCTTCGCAGTTCCTGCGCTCTCGGTTTCATTTTTCGGTTATATGGCAGTATCATATTCTTTAACCCCTCTTATCCTAATCTCCTTCCCCTCTTTGATTTAAAGAGGGTGCCGCCCGCCGGCGGCGGGTGTTTTTTTCTTTATATCTTTCTCTCAAAGCTTATGTATTTTGTCCCCTGAAACGTGAGAGTGCCAATATCGCCCTCGGCAAGCAAGCCGTATTCTTCGCCGGACGAAAGATTAAACTCCTGCCTGTCGCCGTCCGATAAAGATTCAAAAGTCGCGTAATACGGCGTATTATTAAAACCGCCGGCTTCTCTTAGCCCAAGAACCCGTTTCGTTACAATCATAGTTTCAATCGACATTCTCGGCGAATTTTTATATTTACGCCAGTTTATAATTCCCCGCACAGATAATATAACGGCTAAAACTATAAAAAAAACTATCGGGAACATAACCGCTATCCATAAAAAATTAACCGGATTACCCATTAATATTTTCCCTCCTGCGTTTATTATATTCGTCCACAAAATTTATATTAAAATCCCCGGTCTGAAATTCTTCTGTTGACAGCAATTCTATCTGATAATCAACGTTTGTAATTATTCCCTCAAATAAATATTCAGCCAATGCGCGGCGCATTCTCGCGATTGCCTCGTCCCTGTTGTTTCCGAACACTATTAATTTAGAAATCATCGAATCATAATACGGGGGGATATTATATCCCTGATAAACCGCGCTGTCTACCCTCACTCCCGGACCTCCGGGAACGTTTAATTCAGTTATCTTTCCCGGGCAAGGCGCGAAGTTTTTATCCGGATCCTCGGCGTTTATTCTGCACTCTATCGCGTGTCCCAATAATTTCACGTCGCTCTGAGCTAATTCAAGAGGCTCGCCCGCGGCTATTTTTATCTGCTGTTTGACTATATCTATCCCCGTAATAAATTCTGTCACGGGATGTTCTACCTGTATTCTTGTGTTCATTTCCATGAAATAAAAATTTTTATTTTTATCAACTAAAAATTCTACCGTTCCGGCGTTAAAATAATTTGCGGCTTTTGTGGCTTTTATAGCCGCATCGCCCATTTTTCTCCTGAGATTTTCGTCCATAAAAACAGAGGGGGCTTCTTCCATTATTTTTTGGTGCCGTCTCTGGAGCGAACAGTCGCGCTCAAATAAATATATAATTTTGCCGTGTTCGTCGGCGAGTATCTGTATTTCTATATGCCTCGGATTTTCAATAAATTTTTCTATATATATATCATCATTGCCAAACGAAGCTTTAGCCTCGGCTTTGCACATGTTATAAGCGTTTTTTAATGCGTTTTTATCAGATACAAGCCTTATACCCCGTCCGCCACCGCCTCCGGACGCTTTAATCATCACTGGATAGCCTATTTTATCGCATATATCCTCGGCTTCAGGCAGATTATAAACTGCCCCGTCTGAGCCGGGAATCACAGGAACGCCGGATTTTTGCATCATGATTTTAGCCTCGGCTTTATTTCCCATCAACGCGATAGATTTTGCATTCGGCCCTATAAATTTTATATTATTTTCTTCGCACAATTTGACAAAAACAGTATTTTCAGATAAAAAACCATACCCGGGGTGAATAGCGTCCGCGCCTGATATTTGCGCGGCTGTTATAATCGCCCGAAGATTTAAATAACTATCCTTTGCCATAGCCCCGCCTATGCATAAACTTTCGTCGGCTATATTCGAGTGCATAGAATCCCTGTCGGCCTCTGAATAAACCGCGACGCTTATTATCCCCATATCCCTGCACGCTCGAATCACGCGCACGGCAATTTCGCCCCTGTTGGCGATAAGTATTTTCTTAAACATAATATTTATCTCCTTATAATTGCCAGCGATTATCAGAATCATTATTATCATCGTTATTATTATTGCCATTGCCTCCGGTCAGGTTATGTGAATACGCCTTTTTTTCCTGCCTTTCGGCCAAAGCAACCAGACTCGCAATAGAAATTATAAAAACCAACGCAGATATAACCAGAAAATAAAATATATTTACGTCTGAGTCGCCGAAGATATAAAACAAAATAAGCGACGTCGCGTTATACGCGCAATGAACCGCGATTGCGACATAAATAGAATCAAACCATAAATAAATATATCCTATTATAACCCCAAGAAAAAACGCGTATATGCCCTGTAAAAGATTCAGGTGTATAATCCCGAAAATTAACGCCTGCAAAAACACCGCAGTATGCCGCCTCATCATTTTGTTCAGACGCTTTAAAACAATCCCCCGGAAAATAATCTCTTCCAGAACCGGCGTAAACACAGAAATAATCAATAAATCTATTATCATGTTATTTCCTACTATTTCATCAATAGGCGACGGCTGCGGCGGTATCGGAATCATAGCGATAATACATATAGTCAAAACATTCAGAGCCGCGCCGAGGCTTATGCATAATAAAAACGGTGAGATTTTAAATCTGGCAAAATTCCAGAATTTTTCTGCCGCCCATTCTTTTCTCAAAATCAGAAATATAATCAAAACAGTGACAAAAACGCTTATAACTACCGGGATCATCATCTGCGACATAATCAAATCATAAATATTTTCGTATATATTATCCATCTGAAAAGGCTCGCCAGTCACAGAGCTTTCTATCCCGATTTTTAGCCCTACCGCTATTGAAAACACAATCATATAAATAAAAGTGACGGCAACCTGTATTCCGATATACATCAACGGGTAACATATAATCTTCCATATATTTTTGATAAATCTTCCCATAAAATTTTAACCTTTTTTATTTTATTATTATTTCTATTTTCACGGAGCCGCACAAAATCCGCCCCCTGCGATTTTATTTTTTTATTTTTGCACCGCAAATTTTATCTTCGCGCTACACGCGATTTCTTCCCCGACATACGCCGCGGCGTCGGCGATTCCCATGCCGAACTTAAACTTTTCGACTTTTACGCAAAGCCTTAGAATATCTCCGGGTTTTACCTGCCTGCGCCATTTCACCTCGTCCGCGCCCGCGAAAAACGCGATTTTATTTTTATACTCGTCAATATTTAAAACAATAAACGCCCCCGCCTGCGCCAACGCTTCAAGTATCAGAACGCCCGGCATTACTTTATATCCCGGGAAATGCCCCTTAAAAAAATCTTCTTCGCCGGTCACATATTTTATCGCGACAACGCTTTCTTTTTCCGTATATTCCTCGATTTCATCAATTAACAAAAACGGGTCGCGATGGGGTATTATTTCTTTTATCTGTTCCTGATTATACAGCATTTATATAAACTCCATATTAATTCTTATCTTTTTTATTTTAACCTGAACAACGGCTGGCCGTATTCTACGGGGCGGCCGTTGCTTACTAAAATCTCGGCGATTTCACCGTCTGCGTCGCCCTCTATCTCGTTCATGATTTTCATAGCTTCGATTATACATATAACCATGCCTTTTGATATTTTATCCCCGATTTTTACATACGGCTCAGTATCGGGCGACGGCGAAGAATAAAAAATCCCGACCAGCGGCGATTTTATTATTTTATTGTCTTTTTCAGGCGACGGCGCGCCAGAATCGCCACGCCCTATATTCATGTTCATATTTTCAAAAACTTCAGGGGCTTCTTCATAAATATCAGGGATTATATCCGGCTGACTGTCATTAGAATCCCACACTTTATGATTATTAATATTAACGCCGGATTTAGACAGTTTTATGTGAAAATCCGCGCCTGTAGAAATTTGCAGTTCAGACAGCGCGCTCTTTTCAAATTTATCTATAAGCTCAAATATATCGTCTTTGCTTTCAAATATCGCCATATTGATTTTCTCCTTTTCAAATTTTTAAATTTTACCCAAAATCAGCACCGCGTTTGTCGCGCCGAAACCGAGAGAAGTAGACAATGCGTAATCTATTTTCTTTTCCCTCGCGTATAACGGGATATAATCCAAATCGCAGTCCGGGTCGCTTTCGCGCAGATTAGCCGTGGGCGGCAATAAATTATCAGATATTGCCTTTAAGCAAAATATCGTCTCGACCGCTCCCGCCGCGCCGAGCATGTGACCGACCACGCCTTTTGTCGAAGATACAGGGATATTATATGCGTCTTTGCCGTAAACGTTTTTTATCGCTGTAGTCTCTGTCCTGTCGTTTATCTGCGTGCCTGTGCCGTGTGCGTTAATATACCCTATTTGATTTTTATCAAGCCCAGCGTCTTTTAACGCGCTTATAATCGCGTTTACCGCGCCTTTTCCGTTTGGTTCGGGCGCGGTTATATGATACGCGTCAAAATTTGCGCAATATCCGACTACTTCGCCGTATATAACAGCCCCGCGTTTTTTCGCATTTTCGTAATTTTCCAGAACCAACGCTCCAGAGCCCTCGCCCATTACAAATCCGCTGCGCCGCTTATCAAACGCTATAAGCCCTGTGTTTTTATCGCTTGAATTAGATAAAGCCGTCATGTTCTGAAATCCCGCGATAGAACTTGGGGTGATTGCGGCTTCGCCCCCTCCGGCGATCATAATATCGGCGTAGCCGTGTTTTATCGCCCTGAACGCCTCGCCGACAGCGTGCGCGCTTGTCGCGCATGCCGTAACCGGACAGAACCCGTATCCCTCAAGCCCGTATTTTATAGAAATATAACCCGCCGCCATATTAGCGATAAGCATAGGCACATAAAGCGGCGAAACCCTCGACGGGCCTTTTTCGTTATATTTTGTGATCTCAGTCTCCAGAGTTTCGATACCGCCGACTCCAGACCCAAAAATAACGCCGCAGCGCGTTTTATCCAGATTATTATCATTTTTAAAATCTATCCCCGAAGAAACCACGGCTTCGTGAACTGCGGCGAGCGAATAATGGCAATATCTGTCAAGTCGGCGCACATCTTTTTTTTCCTCGACGAACTGCTCAGGGTCAAAATCTTTTATCTCGGCGGCAAGCGACGCCTTAAAATCAGATATATCAAATCTTGTAATAGTATCTATCGCCGTTTCGCCGCTTGTGACTTTTTGCCATGTCTCACCGACGTTTTTTCCGGCGGCCGTTATCATTCCCATTCCCGTAACAACAACTCTGCTGCTCATCTGTATTTTTTCTCCTTTTTGTTTAATTTGATTCATTGATAAAATAATCGTCCTCCGCCCATTTTGCGGGGTTAGTGTCGATGTACTGCCATTTTATACGATAATCTTCTCTGTCACGAATGATATGATCGTGATAACTATCCTGCCACATTTGAAAACCATATTTTTTATTCGTTTTGCGCTTCAATATTCCGATAACATTAGGAATTAACGCACTCGTAGGGCGCGACGCCCTCGGCGCGCCGTTTTCATTAATTTTATTTTCATTTTGAATGAGAATAATCATGTGTATATGATTTGGCATAACTATAAATTTGTCAATAATAACATTTTTATAGTGTAAATGTGTATCCCCGATTTCCTTGCGTATAATTTTTCCGTATTCCGTTAATTCGACGAACGGCGCGCCGGGGGCGTCGCGCCCTACGATTTGCCCTAACATCTCATGTCTGCCTTCAACGCACATCGTTATAAAATATGCCCCGTTGCTGCTGTAATCATAATTTTTCAATCTTGGATGTTTTCTTACCGGCAATTCCTTTTCCATATATTCATCAATCCTGCTAATATAAAATTCTATGATGCAATTTATTTATCACCCGGACGCGCAATGCGCGCCCCTACAAAATTACAAACTCATACCTCCGTCAACCGACAATACATGCCCTGTAATATAAGAGGCTTTTTCGCTTATTAAAAAACTCACGGCGTTCGCGACGTCTTTTGGCTCGCCGAGAGTTTTAAGCGAAATTCTCGATTTTATCTCCTCGACGGCATTTTCAGGCAGATTTGCGGTCATCTCTGTCATTATATATCCCGGGGCGACTGCGTTGACCGTTATCCCCCTGCCGCCGATTTCTTTTGCGAGCGATTTCGTGAACCCGATAATCCCGGCTTTCGCCGACGAATAATTTGCCTGCCCGATGTTGCCATATATCCCCGAAACCGACGATATATTAATTATCCTGCCCTCTCTTGCCCTGACCATCTGAGAGACGACATGCCTTGACATATTAAACACGCCTTTTAGATTTACAGAAATAACTTTGTCAAACTGTTCTTCGGTCATGCGCATTAACAGCGAATCGCGTATAATCCCGGCGTTATTTACAAGCGCGTATATCCCGCCGAATTTTTCTATAACCTGTTTTACGGTTTCTTCGCACGAAGAATAAGCCGAAACGTCGCTTTGTATAAACAAAACGTCCGCGCCTTTTTCTTTGCACTTATTTATAATATTTATCGCTTTTTCTTCGGGAAAAATATCCGTTATTATTATATTATATTTTTCTGCCGCGAGAGTTTCGGCGATACACGCGCCTATTCCCTGCGCCGCTCCGGTGATTAAAACCGCTTTTTTTTCGCTCATTAAAAACTTTTCCCCTTTTTTATTTTATCAAATTTTTCACCATCTTATCACGGCCGCGCCGTACACAAGCCCTGAGCCAAATCCCGCAAGAGCAATCAAATCGCCTTTTTTTAATTTACCCGCCATGTTTAACTCGTGTAATAATACAGGCACTGTGCAGCTCGACATATTGCCGTATTTATCTATATTTATCGGCACTTTCTCAGGGTCGAGATTATATTTTTCTATCACATGATCTATTATTCTCTTGTTTGCCTGATGTAAAATTATATATTTCAAATCGCTTATATTTTTCCCGGCTCTTTTCAAAACTTCGTCCAACGCTATCGGCACAATCCTTGATACAAACTTTAAAACTTCGCGCCCGTTCTGCCATAAATAATTTTGTTGTTTTACAGCGTTGCCCTTAAATCGTTTTGTGTTTTTATCGAAAATTTCATTGGGTTTATATAATTGCGATTTAATAAACAGCGGCTTTTCCCCGTCGCACTCGCCCGCAATATAACTTGCGAGAATTCCGGGCAGCGGCGCGCCGGGGTCGTCGCGCCCTACATCATCATATCCACAAGCCGAAACAACAGCCGCCCCTGCCCCGTCGCCAAATAAAATACAGTTGCTCCTGTCTGAATAATCAGTCTCGCGGCTCATTAAATCCCCGGAAGCGACTAATATATTTTTCGCCTTGCCGGATTTTATATAAGCGTCGGCAATATCAAGCCCGAACACAAATCCCGCGCACGCGGCCGATATATCAAACGATACGGCGTTACCGGCTTTTATATAATTCTGAACAAGACATGCCGCCGACGGATAATTATAATCCTGAGTGACTGTGCTGACGATTATCATGTCTATTTTATCTGCCGAAATCCCCGCGTTTTCAAGGGCGCGTTTACATGCCTCGCCTATCATCTCATAATTATATTTTTCCTGCTCTATGCGCCTTTCTTTTATGCCTGTTCTCGAAACAATCCATTCGTCGCTTGTTTCTATTATCTGTTCAAACATAGAGTTATCCAGAACAAAACCGGGCAGATACGCCCCTGTTCCCGTTATAACTGAATTTATATTTTTTATAATTCTTCACTTCCCATTTTTATTTGCCGTAAAATATATTATATGCCGTATATATTAGCAAAACTTGAATAAAAATCTAATAATAACCCGTTAATTTCAAAAAATTCAAATAAATACAAAATCCTGTTGCGTTTTTTTGTATAATATTATATAATATAATATAAAATAACTTAAACCGGGGTGTTGAATTTTATGGGCAAACGCGCATTTTTATTTACGGGACAGAGCGCGCAGTACGCAGGAATGGGAAAAGATTTATACGAAAAATATGATCTGTTCAAAAAAATATTTGACGAAGCGAGCGATTATTTAAAAACAGATTTATTATATATTTGCGGCGATTCACACGGATTGTCAAAAACTTACAACGCGCAGACCGTGATTTTCACAGTATCTTACGGGATATATAAATTATTTGAATCACGCAATATCAACCCGGATTGCATAGCCGGTTTTTCGCTGGGTGAAATAACTTCGCTTGCAGTTTCTGAAATTTTATCTTTTAAAAATACGCTTGATTTAATAAAAATACGCGGCGAAGTAATGCAGTCTGCGTGCGATTATACGCCGGGCTTAATGTACAGTATAATAGGAGCAGAAGATAAACTCGTCGAAGAAATCTGCGAAACTGTCTCAAAAACATCAAACGGATATGTAATCGCGGCGAATTATAACTGTCCGGGACAAATCGCGATAAGCGGCGAAACCAAAGCTGTTGAAGAAGCCGTAAAAATATTTGCCGAAAAGAAAATCCGGGTAATTAAATTAAACGTAGCCGGCGCGTTTCACAGTAAAATCATGCGATATAAACAAAACGATTTAATTAATTTTCTTAAGACTTTAAATTTTAATCTGCCAAAAACAGATTTATATTCAAATATCACCGGGAAAAAATTTGATTTTAACATAAATCAAAATATAAAAGAATTTATGATAAATTATATCCCGGAACAAATGTCAAACCCGGTCAGATTCCGCGCGGAGCTTGAAAATATGTCGGCGGACGGCTGCGATTTATTTATAGAAATCGGCGCAGGGAAAACATTATCCGGATTTGTCAAACGAACATGCGAAAACGCGAAATTTCTGAATGTTCAGGACAGCGAATCATTTGAATCGGCTATAAAATATATTTAAGTAAAATAAAAAAAATGTTTCACGTGAAACACTCTTTTAGAAATTAAAACACCCGTCAACACTTCGTGTTGCCACCCTCTTTACGAAAGAGGGCAAGAACAAGGCCGGAGGTTATATTATTTTATGCGAATGCGGAAAAAGAAGCATACCGACGAAAGAATAGAGGCTTGCAGCGAATATATGCACTGGAATGATATGTTTATAAAAAATAAGTTGATTTATTTGGAAATCGGGTGCGGAAAAGGGGATTTTATTTGCGCGACGGCTCAAAAATATCCGGATATAAATTTTATAGCTGTCGAGAAAATTTCTGATGTTATCGTAATTGCGACAGAGAAAGCTAAAAGTTTAGATTTGCCAAACTTAAGATTTATGATAGTTGACGCAAAAAATCTCTCGGATTATTTTGCTCCCGGGCAAATTTCCCGGATATATTTAAACTTTTCTGACCCGTGGCACAAACGTTATCAGCATAATAAAAGATTGACTTCCCCGGTTTTTCTTGAAATTTATAAAAAAATTATAAAATCCAACGCAGAAATAATATTAAAAACAGATAATAAAGATTTTTTCGATTTTTCCGTTAAAAGTTTATCATCCAATGGCTTTGAGATAAAACATAAAACTTATGATTTATACAACAGTGAATTTATAGATAACAATATCCAGACAGAATACGAAAAAATTTTTATATTGCAAAATATTCCGATATGTTATTTAGAAGCTATTTTGCCATAAGTTTTCTAAGATTATTCTGTGTTGACAGATTTTCCATATTTACCAATACCAGAATATCAGTTATATTATATTCTTTTATAAAATCATAAATGTTATCTTTGAAAAAGCGCGTGTCTATTATTTCTATATCATAATGCCGCGCCAAAAACGGCGCGAGGCTTTGCCCGAACGAATCGGCGATTAATAAAAGTTTTTCCAACTTATAATCCATTAATTTATAAGGCTGATAATCCAATGATCTGTAAATTGATATGCGCGAATTTATCCCGCCGAGAAAAGAAGCGTATTTATCTTTTGTTTCGAGTTTTTCACGGTCGTAAAATCCATGTAATATTTTTGAATTATTTGTACCGTGTACTTCTGTTATAAATTTTTCGTCGTCGCCCAAAATCCTGTAATATTCTATTATATCAGGCTTGATCCATTTTGCTCCCGCTTTAGACCATGTTACGCCGTAAAAATCTTCGCTTGCGGTTTCGATTGTGAAATCTTCTTTTATCACTGGTGTATATCCTATTTTTTCGCCGAGCGAAAAGTACGCGTAATACGCGCCGAGCGTCGTCCAGTGATGGTCTGTTCTGTAATATATATATTCTTCGTTGTGTTGTTTTAAAACATCAAGCAAATCAAAATATATATTTTTATTTATATATTTTTCAAGTTCGGCAAAATATTTTTCGTGCCTGTCAACCGGGAAAAACGCAGGGAGTTTATTTGTCATCACGTCGATTTTTCTCGGCGGTACGGCGACAGTAAAATTTATATCCGGATATAAATCTATTATGTTTTCATAAAATTGATTTATATACCCGCAGTTGTCTTTTATATTTTGCATGTTCTCGTCAAAAGTCAAATCGCCGCCAAGTTCGTCGTCTGATTTTTCGGCGATCGATTTTTCGGAATATTTATCATAACGCTGGATCAAATAGCCGTTTTTCGCAATTACCGCGCCTTTGTTTTCGTTTATCCCGAATCCGTAAGAAAACAAAGTTTTCGCGCCGACAAGCGCATTCCTGAACGGGAACTGGTCGGCGTAATATTTCCCAATGTTTTGCGTATATTTGCCTGATATAAGATTATCAAGCGAAAATTCCGGCATTTGCTGTAACGACCGGTTTTCATCTTCTGAGACTTTTATATCCGGCGTTATCCAGAACAAAGCAGCCGGAATAAAAATCAGGCATAAAAATATTATTATTGTTATAATATCAGTTAATCTGTTACTTTTTTTTTCGTTATTCATAGAATTATGAGCTTTCTTGAAATAAATTCGTTTCTTAAGCCCCCTTTAGCAAAATGGGGGTGCCGTCCGCAGGCGGCGGGGGATTCAGCCAGAGACGCGGGGGAACGGAATCCCCCTGTCACTGCGGTGACATCCCCCTTTTGCGAAAGGGGGCTTTTTGGGGATAAAAATATTTATGCGATCTAAAACCTGAAATACAGAAACGGGTTAAACCTCGAATCGATTAAAAACGCCACGCAAATCAAAAATAATACGGCAGATACGACCGGAGTAGCTATCCTGATTAATTTATTCGAATCGCCGAAATATTTATAAAATAATTTTTTCGGCAGCGGCGTTGAGCCTATTACAGCCAGTATAAAAAACGGCAGATAATGCAGTAAATCATAGACTGCGCCTTTATCTATAAATCCCCTGACTGATGATATTCCGAACATTCGCTTAAAAAAAATCATGCCTTTGCTTGTATCTTCAAACGTAAATATCAGCCAGCCGAATATTATTAATATAAGAGAATATATATGGCTGACAAATCCCGGAGCCTTTTTTAATATATTTAAAATAAACCCTTTTTCGAGCATTAATATAATCCCGAAATATAAACCCCAGATTATATAGTTCCAGTGCGCGCCGTGCCAGAATCCTGTCAGAAACCATACGATCGTTATATTCCTGTATTGTTTTAATAAACCTTTTCTGTTTCCGCCCAACGGAATATACACATATTCTTTAAACCATGTGCTTAACGATATATGCCATCTTCTCCAGAATTCCGTGATTGATTTTGATATATACGGATAATTGAAATTTTCGAGAAATTTAAACCCGAACATTTTACCCAGCCCGATTGCCATATCAGAATATCCGGAAAAATCAAAATATATCTGAAAGCTGAACGCCAATATCCCAAGCCATGCCCCCACTACCGTAATATCCCCGTCGGGCAGGGCTTTTATATACGACCAGATTGCCCCCGCAGTATTCGCGAATAAAACTTTTTTGCATAAGCCGCATATAAAAGTCCGTATCCCGCACGCAAACATTGCGACGCTTTCTTTTCTGTGTCTAAGCTGTTCGTCAATATCTTTGTATCTTACAATCGGCCCCGCGATCAACTGGGGGAAAAAAGTCACATAAGTCCCAAAAGACGTGATATTCTTTTGCGCTTTCGCCGTTCCGAAATATATATCGAAAGTATATGACATAGTTTGAAAAGTATAAAACGATATCCCTATGGGAAGATTTATATTTAATGGTTTTATAAAAGACAAAACCGGAATTAATTTTAAATTATTTATGAAAAAATTCGCATATTTAAAAAACCCCAGCAAAGAAAGGCATATAATAACCGCGGCTAAAACAAAAAGCTTCGCAATATTATTTTTATTTTGTTGTTTATATTTTTCAACTCCCCAGCCGCATATATAATTTACGATTATAGTAAAAACCATCAAAAATACATAGACCGGCTCGCCCCAGCCGTAAAATATCAGCGAAACAATCAGCAATGCAAAATTCCTGAATCTGAGCGGGGTTATAAAATATATTAAAACAGCGGCGGCAAAATACAAAAAAATAAATTCCAAGCTTGAAAAAACCATAAAATTTTTACCTGAAAATATATGAACTTTAATATTTTATATGTATTTATATGTAGGGCGCGACGCCCTCGGCGCGCCGTTAAAACAAACCGGATTCCCGGAGCGCCGAGGGAGTCGCGCCCTAAATAATTAATTTTTTAATTTTTTAATTTTGAAAATATCCCAGTTTAATTATTTTTCAGCCATATAAGCGTTTATTTTTTCTAAAAGTTCGTCTACGTCAGTTTCGTGAACCATGCACGCTTCTTCCAGAGATTCTCCCCTTGCGGACGGGCATCCCAGACAGTGCATGCCGATTTCAAGCAAAAACTGCGCTATTCCGATGTCTATTTCAAGTATATCCCCGATAAGCATATCTTTTGTAATCGTAAGTGTTTCAGCAGCCATTTTATATATTCTCCTTAAATAATTTTATTTTTTGATTTTTTTGACTATTATATCATATTATATATAAAAATTCAATAAAAATATAAAAAAATAATAAATTTTATTTTAAAATCAAGGGCGGATAAATATCCGCCCTATGATTTATTTTTATTTTATATCTTTTTATAGAAAACTATAATTATCTTCTTCTGTTGGCACTCTCGTTGTCTGATATTCTGTCATGATTCGGACGACGCATTAAAGCGTAAATCGCGAGCGCGAGAAGAGCTACTATTGCAGACAATAAAACTATAAACGTTATTGTCGAATTTCTTGCTTCGGCCGTTGTGTCCCTGTATCTGGTCGTTCTTCCCATTCCGGTTCTTGCTGAGTTAGTAGTTCTTACAGCGTTTTTATTGTTATTTCCGGTAGTCGCAGTATTTCTTGCAGAAGAAATTTTACCCTGAGCAGTTGCGGGTGTGGAGCTTCTTCTTACCGCTGAATCGGCAGGTGAAGTCATATTATATCCTGTCCTGTAGTTTCCTGCGTTTCTGCTGTTTACCAATCCTGTGTTGCCTCTGTGCATAGAATTGCTTCTGCCCATATTGTTATTGTCGTAGCCATATCCTGTGCTGCTGCTTCTGTTCATAGAATTCGCGTTATATCCTTCGTTGCCGTATCTCATATCGCTTCCGCTGACAGAGCTATTTCTGCCTATATTATTGCCGTCGTAGCCATAACCCGCGCTGCCGCTTCTGTTCGCAGTATTAGCAGTATTAGTATTCATAGAATTCATATTATTTCTGTTGTTGTTATTCATGCCGCCGCTTCTGTAGGCATTATTTTGATTCTGTCCGTAACGATGCTGATAACCTGTTCCTGAGTGTACATTTGCGGTATTATTACGGTTGGTTCTGTAAGCAGTATTATTTTTATTGACGTTTGTATTCATATAATTTCTGTTTGCCATACGGGTTGCAGCGCCTGCGCGGGTTTTTGCTGAAGTATGCATTCTTGTTGTTTTCGGAACTGCCGCAGTGTGCGTTCTTTTAGTTGTTGCCGCCGTACTTATTCTTTTAGGCGTTGTTGCCGCAGTGCGCGCAGTCGCACGAGTTACGCGTGTTTTAGCCGCTGGAGCCTTTGTTCTTGTTATGCCGCGGGTTGTTGTCGCGTGAGTTCTTTTTGTTCCTGCTTTATTTGCGGCAATATTACTTCTGCCGACTGTTGAAGTATTTTTTACTGTACGCGCTCCTGATTTTATTGCGGGAGTAGTAGTAGTTCCAGTATTGCCAGCAGTTCTTGAGCCTGTGGCAGCACGGGTTCCGCGAGTTACGCGGGTAGCACGCGTCGTTGTGTTTGTGTTTGCCCTGCCTGTCTGCATTGAATTAGCTTCTGCCGCTCCTGCTGTGCCTTCAATCCCTATTGTCCCTTCAGTTGCCCTTGTTCCTGATGTTCCCGTAGTTCTTGTTGTGCCTAAAGATCTGTCAGTAGTTCTGTAAGGAAGCATTGTAAAACGGTTATATCTTGAACTAACGTCTTCTGTGACGCCGGTTCCTGCTGTATTGCTTCTGTTATATCTATTATTATAAACATCGCTGCGCAAACCGCTTCTGTATCCTCTGTAATGGGTTGACCCTGTAGTGGTCGCAGGAGTTGCAGTTGCAGCTCTTGTTCCGGTATTTACGCCGGTGCCGGCGTTGTTATAATTACCGCGCCTGCTGTTTATAATATAATCAGTATTTACGGCTGTGCCGGAACTTCCGGTATTATCGATTATTGCAGCTGAACCTGCGATCCCTACGCTGTTACTGCCGCTTTTGTTTAAATTTTGCCCTGTGGTCACTCCGGTAGTATAACCGGTGGTGTAACCGGTTGTATAACCTGCGCTGAAGCCTGAGGCGTAACCGCTTAACGCGCCTATATCGGCATTGTCGGTTAAAGAACTTCTGTCGTTAGCTCTTCTTACAACGCGTGAAGTAGTTGTCTCAGCCGTTGTTGTCGGGGTAGTTGTTGTAGTTGTTGCTGTTGTGCCGGTGTCGCCTGCGGTTCTGGTTCTGCCTGTCCTGTTCAGCCTGTCGGTTCTGGTTCTGGCGCTATCAACCAAACCTGAACGGGTACCTGTTACCGTACCCTCTGCCGGAGTCGCGTCTGCGCTTACTACCGGTATTACTGAGAGAACAAGAGAAAGAACTGTTATAATCGCTATAAATGTCAAAATAAATATCGAAACCGAAGATTTCTCGTTTATTTTATTTTTCATTTTTTATTTCTCCTTAGTTTTTAATTTCCTTTTAAAAATTTTATATTTTTATATTTTTTAAACTTCCTGTTATAAATTATTATAATTAACGCAAAAATAAATCCGCGAAATATAAATTATAACTAAAATGTATTATCCCCTTAATAATTATTTCATAAACGAAGAATATAATGTTATTTGTGTTATCATTTTGAATTTTAAATTTAGTTATTTTTTAATAACTGCGGTCAAACCGTAAATTTTGATAAGTCTCATCAGAAAGATTTTATATAATTAAAATTTTTTAGATTTTTTTGAATATTTTGAGATAATAAAAAGCATTTTAGGTTATATAATAATATATATTAATATGGAAACAAAAAAATTTATCAAAAACGACAGCGGATTTATATGTGTAAATTGCGGCAAATCAGTCGGGACTTTGAAATATACTTCGAGAAATCACTGCCCGTATTGCCTTTTTTCCCTGCATGTTGATATAAATCCCGGCGACAGGGATAATACGTGCAAGGGAAAGCTTGAGCCTGTTTTGACCGAGCCGAGCCCGGATATTAAAAAAGGCTATATAATAATTTTCAAGTGCAAAAAATGCGGAGAAAAAGTCCGCAACAGGGCGGCTAACGACGACAACACGGCTTTGCTTATAAAGCTCACGAATCCCGATAATTATAAAAATAAAAAATAAAATTATTATTTTAAAAAATTTAAAAATAAAAATTAAATAAAGAAAGGTATTAAATATGAAAAAAGTGAAAAAAATATTAATATTGGCGGCTATAGTTATGCTTACAGTCAAAATAATTAAACTACTGAACAGGGACAAACCAAAAGATGAAGAAAAACAAGATTTTATATGCCCTCCGATACTCGCTGATATTTATAATTATATTAACTCTTTTATCATGTGTTTATTCATGCGAGAAAAGGGAACCTGCTGCGAAGCCGGAACCGGCGGAGATAATGAAGAAAATTGCTGCTGAATTTCCCGGATATGATAAATACGGTAAAGGCGCGGATTATGAAAGCTGCAAAAAATCAAAAGAATTATCAGATTCAAAAGCGACGGAGCTATATTCAAACGATAAGAATAAAGCCGTGGATATGTCAAAAATCGAAAAATATTCTATAATACAAGCCGGTGAAAATTCCGCTGACGAAATCGGCATATTTAAGCTTTACGACAAAGTTAATTCAGAATATGTAAAAGAAATGGCGCAGACAAGAATCTTAAAAATGCAGGATTACGCGATAAAATCAAGTTTTGACGTAAATATGTCCGAGATATTTAACAACGCCGAAATAAGAAGTTACGGGAATTATGTTTATTATGTTTCCCACCCTCAAAAAGACAAAATTTTTGAAATAATAGAAAATTCTTTGAGGGGAATGTGACGAAAAAAATCACGAGGGCGACCGCAAGGGTCGCCCCTACATATAAAATAGGGAGAGATCAGCATACATATAAATATAGACGCGAGGCTAAAAGCTATCTCTGATATAATAAGCGGCGATATAATCGCGGACGTTGGGAGCGACCACGCTTATTTGCCTGTCTGGCTTTGCCTAAATAAAAAAATAAAAAAAGCCTACGCTCTGGACATAAGCCAAAACTGCGTGAAAAAAATCAGAGAAAATATAAAAAAATATAATATTACACAGGATATTATAATCCCGGTTTTATCTGACGGGCTTGAGTGCTTTGGTTCTGATTCCGGTTCTGATTTTGATTTTTCTGAGCTGACAGATATAATAATTGCCGGGATGGGCGGGGAAAATATTGCCGAGATTATAACTAAAGCTCCGGTTATAAAAAATAAACAAATAAATTTTATTTTACAGCCCAACAGTAAAATACACTTTTTGAAAAAATTTTTACGCGAAAATAAATTTGATATAATTCAAGAAATATCCGTCGAAAGCAAAAAGAGGCGTTATATTATAATTAACGCGAAATTATCAACAATACAGGGATTTTAAATTTATGGTTGAATATAATATCTTTAAAGAAAAATTTATATTTTATTTTAACGGGTATAATATAAATTATAATCAAAAGATTATAGAAGATTTTTATTTGTTTACTGAGTATCTTTTAGCCGAAAACAAAAAATATAATCTTACTTCTATTATTGATATTGACGAAATAATAGTCAAGCATTATATAGATTCTGTTATAATTTTAAAATATTTTGACATACCCGAAAATTCAAGAATAATAGACGTCGGTACCGGGGCGGGGTTCCCTGCCCTGCCTGTTTATATAATGCGCAGGGATTTAAAAATAGCTTTTCTGGACAGTTCGGCTAAAAAAATTAATTTTATTAAAAATGCTGCTGCCAATGTCATCAAAACTAATAACGCGGCGTTTGATTTTTATTGCGGCAGAGCTGAAGATTTCGGCAAAGATATAAATATCAGGGAAAAATATAATTTCGCGGTTTCAAGGGCAGTCGCAAGATTAAATATATTATGCGAGCTTGCCGCTCCGTTTATTATTCCCGGAGGGTTTTTTATAGCGTATAAAAGCAAAAATGCCGAAGAAGAAATAAACGAAGCCAAAAAAGCGTTTGAAATACTTGATTTGAGTATAGAAAATAAAATTGAGTTTAATTTAGGCAATCCCCCGTCAAACGCAGACGCGTTTGCCACCCCCTTTCAAAAGGGGGCTTTTATAGGGGACGGAATCTGTGACAATATCGTTGATAATAAAAATATAGGCGAAAACAAAAACGAGAATAAAAGAGTTCTTGTAAAAATAAAAAAATTAAATAAAACATCGTCAAAATATCCCAGAAATTTTTCCCATATAACAAAAAATCCCCTATAAACGGGATTTTTTTTGTTTTCTTATTATTTTTTCGCATACGTTACGACAATATTATGCTTAAAAATATGATACGATACAGATATAAACATAAAACATTCGCAGGCGATAAAAATAACAGAAAGGTATGTGGAAAACCAATGTTAAATGCAGATTTATTAAAAAAAGAAGAACCAAATGCAAATAGCGCCGCAAAAATTATGCAGAAAAATAACATGCAGAATTTGCAGAACTCTATAATACATAATATCCCCGTAAAAAATATCTATCCCAATCCGAATCAGCCAAGAAAAGATTTCGACGAAAGGTCTCTTTTCGGGCTTGCGCAGAGCATAAAAGATTACGGGATAATACAGCCGCTGTCTGTGCGATTAATTTTGCCGGAAAGCGAAAAATCGCCGCCGGTTTATGAACTTATCGCGGGCGAAAGAAGGCTAAGGGCCGTTAAATTATTATTCTGGGATTCTGTGCCGTGCGTTATAGTAAAAGCGGATAAACAGGTTTCGGCTGAGATCGCGATAATAGAAAACCTGCAACGGGAAGACCTGAATTTTTTCGAGCAGGCGAAAGCCATACAGAAATTAATAGAGCTTTTTGAATATACTCAGGAGCAGGCGGCAAGGAGATTATCTGTAAGCCAGTCTTATATAGCTAATAAACTGAGAATTTTAAAGCTTTCTGAAGAAGAACGCGATATAATCGCAGAATACGGGCTGACAGAACGCCACGCAAGATCGTTTATAAGAATTGCAGACGAAGAAGAACGCAAAAAAGTTATAGCGACGGTTATAAAAAGATTTATGAACGTTTCGTCAACTGAAAAATATATAGATAAAATATTAAACGAAAAAGAAAAAGAACTCAAAAAATATCCGAACCAGAAAGCGACTTTTATAATTAAAGACGTGCGTCTGTTCTTGAACACGATAGACAAAGTCGTCGATACAATCGCGCAGAGCGGCATAAATATAAAAAGCGAAAAAACAGACAAAGGCGAATATATAGAAATATATCTTGAAGTCCCGAAAAAGAAAGCGTGAAATACAATTTTGACCGTAGGGGCAACCCTCGCGGTTGCCCTGTAAAAATCTTTTACCGATATAATTCAGGGGCAACCGCGAGGGTTGCCCCTACGCTTTTTGTTCCAATATTCTATGTGAATAATTTTTATTTACAACTGTTTAAATAAAAATTATTGACTTTTTTATTTTATATTGATATAATCTAATAATAACTATAATTTAAGATATAGAATAAAAATATAAAATGTTATATAAATTAAAAGGATTTTTAAGTTATGATCATAGCGTTTGCAAATCAAAAAGGCGGGGTCGGTAAAACTACATCCGCGATAAATGTCGCGGCGTCGCTCGGATTATTCGGGAAAAAAGTTTTGCTCTGCGATTTAGACCCGCAGTCTAATGCGACAAGCGGGGTGGGTATAAACAAAAGAAACGTGCCGTTGTCTATATACGACGTGATTATCGGCAGATGCACGGCAAAAGAAGCTATATTAAAAACGCAGTATGAAAATCTGTGGATTTTGCCGTCGAATATAAATTTAGCCGGGGCGGAAATAGAATTTGTCGAAGATAACGCGTCCGAACGCTTTTTCAGGTTTAAGAATACTATTTCAATAGCTGAAGAAGAATATGACTATATAATCATAGACTGTCCCCCCTCTCTCGGGATACTTACGGTAAACGCGCTATGCGGCAGCGATTATGTCGTCGTGCCCATGCAATGCGAATATTTCGCGGTCGAGGGGCTGGCGCAGCTTACTAATACGCTGAAACAGGTCAGAAGATTATATAATCCTAAAATAGATATTGCCGGAATATTAATAACAATGTACGACGGCAGGCTTAATCTCTCTATACAGATACTCGACGAACTTAAAAAAATATTGCCGGATAAGATATTAAAGACCCTCGTTCCCAGAACAGTCAGGCTCGCCGAGGCGCAGTCTCACAGAATGCCGATCTATTATTTTGACAAGCCGTCGAAAGCAAATGATTGTTATATAGAACTGGCAAAAGAAATCGATAAAGTTTGTATAAAACTATAAGTTTAAATCCCCCGTCACTTCGTGACACCCCCTTTCAAAAAGGGGGCTTTGGGTTAAAATTCAAACCTTTTTTTAAGAAGGAAGCGGAGCGGCGTGAGCCGCAGGGGGATTTATAATTTAACAGAAGCAGAAATATTAAATGCAAATTCAGAAAAGGAGTTTATATATAAAAATGGCACGAAAAACAGGATTAGGAAGCGGGATAAGTTCACTTTTTGTAGACAATGCCCTTGATATATCAGTAAACAACGGCGATATAAGCGTTTTACGCATAACCCATATAGAGCCAAAAAAAACTCAGCCGAGAAAAGATTTCAGGAAAGAATCACTCGCCGAGCTTGCGGATTCTATCGCCAAGCACGGGATAATCCAGCCTATAATCGTAAGAAGCCTGCCCAGCGGGTATTATCAGATAATAGCCGGGGAACGCCGCTGGAGGGCGGCTAAAATGGCGGGACTCGACGAAGTGCCGGTAGTCATAAAAAACGTAGATGAATTAACTGCCGCCGAAATGACTATGGTCGAAAATTTACAGAGGGAAGATTTAAACCCGATAGAAGAAGCATTAGGATATAAATATCTTGTCGATCATTATAATTTGACTCAGGAAGAAATATCGCGTCAGGTAGCAAAAAGCCGTTCGGTGGTCGCAAACGCCCTGAGGCTTTTGTCCCTGCCGGAAGAAGTGCTTAAATATATAGAAGACGGCGATATTACTTCAGGGCACGCGCGCGCGATTTTATCTGTGGACGACCCTGAGGAGCAATTAAAAATCGCGCAGAAGATAATCAAAAATAATTTGTCTGTGCGCGAAACAGAAAAAATCGTCAGGGCGAAAAAAAGCTCTTTCCTTTCGGGGGATAATAATATTGATATTGACGAATATATTTACGGCGAGTCTACTGATGAAAAAGCCGGGATAAAAGATAAAGATCTGGCAAATTCAAAAAAAGTCGAGGAGCTTTATTTAAAAAACCTGCAAAACAAAATATCCGGCATTTTCGGCAAAAAGATTATAATAAACATGGCAAAAAATAATAAAAACGGGGCGCAGAGCGGCAAACTTGAAATAGAGTATAAAAACAACGAAGAGCTTGAATCTATAATAAAAGTTTTGTGCGGCGGGAACAATATATTTGAGAGTTAACTTACTTTTTTATTTGTTTGAAATGCCTGAAATGCTTGAAATGGAGGAAAAATTTTATGCTTGATATAAAATTTATAAAAGATAATATAGATTACGTGAAAGCCCGGCTGAGCGACCGGAACGAAAAAAAATATTCAGCCGATATTGACAACGCGGTTGAATTTTACGCGAAAAGAAACGAGCTTATTTATAACAACGAATTATTGAAGGCCAGACAAAATCAGGTTTCAAAAGAAGTCCCGGCGTTAAAAAAAGCCGGGAAAGATACGGCTGTTCTTTTAAATCAAATGAAAGAATTATCAGAAGAAATTAAAAACGCAGATATTTTAATCAAAGATATAGACGAAAGAATAACGGCGATATTATTAAATATCCCGAATCTTCCGGATAAATCCGTCCCCGTGGGAAAAGACGAAAAAGACAATCAGATAGTAAGAATTATCGGGGAGCCGAAAAAATTTGATTTTGACCCTCTGCCCCATTGGGAACTCGGCGAAAAACTCGGGATTCTTGACCCGGAAAACGCCGCTAAAGTCACAGGGACAAGATTTAATTTTTACATGGGCGACGGCGCGAGGCTTGAACGCGCAGTTATTAATTATTTTTTGGACACTCACGCAAAATCAGGATATACTGAAGTCCTGCCGCCGTTTATAGTCAACAGAAAATCAATGACGGGGACAGGGCAACTTCCAAAATTCGAAGAAGATGCGTTTAAATTAAGTGGGTTCGATTATTTTCTCGTCCCCACGGCCGAAGTCCCGGTCACTAATTATCACGCCAACGAAATAGTAATATTTGAAGACAACGAGCCGAAAAAATACTGCGCTTATACTGCGTGTTTCAGGTCTGAAGCCGGAAGCGCAGGCAGAGACACGAGAGGGCTTATAAGGCAGCACCAGTTTAATAAAGTCGAACTTGTAAAATTCGCGCTGCCTGAAAATTCTTATGAAGAGCTCGAAAAGCTGACAAACGACGCGGAAAAAGTTTTACAGGGATTAGGGTTTGCTTACAGGGTTTCTCTGTTATGCACCGGAGACACGGGATTTTCCAACGCCAAAACTTATGATTTAGAAGTTTATATGCCGTCTTACGGGCGTTACGTCGAGATTTCGTCATGTTCTAATTACGAAGATTTTCAGGCGAGGCGCGCCAATATTCGCTATAAGAAAAACGTAAAAGACAAAGCTCAGTTTATTCACACTTTAAACGGCTCCGGAGTCGCCGTCGGGAGAACGACGGCGTGTATTCTCGAAAATTATCAGAACGCAGACGGCACAATTACAGTCCCGGAAGTTTTAAGACCTTATATGGGCGGTCAAAAAATAATAGAAAAACGCAGGAAATAGCGATTAAAAATCAATAAATGTTTCACGTGAAACATTTTGTATATATTTTTTTGTATATATTATTATTTGTATAAAAGAATAATAGTTAATATTTTTTTATAATTAAATATAATTAAATTAGAAAGGTGGTATTATAAATGCCTGAACAAACTATAACTGTTGATATTGTGCTTTCCGGTATTTTTATTGGGGTGATAATTGCTGTTCTTGCCGTGGCGTATAATAAACTTGTCATCGGGAAATTTGTAAAAGCTTTAATAAAAGCCGAAGCGGTTCACCCTGCTTTCGCCAAATCTTTTGACCAGCTTAGAGTCAAAAAGAATTTGTTTGTGAATTATGCTCTCAGGACAAAAGGCATGCTGCGTAAATTTGTGTTTGAACTCGACGACGAAGATAAAAAAGGCTATTTTTATATCCCTGAAGATAAATTATACAGGGCAGGAAGGCTTTACGGGGGAAAAGACGTTGATTTGCTTATGGTTGCGGCTGTGATTATCGTTTTGTTTATTTTTTACGCTATTGTTATAATGTGCATGCCCGCCGTTTTGAATCAGGTTTCGTCTTTTGGTTTTGGAAGTTAAAAATATAAAATATATAATATAAATTCGAAGGGTTTATAAAATTATTTATTATGAGGAAAAAACACCGCAGGACCGGCTCTGTGATTCTTGGGATATTTATAATTGCTTTATTGTGCGTGGGCGTAATTGTTTTTATTATTTATCAGAACGGGCTGAGATATATAAAATCTGACGAGGGCATAAAATTTTTCGGGAATACTGATAAAAACGATAATATAATTAACGGCAGGATTTGGTTTGAAAGCGATTCTGCTAATATAGATCTGCAAAAATTTTATATAGTCGAAATAAAAGACTCCCGGTTTATTTCTTATTTGCCCGACGCGTCAACTTTTTCGGCAAATTATAATAACGACGTCCCGGAGATTATCAATTCTTCGCTGCCTGATGAAATCACGGGTTTGTATCCGGTCAATAATTTTATATTTAATCAGTCTGACTCCGGTATATTTTTAAGAACCGGGCCTTTTGATGTTTTGCTGACTGATTACGAAAATGACGGGAATAAACTTTTAGGCGGCGAGATATATACTTCAAACGGCGTCAAATGGGTTTTGAATTTGCCGTCGGATAAGTTAGATAAGCCGCTGTTTTATACGGATTTTGAAATTTTGCAGGCTGAGAACAGCGCGAAAAAATATAAAGGCGATATTTTAAGTTTTATACAAAAAGAAGATATACATTTTGCTTCGTTTGTATTTTCAAACGGGAATTATATAAATTTATATTCCGCGCCTGACGATATATACAGGATAAGTTATGATAAAGGCCCGTTAAAAGGGGAATTATATATAGGCAAAATAAACGGCAGTTTTCAGAAAAACGGAAATGGGTTATATTATTCTAAAACAGGGGATATATATTACGGGGATTTTATAAAAAACGAGAGGACCGGTAAAAGCGAGCTGTTTTCAGACCGGGGGGACAGTTATTCCGGAGATATTGAAAACGGCAAAAAAAACGGCGAGGGCGTTTTTAAATGGAGCGACGGGACTATATATACAGGAACTTTTAAAGACAATATGAAAAACGGTTGGGGTATAAATACTTTTGCCGACGGGTCTGTATATGAAGGAGATTATGTAAACGACGTAAAACAGGGCAACGGTAAATATACATGGGCGAGCGGCGATGTTTACGAGGGCGATTTTGTTAATGATTTATATAAAGGCAAAGGTAAATTTATCTGGGCAAACGGCGATTATTACGAAGGGGACTTTAATCATAATACTTTACACGGCTGGGGAACGTATTACTGGACAAGCGGCCGCAGTTATGAGGGCTGGTGGAATTTAGGCAAAATGGTTTATCCCGAAGATAAACCTGACGATGTCGGTGATGGCGGTGAGAATGATATTAATAATAACGGAGATGACATTTTACCAGAAGAAATTGATGATAATATCGATGATGCCGAATAGAATTTAAATATTATAAAAGCGGGGGTTTAAAATAACCCCCGCCTTTTTTTCACGGTTTTTGGATTTAATTTATTTAAGAGCTTTGCCGTTTATAAGATCTTCAAGAAAAGCCTTTTCGTTGCCGTGATTATGCCCGTCGCTGTCATATATCGTAACAAATTTACCGTTTATGATCGCTTCCTGTAAGCCGCCGGATTCATTTACAAGTTTTCTAAAATTTTCAGCGGATTTTTCGTCTTTGTATTCGATAACGGGTATCATTTTTTCGCCGTGCGCACCGGGATAAATAAATATAAATCCGTCGGTTGAATCTTCGTAAAAAGCTCTAATAATACCTGAATTATCGTAATCGATTATATATCCTGCGTCAGTCAAAGCGTTTTTCATGCTTTCGAGCGTGACCGGTTCGTCTTTTTTACACGAGCCAAAAACTGTCAGAATAATAAATAAAATTATTCCGGCGGCTGTTATTTTTTTCATTAGTTTTCCCTCTCTTGACTTTTTTTATATCTTGATTTTTTTATAGCAAGGGTTCAAGCGCAATAAAAGCGCGTTCGAGACTTGTCCTGTAGTCGTCGCATGATGAACCGGCTTCGACTGACAGCCTGCCATTAAAATTCGCTGAGCGCAATGCGTCGAAAAACGGCTTGTAATCATATCCGTCGCCATTTGACGGCATTACCCTCGGTGACGGCTTGCCTATATGCGAATGCCTGATATAGCCTTTGTAGTTCACGAAATCATCGAGACTTGTGTCCTCTGCCGCGACGTGATATAAATCGGCCATGACTTTTATATTCGGCACATTCGCCAGTTTCGCGATTCTTACGCTCTCATCAGTTCTGTTCATCATCGGCGTTTCGTCTTTGCGCAAGCCCTCAAGGGCGAGTATTATGCCGTATTCGTCCAGCGCCGGCGAAATAGCGTATCTGCATATATCTGCCATCTGTTCTATTACATTGTCATATTTGTCAGGCGACGGCAGTACCCTCGCTCCTCCCGCTCCCATGACAAGCGTCGACATATTCAAGTCAGACGTCGCGCTTATCAGCGCGTACATATAATCCCTGACTTTTGCGAGCGCTTCTTCTGACTGCCTGCCCGACGGGTCGTATTCCCCAGGGAACGGGTGCTGCCCCACTTCCAGCCTTATCTTGTATTTGTCGAGGGCGTTAAGGGTCGTTTCAAGGCTCGCTTTGTTCTCGTAAAATCCGCGTATCCCCCCTTCGAGATACCTGTAGCCTATTTCTTTCATCATTTTTACCGTGTTTTCGTCGGTTCCGCTGCATACTCCTAATATCATTTTTCTTTCTCCTTTGTTTGCTTTTTTTGTGTTTATAATTATTTTTTATTCCAGATTTTTCATAAATTCAAGAGAATTTTTTGACTCTGTGTAAAATAATTTATCCCCGTCGTCTACCCAGCCGGGAATTTCTGTATTTTTTATTTCTTCTGAATCCGCAAATCTGCCGACTGCGCCCTCTATAGATATTTTTTTGTTATATCCCGCCGATTTCAGGCTACCGAAAAACTTTTTATATAAATTTATTGACTCTTCACTGTCTGTTATCTGGGGATAAAATCTGTTATTATACGGGTTCGCTATGTGGCAGTGTTCGAGTATACCGCCTTTTTGGGATAATTCTGCCACGTCGTCGTTTTCGAGCGCGATGTGATATAAATCCGCGAGAAGTTTTACCCTTGGGTTATTTATCTGATTTATTATATATTCGACTTCGCCGACAGAATTTAATATATTAGTCTCTGTTTTATTTAATTCTTCTATTGCCAGAGTAAAATTATATGCTTCAGCCGCCGGGATCAAATAATCATATATAACCTGAATAATTTGCCCTGTTGCTTTTTGTCTGTCAAAACCGTTCGGAACTTTTCTTGCGCCGCCGCTCCCGAATACTACGCTTTTGAACCCGAAATCTTTCGTTTTTTCAAAGACTTCGCTTATATAAGATTTTATTTTGTTTTGATCTGTGTTATCACCTGTGAGCGATATATCCCCCGGAAATAGCACGTTTACCGCCCCGCATTTTATATTATTGTCGCCGAGAGCCGATAAAAAATCCGTTATTTCCGATTTTGCCGCCGTATATAACGGTGCAAGCGAAGTTTCTATATAGTCAAAACCTGTTTCTTTTAAAATTTTTATATGTTTTAAATTTTTATATGATATGCAGTTTCCGTAAAACATTATTATATTCCCCCGCTTTTTTATTTTTCATTATGTTTATTCTTATTTCAATTTTACACAATTTATCCTTTAAAGTCAAGCGAAATTAATATAAATTAACAGAAAAAAAGTAAGCCGTATAATTTTTTTACATTTGCGTATATATGTTAATAATATTTATATTTTATAATAAAAATACCATATTTTTATACGTGACATTTTATATTTTTTTATATATAATATAAATAGATAGCAGGGGATGCCCAATGGGCACTCGCGGACGCGCAATGCGCGCCCCTACGATTTGTATTTTTCAGGTGGATTAAGTATAATATAATTAAATTATCCCGCAGAGGTTAATTATCCCCTGCAAAATAACATTCACGCATGGAAGGATCGTGTTTTATTAAATGGAATATAAGTTAGTAAACGAAAACAAGCTTAAAATCATACTTACAAACGAAGATATGGCTTTGTTAGACATAACCCCCGAAGAAATGGATTATGACAATACCGGCACAAAACGCATTTTCTGGGAGATTCTCGACAATGCGAAACATCAGATCGGATTTGACGCGGGCTCTGAAAAATTATTTGTTCAGGTATATCCCGACAAAAACGGCGGATGCATGATGTATGTGACCAAAGACGTTCAAAAAAGCGTTAATACATATAATACATACGAAAAAAAATACAAATCCAAAGTTATAACCGGAGCAAAAAAGAAGCGGCTTTTATATATGTTCGAAAATTCAGAGATTTTGCTCGAAGCCTGCGACCAGTTAAATTTGACAGGATATACCGGCAAAAGCGATTTATACGCCGACGAAAACAGATATTTTTTATACATAGAGGACAACAAAGAACAGGCTATCGAACTTATAAGCGAATACGGAATTTTAATAAACTATCCTTTTTTCGGATTTTATTTAGATGAACATACAAAAAAAATAATATCTTCGGACGCTGTAAAAACTTTTTCGGAGATATTCAAGAGGTAATTATAATAATAAAATGGGTATTGAAACAATTCTGAATGAAAAAGAAGAACAGTGGCAGGAACTTTTGAAAGATTGTTTAAGCTGCGATAAATGCGTATTGCATAATACCAGAAATAAAGTAGTGTTCGGCAAAGGCTCTCACGAGGCTAAAATTATGTTTATCGGCGAAGCTCCGGGCGAATCCGAGGACCGCGAGGGATTGCCTTTTGTCGGCAGGGCCGGGAAACTGCTTGATAAATACATGACTTTTGCAGATTTTACGCTCGATAACGTTTACATAGCTAATATATTAAAGTGCCGACCGCCTCAGAACCGTGACCCAGACCAGTCAGAACAGGATAATTGCATTGATTATCTGCGGCTGCAGACTAAACTTATAGACCCGAAAATTATAGTTTGTTTAGGCAGAATCGCGGCAATGCGCATTATAAAACCTGATTTCAGGATAACTTCCGAACACGGTGCATGGTTCAGAAAAGGCAGTATATATATGACTGCGATTTATCACCCGTCGGCTCTGTTAAGAGATTCAGAAAAAAAAGCCGACGCTGTTATTGATTTTAAATCCGTGCGGGAAAAAGCTGTGGAACTGAGGATTTTGTAAATTATAATAAAACAAGTATAAAAGAGGCTGTTTTGACCACCCCGTCAAGCTACCGCTTGCCACCCCTCCACGGAGGGGAATTAGATAAAACGCTGAAATATCGGGAAAATTCCCCTCCGTGGAGGGGTGGCAAGCGGTAGCTTGACGGGGTGGTCTTTTTTCAACTTATATTACTATATTTTCAAAATAAAAACAAAAAGAACGCTAAAAATTTATTAGCGTTCTTTTTTATTATATAATATTATTTCGTCAGTTCGTCAAGAGAGCCAAATCTATATCCAAGAGCTTTCCATTCCTGAATAAGATTGTCTAAAATCGCCGCGTTTGTCGCCGATGTCGGGTGGAGCAAAACAACCGCTCCGTTGTGCGTCCTGTCCAGCATCTTTTTTATTGTCGCGGCTCTGTCGGGCTGGCTGTCGTTGTCCCAGTCTTTATAAGCCAGACTCCAGAATATAGTTTTATATCCGAGCTGTTTGTTATATTCTAAATTTTGTTTTGTGAACTCTCCTTTGGGCGGGCGGTAATATTTCGCCATTTTATGCCCTATAGTTTCTTCAAATAATTTTTCAAGACCGGTTATTTCTTTTTCGTACTCGTTAAAATTTTTGATATTGCACATATTTTTGTGTTTCATAGTGTGATTTGCGACTGTATGGCCTGTTTCGATCATTTCTTTTAATAATTCCGGATTGCTTTTGATTACGTTATCCAGTATAAAAAACGTGCCTTTTACGTTATTTTTATTTAACGCGTCGAGACATTTTTTCACGTTGCCGTTTTCATAGCCGAAATCAAACGTCAGATATAAAACTTTATCGTTTTTATTGCCTATGGCATAAGCCCCGTAGTTTTTTATATCGTCTAAATTAATATCAAACGACGGCTGCCCGTTATCTTTAACGGGGACAAAATACCAACTGTAATTTTTACTGTCCGCGAGTATTTCATGCGCGGAAACGCTTATAATCGCGTTTAAGACAAAAATAATCGCGGCGGCAGCCAAAAGAAATTTTGTTGTTTTTTTCATAATAATATATTACCTCGGTTTTTACTTTTTTGATTTTTATTATTCCCGGATTTAGAAATTTTAATTATAATAAATCTTTCTCTTTACAATGATTTGCGGTTAAGATATAATAAAAATAAATATTATTATATAATTATATAAAATAAGGGGAAAACATGAAAATAGAATATAAAAAAATCGACGATGTAATTTTAAACAAACTTATTGATATATACGGCGAATGGGTTAAGCAATATATCTATATCAGAGACGATACACTGCCGCTTGCGGCTATGGACGGCGATTTTCCGGCAGGTTATGTTTGCGTAACTCCGCGGGCTTTAGATTATCCGCTTGAAAATTTACAAGACGCATTTATTGAAGTTCTCGGAGTTCACGAAAATTGCAGGCGGCAGGGTATAGGGCAACATTTGATTGAATGTTGTGAAAAATGGGCAAGAAAAGCTGGCTTTAAGCAAATCCGCACTCACAGCAATAACCAAGCCGTCGAAGCGATAAATATGTGGCACAAATTAAATTATGGATTATGTCCGCATGATTATTACGACGATGAACCGAAAAAAGATGACGGCCGGGGATATTGGGTAGCGAAAATTTTATAATAAAAATTAAAAATTTACTTTTTACCCTCTTTAGTTAAAGAGGGTGCCTCCGCAGAGGCGGGTGTTTTGTTTTTTCATAACATCAAATCTTGAAAACACCCGTCACGCGGATTTGTATATAATTTTATAGTGACAAGTTCAGGTTCTCGCGTGCCACCCTCTTTACGAAAGAGGGTTTTCGGATAAAAAAATCTCCGTACACAGATGTTATACTGTTACGGAGATTTATAATATATACAAATTTTACATCAACGCAAATTTCTATTTGCCATGGATGCCGCGGCGCAGCCGCTATTCTTCGTCGTCGCTCAGATATTTCTTGGCTTCTTCTATGACTTTCGGCGATAAGGCGTTAGGCAGTTCTTCATATCTTACAAACCTGAATTCATAAGAGCCTCTCCCCTGTGACATTGCCCTTAATTGTATCGAATAAGTCTGCATTTCGCTCATGGGAACCTCGGCTTCTATAATCGTGTATGCTTTTTTGTGTTCGTGCGCGCTCTGGCCGAGAACCCTTCCCCTGCGTTTGCTCATGTCGCCCATTATATTTCCCACGATTGTATCGGGGATCGTGACTTTTAATTCGCCGATAGGCTCAAGAATTACCGGGGACGCGCCCGTCAACTGCAAAAACGCGAGCCTTGCCGCGAGTTTAAACGACAATTCGTTTGAGTCGACGTCGTGATATGAGCCGTCGAACAGATCGGCTTTTAGATTCACGACCGGGAATCCTGCGAGAACTCCCCTGCCCATGCAATCAAGCAGGCCTTTTTCGACCGCAGGGTGATAATTCTTTGGCACAGAGCCTCCGAATATGCTTTCTGTAAACGTAAGGCCGGGATTTTCGTCGCAGGGCTCAAACGTAATTTTAACGTGCCCGTACTGCCCGTGACCGCCCGACTGTTTCTTGTGTTTACCTTCGACGGCGATTTTTTTCTTGATCGTCTCTCTGTAAGCCATTCTCGGTATAGAAAACTCGACCGATACGCCGTAACGGTTTTTAAGCTTAGAAGTTATTACGTCGATATGCATTTCGCCCAGTCCGGACAAAAGAATCTGGCGGGTTTCAGCGTTATTCTCGTATCTTATAGTTAAATCTTCTTCGAGAAGTTTTGATATATTAGTAGAAATTTTATCCTCGTCGCCTTTTGCCTTGGGGATAATCGCGTAAGTCAGGAAGGGCTCCGGATAATTAATTTTGACATACTCCGTGTTTCCGGAAACAGAGAGCGTATCGTTTGAGTTAGTTGCGGCAAGCTTTGCCGTAACCCCGACGTCGCCGCAGATAAGCTCATCTACTTCGGTTTGTTTTTTGCCCCTTAGAACATATATATGCGCGAATTTTTCGTTTTGGCCGCTGTTTGCGTTCTTTAAAATCATATCTCTTTTGAGAGTGCCGTTCATCACTTTGAAATACGACATTTTCCCGAACTGGTCGGCGACTGTTTTAAACACGAATATAGCCGCCGCCCCGGTCTCGTCTATCTTTACGTCAGAAATTTTTCTTACGCCGTCTTCGTCAGGTTCGCCGTCATAAATTTTTTCGTTTATTTTATCAAGCGGGTTCGGGAAATACTTTACTATACTGTCGGCAATATATTCGATTCCGGCAAGAGTAGTCGCAGAGCCTGAAAATACTGGGATAATATTTCCGTGTTTTATTCCGGTATTAAGAGCCGTCTCTATTTCTTCGTCCGTGAAATCTTCTTCGGCGAAATATTTTTCCATAAGTTCGTCGCTTGTTTCAGCCAAAGATTCAAATAATATATGCCTGTAATCTGTGACTTTTGACTCAAAATCAGCCGGAACCGGAGCTTCTTTCATAATCCCGGCTTTATCGGGGACAAAATATTTTGATTTAATCAAATCTATATATCCCGACGTTTTGCCGTCTTCGATAAAGGGGACGAACACCGGGCATACGGCGACCCCGAATTTTTCCCGCGCATCATCGAAAATCTCGTCGAATTTTACGTTTTCCTCGTCGAGTTTATTGACGAAAAAAACTTTGGGTATTCCAGCTTCGGTCGAATAATCCACGCCGAATTCTGTCCCGACGTCTATTCCCGATTTTGCGTTTACGACAATAAGCGAGCAGTCAGCTACTCTTGCCGCCTGTTTTACTTCCCCCGCGAAGTCAAAAAATCCGGGAGAATCGATTATATTAATTTTCGCGTTTTTCCAGTTAAAAGAAAGCAGCGACGACTGTATAGAAAACCCGCGCCTTATTTCTTCGGGGTCATAATCGCTCACGGTGTTGCCGTCTGTCACTTTGCCGTGTCTTTCAGAATTTTTTGTAAAAAATAATATCGCCTCACCCAGCGACGTTTTACCGCTGTCGCCGTGGCCCATAAAGCAGACGTTTCTTATATCTTTAGTGTTTGCCATCAATAATATTCCTCCGTTAATCCGTTAATTTTATACTTGTATTTAAAAATTTATACATAATAAAGCTATTATATAATATTTTGCACGAAATTGCAATAGATTTTATATGTTTTCTTTAAATTATATTTAATAATTGGATAAATTTTTTCATGAATATAAAAAAATTAATAATTGAATAATATTTTATATTATGATAAAATATATAAAAACAATACTAAAAATACCCGGAGAAAAGATAAATAAATGGTTTACAGAATTTTTGGGAAAAGCGGCTACGGCAAAAGCGAATATTTATATGCTAAAATAAAAGAAAAAATCAGTGAAAATCCTGACCGCACGTTTGATATATTTCTTATCGTCCCGGAACAGCAGACGCTTGTTACAGAGCGCAAAATTATAGAGCGTTTCGGCAATACCGCAAATCTCAAAGTCGAAGTTCTGAGCTTTGACAGAATGTCAAACAGAGTCTCGCGGAAAACTGGGGGAATGTCGTATGATTACGCCGATTCCACGCTGAAAAAATTAGTGATGAATAAAACCCTAAGGGTTTTGGAGCCGATTTTAAATTTTTATTCAAAAGTCTCGTCAAATATGGAATTTGTCGAAAAATTAGTCAAAACAGTCGATGAGATGAAACTCGGTTTTGTTTCCCCTCTTATGCTCGAAAAAACATCGCAAGAAATTACGGTGGGTTCATCTGATCCGGATATTAATAATATTAATAAAGAAACGGCGCGTAAAATCAACGAAATCGGGCTTATATACGCGGCATACGAAAAAAATTTCAAAGGAGAAGAGGGCAAGAATAATATTTTGCGCGACGTCTCAGACGAAATGGGTTATTTATGCTCGCTTCTCGACACAGAATATATAGATTATACAGACAAGGCAAATATAAATCTTGAAAAGCGAAAATTTTTTAATAACGCAAATGTTTTTATAGATTCGTTTGATTCGTTCTCAAACGGGCAGAAAGCCGTTTTGTCGAGGATTTTTAATCAGGCTGAAAATATTTATATAACCTGCAAGTGCCTGCCGTTTGATCTGGGTGTGGAATATAATGCCGGCGCACCTGTAGGGCGCGACGACCTCGGCGCGCCGCTTATACAAATAAATGGGGACGAACGGCGTGCCGGGTCGTCACGCCCTACAGGAGATATTTCAAAGCGCGGCGAAAATTACGAAGAGGAAAATATCTTTTACAGGATTAAAGATACCTCAGAATTTATCAAAAATTTATGCAAAGACAAAAATATCGGATTGGTTGATTATATTCTCGGCGAATCGAAAAGATTTGACAATAATATTCTAAGCTATCTTGAGAAAAATCTCTGGAGAAACAAGAAAAATCTCGCGTTTTTGTCTGATGAATTTAAAAATAAGCTCGAAATTTATGAATGCGAAAAAATATTCGACGAGGCTGAAACCGCCGCTAAAAAAATATTATATTTAACAAGAGAAAAAAATTATAAATATTCTGATATTCAGATAATCGCCGCTGACGTATCGTCGTACAAGGGGATTTTAGATTCTGTTTTTGAGAAATATAATATCCCGCTGTTTATGTCAATACGCACGCAGTTAAGCACAAAGCCGCTGATGTCTATGTTATTATCGCTGTTTGACATGATTATATATGATTTCAGGTTGCAGAATATACACAGTTATATCAAAAACGGCCTGTGCGGACTGAGCTATAGAGAAATAGACGATATAGAAATATATATAACCGCGTGGCAGATAAACGGGATAAAGAGATATTTGGGCAAAGACTGGAACATGCACCCGGACGGTTATGTCGAATACGACGAGACTGACGAAAATATAAAAGAGACGCTTTCTAAAATAAACGCGACGAAACGAAAATTTATCGGACCGGTTTATAATTTTATGCAAAACCTGAAGAAATTCGAAGAGCAAACCCCCGTCAGCGGCTTTGCCGATGGCGGGACGTCGAGGACGCCGTCCCCTACACAAAAGGGGGCTTCAGTCAAAAATATCACGGTTGCGGTTATAGATTTTCTCGAAGAAATCAAGACTTACGAAAGACTTGCAGAACTCCGGAACGAACAAAAAGAAAACGGCGAGATAACAGAAGCCGCCGAAACTGTGCAGATCTGGAATATATTAATGGATTTGCTGCAAAAAATCGTGCTTGTGTGCGGCGACGAAATTGTTGACCTGAAAAGATATTCTGAATTGTTCAGGTTTATTTTAAACGATATAGATATTGGCAAAATCCCCACGTCGATAGATGAAGTCACGGCGTTAAACGCGAATTTAATGCGCGACGGGGACAGAAAATGCACGATCGTTTTCGGGCTCAACACAGATATTTTCCCGGAATCCCCCGCAGATGATGATTTGCTGGGCGACAGGGAAAAACAGATACTCAGAGAATACGGGCTTGATTTTTCTTTTGATTCTATGCAAAAATCTTACGACCAGCTTTATTATTTTTATAACGCCGTCACTTCGGCTTCGCAGTGCGTAATATTAATGTACAGAAAAGCCGATATAAACGGCGAGGCTATGCTGCCGTCTATGGCAGTAGAGAAAGTCAGGAGCATATATCCCAATCTTGAAACTTACAGGCAGGACGAAGTTTTCGGGGATATGTTTTTTAATCTCGAAGGCAAAGAAAACGGCTATATAGAAATGGGTATCACTCAGGACGAAATTTTAAAATCGGCGTTGGAAAATTATTTTTTGCAAACCCCCGTCAGCGACGCTGTCGCTGCCACCCCCTTTCAAAAGGGGGCTTCTGGATTAAAAGACGGCGAAATTATAATAGATAAAAATCTCACAGATAAATTATTTTATAATTTAAATATGTCCTCGACGAAGCTTGATTCTTATGTGAACTGCCCGTTTTCGTATTTTTGCAAATATGTGCTTGGGTTAAAATCCGAGAGCAGCCCTAAAATGCAGATGAACGACATAGGCAGGTTTATTCACAAGATTTTAGAGATTTTCATGCTTAAAATACGCGATGAGAATATAGAATTTAAGAATATAAGCGATAATTTTATAAGAGACGAAGCCGAAAAAATCATAGACGCTTATCTTAGCTCTATTATAAAAGACTATGAGTTTAAAACAGACAGGTTCAGGTATCTCTTGAGGCGGCTGAACAAGATAATATTCGAGATAATAAAAAACCTGCGCGACGAGTTTAAGACGTGCGATTTTATTCCCGCAGATTTTGAGCTTGGGGTAACTGACATCACAAATAAAGAGAAAGAAAAAGACAAACCTGATAATTCAATAAAACCTGTAGAAATAAAAATTCCCGGTAAAGGATCGCTCAGAGTTACGGGGATTATCGACAGGGTTGACATATATAAAGCAGGCAAAGATGTTTATATAAGAATCGTGGATTATAAAACCGGCGCGAAAAAATTTAATTTGTCTGATATATTGGCGGGGATTAATTTGCAGATGTTTATATATTTGTTTTCGGTATGGCATAACGGTCAGGGACGGTATGGCGGCGGCGCAGGGGACGATGGAGGAGTGCAATCCTCAGTCAGCTTCGCTGACAGCTCCTTTCAAAAGGAGCCTCTGGAACAGGAAACGGGAACAGAATCCAAACCCGAAAATATCCCGGCGGGGGTTTTATATATGCCGTCAAGAATCCCGCAATACGAAAGAAAAGCTAAAATGTCTGATTCTGAAATCCATGAAGAAAAGGGCAAAAACTTCACGCGGAGCGGGTTATTTTTACGCGACGAAAAAATACTGAACGCTATGGAGCATAATCTTGAAGGCAGGTATATTCCCATAAAATTAAAATCCGACAAGAATATAAATTTTAAAAAGAGCACGGCTTCGGGGGTTTTGGCTTCGCTTGAGCAAATAGGCAAACTTGAGCGTTATGTGACAAATTCGCTCGCGGATATAGCGTCTGAACTTTCGGCGGGTAAAGCTTATGTTCTGCCGTTTAAAGGCAAGCTTGACAGCTGCGCGTTCTGTGAAATGAAGAGAATATGCAGGTTTGAAGAAAATGACTCAAACAAAAAAAATTCGGTTTTATTTTCTCCGGATAAAGTCTGGGATATAATAGAACGGGAAATTTAAAAATTATATGCGTAAAGGGCAGTTATTCAATCTGCCCTTTAATTTTTTATATATTATTATAATTTTTGTTTAACTAAACAATTCATAATCGTCCGGAATAAAATCGAACACAGTAAAAGCAACGCCTTCCTCAATCCCCGTAAACGCGAGAATTACAGTATCTTCTTCCGGATTGCCGTTTTTATCAAGCGTTCTTATCCCCGCGAGTTTGCCATTTTCAGTAAAAATCATCATGCCGATGCCGTCTTCGTCAATATATTCGTCGTAAGACAAATTCTTTCCGTTGAATTCCGCCTTTCCGGATTTTGTATATTTTGTTTCGCCCTCAATCGCAAAATCAAAATTAAATTCATCTTCTATATAATTTTCAACCATATACATTTTCATATCTTCAAAAATTAAAAACGTCTTGCCGTCCCGCCAAATAATGCGCATCGTGCCAGCCTCATCTTCTTTAATATACATAGCCGACATACCGTTATATAGATAAACATCTACAGGCTGCGAAATTCCGTCTTCTTCAACTATTAATTGTATATAAAAATTTCCTGATGAAAACAATTTTATAAATTCCTCCGCCGCACCGCTGCCTTTTTTACTGCATGCCGTGAAAGAGCCCGCGATAATAACCGCAAGAAATAATACTAATAATTTTTTTATTCTCATTTTAATTTTTCCTTTTTTGTTTATTATTTTTATTTTATTATATCACATGATAACTAAAGTTACAATAAAAAACCGGTTAATTTTAGTTATTATAATAAAAATTTACATATTTTTGTGAAATATCTCTTGACAGAATATATTCCCCGTTGTATAATATATGCGTATATACGCAATTTGGCGTATATAGAGAATTTTCTGAACTTTGAAAATTTAATAGCCCCGAAAAAACTGATTTATAAAAAAATCAGGGACGGATGAAATCCATCCCCAACCTGTATTTTATTATTTATATATTTATTTTTAATTTTTTAATTAAGATAAGACAGAGGGTTTACCTGAACGCCGTTTTTTATAATCTCAAAATGCAAATGATTCCCCGTGCTGTAACCTGTTGAGCCGACTTTGCCTATTTCCTGCCCCTGAAATACTTTGTCCCCGTAACTTACGCTTATTGAACTTAAATGAGCGTACAAAGTCACATACCCGTCGCTGTGCCTTATTTTCACATAGTTGCCGTAAGAGCCGCCGAATCCGGCATGTATCACAGTTCCCCCGTCTGCAGCCGAAACTTTAGAGCCGTAAGGCAGCGGTATGTCGATTGCGCGGTGCCCGCCGCTGAAATAACAACTGATATATCCCCCTTTGACGGGGCGTATAAATCCGCCTGTCGGCCCCGGGAGAGGTTTGACTTTTGTCCCTACAAGCACGACTTTGTCTACCGGTTCTTTTATTGTCTCGACTTCTTTTATTTCCCTTGATACTTCGTTGTCGTTTATGTACGTAACGTCGGCAGTTATCATTTTTTCACCGTATGCGCCGTTAGTCTGGACTGTTTGCGTCCCTGTGTAGTACTGGCTCGATTCTACGTATTTTACTTCAAACGGCATATCTTCGGTATAAATTTCAGTTTTGACTTTTTTAAATAAAATCGACCCTGCCGTAGTGCTTCCGGAAGTTTTTGAAAGCCTCGATAAAACCGCGTCCTGCATATTATTATTTTCGTCTGAACTCAAAAACCCGCGCGGAATAGTATTTATCGCTTCGGGGGTAAGATCTATCGACGAACCGGCCGCTATTGACGCAATATCTTCTGAGCCTATTGACATATCTTCCGGATATTCGCCGGACATGAGCGAATTTGCGTTTATACCAGCTAACGGGACTTCACTGTCTTCTATTATATATTCGGATCCGACACTTCCGCCGCCTGAATCAGAATCAATTTCAGCCTCTGCGTTTTTGCTTTCGGCACTGTTATAAATTACACCTGCGACGACCGGGTTTTCGGGAGTATAAGTTATAATATCTTTAAGCTCGTCCTGAGTGACAACGTCGCGCTTTGCGTATTTATTTTCTATTATTTCTATTTCGTTGGCGAAGCCTATTGTTCCGTCGTCGCCTATATCGCCTGAATTTTCTTCAAGAATTTCGTTAAGCACTTTGTTTATATCGCTTGCGTTTTCTGCGGCGCCGATCAATTCACCGTCGATATAAAGCCCGTACGCCGTAGTTATCGCGTTCTGTACCTGACATGAACTATACATAAGATTATAAAGCTCGCTTTCCGAGACATAAGCTTTATTATTCGTCAGCACTATTTTATAGCTTAAATCCCCTGTAAATTCATACTGTTCACCCAAAACCGAAGATACGTTGTTTTCAAGAAGAGACACAACAGTCCCGACCGTTTCTTTTGAGTCCACGAACCCTATATTTTCACCGTTGAACGAAAGTTCAAATTCGGGCTTAAAAGAATTTATATTTAATATCATCATAACCGTAAAGACAACAGAGGCGACGGGGAGCATAAACGCGAATGATTTTTGCGCGATATATCCTATATTTTTGGACGCTTTCGACGCGTTTGAGAAAATGGCGAAAAAATCCCTGACAGATTTTAAAAAATTACTTACCGGTTTTAAGAGAACACAGACAAATCCCCATAGTTTTGCGATAAACGTGAGAAAAGCCATATATTTATCGTATGTATTATTCTCGTAAATTTCAGAGTTGCCCCTGTTTCTCCCCCAGCCTCTGGGATGTTGTGCTATCGTCGCCAGACAGGCTTTGGGCTTTCTGCCATTTTTCTCGCTTTTCCAGTTGTAATAAAAATAATACGCGTTAAAATAAGAATCTATTATGCCCAGCCCGCTTTTCTTGAATTTATCTGCCAGACGTTTAACGGGGGGCTGTGTGTTTGCGTTTGCGTTATTTTGATTTTTATTATTATTTAATTTATTACCCGGAACTTTTGGATTCTGCGCCGGTTTAACGGCAGTCACAGCCGTGGATTTTGATATTGCTTTAGACTGCGGCGGCGGCTGAGCCTGAGGTTTAGACAAATACACCTGCGAATTAGAATTGTCCCCATTTCGCCGCATTTGCGGCTGAGGGCTTGTTTTGGCGTTATTTGCCGGGGTAAATATATATAAAGTACTGTTGGGTTCGTTATTTGTCATTTGAACTTGATTTTGACTTTGACTTACTTGAATATTATTATTAAGCGGCGGCACATTTTTTGAAGACGTCCGCGGCTGACTTCGTCGGTCAAGTTCGTTTCCCGTTTGCGTTTGACTCATCAAATCAAACTCCTTTCGGCTAATTTTTTTATAACTTAATTCAAAATTCATATAAATTTTTATACGAAACAAGTTAAATCAAATATTAAACCAGTATAGAGTATAATATATAAAACTTAAAAAAGCAAGCAAAAAGCTTTAAAATTCATGATTTATAAACAGAATTTCAACAGTGCTGAAACAAGTCGGCGGCTTTTTCCAGCTTTCGGCTTATTATAACACAATATGGAAGCTGAAAAATTAATTTTTTAATCAATAAATACTGTTTATTTTAAATAATTGCTGATATAAGATATAATTTAACGGTGAAGATATAATATCCTGTGATGATTTCTTGATAAAAACAAAACAGAAATATTTATATTTTCAAAGAGGGGTATATTAAAATGTTATTGGACACAGGATTTCAAAAAGAAAAGGAGAAGTATCCAACCAAAAAACATAGCGATAATTATAATTATAAAAATAAAAAATCAGATATAACCGACGTCAGGGAAATTTTCAGGCAGACCACGCATATAAATATGCAGATAAACGCCAAAATCGAAGAGATTTCATACTGGAGGCATCTTGCCTCAAAAGCGCAGCAGGTTTTCAGCGAGGTAAATACGCGAGGCGCGAGAAAAAGCACGAGCAGAGTCGAGGAATGCGTGTGCAAAATCATTGATATAGAAGAATCGTTAAAAACAGATATGGACGATCTTATCGCATTAAAAGAAAAAGCAATGCGCATAATCGACAAAATGGACGTGCCGGAATACAAGAGCCTTCTTATACACAGATATATATGCGACAAAACATGGTACGAAGTCGCGGATTCTATGGGTTACAGCTATGTTCACATAGTAAACCGGCTCCACCCGAAAGCCCTGAAAAGAATAAGCGAGATCGCGATTGGAGCTGAGAATTAAATGGCAATATCATCAAAAAAAAGCAAAAAGGCCGAAAGTATTTTTGACATGCTGAAATTTATAACTGAATCTAAAGTGCCGGATCCTGAAGGCAATATTATCGAATTGCTGAAAAATACGGAACTGCCGGAGAATAAAATAAATATCATGTCCGCGATGCTTGCGGGGACTGCGAAAAAAGGCATGTCCGGCGACTTGAAATCGCTGGAATGGATCATAGAAATGCTCGGTTTGCGCCAGTCTTCAGAAAAAATTCCGGGATATTCGGGTATTCCGGGGTATCTTTTGGGTAAGACATACGTTGATATTTACAGGGATATAACAGAACGCCGGCATAGATTTTATGATTTCAAAGGGGGGCGCGGCTCTTTAAAATCTTCGTTTTGCGCGCTTGTCATGATAGATGAGATAATGCGCAATTCGCATTTCTGCGGGATAGCGTTGAGGCAGGTCAAAGATACGCTCAAAGACAGCGTTTATTCGCAGCTTATATGGGCTATTGATAAGCTGGGATTTTCGGAATATTTTAAATGCACTGAAAGTTCGCCCATGCAAATTACAAGAACCGATACCGGGCAGATAATTTATTTCAGGGGGTGCGACGAGCCTGTAAAAATAAAATCAATCAAGCCGCCGGGAGACATGTATATCGGAGTGATATGGTTTGAAGAAAAAGACCAGTTAAAAGGGCCGGAATCTGTCAGGAATATTTTGCAATCAGTCATGAGAGGCGGAGATGATATAATAGTTTTGTCAAGTTATAACACGCCGATAAGCCGCAGGCACTTTTTGAATTTGGAAGAAACTCATCAAAGCCCCCTTTCAAAAGGGGGCTTAGCTAACCGGATAATACATCACAGTTTTTATTATGATTCGCCGCCGGAATGGTTAGGACAGCCTTTTCTGGACGAAGCTGAATATCTAAAAGAAACCAACGAGAAAGCATACAGGCACGAATATCTGGGCGAAGCTGTCGGCGAGGGCGGGAATGTATTTGATAATGTCAGCATCAGGGAGATAAAGGACGCTGAGATAAAAACATTCGGAGCTTTATATTATGGACTTGACTTTGGATGGATCGACCCGTTCGCGTTTAATTGCGTATGCTACGATCCGAACCGCCTGACGCTTTATATATTTAATGAGCTGCACGGGTATAAAACGGCAAACAGGGATTTGGCAAAATTATTAAAGCCTTGGGGAAACTGCGATATTATCGCGGATTCGGCGAACCCGAAGGATATAGCGGATTTAAGGGGGGTTGAAATATGCGTCAGAGGAGCCATGAAAGGTCAGGGCAGCGTCCAGATGGGAATGAAGTGGCTGCAGTCGCTTAAGGAAATTGTGATTGACCCCGTCAGGTGTCCGCATACAGCCGGGGAATTTACAGCCTACGAATATGAAAAGAGCAGCGACGGCGAAATTATAACATCGTATCCCGACAAGAACAATCACCATATCGATGCGGTGCGTTACAGTATGTCAGCCGTAATCAGGAGATACGGGGAATAAAAAAATTTTTCAAAAAAAATAAAAAGATGATTATAAATGTAATAGTATGTTTGCTGGGAATGTGCTATAATAGTATCATCAAGAAATTGTCAGTCAGGGAAAACCGTGAAAAAACCGTGAATTATTATAAATTCGCGGTTTTTTATTTCGCGCAGTTAATATTTTATTAATATTTTTTTGAAAGGAAGTGATATAATTTTATTAGAAAAAAGCGAAAACTGGAAACATGGCGTATAACAATAAACTGCCCGATTATTATATTACAAAGAAAGTTGCCGAAAATGATTACAAATGGAATCCCCGAAAAAATACTATAGGCGGAAAAGCACCGGGAAAAATGATTGGCGGTGATGTGTATGATAATGGCAACGGACATTTGCCTGACGCGCCGGGAAGAACATGGTATGAAGCCGATATAAATTATATGGGCAGAAAAAGAAACACAGAACGAGTTGTATATTCAAACGACGGCTTGATATTTGTCACATACGATCATTTTGATACATTTATTGAAATAATTAAAAAAACATCTGACACAAATGAAGAGGAGGAAGAATAATGTTGAAAGAAATACCGGTAATACCAATAGATTTTAGAAACTGCGTAAGTACGGACGATATTCGAAATTTGCTGAAAGAAAATCTGAATTTATCCGAATGGGACGACGAAAATCCTGATGATTTGTTAATGCAGCTTAAAGAATTAAAGGAATGCAAGATATATTTCAAAGCAACAAATCTTGTTTCAAAAGACATATCCGGCTATATGAACCAAATGATTGACATATTCAAAAATGCCGGAAATATGTATGATAATATAAGGTTTTTTCTAATGATAGAAAGAACAAAAATACCAATAGACTTCAGAAATTGCGTAAGTACGGACGAAATCCGCGAGTTGCTGAAAAAGCATTTGAATTTACCCGAATGGAACGATAAAAAGCCCGACGATTTATTAAGGGCGCTGAAAGAATTTGAGCCAAGCAGAATATATTTCGTAGGGACAAATCTTATGCCGGATAATATTTACGGCTATATGAAGCAGATTATTGACATATTTAATAAAATCGAAGATATGTATGATAATATAATAATATATGTCAGGGATGTGATAACGATAGACTTTACTAACGCCAAAACCGTTTACGATATTCATGACATAATAAGCGACGCATTGGACTTTCCCGAATGGTACGGCAGAAATTTTGACGCTCTGTGGGATTTGCTGACAGGATATATAATTACGTATGAGATACATTTAAAAGGCACAAAAGATGTTGAAGAAGGTTCATATCTGCAGAAAATCGTCGAAATATTTCAAAAGGCAGAATCAGAATATGATGCTCATAAAATAATAATAGAATAAAAAAATTTCAAAAAAAATAAAAAGATGATTATAAATGTAATAGTATGTTTGTTGGGAATGTGCTATAATAGTATCATCAAGAAATTGTCAGTCAGGATAAAACAAGAAAATACCGTGAAAAAATCGCAAAATTTAAGCAGTGAAAAAGCCAAACAGTTAAAATTGAAAGGAGGTGATTGAAAAATGTTTACAGACGTCATAAACCGGCTGAAAAAACTTTTCGGGAAAGAGTCAATAAAAAAATCAGAGATTGAACAGGCAGAAGAACTCGGTTACGTTATCAAATATGAGGACGTAACCGAGTTTAATATTATTTCGATAATTGCAAACAAGCTCTCTAATATCGTATGCTCTGAAGTAAGCGCGGAAGTCGTTCCCGCAAATTCGGAAAATAAAAACGGGAAGATTGATTTTTTAGATAATGCGTTGCAGAAATGCGTATCTAAACTGCATTTGATTGCGGTAAGAGCGTTCGGGATAGGCGGGGTTATCTTAAAGCCCTATATTTATGACAATAAGATTTATACTGATATTATCCCGCAGAATCGATTTTTTATTATTAAACAGCACGGTGAAATTATCACAAAAGCGGGATTTATCGCCGATGTTTTCTGTGATGAGAAAGCAAAAAAGAAATATGTCAGAATCGAATATCATTCGCTTGATTCCAATAATATTTACACAATCGAAAACAAAATTGTCGCGCAAACACCCGTCAGCGGCTACGGCGCGCCGGGTGCGTCGCGCCCTACGAGTACCACCCCATTTCAAAAGTGGGCCAAAAACAAAGATTACGAAGAAATTGCGTTATCTAAAACAATCTGGGCCGACATGCCGCAGCGCGTTATTATAACTAACGTCGAACAAATGCTGTTCGCTTTTGTAAAATGCCCGTCGGACAACAAAAAAGAATCCTGCGCCGCCGGCAGCGCGATATACGGCGCGCCTATAACTTACGGTCAGGATAAACTGATAAAAATGATTCTTGATTTGCTTAACGAGATACCGGAAGAATACAAAAACAAAAAAGCGTTTATCGGCGCAGACGATTTATTATTTGACAAAGACAGCAAACTGCCTGAGAGCGGTTTATATAAACTCTTCAGGTCAGGCGGCGGGATCGACACGCAGTCTTTCTGGGAGATATTCTCTCCGGAGATACGGCACGCGTCTTACTTTGAAGGGCTGGATTATTTATTCGGGCTGCTTGAAAAAGCCGTTTCGGTAAATAAAGGCATACTTACGGATATGAATGTTTCAAACGCTACGGCTACAGCGATAAAACGCAGCACCCTCGATACGTTTTCCACTGTTTACGCTATGAGAAAAAATATAGAAGTCGCCGCGGGGCAGCTTATTTACGCATTCGGGATAATTGCGGACGCTTTTGATTTATGCTCTAAAAGCACAAAAGAATATTCGGTAAAATTCGACTGGAATTACGGGCTTCTTGAGGACAGCGCAGAGACATGGAATCAGTATCTTGAAGGATATAACGCGGGAGCGGTAAAACTTGAAGAGCTGCGTATGTATTTATTCAACGAGGACAGGGAGACTGCGAAATCGCTTATAAAACATTCGCCGAACGATGTATTCGGCGGCGCGCCGGGGGCTGCGCGCCCTACAGAAAGTATAGAAGAAAATCTATAAATTTATAAAACAGGAAAGGAGTAAAAATGTGCATGACGATTGAAAATAAAATTTATCCAGACTCTAATGATATAAAATTAGACGATAAATCAGAGCAAAAAAAAGAAAGTTTAAAAGAAAAAGCAAAATTGTCCGGCTGTGAAATGACAGACGGGCAAATTTTATTTATGCTCACTGAATTTGAAAAAGAACGGGCTTTTAATTTATATCTGCGCGAAAAGGGCTTAGAATTTGTAAACGAACGGACACGGGAGAGTATAGCCGAAGATTTCGAAAATCTGATATTTAACCCGGAAAACAAAGATACGCCGTTTGACGAGATTCTTAATTCTTTAGTCACAGATGAAACTGGGGAATTTATCTGGGATTTGTTCACGCCTGAATCGGGGAAAAAAAGCCGTCTTATGATTTACGGTGAAAATTCAGATTCGGCCGACGCTTCAAAAATACTTCCGGCGTGCGGAAATATAGATATTTCTGATTCGGCCGGAATCAATCCGTTTGATAAAGAAAGCTGGAATATGGCCGCGCAGTCGAAAATATATAAAGAAAACCCTGAGATTGCGAAATATCTGGCGGCTGCGGCAAGAAAACAGGATTAGAATGATATAGGACGCCGGAACCGGCGTCCCCTGCAATATTTTTGAAAGCCGTTTGCTTTTTAAGAAAGGATGTGATATAATTAACGAAGTTTGCAGCGAATATTGGAAAATATGGATATCCGAGCAGGATTTTAAAACCTGTGTCGCCTGCAGAAATCTCGACGGGAAAATTTTCGGAATAACCGACCGGATTCCCGAACCGCCCATACACTTGAATTGCAGGTGCAGAACCGAAGCAGTGCAAGTGGTTTTAAAAAAGGACGCGGATTATTATATAGATACTATAGTAGCATCCGGCAACACCGTATATGATAATGCCAGCGGGAAATTGCCCGGCGCGCCGTGGAGAATATGGTATGAAGCGGATACAAGAAACATCGACGGAAACAAAGTAACAGAGAGAATATTATATTCAAGCGACGGCTGGATTTTCGTCACACGTAACCATTACAGGACGTTTATCGAGATAGGGAGAAGCGACGATGTAATGTCGGAAAAATATGAGGGAATTGAATTGAAATATCCGGGTAATGCTCCCTCAAAATCTCCCGGAGAAGGATTTGAATGGAAAGGTTCCGGCGACCCAAATTCCGGGAGAGGAAATTGGTATAATCCCCAAACCGGTGAAAAATGGAATCCAGATATAGATCATAATGCCCCTATTGGTCCCCATTGGGATTATACTGATAAAGATGGAAATTCGTTTCGTGTTTTTCCAGATGGCAGAATAGAACCAAAGTAAGAAAGGATAATAATAATGATTAAAAATAATGACTGGCGTTTAACAAATCAAATGAATTATTTATACAGAAAACAGTTATTGCATATACCTTTTACACCTTATCGTAAAGGGTGGGAACACGAGCATTGCTCTTTTTGTTCAGGGAAGATTGATAATGATACAAAAAAAGCGTATTGCACAACTGACAAGTATCATTGGATTTGTGAGCGTTGCTTTAAGGATTTTAACAAAATATTCGAATGGGATATAAAAGAAGAAGCAGAAAAAAATAAAAATATGTAGGGAAATAATATGAAATGGATTACGCTTATTGGAAATGAAGAGTTTACTTTAAATTACATTAAATCGATAAAATTGAAGTAAAATAGAGCAATATACGATATGATTACAGGACGTTTATCAAAGTAGGGAATAACTATATTATGTCAACGATTTGCCTGCAAACGTAGTAAACGCTTATAGTGCTTATGAGGCTCATGGCTGGAAAGGGCAAGTTTCGGGTGCAACACCGGGGACAGGTGCCGGCGGTGGGTGGGATAATGATAAAAATCAACTATCCACAACAGATTCATCAGGAAACACAATAACATACCGTGAATTTGATATTAATAATAAAGTTCCGGGAGTTAAGCGAGACGGTGAAAGGTTTGTTGTTGGGAGCGATGGTTCAATTTACTATACTGACAGCCACTATGGTGAAGGAGACAGCTTAAATAATTTACCGGATTTTGTAAAAATAAAGTAGAGAAAGGGGATTATAATTATGAAAAACAAAATATACAATTTAAGATATGAAGATTTTATAGAAACAGAAAATGCATTTAGGAAAGATAAAAATTTGTTTGTTGCAGAAATTGACGGAAGAGAGATAAAAAATGAACAGGATTATTTTAACAAAATAAGTGATATATGCAACTTTCCAACAATTTCCAAATCGTTTGGTTCACATAATGATTGGATTGGAGATCTTGATTGGCTTGAAAAAGATAGTTATGCAATAATTATCTATAATTACAATGAATTTATTAAAGATGATTTAAAAGCTAAAAATCATATCATAGAAAACTTTATTGATTTTGTATTGCCATGGTGGGAAACGGAAGTTATAAAGTGTGTCGCAGAAGGCAAAGCAAAACCTTTTAATGTTTATCTTGTAGATGATGTGCCTGAAAGCCATCCGATAAGAAAAATACCAAAAAGCACCGTAAATCGCGCAGACAGAGAGAGGATTCGCTTAGAAAAAGAAATACTTCTTAATCCGCCCGAACCCGAAGACAGTTTGTGGAAATTTGTCAACTCAGGCATTGAGGGAAATTGCAAGTTATTTAATATTAACATATTTGATTATAAGTGGGAAAATACAAGGCAAAAGATTAACGTATTAGACCCTATATATAATCAAAAACATATAATGACTGTCTACAAAGTAAATATAGGAAAAGAAATTTTTATATTTGCGGCGGGAGAATTTAGTAACGGCGTATATGGATTTTATATAAAAGAACCGGACCCAATAGAAATAGACGTCAGAAACTGCGTAACCGCAGATGAAATCCGCGATTTATTAGCAAAAAAACTTAATCTGCCCGAATGGGACGACAACAAGCCTGACGATTTATTTAGGCTGCTGACAGGATTAGAGCCATGCGAAATACATTTCATAGGAAGAAATATTATATCTTCTAATATATCAAGATACATGAATCAAATTATAAACATATTTTATGCAGTCGGCGAAGAGTACGATATATGGATTCGTGAAATAAACGTGAAAACAATAGATTTTACGGGCTGTAAATATTTAAGCGAAGTTCATTTGCGATTGAAAGAAACATTGAATTTCCCGGATTGGTACGGGGAAAATCTTGACGCTTTATGGGATTTATTAGCGAACCGCACAAATCCGTCGGAAATCCATTTAAAAGGACTGAACGAAGTTTCACAACAGTTACTCCCAGAGATGCAGAAAATTTTAAAAGTTTTCAAAAAAGCGGAGGAAGAATATGACTATAAGATAATACTTGGATAAAATCAGGCGAAAATTTTCAAAAACAAAAAAATAATAAAAGATAATATAAATAAGAACACTCGCAAAATTTTGCAGAGGCGTTCTTTTTTATTATAAATTTATTATAATAATTTAATTTTAAATAAAAAAGGAGAAAAAATTTTATGGCAAAAACAAAAATAGCTGATTTAATCGTACCGGAGCTTTTTGCGCCGTATGTTATAAATCAAACAAAAGAATTATCTAATCTTATCAACAGCGGGATCGCCCAGAGCAATCCGCTGCTTGATTCTCTTATCGAAAAAGGCGGCAAGACAGTTAATATGCCTTTTATGAAAGCATTGACAGGTTCAGACGAAGTTTTGAGTGATTCTGAGCCGCTTGTCCCGGAAAAAATCAGCGCGGACAAAGACGTTGCGCCTGTTTTGATCAGGGGCAAGGCGTGGAGCGCAAACGAACTCGCGGGAGCTCTCGCCGGAAACGATCCGATGAGCGCGGCCGGGGAACAGATCGCGAAATGGTGGAACGTTCAGGAACAGAAAATTTTAATCGCGATTTTAAACGGGATATTTGCCGAAGCACTCGCAGATTCCCACTGCAACGACATTTCAGAAGAAGACGACGACGATGCAATCATAAGCGCGAACGCCCTGCTTGATACAAAGCAATTACTGGGCGACGCCGCGTCTGACTTAAAGGCGATCGCAATGCATTCGGCTGTATTCACGACTTTGCAAAAGCAAAATCTTATCGAATATATCCCGAATTCTGAGGGAATAGTAGAATTTCCGGTTTATTTGGGATATAAAGTCATCGTTGACGACGGTATAATCCCTGTCGATGGAGTTTACAGCACTTATCTTTTCGCCGACGGGGTTTTCGGGAGGGGCGACGGCGTGCCGGATTCGCTCACTCCCGTAGAAATGAGCCGCGACGCTCTGGCTTCGGACGATATACTCGTTTCAAGAAGGGCGTTATGTTTCGGGCAATATAGCGCTGCCCGCAGGCTCTCCGGAAGAGACGCGCGCAGGAGATATATTATCGCTGACCCCGGACGGCGTAATACCCGCAAAAACAAAAAGAAATATAGCCGCGCAGGGGCTGTCTTATGCTACTTCTTCGTTTAATTACGGCCTTTTGAGACTGTCAGACACAAAACTGCTGATTATATATTATGACAGATGCACAGTCGCAACCGTGGATTTTAACAACAAAACAGTATCTTTCGGCGCGTACAGAACTTACGGCTCAAGCCAGATTTTAGGCAACGGGATAATATTACGCGGTTATGACGAAAATTCCGCCGCTTTATTTTGCGCTGTCATGCAAAATACGGCGGGGTCGTCTCCCAACTATTTTCCCGTGGTATTTTCAATAACCGGGGATATAATATCTTCAGCCGGGACCGGGTATAATTTCCCGTATACGCATACATATATAACAAATCCGGTCAAAGTCGGAAATTCTTCAATGCTGATATGCAGTTCCGCCGGCACCCTATCTTATGCCACGCTGTTTAATTGCGAAACCGGCGCGGCTGCTATGACGACACAGGTCCAGATACCCGGAGTGACGTCGGCAATAATGCATCATACTCTGTTCAGTTACGATAAAAATAATAATAAATATATATTAATCTACGGCACTTCGGCGAATATATACGCAATTACCGTCACAGTAAACGGCAATAATATATCATTTGGCTCGCCTCAGCTTCTGGGAGCGACTTCAAGTATGGCGTTTCCGTCGGGTCAGGCATATATGCCAGCAGGACCGAACTGCTCTGACGCCGACGGGACGATCATACTTGCCGCAAATTCAGCCAGCGGCTACGGACCAGCCCGGTTTCAGATACTAAGCGTAGATTCATCGGGTATTGTGTCAAAAAGCCCGGTTCAGAATCTTCCGGTATTTAATACTAATAATTATCTTGGTTCTTCATGTTTGGCATACAGCAAAAGCGGCAAGATATATCTTACGGGAATCGATTATGAAATCAGCCCAAGGGATACATGCCTGCTGGAATTTACTTTAGACGGCACAGATGCAAATATAAAAAAATTCAGGCCGTTCCAGTCGCTGGAAATAGCCAACGAAAGTTATGCTATGACCCGTATAAAAAATTCATTTTACGAAAATCCGGATAATCCGGGAGAATTTTTATTTATGCAGTCCTGCGATTCGGCTCCCCTTGCGAATTTGACGTTCTGGTTCGGGCGCAAAACTGACTGCGTTAAACCGGATCATATCATAGGGGTTGCCATTGACCAGCCTGTGAGCGGCAATATCAGGGTACAGACGGCGGGAAAATATCTGCCGGGATTATATAATAATCTAAAACCGGGTCAGCTTTATACGGCAGGCAGCAACGGCGAGCTTGTGCCGTTCACGAATTTAGATGGCATGAAACCTCTCGGCATTGCCGCAGGGCAGTCTGATTTGCTGTTTTGGGGCGCGATGCATTTGTAGGATATTTTTATATAAATAAAATTTTAAAGCGTTTGCCGGGATTTTTTTCCCGGCAGACGCTTTTTTTATTATATTATTGCTTATTCTACTTGTTTATCTCTTTATCTATCCAATCGATTCTGGCATTCAGCCAGTCTTTCAGATACTCGACTTCGCTCTCGTATGTCCTGCGCGATTCGACGCCATCGGCGTTGGGCCATACATAAACCCCGAGTATTTTCCACCTGTCAAAATTCATCGCCTGAGATTTTTCCAAAAGCATCGCAGTCTCGTCTATTCTGGTAAATATTCTGCCAAAATAATTCGCTTTTACTTCATTCCACCGGTCTTTGAATTCTTTGGCAAACGCCTCGTCCTCAAATAATCTTGAAAACCATGCCGAATATCTCACATACCACCCTTTCGGGTCGTCGCAACCCGCATAATCTATATTTCCCGCGCCTATATCAAAATCCCAAACAGGCCCCATGCACAGTTTCCCGTCTCTTGGTTTATACATATATACGCTTGTATGAAATCCAGCGTCGACATTCTTGAAGAGCTCGTTTACTATGTACCAGTCGATAAAAGTAGACGCGTCTATATATTTTCTGTAGCCGTTCTTCGGGTCTTTGAAATTTTCGGCAAAAATAGCGTCCTCGGTTTCATTTACATAATTTGATATATAATCATAAGCCTCGACAGACATATTTTTTTCGCTTGGCTGTTTGATAGAAAAGAAATGTTCTGTGCGCCAGTTAATTCTTTTTGTCTCGAATATTATTTCGCCTTTGTCATATTTATCCGTCGAATTTACTTCAAGCACATAGCTTCCGTTTAGATCTTTTCCTGAAGTCGGGGGGATTGTCAAAGTGCCTTTTCTTTTTATTTTAACTGTCTCTTCGGTTTTTATTTTGGGCAAATCAAGCCTGCCCTTGCCGATTTTGACTTTTTCGCCTATAATATAATTGCCCATGTATTCGCCGTTGACTATTAAATCAACAAACCTGAATTTCGGCGAGAAAAACGCCCCCATATCCCTGTATAATTCATAGGCTATATAATTGCGCATCAAAGATTTGTCGGAATAATTAGCGACAAACGCCCATTTTTTCGCAGGGGCCATATCCAGAATCCCGGATTTTTCTGATATTTTTATATTATAGCTTTTCTTCGGCATACCCGACGACGAATGTCCCCTTAGTTTTATCTCTATTTCACCCGAGAACAGCCCGTCTATATAATCTTCAGAAGAATTAAGCATACTTTCGGTTATCGTCATTTCGGCCTCAAGATATTTGTTTTTGCTTGTGACATGACGGTTATTTTCGATATTTATCGAGATCACGGGCAACCCGTTGTCAAGCGGCATGACTGCGATTTCATAATCTCTGGCGGCATTTGTCTTTTCGTTAATAGCAGTAACGAGTATATTTTCGCCTTCTTTTATTATAAAACTCTCGTCTTCGATTTTAACGCCGTTTATATATAACGCGCAGAGCCTTGCGAGTTTATATGTAATATTATATTCCCCGTTTTTATTATTTCCGGGGATATATACTTTTGTAAACGAATCTTCGGAGCTGTTATAAAGCATCTCTTCGCCGTCAAGATAAACTTTGACAAGCTCAGCTTCGTCAAGATACGGCAGCGAAGCTTTAGCCGAGAGATATTCTGCGGCCTGCGTGTTTTTTTTGCGGGCGAATAATTTTATCTCGTAATCTTTGCCGGCGATCATTTTTGTTGCTTTATATGATCCGTTGAGAATATCGCCGGGAGTAAAATCAAGAATTATATAATTATTTTCGAGCGCGGTCTTGTAATCGTCTATTTTGCCCCATGAGCTTGCCGCTATGGCATACTCGCAGTCCCCGTCGAGATTTTTCCATGACAGAGTAAAGCCTTTGATTCTTATATCGCTGACTTTTAAGACTGCGCTTTCGGGCATTTTTATATTAAATGTTTTTATAGAATCCAGCGCGCCTTTATCGCCGGAATCAGGATTTAAGCTTAAGCCTGAATAAATCAAAATCAGCGAAACGAATAAGACAATTACGGCAATTACGAGAACAATTTTTAATTTTGATATAAATAACCGGGATTTTGTATATAACATGAAATAACGCTCCTGATAAATTTTATATAAATTTTAGCCTGTCGCTAATTGAAGCCCCCTTCCCAGAAGGGGGTGTCACGTAGTGACGGGGGTTGCGGAATTTGATGAAGCGAGGGGAACGACAACCCCGCCGTATTGATTGGCGTGAACTGCATGTGAACTACGTTCACATTCGTTACACGTGCGGGCGTCACCCCCCCCCTTCTGAGAAGGGGGCTTTGACTATCACCAAAAGTTATCTTAATAAAAGATTCTTCGTTTCACTCAGAATGACAGTTGGCGATTTCCTAAATTAAAATAACCGGGTTGTATTATATTATATCACATAGTTCAGAAAAAATAAATAATTTTTTTTAAATGTTAAAAAAAGTGTTGACAAAAGAAAAATTATGTGGTATTATATATTTGGAATTGCAGATATATTTCAACAATCTTGAATATAGGCAAAACTGTTGAGAGACAGTGACGCAAAGCTACAGGGTCTTAGCGCCGCAGTTATGCCGGCGAAAGACAGCCAGTTGCAAATGTAATTTGTCGAACGGCGACGGGTTGCATTTCTGATAAGTCACTTTCTTAACTGCGGGAGAAAGTGTTTTTTATTATGTTTTAATTTTATAAAGTTTACAAAGGAGAGTTTTCATGAAAAAAATTAATTGCGCATCAAACACATCAACAATATCGACAAGGAAAAAAATCGCAGGATATTTAATTTTCTCGGCTTTGATAATTTTAACGGTTATATTATCTGCTATTATTGTTATAGCGGCGGATGATATAATCAAAAACGAAAAAGCCCAAATGGATTTTACAGATTCAAACGCTACAGGAACAGTAAAAATAAACGTAGTCGCGAAAACAGATAAAAAAGTCAAAGTTTCGATAGACAAAGGCGACCTGAAATATACTTATGATTTAAAGGGCGACGGCAAAATAGAATCTTTCCCGCTCCAGTGGGGAAACGGCGAATATAACGTAAGAGTTATGATACAGGCAAGCGACCCGACAAAATATTCGGTCGCGCTGACCCAGAAATATAAACTTGAATTAAAAGACGAAAAAGCCCCGTACATGAACGCAAATCAGTTAGTAAATTATAGCAAAGACTCAAAAGTCGTAAAAAAAGCGGCTGAACTGACAAAAAACTGCAAAACCGAGCTTGAAAAAGTAGAGGCTATATATAAATTCGTAATAGACAGCTTAGAATACGATTCAAAAAAAGCAAATGAAGTTCAAGCCGGTTATCTCCCGTCGGTTGACGCGATCGTAGATTCCAAAAAAGGAATATGTTTTGACTATGCCGCAGTTCTGGCCGCAATGCTGCGCTCTCAGGGGATCCCGGCGAAACTTGTAATGGGATACGTAAAAGTCCCGGATCAAAAAGACCCGGTTTATCACGCATGGAACGAATTTTATCTTACTGATAAAGGCTGGTTCAAAGTCAACGAGATGAAATTTGACGGCAAGAAATTCGAGAGGGTTGACCCCACGTTTGACTCTTCGAATAAATCAAACAAATCCGTAATAAAATTTATCGGCGACGGCTCGAATTATTCAAAGAGCTGGGAGTTTTAAATTGCGGTTGCGGCAAAATATTTATTAAATCAGATTTTATCAAATAATTGATATACCCCATACCTCATCTCCTTTTCTCAAAATGCTGCGTTGCGTAAGCGACGCGGCATTTTTCGTTTTGTTTTGTATATAAAATTTCCGCATAAAAAATTTCTTATATATTCGCATAAAAAAATTTAAAAAACCTATTGAAATTATGTTTTTAATGTGATATAATAGACAAGTCGTCAAAATTTTTGTTTATAATTTTAAATTTTATAATTAATAAATGAGGTGTAATCAAATGAAAGATAAAATCCATCCGGAGTATTATGATGTGACAGTAAGATGCGCATGCGGTGAACAAATAGTCACGCGGTCAACAAAAAAAGACATAAAAGTCGAAATCTGCTCAAAATGCCATCCGTTTTTTACGGGCAAGCAGAAATTTGTAGACGCGGGCGGAAGGGTCGATAAATTTAAGAAACGTTACGGCAACGCGTAATTATTTTATTAAATTTAGCTGACGTTTTCAATTCATACTGTCACAATTTTTAATTTGATTTATATATCAGATTGATTTGCGGCGGTATTTTTTTATTTATGAATTTATGATTGAATAATTAATTGATTGATTGATTGATTGGAGAGTGGTAATAGTTATGACGGAAATAATAAACGAAACACAAGATAAAGCAATATTGATAAGCATAGCCACGCCGGATATTTCTGAGAGCGAGTGTATTATTTCGCTTGACGAGCTTGAAAGGCTGGCTGACACAGCCGGGATTTCTCCCGCTGCCAGATTATATCAAAACAGAACGTCGCCCGAACCGGCGACTTATATCGGCAAGGGCAAATTAGAAGAAGCGAAAAGTATAATTCACGCAAATGATATAAATATCGCGATTATCGACGGCGAGCTTTCGCCCTCGCAGATAAAAAACATAGAGGATTTTTTAGATATAGAAGTCATCGACAGGACAATGCTGATTCTTGAGATATTCGGGCAGCACGCCCACACAAGCGAAGGCAAGCTTCAGGTCGATATAGCGCAGCTGAGATATACCCTGCCCCGCCTGACAGGCAAAGGCAAAGCAATGTCGAGAATCGGAGGCGGAGGCGTAGGCGGAGGCGGCACTGGAGGTACCGGCGGCGCAGTTGGCGGCGTAGGCGGAGCGCGAAGGGGAGCGGGCGAAACCAAACTCGAAATCGAGCGCAGGACTATAAAATCAAATATCGCCGTACTTGAAAAAGAATTAAAGCAGCTTGAAATATCAAGGGGCGTAATGCGTTCGCGCAGGGAAAAAACGGGGATTCCGAATATTGCGATCGCGGGATATACAAACTCAGGCAAATCGACCCTGTTGAATTATCTCACAAATGCCGGAATACTCGCCGAGAATAAGCTTTTTGCAACGCTTGACCCGACAACCAGAAGATTAAAACTGCCGAACAGCAGCGAAGTTTTATTGACTGACACCGTAGGGCTTATAAGAAAACTGCCGCACCATCTTGTCCGGGCTTTTAAATCAACGCTTGACGAGATAAATTACGCCGATATAATCCTGCTTGTCTCTGATATATCAGACCCTGAGCATCAAAATCAGCTTGAAGTCGCGAAATCGCTTTTAATCGAGATGGGAATAACAGACAGGCCAATAATCGCGGTTTATAATAAAATCGACATGGCGCAGACTTCCAGTGATTCAAATGAACGGGACGTCGAGGACGCCGTCCCCTACGTTGGCGCCGAAAATGACGCCGACGTATATATATCCGCTAAAACCGGCGATGGTATAGGCGATCTTTTGCAGAAAATACAGGAAGTGCTGGAAAGCCAGAGAAAATCCGTGATTTTTGCTTTCCCGGTCCGTGAATTAAACGGCAAAGAACAGGGATATATAAGTTATCTGTATAAAAACGCTTCTGTTTCAGATATAGAATACGGCGAAGAATTTACTACTGTCAGGGCAGTTGTGGACATCAAGACAAAAAATATGTATGAAAAATATCTGACAAGATAAGAATATAAGAAAAAGTAAATTAGCTGTCCCCAGCTTAAAAGCGGACAGCTAATTTAAATAACAGCTAATTTTGAGCCAACCGTCTTACGGTTCGCTATCTGTCTATTATTATACAGCAAAAAAATACAGATGTCAAGAGAACACAAAAATTTTTTTGCGTTCGCTTTAATATATTTATATATTCTCAACGGATTATCCTCAGGCGGGTTAGTGCGCCCGCCCGAAGAAACTATCCGCCGAGACAATAATAAAAGGCGCGGGCGGAAAAACCACACGTCGCCTTTAAACTTCTCTTTTTAAGCACAAACTGAAAAATACATCTTGACTGCACTAACACAATGATGTATAATAACATTGTGCGGGTATGGAGAAATTCTCATGTGTATGGTGGGTTTTGCACCTATGCATGCCGCAGAGTGCTGTTTTCACTTCTGCGGATGCCCGCATTTTTATTATCTCTCTGAGGTTATTTTAGCATATATTTTCCTGTTTGTCAATAGATAATTTGACAAAATTTATCAAAGGATATAATATAAAACAAAATGAATCTGTTTTCGTTGTTTTTAATTGCCGTGGGGCTTTCTATGGACGCTTTTGCCGTGTCTGTGTGCGCGGGTCTGACTATGTCTAAGCCATATATAAAAAAATCGGTTATCATCGGATTATATTTTTGTGTTTTTCAAGCCGCCATGCCGCTTATAGGCTATATTGCCGCATCACGGTTCGCCGACGCGATTATTGCTTATGATCATTGGATAGCGTTTATTCTGCTCTGTTTTATCGGCTTAAAAATGATTATCGAAAGTTTCAAATTCAAAAAAGAAAAACAAAGCGGCGAAGAATTTTCTTTAAAGCCTGCGCGAATGCTTTATCTCTCTGTTGCGACAAGCATTGACGCGCTTGCAGTAGGCGTATCGTTTGCTTTTTTGCAAATCAATAATATTGTTCCGGCTGTTTTTTTCATCGGGATTATAACGTTTTTATTTTCTGTGGCAGGCGTAAAAATCGGGAATATATTCGGCGCGAAATTTAAGCCGGCGGCTGAATTTGCCGGGGGTATTATATTGATATTGATTGGACTGAAAATATTGCTTGAGCATACGGGGGTTATATGAATTTTGTAGGGACGACCGAGGGCGGTCGTCCGCCGAATATGATTTTACGTCGGTTTTATATTTGCGGAACGTCGAGGGCGACGTTCCCTACATTTGGCGAAAAATTTTTACATTATAGTTAAACAAGTTATAAACCACCCCGTCAAGCTAACGCTTGCCACCCCTCCACGGAGGGGAATTGCATGAAAATCCGGCGTTTTGTCTAATTCCCCTCTGTGGAGGGGTGCCAGTAGGGCGGGGTGGTTTTCAAGTAGAATTACATTAATACAAAAAAATAAAAAATCAAGGGCGGGAAAAATCCCGCCCTGCGTTTTATATTTTTTATTCACGCAATATATCTATTCCCCGGCTTTTACAGAACTTATAGCCGCCTGAGCCGCCGCAAGTCTTGCTATCGGGACCCTGAACGGCGAACATGACACATAAGCTAATCCGGCGTTATGACAGAATTCTATCGACGACGGGTCGCCGCCGTGTTCTCCGCATATACCAAGTTTTATATTAGGCCTTGTCTTTTTGCCCAGCTCTACAGCCATTTTTATCAGTTTGCCGACGCCCGACTTGTCAAGCCTTGCCGTCGGGTCGGCTTCAAATATTTTCGCGGCAAAATAATCGTCGAGTATTCTGCCCGCATCGTCGCGGCTTAATCCATAAGTCATCTGCGTCAAATCATTTGTGCCGAATGAGAAAAATTCAGCTTCGGTCGCAATCTCGTCGGCGAGCAGTGCCGCTCTGGGTATCTCTATCATTGTTCCGACCTGATATTTAAGATTTACGCCTGCTTTTGCTATTATCGCATTTGCCGTTTCTACTATTATTTTCTTAACGAATTTTAATTCTGTCAGATCGCAAATCAACGGTATCATAATTTCAGGTATTATATTTAACCCTGTCTTTTTATTTACGTTAATCGCCGCTTCGATAACGGCTCTCGTCTGCATTTCGGCGATTTCGGGATATGAAACAGCCAGACGGCAGCCCCTGTGACCCATCATCGGGTTAATCTCATGCAGGGAACTTACTATTGATTTAAGCTCGTCGGCCGTGATTTTTAATTCTTTTGCCAGAGCCGCAATATCTTCTTCTTTGGTCGGCATAAATTCATGAAGCGGCGGATCTAAAAATCTTATAGTGACCGGATGGCCTGCCATTGCTTTAAATATGCCCTCAAAATCGCTTCTCTGCATTGGGAGAAGATTATCGAGCGCGGCTTTTCTCTGTTCGACTGTTTTTGCCACTATCATTTTTCTGAACGCTGGTATCCTGTCAGGCTCAAAAAACATGTGCTCAGTTCTTGTGAGGCCTATGCCTTCGGCTCCAAATTCCACGGCTTTTGCCGCGTCAGCCGGAGTATCGGCGTTCGTTCTGATTTTGAGCGTCCTGTATTTATCGGCCCACGCCATGAATTTTCCGAAGTTGCCCGTAATTTCAGCTTCAACAGCCGGGATTTTGCCTATATAAACATTTCCTGTCGAACCGTCGAGTGAAATATAATCGCCCTCGTTTACTTTTTCGCCATTGATTACAAAATATTTATCTTCCTCGTGTATATCTATATCGCCGCACCCAGCGACGCAGCATGTCCCCATGCCCCTTGCCACAACAGCCGCGTGGCTCGTCATGCCGCCCCTGACAGTCAAAATACCCTCGGACGCGTGCATTCCCTCAATATCTTCCGGAGAAGTTTCCAATCTTACAAGAATAGCCTTTTCTTTTTTATTGTTTACGGCTTCGCATGCTTCTTCAGCCGTGAAATAAACTTTGCCGCAGGCGGCTCCGGGCGACGCGGCAAGCCCTTTGCCCGCAGGCTTAGCCGCCTTTAACGCCTTTGCCTCAAACTGAGGGTGCAATAAAGCGTCTAATTGCTTGGGCTCGACTTTCATAATCGCTTCTTTTTCCGTGAGCATTCCCTCACTGACCAAATCGACCGCGATTTTTAAAGCGGCGGCGGCGGTTCTCTTGCCGTTTCTTGTCTGGAGCATATATAATTTTTTATTTTCTATCGTAAATTCCATGTCCTGCATGTCTTTATAGTGCTTTTCAAGTTTGTTCGCGATTTCGACAAACTGATTATAAGCGTCGGGCATGACCTGTTTTAACTGATCTATGCTTTGCGGGGTCCTGATCCCTGCGACAACGTCCTCGCCCTGAGCGTTCATGAGAAATTCGCCGTATAATTTATTTTCGCCGGTCGACGGGTCGCGCGTAAACGCAACTCCTGTTCCCGATGTTTCGCCCATGTTGCCGAACACCATTGCCTGAACGTTTACGGCAGTCCCCCATGAGCCGGGTATATCGTTTAATCTTCTGTAAGTGATAGCCCTCGGATTGTTCCATGACCTGAAAACGGCTTTGACAGCTTCGAGCAGCTGGATTTTAGGATCAGCCGGGAAATCAAAGCCTTTTTTCTCTTTAAAATATTTTTTATAAACTTTGACTAATTCTTTCATATCGTCCGCGTCGAGTTCAATATCGTTTTTCACGCCTTTTTTCTCTTTTATTTCGTCGATAAACTTTTCAAAAGAGCTTTTCGGCACTTCCATTACAACATCTGAAAACATCTGGATAAATCTGCGATAAGAATCATAAGCGAACCTGTCATTATTCGTAAGTTTCGCGAGGCCAACTACTACTTCGTCGTTTAATCCGAGATTTAAAATAGTGTCCATCATGCCCGGCATAGACGCTCTCGCGCCGCTTCTGACCGAGACTAACAACGGGTTGTTTATATCGCCGAAAGTTTTTGCATTAATTTTTTCCATTTCTCTTATATAACCCTGAATTTCAGCCTCGATTTCCGGGGCTATTTTTTCGTTGTCCTCATAATATCGGGTACACGCTTCCGTAGAAATCGTGAATCCCTGCGGCACGGGCATTCCCAGAATCGTCATTTCGGCAAGATTTGCGCCTTTACCCCCGAGAAGTTCTTTCATTGAGCCGTTTCCCTCGCTGAATAAATATACATATTTTTTTGCCATATACTAAGCTATCCTCCTAAAAAAATCATCAATATTTTATTTTATATTTGCAACGTTTAATTATAACATAAAAAAAAACATATTTATACAATAAATTATAATTTTTACAAAAAGTTTATAGTTTTATGAGAAAAAGCAAATTAGATTATTGATTTACGTAAATTTTTTAGTATAAAAGCCCTCTTTAGCGGCGAAGCCGCGTAAAGGGGGTGGCACGAAGCGCCGGGGGATTCCGGATTTGATGTCGTTTGGTTCGGACGTAATCACCCGTCACGCGGACTGACGCAATTTTACAAATCCAATGCAGTATCTCGCGCGCCACCCTCTTTTGCGAAAGAGGGCTTTTCGCTGATTTCTTAGGTTTTCTTCATTTTTCTTCATAAATATTTTTTATGCGAACGCCATAATTTTAATACGCGCACACCGGGGAAACCAAGCGTTGCTTTACAGATTGGTTTTACGGGAGTATAATATCACTTGTACATGTACAGTAAATATTATAACAATAAAAAAATTGGCAGGTGAGTTAAATTTGAACGGAACAAATATAATTAATTTTAAAAAGGCGGTTGAATATATGAACATTATTAAATTCGGAGCGAATATATCGCGTCTGAGAAAAGAGCGCGATATGCCGCAGTCAAAGCTCGCGGATATATTAAACGTCACGCGGCAGGCTGTGTCAAAATGGGAACGGGGCGAGGGTTTCCCCGATATTTCGATTCTGTGCGAGATAGCAAATATCTTCGGCGAATCTGTAGACGCGCTGCTCAACGCGGGCGAAGCTTCAGGCAACGAAGCGGCGATTTTGAGTTCTGTCACGAAGAATCAGGAGATAGCAAAAGAAGTATTCGACGATAAAAACATAGTTCAGGATATTATAAATATCGCGCCGTATCTCAAAGTTTCGACGTTATCTTCTATTGCTGAAAAACTGGCGAAGCATAATATAAATATAAGCAAAATAATAGAACTCGCTGAATTTATGAACGATGAGAGTATTATTAAATTATTCCAGAACAGCGACCTTGATAAATTAGACGATGAGCTTTTGAACAGGCTGATACCGTTTCTTGACGAAGATTCCCTTTACGTGCTTCTTGAAAGATTTATGAACGGCGAAAATAAATTAAACTTCCGGAATTATATAGACTATTCGCTTTTTCAGGCGGCATGGATGCAGGGCGTGATGGATTGATTAGAATATAGACCACCCAGCGTCTGCGGACGCACCCATCCAAAGAGAGGAATAAAAATATGCCCGGAATATTGGCGAAATTCCCCTCCGTGGAGGGGCGGCGCGAGCGTAGCGAGTGACGGGGTGGTCGGAATTCGCATTCAGAAAAATTTATATTTAGGATTAGGAGGAATTAACAAATGGCAAGCGTAACAATGAAAAATGTATATAAAGATTACACAATGTTTGGCGGCGTTATTGGGGTTTCGGACTTTAATTTAGAAATAAAAGACGGCGAAGTGATTGTTTTGGTCGGGCCGTCGGGCTGCGGCAAAACCTCGGCTTTGTTTATGCTGGCGGGGCTTGAGGAAATCTCGAAAGGCGAGGTATATTTCGACGACAGGCTGATAAACGACGTCCACCCTAAAGACAGGGGAGTCGTTCTGATGTTCCATAATTGTGCTTTGTTCCCGTATATGACGGCTTTTGAAAATATAGCGTTCGGATTAAAACCTACCGACATGTCTGCCGAAGAAATATCAGGAAAAGTCTATGAAGTCGCGAAAATTTTAGCCATAGACCACTTGCTTAACCGTAAACCGGATAAATTATCCGGCGGACAAAAGCAACGCGTGGCATTGGGACGCGCTCTGGTTCGCAGAAACGAAGTCGTGTGCTTAGACGAGCCTTTATCAAATTTAGACGCGAAACTGCGGGATTCGATGAGATCGGAACTTATAAGACTGCATCAAAAATTTAAAACGACGTTTATATATGTAACCCACGACCAAGCCGAAGCTATGGCGATAGCAGACAGAATAGTGGTTATGAAAGAGGGATTTATCCAGCAGGTCGGCACTCCCGAAGAACTTTATTTTCACCCTGTCAATCTTTTTGTCGCGGGATTTATAGGCGCGCCTCAGATGAATTTAGGCAACGTGAAAGTGAGCGGGCAAGACGGGGATATTTATATAAATCTCGGCGATATTAAAATAAAACTGCCGGAGAACAAAGCCGACAAAGCAAGCGCGTATATCGGCAAAGAAATTATTGCGGGGGTTCGGCCGGAAGATATGTACGAAGACGGCGCGGGTATTTTTGACGTGCCAGTTGAAGTCCGTGAGTTTCTGGGCGACAGGGTTTATCTGCACTGCTCTGTCGGAGGCGATACGCTTACAGTCCGCGTATCGCCGGACTGCAAAGCCAGAGCCGGAGATATAATCAAACTCGCCGTAAATCCTGACAAGATCCATCTTTTTGATAAACAGACTGAACTCGCGATTGATTAGATTGGATTTGATTTTTTGATATGAACTTTGGGTTTAGATGAAAAAGCCCCCTTTCCGCGACAGCGGGAATAAAGGGGGTGGCACGAAGTGACGGGGGATTGCCGGATTTGATGTTGTTTGGCTGAATCCCACCGTCGTCTGCGGACGGCACCCCCTTTTGTGAAAGGGGGCTTTTTCGGGGATTTTTTACGTCATATTTTTAATATTTCACTACATCTGTCAATACGCCTCTGACCGCAAATCGCATGTCGAGCCTGACGTCGTTTATGCAAGTCGATAACGTGATTATTTTGGAATTTTCGTCGAGTATTATATCTTTTTGAAAAACGCTGCGCTCTTTTATCTCATATAAAAATTCAACATATTCTTCGTCGTCTTTGAAATCTGTCTGTATATATCCTGACTTCGGGTCTTCTTCGCTGACAGAGAAAATTTCATAATAATATATCGCTTCCTGAGTAATAAGTTCTATTATGCCGTGTGTGAAATAATCTTCGCGCGTGCTGAAATCTATCAGCGGCTGAAACATCGAGTTATCAAGCATATTATGCCCGTAGATTAACAAATTGCGGTTTTCTGAAATATCTTTGCCGTTTCTGTAATCGGCGAAAATAGCCCCGGAATTAGAATGCTTTTTTTCAAAACTATGGTTTAAATAATACTCGTTGTCTGTTGCCTGGACAACAGGATAATCTATCGTAGTGAAACTCACTTTTATCCAGCAGTATAAATCCGGGTTTATATCCAAAAGTTTTTTGTAGTTTTTAGTAAATATATTATCAGTCCGAACAGGCTCAAGAAAATCTGTCGTTTCGCCGTTTTCTTTTTCGGTTGAGTTTAAAAATTCTTCTGTTTCTTCTTCTGCTATGTTGTTTATGTTGTTTTCAAACAACGATGCGTCCGTTAAATTATTATTATATTGATATTGTCCGTGCGTTATTTCTGTTACATCAGCAACATTTTCGTATAGAGTAAGCGAGTGTAGATACCATGCGGCAAACACAGTTCCAGCAATAAAACCAATCGTTATAATAACAGCGGCGGCCGTATTCATATAACGCCTGATATTTTTAGGCATGTTTATATTATTTGACAACCGTGATTTGTCTGTATAATTTTGCGGGATATTTTCATCATCAGCTTGCGGACGCGCAATGCGCGCCCCTACGGTCAACGCTAATTCCGGGTGCGAAATATCGGGGGTTTTCAACGCCTGTTTTAATAATAAATCTATATCGTATTTTTTATTTTTATTATTGCTGCTCAAATCCAAATTCAATCAATCCTTTCTCAATAATTTTTCTCGCGTTAAACAGCCGGCTTTTAACTGTGCCTTCGGGTATTCTTAAAGTCAGGGCGATTTCAGACACGTCTGTTTCCATAGTATAATATAAAATAACCGGGATTTTAAGTTTTTCCGGCAGGTTTTCAACTAAATTTTTGACTGCCTGGATTTCTTCCTGTAACGTAAATTCTTCTTCGATATTTATCTGGCCCGCGATATTATCTCTTGAATCTTCATAATCAAGTAATTCAACAGGCGCAATCCGGTTGCGGCGGGCATATTTGCGTCTCCATGTTTTCCAGATATATAACGCAGTCGAAAAGAGAAAACTCTGAGGGTTTCCAGACCCGTTTATTTTAAGCGGCTGTTCAAAAATTTTTAAAAACGTCTCCTGAAATAAATCGTCGGCGTCATCTTTGGAATATGTGAGGCTTCGGCAGAACTTGTAAACCGAATCGCCGTATTTATCCGCCAATTCCGCAAGTATATCATGCGTTGATATTTGATTTTCCTGTGTGTTTGTGTTTTTTCCTGCGCGCAATATATCCAAAACAGCCTCCTTTCTCTTTTCCGAAACGAAATCCCGTATGCCTGTTAATAGCCGCGAAAAATAAAACGGTTCACTTTTTTTTAGATTTTTTTTAGATAAATAATTTTATATATAGTGAAACAACGTTTAAATATAAGCAAAAGCCCCCTTTTGAAAGGGGGATAAGCGACGAAGTCGCAGGGGGATTGCGGAATTTGATGTTGGTTGGGGGACGCAATCCCCCGTCAGCGGCTCCGCCGCTGCCACCCCCTTTCAAAAGGGGGCTTTAATGCATATTTTTTACGTCTTACAAATACTTCATCAGAGTTTTTTGCAGTTTATCTATTATTTTATCCCTGAAATAGAGCGGCTCAAGGACTTCCGCGCCGTAATTAAAAGATAATATATAGCCATACAGCCATTCGTCTTCCGGAAATATACCCCTGATTATAAAATTGCCGTTTTCATCTGTTTGTATGTTTTCTTCGTCAAATTCGTCGAAAACCCTGTGCGCATGTGAAACGTCTACCCATAATTTTAAATCTACGTTATTTTTGGGATTTGGAGAATCTGACGAGCCGGAAGAGCTTAAGTTTTCTCCGGTTGTTTTTATTTCTTTTATAGTACCGTCGGGGTCTTCCTGCTCTTCGTAATAAAACTCGCCTGATTTATCGTCAAGCGTAAGCGTATTTGAAATATTAAACTGGAATATCTCAAGCTCGGTTAAATCCGCGACTTCAAAATTGCTTTCTCCAGACGAAACCGAGGGGTTTTTAATGCGCGATATTTTAAAAAGCCTGTAATCCCTGCGCATTAAACAAAAGGCTTTTATATACCATGCGCTGTGCTTGAACCATAACTGCATAGGATAAACGGTCCTGTGGGTTTTTTCGCCGTTGGTGCTAAAATAATCAAACGAAAGGCATTTTTTCTCGAATATTGCCGATTTTATTATATTAAACTTTTCTTTGCCATTAACTGTCCAGTCTGAAAAATCAACGTCTATCCAGTTTATGACGTCTTTGTTAAATATCGCGCTAAGTTTTTTCAGCACATTATCGGCGTTCACGTATTTTAACGCCCTGAAGCTTTGCAGGGCGAACACTATCTCGTTTTGCTCATGCTCTGAAAACGCCGACCTGTTAATCAAAAAATTTTCGAGTAATTCAATCCCGCCGCCCTTGCCTTTATTCGCCGATACGGGAATCCCCGCGGTGTTTAATATCTCAACGTCCCTGTAAATAGTCCTCTGCGATACTTCAAAATGATCAGATAATTCTTTCGCGGTCATTTTTTTTCTGTCCATGAGAATATACACCATTTCAAAAAGCCTGTTTATCTGCATAATCTTTATACCTCGATATTATGATTTTATGATTTTTATGTAGCGATTATTAATCGCCCGTGATTAATAATTTTATATTATCTTAAATCCGCAGGCGATTATTAATCGCCCCTACGGACATACCCGCATGTCTCGATAAAATTTTGTCCCTGTTCGGATAATATCCAGTTTATCAGCATTGCCGTGTTTTTACTTTGCGGCCCGGCTGTGACTGCGTAAACGTCTACAGTAAAGGCATACGCGCCGTTCCTTATATTTTCAACAGTAGGCTCTGTTCCGTCAATGGCAAGAAGTTTTATATTATCATTAGATCTCATACCAGTTGCAAAATACCTGAACGAATACCCGATCGCAGACGTGTAATTCCTGTATTCTGCGACCTGATTTATTATCCCGCCCATGCCCGCCGCATATTCTTCGCGCAGGGGCGCGGGAAGTTTTTTGTCTTTCATAATCATTGCGAGCATTACAGTCTGGCTCCCTGAATTTTCGGGGCGCTGGAACGGCATTATTTTCTCAGATTTGCCTCCGACTTTTTTCCAGTTGGTGATTTTTTTCTGATAAATATCCTGTATCTGCTCAAGAGTTAAACTGCTCACGGGATTATCTTTGTGCACGAAAAACACAAAAGCCTCTTTTGCAATCGGCGTAAGAGTAAACTCTACGCCTTTTTCTCTTGCCGACTGTATCTGCTGCTGCGAGGGCTGCGCGCCGAATAAAATATCGATCTCGCCTCTTATAAGCCGCTCGTAGGCATTGGCTGTCGTCGTGCATTTGACATAATTTTCGGCAGTTATTTCGTCTAATCCTTTATATAATTCCTGGGCTATCGCGCCGTAAACGGGATAAGCCGCCGTCGCGCCGTCAAGTTTCGGATAATCTTCTGTAAACGTAATATCCGGAGTTTCATTTAAACTCTTTAAAAAATTATTTCGGCTAAAAGGCTGGTAATTCCAGAAATCAACTTCGTCCCCTACCCGTTCGGCGTTATAATCATATCCGCCGAGAGTATTTATGCTTTTTATATAAAACTGCATACCTGATATTCCGCATAATAAAATAGCTATCGCGGCATAAACAATAAATCTTTTGTCAAATATTATTTTCTTGTTATTGCTGAAACGGGTAACAAAAGCAATTATCGCGGCAGTTAAAACGGCTCCGCCGTTTATAACGGGAAAAAGGCTGTAATTCCCTATAAAAGCGACAAAAAAATTCACGCCGATATAAGGCATAGCGAGAAATATATAAATACCGATCAAGTCATCGTTTAAATTATAATTCGATAATCCAAATAAAATTATCCACGAGATTATATAATAACAAAACGCTATTAATACAGGCAAAAATATATCCGACGCTTTTTCCGGAAATCTGGCGAATTTAGCATATAAAAACCAGACGCTCAGTAAAAATAAACTCGATATAATAATAGCGGCAATAAGTCCCCTGCCGATAACATACCCGACGATAAACCCGATACTCATTAATACGGGAGTCGCAAGCAACGCCATCAGGATTGCTATAATATTATATTTTCTTAAGCTCATAAAATTAAATCTCCCCGTATTATTCTTTCATAGCGGCAAAGCAAACTCTCTCTTCCCTGCCCTCTTTAGTAATATTTTGTCCGGTACAGTCAAAATCATAAAATATTTTTATATCTCCAAAACCAGCCGCCAAAAGAGTCTCTGTCAGAAATTCTTCGCCGTAATATTTTTCGCGTTGATTTTCGATATATCTTTTATATCCCCCGTCCGGCTGCCTCACAAAAAAAGTCAGATAAAAATCGCAGGTTTTATTTTTTTTGTTATAATTATTCTGCCATGAGCAAAAAATATTTTTTTTCTCAAGCACAAAATTATTTCTGGCGTATATAACTTCAAATTTATATTTTGAGTTTATATCAAAAATAAACAGCCCGCCGGGATTCAGATAATTATAAACCGACATAAAGCATTTTTTTATATTTTCCTCGTCCTGAATATAATTCAAACTGTCAAAACAGCATATTATTGCGTCAACCGTGCCGTAAAGCTCAAAAGAGGACATATCCTGATTTATCCACAAAATATTATTTTTATTTTTAGCCGCGGCGACAGAGAGCATTTCGTTTGACAAATCCAAGCCCGTCATGTCATATCCCCTATTGTCAAGTTCAATCGCAAGATTGCCCGTGCCGCACGCCAAGTCCAAAACCAGCCCCGGTTTTTTTTTATAGATTTCAAAAACGTTCTCTATATAATCCGCGACTTTTTTGTAATTGGCGTTATAATTTAAAATATCATAATATTTTGCGAATATCCCGAATTGATTATGATTATCCAGATCCATTTTTATTTCTCCGCGTTTTCGAGCCTGTCGATGACAATATTATATCCGCCGCTGCCGTATTTAAGGCATCTGTTGACCCGGCTTATCGTCGCTGTGCTCAGTCCTGTGATTTCTGAGATTTCATTATATACTATACCGTTTTTAAGCATTTTTGCCGCCTTTAATCTTTTTGACATTTCACTCACTTCAGCGACTGTGCATATATCGTCAAAAAAACTATAAAACTCCTCGATATTTTCGAGTGACATAACCGCATGAAACAAATAATCCAAATCATCGCTTTTTATTTTTTCAATCATTTAATTTTAATCCAGCCAATCTTTTTTATTTTTATATATTAATTTTATATTATTTTTATATATTTTTCAACAGTAAAAAGTTAAAAATAATACCGTTTGTTTATTTTTTTATTTCGCCCGCTTGATTATTTTGTGTATATATTTTTGTATATAGTAATCTGTGTATATATTTTTGTATATAAATTATTATATATAGCGTTATCTGGCGATATGTTGCGGCTTTTTTGCGTAGGGCACGCCGCGAATTTCTATGCTGGCATAAATTTTTTACTTGAAAACCACCCCACCGCCGCGACGGTTCCCTCCCCTGTTAGGGGAGGTGTCACGAACGTGAACGTAGTTCACATGCAGTTCACGCCAATCAATACGACGGAGGGGTTTATATTCTTTTTGATGTTGTTTTACTATATATTTTATAATATAAAAATCAGGGATTGAAAAACTTCAACCCCTGATTCGATTATTTAATTTATATCTTAAGTTTTAATCTTGTGCTACAATGGTTTCCCTTGTGTCTTCGATTGTTGTTGTATAATCAAGATAATTCTTCAGATTCGCTTTTGTAAATATCGTGAAGCCAAACTTTGAATAGCTTAACCCTGTCAGTTTATCTGTTATATTTATGCTTGTGTTAAAATACAGCGGGGCTACCGGCGATAAATCTATAAGCTTCTTTTCCGCTTCATGCAGTTTCTGAGTACGCGCCTCTATATCATTGTCAAGCAATAAAATTTCTTCCAATAAAGCGTCATACGCGTCGTCCTGAAATCCTGTGATATAACCCTCGGCTATAGATACGCCCTCGTTCTGGAACTCTACTTTGCCTCCGGATAACGGCTTTGCGAACGGTGCGAGAACTGAGAACGCGTCCACTCCCACTGCCTGATCGTCGTATCCTATTACGTCATAATTTTTCTCGAATATATCATTGCTGTACTCTACGCCCTTCATTGGCTTAATAGTAACTGTAAATCCTAACTGCGCCCATACGCTCTTGACATATTCGGCGATAGCCTCGTCTGCGTTGTCGCCTCTTTCGGACGATCTAACTTTAAGCTCGATTGATCCTCCCGTAACGCCCGCCTGCTGGAGAAGCGTTTTCGCGCCTGCCATATCGCCTCCGGCAGGTATAACATCCCCGCCGGCTTTTCTGAAATCGTCTCCGGATGCTTTAACGTCTATTACCCCGGTCGGGACTATTCCTGTCGCCGGTTTGACGCCGAGCCCGACTATTCTGGCTATCTCGTTTCTGTCGAGCGCAATCGAGAGAGCTTTTCTTACTTCCCATTTTTTAAACAGGGCAACGTCTGTATTAAAATGATAAGAATAAGTCGAAAGCATATCTTTTAAATCGGCCTTGCTTTCAAGTTCCGAATATTTCGCAACCGGTACGCTGCCTATATAAAATACCAAATCTTTGTTATCCGAAGCGTTTAAATAAGCGTCTGTCATCTGGGTTATGTTTCTTGAGAAATCAAGGCTTAATTTATAAGGCGTGACATATTTGAATATATTCTCGCCTTTTTTGCCCGGCAGTAAATAATAAGTAGACCGCTCAAGCGAAGTGAGTTTATTATATTCCATTTGTTTTACTGTAAACGGCCCGTTCGAGAGCAGGTTCGCAGGTGTTTTTGCCCAGTCTTCCGGCCTGAAATCCACAGTGTCCGACCTGACGGGGACAAGAGCTATGCTCGCGCAGTTCTCAAGAAATTTGTCGTAATCTATTTTATGGTCGAACGTGACCTGAAGCGTTGTTGTATCAAGTGCGTAAACGCCCAGATCGTCAACCGTCATATCGCCTTCTTTTACAGCGCGGGCATTTTTTATCGAATATAAGAGCGGCGCGGCGGGTGACGAAAAATCAGGGTCGAGAATACGCTTCCACGCATAAACAAAATCGTCGGCTGAAACCGGAATCCCGTCGCTCCATTTTGAATCTTTAAGTTCGAATTCTATTATGTACTCGCTTTTTTCTTCGTTTTCTGATATAGTCCAGCTTTTCGCCATGCCTTTCTGGAGTTTCCCATTTTCGTCCATCACAGTCAGCCCCTCAAAGATAAGCCCCAAAAACTTTACGGCTTCAGACGAATAAATCAATTTGCCGGGATCTAAATTCAGGTTTGACGGGTCGCCGGCCAAATACATAGGAATGACAGCCCCCTTGTCGTCCTCGCTTCTTTTATTGCATCCGGCTATGTTCATCAAGCCCAGAAACAGCATCGACGCAATTAAAAACAATGCAAGAATTTTTTTTGCGTTTTGCATTTTTTTCATAAAAAAATACTCCTTATACCAAATTAATAAACTGCTTTAAAATAAATATTGTTTTTACATTATATCATTCTTTTGTTACATAATCAACAACCAAAAAAAAAATTATACTTTTGCACAATAAATAAATTTTTATTTGTGCATATTGCACAAAACGCCCTGAAAATTATTTATTTTCACTGTCAAACTCCCCGATAATCTTTTTATATTCGCTATAATCCAATAAAATATTAACGGCTTCAATCAGCGAATTTGCCTGCATATACGGAATATCGAGCTTTTCGCAGAGATATTTTCTTTTTTCCGAGCTGTCTTGTTTTCCTGACAAACCGTCGTCGTAAAAATCAATTTTCGTTATTTTTTTTGTCTTTGCCTTTTTATCACATTCAGCAACGCCGAATTTTTTCAGGATTTCAGTCAATAAATCTTTGCCGATCCCCTCTACGCCGATAACATTCTCTTTCGAAGATTCAGGCTTGCGCCTTTCTTTGCCTGAAATTCTGGGAATATATACATTAATTATTTTTTCTTCCCCGACGCAGCTTTTTATAAAATTTCTGATTTTTTTTCCTGCCGAATCAGAATCCGTGAGAATTATTACCCCCGTTTTTTCCGCGATATTTTTTATAAGCGCGCGCTTTTGAATATTATTATAAATCCTGAACCCGTCTGTTGTTATAATATTTGCGTCGATTATAGATTTAAGCTTAATTTTATCGTATTTTCCCTCGACTATTATAGTTTGATTTAGTTTTATTTTAGGCATTTTTTTCACAATCCCGCTATGTTAAACAAAAGATTTTCTATCGAGCCGTAATCCGGGAGCTGCGTGCTTTTTAATTTCAAATCGCATTCGCGGCATAACTCCAGCGATTTGTTTATAAAATCGGCAGGGTCTTTATATCTTCTCAAAGAATTGACAGTGAGCTTGATTTTATATTCGTGAATCCCCGTTTTTTTAGACATAGAATAATTATCAGTCAAACCCGAATTTACCGCCATGTTTACAGTTAATAAATCACAGAAATATCTTGAGATCTGCCCGAGTATATTTGCGGGCTCTTCTTTTAAGTTTTTTAATTTATCCAGGCTTTCTATTGCTTTACCGTATTTTTTGTCAAGAATCGCGTTTGTCAATTCAAACGCCTCCATGTCGATTTTTTTTGAAACCAGCAATTCAATATCTTCCCTCGATATTATATTTCTGTTTTCAGATTTTACAAAGCGCACAAGTTTGTCAAGTTCGTTTTTGAGCGGGTACATTCTCATTTCTGTCCTGTTTAAAATATATGCGGCGTTTTCGTCTGAAATTTCTGTATTTTCAGAAGCCGCGATTTTTTTTATCCATTTTATTAAGCTTGCGAGCGGGTTTTCTTTAAACTCAAATAAATTCGCGTTTTCTTTCAGAAATCCGGTCAGGCTCAGCGCGGGGGTTTTTTCCCTTGCCCCCTTTTGAGAAGTGGCGGCGATGGCTTGCGGCGCGCCGGGGGCGTCGCGCCCTACATTTTCAGTCAGGCTTTTCATTTTGAAAATCACGCAGGCGTAATCCTGTATGTCGTCTTTATACTCGATTAAAATTTTAACAAGCTCGTCTTTTTCGCCGCTTTTGAATTTTATAAAATCGGCGTTTTTTATCACGGCGATCTTATAATCAGACATAACCGGATAAGAAGCGATTATATCCCTGAATAAATTAACGTCAAAATTATCCGAATCGAAAACAGCGCAATCAAAATTAAAATTACTTTCGCCGTCTTTCATAAATTCGTTTAATATTTTCCTGATATAATAATCAATCATATATTCTTCGTCGCCGAAAAGGCAATATATCCCGCCGATTCTGCCGGATTTTATCTTTTCGTCGATAATTTTTGGATTTAGAGTCTCTATATCCGCCGTTTTTTTTGAATATTTATTATAATTACTCATGATTTTTATTTTACCCTAAATACCCCAGTTTTCTGCCGCCGATAACGTGAAAATGCAGATGCTTCACAGACTGGCCGCCGTCCTCGCCGATATTTGTTATAACCCTGTAGCCGCCGCTAATCCCGAAAGATTTCGCTATCTCCGGTATTTTTTCGAGAATACGCGCGGCATATTTAATATTTTCATGATTTAAATTTAAGTCGTTAAGAGAATCAATGTGAATCTTCGGCACGCATAAAATATGCACTGGGGCAGATTTGTTTATATCGTGAAACATTAAAATCTCGTCATCCTCGTAAACTTTTTCAGACGGGATTTCCCCCGCGATTATTTTGCAGAAAACACAATCACTCATTAATATTTTCCTCCATTACCGGCGGGACGTCGAGGACGCCGTCCCCTACATATTCTTCGCCGTTTTCAATATCTCCGTCAATATCTTCGATTTCCTCATCATCAGCCGCGGCAACGCGTATAACTGACTTAATCGAGACCCCCTCAGATGTTTTCATGACTTTTACGCCGCCCGCCGCCCTGTTGTTATAGACCGGAATTCCGGACACAGGCGTTCTTATCATTGTCCCGTCGTCTGTGATTATCATTATATCGTCTGATTCCAGAACACTCAGCGCCCCGACAAGCTCGCCTGTCTTTTCGCTGATTTTATGGCAAGCCATGCCTTTTCCGCCCCTGTTGCGCCTTGTGAATCTCTCAAATTCGCATCGTTTGCCCAGTCCGTTTTTGGTAATTGTTATAATCGTCAAAATATTTTCGTCAACAATTATTGTTTCTTCTTCGCCCTCAGGGACGTCGAGGACGCCGTCCCCTACGATTTCATCGTCGCCATCGTCAGTTTCATCATCTTCTTCGATATATTCTTCAAGATCAATTATTTCTGTTTCAGTCTCTGTCTCTGTTTCAAGATCAAGATCAGTTTCTTCTTCTGTCAACGGCGCGCCGAATGCGTCGCGTCCTACAATTTCGCCCGGATTAACAGTGACTCCGGCGACAGACGCGTCTTTTTTTAGTCTTATGCCTCTCACGCCTCTCGAAGTCCTGCCCATCACCCTGACTGCGCTCTCATGAAATTTTATGCCTAAGCCGTTAGTGGCGGCAATAAATATCTCGTCGTTCCCGTTAGTTTTTAAAACAAACGCAAGCTCGTCGCCCTCGTCGAGAGTCACGGCTATTTTGCCGTTTCTGTTCACCCTTGAAAATTCAGAGAGCCTTGAGCGTTTTATGACCCCTCTCTTTGTCACCATGACAAGATAGCCGTTTTCCCTCTCAGACAACGGTATAATAGTAGAAATAGTCTCCCCCTCGCCCAGTTCCAGTAAATTAACTATATTCATGCCTTTGGAAATTCTTGACGATACCGGGATCTCATAGCATTTTTTCGCGTAGGCCCTGCCTTTATTAGTAAACATAAGCATAATATCATGCGAATTAGACGCGAACATATCAGTCACGAAATCGTCTTCTTTTGTCGCCATCGCAGATATTCCCTTGCCGCCCCTTCTCTGCGCCTGATAAACGCTTGCCGGCTGGCGTTTTATATATCCCGCCTCTGTCATCGTCACGACGCATTCCTCGCGCTCTATCAAATCCTCAAAAAATATCTCTGTTTCGTTCGGGATAATCTCAGTTCTTCTTTCGTCGCCGTATCTGCGCTTGATTTCAAGCAAATCGTTTTTTATTATCTGGTTTACGGCGTTTTGGTCGGCAAGAATATTTGTCAGTTCTTGTATGAGATTATTTAATCTTGCAAGTTCTTCTATTATTTTTTCTATCTCAAGCCCTGATAATCTTCCCAGCGGCAACTCGACTATCGCCTGCCCCTGCGCTTCTGAAAACTCAAATCTTTCTATCAGTGCCTGCCTTGCCTCGCCGACGGTTTTTTTCGAGCGTATTATATTTATAACTTCGTCTATATTGTCAATCGCGATTTTCAAACCCTCGTATATATGCGCCCTCTGCCTTGCTTTCTCTAAATCAAATTTTATTCTTTTAGTAACGACGTCAACCTGATGATTTATATAATAAATTATCATTTGTTTTAAATTTAAAGTCTTAGGCTCGCCTTTTACAAGCGCGACCATATTCATTGCAAAAGTGTCCTGCATCTGCGTGAATTTATATAACTGGTTTAATATAATCTCAGGATTAACGTCCCTGCGCAAATCTATCACGATTCTCATTCCCGCCCTGCCGCTTTCGTCGCGTATATCAGTTATTCCGTCAACTCTTTTGTCTTTGACTAAATCGGCTATGCTCTCGACAAGATTTGATTTGTTGACCTGATAGGGTATTTCAGTTACTATTATTCTGTGGGTCTTTTTATATTCTTCTATTTCGGCTTTTGCCCGGACTAAAACCCTGCCCCTGCCCGTCATATATCCCTCGATTATCCCGGATGTCCCGTATATAGACGCATAAGTCGGGAAATCCGGCCCTTTGATATACTGCATGAGCTCTAAAACATTCATATCCGGGTTATCCATCGTCGCAATTATACCGTCTATAACTTCCCCAAGATTATGCGGGGGGATATTTGTCGCCATTACAACGGCTATACCGATAGAACCGTTGACTAAAAGATTCGGGAATCTCGACGGCAAAACTACGGGTTCTTCGAGTTTATTGTCGAAGTTGGGAATCATGTCCACGACGTTTTTTTCTATATCCGCCATCATTTCTTCGGCAAGCCTGCTCATTCTCGACTCAGTATATCTCATTGCGGCCGCCCCGTCGCCGTCTACATTGCCGAAATTCCCCTGACCGTCGATCAACGGGTACCTGAGCGAAAAGGGCTGCGCCATTCTGACAAGTGAATCATATATTGCCAAGTCGCCGTGAGGGTGATAATGCCCCATAACATACCCGACCGTAGTCGCCGATTTTCTCGTAGGCTTGCTGTAAGTCAGCCCCTCTTCGTACATTGCGTATAAAATACGCCGGTGTATCGGCTTAAATCCGTCCCTGACGTCGGGCAGGGCCCTTGCGGTTATGACCGACATCGCGTATTCAAGAAAAGATTTTTTTATTTCTTTGTCAATCTCCACATCGATGATTTTCTGATTTTCGTAACTTGAATCCAACTCTATATCCATATCTAAATTAATATTTCCCCTCTTTAAGATTTTATATATTATAAATTAACCATTTTCTTTTGTAATTTTCCCGTACATCTCAATCATTTCGCCAAACGACGCAAACTCCGTCCCCGGTTTCGTGACTTTCGCCGCCGACGCGGCAACTGCAAACGCAAGCGATTTTTGCGCGCCTAAGCCCCCTTCTGAGAAGGGGGTGGCAAACGCCGCAGCGTTTGACGGGGGTTGCGGAATTTTATGTTGCGCAGGGATTTGACGACAACCCCCGCCGTCCGCGGACGGCACCCCCTTCTCAGAAGGGGGCTTTTTAAATAAATCAAGCAACCCGGACCAAACCGCGCAAAACGCCGCCAGAAACGTGTCGCCTGCCCCCGTAAATCCCCTGACTTCGACTTTCGGCGACCTGAGATAATATATTCCCTCAGGCCCGCAGTATAACCCGCCGTATTCCCCCAGCGTGCATAAAACTATCGCTCCGGTTTCTTTGTATATCTTTTTCGCTTCTTCTTTGACTTTTTCAATCTCAATATAAAAATTATTTTCCAGATCAAATTTTTTGCCTGTAAACTGCTCTAACTCAAACTGATTGGGTTTGATTATATACGGCTTTTTTTTATTATTCATACATAACTTCAATGCTTCGCCGTCGCAGTCTATTATAAATTTTGTCTTGTCGCCGCCAAGATTAATTATATCCCTGTATATGCTTTTCTCAATTCCCGGAGGGACAGAGCCTCCCATAAATAAAAAATCCGTTTCGCCGATAATATTTTTTATTTTATTTAAAATATCTTCTTTTTCGGTTTTAATAATCGGGCCTCCGGCTTCGTTAAATTCCGTCGGCTCGCCGTCGCCGGATATAATTTTAAAATTCATTCTTGAATTGCATTTTGTTCTTGTAAAATCAGTTTTTATATTATACGGCTCTAATAATTTCAAGAATAAATCGCCGTTGTCGCCGCCGATAAACCCGTAAGCCGTTGATTCTATCCCCAGTATTTTAAAAACGCAAGAGACATTTGTGCCTTTCCCCCCGTGAGTAGTAACAGAGGGCGCGACGGCCCTGTTCAGCGCGCCGAATTTTAGATTTTTGCCGCAGTACATAGTCCTGTCAACCGCCGGATTCAAAGTAAGCGTCGCGATTTTCATGTTTGATAAACCTCCTAAAAATCCAGATCTACGGCGTATTTAGCGTTCATTTCGACAAATTCGCGTCTGGGCTCGACTTTATCCCCCATCAAAATAGAAAAAGTTTCGTCCGCAATTATCGCGTCGTCTATGTTTATTTTATATATAGTCCTCGTCTCCGGGTCCATCGTAGTTAATCTAAGCTGGTCGGGGTTCATTTCTCCCAAGCCTTTATATCTCTGAGTGTCGCAGTTCCCCCCGAGTTCCTGTATAAACGCGTCCCTTTCTTCGTCTGTGAAAGCGTAACGCTCCTGTTTTCCCCTTGTACTCGCGACTTTATATAACGGCGGTCTCGCCGCGTATATATGCCCTTCGTCGATTAACTGCTTCATGTGCCTGAAAAAAAACGTCAGCAGTAAAGTCTTGATATGCGCCCCGTCAACGTCTGCGTCGCTCATTATTATTATCTTACCGTAACGCAGCTTTTCTATGTTAAATTCTTCGCCGATGCCTGTTCCCAACGCCTGTATTATCGGGATTAACTGGGCGTTTGAGTAAATTTTGTCTAACCTGCTCTTTTCGACGTTTAAGACTTTGCCCCGGAGCGGCAAAATAGCCTGAAATTTTGAATCCCTGCCGTCTTTTGCAGACCCTCCGGCTGAATTCCCCTCGACTAAAAACAGCTCTGTCTTTTCCGCGTCCCTCTCGTAACAGTCGCTGAGCCTGCCCGGTAAAGACCCGCTCTCTAAAACAGATTTGCGCCTTGTCGATTCCCTTGCCTGTCTCGCCGCTTCCCTCGCCCTTGCCGCAAGCAGGGACTTTTCAAGTATTATCTTCGCAGTCGCGGGGTTTTCTTCAAGATATTCAGCGAATTTTTCAGATACGAGATTATACACAAACGTCCTTATTTCTGAGTTGCCAAGTTTAACTTTTGTCTGGCTCTCAAACTGCGCGTCCTGAAGCTTGACAGAAATTATCGCCGAGATCCCCTCTCTAACGTCTTCGCCCGTCAGAGCCTTATCGTCGTTTTTCAATATATTATATTTTTTCGCGTAATCGTTAAACACTTTTGACAGGCTTGTCTTAAACCCGATCTCGTGAGTTCCGCCGTCGATAGTATTCATATTATTTGCGAAGCTTAATATAGTCTCGTTGTATGAATCATTATATTGCAGCGCGATCTCCGCGATAGATCCGTCTTTTTTCCCTGACAGATATATAACGTCAGTATGCAAAACCTCGCTGTGTTTCATTTTGTTTATATGCTCGACAAAACTTTTTATACCTCCGTCGTATCTCAGTATTTTATGGCGGGCTTTAACCCCTTCCGTGAATGAGGCGCCGTTCGCAGACGGCGTGGGTTCGGAGTCTGCTTGCTGCAACCCACGCCCTTCGGGCACCCCCTTCTGGGAAGGGGGCTCGCCGAGGGAGTCGTTCTCATTTTCACTGTCGTTAGCCGCAATAACCATTTCAGCGACGTTTTCACGGTGGTCATATACTTCTATCGTAAGCCCCGCGTTTAAAAACGCCTGCTCCCTCATTCTGTTCACCACTGTCTGATAATCAAACTCGATCGACTCAAATATTTCTGTGTCGGGCATAAACCTGACAAACAGCCCGTGATTATTTGTCGGCTCGATTTTTTCAAGCCCCCTTGCGACCTGTCCCCTCTCAAATCTTTCAGTGTATTTATATCCGTCATAGCAATTTACAATCTCGACCCATTCGCTCAACGCATTAACGACAGACGCCCCGACCCCGTGAAGCCCTCCGGCTATTTTATATCCGCCGCCGCCGAATTTTCCCCCCGCGTGCAAAATACAGAACACGACTTCAACAGTCGGGATTCCCGCCGTCGGGTGAATACCCGCGGGTATTCCCATTCCGTTATCCTCGACAGAGACAGACCCGTCGTTGTTAAGTTCTATTATTATTTTGTCGCACCGTCCGGCAAGTGCCTCGTCGATAGAGTTGTCGACTATTTCATAAATCAAATGATGCAACCCTTTCTGCGACGTGTTCGAGATATACATGCCCGGGCGTTTTCTGACGGCTTCAAGCCCTTCGAGCACCTGAATATTTTCTTCAGTGTATTCGTTTATAACAGTCTCGTCAGAGCCGACCTGCTCAAAGCCGCCCTCAAATTCATTTGCGTCTGTGTTTTCTATTTCTATTTCTATGTTCATGTTTGTGTTATCGTTATCGCTCATCATCTTAAAAAACAATTCCTCCGATATTTAAAATTTTTATTTATATTTATAATCACCGTTTATCCACAAGTTTTAGATTTGACTGTGGATAAACGCAGATTTTTATGATTTCCCACCCAATCCCGATTTATATATATGCCCGGTCATATTCGCTGAAAAATATATTTTATAGTCTTTGCTGTTTTTATCCCCGGTCAAAACAAAAGATTTAGGCAGGATATTTATGCCCACAGTTTTATTTTTCTTCTCAGACGCGCTCAAAAAATTTTTTGTTACGCCCGATATCGTCGCAGTATCCAAATCAAATATCCCGATAATATCTTTTTGTTTTATAAACTTCTCTTTTGTTATCTGAATAAACATATATTTTACTATTCTCCCTGCCCTCTTTTGTAAAGAGTGGCTCCGCAAGCCGGATGTTTTCTTTCACGGGCGATTGATAATCGCCCCTACATAAATTTCCCGTTCTCAACTTTTATCATTTTTGATATATTTATATCTATCCCGTTGAGCAGCTCGCTGTTGCAGCATGTTATTATAACCTGTCTTTCAGAGAGATTTTTTAATATAAACTTCTGCCTTGTATGATCAAGCTCAGACAAAATATCATCAAGCAAAAACACAGGATATTCGCCGTGCGATATTTTTGATATATCGCCCTCGGCGAGTTTTAATGCGAGAACCGCTGACCTCTGCTGTCCCTGAGAGGCTATCCCCCTCGCGCTCTTATCGTCGATCTCTATGTATAAATCATCTCTCTGCGGCCCATATAGAGTAGTCCCCGCCGCAAATTCGTCTTTGATACACTGTGAAAAAATTTCGCCGTATAATCCCTCGCATGTCCCGAAATCATGAAAATCCTTGAAAGTTTTGTTATATTTATTTATATTTGAAACATAAGAAAGTTTTATTTCTTCCCTGCCGTTTGATAAACCGCCGTAAAATCCCGGCACAAATTCTTTAAGCCTCTCTGCGTATTCTCCCCTGTATCTTGTTATGACCGCCGCATATTTCGCGAGCTTTTTTGTCCATATATAAAACTGCTCCAGTTTTTCTTCTGTTTCTCCGGTCTGTTTTATATGCTTTAATAAATGATTTCTCTGGATTAAAACCCTGTTGCAATCTATCAGATAAGACAAATAAATTGGTTTTATCTGGCTTATCGCCATATCAATAAATCTGCGCCGGGTTTCCGGATTGCCTTTTACAAGACCCAAGTGGTCCGGGGTAAACAAAACAGCCCTGAAATTGCCTATAAATTCTATGACTTTTTTTACGTGTATGTTATTATAATAAAACTTTTTGCTCTTGTCTTTATAAAATTTTATCTGCATACTGTTATTTTTATTGATTTTATCTGATTTATCCAAAACAAAGCCAAGCGACAAATCGCACATCTCTTTGTCAAAACTTATAGTTTCTATGCTGTTTTTTGTCCTGAAGCTCTTACCCTGCGCAAACTGATATATTGCTTCTACGGCGTTTGTCTTTCCGTTTGCGTTTTCGCCCACGAGAATATTAATCCCGTCAAGAAAATCTATATTCGCAGCCTCTATATTCCTGTAATTCTTAAGGCCTATATTTTTTATCCGCATAATTTTTATTTTTCACAATCTAAATTTATATTTCATACTCTCTAAGTTTTTTTATGATTTTTGCCGCAATTTCTTTTTCTTCGTCATCTTCTATAAAATTCAAGCACTCATTTAATTCATTACTTTCATTTGCCCGTCTGAATTGAAATATCATTCTTTTAACATTTTCTCTTTTTTCGTTTAATCGTTTAATTTTCTCTATATCGTTCTTCTGTTCTTCGATTGTAAATATCAATTCTTCTATTAATGTCATACAATACGCAATCTCCTTTATTATTTTTAATACCCAAAGGGCGACCACATAGGGTCGCCCCTACAAATTATAATCCAAAAAATTATATTATACTAATCCCTCATTATCCTGACCGGAAGAACAAGATATAAAAACTTAGAGTTTTCCGTGTCCATGATTTTATTTATATTTTTATTATCATTTTCTCCATTATACGGCAAAATAACCAAAGATTTTGTCGGACTTTCAAGTTTAAGCAGGATTTTTTCCTCCCGGACGGCTTTTAACGCGTCCAACAAATACCTGTGGTTAAATCCTATCTCCAAATCATCGTCATAAATCTCAATATCGCATTCGTCGCTCACTTTGCCCAGCGAAGTAGTCGAGGTTATCTGCAAGATCCCGAAATTGTCGTTATTTTCTATATTTACTTCTTCTTTTTTGAATTTAAGCCTTACAAGAGTTTTTTGTTTATCGTCAGTCAAAAGCGACGCCCTCTCAACGCTTTCAGTAAAACTCTTTGTATCTATTACGACCGTCGTTTTGGGGTCGATTTTTATCGAACGCCTGTAATCAAGAAATTCGCTCTCGATCAATCTTGAAAAATACACTATATTGTCAAACGAAATTATAACATGTTTTTTAGTAAGCTCTATTTCGGCGTTTTCTTCGTCGTCGCCGATTAATTTCAAAAGCTCCGACAAACTCTTTCCCGGGACTATAAAACTCAAATCAAGCCCGTTTTCACCGCTGTTATTATCAGAATCATCAGAACCATCAGAATCATTAGAAATATTAGAAATTATACCGTCAAAACTGCGCCTTAATGCAAGCCTGTTGCCGTCCACGGCGACTATATTTAAATTATTATTTTTTATTTCAAACAAAGCGCCGTTGAGCGAAGGCCTTGAATTATTAACCGCGACGGCAAAATGGGTCGAGACTATCATGTTCTTTAGGCCTTTTCTGCTTATCTTAAAACTTTCGTCGCCTTTAAGTTCAGGCATAAGCGGGAAAGAATCCCCGTCGAGCCCGTGAACTGTAAATTCGCTCCTGCTGCTGCTTATAGTGACTGAAAAATTGGCGTCCGACGAAATAGAGACATCGCCTGATGGGAGATTTCTTATTATAGAAGAAAACTTCGCGGCGTTTATTATAATTTTCCCGCTTTCTTTTATCTGTATATTTTCACCTGCTAAAGTAACCCTGATGCCTTTCTCCAAATCATAACTGCATATAGTCAAAATTCCCTTATCTTTGTCGGCTGAAATAAGAAAACCGTCGAGGGCCTGATTTGTATTTTTTGCCGATACTGCATATAAAGCCGGAGTGACCGCTTCGTTTAAAATATCTCTTGCGCAAACTATGTTCATAAAAATAAACCTCTCTTTTAATTTTTATTTGTTTTTTACTTGCTTTATTTATGCAGAATATCTTCCGCATTTTCAATATTGCGATATTGCTGCATATCGCTTCCTCCTTTAATTGATAGAGTGAGCGTAAAAGTAAATCTTTGAAAAAACTCGCCCTGAAACCCGGACGCTCTCGCGTATGACGGCGTTATCCCGTGAAAATTTTTAAATGCCGCACTAAACGCAGTCGCTGAATTATACCCGTATTTTACCGCAATATCTATAATTTTCGCGTTTGTATTTAAAATATCAAACGCAGCCTGCGTGAGTTTTCTTTTGCGTATATATTCAGCTAAAGTCATATCTGTTATAATCGCGAATATCCTTTGAAACATGCCTTTGGCACTTGCGGAAAGCATAGCGATTTTATTATAGTCTATTTTGCCGTCAAGATTATCTTCGATATAATCCATAACCAAGTTCATCCGTTTCAGCCACGTCGTTTCCATTTATATCTTTACGCCTCTCTTTCTATGCAAATATCTTAGCATAAATAAAAATATATGACTCCATATTTTTTGCACAAAAAAACAAACTGTAATTATATTAATTTTATATTACTTTTGCCGCCTTTACTTTCAATACGATAACATCCTGTTCAATTTCGTTTGTCCGTTCTTCTAATTCGGCAAATTTTTCATTATATCCGCTTTGTCCCTCTCTTACAGCCTGTATAGTCGGCATAACGCCATTTTCAATATCAATTTTTATTCCCCGAACGTCGAGTTCTACATTTTCCAGTTTGTCTTTCACTTCGCTCATATTGGTTTGCAATTCGTTTATATCAGTCTTTATTGATTTCATATCAGTCTGCAATTCATTTATGTCAGTCTGCATTGATTTTATATCAATTTGCATAGTTTTTATATCGGTTTCCAAAGGCGTGATAATTTCTTTTATTGCCTGCAGGATTTCTTTATCTTCCATAACGCTCGATTCCCTTTTTATTATTTTATTTATAAATGTTTTTTAGTTATTTTTGCTTATCAACAAAATTCAACGCACAGTTTAATCCACATTGGGTAACTTTATTGAAAACTGAATCTATTATATATATATTATAATAAATAATTTGCAGTAGAGGACAGCAGTAGGCACTGTGGATTTTGTTGAAACTTATATAACTGTTTGTATAATTGTCGTATATGAGAAAATTTACTGTGTGTATAATCTGTTTAAAAACCTGTTTATAAAAAGTTAGTATAAAAATACAAATATCAGACTGTGGATAACATGTTGAGAACTCAGATTTCCAACAACTTATCCACAGTTTCTACATGTGGATTTTGTTGATAAGTTGTTGTTATTTTTTTGATTACTCTGTGGATAACCTGAGTATATATTTTGCATAAATGCATAAACTTACGAATAATCTTGTAAATACTGGCAAATAATAGTGAGTTATCAACAGATTATGCACATTATCAACAGTTTTCTGTGGATAACTTTGATTTTTTGATTTTTATTAAATATTTATTTGATTTTTGCCTCAGCCTTTTGCCATATTTGATATATCTCTTATCTGATTGTTCAAAATGGCGTTGTTTTCGATCTCGTTTTCTATGACTCCGATTGCTGAAAAAACCGTAGAATGATCCCGTCCGAATATTTTGCCGATAGCGGGCAGAGACAGATCTGTTATGCTTCTGATTATATATATCGCGACGTTTCTTGCCAGCGCGATTTCTTTTGTTCTTTTTCTGCTTTTTAGCTCAGTCTGGGGAATCCCGAAAGCCTGCGATACAGCTCCGAGAACTTTTTCGACCGTCACGTTTATAGGCTCGGTCCCCGACAAAATATCCGCAATCGACGTTTTAGCCAGTTCGAGAGTGATCAACGAATTATGTAAATAAGCGTATGCGTTTAATTTTTTTATCGCGCCTTCTATCTGACGTATATTAGAAGAAATATTTTCGGCCAAGAAAAACAAGACTTCGTTCGGGATTTTTATTCCCATATCTTCCGATTTTCTTTTTAATATGGCAATTCGCAGTTCTAAATCCGGCGGCTGTATATCGACTATAAGACCCCATTCAAAACGGCTCATAAGCCTTTCTTCGAGTGTTTTCATATCTTTTGGGGGACGGTCGGCTGTAAAAATAATCTGTTTTCCCGCTTCGTAAAGCGCGTTAAACGTATGGAAAAATTCTTCCTGAGTTGTGGGCTTTCCCGCGATAAACTGAATATCGTCGATTAAAAGCATGTCGCACGTCCTGTATTTTTCTTTGAAATACTGCATTTTCAAACGGTTTTTTTCGGCTAATAAATCAATTAATTCATTTGCGAAATCCTCGCCGTTGACATATATTACTTTAGCGTGGCTGAACCTTCTGTTGTATTCGTTTGATATTGCGCAGAGCAAATGTGTTTTCCCGAGGCCGGGAGGCCCGTAAATAAAAAACGGGTTATATTTTACAGCCGGATATTCAGCTACGACCGTGCAGGCTTTATAAGCGAACCTGTTTGAGCTTCCGACGATAAAATTTTTAAAAGTATATCTGAACCTGAAATTTTTGACTGTCTCGGCGTCTGATTCCGGCTCTGTGTCTATAATATCGCTGAAACTTTTCGGCATGATATTATTATTGCTGTTATTGGTATTATAAACAGGCGTTGAATTTAAACTTGAATTAATAGAGTTAGAATTAGAATTAGAATTTAAAACAGATTTTTTGCCTGCGTTGCTTATTATCGCCGTGTCGTCAATATCTTCGAGCAAAATCTTTTTTTCGTCGGAGTCTATCCGTTCTTTTGTGATTTTTTCGTACTGGGTAAAATAAATTACAACTTTCAGATCAAGCCCGTATTCGTTTTTTATAGCGTCTGTTAATAAATGCTTGTACCTTGTCTCTATGTTCACTTTCTGGATTTCGGTCTGGACGGAAATAAAAATAATCATATCGGTCATTTTCAAAACCGACATACTGTCAAACCATAATTCGTAAATCGCGGGGTTTTGCGACAGGCTTTTTTTGATATTGTCTTTCAGTCTTAAATTGATCTCGTTCAGGGTGGTAAAATCATACATACTTCTATTCTCTTTGTCTTTCCGAATTTTTATTTTTAGCTGTATTTACGCAAAAAATAAATATTGCTTACATTATATCATATATCAGCAAATTTTTCAAGTCTTTTTACGTTCATAATTAAGTTAAATATATAAAAACATTTTATGAAAAATAACGAAAAAATTTTGTTTGAAGCCCCATTTTGAAATGGGGGGCAACACGCAGTGTTGACAAGGGATTATTATTAATATTTTTTCGCTGCGCTCAGAGTGGGCAATCCTCAGTCAGCTTCGCTGACAGCTCCTTTCAAAAGGAGCCTTTTAATAAATTTTATGCGTTTTTTATTAGTTTGTTTTTAAGTTTTTTTATAATATCAGCCCAAAAAGACAAAAAAATTCAAAAATCACTTGACAATTCCATAAATTTTTGTATATAATAATTAAGGTACGCTTTTTAAAGCGGTTTTTATTATTTTACGCGTATTTTATCAATTACTACAGAAATTGCGGAAAATTGTGAAAAACATAAAAAAAATAGTAAAATAATAAATAAATTAAATATACTAAATCTAAATAGTCGATGAACAAAGAGAGGTGTAAAAAATGTTTAGGACATATCAGCCTAAAAAAAGGCAGAGAAAAAAAGAGCACGGCTTCAGAAAGAGAATGAGGACTGCCAACGGACGCAAAATCTTGTCGAGAAGGCGCACTAAAGGCAGAAAAACGCTGTCTTATTAAATTTCAGGCATAAATTTTGACCGGAGTTTTTGTATATTATGAATCGTAAAACAGTGATAAAAGAAAACTATATGTTTTCAAAGATTTTCAAAAACGGCAGATACGCGTCAAATTATTATATCACAGTTTATATTTTGAGAAATTATAACAAAAACGCCGCGTCAAAACTTGGCATATCAGTAAGCCCGAAAAACGGCTGCGCAGTAAAAAGAAACAGGGCGAAAAGAGTTATACGGGAAGCTTTCAGGATTTTATATGACCGTCTGCCTCCGGGATATTTGATAGTCGTTGCGGGGCGCAAACCGTGTTTTGAGAGAAAAAATAAAATGCAGTCGGTTCTTGAATCAATGGAATCCGCGTTTATCAGACTGGGTTTGATAAAACCGTAGGATTTTTGCATTGTAGGGCGCGACCACTGGGCGCGCCGCTGTAAAACGTACAAACAAACCTACGTAAATCAGATTAGCGGCGCGCCGGGGTCGTCGCGCCCTACAGTATAGGTTTAAAATTTATTTATGAAAAATCTGTTTGTGAAACTTATAAAATTTTATCAAAAAAACATAAGCCCCCTGAAACCGCAGTGTTGCAGGTTTTATCCCGTTTGTTCAGAATACGCAAGACAGGCATTTTTGAAACACGGGGTTTTCTGGGGATTTTGCCTGTCGGCTTACAGAATATTGAGATGCAACCCGTTGTGTAAACCCGGATACGACCCGGTGCCCGAAAAAATATTCAGAAATCACAGTAAAAATAAAATATAATATAATATTTAAAATTTAAGAAAAGTTGAGTATAAAATTAAATGAACCCTTTTGATTTATTAAATATACCGTTTGGCTTTCTGATGAAGTTTCTGTATGATTTGCTGTTTAACAATTACGCGCTCGCGATTTTTTTCTTTGCGCTGGTAGTTAAGATAGTGCTTTTGCCTCTTGGGATACAGCAGCAGAAAAGCCAGATAAAAATGGCGAAGATAAAACCTAAAGAACAGGCTATAAGGGGCAAGTACGCCGGCAGGACTGATACGGTGACAAATCAGAAAATGCAGAGCGAAATTCTGGATATGTACAAAGCCGAAAATTATTCGCCGATGAGCGGCTGTCTGCCTCTGCTTATCCAGCTGCCGATATTATTTGCGCTTTACGGCATAATCAGGAATCCGTTGACTTATATAGCGAAATTGAGCGCGGACGTGATAGGCAGCATTAAAGAATATATCTTTCAGCCCGAAAACGTCGAAAGATTTTCCGAAGCGGTAAAAAATCTCGGCATGGTGACAAAGCCTGAAAGCATACAGGAAATAGATATTATAAAAATTTTTAATAATCCCGAATGGTTCGCGCAAATAAAAAGCGCGGGGCTTGGGCTTGCCGCCAATTTTAAAAATCCGGATTTCAGCTTTTTCGGCGAGCTTCTCACAAAGTCGCCCTCTGAAGCTTTAGCGACGGGGCTTAGCATTTTGCTTTTGATACCAGTATTAAATTTTGCGGCGAGTTTTTTGCAGACGAGATTAACAAAAAAAATAAACTCCGCGACGATGGGCGATCAGGCAAACAACACCGGCATGAAATTCATGGAATACGCGATGCCGCTGCTTATAGTCTGGATGTCATACACAATGTATTCGGCTCTGGGTTTGTACTGGATTTTCCAGTCTGTTCTGGGCATCGCGCAAATGCTTGTGCTTGCGAAAATTTACCCGTTGCCAAAAATCACCGAGGAAGAATACGAACTCGCACGGCAGCAGTACGGAACCGGAAAAAAGAAGAAAAAGAAAAAGCCCGTAATTGAAGTCGAGGCCGAAGATATTATTGACGACGATGAAAATGATGATGATGAAAATAGTAACGGCGGTTCTTCTAAGGGACTGACAGAAATCAAGAGTTTGCAGAACAACGAAATTAAAGACGAAAAATATATATCGAAAACTATACCTAAGGGGATAAACTCAAACGTTAAGAATAATTTTCAGAAAACCGGCAAAAAATATACGATCAAAAAAAGAAAAAAATAAAAATTAATATAAATCTGGTTATTTTAATTGTTAATTATTATTTATTAATTATTAATTGTTATGAGGGTGTGTTGAAAAAAATGAGAAAAGAAGTTATAGTGACTGCCAAAACGATAGAGGAGGCAATAGAACTCGGGGCTAAAGAGCTTAACATGAAAGAAGAAGATATTACCACAGAAGTTCTTGAACGCCCAAAAAAGGGATTTTTCGGAATAGGCGCGACGGGATATAAAGTCAAACTGTTAGGCAAAACGGCGGGCAGCGATACCGCTGTGGAATTTCTGGAAAAGATTATTGGCCACATGAAGATAAACGCCGTCCCGAAAATTATAGAAGAGACAAAAGAAGAACTTAAAATCGATATAATAGGCGAGAATCTCGGGACGCTGATAGGCTATCACGGGGAAATATTAGATTCGCTGCAATATCTTACATATCTTGCAGTGAATAAAAACGGCGATTCAAGTGAAGGCGATGGCGATTCGGGGGACGGAGCCGAAAAATCCGAGACGGTCAAGATTTCTCTGGATATTGAAAATTACAGAAAAAAGAGGGAAGAAACGTTAAAAACTCTCGCGAAGAAAATGGCTGAAAGGGTGCTGAAATATAACAGGCCGGTAACTCTTGAGCCAATGAACGCATACGAGAGAAGAATAATACATTCGACCATACAGGATATAGAAGGGGTGAGCACACATTCAATCGGTCAGGAAAACGACAGGAGAATTGTAATAAGCAGAGAGGGCGGCGCAACGCCAAGACCGGGCGGTTTCCAGTCAAGACGGCCGAGAAGCCCGTATATGTCCGACAGAAATAAAACAAATAACGACAGGGACAGAAATTTCAGGAGATAAAAATAATACAAAATAAAAAAATCCCGCAGGTTTTTACTGCGGGATTTTTGTTTGGGGGTATTATAGTCTTTTATTTTTATTTTTATTTTTCTGTTTTTATGTGCGCGATTACGTCGTTTACAGCTTTCTGGCATCCGTCAAATTTTTCCGGGTAGGCGCCGTATGACATAGCGAATAAATAACTTTCGGTTTCAAGATATATTATTTCGTTTAAAATCTCGTCGGAGTCGCCGGAACGCAGGTGTATCGTGTGCCTTTTTCCGGCTGAAACGTCGGATTTTTTCATGTGCTTTTTATCGACTTCTGTAAAATCATCTGGGGTTTTTCTGATATTTTCTGATTCAGAGCTTTCATATAAAATTTTCCCGTTTTCAAGGGTTTTGTAAAACTCAATAAAACTGTCGATCGCAGATATTCCTACGTCTGATAAGCTTGTTTTCGCATAGCAGTCGATAATTAAAATAAATTCCGCCGAAGAACTAAAAAGCCCCAGTTGATTTGACGGCTGTTCAAACGATAAAGTCAACTCAGACCAGTCGTCAGGATCAAGCATAATCTCGTATGCCCCGCTCTCAGGCGAGAAAACTTCCCTGCCTTTTTCACTGTTCCCGCACGATTGCAGGCATAATATCAAAGATATTATGATAATTAAAATTAAAAATAAATATATTGTTTTTTTCATGTTTTATTCTCCAAATTCTCGAAAATTATTTTGAGGTTTTTTGTTTTTAAACAAAAATATATTTCCCCATTGCCGATTTTAGTTTTTCAGCCTGTTCCCCGGCTGATTTTTCGCATTCCGCCGAGATTAAATAATATATTTTTATTTTGGGTTCTGTCCCTGAGGGTCTTATTATTACTTTTGAGCCGTTTTCAAGATCAAAATATAAAACGTCGGATTTAGGCAGCCCTGTGTCTGAAATTTCTCCGGTTTCGATATTTTTGACCTGCGAAGTTTCGTAATCTTTTATAATATCGACTTTATATCCCCCGATATTTAAAGGCGGCGTTTTTCTCAAAGAATCCATGATATTTTTCATTTTTTCTATCCCGTCGATTCCGGCAAACCCTATATTTTCGACGGCTTCGCCGTAATATCCGTATTTTTTATATAAATTTTGCATAGCGTCAAATAAAGTCATATTTTTTATTTTATAATACGCCGCCATCTCGGCTATCAGCATAGATGCGACGACTGCGTCTTTGTCTCTGGCGTAAGTCCCTGCAAGATACCCGTAAGATTCCTCGTAACCGAACAGGAAAGTATTTTCGTTTGTTTCGTCGGATTCAAACTGTTTTATTTTTTCACCGATAAACTTAAATCCTGTGAGAACGTCTATTATCTTCACGCCGTTTGCTTCGCAGATTTTTGCCGCGAGTTCCGTCGTGACGATTGTTTTTATCACACAATCGCTGTTTTTAAGAGTTTTGTTTTCTTTTTTTGCCGTTATGATATAATCCAAAAGCAGCGCGCCGGCTTGATTCCCCGTAATCGTCGCAAATTCGCCGCTTTCTGTTTTAACGGCGATACCCATTCTGTCGGCGTCGGGGTCTGTGCCGATTATAAGCGCGCAGTTATTTTTTTTTGCTATATTTATTCCCAGCTCAAATACTTCTTTAAATTCAGGGTTGGGGAACTTTACAGTCGGGAAATTTCCGTCGGGGAGCATTTGCTCAGGCACAGTCAGAAGATTTTCGGGCCTCATGCCGATTTTTGCCAGAACTTCCGGGATTAATTTATATCCCGCGCCGTGAATCGGCGTATAGACTATCTTAAAATCTTTTCCGGCTCTTGTTATCATACCGGGACGAGCGCTCTGACTCATGACGTTTCTGAGATATTCTTTGTCGGTTTCCTCCCCGATTATATTTATCCTGCCCTGTTTTATCATTTCGCCGTAGTGGCACGTCAGAACCCCTGTGAAAATATCTGTTTCGCTTATTATATCCGAAATAGTCTGCGCGTGATCCGGGGGGAGCTGGCCGCCGTCTTGCCAGTACGCTTTATAGCCGTTATATTCTTTCGGATTATGCGAAGCCGTGATATTTATTCCGGCGGCGCAGTTTAAATATCTAATCGCAAAAGATAATTCCGGGGTCGGGCGTATATCATCAAAAATATATACTTTTATTCCGTTTGCTGCAAGGGTTTTGGCGGCTTCTTTTGCGAAAAGTTCTGAGTTGTTTCTCGAATCAAACGCTATTACCGCGCCTTTTTCCTCGAGTTTCTGCGACTTTATGAGATTTGCCATCGCCTGAGTCGCCTGTTTTATAACATAGATATTCATGCTGTTTATTCCGGGGCGCATTATTCCGCGAAGCCCGCCGGTCCCGAATTCAAGCGGGGCAAAAAAATAATCTTTTATTTTATCTTCGTCTGAGCTTATATTCGCGAGCTCGGATTTTGTTTTTGAATCCAAGCCCTGATAATTAACCCATTTTTCGTAATTTTTAATATAATCCGGCTTTGAATTATTTTCGTCCATTAATTCAAGAGCCCGACTGACGGCTATAGACAACTGGTCGGGGCATGACGTTCCTTTTCTGCCGCATAAAATCCCTTTGAGTTTTTTTATTGCGCTTTCGGCTTCCATTCCCGCTACAAGACTTGATATTCCCTGCGTATTTCCGCCGCATCCCCCGGTAAATTCGGCGCGTTCCAGTATTTTTACGCCGTTCTCGTCTTTTATCTCGACTTCGATTTCACTTGAACACGTCCCTTTTGTTCTGTAAGAATATATCATGATTTATATTTTAAACTCCTGATGATATTAATTATTATAATTTATTATACCACATTTTTCTTGTTTTCACAATTATTTTTATTTGTTGCTATGGCAATCGCATAAAAAATATTGAGGATGAAATATGCATAAATATTGGGAGTTTTGCTTGTAGGGAGCGTCGCCCTCGACGCTCCGCAGATATAAAATCAACATAAAATCAGATTTTGCGGACGACCGAGGGCGGTCGTCCCTACAAAATAACCCCGAAACATCATCAATTATTTTTTTAGCGATATCCATAATTTTTCGCTCTGGGGAAATACGGGCGTGAAGATTTTTTTATCTCCTTACCCTCTTTAATCAAAGGGGGTGCCGCGAAACAGAAATTCGTTGAGCGGCGGGGGGATTGCAATCCTCAGTCAGCTTCGCTGACAGCTCCTTTCAAAAGGAGCCTTTTTATTTGCTGCTTTTCGAATGGCAATCAATCTATATTTATCTGCCGCCTGACTTTGTTTAAAATTGTCCAGCCCTGATCTTTTTCAAATAATGCGACAATTCCGCCGGTGCAGTTTGTTATGGCGTTATATTTAAACTTGGCGACAAGATTGCCCTGAGTATCTATAAGCGCTTTTTTGCCGTTTTCAAGCCCGATTACGGCGACCCCTTCGTAAAAGGGCTGTGCGTATGTGAAAATAGGATTCGCGACCCATTCACCCAGATAATTCATAAAGCCGTAATATCCGTTTTTTTCGAGTAAAATCATGCCGTCTGAATACGCTTTTATATTATAGTCCTCGGGGATATAAAACGGTTTGCCGTATATATTTACTATAAGCTCGCGCTCTGTTATCGCGCCGCTCCTCCTGTCAAATTCGCGCTCGTAGACTCTTGTCAGCCCATGGTCAAAATAGAAAAACCCAAGATGATTTTTATTAACTGTGTCAGGCGCAAAATAACTGTAATTGGTCGAGAGATAATTATAGCCGTTTTCGTCGAGAAAAAACAATTTATTGCCCCTGCCCGGGGAATCCTGATACGCTATGCCTATATTTTCTCTGAAATTAAAAGTCTGCTCGTAATTTCTCGGTATTTTCACATTTGCCGTATCTGAATCAAGATAACCCCATTTTCTGGTGTATCCCACGAAATAAAAACGGTTCAGGCCGTTTGCGCCGTCTGCGCCGTAATAAGACGGGTACATAAACGGCACTCCCCTGTCGCCTGTGAGAATTTCGTCAAATATAATCGGGCCGACAAACGCTCCGTTTCCGGTTTCCCCGGCTTCCGGGTCAAAATAATAATAATAGCCGTCTTTGCTTTTAAAGACTGCCCTGCCCTCTCTGTCTCTCATTTTCAGGATTGTAAGCCCGAGCAAATCAAAATCCCGCGTTATTATCTTGCCGGAGGCTGAGCATAATATTTCATTTTCTTCGGTTCTGATTATCATATAATCCATGCATGTTTCCACAGTTAATTTAACATTATAAGAGTCTAACAGTACTGTCTGAGTCACAGGTATCTCGATCGCAGGCTCGATTCGCGCGAATTTATATTCATAAATCACAGGTTTTTCAGGCAGAGGCAAGAGCAGCGATTCGTCCTCCTGATTTTCGTTTTCGTTTGATATTCTGTTTAATTCTGTTTTGTAACGGTTTATATCGGCGTTTGCTTTTGCTTCGTCGTAAATCTCATAAATGCCGTCTGACGCCGAAAATCCCTGACGTTTCATATCGTCTGAAAATAATTCAAAGTCATGTGCGGGTTCTGTTGTTTCGGCATTATTATCGCTGTATGAATTTTCTGAGTCGCCGGATTCTGAATCCAGAACAAAATCTTCGGGATTAATCCTGTCAATTACGCTTGTCACATCTTCCGTTGTTTTTTCTTCTGAGGCAATAATATTATCCCAGTCTCTGGGGATTATATCAGAATCTATTTTTACTCCGGCGTTTTTGGCCCTGTCATAAAACGGGAGTTCAAACTCGCCTTTTGAATACGATATAGTATAATTAGTTAAAGCGAGCAGGACTAATATCCCGAAGATATGGCTCAGAAATATTTTAATGCTAAATCTTGATTTATATTTAATTTTTTTTGTTTTGTTAATATTCATGCGTAAATCGTCCTTATTTTATCAACATTTGCCGAGCTGATTTTATAATTAATCTATATCAAATTGTAGAAATTATTCATATTTGCCGTTATAATATTTATTATAGACTTTATTTATTATCGTTGTTTTAAAATAAAAACAATAAAATATAAATTATATAAAATTAAATATATGGTCAAACTATATTAAAAAACAGATAAAAAATAAAGTCATAACGGTTTTTATTTATGTGATATAATATATAAAAAACAAAATATGGTGTATATAAAATGATTTTAAGAAATTTCAAAAAATTATTTATTTTAATATCTGTGATTTTAATTGCGCTGATTTTATTTTCATGCGGCGATAACGCTTTAAAATTCAAGAACGACGGCAACACGGGAAATCTTATCGACGGCGAAAACGGCAGGTATTATATATACTGCAAAGGATATTTGCAGGCCGCGGCAATCAGCCCGTATATCTATGCCAAAGGCGATCAGGGGGAAAAACTCTATGAAGTTGACGGCATTGACCCGTCAAAATGGCTGAGCGAAGATATAAATAATGGCATAGCCTTTTTATTCAGGGAGCAGAGCGAAGAGGAACCTGAATTTGAAACTTTTGAAACTGAAAGGATTCATATAGTAATGTCCGAAGAAGTCAGCGTTGCAGTGGGTTTAATAGACGATATGAAAGACGTATACACAATAGTAAATGATTATATCTATAATCCTGAAACGGATTACCCGGGTTTTGTGACGGACAGATTTGATTTTTGTTTTGAATCCGAAAAATACAGCGGGATATATTACGTCCTGCAATATTTAGTAGACGAAAGAAACAACGCTTATCTTTATAACAGATGGACCGGGCGGTGCGTATCGTGCGGCGTAAAACTTTTCGGGGGCAGCGGCGTTGGGGCAGATATAGATTAATAGATTAAACACCCCCTGAAGGAGGAATAAACATAAATATAAATAAAATAAAACTTGCAGTATTGATATTTATAAATATTATTGTCTTTGGCGGCTGCCTTACGCTTTATGCCTGCCAGAACATATCGGCGCAGGATTTCGGCCCCGACGATATAGTAAATATGCTTGAGGTTATATTAAAAAGGGACAATTATACTACTAATGCAATAGACGAAGATAATATAGAAATTATTGATAATGCTGATAATACCGGAATGGCAGAAAGCCCGACAGAGCCGTTTGGGGATAGTTCGCAACCTGATTCTAATGAACATACAAATACAACTGAAATCCCGGAAATCATTGATACGGCGGCAACGACAGAAATAATAACAGAAATCACAAATCCCCCGGTTGCTCCGACAGAACCCGATACAACGGCGGCAGTCACAGAAAATATAACAGAAACTGCCCAAACCACAGAAAGACCGGGAATAGCGCAGATAGACGATATAAATTTAAGTCCCTATTACAGTTCCGGAGTGGCGACTGGCACAAATATTTTAAATGTTTTCCCCGGCGCGCCCCAAAAATTTGTAAGAATCGCGTTTCCGGAATCTGTGCCGCTTACTGACTCGCTTAAAAAAAATATTAAAGATCTCGCCGGGTTTTCGCCGAGAGATTATAAAGGCCTGTCGTTTTATATCGCAACGACAAAGCCGGAATTATTCACTCCGAAGTACGGCGGGGGAATGCTGAGCGATGCGAGAAGATACAGAACTGAGCTTGTCGACGTTGAATGCAATGCTATAATAACATCGCCGAATACGTTTCTCGAAAAATCCAAAGAAACTATAATAAACGATATTAGAATAGCGATGCAGACAGATGAATTCGTAGCGGATATTTTATGCCTGCCGTTTGATATACAGTCGGAATTGATAAAACACGGGCTATTGATGAACCTGAAAAAAACCCCGTTTTTAAATGTCAACGCGGAATATTATAACGCTTCGGCGACAGAAGCGTTTACTGTAAACGGCAATATTTTCGGATTGGTTTCAGACCTGACATTTGACCCCTCGACTGTATATGCCGTATATTACAATAAAACGCTTGTAAAAAAATATAATCTTTCAAGCCCGATTGAATTATATAAAAACGGCAAATGGGATTATGACGGCATGTTTGATATATCAAAAGAACTTACGGCTGCAGCTGCCGATTTGGACATCCCTGCGGGTGCTGTTTATTCTATCGGGATAGACAAAGAAAGCAACGACGTGATCAACGGGCTTTTTATAAGCTCCGGAAGCAAATATTTTACCGTAAGGCCTTATAATTATCCGGCGGTTAATTTCTCAAACGAAAAAACGCTGAATTTTATAGATACTGTCTCAAAGATATTTTCACCGTCGTGGGAAAGCGGCATGACGAATTTTTTAAATTCAGGCGAATCAGTTCAAACAGACGCTTTTAAAAACGGCAATATTTTATTTTCTGTTTCAAAATTAGATATTATACCCTCTATTACGGATTCCGATTTTGACTGGGGCATTTTGCCCGTTCCGGCATTAAACGGGGATTACGACGTCAGATTTTCTTCGACAGACAGGGATGCATTGTGCATATCGATACTCAAAGGCACAAGAAACACCGAGGCCTGCGGGATTATCACAAGCGCATTATCCGCGGTTTCTCACCGGCAGTTAAAAGATATTTATGTACTTGAGCAAATGAGGTTTCATTTGAGAGATATTGACAGCGTTATGGTATTGGGCGATATAATAGATAATATCGGGTTTAATCAATATGACGCGTTTTCAACTATGCCTGAGATTTACAGTTCTACGGCGGGGATATTAAAAGACGCGGCAAACAAAAGAATCGATTTTTCCGGGACATACGAAAACAACAGGGCAATGCTGAATGAATTTTTCAGGAATTCAATATTTTTCGCCAGAGATTAAATATATATTATTCTATCGTTATCCCGCTGAGAACATTCATGATTTCTTTTAAGCAATCTATTATATTTTCGCCGTCTTTGAGAAAATACGCGACGTGCGGTTTTAGCCCCATCGACAAAAGAAGCCTGCCGTTCATTCTTGAAGCGGCGATAGTCCATTTTTCGAGCATTTTACGGCCGTAAGACTGCGCGAGTATTTTTGTGTATATAATTATTGATTTCTGGTCTTTGTTTTCGATTGAGTCTATAAACTCAAGGCACGCGCTGTTTCTGATCAACGCTATATCTATAAGATTTGACACAGGCTTGGGTATATCGCCGAACCTGTCTAATAATTCGTCTTTTAAATCGTCCGCGTCGTCTTTGTTTTCGACGGCGGCGATTTGTTTATATATGCCTATTCTCACCAATTCGCTCTCTATATATCTGTTCGGGATAAAAGCGTCGACGGCTATGTCAATCAGGCATTCAGTCGGCTCCGGGTCATAATCTTTTTGCATAACACCGGAATTGCCGTAGGGCGTGACGCCCTCGGCACGCCGTGAATCTGATTCTGCATCGATTTTTACTAACGGCGCGCCGAGGGCGTCGCGTCCTACAAATTCATCACCGTCATCAAAATTATCGCCGTCATAATCATAATCGTCCTCTAAACCGTATTTTTGCCTTAATTTTAATTTTCTCTTTTCATCGCTGACGGCTTTTTCGAGAATCTTTACGTATAAATCATAACCGACGGCGTCCATCTGGCCGTGCTGTTCGGCTCCGAGAAGATTCCCTGCGCCCCTGATTTCCAGATCGCGCATCGCGATTTTAAATCCCGACCCGAACTCTGTGTATTCGCGTATCGCCGTAAGCCTTTTCGCTGAAATTTCAGATAAGACTTTGTGCTTCGGATAAGTAAAATAAGCATAAGCGCGCCTGTTTGACCTGCCTACCCTGCCCCTGATCTGATGAAGCTGAGCTAATCCCAGCCTGTCCGCGTCCTCGACTATCAGAGTATTGGCGTCGGGAATATCTATCCCGGATTCTATTATAGTAGTGCAGACCAAAACATCTATTTCGCCGTCGAGCATATTACGCCATACTCTCGATAAAGACTCTTCGTCCATCTGGCCGTGGCCTATGCCGATTTTTATATCCCCTCCGCAAGCTTCGGCCAATCTAAACGCAGTCTGCTCTATTGTCTCGACCCTGTTGTGAAGATAAAATACCTGACCCCCGCGCCTTATCTCGTTTTTGACTGCCTCGACAATAACATTCTCGTCGTACTCGAATATATAAGTCTGCACCGGAATCCTGTCATGGGGGGCTTCTTCTATTACAGACATGTCTCTTATTCCGGACAAAGCCATATTTAAAGTTCTGGGTATCGGCGTTGCGGTTAAAGTCAAAACGTCGATATTTTCGGCTAACTGCTTTAATTTTTCTTTGTGCGCCACGCCAAATCTCTGCTCTTCGTCAACTATAAGCAATCCCAAATCTTTAAATTTTATATCTTTTTGTATTATCCTGTGAGTGCCGATGACTATATCAATAGTTCCGGCCCTTAATTTTTTTATTATTTCTTCCTGTTCTTTTTTTGACTTGAATCTTGAGAGAAAATCAATTTTCACCGGAAATTCGCGAAATCTTGATAATATAGTCTGATAATGCTGCCACGCGAGAATAGTCGTCGGGACTAAAATCGCCGCCTGCTTTGATTCAGACACGCACTTGAAAACGGCTCTGAGCGCGACTTCGGTCTTGCCGAAACCAACATCGCCGCACAATAACCTGTCCATAGGAACAGAGCGCATCATGTCTTCTTTTATCTGGCCGGCGCATATAAGCTGGTCGTCTGTTTCGGCGTATTCAAAAAGCGACTCGAAATCTTTCTGCCATTCTGTGTCGGGATAAAAAGCGTGGCCTTTTTTGCTCTGCCTTGCGGCATAAAGCTTTATAAGCTGCTTTGCGATATCCCTCGCGGCTGATTTTGCTCTGGTTTTTGCTTTATTCCATGCGGGGCCGCCCATTTTTGACAGCCTTACGATAGAATCTTCGCTCCCCGCGCCGATATATTTAGACACTAAATCCAACTGATTGCACGGCACGTATAAAATATCAGTGCCCTGATACTGTATTTTTATAAAATCTTTTTGCACGCCGCCCGATACGCTTAATCTTTCTATCCCCAGAAACCTGCCTATGCCGTAATTATTATGAACGACGTAATCCCCGACAGATAAATCCGTATAAGACATGAGTTTTTGTCTTGCTGTTTTGGCGTAACGTCCGCCGGATTCCTGAACGTTTCGCGAACTCTGCCGTTTTAAAGATTCTTTTATTTTATCAGACCGGTTGTCTGTGATTAAAACAAATTTTTGCTTGGGCAGCTCAAACCCCTGCATGTCAAATAAATTTTGCGGCGCGCCGGGGTCGTCGCGCCCTACCCTCGGGGTTTTGATAATCGCGGCAAATCCAGCCGGGAGGTTTTCTATATTATTATATTTATTATTTATATCTTTTGAATCGATTATAATATATTTTATCTCAAAGTCATTAAGATAATCCGAAAAACTTTTTATACCCGCGTCAGAGTCGAGAAATATAATTATTTTATATCCCGACGACGAATATCTGTCCAAATCTTCTTTTAATATACTAAACCCCTCTGAAAAATGCGGCGACTGCCTCGTTGTAAACGAATATAACCCCGATAATTTTATATTGTCCACGCCGCTTAGAAAATTATCGCATATCACAGTCTTGAATTTTAATCTTGATATATTAAAATCTTCAAGAAATACGCAGTAATCGGCGTTTTTTCCGTCGATATAGCCTTTCTCTATCAAATCTGTCACAGTCTCGTTCATGATTTGTTCCGAGGCTTTTTGCTTTTCATTTATTTTAACAGATTCGTTTATAAATAAAATCAAATTTTCCGGGTCAAAATAATCAATCAGGCATTCTTTTGTTTCATAAATACATGAAGCAAACCTGTCTTTTGAGCTTATATCTTCGTTATTTTTAAGTGAATCCAGTTCAAAAAACAATCTGTCTATGACATTCTGCTCAGTCTTTTTGTTTTTTGTGAGATTTTCTAAAATATCTATGCAGTTCTGCCTTGATTTTTCGTCAAAAACCGTTTCAGTCGCGGGAATTACACTAAATTCTTTTATATTTTCTATCCTGCGCTGGGTCAGGGGGTCAAAAATCCCCATCGCGTCTATTTCGTCGCCGAAAAGCTCTAATCTGACAGGATATTCTTCGGACGGAGAGAAAATATCTATTATACCGCCCCTGACTGAAAATTTTGCCGGTTCTTCGACTATATCGGCTCTTTTATATCCTGCCCGCACAAGTTTATTCAAGAATCCGTCCAAATTTCTTATAGTCCCGCCGAGCTTTAAATCTACAGAGTATTCTATAAGTTTTTCGCCGGGTATAGTATATTGCAGCATTGCTTCAAGCGTAGTTATCACAACGTCAAAATCTCCGTTTAAGACTTTGGCGAGAATTTTCATCCTCTCATGCTCAAACGGATTATTTATATTTTCCATGCCCATAAAAATAAAATCTTTTTTCGGATATACATAGACTTTCTCAAAAAAATTAACCATAGAACTTTGAAGTTTAACCGCCGTTTTTTCATCGCTTACGACAATCAGGGCTTTTTGTTTTATATCACGGCACACAGCCGCCATAAAAGTCTCAAGGCTTCCGTCGCATAACCCCTGCGCGACTATCGGGAAACGCTCTTTTTCAAGTTTTAAATTGCCTAACTCGTATATAAGATTTTTGTATTCTTTGTCGCTTCTGATTGCGGAGAATATTAAATCCGTGCAAACCACCTCCGGTTTTTTTTATTATTTAGTTTCGATTTTTTATATATCGTTTTAATTCCTGATAAAAATTCTCTCTTGTTCCCGCTAAAATAACTACTATAGTTTCACCGTTTTGTTCAATCAAAGTATAAGCGAGTTCATAATTTATATTAGCGTGAAAAATATCATAACAAAATATACCCGACAAATCTCCGGTTTTTGCTTCGCCTATATATGGGTTTTTACATATCAGATCCAATACTCCCTGAAATTTAGTTTTGAGGGCTTTTTCTTTCAGCTTTTTTAAAAACCGGGCCGCGCCCGGCAAAATTATAGGATCATTCATTTTTTATCCGCGTCCTCCGTACCAAAAACATCTTTATATGTGAAATACGGCGCTCTCCCGCTCGCGGCAGCAGAGGCTTCCTCAAGCAGGCTTTCAATAGCGGGACGGATCTTTCGGCGGATATCTTTGAATTTTTGAAGTAATTCATCTCCTGAAAATCCCTGTGAAATTAAATCCGAAAGTATTTCTTCGGCAAACTCACTTCCGTTATTTTGTATCGGGCGGATAATTATAGCATTATCTTGAACATAACAGTCCACTTCATTTTCAACTCCGACGGCTTTAAAAAAATCAATAGGTATTGATATTTGATTTTTTTCCGAAACCGGAATACGCTTTCTTAACATAAAATCTCCTCTTTTATTTTGTTTTATTTATTATTTATGATACTTTTTCCCGGTTTCTATAGCGTAAGCCCGGTAAATCTGCTCCATAAGAATAACCCTCGCGAGCCTGTGCGAAAAAGTCATATCTGATAAAGATAAGAGATAGTCCATTGATTTTTTGACTTCTCCCGATAACCCGTGCGAACTGCCGATTATAAAATCGACAGACTGCGAGTTTACCGCTTTTTCACTATATAAAAGCGACGCGAATTCTTCCGACGATATTTTTTTACCCTCGATACATAAAGCGATTTTATAAGAATCGCGGCTTATTTTCTCAAGAATTTTCGCGCCTTCTTTTTTCAGGCAAAGATTTATATCTGATTCATTTGGCTTATCTGGGAGAGGTTCTTCTTTTATTTCTGTATTTATAATTTTAAAATCCCTGCTCAGCCGTTTTATATATTCGCTTATAGTTTCCTGATAATATTTTTCCTGCGCTTTCATTCCGCCTGCGTATATTATATTTATCTTTCTCATAATTAATTATTTCTGCGGGACGTAGGGGACGCCGTCCCCTACAAAACCTCCGCGATATTATCAGCGTCAATTTCGGGAATCTCCGGATTAGGGTTTATATTAATTCGTTTTGCTTTGGGATTGAGCAAAACTTTTTTTTCGAAATTAGGGTTTAACGGGTTTAAAATCTTTTTTCCGGGGTTTTCAGGATTTTCATTTTGATTAATCTCTAAACTGATTTTAACGCTCACCATTTTTGACGGCGACGACCTTGGGGCAACCCCGAGATATACCGTCCCGACTTTTAATTTTGCGTCTAATATGCTTTTTTTTGATTCTTTTACGGCGAGTTCTTTTGTGTTATTTTCGCCGCTCAAATGATATAATATTATTTTTCGCGCCCCGTTTTTTATAAAATACGGCAGAATTTCGGCGCATTCTGTATTAGACAAATGCCCGCGCTTTGATTTTATGCGTTGTTTTACCTGTGCCGGATAACTTGAATTTTTAAGCATTTCCAGATCGTGATTTGACTCTATGTATATAATCCTGCAGCCGCACATCGCCTCGGTTATTTCTTTTGTCATATAGCCTATATCAGTGGCGATACCGACGGCTTTTTTTAATTTATCGCTGTTGTGTTTATGCCCGATTATATATCCGACGCTCGCCGCGCTGTCGTGGGGCGTCGGGTAGCATTCGATTTGCATGTCGCCGATTATTATTTTATCTTTGGGGGATATAAAATTTATGACTTCGCCGAGAGCCGATTTATAATCGCCGCTTAAATTATCAAACGATTCCCAGACCATATATACCGGGATTTTATATCTGTTTATCAAAACTTTCAGGCCGTTGACGTGATCTATATGCTCATGCGTGATAAAAATCGCGTTTATATCCTGAATTTTCACGCTGATCTGAGATAAAAGCTGCGTCATAGCTTTTGCCGAGCGTCCCGCGTCAAATAAAACATAAGTTTCCCCGCACGCTGCGAATATACAGTTCCCGGACGAGCCGGACGAGAGCGAACACGTAGATATTTCCAATATTTCAGCCATTTTGATTTTATACTCCCTGTGTTTTAATATACTTCAAAATTATTTCTCAGCATAAATACGTTATGATTTAGACAAGCCTGAGGCGCGTGAAATATCAAGTCAGGCGTTTTAGCCCCGATAAAATAAGGCTGTTCAAGCGTCAGGCGTTTATCGCTCACCCAATCTGGCGGCTTTATTCCGCGATTATAAAAAGCCTGCTCAACATAAGTCGCAAGAATACATAATTCACGGAATTCTATATAATTTAAACCGCTTAAATCATTTATAAAAGATAAGTCAAAATTATTATATAAACGTGAAATATCCGTATTTTTAACGTATTTTATATCATGTAAAATATTGCTGATAAAAACCCGTTTATTGTCGTCGCTCCTGAGATAAATATAATCAATCAGCATTTATAAACCGCCTTTTAATTTATTTATGACCATATACTGAAAAACTTCGGCATAATTTGCCCGTCTTAGTTTCATTCCCATAAAACTAACCGATTTGTCCGAAAAATATTTATATAAAATATTATTTAATTCTTCTTTTGATTCAATATTCAACGATTTCACCAGAATAACCGCGTCGTCCAAGTCTTTATTTTCACGCGCCGCGAATAACTTCATGGCGAGCAACTGCTCTTCTGAAATTATGCGTATAGATAAAGTCCCGAACTTGCCGAAATCTTTAAAACACATTTCCTTCATTGAATTTACGAATATCTTCACGTCCTCGTTAATCCAGTTATCAGGTAAATTGTGACGGCCGGCAACACGTTTCACGCATTCGTTAAATTTATCCCTGCTGTCAAAATCAGTCAGAATACTGTCAATATCATCGGACGATTTTAAATTATTATATGCGATAGCCATAGCCGCCCCGCCGCATACGTTTATAGTGGCGTAACTCTGTTCTTCCGCCAGTTCGTCGCCCAATTCGTGCAATAATTTTAAAATCTGCCCTTTATCCATATAACATTATCTCTCATGTTCTTTCGTTCTGCCCTCTTTTGTAAAGCGGGTGCCGATCGCAACGGGCGGGTGTTTTTTAACAAGCAAAATCAAATCTCAAAAACACCCGTCACTCTCTGCGGCGCGCCGAGGGCGTCGCGCCCTACGAGTGCCACCTTCTTTAAATCTTTAAATCAAAGAGGGCTTTAGCGAAAATTTTCACGCTGATTAAAACATCACGGGTTAAGCCTGTTCGGTCCCCTGAATATAAACATGGCGTCTTTTATGTGCAGGCCAAGCAATAACATCGTGAGCCTGTCAACGCCTATGGCAAACCCGCCGTGAGCAGGGCAGCCGTACTTGAAAAATTCAAGATAAAATTTGACGTCCTCGCCAAGACCCATTTCTTCCGTTACTTTTTTCAATTCGTCGTACCGGTGTTCCCTCTGAGCTCCCGACGTTATCTCAACGCCGCGCCAAAGTAAATCGTATCCCTGCGGCACGCCGTTTTCCCTCATGTGATAAAACGCGCGTTTTTCCGAATCGAAATCCGTGACAAATAAAAATTCGCTGTTATATTTATCCTGAGATAATTTATAGCTGAGCTCTTCGGCCTCTCTTGTCAAATCGCCCTTTTCTCCTTCAGGCACGATATAGCCGTAACGCGTTTCAAGTTCCGAATATAAATCTTTTACTGTTATTACCGGGAACGGAGTTTTGGGTATTATTACTTCAAGGCCGAATTTTTCTTTTATTTCTTCGCCGTATTTCGCGCTTATTTTCTCTAACATATCTATCAGTAATTCTTCTTCGAAAGTCATCACGTCGTGAAACGAGTCTATATAACTCATTTCAAGGTCAAAACTCGTATATTCTGTCGCGTGTCTGCTTGTATATGATTTCTCAGCCCGGAATACAGGCCCTACTTCAAAAACCTTGTCAAATCCCGCCGCCATTGCCATTTGCTTATAAAACTGCGGGCTTTGCGCGAGATACGCTTTCCTGTCGTAATAGTCCACCTCAAAAACGCTCGAGCCGCTTTCGCTTGCCGAGCCGATCAATTTCGGCGAATGTATCTCGAGAAAATCCTTGTCTGTGAGAAAATCGCGCATGATTTTGACCATATATGACTGTATCTTGAATATAAGCGTATTTTCATCAGTCCGCAAATCAACCCACCGGTAATCCATTTTTAAGTTTATATCGCTTTCGTTGTCGGCTTTGCTGTCAACCTGAATAGGCAAAGCCTCGGCTACAGAATCAATCTCTAAAATATCCGGAATCATCTCCATGCCGTTGAGCTTGACATAATCATTTGCAACTACTTCGCCCTCGACGGTAATCACCGACTGTATCGTGAGCGCGTCTATTTTCTCGAGAATTTCTGGTGAGTATTTCTCTTTCTCCACCACGATTTGCATTTTTCCGGTAATATCTTTCACGACAAGAAAAGCCATCTTGCTTTTATTTCTGATATTTTCTATAAAACCCTGTATTTTATTGCGTTCTCCGGTTTTTACTTCTGATATATAACTTCTTTTCATAAATTAATTTTTTATTAACTCCTTTAAATTTTTAACTAAATTAATTTTTTATTGCTTTATAAACTATATAAATAATCGCGATGATTAAAAATAAACTGAAAAAAGACCCGATAACACTGAATATTACGGCAATAATCCCCTTTACTATGCCAAAAATCAAAGACAACGCCGTAGGGATTAATAAAATCGCTATTATTATAATCAATATTTTTAATAAACTATTTGATTTCATGTTATTATTTCCTTTCAAAAATTTATATATATTCAATTTTAATTATTAATTATCCCCGGAAAATACCTCTATATTCTCTGATTTGCCGCATATAAATACGCCGTAATATCCCGCTTTTTCCAAAGCGTCTATATATTTGCCCATTTTTTTCGGGGATTCATATAACGCGACGTCGTATTCAGTTCTGAATCTTTCCGCCGTTTTATCGGCTTCAAAAATATTACCGCCGTATAATACCGCTATCTTTTTCTTTTTATCCGGAATCTCGAAATTGTTTTCACTTAATAAAATAAATATGCTCTCAAATCCGATTGAAAATCCGACAGCCGGTATTTTTTCGTTTAAAAACTTGCCTATCAAATTATCATAACGTCCCCCTCCGGCTATCGACCTTCTGAAATCTACGCTTTCTATTTCAAATACAGTCCCGGTATAATATCCCTGCCCTCTGACCAACGATATATCAAACTCGATTTCATACGAATTTTCTGATAATTCCGACAATTTTTTTACTTCGGCGATTATTTTTTCAAGATTATTTATGCTTTCTTTTTCACCCAGTATATTTTTTACAGATTCAAGAGTTACGGGCAGTTCGCTCAATAAAGCCATTAATTTATTTATACTTTCCGGACAAAAATCTTTGCCTGTCAATTCTTCTTTTATTCCTGATGCTCCGATTTTATCAAGTTTGTCAAAACTGACGCATACGCTTGCTATATCATTTTCTTCAAACCCCATATCAAGCAGCGTGTCTTTTAATAACCTGCGGTCATTTATTTTTACTTTAAAATTCTTCAGGCCTAAATTTAACAAAGCTTTGGCTGTAACATGAATTATTTCTATCTCGCAATTTATAGATTCCGAGCCTAATATATCAATATCGCATTGCATAAATTCCCTGTCGCGCCCTCTTTGCGGACGTTCAGCCCTGTATGCTTTATCTATCTGTATGCACTTAAACGGCATGAATAATTTATACCTGTTGTTCGCAAAATATCTGCTTAAAGGCACTGTCAAATCATATCTCAATCCAAGATCAGCAAGATTTTCATAATTTTTTTCGTTCAGCGCGCTTTCTAATTTATCGCCGCGTTTCAATATTTTAAATAACAAATTTAAATTATCGCCGCCGTCGCTTTTATTTAAGTTTTCTATATCTTCAAGAGCCGGGGTCAAAATCCTTTCAAACCCGTTGTTTAAATAAATTGCTAAAATAGAACTCTGCATATATTCTCTTAACGCCGCTTCGGCGGGTAAATAATCATTTGTTCCTTTTACGGGCGTTGTTTTCATAATATATCTATTTCTCCTGATTTTTAATTAATTTACATATCAAAATCAAAATCTTCTTCGACCAATTTTGCATATCGGTGAAGAGCGCATTGCATTATCCTCTCAGGCGTAGTGTCATATTCTTCCGCAATTTTTTCAAACAATTCATAATCTTCGTATCTTACTCCAACCGTCACGTCTTTATTTAATTTGTGATAAAACGGATTTCTTACACCTTTTTTTAATTGTTCTTTTGTATATATATCCGTTAATTTCATAATATTACATACCTCCGTAATAAATTTCAATTTCTTTCTTTGAAGCTCTGCGAGCTGATATTATTCTTATAATATCGTCATTTTTTCCGCGATAACAATGACATACGTTAAGTTCATATAATCTTTCGCTTTTACCTATGATAATAAACCGTTCTTCTTCGTCTGAATGTTTTTCGTCATATAGCGTAACTGCGTTAATATCGTCAAATACAGTTGACGCATCTTCAAATGATATTTTATGTTTATATATATTCATATTATTTTTATCTTCGTCCCATTCAAATTTCATGTTAAAATATTCTCATTCCCTGTTTTTATTATAAATAGGATTGACGTAATTGCGCCAGTCTAAATCTCCCCGTTCCACCGCGCAGATCAATATCTCCGCCATCGCAATATTTGTGGCAACGGGGATATTATGCACGTCGCAAAGACGAAGTATATTCATCGAGTCTTCGTCGTAGCTCTGATTGCTCGAAGTATCGCGGAAATATAACAAACAATCTATTTCGTTATATGAAATCCTCGACGACATCTGCTCTTCGCCGCCGTAATCCCCCATAAGCATTTTCGCAATATTCAAGCCCGACGCGTCGGCGATATATTTTCCCGTGACAGCTGTCGCGCATAAATTATGCTTTTTTAATATATTAAAATACGCTATGCAAAACTGAGCCATAAGCTCTTTTTTCATGTCGTGCGCTATTATCGCTATTTCCATTTTATTTACACCCTCTTATTAAAAATCCCCCGTCAACACTTCGTGTTGCCACCCCCTTTCAAAAAAGGGGATTTGGTGCGTATTTCAGCCCCCTTTTTGAAAGGGGGAAGGCGGCAATAGCCGCAGGGGGATTATTTTATATTATTTTTAGTTTCTTTTTTAAAATAAAGATTATTTGTTTTGACCCCGTCGTATTTTCTGCCGAGAATAATATTTTTGTCTAAGATACGCCCGATTATATCGTCGAAAGCCCCTCTGATTTTTTTCCCCCTGAGATCATAAACCGTTTTGCCTATTTCCTGAAAATCGCGGATCTGGTTATTTATCTCAACCAATCCTATAAGTTTTATTTTTGACCGTTCGATTATGTCGACAATCCCCAGATTTACTCCCCGCGCCACGCCTCTCGGGTTAAAACAGTTTATAATAAGCCTTACTTTTTCGCTTTTTGCGCCGTTTTCCGACAGATAAAGCGCGAGCCTCTCGGCTGACCTGATAGAAGCCGCCGAATGAAGCGTCACGACAAAAATATAATCGATTTTTTTTGCCAGCGTCTCAAACATCGGGAATTTTCCCGACGGGCAGTCAAATATTATATAATCATATATTTCTTTCGTTTCGTCGATAAATTCCCCGAGAGCTTCTTCAAACGAAACTGTCATTTCATAAGACGGCGGGGATTTTAAAACATCGAGAGAATAATATAATCCGTCCGGGTTTTGATTTTGGGCTTGACTCTGGGTTTGGGCTTGATTTTTGCGCGCCTCGGCTTTTTTTATATATACGGCGTCCTGTATTTTAACTTTTTTTTCAGTTACGTCAAAAAAATTATAGAGCGTATCGTGTTCGCAGCCAATAAATAAATCGACTGAGCCGGACGAAGCGTCGAGGTCGATAATCAAAATTTTATATCCTGCGACCGCGAGCCCGACGGCTAAATTTACGGCGACGGTTGATTTTCCTACGCCGCCCTTAAAAGACGTTATCATTATAGATTTGCCCAATTTGAAAAAACGCCGCCTTTCTTAATATATTTTAAAAATATTTTTCCACTTTAAATATACCATAATTGTATTGCTTTGTCAACAGAAATAATGTCAAAAAAAATAAGACGGAAACGATTTTTAAGTTTGTTTCCATCTTGTAAGTAATGAATTTGTCTGTTTTACGCATAAATTATTTTTGTTCGGCTAAATTCATAGAATAAGTATGGCCTTTTTCAATCATGCCGTATTTTTTATAGAACGCATATCCTTTTTCATTCCAGTCAACACAATATAACTTAGCCATAAAATGTCTTTTTTGCACTGTCAATATATTATCTATCGCGTGTGATAAAATTATACTGCCGTAGCCTTTTCTCTGATGGTCAGGAGAGACAGCTATAATATCTATTGTGTAAAAGTCATTGTCGAGCCAGTATAATCCCACTAATTCTTTATCTTTGTAAAACGAAGAAAACGCGTTTTCCCATATACGCTCAGCTAATCCTTCTTTGTCTCCCTGAAAATTCGTCGGGGGCGATACAAAAGTCATAGACCTGTCAAGCAATAACGCATAATCGCCGACCCTGTGCGCTTCAAACGGCCTTATTTCAAGATTTTTATCATTTACAAATCCCTTAAAATTTTCTTTATCCATCACAAATTCATGCGAAGCGTAAAAATCCGGAGTAAAATTCATTGTTTTGCGCATACTTTCGATTAATTTTGTCTGGCCGGCAATAAAATGCACATTGGGAGATAACCCGGAATTTTCTTCTTTGACTAAATTAATAAGTTCCGCAAGTTCTTTTGAATATTTATCCGTATCTTTTTCAAAAGCGATAAATACCCTGAATATTCCGAAATAACTCATACTCGCAAATATTCCCGGATTTTCTTCGTCGTCAAAAAATCTCGCGAAGCCGTAATCTATACAGCCTTTTGTTTTTTTATATACATCGTTTACGTAATCGGGAAATAATTCTCCCTCGTCAGTTCTGATTCTGTTTAATAATTCTACGCTTTTGTCTATTTGTTCCTGATTTAATACAGATGTTATCATCATGTTTTATTTGATACCTCGTTTCTTTAATGTTAAATAATTAAATTTATAATAGTATTGCGACCGCAATTTTATTATAACACCAGAAAATCAAAGATAATATATAAATCTTATTCCAAGAATATCTTTTACATAAAACAAAATCCGCTATATAAATCATTTAAAATTTACATAACGGATTGTATGTTGTGTTTTTATTTGCTATATACTATTTTTTTGATGCTTTCCGGCGACAAAAAATATTTGTCGCATAACCAGTCAATACTCGAACCGTCGTGAAAAGCTGCGCGGATTTCACCGTTGCGCATTGAAACTATATTTTTGCTCTGGGTATTTTCTCCCCATCTTTTACGGCTGTCTTTTGTTTTGGGGATATACAATGTCATACCCTGAGCATATTTCTGAATTTCAAATAATAATTCTTTGGGCAAAATTTCTTCTATGTTTGAGTTTTTCATTAAGCTTCACTCCTTATTTCTGTTAAATGTTATCGTTAATACCTGTTGATAAATAAAGCGCAAAGCCGGCTGTATTTTATTTAATGCGGCAATTCATTTTTATTTTATATACGGCTCCATACAATCGAATTGCCGACTAATCTGCCGACTTTGCATGAAGCGACGGGAGCGTTCCCTCTTCTTTTTTTTGTTATTTTTCATTTTCATTGAATTGAAGATCACCCCTCCTGTTGACTTGCTGTAAATTGTTTGATATAATTATAAATTGGATAGCAGGGCGGTTCGGCTCTCCTCCGAAAGGAGGTGATTGCATGAACAAAAAATCACGGAATTTTTATTATACTTAGCAATAGTAATATTGTTAATATACATATTTAAAATTAACGTAATTTAGTCGCCCCCGCCAAAGCGCGACTAATTCAAATTTACTGTATCTTGTTTTGAGCCGGACCGCTCGGTTGCTATCCCCCGCTCTTGCGGGAGTATATATTTATTATACAACAAACAAACACAAATGTCAAGGGAACGCGAAAAATTTATGCGAAAAAATCAATCCAATTTAATTCTCCCTCACGGGAATATAAATCTCCCCGCTTTTTTCCCCGACGGAACAAGAGGGGTCGTGCGCAGCGTCGATTTAATTGATTTAGAAAACTGCGGTGTGCAGGGCATTGTCATGAACGCGTATCATCTCATGTCAAATCCCGGCCAGTCAGTTGTGAAATCAATCGGGGGATTAAATAAATTTATAAACTGGAATCGCCCGGTTTTAACTGATTCGGGCGGGTTTCAGGTGTTTTCGTTAATCAGGGAAAACTCCAAATTCGGCGAAATTCAAGATAAACAGATTGTCTTTAAATCGGAAAAATCCGGCGAAAAAATTATATTCACTCCGGAAAAATGCATACGCGCCCAGTTTGATTACGGCTCAGATATTATGATGTGCCTCGATTACTGCACTCACCCAAACGACTCAGATGAAATAAATAAAAAATCCGTCGATATTACGATAAAATGGGCGAAACGCTGTAAAGATGAGTATAATAATAAGATTGCGGGACAAGCCCGCAATGACGGGCTTGCCATTCCGGACTCGACCCGGAACCGCAATGACAATAAAAACCGCCCGCTTATTTTTGGAATAATTCAGGGCGGGAACGATAAAATATTGCGCAAAGAATGCGCGGACGCATTAATTTCTATAGGATTTGACGGTTTTGGCTTCGGGGGCTGGCCTCTCGACGATAAAAATAACCTGACGTATGACATTCTCGAATATACAGCCGGGCTTATGCCGGATAATCTTGTAAAATACGCGATGGGCTTGGGCAAACCCGATGAAATAGTAGCGTGTTATAAAATGGGCTATAATTTATTCGACTGCGTTATTCCCACAAGAGAGGCGCGACATAACAGATTATATATGTTTAACGAAGAATATAATTCGATTAACGATATAGATTTAAGCAGTCAAAAATTTTACGGATATTATTATATCACCGACGACAAACATCGCCGGGATTCGCGCCCTGTCTCTAACATATGCGACTGCCACTGCTGCAAGAATTATTCAAGGGCGTATCTGAGGCATCTTGCAATAATCGGGGATTCTCTCGCGAACAGGCTCGCGACTGTGCATAATCTCAGGTTTTATACAAAATTGATGGAATTACTTATCACCTGATATCTCCCCCGAAGGCTTAACTATCGCCGTTTTAAAATTCATGTATGTCACAAACCCCGGCTTCGCGCCGCCCGGCTTCTTGACATATCTCGCGTATGCGTAATCCACCGGGACAAGCGGCATGTTTTTGCCTTTAGAATATGCCGCCGCAATTTTCGCGGCTTCTTCTATATCAATATCCGACGGCGTTTTCCCCGTGTTTTCGCATACTAATATAACATGCGAACCGGGGATTTTCTGCGCGTGGAACCACAAATCGTTTTTTGACGCAATCCTAAAAGTCAGTTCGTCGTTTTGCTTGTTATTCTTCCCGCATAATATCTTAAATCCATTTGTTGATTTATATTCATTGGGTTTTGATACGGACAACTGCTTTTGCGGTTTTTTTGATTTTAAATTAGCTTTTCCCGTTTTTCCCGGCTTTACAGATTTCATTATACCGCTTTCTTTAAGTTCGTCGCGTATTTCAGACAGCTCTCTCTCAGATAATGCTCTTGTTAAAGAGTCAAACACAGAATCGACGTAAACTATATCGTTTTGCGCCAATTCTATTTGATTTGACAAATGATACTCAGCAGATTTTAATTTATTATATTTTTTATAAAACTTCTGCGCGTTTTGCGCGGGGGTTAAATTTTTTTCAACGGCGATGTCGATTACCGGGACGTCGAGGACGCCGTCCCCTACGGTATCGTAATAATTTTCAAGAGAATATTTTTCTAATCCTTTTTCCAGCCTGTAAATATTCGACGTGATTAAATCGCCGTATATCCTGAATTTTTCTTTGCTTTTGCATTCTTGCAATTCTTTTTCGAGAAGTTTTATTTTTTTGTTTAATCTCGACGAAGAATTTGTCAGGACTTTTAAAATATCCTGAGATTTTTGCCGTATCCTGTTGTCATATTCTTTTTTGTAAAAATAAAAATCCACGAGTTCAGACATAGAATCAAAATTTTTGCTTATGATTTTACTGCCGTACTGCCGTATATCTGTATATGAAAAATCAATAAGCCCGCCGTTTTCGTCCGACAGCATAACGGGAGTGAAATTATTGCTTTTTATTTTTTCGATAAGCTCGTTAAAATAAAATTTTAGAGTTTGTTTATCCACATCCCCTGTCGAAATAGCCGTGTCCTTCAGTGATTTTGACGCTTTGAAAGCTATTTCACGTGTTATAAGCGGCGACAATCCCTGATATTTTGACAAAAGCCAGTCGCATACGGGAATATCCGGGGATTCGCTTGCTGCGTTTTCTAAATCAACCAAGAAATTTTCATCAAGCCCCCTTCCATGAAGGGGGTGTCGCGAGGTATGAGCGACGGGGGTTGAGGAACCTGATATTATATGGGGAATACAACCCCCGCCATCTGCGGATGGCACCCCCTTCTGAGAAGGGGGCTTTTGTTGAGGATTGTATATCTCCAACGGATTAATTTTATCTCCCGACGACGGCAGGATATATACCAGCCCGTTTAAAATCTGACGGGATTCTGACATCGAAAAATCCACGGTTTTTAATGCCGCGATTATTTTTTTGGCTCCCTCCGCCGCTGCGGCGGCGCCTCCCTCGTAAACGAATGAGGCGTTGGGTTGATTATTTGCCCCATTCGCTTGCGAGGGGGGTGTCAACGAAGTTGACGGGGGGAGTTCCCTGCATAATATTATATTGCTCTGTTTTCTTATACATTCGGCGTAAAGATACAGGGGCATCTGGAATCCCATTTCGTCAAAAGCGTCGATTTTAAACTCAAATATCCTGTCAAACCCGACAAGCGAAACTGAGTTTATTTTGCCGTTCATCAGATATTTTCTTAAAATACTATAGAACATAGACATAGACGGCGGGTTTTCCGCCGTCTGACTTGTTATATAAACTTTTGGGCTGTTAGCGTCCGCGTCAATACACAGATTATGTCTTTCGCCTTTTGAATATATCTGCAAAATTATCTGTTCTTTCGCGGGCTGAAATATTTTTTCTATCCTGCCTCCGGAGATATTATTATTTAATTCAAAGCATACGGCTGAGGCAACGCCGGCGTCATACGGCATTTTTTTTACTGCTCCTTTTTTTGAATTTTAAATTTCGTCCTCGAGATCTTCGAGCATAATATCGCTTAATTCATTGTCAAAATCATTTAACGCGTTTTCCTCGTCTGTTATTTCGTCTGTATCGTCCAATTCATCACTATCTGTATATGCCAGTCTTCTGTTTTTGTCATAATCTTTTCTTTTTCTTTCTGCTTTTTCTTCTTTAAGCTGCAATTTTCTCTGTTTTAGAATATGCTTGATTCTTTCTTTTCTGAATTTATTCATTCTCGCTGAAGCTTTGGCCATTTTTGTGTTTGATTCTTTTACTTTTCTGTTTAAATCCATTATCCATCTTGTAAGCAGGGCGGTGGCGACAACGACGCATGTAAGTATTGCGAAACTCATAGTTATTATTTTCAGCACGAACAGGGCTCTTGAATTTACCAGATCAGATTTATTATTGCTTTTTTCGTTCATATAAAATATTCCTTTCTTAATCTTAAATCTTAATTTTCTGTTTCTTGTTGTTGGGGATAATTATCAGTTTCAGATTCGATTTCAGTGATATTAATTTGTCCGGATGTTTCTGTATCTGTATCGGGGGACATTCTTATTATATACAGATCTACGAGCATAACGACTAAAAACGGGATAAAAAGTATCAGAAAATACTTGGCTTTTCTCTGGCGTTCTTTTAATTTATCTATAAACCTGAAAAATTCGTCATATCCCATTTCATCGGGCTTTTCATATTTTGTAACGTCAATCTTTTTGAACCCCCCGTTGTAAATCAGCCATACAAAAAACAGCGCGACTCCCAAAACTGTATATATTGGCATAACAGGCGCAAATTCAAGCTGTACGCAGACAAAATACACAGAAGCCACAAGAATTATCCACCCGAATAAAAACAGCGCGAGTTTTGTATATTCTTTTTTTTCTTCCGGAGTGCGTTCTTTTCTCGGGGACTGTCCATATTTACCGATAAAACGCGAATACGGGGAATTTTCTTCTTCCTGTTCTTCTTTCTTTTTGATTTTATATTTTTTATTCTTTTTTGCCAAAATTTCAAATCCTCTTTAAATTTTTTATTTTACTATAAATTTATTATAATAATAAAAACAATTTTTGTCAAGTTTATTCACCTAATTTGCCGAACCTGTTGTTTATGGCAAGAGCGGGATCCTGAGGGACGGGCGCGCCGACTGTGCCGTCGGGTATATTTATATCCTTGATTTTCTTTAGCGATTTTTTGCTGAATTCCGGCATCCATTCAGCTTCAGCCTCGAACATTTCGATTGTCATGTCCCTGATTTCTGTAAGATTTAAAACAGACGAAGTGAGCGGATCAAGAGACACAGCCGCAAACGCAAGCTCAGGGTCAACTTTTATCGCCGCTTCGACCGCTAAATTCTGCACGGTTATATTAGACTGGTTCATTGCGGCAAGCTGAACAGGCAAATCTCCGACTGTCAACGGGTGCAATCCCTGTTTATCGACATATATCGGGATTTCGACGCAGACGTTATTGGGCAGGTTTGCGATATAATTTTTATTTAAGACATTGCCGTTTAATTTAAACGCGATATTTGTCTCGACTGCTTCGAGTATATAAGAGCAATATTCTTTGCTTCTCGGCTCAAGTTCGCCTGTTTCGATTGATAAAACATCGATTTTATTAAATTTTTCCTGAACTGCCGCCGAGAATTTATAATAAGCCCCGCTTGCCCCGCCGAAATCCGGCTGGTCGCAGTATAAATCAAGCGATTTTTTGTTTTTTCTGAACCACGGCAGATATTCAGATAAATGCCCGGTCGATTCTGTCATGAAATATCCGAAATGGCGCATTACTTCCCCTCTGACTTTTTCGTTGATATAATATTCCGGCTTTTCCATGTTTTCTTTTAATAACGGGTATAAATCTTTGCCATTATGTTCAAGTTTTAAAAACCATGCCATGTGATTTATCCCCGCGGCGATAAAATCTATCTCATCTTTAGGCACGTCAGTATATCCGGAAATCAAATCCATCGTAGTCTGAACCCCGTGGCATAAGCCTATATAATTCATACTTGTAGCTTTGCCCAGATAAGAACAGACCATTCCCATAGGATTGACGTAATTTAACACGATCGCGCCGGGGCATAATTCCTGTATGTCTTTGTCAATATCGCGCAAAATATTATAAGTACGCAAAAACCTGAATATCCCGCCCGGACCCATAGAATCGCCGATACATTGGTCAATGCCGTATCTCAACGGAATCTCATAATCTAATTTAAAAGCGTCGTTGCCGCCTATCTGGAACATTAATATAACATATTTGGCGTCTTTTAGAGCGTCGCGCCTGTCAGTCGTCGCGTAGACTTTAGCTTTGAGATTATTTTTGTCAATAATCTTCCGGGCGTAATTTTTCATTTTTTCGATTTTAGTCATAGTCGGGGACATCAGGGCGTACTCAAAATCCGCGACAGCCGGGGTATTAAACATATCGTTCAAAAGAGTTTTACAGAAAACTATGCTTCCCGCGCCAATAAGCGCAATTTTGTTTTTCATGATTTTAATATACCTCCGTTTTTTTATATTATGATTATAATTATAGTATTAATTATAGTATAATATTTACGTGAAATTATGTCAAGCATAAGCGAAAAATCTTTCATAAATATTTTTTACAGATTATTCATAAATATATGATAGTATAAAATATTATAAATTATCATAAAACCGTAAATTTTTTTGAAAATCTGTGAAAATATTAAGGGGACTAAGGCATGAAAAATATAAAAATAAAAAAGATAATCGCGTTGATTATGATTATGATATTTATCTGCTCTGTTTTGATAAATATCGCGGCTTGCGGCGGCAATAACAATACTGCCGATGATAAGAATAATAATAACGAAGATAAAGCCGGAGATGAAAATGAAAATATTAATGCGGACGATGAGAAAAGCGAAGGGGAAAATCCTGAACCTGACGATATACCTGAAGAAATTCAGGAATTAAAAGATAATATCCCGGAATTGAATTTTGACGGATATAATTATAAGATTTTAAACACAAATCAGGACGATCTTTATTATATGAATTTAATAATGGAGCCTTTGGTATTTGAATCTTCCGGCGATATTATCGAAGACGCGGCATACAGAAGAAGCATAGAGATACAGGAGAGATTTAACTGCAAAATAGAAGAAATCATCGCTCCAAACGGGTCAAGGGGAAGCATGTTCAGAAAATCGGCCTTGGCGGGCGACAATGCGTATGATATAGCCTGCATAAGCCCGGGCGAAGCCCTCAGCGCGGCGTCAGACAAGCTTATTTATGACATAAACGAACTCGCGTATGTTAATCTTGACGCCCCGTGGTGGGACCAGAACGCGAGAAGCAGTTTGTCTTTGTTAAATAAAGTATATTTTTGCCCGGGCGCGTATGAAGTGTCAAATTTTGATATGACGCGCATATTGCTGTTTAATAAAAAACTTATGCAGGATTATGGCATTACAGACGATGTGTATCAGCTTGTTAAAGACGGCAAATGGACTTTCGAGAAATTTTTTAATATGGCGAAATTAGTTTCTGAAGATGTGAACGGCGACGGAAAATATGACAAAGACGATAAATTCGGCGTAGGCTCGACTGCAGATCATGTCGTGTTCGGCTCGTTTATGATGGCTTCGGGGGAAATGACGGTGCGCAAAGATGCTGACGATATGCCTTATTTTGCGGCGGGTTCAGAACATTTTAACAGTGTTCTAATCTCAATGGTAGATAATTTCTATGCCGGAAATTTTTATTTTTATCCTAAAAACGTGACCGGCTCTGAGGACTGGTGCACTGATATGTTTAACGAAGACAGGGTTTTGTTTTATAATATAACATTTAACCGCATACCGAAGTTCAGGAATATGGACGCTGATTTCGGGATACTGCCCGCCCCGAAATTCGACGAGGCGCAGGATAAATATTATTGCGAATCAGGCAGCGGAATGCTCGCGGTAATCCCTCACAGCGCGGAGAAACCCGACAATAACGGGGCGTTTCTTGAGGCTTACGCGTATTACGGCTATAAATACGTCGTGCCGCAATACAAAGAAGTTTCACTTAAAACAAAAATGGCAAGAGACGACGATTCGGCAGAAATGGTCGATATAATCGACGTGAGCCGCGTTTACGACCTCGGAAGATTATACTGGGCCACGAACGCGTATGACCCGTATGTGACCCTGTTTGGCGCAAAAAAGACCGATGTGGCTTCGGTTACTGAGAAAAACGCGCCGAAAGTAGAAACGGCTATTGCGAAATCCCTTGAAAAATTGTTTAATTAAAATAATATAAGCGATATTATATAGTGAGGGCGGGGTTTATAAACCCCGCCTTTGTATATTTATCGTGTTCGCTCTTTATTTTTTATGTCGGTTTTCGTAACTTGCTTTTTCTCCGACCTGCGCCATTCTTATATAATCCTCGGCGATACGCAGGTCTTTCACCGCTTCCGAAGAAACGCACGGCGCGGGACGCTCGCCTCGTACAGCCAGTAAAAAATTTTTTGCCTGATTGCGCATAGCGCAGACGTTTGGCATAACAGGATATGAGAAAACGCTGTCCCAGCCTTTGTCTTCATATACTGTGACAGTTCCGGAAACCGGCGCAAGCGGGGCGGCCAGATCTATTCTCACCCAGCCTTTCTCAAAACAGACCAAAGCGTGTTCCTGCCAATCGACAGAAGTATTAAAAGGCTCTAATTCCAAAATACAGTTTACTCCGCTCTCGCTTTTGGCGGAGAAAAAATATCTGTCGGCATAAGTTAGCCTGTAATCTTCGCCAAGTAAATAACGCATGAGATTTACCTGATGAATATAATAATTTACAAACCAAATCATTTTGTTGCGTGTGATTTTATCTATTCCGTCAGGTCCGGGTTCGGGCGGCACGGGTCCGGGAGGCTCGCTTGTCATAAAGGGCATATCGCAGTCTTTTCTCCAGTTGCCGGGCGGCATTGACAGCCGCACATAAGTCATTTTGCCCATTTCGCCGCTTTGTTTCCATTTATTAATTATATCTAAAGCGTGTTCTGTGGCTGGGTCTGACCGCTTGTGATTGCCCACCATGTGCAATTTACCCGTTTCTTTGGCGACAGCAACTAATTTATCGCCGTTTTCAGGAAATACGCATAAGGGCTTTTCCGTCATTACATGCTTGCCCGCGCGCAATACGTCGGGGACTAATACGACATGATTTTCAAAATATTGTATGCATATAACAGCTTCTATTTCAGGGTCTGCGAGCAATTCCCGGTAATCCGCCGTAACTTTCGGGATACCGAACCGGTTGGCGAGTATTTTTGCCTGATTGATTTTAACGTCGCATAAAGTCGTGATTTCGCAGAGTTCAGATAATTGCACATAATTATGCAAATGCGCAAGTTGTCCCATGTGGCCTACGCCAATAAATCCTATTTTTACTTTTTCGGGCATAATATTTTCTCCTTTTGTTTATTTAAATTTTATATTTGCAGAATAAAACGATATGATTCCATGAAATAGTGGAAAAAAACACCCGCCGTCTGCGGACGGCACCCTCTTTATTTAAAGAGGGTCGGGGCTAATTCGTCCCATCCTTACCCTCTTTGATTTAAAGAGGGTGTCACCGCAGTGACGGGTGTTTTTTGTTAAAATATATAGACAATGCTATAATTCCGAATAAAAATAATTAAAATCAAATTAATAAGATATTTCGAATTTATCAAGAGTTTTATGTATTGCGGCGTTTACTTTATCCGCGTTTTTTTCTAAAACAGCGGCGAGAGGGGTCGCTTTTATTGCGGCAGCTTCGTATGTGCTCGTGATATTTGCCCAGCCGTAAGCGTCGGCGATATTATATTCGCGGCTTGTGCGTATTATATCTATCATGTCTATGCTCTCGTCGTCCCTGAAAAATTTGCCGATATACGAAACTTCATAATATGCCGGCATGATAGTGTGAACGCTTAACATTCCCAGCGCGTCGAGAACCGTCGCCGTTTTTTCTAAATTGCCGTTCGTGATGGGAATACACGTCACCGTCACCTGACCGAGCACATAAGAATGATATTCCGGCTGCTGTTCGTCGTATTTAGGGTGCGGCAGAACGCCGAAATCGCTTTCCATTTGTCTGAATCTTCTTGTGTGGGCCAGTATTTCAGGGCAGAACAGCGCCTCGTCGTTTAAAAAATTATATGTCGCGTGTTTGTCGGCGGGAAGCCCTTTGATATTGAGATATATGTTCATAGTATATCCGGGGGTTTGCATCATATCGATTATTTTATCATAAACTTGATAAAAACGTTCCGAGACCTGCCCGTATAAAGGCAGTCCGTTGCCGTCGCGGGTTATAAGATTTTCGCCTCCGGCAATCAATATCCCGGTATAATGCTGCGTGTGCGTCACCTGACCCCATATATCGGCAGCCGTCCATTCGCCGTCGCCGTCCACGTCGCGCGCGGCGGCTTTTTGATATTCCATCATTTTGTCATAAGTCCATTTGCCGTTTCTTACAAAATCATACGGCATGTCAATGCCTAAATTCTGGGTCATTGTTTTGTTAAAATAAAGCATCCATGTCGCGTCATTATTTATAAGATTATAGTCGCCCGTCATAAAATACAAATGATTTTGTATAGAATAGTCGCGTATAGAATGCTGGTCCCACCATGGCTTTTCGATTTGCAGTCCCGGCATTTCGTATAAATTTACAAAATATCCGTCCATAGCCATCGCGCCGGGGCCTCCCCATGATTGCGCTATCAGAACATTATATTCGTCGTTTCCGGCAGTTATCTGTTTTTTCATCTGAGCGGGCGCGTCGTTTGCCATGCAGACTTTTTCGCTTATTTTTATATTTAGCCTGTCTTCGATTATTGTGTTGCGTATATAAAAAGCGTCGTTGACCGGTTCTCCGTTTTGTTCCTCGACGTATTCCATGTGCATAGGGCCGAAATCCCAGTCCCAGACTATATCCGTCAGAAATTTTATTTCAAAACCGTCAAGATTCTGTTGTGGCACAAGCGTCATTATATCGACTTTACCGGTTTGTTCCTGATCGGTTTCATCGATTTCGTCAGTATCCTGATTCTGATCATGCGGCATATCGATTATAATATCCCTGTTGTCGCCGTTACTATCGCTGTTAATATTTCCGCTTGAGCATGCGGAGAGAGAGACAGCCAATAAAATTATAAATATAAATAATATAGATAACAACATTCTTTTTGGTTTTGGCATAATAATCTATCCCTTTCTTTTTGGTGTGTTTTTATAGTTTTATTAACTGAAAGCGTCGATAAATTTTTGGAGTGTAGCGTTTGCCTTTTCTTCGTTTTTTTCATAGTCTGAAACAAAGTTATTTTCACCTTTTTTTATCGAATTGTCAACTATGTTATTCATATTGCCCAAGCCATAAATTGCCCCGATGTCGAATATAATCCCCTGCATTATCAGTTCTATCATCTCAACTGAATCATCGTCGCGGACAAATTTTGTTGTAAGATTCAGGTCGTAGTACGCATTTTTTAGAGTATCGGTCGATCCTTCGGCGAGAGCTTCGAGTATAAATCCAGTACGCGCGACGTCGGGAGTATTTACCGGAATGCAAAAAAACTGGCCGTGGTCATGAATAATCGTATGATACTGCGGCTGAAGTTCGTCAAGTTTTGGGGGAGGCAGAACGCCGAACGGCACTTCCATGCCTCTGAGCTGCCCGGTCTTGTCGAGTACCTCCATATAAAATAGCCCCTGCCCATCCTGAAACATATTCTGACCTTCTTCCCAGCCCTTTGCAGAGTAAGCCTGATTGCCTTTTAATATTTCAATGCCGTTATCTATAGCCCTGAGAGTTCTTTCGTTATTAAATGTAATTTCCAATCCGCCCGAGGCTGTTTTTGTCACGATAGATTCTCCCGCATAATAGTTAAATATGCCTAAGCCGCCGTACAGCACAATGCCGTACTGGTCGTTTTTATCAAACTTCCCGTCGCCGTTCAAATCTACTGTAACGTCTTTTAGCATCGAATTAAAAGCTTCCATCGTCCATTTTCCCTCGCGCACCATATTATACGGATTTTCAAGCGCTAAGTTTGCCGCTAATTCTTTATTAAAATAAAACACATAAGTCGCCTGTTTATCCATTATATTTATATCGCCGGTGCAAAAAAAGACTTTGTTATTTATCGCAGTGTATTTTTCGAGATTCTGGTTCCAATATGCTTTGGTCAGATTTAAGTTAGGCACGGTTTTCAGGTCTGTCAGCAATCCGTCTGTTGCAAGCATAGCCGATTCTCTTTGCGGCGGCAGCACAAGATCATATTCTTCGCCGGACGCCACCGCTTTTCGCACCGGCGACAAAAGACTGTTGAACATTAGAGTTTGTTTTATACTGATATTATACCTGTCTTCGAGAATTCTGTTCCGGAGGTAAACGGCGTCGTTTATCAGAGTGCCGTCCTCGTTTTCGGCGTATATTTCCCAGGTGTTCCAGCTGCCTACGGGGTCGTCTATATATCTGCCCATTACATGAAATTCATAGCCGCCGAAATCTTCTTCGCCGAGGTCTGACGTATAGTCAGGGTTTTTTGTGTTCTGCGGGATTTCCGGATTATTTTCGCCGTTTTCGTTTTCGTTTTCATTGGCATTGGCGTTGGGATTAACAGGATTGGTTGGATTAGAGTTGCCGTTATCGTTTTTATCAGCACATGACGCTGCCGGTAAAACGAATATTAGTATTGCTAATAATAAACATACAATCTTTCTTTTTTTCATTATTTACCTCTCAATTTTTATTCTAATTATAAATAATTTTTTATTTTTATTGATTATAGTTCTATATTGTTATATAGAGAAAAGAGCAAAAGACTGTTTTAAGGCTCCTTTTGAAAGGAGCTGTCAGCGAAGCTGACTGAGGATTGCGGAGTTACGGCAATCCCCCGTCAACACTAACGTGTTGCCACCCCCTTTCGAAAGGGGGCTTTTGGGAACGGTTCCGACTTTTGCTCATGTCTGTATTGCTATATAGTAAAACAGGTTGAAAAGCATATCTACAGCCAACCCCTCCGGAACTGCGGTGCCGCCTCCACTTTCAAGGGAGGCAGGGGATATTTAGCCCAAAGCCTCCCCTAACAGAGGAGGTGCCGCGAATGCGGCGGCGGGGTTTTCTCTTGTTTCACTATTCGTTATAAAAAATATACAGCCCCTCTTTTCCGGGTGCGACTATATCTTTTAATCCGTTGCCTGTCAGATCCTCAAGCCAGAAATATATACCCATGCCCGACGCAGTTTCAGCCGGACCGTAATCGAGAGTGTTTTTGTCAAAGACTATCTCGCCGGACGGGACTTTTTTGATTTTAAATATATACGAGCCGATCGGATTATGTTCTCCGGGGTCGTTGCCGTTGTGCGCGAAATATCTTGCGCCGGTGATAAGTTCAAGTTCGCCGTCGTCGTCTATGTCAAATAACTGCATATCGTGATACTGCGAGCAGACTAAATCAATATCATGCGGTAGAAACGTCCCGCTTTTCGTCTGTTCAAGCCACCATAATCCAAAGCCGTGTCCGTTGCCGATTATCAAATCATTCAATCCGTCGCCGTTTACGTCATATACGAGTATGGGTACGCATGCGCCGGGCACGCTAAATCCATCGGGTACATTAAATTTATGAAATTTCCAGTTCGGGCTGTAAACGTCGCCGGGATTTTCGAGCCAGCCGTTAAATAAAATTATATCGGTTTTGCCGTTGCCGTTTATATCGCCGAATCCCATGCCGTGACCCGCATTTTCTGTTCCAATCACATAACGCTTGAATTCCCCCGTAGCTTTGCCGTTTGAGTCTTTTATTAGCTTAAAAAAACACTGCGGTTCATTGGGACAATTCGGGAAAATTTCGACTGTTCCGCAATTATCTATGTCAAAGTATCTGATTGTCTCGATATTTGACATAGCTTCGATTTTGTGCAGCTTCCATTCCCCGCCGTTTTTGCCGGGATTTTCACGCCAGAATAACCCTTCAGACCACCATGAACCGGTTATAATATCAAGATAACCGTCGCCGTTTACATCTAACGGATAGTCTGAGAAATCATGGATATAATTCCCGTCGTAAATAATATCGCAGATTTTTGTTTTAGTTAAAAAATCTTTGCCGGAATACATATATTCCCCGCAGATAATTTCAAGTTCCCCGTTATTATTAAAATCCGCGACCGAACATGCCTCGCATTTGTTTTCTTTGTCTATGATAATTCTTTTGAAATTTTTCAGGATAATCCCTCCCCGAAATTATAATTATAGTTTTATTATAATATTTGAGTGAAATTATGTCAAGGGAAATAACGTTTTTTTGAAATAAAAATTAACGTATAAAATTTACGAACCAAAGCCCACTTTTTTAAAGGGGGTGGCAACACGGAGTGTTGACGGGGGATTATCGTAAATCCGCAATCCTCAGTCAGCTTCGCTGACAGCTCCTTTGGAAAAGGAGCCGTTACATTATTACTTTGCTTATTATAAAAAATATTAATATACGCTTGATTTTATATTATATTTCTGGTATAATAATAAAATTATATATAAAACACAGAAACGAGGAATACTCACAAATGCGCGATATAAAATATTTCGGAGCGAACGAATTGAGAACAAAATTTTTTGAGTTCTTCAAATCCAAAAACCACGTGGTACTGGAATCCTTTCCGCTTATACCCATAAACGATAAATCGTTATTAATCATAAATTCAGGTATGGCTCCGATGAAACCGTATTTTTTGGGCGAAAAAATCCCGCCTGCCAAAAGAGTCGTAACCTGTCAGAAATGCGTCCGCGTAATTGATATAGAAGACGTTGGCATAAAATCGAGATACTGCACGTTTTTTGAGATGCTCGGCAATTTTTCGTTCGGCGATTATTTCAAAAAGGAAACGCTGGCATGGATGTGGGAATTTCTCACCAAAGAATTGGAAATCCCCGAGGATTTATTATTCCCGTCGGTTTATTTTGAAGATGACGAGGCATTTGATATTTGGGTAAACGATATAGGTTTGCCGCCCGAAAAAATAACAAGGCTCGGCAAAGAAGATAATTTCTGGGAAGCGGGTCCTACAGGTCCTTGCGGCCCGTGTTCGGAAATTTATTTTGACAGGGGAGAACAGTACGGCTGCGATAATCCCGGTTGTAAACCCGGCTGCGACTGCGACAGGTTTATAGAAATATGCAACAATGTCTTCACGCAGTTCGACAACGACGGAAAGGGAAACTATATCCCGTTAAAACAAAAAAATATAGATATGGGTATGGGACTTGAGCGTCTCTCAATGGTCATGCAGCAAGTCGATTCGCTTCAGGAAATTGATACGTTCAGGGTAATCATAAACAAAATCTGCGAAATCGCGGGGATCAAATATAATTCAAACGAAAAAGACGGGGTGTCCGTAAGGATTATTGCCGATCATATCAGAAGTTCGACGTTTATGATATGCGACAATATAATGCCGTCAAACGAGGGCAGGGGATATGTGCTGCGCAGATTATTGCGGAGAGCTGCAAGGCACGGAAAACTTTTGGGGATCAAAGGCGCGTTTTTATATGATTTGACAGATAAAGTCATAGATTCGTCAAAAGAAGCGTATCCGGAACTTGAACAAAAGCGCGAGTATATAAAAAGAGTTTTAAAAAGCGAAGAAGACCGGTTTGAAACAACAATAAATTCAGGGCTTGAAATTCTCGAAACGATGATAAAAAAAGCAAAAGAAAATAAACTTGACGAATTATCCGGCGAAAATATATTTAAGCTATATGACACTTATGGATTCCCGTATGATTTGATTCATGAAATCGCCGAAGAGCACAAGCTTGCTCTGGGAAAAGAAGGCTTTGAAAAATTAATGCAGGAGCAAATAACCAGAGCGAGAGAAGCAAGGGCAAATATCGAAGGCTGGATAAAAGACAGGCTCGCCGGGTTTATGCAAAATATATCAATAACTAAATTTGACGGATATTCTGTATTGACCGAGCGCTCGAAAATTGTGTCTATAATCGTTGAAGACGGCGAAAATTTCGCCGCTGCTGACAGTATCAACGAGGGGGAATTTACGCTGATTTTGGATAAGACGCCGTTTTACGCCGAGAGCGGCGGACAGGTCGGCGATATTGGAATAATTAAGACAAACAGCGCGACGGCTTTGGTTTCGGATTGCAGGAAAACAGCCGACGGCAAAATTATTCATATTTGCAAAATCGAAGACGGCGAATTAAAAATCGGTGAAGAAGTCGAGGCAAGCGTTGATGTTATAACAAGACTGGCGACGGCGAGAAATCATTCGGCCGCGCATTTGCTGCAAGCGGCTTTGCGAAAAGTTCTGGGAAGCCATATAGAACAGGCGGGGTCTTATGTTGACAGCGAGAGAGTTAGATTTGACTTTACGCATTTTGCCGCTATGAGTGAAGAAGAAATCGAAGAAGTCGAAAATATAGTAAACGAAAATATACTTGCGGCGCTTGACGTGACTGTTGTTGAAACTGATATAGAATCCGCGAAGAAAATGGGCGCGATCGCTTTATTCGACGATAAATACGGCGATAAAGTCAGGGTTGTGAAAATGGGGAATGTTTCATGCGAGCTGTGCGGGGGAACGCATTTGGACAACACTTCAAAAGCCGGATTGTTCAAGATTATATCGGAATCTTCAGTTGCCGCAGGAGTGCGAAGAATCGAGGGGACGACGGGCAGGGGAGTTTTGGATATAATCAAAAAATACAAAGATTTGATAGTTGGCACGGCGGGTATATTAAAAGCAAATAACCCGAACGATATTGCAAAAAGAGCCGAGGTTTTGACAGGTGAGCTGAGGGAGGCGAGGCGTGAAATCGAGAGTCTGACTGCCGAGATCGCGCATGGGAAAACAAATAAATTATTGTCTGAGGCAAAAAAAATCGACGGCTGCGATATAGAATATTTTTCAGCCGTCATGGGAAATACTACGCCGGACGAAGTAAAAATGATTTGCGAGGAACTCAAACAGAGAAATCAAAATATAGTCGCGGTTATCGTGTCAACGGGCGAAAATAAGATAGTATTTACGGCGGTCTGCGGTAGCGAGGCGGTAAAATCTGGGGCGAACGCGGGGAACTTAGTGAGACAAATCGCGCAGATTGCGGGAGGCAGCGGAGGCGGCCGCCCTGAATTTGCGGTCGCAGGTGGGAAAGACCGCTCGAAAGTGGCTGAGGCGTTGGAAAAAGGCGAAGAGATATTAAGATCCATGCTGAAAAAATAAATATAAGTTTTATATATTTTATTGATTTATTAAAATAACATAAATTTATAGTTGACAAATTTTAATTTTTGTATTAATATATATTTATTATAATAATTTTTATAAATAAATTATAAATAATAAAATATTTGGAGGTAAAATTTTCATGAAAAAAACCATCGCATTAATTTTAGCAATAATGATAATAGCGACAATGGCAATTATCCCGGTGTCTGCCGCGCCCGGTAACGAAAATTACGGCAACGTCAAAAAAATCAGTGACAGCGACATAAACATGAGCAACGGCGAAAGGGATTCTGTTTGGGACTACGCGCTCGCAATACCGGTAGCCGACGACACCGGCGGCGGTACGATAACCGGGACAACGTGGGTATTGTGGAGCGACACGGCATTTTATTTCTATACTGAAGTAAACGACCCAACTCCTGTAAGCGTGGATTTGTCTGACTGGGAAGACGGCGACTATTTTGACGCATGGATTTCTGACAGCGTTGAAATATTTATCTCGGTAGAAGGCGACAGCGGCAACTTAGACGTTACGCCTACAGGAAACTTTGACGACGCCTGCTGGCAGTTCAGAATTGACCGCGACGGCATACCTTCTTCTTATCAGAGAAACGGCGCGTGGACAGATGATTTCATGTGCGGCGCAAGTGTCAATAAAGACAGATACGAGTGGGCTGTCAAACAGGACGGAAACAAATATTATACCAAGCATAAAATCACGATGCTCGGCGCTCCTCACGCCGGAGAATTAGGATTGCAGATACAGATAAACGACCTTGAGGAAGAAGGCGGCGGCGCACCGCAGGTACGCGCAAACGGCGCGTCCGGAAGCTGGGATGCAGACCAGTTCGGTTATGTCGTTTTGGTTGACGAACCGGCATATATTGCTCCGGTAGTAGAAGATACTCCGGCAGACGAACCGGCACCGGCAGAGGTGGTTCCCGATGTAATAGTTGCCGCACCTCCTCCCGCACCGACGACAGGCGACGCAGGCATAATAGCTTTCGCAGCAATTATGATAATAGCTGCCGCAGGGGTAGTAGTATTCAAAAAACAGACGGCGAAATAATTTTAAAATCTTGCAAAAATAATATATAAAAAATTATAGAAATCAAATGCCCTGCCGGGATTAATTGCGGCAGGGTTGATTTTTTATTATATAATTTTGGTAAAGAACCGAAAGTTTACAAAGCGTTCGGATTTAATATGACAGACTGTTGTCATATTAACTGTAGTATAATATACTTAACGGACACATAAATAAGTGTCCTTAATAATTTTATAAATTACATAAGTAGAAATCGAAAGGGGAATTTTTAAAATGGCAAAGAAAAAAGTAAGAATGTGTCAGAAATGCAATGGGGATTTTATTGAGCAGTTCCAGAAATTACTTGAGGGAAAAGACAATGTATCATTCGAAGCTAAATGCGTGGGCAGCGGAAAATGCGGGACGGAGACTCCGTTCTGCAGGGTTGATCAGGGTAAAGAAAAAACTGTGTACGAGGCAGATACAGTAGAAGCGTTAGCGGCGCAAATCTGATAATTATTAATAATAAATCAAAACTCCTAATAAAATACGCGTATAAATTATAGGGGCGAAACCGCGAACTTATCCCGTTCGCGTCTTTGCCCCCTATGATTTTCGCGGGGGTATTCAGTATGATTTGTTTAGATGGGTTTAGATGGGTATGGTATGGAAAAAATAATTATAAAATAAGTTTTATCTTGATTATCTGTAACGGGTATGCTAAAATCATAAATGCTGTGTTTTTCGGGGAAATAAATTTATTAAAAATAAAAAGCCGTTAATTTTAAAATTTTGCATAACCTTTTTCGGATTTTTGACACTTATATTATATATAAAGTAAAAAATGCGTAAAAAAAATGTAAAAACAAAATTTCCGAAAAAATTTTTAGAACAAATGCTTGACAAAAGTAATTTTATGTGATATAATAAAATTACCGGAATTCCAAAAAATTCATAAAAAAACAAAAAAAACCGGATATATATAGTTAATTCTAAATGTTTTTCAGCGTTTTAAATTTTTGATTATATATGTCTCTGTAATTTTTAGGGGGAGAAACTTAAATGAAAAAGATAGCTTTGTACTTTTCACTGTACGGAAAAACAAAAAAAATAGCCGAGGCAAAAGCCAAAGACTTCAATGCGGATTTACTTGTAGAAATAAAAGAAATAAAAAAACGTTCTAAGTTTAATATCATGACCTCGGGGAAATTTGAGGCGATGTTACAGAAAAAATCTGAAATAGAGCCGCTGGATATAAACTTTGACGAATACGGCACGATAATAATATTTATGCCTGTATGGGGCGGAAACCCAGCTCCTGTGATGAACAGCGTCATAGAAATGATACCTGAGGGCAAAGAAGTCGAGCTATACATGACTTCGTCAAAGGGAGAATCTATGAAATCCGCCGATAACACAAGCAACGAGATCCAGAAACGCGGATCTCTGGTTACGAAATATGTAGATTTAAAAATAGGGTAATAAACGCGCCGGCATTTGACGGGGGATTGCGCAATTTCATGAAGTCCCCCGTCACTACGTGACACCCCCTTTTGCGAAAGGGGGCTTTGATAACACCATGCGTTATTTTAAAAATACAGAAAGGGTATATACGGCAAATTTATGGCAGTTAATTTATCATACAATAACAGTAATGACAGTAATGACAGCGGCGGCAATAACAAAAATATAAAAAATATAAATATAGATATAAATCCGTCAGGAAAAATGCCGGTTTTACCTAATCCAAATCCTGATGGCAGGCCGCCGGTTACAAAAACGAAACACAGTTTTTTTTCGCCGTTCACAAGAACGGTTATATTAATTTCGGCGGTCGTGGGTTTACTTGCTACGGCTCTGGTTTGGGTCAATGTTAGAGATTACCGGGACATTTCAGACGATAACAACAACAATAACGATAATTATATACAGGAAAACGAAATAGAAGAGATAGACAGCTATTTATCTGACAGTGAAATCTGCGGAAGATGGACGCTTTTGGATTATGTTGAGAATATCGGCGATTTTGACGCGGATAACCGGAATTATATAAAATATGAAATGCAGTTATATTCTCATGCGTATGAATTTTTTGAAGACGGCAGAGTGGTTATAAATTATTTGCAAAGCGAAGAGATATTTGCGTGGATAAATAAAGACAAATTTAATATTTTCCCGGACGACGCAGATATTATAACAGTACACGCGGTAAAAAATATCAAAAAAATAGATTATATATTTATCGAAGATAAGCATATAAATAATATGACAGGCGTGGAAATACCCGGATATTATGTACTAAGAAAGAGCAGGGACAAAGAAATTTTCACTTATGACGATATAAGAAACAAAGATTTGCGCAATTACAATTTATCAGACGGTGAAAATATAATTAAAACTTTATTATTTAATGAAAAAACAAGATTTCCGACAGATAAAAATAAAATGCCGCTGGCTTACGAATGCCAGCCGTGGTATATAATAGAACACGGGAAAAATCCGGGATTTGGAATCCGGGAACTGCATAAGCAGGGCATAACGGGAAAAGGCGTAAATATCGCGATAATAGACGAGCCGCTGATTTTAGATCATCCGGAATATAAAGGCAAGATAATCGAGTATAGAGATTTTGACAGTCAGGCTGATTCGAGCGTGCAGGGTCCGGCAATCGCGAGCCTGCTTGCCGGAGAGACTACGGGCGTTGCGCCGGGGGTTAATATTTATTATGCCGCTGTTCCGGCATGGAATATGTATGACGCCGAATATTACGCGAGAGCACTTGACTGGATCGTTGAAATAAATAAAACTTTGCCGCCGGACGAAAAAATAAAGGCGGTGTGCATTTCACCCAATCCGGAAAATCCGCTGCCGTGGATAAACGTTGACAAGTATCTTAAAAGTTTCCAGAATGCTGAAAAAGAAGGGCTGCTTGTTTTGGACTGTTCAGACGAACACGGCGTTGTTATAGGCGCGTGCGGCTATGATTTTGACAATCCCGAAGATGTTGCTTTATGCAAGCCAAAAAGTTTATACAGGATTATGATAGCGTCGTATCATTACGATACGGTCAGAGATATATATATCGACGAATCAGAAGAATCAAATGAAAATATGCTGCGCGCCCCGGTAAATTACAGGACAATAGCCGAAATATATAATAACAGGGAGTTCTCTTATCAGTACGACGGCAAAGGTCAGTTAAGCTGGGCGATCCCGTATGTTACGGGGGTCATGGCGATGGGGTGGCAGGTCAGGCCTGCGCTTACGGCTGACGAGATGATAAAAATATTGTTTGACACAGCGTATGTTGATAAAATAAATAATAAATATATTTACCCGGTTAATTTTATAGAATATTTGAAGAATAATTGAAATTTAATAAAAAACGGAGGATAAAAAATCATGGCGTTTTCTGTAGTTAAAGTTTACAGGGAGAGTTTGCCGAAAGTAAAATTTATCGGCAAAAAATACGGCGACAGCGATAGAATAAACGGCAGCTTCGGCGCAAAATGGGGCGAATGGTTCTCTAACGGCTGGTTTAACATACTTGAAAAAGAAATCGATATGCTCCCGAAAGAATGCGAGGGAGGGGCGTATATTGGCCTGATGCGGGTGAAAAATAATATATTTGAATATTGGGTAGGCATGTTTGCCGCCGAAGGTTCTCCTGTTCCGCTGGGATTCGCGTATATTGATATACCTGCCGGGGATATTGCGACGGCTTGGATTCACGGAAGCGATGATAACGGCGAAATTTACGGAATGGATGCTCATAATGCGTGCATGAACAAATTTTTTGAAAAAGGCTGGCAGTTGCAGGACGACCCGTATTTTTTTGAGCGTTACCAGTGTCCAAGGTTTACGACGGCGGACAAAGACGGCAGAGTTATACTGGATTACTGTATTTATATAAAATAGTTTAAGTTATTATATAATATAAACGATAAAACTAAAAATTTTTAAAATTCAGGTAATAATTGCTTGATATTATATAATTCGTATGATATAATATATCTTAAGTTATTTTTTAAAATAAAAAGGAGCGAAATTAAACTTATGATAAAATGCGTTAATCAAGAGTGTGAAAACTCCAAATATGAATTAGAAGAAGAAATAGAAGTATGCCCTTTATGCGGGAAACCCACGGAAAAAATCGAAACCAGCCTTGACGTCAGAAGGCCGTTAGGCGCGGCGTTAAGCATTGCGGCAATATTGGGGATTGTAGTCTCGATGCTTCCTTTTGGGGGGTGGATTCCGTTTTATTTGGGATGTTTTACTATAGTCGCATGTATCGTCACATCAATTATAATCAGAATGAAAGTGGCTATTATTATTTCGATTCTGTCCGCGGCCGCTATGGTTGGGGTGCTGTTTTATTACGGGGCATTGTAAAAAAATATTTTAAATATAAAAAATCAAGGGATTTTACATAATCTCTTGATTTTTTATATAATTTATATTAAAATACTAATAAATATTATATTTTAGGAGGAAAATAAACATGGCAAATAAAAAAATACCCAATATCGGCGTGCATCATTTAGCATTATCAGCAGTTGATTTTGACAAATCGATAAAATTTTACACAGAGGGGCTTGGATTTGAAATAGTCGCGGAGTGGGGAGAAGGAGCAGGCAGGGCGGCGCTTTTAGATATAGGCAGCGGCAGCCATTTTGAAATTTTCGCAAACGGAAACTCAAACGAGCAGCAGGACGTTAAGTTTGTGCATTTCGCATTCGCCACTACTAATCCTGATCTCGCCTACGAAAACGCGCTCGCGGCAGGCGCGGCTTCACAAATGGAACCCCAGAGCCTTGAAATCCCGGCAAATCCGGCGTTGCCCGTGAGAATCGCGTTTGTAAGAGGCCCGGACGGGGAAGTTCTGGAATTTTTTAAAGTTTTATAATTAATATAATTAAATTACGGGTGAAAAAATTTATGAAATCAATAATAGTAAAAATTTACGTGAAACAAGATTGCATAGAAAAATTCAAGGAAATCACTTTTTATAATTCAATAAACGCGAGAAAAGAGCCGGGTAATTTGAGATTTGACGTTATTCAGGACACAGAGACGGCTAATTTGTTTTTTTTGTATGAAGTCTATAAATCAGATGAAGCGATAGCGTATCACAGAACGACCGGGCATTATCAAAAGTGGAGCGAGACAGTAGCGGATTTGATGGAAAAACCGAGAGAAAGATGGATAGGCGCGCCTATATGCCCAAGCGAAGAAGAAGCGTATAAAAGTTAGCAATTCAGTCCCTTTCTCAGAAGGGGGTGTCACGAAGTGACGGGGGTTGTGGAGTCTGCTGCTGCGTGGAGAACGGCAACCCCCGCCGCCTGCGGACGGCACCCCCTTCACGGAAGGGGGCTTTTTAAAATTTATAAATAATTCACGAAAGGCATAAATTTATGCAGTTCACCGAAGCGCAGGAAAACGCGATAAATGCGAAAACCGGCACGCTTTTAGTATCAGCGGGAGCCGGGTCGGGAAAAACTTCTGTTTTGACAGAGCGAATAATAAAAAAAATCAGCGCCGCCGCGCGGGGCGTTCATGAAACGGACGTTTGCGACATCACTGATTTTCTGGTCGTGACTTTTACAAGGGCGTCGGCGACTGATTTGAAAAATAAAATTTCTAACGCCATAAATAAAAAATTATCTGAAGATATTAATAACGTGCATTTAAAAAGACAGCAGATTTTGTTGAGCCGGGCAAGCATAAGCACGATTCATTCGTTTTGTCTGGATTTGATCAGGGCGAATTTTGAAAAATTAGGGCTTCCCGCAAAATTCAGAATATCCGATGAAAACGAAATGTCGATAATAAAACGATCTTTGCTTGATGATTTGCTTGATAAATATTACGACGGCGGAAGTGAGATTTATACTGAAAAATCTCCGGAAGACGCATTGTTTTCATATAGTGATTTTATATTCGCGATAGAGAATTTTCTCGGGGCAAGGGACGACGAAAATATTTACGGCGTGATTTTAAAAATATATAATAAAATAACTTCGGCGATAGACGGGTTGAAATTATTTGACGATCAGATTAAAATCATGCGTGAAATAATTGATTTTGACGTAGGGGGACGCATTGCGCGTCCGCAGATCCTGCACGGACGGCCAATGGCCGCCCCCACGTCGTTTTTCAACACGAAATTCGGGGAGAGCATAAGGGATTTATTGTGGGATAACATACAGGATTGCATATTGGAACTGAAAAAAATGACGGCGCAGATAAGTGCGGTAAAATTTGAGGTTCTGGATAAAAAATATTCCGGGTGTTTATATAATATGCGAAACTTTTTCGCGCAATTAACAAAGATTCTTGATAAAAATAATTTATATTTATATGACGACGCGTATAATTTATGCGAAAATTACGAAAATATTAAAGTGGGAACAAACAGGATAGACAAAGACGATACTGAAGCGTTAGAGTTAAAAGAAATTCTCGATAAAAATATTAAATATATAAGAGAAATTATAAGTTATATCCAAAAATTGTTCTCGCATGATTTTGCGGATATAAAAAGATTTGCCGCAAGTTATGAGAGGTCTCTTGTTGTATTGCGGGATTTTACAGGCAGGTTTGACGATATATTAAACGCCGAGAAAATGCGTTTGAAATCTTTCGAGTTTTCGGATCTGGAGCGTTTTGCTGTAAAATTATTAATCGAAAAAATCGGCGAAAACGGCGAGATTTACACGACTGATCTGGCAAAACAGGTCAAAGGCAATTATAAAGAAATATATATCGACGAATATCAGGACACAAATAAAATGCAGGATATAATATTCAGGGCAATCTCGACTGAATATGACAACAGCGAAAACGGCAATAGATTTATGGTCGGCGATATAAAACAGAGCATATACGCCTTCAGGGGCGCGAAACCTGATATATTTGCGGGATATTCAAAATCGTTTGAGGAATATGGGGAAACGCAAACCCCCGTCGTCTCCGGCGACACCCCCTTTCAAAAGGGCGCAAAACCCCATAAAATCTATCTTAAAAAGAATTTCAGGAGCAGTAAAAATATAATAGATTTTATAAATTATATTTTTTCGGCGTTGTTTTCGGAAAAACTCGGCGGTATAGAATACACTGGCGGCGAGGTTTTGGAAGCCGGCAGGATTTTTGATGATAATGTAGGGCGCGACGACCCCGGCGCGCCGTTCGAAAATATATATGACGTAACATTCGCAATAATAGAAAAAAGCCGCGAAGAAAATCTTTCGGATTCAGATAAAGAAGAGGCAGAGAAAGGGACAGAAGATAACGGCGAAAATGAAATCATAGATTATGACGTTGAAGATGACGTGTTAAATTCTGTAGTATCGGCAGAGGCTGAATATGTCGCGCTGACAATAAAAAAATTGCTGGGGTCGGGTAAATTAAAAAACGGCGAAAAAATATTGCCGCGCCATATCACTGTGCTTATGCGCAATTACACAAAAAGCGAAATATATGTTGACGCCTTGAAAAAATATGAAATCGCTTGTTATACTGACAGGGCGAAAGGCTTTTTATCAAGCGCGGAGATTATGCTGGTTGTCTCTATGCTCAGAGCTATAGACAACCCTACAAGAGATATTGATTTGGCGGCGGTTTTAAAAAGCCCGGTATTTATGTTTAGTTTGGATGATTTGATATATGTGAAAAAGTTCAATGAAAAAATAGAAATTGTAGAGCGAGATGCGGCCGTCGCGCCGTCTGAAAAAATTAACGCGGAATCAGGTTCGCGGCGTGCCGAGGGCGTCACGCCCTACGAAAAATGGAACGACCCACTGTTCAGATATGTCCGGGCATATTCTGAAAACGACGATGGAATTCCTGAATTGAGGCAGAAATGCGCTGATTTTATCGCGAAATTAAATATATGGCGGGCAAAATCAAGAATTTTACCGGTCGATAAATTTATCTGGTATCTTTACAGGCAGACTGATATAATGGCGAAAATCTCTCTTGAAAGTTTCGCGGCTGAGAGAAAGGCAAATCTTATGCTTTTGTATGAATACGCCCGGAAATTCGAGGAGACGACATTTAAAGGACTGTACGGGTTTTTGAATTATTTAAACGACGTGCAAAAAGAAAAAGACGATTTTGAACGCGCGAAAGTAATTTCTGAGAATAGCGACGTCGTTAAAATCATGAGCGTTCACAAGGCAAAAGGACTTGAGTTTCCCGTTTGCATACTCGCGAATACAAGCGGGCTTTTCAACAAGAGCGATTATCAGGGAAATCCGGTGATAAGCGGCGACGGGGTATATTTTGATTTAAAATACGGCGACGGAATCGGGATAGAAAAAACGCCGTTCAAAAAATTATTTTCAGAAAAGATAAAAAGCGACATGATGAGCGAGGAAGCGAGGATATTATATGTCGCACTGACAAGGGCGATTGAAAAATTAATAGTAGTGGGAAACGTGGATAATATAGAAAAGTTTTTGGAAAAAAACACAGAAATCAGGGATTTTTCAGGCGTGAATAACATGCTGAAATGGCTTGCGCCGATATTATTAAACCCCGACGGAAGCAATAAAACAAATGTAAATTTTGATATAGATTTGATTTACGCTGATAAATTGAGAAAGATGATAGCGGATTCGCGGTATGTAGGGCGCGACGCCCTCGGCGCTCCGCAAATTTTCGCCGAACGGCGCGCCGAGGGCGTCGCGCCCTACGATGAAAATGAAATTGCCATAATATCACAATACGAAGAAAAAATAAAATATATGTATGATTTTGAATATAAAAAAGATTTTCTGTCGAAAATTCCGGCTAAAATTTCTGTCTCAAGTTTGCATCCGGGAATGCTGACCGAGGACGAATATACAGCGCAGGCGTTAAAAGAAACAGAAATGTCGCCGCTTCCGAGATTTCTTGAGGAAACGGTCGAAAAAGACCCTGCTCTTTCAGGGACTGCGACGCATTTATTCATGCAGTTCGCAGATTTTGAATATGCCGAAGTATTCGGGGCGGTAAACGAAGCCGAAAATCTGTTAAGCCGGGGATTTATGACAGAAGCGCAGTTTTCCAGAATCAGGTTTTATCCCATAGACAGATTTTTTTCATCGGGTTTATACGGGAAAATAAAATCGGCAAAAAAAGTTTACAGGGAAACGCCGTTTAATTTAAAAGTTTCGGTAAATGATTTTCTGGAAACCAATGATAAATTATATGAATCAGGCGGTGAATATATATTGATTCAGGGAGCGATAGATTTATTTTTTGAAGATAAAAACGGGAAAATATATGTGGTGGATTTCAAAACGGATCAGGTTCACAGCCCTGACGGGGAAAAGATTCTTATAGAGAGGCATAAGCGGCAGATAGAATATTACTGCAAAGCCGTTCGGGAAATTTTAGGCAAACCGGTGGAAAACGCGTATATTTATTCTTTCGCGTTAAATCAGGCTGTGCCGGTGGTGTGATATTTTTGCATTTCACGCATTAATAATTGCATGATACGAAAAACGGGTTTACATAAACCCGTTTTTGTTTTATAATAAAAATATAAAATATTTCGCGAATATTTAAAATATCGTAAAGGGGGCGGTACATATCAAAATCACAATAGACGAGACTGGCGATATAAGCGAAAACGGGAACGAAAATGAAAACGACATTGAAGTTTATATAAAATGCGGTAAAATTACGGAAGAAATCGAAATGATTGTCACGCAGCTCAGGCTTATGGGCAAACAAAAAACCGTTACGGGAAATTATAACGGCGAGATTTATTTTCTGGATTATAAAAACGTGATCTATTTTGACACGACCGACAGAAAAACTTTTATTTACACAGCCGACAGGGTCTACGAAACGTCTCTGAAACTTTATCAGCTTGAAGATATGCTTAAAGACACAAGTTTTATAAGGGTAAGTAAAAGCATGATTTTGAATATACGAAAGATAAACTCAATCGGTCACACGTTCAGCGGCAAAATGATAGCGACTCTTGAGAACGGCGAAAAAGCTGAAATATCGCGAAACTATGTGCCGTTGTTAAAAGAGAAACTTGGGATATAATATTAAATTTTGGAGGTGATTTTTTATGGATTGGAAAAGATATTGGAACGAATTATTAAACAGCATCGGAGCTGTAAGCCTTATACTTCTTTTTGCTCAGTTAATTATGCCAATATTTTCAGATATAAAATTATTTGGTAATTTTGAGATTGGTTTATTAATGGTCTATATTATCAGCGCGGTGTTTATATTTTTAACTTATCATTTATTTCCTAAGATTATAACGAATTTTCATGGCAGAAGAAAGTTATTTTATACAGTAGTCGTAATAGAGCTTACGGGTTTATATACGCTGACAGATATAATATTTAATCTTATAAATTTGCAGGAAAGAAAGTTAATCAATATATTCTGGACGATACCGTTTTTGCTTGCGGCTTTAACAATAACATATATAATAGTTTATTTCGCGCAAAATGCCCATTACAAACGTATGAACAAAAAACTCGACGAATACAAACAAAAAAACGACGACGATACCATAAAAAAATAAAAAAGTCAGGAACTCTGTAAAAATTTTTCAGAGTTCTTTTTTATTTTATAAAATAATATACAATGCCGTAAATTATAGACGCGATAGTCCCGTAAACTATAACCGGCCCCGCGATCACAAACATTTTCGCGCCGACGCCCATTATAAATCCCTCGCTTTTGCTGTCGATAGCCGGAGCGACGACGGCGTTCGCAAATCCCGTTATAGGAACTAAAGTCCCCGCGCCCGCATGTTTCGCGATACTGTCAAAATAGCCAAGCCCGGTCAATAACGCCGCAATAAATATAAGAGTGACAGATTCAAGAGTTCTCGCCGTTTCAAGGCTCATGCCGATATGAATATATAAATCAATCAGGGCTTCCCCGATACAGCATATAAGCCCGCCTATCAGAAATGCTTTTGTAATATTTACAAGTAAATTTGATTTTTTTGCGTTTTCCCCGACATATTTTTTATATGTCGCTTTGTCCATTTGCATAACAAACATTCCTATTTTTTATTTTTGATATTTAAAATATTAATATTTTTATTATTTTTAGAGAAATTCAAGTTTTTTATGCAGAAAAACGACATAAAATTAACAAAAAATCAATTGTAATTTTTGGATAAAGCAGTCTTCTTTTTTGTCGTCAAACAAAAAAGAAGCAAAAAAATTGACTTAAAGGAGGGAACCATCCGTTCCCCCTTTAAGAAATCCCCCTCCCCATTACAGGGAGAGTGCTATGATAAAGTTTATAAAGATTAATTATAATCTTCTTATATGAAATCCGCCGTCCGCGTTTATTATTTCCCCGGTAGAATAGGGGAGAAGTCCGAGAATTATCGCGAGAATGGGCTTTGCGACATCCTCGGGCTGACCGATTCTGGTAATGGGCAGCAGTCCTTCGTTTATAAGATTATTATATTTTTCCAGTACGCCCGAAGTCATATCGGTCTGAATTATGCCGGGGCGTATTTCGTACACGTTTATGCTATATTCTGCGAGTTTATCCGCAAATAATTTCGTGATCATGCTTATCCCTGCTTTTGATATGCAGTATTCTGGACGGTTGACCGATGAAGTATACGCTGAAATCGACGAGATATTTATTATTGCTTTTGGAGCTTTAATTAAAGTTTGAGTTTTAATCATAGATCTGGCGATTTTTTGGGTCAGAAAAAATGTGCCTTTGAGATTAACGTCAAGAAGCCTGTCGAAACTTTCGCGGGTAGTTTCGAGTATATCAGACCGGACAGACGGCGCGATTCCGGCGTTGTTTATGTGAAAATCTATGCCTCCGAATTTTTTTTCAGTTTCGGCTATAAGATTTTCGCAGTCAGAATCTTTTGATATATCTGTTATTTTATAAATGCTTTCGGGGCTTCTGTCATTAAGTTCTTTGATATAATCCGCCGCGTCGCTTTCGCTGCGTATATCGGCGGCGACAATTATACAGTTGTTTTCCGCGAGAGTGAGCGAAATTGCTCTGCCGATGCCTCTTGACGCTCCCGTGACTATTGCTACTTTTTTATTGTTAAACATAATTTTATTTTCTCCTGATTGATTTTATAAAAAGACTTCTTTACCCGATTTTGCAGACTCATAGATTGCGTTCACTATCCGGACGCTTTTTATTGCTTCTGTCGGCACGACAAGAGGCTCGCGATTCTCGATAACAGCCGAGATTATATCTTCGACCTGAACCGCGTGCCCTAAAATTAATTTCGGATCTAACGCCGCCGCCATTCCGTTGCCGGTTCCGTAAGTCTCAAGCATTTCGTTCTCCTCAAAATTATCTCCACCGGCTATTTTCCAGAGTTTTAAAGCGTCGCCGTCTATCTCGATAGAGCCTTTTTCCCCGTATAACTGTATATCCGTGCATACTCCAGGGTAACAGCATGTCGACGAAGTGAACGTTGCGACTGCTCCGCTTTTGAACTTGACGATAGATACAGTCAAATCCTCGGTTTCTATTTTGTGATTATATACGCCCATAACTGAAGTGACGCTGTGAACTTCACCCATAAGCCACTGCATTAAATCTACTGTATGAACCGCCTGATTCATCAGAGAGCCGCCGCCGTCCATTTCCCATGTGCCTCTCCAGCCGCCGTTATCGTAATAATTTTGGTCCCTGAACCATTTTACCGCGAACGAGCCGAGAATTAACTTGCCGATTTTGCCGCCGTCAACTGCTTCTTTCACAGGTTTCATGACAGCGTTAAATCGATTTTGGTGAATAACCCCGACTTTTAATCCCGTTTTGATTCTCGCGTTTTCGATTTTTATCGCGTTCTCAACAGTTATATCAATAGGCTTCTCGACTAAAACATGCTTGCCGTTTTCCAGAGCCAAAACCGCAAGCTCCGCGTGAAGTCCGCTTGGGACGCATACCGAGAATATATCAATATCAGGATTTTTCAGCATTTCTTCAAACGATTTATAAGTCAAAACTCCGTTATATGCTTTTTTTGCCGATTCAAGTTTTTCGTCCAGTAAATCGCAGACCGCGATAAGCTCCGCATTTTGTGAATTATACGCCGCGTCGCAGTGAGTGCGTCCCACTCCGAGCCCGACTACGGCGTAGCCGATTTTTTTGGTCATATTTAAGCACCTCTCTTTTGTTTTATTTATATATTTTTACTTTGCATATAATTATCTAATAATTTTTTAGTAATACTAACCGGTCTTACAAGATTTTGAGCCTCGTTTATTTTAAACCATTCGGCTGAATAAAGTTCATTTTCTGAAATTTTCAATTTTGAATTTTTTGCTATGCAAATAAAATTTAACATAAGCGTATCTTTATTTTTAGAATAACTCCCCATATATTTTACTTCCTCAACTATCAAGCCGACTTCTTCTCGAATTTCGCGTTTCGCCGCGTCTTCCGGGGTTTCACCCTCTTTGATAAATCCCGCGACGCCGCCGTAAAATCCGTCGGCTCTTTCTCTCGTCAATATAACATTGTCATTTTCGTCAACGATAAGACACAATACGCACGGGTATGAAAAACTAAACCACCCGTTATCGCATGTAAAACAAAACGGGACAAGGCCTTCGTCGCCGATTTCTTTTTCGCCGAGTTTTTCTCCGCATTTCGGGCAATATTCAAAAATCATATAATAACCTCAATATCATCAAAATTTGCGGGCGGGCATGGAAACCCGCCCCTACAATAAATATCTATATCGCCTTACTGTTTATCTCTTCCAGAATATCTTTTATAAAACCATCGACTGCGACTGCGCCCATTTCGCCTTTTTTACGCGAACGGACCGAAACTGTGTTGCTTTGGATTTCTTTGTCGCCGACTATCAGCATATACGGCGATTTTTCTGTCTGCGCCTCCCTGATTTTATAGCCGATTTTTTCGTTCCTGTCGTCAACTTCAACGCGTATCCCCAAAGATTGCATTTTTTTGCTTATATCATAAGAGTAATCATGCTGGTTAAACCCTATCGGCAGTATTTTAACTTGCGTTGGCGCGAGCCATGTCGGCATTGCCCCTGCGTATTTCTCGATTAACAGCGCGAGCGTCCTCTCGTAACAGCCGATAGAACTCCTGTGGATTACATACGGATTTTTCTTCGAGCCGTCTGAATCCACATATTCCATGCCGAAGCGCGACGCTAACTGAAAATCTATCTGGATAGTAATAAGCGTGTCCTCTTTACCATGAACGTTTTTTATCTGCAAATCGAGTTTAGGGCCGTAAAACGCGGCTTCGCCGTCAGCTTCGTAATAATCTATCTTTAAATCGTTTAATATATCGCGCATTTTATCTTGCACTCTTTCCCATTCGTCGGCTGAACCTATATATTTATCTTTGTTGTTTTCGTCCCATTTTGAAAACCTGTAGCTTATATCTTCTTCAAGACCGAGGGTAGTAAGCATAAATTTCGCCAAGTCCACGCAATTTGCAAATTCTTCTGCAAGCTGGTCGTCTCGGCAGGCGATATGCCCCTCTGACAGAGTAAACTGCCGCATTCTTATAAGTCCGTGCATTTCTCCGGACGCTTCGTTTCTGAACAGATAAGCAGTTTCGTTAAATCTCATGGGCAATTCCCTGTAACTGCGCATTTTCGCGAGATATACCTGAAACTGGAACGGGCATGTCATAGGGCGCAGGGCTAATACTTCTTCGCCTCTTTCGTCCGCTTTTTCATCACCGAGAATAAACATGCCGTCCCTGTAATGATCCCAGTGGCCTGAGATTTTATATAAATCGCTTTTAGCCATAAACGGCGTTTTTGTCAAAACATAGCCTCTTTTTTCTTCTTCGTCCTCGACAAATCTTTGCAGAATCTGCGAGACTTTCGCGCCTTTCGGCATCATAATCGGCAGTCCCTGACCGATATAATCAACCGTCGTGAAATATTCAAGCTCCCTGCCGAGTTTGTTGTGATCGCGTTTTTTTGCCTCTTCAAGCATTGCGAGATATTCGTCCAGCATAGTTTTGTTGGGATAAGACACGCCGTAAATTCTTGTAAGCATTTTGTTTTTTTCGCTGCCTTTCCAGTACGCGCCAGTCGCGTTTATTAATTTAAACGCTTTGACAGAACTCACGTAATCCAAATGCGGGCCCGCGCACAAATCAACAAAATAGCCCTGCTCATAAAACGAAATCTCTTCGCCCTCCGGCAGTTCTTCAATCAATTCGACTTTATACGGCTCGTTTTTGTCCCGCATGAACTTTATCGCTTCGTCTTTTGGCAAAACAAATCTTTTTAATTTTAAATTTTCTTTTATGATATTTGCCATCTCTTTTTCGATTGCGTCTAAATCTTCGCGTGAAAACGGCTTCTCAACATCAAAATCATAATAAAACCCGTTATCTATTGCCGGCCCTATCGCAAGTTTTACGCCGGGATATAATCTTTTCACAGCCTGCGCGAGAATATGCGACGAAGTATGCCAGAAAATTTTTTTGTCTTCGGGCATATCAAAATTAATTTTGCTCATAAATAATACACTCTCCTAAAATTTTTTTTGTTTTTGTCTAAAATTAATATTTATCAGAGCAAAAATCCGACAAAAAAAGACTTCTGCCCCTGTTAAAAAAATTTAAAGGGACGAAAGTCTGAATAAACACTCCCGCGGTTCCACCCGATTTCGCCGTGGTTTATATAAAACGGCGCACTTTTATATATCTGCTTCACAGATTCTGCGTCTAACGGAGCAACCCGTCCGCGCATTTAACGCGGCAGCTTAAACCGGCGGTACCAAAAATAAATTTATATAGGCTCTTTCAGCCGTCAAGCCCTCTCTGCGATATAATATTTATCCGGCTTATCCGGTTCTCAAACGCTTTTGTTAAACTATATTCTATCACTTATTATCTTTTTTGTCAACTGTTTTTTTATAGAATTTTTACAGGAAAACAAAAAAACTAAAATAAAAGCCCCCTTCTGAGAAGGGGGTGTCACGAAGTGACGGGGGTTGTGGAATTTAATTTTATATGGGAATAACAACCCCCGCCAGCGGCTCCGCCACTGCCACCCCCTTCTGAGAAGGGGGCTTTAGCGCGTGAATTTTAAATTTTAATCAAACCACAAACTAACAAAATAATTCAACGGGTCTTGTATTGTGAAATAATCATACTGTAACTGTGTTATCAACCCTTGCGCCAGAAGATCGTCGCAATACGGTATTATTTCGTTTTTCAACAGATAATCATATTCTTTTTTTGAATTTACAACGGGAAGCTCATTATTTGCGTAATAAAAATATTTATACTGTTTTATGCCGTTTTCATCTGTATAATATATATAAGGTTTATATGGATAAATATTATAAATATAATATCCATTTGAGTCAAGAAACTGGGATATATCGGATGTTTCAACAGCAAACGCGTGATAATTCATTTTTCCGTTTACAAGCCTTGGCACATACATTTTTCCTTCCTTTATTGATTCCATGCCTTCTTCGATTAATGCCAAAGCTACATCGTCGGTTAATCTTGAAACTTCTTCTATCGGAATATCAAAACTGCTTATTGCCCCGTTATATTGCACCATAAGCGGCGTATAAACTTCTTTAAAATACGTGTTGTAATCATACCATTCTATGTCAAGTAACAAAGTATCATAGTCTTTTCCGAATCTGACGTTTTTATAACGCTCGTCAAGTTCCATGGGGAGATATTCTATATTAACGCACATCTGGATAAGCTCGCTTCGGGTTATATTTGTATATTCGTATATATAACTCAATAACTGGTCTTTTTCCCTGTAGGATATATCCGGGTCAAGCGCGTATATTAGATTAAACCGGCAGATTGGGTATGTTATCAGCATATCTTCTTTTGCGCGGTCTGTCAAATCAGACGCCGACGGGTCTTTGAGCGTATAATAAGCCTGCATTTTTTCAGCGACTTTTTGATCTGTGATAACCGATAATATTTTATCTTCAAAAAAAGATTTCTCTATGATTTCCGGAAGAAATAACTCGCCCCGGTCTGTAACAACAGGCGTATAAAATTCTTCAGAGCTTGTGCCTGCAATTTCAGGCCCGGCGGGTTCAACGTTTACATTTGATAAAATCGGCAGCATAATATTCATAAATCCTATAACTAACACAACCGCCGCGGCCGCCGATATTATTTTAAATAAATTTGACATTTTTATCCGCTCCCCTTTCTTATTTTTTTCATAACTCAGCGTCTCGTCGATCAATTTCGCGAGAGTTTCTTTGCTTATATTTTCAGTAAAATATTCTTTACTCATACCGTTATACCTCCTTTGATGAGAAAATGCTTTATCTTGCTTTTCAGCCTGCTTGCGCGCATATCAACTGCGCTCCGCCTGATTTTCATAGCTTTCGCGATTTCTTCCGGCGAATAAAAAAGTATATGTTTCATAGTAAATAATACACGTTCTTCTTTGTTTAGTTTTTTAAGTATGCTTTCAACGAGCATTTCAAATTCGACTTTATCCTCGAATCCTGATCCTGACCCTGATTCTATAGGATTGCTCAGAAAATCGATTTTGTCGTCGCCGATTAATTCAACGGGCTTGCGCATATTGCTCCTGCAATAATCCAAAGCGGTCGAACGCGCGATTATCGTAACAAAAGCCGCCATGCTCCCGCGCGTCTCGTTGTATTGCTGTAAATTTTCCATCAGTTCAAGATAAACAGTATTTACGCAGTCGTCAATATCTCCCGTTTGATTCGCGTTATTTAAAATCCTTGCGACAATAGCGCGTATTTGCGGATTATATTTATCATAAAAACTATTATTGACGTTGATTTCCGGTGTGCCGTTCATATTATCCATATATTCACAATCTTCCAATTTAGCGATATTTATACAGACCCGCTCCTCTCTTTGGATTTATTATATTTTTTTGACGCGTCTATAAATATATACGATTCTGATTATCATATTCTAACATAAAATTTATAAATTAATTCTAAAATTTTTTTTAATATGTGAAATTTATAAAAGCCCCCTTCTCAGAAGGGGGTGTCACGAAGTGACGGGGGTTGTGGAATTTAATTTTGTGTGGGAATAAACAACCCCCGTCAGCGGCTTCGCCACTGCCACCCCCTTCTCAGAAGGGGGCTTTCGGGAAAAAATCTGGTTTTATTTTTTATTTATTTTTTCGGCGTATATAATACCTGTTGAAATGCGATATTATTTATGATATAATTTAGCTTATGATATATATAATATCACAATATAAATGGAACAAAATTTAAAATTATTAAGTAAAATATGTTATAAACAATAATATATTATTTTAGGAGTTATTCTTATGAACGAAAATAATACAAAAAAACCATTTCCAAAAAAAGCCGTCGTTATAATTTCGATAGTTGCTCTTTTATCAGTATTGGCGGCTGCCGCCGGAGTAACGGTGTTCTTTTTATTAAACAAAGATAAAAATCCTGATGTATCACTGGAAAATAATAATGATACAAATAATACAAGTGAAATAAATTCGGATATAACACCCGATGATTCCGTCAGCGTGTCTAATTTAAGCGCGGCGAAAATTGAAATAACGCCCACGCGCAATACGCCTGAGGGGATTGAAGTCGATACGGAATTTATCGTCAGGACAGATTCTCCGGTGAAAATTGCGGAACTTGGAAAATCTATCACGATAAAAAGCGGAGAAAGCTATAAACTGAGCGAATCCGGTACTGAATGCGAATATATAATGTCTCTTGATTCGCCTCTGAAATATGATTCTGTATATAAAATCGAATATATGAACGCAGACAACAGGCCGGTTTCGTTCGCGTTTCAGACTGTCGAAAATCTTAAAGTGACAGGCTCGACTCCGGGGAATGAATCCAGCGGCGTCCCCCTGAACAACGGGATTGAAGTTACGTTCAATGAAACAATCGAGGGCGATTTCAAAGATTATTTTGCGATAAACCCGTATGTAACCGGAAAATTTGACAATGTCGGCAATACTTATATATTTATCCCGGACGGTTTAATGCCGGGGACGACTTATGAAGTAACAATAAAAAAAGGATTGAAGAGCGCGGAAAGCGAAAAAATTCTGGAAGAAGATTATAATTTTTCTTTCTGGACGCAGTGGGATGATTCCGTCGATTTTGTAAACATCAGCGGCAATGTATACGAGACTTTTTTGTCAGACGACGAGATATTTGTCGAATTATCGGCAAGGGGCGTATTTTTGGAGAAATCTTATAATATTGAAATATATGAATTAAAAACCCCTGAGGATTTTTTAAACGCCGAGATAGTTTTAAATTTTCCGGAAGCCCTGTCAGAATTAACACGCGTCGGCTCGCTTGAAACAGAATTGTTATCTATCGAGATTAATAATTATTATAATGTCAATTATATAATGCTGAACCAAAAGCTCCCGGGCGGCTGGTATATAATAAAAATAAACACGCAGGATAACGGCAAAAATTTTGACTTGTATAAATTTATTCAGGTATCGCCTTTATCTGTATATTCGGCGACTATCGACGGAGAGATGCTGTTCTGGATAAACGACGCAACGACGGGACTGCCCGCAGTCGGCGCGCAGATAATGCTGGAAACAGACCATGGGGCAACCGCTACAGACAGCGACGGGGTGGCGACTATAACTATAATAGATAATGAAAAAAATACATCCGTGAGGATAAAATACAAAGATTACCCAGAGTTTGTTTATATCACATCTTCACGCGCCCCTGCCGTATTGGAAACCCGCAGCCGTTATTATAATTATATTTATACCGACCGGAAAGCATATCGGCCGAACGATACTATCGACGTGTTCGGGGTAATACGGGAAAGATACGAAGAATATAAAATTACGGCGGGAGATAAAATCACACTCGAAATCGGTGATATGATTAAAATACCGGTTGTACTCGACAAATACGGAAGTTTTAACGTAAAGATACCTATAAAAGATTTGAAAGGCTATTTGGATATTTGCCTGTGTTTTAACGGCGAAATCATAGGCAGCAGTTATATTAACATCGTAGATTACGACAATGCCAAATATATCGTCGAAGCGTCAAGCGACAGATATACTTACCGTCCCGGGGAAAGCGTCAATATCGAAATATCGGCTGAGTTTTATGACGGGACTGCGGTTGAGGGGCTGGAAGTAATGCGTAGCGACGAACTTGCCGCAATGACCGACAGCGAAGGCGGCGCGAATGTCACAGAATATGTACAGAAAAACTCATGGATAAGCAACTGGCAGCCATATACTTCGTCGTTTTATTATAATATAGGCAAAACTGAGAACAGGATACAGTATCTCTATGTGCCGTATCTGATTATGCCGAGCGATATAATGCTTGAAGATGAAATAATATCAAAAACCGAAATCGCTTTTAACTCCAGTTTTATTGACAGGGACGCTATAGAAAAACACGTTGAAGAATCATGGTATAACGCGTATTCGTTACAGCCCGATTTATACAGGGGAAGTTCTGTCGATATAAATTTTACGGTTGATATTTACAAACGCGAGATTATACAGACTAAAATCCGCGAAAGATATGATTATATAAATAAAATAAATGTCCCGGTTTATGAATACAGGACTGAAGAAACTATTGTCGGGACGCATAATTTAAGCACGGCAAACGGGAAAGTGTTGTTGAGCGGGCTTCCGGAAAGCGACGATATTTATATAAATTATTACGCAATAGTAAAATATAACGACACAGAAGGCAATAATATAGAATTTACCGTATGGTACGGCGGTTACGGCTGGTATTATTATAATCAGTCGTCGATAAAATATTATTATTTCGGCGTATATAATAAAAAAGACGAAAATATATATAGTTTGAGATTAAACGAAACCGGGTATGTAAAACTTCAGGAATACAGCGACTCGACGCAGGTAACCGAGGGCAAAATACTTGCGCTTATGTGCCACGGCAAAAATAAAATTATAAGCAAAAATATCGGCAGCCCCGACGGCACGCCGGTGACTTTCACGGAAGACTGCGTATTTAACGTTCAGGTCGTAGGCGCGTATTTCGACGGGAAATATATTTATCCTATGAATTACGGTCCGAATATAAATTATGATTTCACAGAAAAAACGCTTGATTTTGATGTTTCTTTTGATAAAGATTCTTATGTCCCGGGAGAAGAAGTCACTGCCGAGATAAAAATTACGGACGAAAACGGCAACCCGAAAAAAACTCTTGTGAATATCAGCGTTGTCGACGAATCTGTTTTTGCAGATTATGACAATAACGCAAATATGCCGTCAAATTATTATAACAGTATATATAATTATATAAATTACAGCTATTATGCTTCATATACACAGCATGAATTCTTAAATTCCGGCGGCGGCGCCGAGATGGGCGGAGGCGGCGGAGACGACTATTCAGTACGAAAAGATTTTACAGACAATCCCGCGTTTATATCAGCCGAGACAGACGATAACGGCGTTGCGGAGATTTCTTTTAAGCTGGCTGAAAAGATAACGTCGTGGAGGGTGACAGTCCACGGGATAACCGAAGATAATTATGTAGGCAATACAAAGAAAAATATAATATCGTCGCTCCCGTTTGCGATTGATTTAGTGATGAACAACGAGTATATAGCGGGCGACGACGCAGCTGTCATCGTCAAGCCGCAGGGAACGCAATATAAATATAACCAGACCGAGGCGACGTATAACGTGGAAATATTAAACGGAGAAAACGTTATATTCTCAGAGACAAAGACAAGCAAAAGCGGCGCAATCGCGTTTAACGCCGGGAAGTTGCCTGAGGGAGATTATACTGTGCGCGTCGCCGCCGAATTGGGAGACCTGCGCGACGCTATGGAAAAAGAATTTAGCGTAATAAAAAGCGGCGTGCTTTTGCCGCTGACGGCGCGCGAATTAATTTCCGAAGAAAGCCCCGCCCTCAGGGGATTTGAAATAAAAACTTCTCCGGTCCGCGTTACTATAAGCAATTATGACATGGGATTTATCATGAGAACACTGTATTCATGCGTAAATTATACTTCAAAACGCACGGATTATATAGCCGCGAACGTTTTCAGCAGGCGGTTTACCGAAAGTATTTATGATAAAGAGCCGTTGAGTATATCTTACTCAGATTATTATGCGTCGGGTGTAAATTTTTCAAACGGCGTAAGCGAATTGCTTTACGGCAGTGAGGATTTATTATACACAGCGAGATTTTACGCGTGCTTTCCGGAAAGCATAATGGACTATAATAAAAAATGGCTCAGGGATTATGTATATAATATTGGCGGCTTATATAACGGCAATATAAAAAGCCTGAAAGCGATGACTCCGGAATTTGACGATGAATATCTCGAATTAAACAGGGCGGCTGGGTATCTGACGCTCGCCGCGATCGGCGACAGCGTTTTGCTCGATATATACGAACAGGTAAAAATAATATATAATTCGGAAAATCAGGATAAGTTTACAGAATCTTATCAGAGTTATATGAGAGTATTATATTACGCGGCTGCGCTGTGTGCGATAGGCGATGACAACAGCGCGGCTGAACTCTTGGGGCGTTATACAGTTTCCGGCGAATTATACGCCCCGGATCAGGCGACAAACGATATGCAGAAAGAATATATGAATACAATAATGCTATATATAAACACGCGTCTCGACCCTGACGCGGTTTACGGATATTTGAAAGACGCGATAGAAAAAGATAATCTGACCAATAAATATATAAGCGACGTCTGCGAAAAAATAAATTTCGTAAGATATTTTACGTTTAAAGGCGGCACGCGTTCTGAAATCGAGTACACGCTTGACGGTGTGACAAAACAGGCTGTGTTTGAAAATTACGATATGACGGAATTAATTATAACAAAAGAACAGTTCGAAGATTTGAATATCAGGCAGATTTCCGGCAATACGGCGGTAAACTTGTATTTTTACGGCTTGCCTGAAAATCTGGACGCTGATAAAAACAAAATAAATATCGATAAGCGAATCCTGAACAGGGACGAATATTTAAAAGAATTCGGCAATTCCAGAAACGCTGACGAGTCTGCGTATTATATAGTCTTAAAAGTAAAACTGCCGGAGGGAGGCTATTATTCGATACGCGACAGGCTGCCGGGTAATATGCGTTATCTTAACAGCAATGATAATAACTACAGCAACGATTATTATGTAAGAAATCCCGAAAAGCAATTTATAGATATTGACGTTTATACTAAAAACGGCGGGGAAATAACTGTTGTGTATAACGCGGTTAGGATAAGCGACGCCGACGCTGTGACTGAAAAAGCATATATAAGCAGATATTTTGATATAGACGATATATGGGGAGCCTCGAAATGAGATTTTTGCGTCGGGCAATATCCCTGATTATGATAATATGCGCAGTAATTTTATCGTCATGCGAATATTATAAAAATCCCCCCGATGATATCATGGCAATCCCTTTTGAGGGCGATTTTGAATCAGATACATGGCGCGGCGAAAATGTCGCGCCGTCTGATATAGGGGGTGAAAATAAAAATACAGATTATAATACGATTGAAATAAAAAACGAACGCCGTTTGTCCTGCAAGCACACGGACTTTTCGGAATTTTATAATTCTATACAAAACCCGAAAGAATTTAAGTTAAACGGTGAAGTTTACGGCGGGGTAGTGCCGCACCACATGGTTGCGGCGACTCTTGTCGCGGGGTTTTTCAAAGCTGTTTCAGAAACTGAAGTTAAATCAGATAAAAAATACGACACGGTAGTTATCGTCGCGCCGAACCATCAGGGGGAAACGGGAGATATAATAACCTCTTTCCGGAACTGGCAGATAGGAGAAGGAGAAACAGTTTACTGCGACAATGATATTGTCGGCGAAGTATATCAAAATCAAAAAAATCCCGATGGGATTATTATAACTGAAAACGACGGCCGTATGGAAGAAGAACATTCTGTGTCTGTTTTGATTCCGTATATCAGCCATTATTTGCCGGAAACCAAAGTTGCGGCGTTTTTGCTGAACCGGAGACTGACGCTTGAGAATATATATAATATCGCAAAAATTTTATCTGACGCGATAAAAAAAACAGATAAAAAAGTACTTTTTATCTGCTGCATAGATTTTTCGCATTATCTTCCCGTGATTTCAGCCGCCGAAAACGATATAATAACTAAAGAGGCAATAATAGACAGGGACTATAAAAAAATCCACGGGTTTTCAAATGATTACGTAGACAGCCCGCAGTCGCTCAATACGTTTTTATTATATCTTGAAAACATTGGCATAAATAATATAGATATAATTTATAATACCGACGCTTCGGAATTTTTAGGAGCCGGCATAAACGAAACTACTTCTTATTTTATAATCGCGGCTTATGAATAATATACCGCCGCGAAATATTTTTATTTTATAATTATCCTCCGAGATATGCCTTGACGACTTTTTCATTACTGCGCAAATCCGCGCTTTTTCCCTCAAGCACGATATTGCCCGTTTCCAAAACATACCCGTAATCCGCGAGCCCAAGCGCCATTTTTGCGTTTTGCTCAACGAGAAGTATAGTCGTTCCGTCGTCATGCAGGCTTTTTACTATATTTGTAATATCGCGGACAATCAGCGGGGCTATGCCCATTGAAGGCTCGTCCATCAGGAGCAGTTTAGGCTCTAACATCAATCCGCGCCCGATTGCGAGCATCTGCTGTTCTCCGCCCGATAAAGTCCCGCCCTGCTGTTTGCTTCGCTGAGCTAATATCGGGAATCTTTCAAACACTTTATTTAAAAGCCGCTTTCGCATATTTTTATCTTTTAGAGTATATGCTCCGAGTTCGAGATTTTCTATAACAGTCAAATCTTTGAATATGCGCCTGCCTTCAGGCAACTGAACCAATCCCCGTTTTACGATTTCGTGAGCGGGTTTATTTGTTATATCCTCTCCGCAGAAAATAACTTTCCCGGCAGAGGGGCTTATAATCCCTGAAAGCGTTTTTAAAGTCGTGCTTTTCCCTGCGCCGTTGCTTCCCAGCAAAGTCACGATCTGCCCTTTTTTTACTTCAAAGCTTATGCCGTTTAACGCCGCTATCTTGCCGTAATATGTCTCTAAATTTTCGACTTTTAATAAAATATCAGAATCGCCTGTATTATTATTTATATTTATATTCATCTGTTTAATTTCCAACCTCCCCGTCTTCGTCAAGTCCTAAATATGCTTCAACAACATTGGGGTCGGACTGTATCTCTGCCGGAGTTCCCTCCGCAATTTTATTCCCGAAATTTATTACTATAATTTTTTCGGATACTTTCATGACTAAATCCATGTCATGTTCAATTAAAAAAACAGTAACGCCCAAATCATTGCGTATATTCCTGATAAGTTCTAAAAGCCTGTCTTTTTCTTCACGGTTAAGTCCCGCGGCAGGCTCGTCAAAAAGCAGCATTTTCGGTTTTGCCGTCAAAGCCCTCGCCCATTCTGTCCGTCGCTGGTCGCCGTAAGATAAATTTTTGGCGATTTCATTTTTTTTGTCAAGAATCCCTACATAATCAAGAAAAAATTCGGCGTTTTTTAAAATTTCGCTCTCTTCGCGCCGCTCTGCCGGATTCCTGAGCAGCGCGCCTAAAACAGACTGCCTGCTTACGCTGTGCGCGCCGCTCATGACGTTTTCAAGAACTGTTAAATTTTTAAACAGCCTCACGTTTTGAAACGTCCGGATAATTCCCATACGCGTGATTATATACGGCTTTTTAGCCAGCAGCGATTTGCCGTCAAATAAAATATCGCCCGACGTAGCTTTGTAAAATCCGGTCATGCAGTTAAAAGCCGAAGTTTTTCCCGCCCCGTTCGGACCGATCAGAGAAGTAATAGAGCCTTTTTCTATATCAAAGCTTAAATTTTCAATAGCGGTGATGCCGCTAAAGCGCATAGTTAAATTTATTATCTGCATTAACGCCATATTTTTTATCTCTCCCGTTTTCTTCTTTCAGGCCAGAGGCCCTGCGGCCTTGTTATCATGACTATAATCAAAAGAAGACCGAAGAATAGCATTCGCATATCCCCGATGATTGGAACATCCCTGAAAACTTCGGGGAATATCGCGAAAAACGCCGCACCCGCTATAACCCCCGGGATTTTTCCCATGCCGCCCAAAATAACTGCCAGCATAATATTTGCCGACTGAGTGAAATCAAAAGACCCCGGGGATATAGCGGCCATTCTTACAGCGTAAAAACTGCCCGTTATCCCCCCGAGAACAGCCCCGATAATATACGCGTAAAGTTTATACAGCGTAGTATTTACGCCCATTGCCTGCGCCGCGTCCTCGTCCTCGCGAATATATGTAAGAGCCCTGCCGAAACGCGAGTTTCTTATTCTGTTAGATACAAAAATAAACAAAATTACAAGAAATAAAAAAACATAATACCAGTGGGTTATCTGGGTTAGATGCAACCCGAAAAATTTCGGCCTTGCAATCCCGACGATGCCCGTCGCAGAACCTGTGATTTCAAGATTGCGTGCGGTAATCCGGACAATTTCGGCGAATCCGAGCGTGACTATCGCCAGATAATCGCTCCGCAGTTTTAACGTCGGCGCGCCGATAATTATCGCGGCGATAACCGAGACAATCACAGACACCGGCAGCGTCAGCCAGAAATTCCAGCCGAAAGACTTGATTAAAACACCGGTAGTATAAGCTCCGAGGGCAAATTTTGCGGCATAGCCCAGATCGCACATACCGCAATATCCCACTATAATATTTAATCCCAGAGCAAGCAGCATATAAAACAGCGCGCTCCATAACACAGATAAAATATAATTATCCGAAAATAACGGGATAACCGCCATTATCACAAAAATTACGGCAAACACGCTGTATTTATATTTTTTATTGTCCATCATGTTATATGCCCAGTCAATAAACTTCACCTGATTTGTCTCCCCCTGTTTATCTGCATTTTACATCCTTTCGATTTCGGACTTGCCCAGTAATCCGTTTGGCTTGAGTATCAAAATCAATATCAAAATCCCAAAAGCAAAAACGTCTTTCCATGCCGATCCAGACAGTCCCAAATATGTCAGAAACTGCGTGCCGACGGCTTCGAGCAAACCAAGCAGCAAGCCTCCGAGCATCGCGCCCGGGATAGAGCCTATCCCGCCGATAACCGCAGACGTAAACGCTTTGATTCCCATAGTATATCCCATGCTGTACTGCACATTGCCGTAATATACGCACGCAAGCCCTCCCGCAATCGCGGCGAGGGCGGAGCCTATAATAAAAGTTATCCCTATGATTTTATTTACGTTTATGCCCATCAGCCTGCACGTATCCTGATCAAGAGCTATTGCGCGCATCGCTTTTCCCGTCATAGTTTGCCCTATAAACAGGGTCAGCCCGATCATTAATAATGCCGAAACCGCAATTAAAACAATCTGAATATAAGTGATTTTTATATCGCCGATATGGACTCCGGCAGAATTGTCAAGCCCGCTTTCAAAATAACTCGCTTTCCCGTTTGTTATCACCATGATAAAATTATATATAACAAGAGAAACGCCGATTGCCGTAATCAACAAAGAAAGCCTCGGCGCGCCCAAAAGCGGCCTGTAAGCGAAACGCTGCGCCAGATAGCCCAGAATGCCCGCGATAATCATTGCCGCAATAATCGAGCAGATTATCCCCCCGGGCCCCGGTATTATCACTGACAATACGCCGAACACAGACAGGCACGCGAACGCGCCTGTCATATATATATCCCCGTGTGCAAAGTTCAGGAGTTTTATTATCCCGTAAACCATCGAATATCCCAATGCAATCAGGGCGTAAAACGAACCCAGAATCAGTCCGTTTATTAATTGCTGCAATGCAACTTCACTTAAGGACATACAGCGAACACCACCAAATAAAATATTACGGATTTACTAAAGTAAATTTTCCGTCTTTGATTTGCAGTATAATAAAATTCGAAATTTCCGGTTCGCGTTCCGGCGTGAATTTTTTAACGCCCGAAAGCCCTTTATATTCTATATCCTGAATAGCGTCGCGGACTTTTTCCATTTTTAGAGTGCCCGCTTTTTCTATCGCCTGTTTCAGCATATAAATAGTATCATAGCATAAAGTCGCGTAAGTTCCGGGATCCATATCAAATTTAGCTTTATAATCATCAACAAATTTTTCCCCGCCTTCGGCAAATTCAACAAACGGAGGGGAAGTGACATAAACGCCTTCGCCGTCAGACCCGCAGCCTTCGATTAGTTCGACCGAAGCCGAGCCGTCGCCGACTGCGATAACGCCTGTGTAATCCCCGCGGCGGAGCTGTTTAATCACGTTTGAGCCGTCCGGCGGATAAGCGCACCAGTAAACAAAATCCGCGCCGGAATTTTTTATAGTCGTGACGATTGCCGACACATCGGCCGCGCCCTCTTCCATTACCTGAACCGTAGCGATTTCAAATCCGCTTTTGGGGAGTTCGGCTTCGCATAGATCCGAGAGGTCTTTTGAATAAGAATCTCCCTGATGAATAAGCGCGATTTTACTGACTCCCAGAGATTTGCACAGGCTTGTCAGCGTGACGACCGCGTGCGTTCCGGGACTGTTGACCATAAACGTCTGATTTAATCCAAGGCTTGTAATCTGTGTAGAATTGGCGCATGAGATAAGCATTATAAGCTTCGCGTCGTAAAATTGCTGCAAAGTAGGTATAGTCGCCCCTGAAGCATATCCTCCGACGACAAAATCGACGCCCTGAGAAATTATTTTTGCCGCCGCCGTAGTTGCAACGCTCGGGTCGCCTGCGTCGTCGCCTTTATAGAGCTTTAACTGTTTTCCCAGTATTCCCCCTGCGGCGTTTATTTCGTCGATCGCGAGTTCATAAGACTGGTACATATCGTTTCCGAAATAAGTATTAGAGCCGGAAAACGGCGCGAGAACGCCTATCAGGATTTCGTCTTTGTTATCGCTGCCATTTAGTGAACAGCCGCTCAGCCCGGCAAAAGAAGATAAAATAATAACAGATAATATTAACAGCGATAAGAATTTAATGCTTTTTTTCATAATAATTTCCTTCCGTTTCTTTATATTATTTTTTTAAACTCTGTTTTTACAGCATGTAAAAATTTATACTGTGGCATTATATCACAAAATATAATATTTGTCAACTTTATATTATCTTCGTTTTGATCTCTTTAATTTATTTTTCACATTTACAAAAACACTGCGGATTAATTCGCGCACGGGAGTATTGTTTTCTTCTTTAATCAGCCTCGGCAGGGCGATAAATATCATTACGCACCTGAGAATGGCGGTCATTGCGAAGATATAATTATATCTTGTCATTTTAACTCCGAGCAAAATGATATTCATGCGCTCAAATACAGAGAATACATTGTCAAGAAGCCAGCCGCCTGTCGCGTTTGCCAGTCCTACGCCTATCATCGAAGTTGACATAAAATATACGGCGATATACATCGAGCGATTGACTTTCGGGGCGTGACCGAGCATGATATTATTTGACCCTATCTCAAAACCCGAAAGCAGGCACCCCTGCATAAGCCCTGTTATTATAAGAAATACTACGGCTATTTGATTATTTGAAATAAATATCCACAAAAACGGTGCGAAACATAATATGCCGTTGGCTACCTGCATTACAGTTTTATTCCCGTGAGAATCTATCGCGCGCCCCCATTTCCTGACTATAATTATAGAATACACGCTCGGCAGTATCTGGACAAGAACCGTTATAAGCGTGTTGCTCAAAATCACGACGTTTCGCAGATACACTAAATAAAACGGCCCGGATAAATTAATCGAAAACTGCCAGAGCGTCATAAAAATTATAAATTTCATGTATTTCTTGTTTTTTATGACTTTTGCCATCATGTGAGTAAATTTCTCGCCATGTTCGGGGGATTCGGTCAGAGGCGGGAATTTTACGCCGAAAAAACAGAAAATATCGAGCGTCCCGGCTATCGCCGAAAGCGCAAAAACAAAAGCATAGCTGTTAAACCCCGCGAATGTGTCTAAAAACCAGGCTGTGAGAATCCCGCCTGCAACGCCGAACATAGTGGCTATGCGCGACCTGACGGCAAAATAACTCCCGCGTATATTAATAGGGACCAAATCGGCGGCAAGCGAAAAAAACGGCACGTTTACAAACGAAACCAAAAGAGCCGAAGTCATTAAAAACAGCGAAGCCACCCAGATACGCAGCACAGGCTGTTCCATCGGCACAAAAAACGGCACAAGGCCAAACGGCAGCCAAATCATTCTCTGAATTGTCCCGCCGATCAGAAACATAGCCTTGCGTTTTTTTGTGCGTTCCATTATGTAAGAGATTATTAACTGCATAGGTGCGGCAAGCGGTCCTATGGCGTATAAAAGCCCGAATGTAAAATCAGACGCGCCAAGTGTTTTCAGATACCCCGTCATAGAGATTCCGCCGTTGATATTAAAAGATATTGTGCCGAAAGCCACGCCCAATATGACGAGTTTAAGCGATTTTATAGTATGAGGCTCAAGCCCTGTCTCGTCGAACAGTTCAAGGCGAAAAATTTTTCTTCTGCTCAAGTATATATTATTCCTTTATGATTATTTTATCGGACGACCGCAAGGGTCGCCCCTACGATTATATCATATTTAAATATCATATTGCAATCTATATTTTTTGTTTTTTATTTGTTTTATATTTTACATTTCGGATAAAGTTAATCTATATATTTTTGTTACTGTAAATCTATGATAATTTTCAAAAATATTTAAAATATTTAATAAGTTTTCGGGGGTATATTTATGGCAAAATATAAAATCTATTTCGGCACATATTCAAAAGGCGAAGGAAACGGATTATTCCGGGGTGAATTTGACGGCGGCAGCGGCGAAATTAAATTAACCGACACTCTTGATATTGAAAATCCGTCGTATTTGCAGATAGGCGATAATATTTTATATGGGGTATCCGAAGTCGGCAGTTTTGAGAATGAAAACGGCGGGGCGTTGTTTTCAGCCGATATATCAGACCCAAAGCAAATGCGATTAATCGACATGAAATGCACGCACGGGAGAAGCCCGTGTCATTTATGCGTGACAGGCAAATATCATAAAGATTTGATTTTTGTCTCGAATTATTCAGAAGGCAGTCTGAGCCTTTTTGAAACTGATGAATCGGGCAATATCAAGTCGTCATGCCAGAGCATACATCATTTCGGAAAAAGCGTAAATCCAAACAGGCAGGAAAGTTCGCATATACATTTTTCAACGATAATCTTAGGCAAATATCTCGCGGTGTGCGATCTGGGGCTTGACAAAATCTTTTTATATCCGTTTTTTGCCAATCCACATCAGAAATTAAACGGGCTTATAACGGACGCAAGAACTATAAATTGCCCTCCGGGTTCGGGACCGCGGCACTTAGTTTTGTCACACAACATAAATAATAAAAGATATTTGTATGTGCTGACAGAAATGGGCAATACTGTTTTAACTTATGAATGGAAAGGCGGCGAAAGCGATGTTGAATTTGAACTGTTGCAGGAAGTTTCGACTCTGCCGTCTGATTTTAATTTTACAGGAAACAGCACAGCCGCCGCTATTCACATATCGCCCGACGGGAAATATTTGGGCGCGTCAAACAGGGGACATGACTCAATCGCGATATTTAAAATCAAAGACGACGGCAAATTTGGTTTTACAACGCATATAATGACCGGCAAAGAACCGAGGGATTTCAGATTTTCACCCGACGGCAAATGGATAATATCAGCAAATCAAAACGACGATTCTTTGACGTTATATAATATAGAAAATGATAATTTTATTCCAAAAAGCAATGTAAGTATCCCTAAACCGGTGTGTATTTTATTTGGGGAGGAAATTAAATAAAATGAGTAATAATATTTCAGACGAACGCAAATGCGCGATGATAACCGGCGGAAGCCGCCATATAGGACGTGGGATTGCGGTAGTGCTTGCCGAATACGGCTATGATATTGCGATTACGTACGCTACAAGTCCCGATGGCGCAAAAGAAACCCAACGGCAAATAGAGTCGCTGGGTCGTCGGTGTTTTATTTACGAGGCTCATTTGGAACAGCCTGAAACTCCCGAAAAAGTTATAAATCAGGCGCGTAAAGATTTAGGGCGGCTTGACGCAATGATATGCAACGCGGGAAAAGATACGAGAAACAGCGTACTTACTGCGACTGCCGAAGATCTGGATTATTTATATAAAAATAATTTGAGAAATTATTTTTTGTGCGCGGGCGCGGCAGCAAGACACATGGTAAACGATAAAACCGAAGGAAGCATAATTATGATAACTTCTGTCAGGGGGCAACTGCCTCACCCGGACGATTTTTATTACGGGGGAATTAAAGCTGCGATGGACAGGGCGTGCAAATCTATGGCTCTTGAACTGAGCGCGTATAATATACGGGTAAACTGTATCGCGCCGGGGGCGGTCTGGAAACCCGATAAAGACGGGAATTATCCCGATACCCCGTTTTTACGGGAATCTGTCCCGCTGCACAGGTCGGGATATGTAAAAGATATAGGCGAAGCCGCGGCTTTTCTGGCGGGCGAATGTTCGGCGTATATAACAGGCACGACTTTATTGGTTGACGGGGGGCTGTCTCTGCCGGGATTATGGGAACAGCGCGACGTTATCCCGTGGGACTGGAAACAGCGTCAGGTCAGGACTTATGAAAAAGCGATGGATATACTGAAAAAATCGTTGGAAGGTCAAGAATGGATTTGAATAAAGCGCAGGAAATTTATATTTTGTGCGGATATGAATAGTAGGGGCTGGCGTCCCCGATAGCCCGCAAATATGATTTAACGCCGGTTTTTTCGGCGGGACGTCGAGGACGCCGTCCCCTACTAATAAGCACTTTCTACGTTAATCAAGGTTTGTTTATCAAAACAATAAAAATCATAAGGAGGAAAAATAACATGGCAATAAAAATCACAAAAGTAAAAGCTATCTGCACCGCGCCGGAAAGGATTCCATTGGTAATCGTCAAAGTCGAGACAAACCAGCCGGGGCTTTACGGCGTGGGCTGCGCGACTTATACCCAGCGTTTTTTGACTGTGGCTCACGCGGTCGATACGTATTTCGACCCTCTTTTAAAAGGCAAAGACCCAAATAAAATAGAGGATATATGGCAGATGGCTATGGTCAGCCCGTACTGGCGCAACGGGCCTATACTCAACAACGCGCTGTCAGGCGTAGATATGGCTCTCTGGGATATAAAAGGCAAACTCGCGAATATGCCGTTATATGATATATTCGGCGGAAAAGCGCGCGAAGGGGTAAGGGTTTACCGTCACGCAGACGGCAGGACTTTGGACGAAGTTGGCGACAGGGTACAGGCGTTTATAGATCAGGGGATTCAGGTTATCAGATTGCAATTCGGCGGTTACGGCGGAAGAAGCGCGCTGGATTCGATGAAAACTGAAAATCCGTGCGACGGCGCGTATTATGACCCGTTAGGTTATCAGTTGAGCGTTGTTAAATTATTTGACGCTATGCGCAAGCGTTTTGGATTCGAGATAGAATTTTGTCATGACGTGCATGAGAGGCTTGAACCAATCGAAGCAATAAGGCTCGCCAAAGAACTTGAGCCGTACCGGTTGTTTTTCTTAGAGGACGCGCTCGCGCCCGAACAGGTTGACTGGTTTAAAATTATGCGAAATCAGACCCATACGCCGATAGCAATGGGCGAATTGTTTAATAACCCCATGGAATGGCTCGGGCTTATATCAGACAGGCTTATAGATTTTATAAGAGTGCATATAAGTCAGATAGGCGGTATCACGCCTGCCCGTAAACTCGCTATATTATGCGAAAACTTCGGTGTCCGTACTGCGTGGCACGGCCCGGGCGATGTATCGCCGGTGGGACATGCGGCGAATATTCATCTTGATTTGTCGTCGTGGAATTTCGGGATACAGGAATGGAGCGGCTGGAGCGAGAAATCTCTGGAAGTATTCCCGGGATGTCCGGAACTGCGCGGGGGATATGTTTACGCTAACGATAAGCCGGGGCTTGGCATTGATATTGACGAAACATTGGCAACTAAATATCCGTGCAGCGAAGAACTGCCCCAGTGGACCAACGCACGCCGTCCGGACGGTACATTGGCGAGACCGTGATTATTTTAAATCAAAAATTAAAAAATTTTCTTGACAAGCGTAATAAAATATGATATTATAATCAATACTAAATTCAGACAGACAAAAGAACAAAAAGAAACCCGTATATTTTGGAAAGTTTAAAAGAGATTCGGTTCCGGAAGGCTGAGAGGACCGTTTAAACGAGTAGTTATGCGGCAACATTCTTTTTATGTAGGGCGCGACGCCCCGGCGCGCCGTGTAACCTACACATATATATAAATCTATATTAAAAACAAAAGAGTGGGCGTTTACGCCAATTCAGGTGGCACCGCGGGAAAATTAAGTTTAATTTAAAACGATATTCTCGTCCTGTAATAAAATCGATTTTTGTCGGTTTTATTACGGGATGTTTTTTATGTTTATATTATAATTATAAAACAGAACAGAAAAGAGGAAAAAATATTATGACTGCAAATATTTACAGAACGCATACATGCAATGATTTGAGCGAAGCTGATATAAATAAAACCGTAAGATTAGCCGGCTGGATCGATACGATACGCGACCACGGCGGGATAATTTTTATAGATTTGCGCGACCATTACGGAATAACGCAGGTTGTAGTGTATGACGACAGCCTGATTGCCGGAGTCGGTAAAGAAACGGTTATATCAATCACTGGAACGGTAGTTAAAAGAGACGAGGAAACCGTAAATCCCAAAATAAAAACCGGATATATCGAAGTTAAAATCGAAACGCTCGATATTTTAAACAAGTCTATAACAAATCTGCCGTTTGAAATAAATGATTCGACGGCTACAAGAGAAGAAGTAAGGCTGAAAAACAGATTTCTTGATTTGCGCAACCCGAAAATGCATAATAATATTATAATGCGCTCAAAAATAATAAGCTATCTGCGAAAAAAAATGGAAGAACTGGATTTTATCGAGATTCAGACCCCGATTTTGACTTCTTCGTCGCCTGAGGGCGCGAGGGATTATATAGTCCCGAGCAGAAAACATCACGGCATGTTTTACGCATTGCCACAGGCCCCGCAGCAATTCAAGCAGTTACTGATGGTCTCGGGATTTGATAAATATTTTCAGATCGCGCCGTGTTTCAGGGACGAAGATTCAAGGTTTGACCGTTCTCCCGGGGAATTTTATCAGTTAGATTTTGAAATGGCGTTCGCGACTCAGGAAGATGTTTTCGCAGTATTTGAAAAAGTGTTTTACGATACGTTTACAGAGTTTTCGGATAAGCATGTCTCGCCCGCGCCGTTTGTAAGAATCCCGTATAACGAAAGTATGTTAAAGTATGGGAGCGACAAGCCGGATTTAAGAAACCCGCTTATTATAAGCGATTTGACGGATTTTTTCAGGGACGCGGACTTCAAGCCGTTCAAAAATAAACCTGTAAGGGGAATTGTCGTTACCGAATGCGGTAAAAACTCGAACGCATTTTTTAACGACCTGAATGATTTCGCAAGAAGTATAGGCATGAGCGCAGGAATGGGGTATATTAGTGTTAATGACGACGGCACATTAAAAGGGCCTATCGCGAAATTTTTGTCCGAAGAAAAACAAAAAGAAATGATTGATATGTTAGGCATGAAAGAATTTGACACAGTATTTTTTATATGCGACGAAATAAAAATCGTGAATAAACTTGCCGGACAAATAAGAACAGAAATTGGCAACCGCTTGAATTTAATTGACGAAAACAGATACGAGTTTTGTTTTATCGTAGATTTCCCCATGTATGAAATAAACGAAGAAACAAATAAAATAGATTTCGGGCATAACCCGTTTTCTATGCCGCAGGGCGGGCTTGACGCTCTTATGACAAAAGACCCCTTGACAATACAGGCGTATCAATATGATTTTGTGTGCAACGGCATAGAACTGACTTCCGGAGCGGTAAGAAACCACAGCCCCGAAATAATGTTAAAAGCGTTTGAAATAGCCGGATATGACGAAGAAACCGTAAAGACTAAATTCGGCGGAATGTATAACGCTTTCCAGTACGGCGCGCCTCCCCACGCGGGCGGAGCCCCCGGCGTTGAAAGAATCGTAATGCTTTTAACTGACGAAAAAAATATCCGTGAAGTAACGGCGTTCCCCATGACGGGCAACGCGCAGGATTTGATGATGGGCGCGCCGGGCACTGTGACGGAGTTGCAATTAAGAGAAGTTCATATCAGGATAAGATAAATTTTTGTAATATTGTAGGGAACGCCGTCCTCGGCGTTCCGTTGAAAAAACCAACGTAAAATCAAATCCGCGGACGACCGAGGGCGGTCGTCCCTACAACAAAAACGATTTACACAGGAGAAATATTTATGGTTAATTTAAAAATACTCGAATCGCTGTCTAAAATAAACCTGACAGATGATGAAAAAAACAAAGCGAGTGAATTTTTTGAGTTTTGGACTGAAAAATTTGACATGCTTGAAAATATAGATACGGAAAATATCGAGCCGCTTGTCACGGTTTCGCCTCTTGTAAATGTGATGAGAGAAGATATATCAAATAAAATGGTAAGCAGGGAAAAATTGCTTGAAAACGCGCCGGAACAAAACGACGGCTATTTTGTCGTTCCGAGAATACTTGAATAGAAGGGGGTAGTTTTAAATGAAAATTGCGATTGACGATAATATATTAATAAAAGACGAAATTTGTACGGCAGGCTCGAAAATGCTGTATAACTTCAAATCGCCGTATTCCGCGACGGTTGTTGATAAAATAAAAGCGGCGGGAATGGAAATAGTCTGCCAGTCAAAAATCGGCGAATTCGGCGGTGAAACAGCGAGAGATGAAACAAAGACTGCCGCTTATGCGGTAAGCAACGGATTAGCAGATACTGCATTAGGCATTGATGTTGACGGCGCGGCGTACAGGTCGGCGATAAAAAATAATGTTATTTATATCAAACCGACATACGGCACAGTTTCAAGATTCGGGGTTGTCGCCAATGTTTCGTCTGTTGACCAGATAGGCGTTTACGCAAGAAATTTCGACGACGGATTTAAAGTTTTGGAAGTAATAGCGGGATATGATAAAAACGACGGGACTACTTATCCTACGGAAAAGTATGAATATAACGCCGATTTAGTTGATATAAAGTCATTAAAATCAATTGATTCGCCTGATTTTAAACTTAATGATTATCTCGCCTCTGTATACTGCATAATATCAGCGGCAGAGTTCAGCGGCAATATAGCGAGATTCGACGGGCTTAAATTCGGATACAGAACAGAAAATTTCAAAAGTTACGACGATATAGTAATAAATTCGCGGAGCGAAAGTTTCACGACTGGAACAAAAATAAAATCGCTCATGGGGACGTATGTTTTATCAGAGGAACAGTTCGAAAAATATTATCTGAAAGCAACCAAAATCAGACGTTTGATAAAGCAGGAGCTTGACGAGATATTCAAGCAATATGATGTTATAATACTGTTGCCGTGTTATAAAGCAGTAACATTAGCGAATCTAACCGGCTGTCCGGCGATTATCGTAAACGGGAAATTAATAATAGCCAAAGAATTTGACGAAAATAAACTTTTTGCGCTGGGTAAATCGTTGTTACGGGGAGGTATTTAATATGCAGTACGAAGCCATAATGGGGCTTGAAGTCCATGTTGAACTTGCGACGAACTCAAAATTATTCTGCTGCTGTTCGGCGAAATACGGCGCGGGGGCAAATGAAAACGTATGCCCTGCTTGCTCAGGAATGCCCGGGCTTTTACCCGTATTAAATAAAAATGCGATAGAATTGGGAATCAAAGCCGGACTTGTGACTAACAGTGAAATAACAGGAAAAATCAGTTTTGACAAGAAAAATTATTTTTACCCGGATTTATCCACAGGTTATCAGATAACGCAGCTTTTTTCGCCGATATGCAAAAACGGCTGGGTTGAAATCGAGACAAAATCGGGGACAAAAAAAATCCGGCTCAAACAGATTCATATAGAAGAGGACGCGGGCAAATTAGTTCACATGGCGGGTTCAAGTTCGTCTATGGTCGATTATAACAGGGCGAGTGTGCCGCTGACTGAAATAGTCAGTATGCCCGATTTCAGAAATTCTGAAGAAGTCGTCGCTTATATTAAAAAATTGCAGTCTTTGTTAGTATATGCCGGAGTTTCAGACTGCAAAATGCACGAAGGCTCAATGAGAGTTGACATTAATATTTCTGTTCGCGTAGCAGACGGCGAAAGCGGGAATTTTTATAATAAGCCGTTATCGGAAATCATACCCATGCTGGGGACAAGAATAGAACTGAAAAACCTGAACTCATTTAAAGCTATCGTAAACGCCATAGAATATGAAAAAGAGCGGCAGATCGAGGCTCTTGAAACAGGATATGAAGAACTTGTTCAGGAGACAAGAGGCTGGGACGAGGAAAAAAACATGAGTTTTTCTATGAGAAACAAAGAGGACGCGACAGATTACAGATATTTTCCAAATCCAGATATTATGCCGGTAATAATCGACGACGAATGGATCGAAAAAGTCAGAGAATCCCTGCCTGAGCTTGCGCATCAGAAATTCGCAAGGTTTGTTAAACAGTATCAGTTAAGCGAATACGACGCTAAAATATTAACTGAAAATAAGCGTTTATCTGAAATATTCGAGGAAGTGACGGGATATTGCAAAAATATAGGGGACGCTGCCCTCAGCGTCCCGCGGAGCGACGAGGGCGTCGCCCCCTACATTGCGAAAGAAGCCGCAAACTGGCTTATGGTCGAACTTTTAAATCTTGTCAAAAATGACGGCAAAGAAATAGAGGATATAGAAATCGACTGCAAAAAAATCGCTAAGTTAATAGAACTGGTTCTCGGAAATATTATAAACCGTCCGTCGGCAAAAGAGATTTTTATTAAAATATATCGCGAGAATATCGACCCTGAGCGGTATATCAAAGAAAATAATTTAAGCATGATTTCAGACAACGATATATTATATAAAGCGTGCGAAGAGGCGATAAAAGAAGACCCGGACGGGGTAAAAAAATATAAAAACGGCAACGCGAAAGTATTAGCGGCGTTTGTGGGAAGTGTCATGCGCAAAATGAAAGGCAAAGCAAATACTGCGATAGTCAACGAGATATTAAAAGAAATGCTGGATAAGATGTAAATTTGGAGGAATATCGATGATTGATAAAACAGAGGCCGACAGAAATACAATTCAAAAATTAAGGCAAATTTTTTATGAGAACAGTAATAAGAGGATTCTCGTATTGGGGACTACCTGTGCGGGAAAAACGACGTTAGCAGAGAGCTTTCCTGAATGTCTTGATCAGGACGAGATTTGCTGGGCGCTTCTGCCTAAAGAGCTTGAGGAAAAATTAAGAACAGGCCCATGGACGCAGGAAATGATTGAATCCTGGAATACACACGTCGAAAACGCAACGCAAACCGTGGAAATTGAAGCCGGGCGGCCTCTGTTTGCCGGGTCTATATTTAAAAGCGATATTATTGTTTATTTGAATATAAACGAAAAGACCTTGCGTGAACGAACAAAGAAGCGCAATATTGAGTATGAAACAGCGGCAAATTATAATAATATAATCAAAGAAAAATTAAAATCAATTAATTTACCTGTTATAGTCGTAGATATATATATTTAGAGCACGGAGATATATTATAGCATTAATTTTAATTAAAAATAATTTATTTTTCTCAGGAGGAAAAAGCACATGAAAATATTAGTTATATGCGACGATATTTATCATCACGTTGAAGTTGTTCGGGAAGGACTGGCATTTTTATTTTTGCAGGACGAGTGCGATTTGACATACGCAGTAGATATGACGGAATATTCGTTTGAAGATAAGCCGTTATCGGGATATAATGTTGTTATAATCGCAAAAGACGATGTTGTTTCAAAATCAAAACACGAAAACTGGTTCACCGAAGATATTGAAAAACAGTTTGAGAATTACGCAAACAGCGGCGGCGGCTTGATATTTCTGCACGCAGGAAGCGTATTGTGTAAAAAATCAAAGATATTGAGAGATATTGCCGGCTGTGAATTTGTGAATCATCCGGAACAATGCATAGTTGATTTTAAGATAATATCTGATCACGAAATAACAAGCGGAGCGAAGGATTTCTCTGAAAAAGACGAGCATTATTTTATTGATTTTAAAGCTATAGACGCAGACGTTTTTCTTGAGAGCAGTTCGGAAAACGGAACGCAGCCTGCGGGCTACGCGCGTGTTCACAACGGGAAAGGCCGTGTATGCGTACTTACGCCGGGACATAATTTAAACGTATTTGAAAATCTACAATATCAGAAAATTATACGGAATGCCGTTTACTGGTGCGCAAAATAAATATATAAAACTACTCAAAAAAATAATATTGACAAATATTATTGCGTGTGATATAATTTAAAAGTCCATATATAATAATATAATTTTAGGAATGTTAATATTGTGGAAAATTATAAATATATTATAGACTTTTATAATAATGTCGATGAGGACAGCCGTCTGACTGATACAAAACACGGACAGGTTGAGTTTCTCACTACTATGCGCTATATCGAAAAATATCTGACGTCCGGCGCGAAAATTCTTGAAATCGGCGCGGGGACAGGCAGATATTCTCATGCTCTCGCGTTAAAGGGTTACGACGTTACAGCGGTTGAACTGGTCGAGTATAATATTAATATATTTAAAAACAGGCTTTTGATTCAGCCTGTTGAAAATGAAAAAATTAATATTATACAGGGCAACGCGCTGGATTTATCAGGATTTGACAATAGGAGTTTTGATATTACACTGGTATTAGGCCCGATATATCATTTGTATTGTGTCGAAGATAAAATAAAAGCGTTATCCGAAGCAATCAGAGTGACAAAAAAAGGCGGAGTTATTTTTGTTGCGTATTGCATAAGCGATTCAAGTATTATTACCGGAGGATTTAAAAACGGCAATATTATTGACTGGATAAACGACAGGATACTCGACGGTGAGACTTTTAGATGGAAAATGCAAAAAGATGTATTTGACCGGTGCGTAAAAGAAGATATAGACGGATTTATGGATAAATTCGATAATATTGTTGAGCGGCTGCATTATGTGGCAACAGACGGGCAGACGAATTATATGAGAGAGACAGTCGACAATATGACTGACGAGATGTTTGAAGTTTATTTAAAGTATCATTTTACAGTATGTGAAAGGGACGATTTAGTCGGGGCGACACATCATAGTCTTGATGTTTTAAGGAAATTGTAGGGTTAGGGAATGATAAAATAGAAAAATCCCGTATTTTTTACATACGGGATAATAAAACTGGGTGTGGCGCAGTTGGGAGCGCGCTACCTTGGGGTGGTAGAGGCCGCTGGTTCAAGTCCAGTCACTCAGACCAAAGAAAATGGCGATATTACGAGGGAAATCGTATATCGCCATTTTTGTTGTTTATAGGAAAATTTGCGTTTTGGGCATTACTTGGGCATTATTGAAATCAAAAAAAATAAATGTATTCGTTTTTTTATTCTTTGGGCTTTATTAAATTTTCAAAAGTTTGTGCCGCCGCTTCATCAGCGTCACGCAGAGCGTGAACGTAACGGTTCGTCGTACTGAGTTGTGTATGTCCTAATCTAGAGGCAACCGTTTTTATGTTCGTGCCGCTTGATAATAGGATTGTTGCCGATGTATGACGGAGCGCGTGTAATTTTCTGTGAGGAATATTATTTTTCTTCAAAAACTTTGTGAATTGTCGTGTCGGCGTGTGCGGATTCATTACAGAACCATCAACTTGTGTAAATAGCCAATCTTCATTCGCCCATTTGTCGCCGAGATTGATTTTGTATTCCGATTGTTCGACTTGATATTGTTTCAATAAATCTACAAGATATGCTGGGATTGAAATTTCTCTGATACTGTTTTTAGTCTTTGGGGCTTTGCTTAGCGTTTCTTTTCCGGTCAATTTATAATTACTCTGTTTTATCACGATAATACCGTTATTAAGGTTTATATTTTCTCATTTCAAAGCGGTCAATTCTCCTCGCCGACAGCCTGTTACGATAGCCAAATGTATAAATACCTGAAACATAAGCGGCTCGCTGTCAAGACATGACAGCATTTGAGCCGTTTCTTCTTTTGTAAATATTTCAACTTCTGGTTCGATAACTTCCGGGATATATAATTTTGATGAACTTGTCGGGTTCTGCGAAATCAATTCTAATTTATACGCCTGCGTCATAATTGATTTTAACACGGTAAGATAGCGTTTTACTGTTGCAGGGGAAAGTTTATCGCCTTTTTTATCCACTCTCACGCCCTCACCGCCAAGCATTTGAATAAATCTTTGAACATGGATAGGGGTTTTATGTCTTTTAACTTCATGTGTCCGAGCGAAGGTATAATGATGTTATTTATTATCTTAACATACAATTCTTTTGTTGTCGGCGCGAGTATATTATCCGCAATTTCTAAATATTGAACGCAGAAGTCCGCGAGTTTTATATGTATAGTGCTTGTAAAATCGCCGTTCATGACTTTATTTTCAAAATCAACGACAAAACGGTTCAATTCTTTTTGGATTTGTTTTTCGGTCAAGTTAGGTTCGGGCTTCCACGTTGTCCGTTTCACGATTTGTCTGCCGGACGTGTCATAACCGCATGACACGCGAATACGGTATGTATCACCGCGTTTTTCTATATTTGCCATACTTTTGGATTCCCCCTTTTAAATTTTTTCGTTATCTTTTTTTATATTATACCCACCAATAATCCTGTGAATCCTGTGTTTAGAATGAATATCACGAATATGCTCCATAGATTTTACGAGTGATTTTTGTGCATTTAATAATAACATATTTAAAACATCATCTTCTTTGAGAAAATTACTTATAATATGTGCTCCCAAATTAATTTCTTTTCTTTCATTATTATCAAATTCAACTAAATTATCAAGATGATAATGAGCATTTTTACACATTTCTATTATTTCAGAGCCATATAAATATTCTGCAATATCTTCTAACAAAAAGACTGTACTATGTCCGTAATCAGATAATAAAAAATTTATTGTTTTTAATTCGTTTTCTAACGATTCAATATCATCTACATTTTCATTTATAAACTGTAAATACTCTATCGCCTCTTGCGTTAAACCAAGTTTTTTATTAATAGCAACATCATCCGCGTCTGAACTTTTTATATCGCTTTGCCCGACGAACCAATCGCACGAAACTTGAAAATAATTCGCCAATTTATATAGTTTCTCCAAATTAGGTTGAACTGCTCCATCTAAATATTGCGATATTGCCTGCCGTGTTATTCCCAGAACATCGGCAACTTCCTTTTGTGTTTTATTTTGTTCGTTCATTATTTTACGCAAACGAGCTGCGAAAACAGAATTATAACCATTAAAATCACTTTCTTTTTTCATAAAAAAACCTTTCTCGCAATATTTACTCGCGATTTTATTTTTTAGCAAAATATGCTTGACAATTTTGAAAGATTGCGCTATAATATAAATAGCAATTAAAAGCTATATCAACTTGCGCAATGTCATTATAGCAAATATAATTTGCTTTGTCAATAGTTAAACAAAAATAATTTTAAGAAAGAGTGTAAAAAATATGACACGCATGAGAACAATCACGGAAGCGATACAGGAAGTAAAAAAAGCAGACCCGCAGACTGCGTTTACACAGACCGCGCTCCGCCGTATGATAAAAACCGGGGAACTGCCAAGTTTCAGAGCCGGCTCAAAATATCTTGTGAATTTAGATATATTATTCGATTATCTTAACAATCCGACGTCAACTCAACCTGCACAAACAATAAAAACAAACGGGATAAGACCAATAAGCGAAAAAATCTACAATTAAAAGGGCGTGAAATATATGCACGACAATTATTTTTATCCGAATGAAAACGAAAATTTCACTTTTCTGCGTGTTCCAAAATCTCTTTTTGAAGCAGAAAAATATAAACGTCTGTCCGGCGATTGCGTTCTGTTATACAGCCTTATGCTTGACCGTGTAGGGCTGTCGCGGCAGAACAACTGGATTGATGAACAAGGACGGGTATATATTTATTTCACCATAAACGAAATTATGACGACGTTCAAATATGCGCGGGAGAAAGCGGTCAGTCTTTTATCTGTTCTTTGCGAATTTGGATTAGCGGAGAAGAAACGTCAGGGGTTAGGAAAACCGAATATTATTTATCTTAAAAAATTCGATGTTTGATTATCAATCAATCGCTTAGGATTGATTGATAGTTAATCTTGTAAGAAAAGCCACGACCGAAAAACGAGGCAAGAGTTTCCATTACCGTTACTCCGAATTTATTCAAGCGTCGCAAAAAGAAAATTGTCCTTGCACTACCGAACCCGAATCCGATGATAAAACTGACGATATTTTGAAAAACGATCTTTTTTGGGTTCACGGCGAATATCCGGGGCAGGCACGGTTATTCGGCAAGCTGTGCGTAATACCGTTAAAACATTATTTTCACTTCGAAGATATGCCCGAAGCTGATGCCTCTGTTTTCATGAGCGAAGTTCAGCGTGTCGGGAAAGCGCTCCGCAAAGTCACGGGCGCGGTAAAAATAAACTATGAAATGCACGCGAACTCCGGGGCGCATATACACATTCACTTATTTCCGCGTTATCTTGACGATGATTTCCCAAGTGCGCCGATTGATTATCGGGTGAGCGAACCGGCTCCGTATGAGAGCTATGAAGAATACTTGTGGTTTATTGAACGAATGCGGGAGGAATTGAAACCGGAATGAAAAACATCATTACCATACAACATACGCAATCAGTTCAACACATAAACGGCATGATTGGTTCGTGGACGGATTGGGAGTTGACCGATTTAGGAAAAGAACACGCCGAGAACATCGGGCGAAAGCTATCCGCCGAATTGAAAGGTCAAGCATATAAAATCTATTCGTCAGACTTGCTTCGCGCAAAGCAGACGGCCGAGCCGCTTGCACGATATATGGGCATTGAAATTAAATACCGTGAAAAACTACGCGAAATCAATTTTGGCGAAGCAATAGGCAAAAGCAAGCAATGGGCGCAGGAGAACAGGTTGACGATAAATTCCATAGATGAGCCTGAGTTTCACGGAGCGGAAACATGGCGTGAGTTGTGGAATCGAGTGGAATCCGTTTGCCGTGATATTGTGGCGAGCGAAGCGGAAAATATCATACTCGTTTCGCACGGCGGCGCATTGGCAGTTTGGCATGAATTATCATTTTTATGTATGCCCCAAAGACAGCGAGGAAAACCGCCGCCATAATATATTCAGAAACGCATTGCTCAACGACAAAAATATTGCCGATGAGTACGGCAAATTAAAAATGCGGTTGATTGAGGAAGTGAACGGCGACAGGGTTCTTTATACTAACTCAAAGACGGACTTTATTCTCGGCGTTATTAATAATGCCATTCGGGAAAATGAATTTTGGTCTGCGCTCGACAAACTCGTTGCAGAATCGAAAATCATTATCGACCGTCCGAAAGGGAGCCGTCACCCGAAATACCCGGATTGCATATATCCTGTCGATTACGGTTATCTCGAAAACACATCGTCTATGGACAGCAACGGGATTGACGTTTGGAAAGGCACGGACGGCGATTATATCGACGCTGTCATCTGCACGGTGGATTTGTTGAAAAGGGACAGCGAAATAAAAATCTTAATCGGTTGCACCGAAGAAGAAAAACAGCTTGTAATGCCTGACAATGAATTTATGAAAGGTATTTTAATACGGAGGATACGAAATGAAATATGATTTTAAATTGGATTACGGCGATAAAAATATTGGCGCCGTATATTTGCCGGATAAAAAGGAAATATAAATGGAAATAGTGCATGAAATAGATTTACAGACGATGATACCCTCAACGAATCGGAAAGACAGACCTGTGACAGACGGCAACAGAAAACAGAAAGCAGCTTTTTCAAATGGGGAACTCACAATAACCGCTCCCGGAGACGCCGAATGTATGCAGACAACAGAAAATTATTCGTTCCCCCTGCGTATTGATATAACCGCAAAAACAAACGGCAGCAATATCCGCCTGTATTACAAAGAGGGCAGAATTATTCTAAACTGGGAGATCAACAAAGACGATTTGCGGATACATGATATAATTACGGGAAAAGGTTCCGGTCATTACGGCGGCGGACGCGTACCCGAAAATGAATATATTGACATAGCATGGATTATCGACAGAAATGAAATGCTGGTTTTAGTGAACGAAGAACTGCGGCATATCGGGGACGAATACCCGTACATGACTTCGCGTGCGGTCATGCAGAATAAAAAGATAAGCGAGCCGATCAGAATTTCAGCCGCACATGGCAGTACAATCACGGTCAAATCATTAAAAGTGACAGAACTGGAATAGAAAAAATAACGGCAAGCGAAATCAAACCGGACGGGGTTACAGAACCCGACCTCGAAGATGTGTATGAAGCTTTTTTGTCAATGATACACAAATTAGAAAAGACGCAGGAGAAAATAAAACCGGGGACGCCTCAGTGGACGACGCTCATTCGGAGATTGAAATCCTTGCGGCTGGCGATAACGCTGATAAATAAAAAATTGAAAAAAGAATCACAGTAGCGAGGTTGTACTTTAATGGAAACAAGAAACATAAATAAAGAAGAATATAAAAGTTTATACTCGCATATGAAACGTGATTTTCCGCATAATGAACTTCAGCCGTTTTTCTCAGTAAAACGTAACTTTGATAAAAACATTTACGAAGGATTTTATTTTACGGAAAATGTTGATATGGGGTATGCGATAATTACCGCACCGGAAAATCTGAAATATGCGCTGATCAACTATTTTGCGGTGTTTCCGGAATACCGGGCGAAAGGTTATGGCAGCGAATTTTTGAAAATCATACTCAATCGTTATTCCGACCGTACTCTCGTACTCGAGGCAGACGATCCCTCGGCAGCCAAAACACCCGCAGCTCACGACGAAGCTGTACGCAGGGTAAAATTTTACGAGCGGGCAGGATTCCATGTCATACCTACAACGCGGGCAAAAATATTCGGGGTGGATATGGTGATCATGGCGAGCGGACAAAATGAAAATTTGAGTGCGAGAGAGATAATGCACTCGTTATATCTGCCTGCGCTTGGCGCAAAACAATGGCTGCGGTTTATTGATATAATAGACTTTTAAATAAATATTATTTATATTTTCAAAGGCGGACAAATATGAGAACCAATAATAACAATCCAAAAATATTATGAAGTCAATATAAAACAAGGAATGCCAACGGTCGATACAGCCATGAAATATGCTGAGCAGGCATTTTCGCGGGCAAAAGCATACGGGTATCCGATGATAAAATTAATCCACGGATACGGTTCAAGCGGGAGCGGCGGCAAAATCAAAACTGCGGTTCACAGGGAACTCAGCAAATACAAAAACGCTGGTAAAATATGTGAGTTCGTTGCCGGAGAGAATTTTACTCTATTTGACCCTGCGACTCAACGTATCATTGCCGCATATCCCGACATCACCCGTGACGGGGATTATTTAAAGGCAAATCAGGGCATTACGGTTATTTTGATTTAGAATTTGAAAAGGGAAAATAATTATGAATATTATCAGTTTATTGGATAATAAAAATATGAAACCTCTTGAAAAAAGAGTAAAAATTGTTGAAATCATAAGAATGAATTTTATTTCAATCAAAGAAATTAAATCATTGCAAGACACGATTGACGATAAAAAAATGGCATTGATTTTTGAAGCGATGGAAGATGTTACGAATAAAAATCCTGAGATAGCAAATTTGGACTGGTTGATATTTGTCCAAAATTTTATTCTATCAAAATCAAATAATCTCAAAAGAGAGGCTTCAAGAATTGTTGGAAACATCGCGTACCTATTCCCGAACAATTTGAATGTGGCAATACAAAACTTAATAGAAAATACAAAGAATGAAAGTACAGTAATTCGTTGGGGCAGTGCTTATGCGTTGGCAAGGATTATTCAAATTCCTAAATACGCAAATAACGAATTATATGCTGTTATTGAGGATTTATGCGAACAAGAAACCGATAACGGCGTAAAGAATCAATTTACTAATGGTCTAAAAAAAGCAGAAAAGATAAGAAAAGCATAATATTCGTATTTTGAAAAGGTTGTATTATATGATACCCTATGCTCTATCGAAATCATCAAATCCGATTTTCAACACACATAAGCCATATCTGGGGGATATACAATTCAAAACCAGATTGCGTGCGGGCACATCAATAAGTTCAAAATTATCTAACTGCCATTTTTCCGTATAAATATCAATACAACGAATTGCTTCGTTATATCGTTTTTCACCGAAAATTTCTAAAATTCTTTCTTTTTGTTTATTTGATAACATACTCGTTTCACCCCTTTATAAATTTAACAATCTTCTTTTCGTCAGCCAACGGGTTCAATTCCAAAATTCGCTCCGTGATTTTTTCTTCGGCTTCGTCCGTATTTATATTCGCCGCTCGGTCAAACACATCGTTTCCCCAGAAACGTTCTGTGGTGCAAAATACCGTGGAAAACCAGCCGTATTCAATACCTATCCGCGAAATTTTTTGCTGCATTCCGCTCATGGTAATAAACAATCCCATTTGTAAATCTGTCAATGCCTTTTCAAACTTGGAAGTGTCTTTTTTATCGAACCCGCCCAGCAATTTTATTTCGTGAAACGGAAGCGAACCGTTATCACGCAGGATTTCGTATATCCTTTTGGCGTAATTGCTGTATATTCCGTCGGCGTACATTTCATCGAATGATTTGCCGCCGCGTCTCGCCGCGAGAAAATACGGATACCATTCTTTCGTGATATATCCCGCTTTACGGAAAAATACTTTGGAATAAGCTATATCGCTGCGTTCGTTCAAAACGCGCATACGCCACTCCCACGGGTCGGTTTCCGGGTCGCCGGTATGCCAGTGAATACTGCTCTCATCTTCCGCTCCCCAACCGTATCTGAATAAACCGAACACGCCGTCGTCTTTGCCGCCGATTGCGCCGGAAAACCCTGCATCAAACAACGCATTTATAAAATCATTATAATTTTTTATCATTTTTTATTACCTGTTTTATAATAGTTAATTTGTATGAATATTTACGATTCAAAAAAGAAAACATCGCCCCATACACCACCGCTGTATGTACCGCCGCCGCTGTTTGGATATGATTCTTTTATTTCAAAATTTCCTTTTGTGTATTCGTCTATCACTTGATTCCAGAAAGGCACGCTGTTTTTATCGCGGGGATCCCTCTTTAACTGCCATTTGCCTTTATACATATCGAGTATTTTATTAACCGCAAATCGCCCAACGCCGCAACGCCGGTATTTCGGCAATACAAAAAATTCGTATATGGAATAATCCGTAGGTATGTCTAACGCTATTGAATCCGGGCTTATCAGCACAAATCCCGCATGATCGTTGTCTGCCATTATAAAATATGCCCGCCAATTTTCTCTCGTGAAATATCGTTCAAGATGTTTATATTCATAAGGCTCATTTTCGTTAATATTTTTTACCTCGTAGTCGTTCGGTTCATTTTCATATAGTTCCAAAAGATTTTTCAATATCATTTTATCGTTTTCTTTGACATTAATTAATTCTAATTTCATAAGCGCCTTTCTTATAATAATTTAAAAATTTCTTTCAGAAAGCAAACAACGCGTCCAAACTCTTCCGGTGTATTTTGCCACGTCCCGTCAAAACCATGTTCGCCGTTTTGTTGTATATATATTTGTGTTTTGATATTCATGTTCGTTAATGCGGAATACATATTTTTTGATTGTTCAACAGGTACATCGGTATCTTCTGACCCATGCAATAGAAAGGTCGGCGGATATTGAGAGTTTATATTTAAAATCGGACAATAGGGCGTTAATTTTTCGTATATTTCTGACGGCTTGTACCCGCTAACCAAAGATGCCCATGAACCTGTTTGCCTTGCGTGTAAATATAAAGACCAACGTTCCGGGTAATCGGCATGGGTCAATATATCTGATGTTATACATTTTTCAGCATCATTTTTTGAAACTTTCGGACTTTTGTTGTAATGCGTACTCGGACGGGAATACCAATCTCCCAATATATCACCATATCCATAGAACGATATTATGGCATTAGGTCTGTTTTGAAAAGTGCCGCTTAACAACGCGAGATAGCCGCCGGCAGATTTACCCAATACAGCGACGCGGCTTTCATCAAAGGCATATAATTTTGCGCCTTCTTCCCGTACCCACCGAATAGCATTTTCAATATCAACTATAATATCCATTAGTTTTGTTTCAGGCGCAAGTCTGTAATCAACAGAAATATATGCTATTCCTTCACTTACAATAGCCTGTATCTCATTTTCATTTACGTCTTTTCGGCTGCCAAAAATCAATGCGCCGCCGTGTATATAAATGATGACCGGTAGGCTTTTTACAGAATTTTCAGGAATATACACGTCAAGTTTTAGAGCATACATATCGTTTTGTTTGTAGACATGCGTGTATTTGGTATACTTCATATTACTTATTCCTCCCACATACCTATTCGTTTTCTTCCGTCATTATAAAATTATCATTAAGAGTATCTATTTTCAATTCTTACAGTTCTCTCTAATCTCAATAGTTTTACCCTCTTTGTAGCATTATCTGTTATAGACCTGCAAGAAACCGTTAAAAATACAACATCCTTTGTGCCGCTCATTATAGTAATTTGCTTCCGAAAGCCGTCAACGAACTCTGCGTGAATGTTTGTTTCTTCGAAAATTTCGCGCAGGGCTGTTTCTTTTTCGGTTTCATTACCTTCCACGCGACCTTTGGGGATTGTGCAGTTGCCGCCGTTATCATTGATTACCAAAACATAATGGCGGGTTCCGGCAATTACGGTGTATAAGACTGCTCCGCATGATTTTTCTTTTGGCATGTGTCGGCTCCTTTTTAATTCATTATAATGCAATTTTATTTTTAAGATAATCATATAACTCTTTCAATCGCTCCAATTCTGCCGCAGTAGGATTTTTGAAACTCAGGTTGCCATTCCAACATAGGTTTTTGAAATCCCTACCGAATATAGTCAGATTTTTTGACGAACAATGTCCGATTGAAATACAGTTCGTGCAATACTTGACATTATCTAAAATATATTCTTTTAGATTTTCGGCGGCGGCATATTCCTCGAATTTTTCATCTATCGTTAAATCTGTTTTATACAGCTCCAGACCTTTCTCTTTTGTAGGGATTATATAATCAAAAAACCAGGAACCGTTAATCAGTCTTATATAGCCGATCCTTTCTCTTTTATAGAGAAACTTCCATGAATTTATAGCAGCCCACTGAGGGGGCATTTTATTAACTCTCAGATAAGACGCGAAATCAAGAATTGTATTTTTTATTTCGACATCAAAATCGCTTTCGGAAACGAAATCTTCGATTCTGGGTCTGCTTTTGTATTGTTTATGTTTTTTTGAATCTTTATTTTCCATAGTTTTTCCCTTCTTTTCCTCCGATAATATAAAGTATATCCGCGATATATTTATTATATCAAAAAATATATGACAGCAGTATGTCATATTAACGCCGAACGGTTTGTTAAATTTAATGAACCGGAATGAATAACCTTGAAAAATTATTATATATTTAAAAAACCCGCCGATTAAAGAATTGTAAATTTTAAGGGTGAACTCATGGAAATATATCAGATTACGGCGACAGCATGACGCCGGAATACGACGACGGCGATATTGTTTTTGTGAGCCAGCAACCGAGTGTGGATATAGGGGATATAGGCATATTCATATACAACGGCGAACCCTTATGCAAAAAACAGCGTTAGTAGTAGTTGATATTCAAAATGATACTACAAAAAATTATAAAGAAATAATTGATAACATAAATAAATCAATAGATTGGGCAGTTAATGCTCATGTTGCCGTGGCATTTCCGTCATTTTCATTATATCCGAATATTATGACAATATTAATGTTTTACTGTTGAAACAAGAGAAAACCCCTCCGCCGCATTGATTGGCGTGAACTGCATGTGAACTACGTTCACATTCGTTACACGTTCGCGGCACCTCCCCTGTTAGGGGAGGCTTTGAGAGCAATATCCCCTGCCTCCCTTGAAAGGGGAGGTGGCACCGCAGTGCCGGAGGGGTTGGCTGTAGATATCTTTTTCAACTTGTTTTACTATACTGTTGAAATATTTGTATTTTTTTGATATAATATTTATAATGACAATTTCTGAAAAAAGAGAGGACAAAAACACGATGGATAACGAAAAACTTGACGGCTTATCCCTTGACATCGAACAAACAGAGCGGGACAAACTACGCGCCGTGTTCCCGGAATGTTTCGTCGAGGGAAAGCTCAACATAGACAAACTTCTGACTATGTGCGGCGAATATATCACCGACGATTTTGAAAAATATGAGTTCAAGTGGAAAGGCAAAAGCGAGTGTTTACAGCTTGCCCAAAAGCGTTCCACCGGGACTTTGCGCCCCTGCCCCGAAGAAACCGAAAGCGTAAATTTCGACACGACGAAAAATATTTATATAGAGGGCGATAATCTTGAAGTTTTGAAACTTTTACAAACAAGTTATTACCGTAAAATAAAGATGATTTATATAGACCCGCCGTATAACACGGGCAGCGATTTTGTGTACAAAGACGATTTTGCCGACCCTATGGCGCGGTATAAAGAGATAACGTCGCAGACCACGAAAAGCAATCCCGAAACTATGGGGCGGTATCACACGAATTGGCTTAATATGATGTACCCGCGTTTGCGTTTGGCGGCGAATTTACTGCGCGATGACGGTGTTATATTTATTTCTATTGACGATAATGAAGTCCACAATCTGCGTAAACTGTGCGATGAGGTTTTCGGGGAAGAAAATTTTTTAGGAAATATTACATGGATTAAAAAAACGAAACCAATAAATTCGGGTAATGCTAAATTTCAATTACAGTCAAAAATAGAGTATATCCTTGTTTATTGCAAAGGTAAAAATGCTAATGATACTTATGTTTTTCATTTGCAAAAACAAGGAGAACATACATATTCTTATCAAGGAAAATTTGGACTTTGTAGGCTTAAAGATATTGAAGATTCAGATTACGGGACAAAAAATAGAGAAACAATGAAATTTCCTATTCTTGGTGTATACCCTGATAATGGTAAGCGATGGAAAATAGGGCAAGATGAAATTTTAAAATTAATTGATAAAGAGCGGGTACAGATAATAGATGGGAAAGTTAAAATTTTAATATATCCTGAAGATGAAAGCGGTGAAATATTAAAACCTTTTTGGTCTCATTTGGAAAATGTTGGCACCGCAGAAGCAGGCAAAAAATTATTAACAGATGTTATGAATATTAATGTTGGATTTGATACAGTTAAACCAATGGAATTAATTAAGGAATTGATAAGTTCTATGTCATCCAACAACGATATAATTCTTGACTTCTTTTCCGGCTCTGCAACAACTGCCCACGCTGTCATGCAGTTAAATGCGGAGGACGGCGGCAATCGTCGTTTTATCATGGTACAGCTTCCCGAAGTATGCGACGAAAATCACGAAGCGTTTAAGGCGGGATATAAAAATATCTGTGAAATCGGCAAGGAACGCATACGCCGGGCAGGAACGAAAATTCTGAATGAGGCAACGGAAGAAACTGTTGATATTGCTCGATACGGAGAAGGTTATGAAGTCGATAACATAGTGCATAAATATAAAAATTTAGACACAGGTTTCCGTGTGTTCAAATTAGACGATTCAAACCTTAAAATATGGGACAATACGCCTATTACCGGCGAAAATGCGCTGTCAGAGCTCGAACGCCGTCTGCGCGGTATGTTGGATATTATCAAAGATGATCGTTCTAATCTTGATGTTGTTTATGAAGTAATGCTCAAATTGGGACAGGATTTATGCGAGGATATTCGGGAGCTTGATATAAACGGCAAGATTGTTTACGGCGTTGGCACGGACGTTGATTTTATTGTGTGCCTTGCCGAACATATCACGCCGGAAGACGCGGAAGTCATGGCAGGGTATAAGCCGGGACGGATTATTTTCTCGGAGCAGTGCTTTGATGATACGACGGATAAAAGCAATGTGAAGTTGACGTTGCGGGATAGAAATGTTGGGATTAAAATGTTGTAGGAGGGGAAATATAAATGGTTGATAAAAAAATATCAGATTTTTGTAAGCTCAACGTATTTATATTTGATAGGTGAAGTGCGATGAAACTAAAATTTAAAATCCAGCCGTTTCAAACAGCCGCTGTCGCCGCCGTTGTTGACTTGTTTCGCGGACAGGAGAAAAAAAGCGGCACGTTCACTATCGAAAATGAAAGCCAAACGAACTTAATCGACAACGGTTACGGCGTTGGCAATCTTTTCACGCTCACCGACGAACAGATACTCGCTAATATGCGCAATGTGCAGAGACGTCACAATCTTTCTATTACAAACGATTTAGAAGGTAATCAGTTTTGTGTGGAAATGGAAACGGGAACAGGCAAAACTTACGTATATACGAAAACTATCTTTGAACTCAACCGCCAGTACGGTTTTTCAAAGTTTATCATAGTCGTGCCGAGCGTGGCGATCCGTGAGGGCGTATATAAATCTTTTGAAATAACAAAAGAACACTTTGCCGGACAGTATGACAACGCACCCTGTCGGTTTTTTATATATAACAGCGCGAAATTGTCAGATGTGCGGAATTTTGCCGTCAGCACGGATATTGAAATCATGATTATAAATATCGACGCTTTTAAAAAGAGCGAAAATATTATTAATCAAACGCAGGATAAGCTCAACGGCGAAACTGCCATGCGATATATACAGAACACAAATCCCATCGTCATAATCGACGAGCCGCAGAGCGTAGATAATACCGACAAGGCAAAAGAGGCTATTGCCTCGTTAAACCCGTTGTGTGTTTTGAGATATTCAGCTACGCATAAAGAAAAAATAAATCTGCTGTATCGTTTAACCCCCGTTGACGCTTATCAAATGGGTTTGGTAAAACAGATTGCCGTATTTTCAAATCAAGTCGCAAATGATTATAATAAGCCATATATCCGTCTTGTTTCGGTTTCAAACGATAACGGGTTTTCCGCAAAAATTGAAATTGATAAAGCGGCGAAATCCGGTAAAGTCGAACGTAAAATCATCTCAATCAAACCCGACGCAGATATTTTCAGGCTATCCGGCGAGCGTGAACTTTATAACGGCTATATGCTTGCAGGTATTGATTGTATGCCGGGCGGCGAAAGTATAGAATTTACCAACGGTGAAATTTTGCGTTTAGGCAAAAGTATGGGCGATATTGATGAAAATATTATCAAGAAAGCGCAAATCCGGCGTACCATTGAATCGCATTTAGATAAAGAAATATTATACACAGAAAAAGGTATCAAAGTTTTATCTCTGTTTTTTATAGATGAAGTTAAGAAATACCGTACAGAAAACGGCAGTAAAGGGATATACGCCGAAATATTCGAGGAATGTTATACGGAACTTTTACGGCTTTCGAAATATGAATCGCTGTGCGATAAATATCCCGCCGCCGTAAACAGCGTTCATAACGGATATTTTTCACAGGATAAAAAAGGCAACTATAAGAATACAAAAGGCGATACATTGGACGATTATGACACATACAATACAATCATGCGGGATAAAGAATGGCTGCTGTCATTCGACTGCCCGTTACGTTTTATTTTCAGTCACTCCGCGCTCAAAGAAGGTTGGGATAATCCAAACGTATTCCAAGTTTGTACGCTGATAGAACAAAAATCCACGTTCACCTGCCGTCAGAAAGTCGGGCGCGGGTTGCGGTTATGCGTTGACCAGTCCGGCGAACGGATAGAAGATAAAAATATCAACGTCCTGCACGTTATGGCAAACGAAAGTTTCGCGGAGTTTGCGGATACATTGCAAAAAGAAATTGAAAATGAAACCGGCGTAAAATTCGGCATACTGGATATTGGATTGTTTTCGGGAATTACTTATATTGATAATGAAAACGAAAAAACTTTATCATACGACGACGCGCAGGAACTTATTGAACATTTTGAACAAAAAGGATATATCACCAAATCCGGCAATATCAAAGAAGCATTGAAAACTGACTTAACTAACGGAACGCTTGATTTACCGCCAAAATTTGAAGCGGCACGGGAACAGTTTGAAAGTATTATTAAAAAGTCTGATAACAAACCGCCCATTCGTGACGCTTCCAAAGACGTTACGGTACGATTAAAAAAGCAGGTTATGTTATCGCCGGAATTTATTGCGTTATGGGATAAAATAAAACAGAAAACCGCTTACCGTGTTCAAATCGACCAAAGTAAATTGAAAGAAAAGTGTATCAAGGCTCTGCGTAAACTTCCGGCAATCCCCAAAGCGCGTATTGTCACTCGGACTGCGAGAATAAACGTAGATAATCCGGGTGTGAGTTTCACAGAGACAGGCTTGAAAACGCTTGATATAGATGACGGAGGCAGCAGACTTCCTGATTTTCTGCGTATGGTAGACAATGAATGTTTTATTTCGCAATCATTGTATATTGATATGTTATTGGAAAGCGGTCATGGGCAAGATTTTTTGAATAATCCGCAGCTTATGACAGAGCAGTTTATCGAAACTGTTCATTCTGTGCAGAATAATATGGAGATAGACGGTATTAAATATATAAAATTAGACGGCGAGGAATATTATTTACAGGAAATTTTCGATAATAAAGAGCTTAGCGCAAATATTGATAAAAATGCTGTTGCCGTGCAGAATAGTGTTTACGATTATATTATTTACGACAGTACAACAGTTGAGAAACCGTTTGCGGTTGCACTCGACAACGACCCGGAAGTAAAAATGTTTTTCAAGATACCTGATAAATTTAAAATCGAAACGCCAATCGGTACATATAATCCTGACTGGGCGGTATATATGGACAGAAACGGGGAACAGAAGTTGTATTTTGTGCTTGAAACGAAAGGCACAGTAAAACTCGATGATTTACGCAATCCCGAACGTCAAAAATTTATTTGCGGTGAACGCCATTTTGCCGCGTTGAACTACGGCGCAGAATTAAAAATAGCAAAAAATTGGAATGAATTTAAAATAAATAATTAATAAAAGTTAATCTGGGATTTATAAATATAAATTATAAAACACACCGTTGCAAAAATAGCGATAAAACAAAACCATCATTGACAGTTGGCTTATAACGAATGGGGGATATACTATGAGCGAAAATAAATTAGAGCATATACTTAAAAACGCTAAAACAAGTATGGAAATCGAGAGCTTTATTATTGACAAAGAGATTGAAGAAACAGGACGAAAAATTCTCAAAGGCGAAATAAATATCAAGGATTATATAGAACAAGTGAAACGCGAAGCAATGAGGTAAATGGTCAGGCAAGAGGGGTATTATAGAAAAAGAAAAAAAGACAAAGTTTATAGTTACTTTGTCTTTTGGGCATATTATAAATTTTGTCTTTTGGTTTTATTGATTAAAAATAATATCTGCCGGAGGTTTGATTAAACTTGCATTTGTAAATGACGGAGATATGGCAAAAACGATATTCACGGTTAAGTATGTTGTCTCATGAAGCGTCATGTAATTCGTCGTCAGGACGTTTAATCCCGACACTGTGGATATATAGAAATATTCGGTTTTGTCAGCCCAATGCTCTGGCAAATTAGGTCCTTCCCCTTGAATCATGTTTTCACTTGTAGTTACGCTGAATACCTTACAGCGTTCGCCGTTGATTATCGCGTCGTCAAATATTTTATATGTCCAGTCTATTCTGCTTGGCATATAATTTCTAAGAGTCGAATTGTCCCATAGGCCGGCTCGCTGTGCAGGTATATTGACTAATGCGCCTTCATCTGACTCGCTGTTCCATTCATAAGCGTGAATCATTTTCGTATCTGCCTCAAAAACGGTCAACGCAAAATATTCGTTTCCCGCCAATGAACCCCACAGGATTTGCTGCTCGTCGAACTTATACTGGTCTAATCCGTCTGCGCTGAAGGCGTTATATAAAAAATACGAATCGTAACCCTTTTCCCAATCTCCGTCTTCTGTTTTAGTAAAATCCCCGTTGAACGAAAGCGCGTGAGTATTATCTGCCCATCTGACTTTTAACGAGTACGGATTTAATATGTCCCAAAGGTCGTCGCGGCTGATTTCCTCGCCGCCCTGCGGTTCTTCTATTGCATAATTCATTATTTCATCAGCCATGTCCTCTACTGCAAAACGTGAACTTTGTATTTCCGGAAGCATTTTATATATACGATTTACTACTACAACGCATTGCTCGCGTGTCGCCATTCCGTAGTTTGCCGCTTTTTGCTCGTCGGTGACGGGACGAGGCATAAAGACATGATTATTGCCGCCTAATATAATCCCATGCGAATATAAATACTTTACCGATTGTTCAGCCCAGTCTGATATACTATCAATGTCGGGGATTTCAATGCTTTCAGAGATACTGTAATCGGCAAGAGGAGCGACAAGACGGACAGCGCGTAAAACCATATATGCCATTGTTTCGCGGTCAATTATTTCATCAGGCGAAAATAAAGCCTCTTTATCGTCTGTCCTGTCCATGATACCGAAACCGAACGCTTTAAAAACAATCGGGTCTTCTGTATCTTTGAACGGATAGACGAGCGTTTGTGGTTGTGCCGTTACGCCTGTGTATGTTTCGAGCATACGAACAATCAGGTGAGCAAATTCAACGCGGGTCATTGGTTGTGTAAAGTCAGCGTCATTTAGGATTTCAGGTATTAAACCGTTCGTTTGAGCTTCGCGTAAGGAATCGGCCATATAGGAGTTTGCATTGCTCCACATATCCTGTTCGGCGGAGGCTGTAAGCATTGGTAGTATTCCTACAAAAATAACACAGACAAGAATTGCTGTTAATATACGGATTTTTCGTGACACTTTTTTTCTCCTTGGTTTTTATATAAACATTATTTTTTTATAATTATATCATACAAATGATGATTTTTCAACATAGCGTTTATAAATATATTTCAACTTTATCAGCAAACTGCAATTTGACGATATAACCAAAGAAAAATTGTTAAAAATGTGTTCCGATGAAGGATACGATAGTGAATTTACAGATAAAACTGCCGTAATAACAGGCGGAGCAAGAGGGATACTTCGCTGTCGGTTTCGTCCGCGCCCGCGTTTTCCATAGCCGACAACAATACCAACATACCAACTACAATTTGTAAATTGCTATAATTTTCTTTTTTCGATTGATTCGGAATAATATATTGACTTTTATTCCGAATCGTGGTATAATAAAGATATGAAGGGAAGTGTTTCGTCTTGAATGATAAATATATTACCGCTCTGCAAGCGGCTGAAACGTGGGGGATTTCCGACCGCCGCGTGCGTGTGTTATGCGAGGAAGGAAAAATTCCCGGCGCATATAAAGACGGCAAATCATATAAAATCCCGGCGGATGCTGTAAAACCCGCCGATGGTCGTGAAAAGAAGAAATCGGCGTTAAATCCCGCCGTCCGATTTTTGAAATGGGAAAACCAAGTCATTGGCACGGTTGACGCCGCTAATTCCGTTCGTTTCAATTTCCCGGAATTTAACGAAATTGTCGCTGTGTACACCCGCGGATATAATTGCTGGACGCCAGAGCAATTCACCGAGTTCTTATCCGAGCGCGTAGTCAGCCGTGACCGCCGCGACATTGAGCGGATATTATTTCGCTGCGGTTTGTCTCATTACGACGTTCTGCGTATAGCTGAAATTACCCGCGGCATACACCCAAAGGATTTGCTTTGGATTGCAAACACCGAGAACGAAAGCCTTGACTCCGTGATTACCAACGTATTTGATTCGGTGTTTCACCAACGCATTGATTTAGTCGGCGACAGCATCGATACTCCGGAAGGTTATAACATCAAGCGATACGGAGTTTATAACGGGCAATATGGTATTTACAAGCAGCGCATCAGCCCGTTGACCACGGACGTTGAATCAGAGGCAGCCGTATATTTGCTGGCGCAAAAACTGGGCGTTCCATGCTGCCCTGCATACCGTACAGACAAAGATACAGTTTTTTCGGCATTCCTTTATGATTTTTCAAAAGAATATATCGTGCATTTCCGCAGGCTGTTTGACGGGGCGCGTTCTGATAACGAATATCAAAATTTAATCGCCGTCCGTCCGCAGTATAGGGACGATATTGCCCGTATGATTCTGCTGGATTTCATCACGCGTCAGGACGACCGACATTTATCCAATATCGCAATCAAAATGAGTGGTGGTACCGAATGTTTCTATCCGTTATACGATAACGGACGAAGTTTGTTTTATGAAGATACCGAAGAAATGGTAAAACAAGCCGTCGCCGATCCGGTAACGTATGCCACCGTTTTTGGCTATTCCGGCACTTACTGGGATTATGCGCGTGAAATCGCAAATGACCTCGGCAGTTTGAGCGGTTTGGTGAATTTGAATCTGAGCGAAACCGATGTTTCCGCTATTCTGCGCGAAGCGGGATTTACAGGGTATAGATATGACGGCGCGTTTGCATGGATTATGAAAGCAATAGATATGTTGTCGAATTTATAATAAAACGGAAGGGCAATCTATGATATGGCAAAACAAAAACTGTGGCGAGGCACATATACATGTTTGGAGACGATCCAAATGATATAAACGAAATTCTTTATTCATTCGGCATTTCTTACAGCTACCTTAATGCAGCTGTAATCGTAATCAACCATATCCAATATGCGTGTCATTATAGTCCGTAAAAGCGTTTCCGTATCATAATGAGTTTCGATGTATAAATTTTCGCTGATTTTCATAGGACTTCGCATTTTGTCTTCTTCTTTTGCTAAAATTACACGCTCCCGACCGGAAATTTTCCCCCGTAGATTCATCAAGGACACGTGCTTTTCCGAATCCGCATTACAACGCCGCATTATTTCCCCTACTACAGTTTTCCATTTGCCTACGTCAATACGCTCATCACCAAATATCACCGCCGTCGGTTTTTTCCCTTTAAATATTGCGGCATTGGCAGTTATCGGATAAACCGTTTCATAATTGCCTATCCAACGCCGTTCTGAAATATCAGAGTCGCTTTCCAACTTTCTAATAAGTTCTGCAAATGCTGTGTCCACCTTCAACATAATCTCGCTTCGGATGTTTTGAATTTCTTGAATTGCGTTCATTTTGTTACCTCCTATAATTATATTTGCACACGTGCTAATATAATTATAGCGCACTTCTTTTCCTTTGTCAAGTCTTTTTTGTAAATATTTCGCCTCTTTGTCAACAGATCCACTCTGCCCCGATGTTGCTATTGACAAATTTATTAAATGGTGATATAATCAGACGTAGTATCGGGGCGGATTTGTGGGGTTTTTGTAAATAATTTTGACACAATCCTCGAAAACGCTGCTCGGGATTTCCCGAAAGACGCGGTAGAATTGTTAGTTAATAAATTATATAAAAATAAATTAAGATAGGAGAATTATTTATGAAAAAGTTTGTTTGTTCAATTTGCGGTTATATCCACGAGGGAGCGGAGGCTCCCGAAAATTGCCCCCAATGCAAAGCTCCCGCATCTAAATTCAACGAGAAGTCCACAGAGGGGTTAGCTTTTGCCGATGAACACAGAATCGGAGCAGCAAAAGACGTTGACCCTGAAATACTCGAAGGATTACGTCAAAACTTCATGGGCGAATGCACGGAAGTAGGAATGTACCTCGCCATGAGCCGTCAGGCAGACAGGGAAGGTTACCCCGAAGTTGCGGAAGCATACAAACGAATTGCGTTTGAGGAAGCCGACCATGCCGCCAAATTCGCGGAGTTGCTGGGCGAAGTTGTCGACGTATCGACGAAGAAGAATCTTGAAATGCGGGTAATGGCGGAGCATGGAGCGACGCAGGGCAAAAAAGACATCGCGACAAAAGCCAAGCAGCTTAATCTTGACGCTATACACGATACCGTGCATGAAATGTGTAAAGACGAAGCGCGTCACGGTATGGCGTTCCAAGGTTTGCTTAAAAGATACTTTTGAAAAAATGTACAATAAAAGAAATACTGTACAACGGCAATTAATTCTTGATTAATAAAAACATAAATATGTTATGTGCTTGACTGTCAATATTTGGATATTGTAAAATATGTGCCGGGCGGTGTAAATAAAATATAAATAATAAAGAGGTATAAATTATGAAATCAGCAACTGCTATCAGCTACGAGCTGGACAATACCGCAATCGCGGCAAAAGAATTGACTACCCAAATCAGGGACAAACTCACTTTCGGGAAAAACACCGTTGCTATACTTCACGGGCAGCCGGATATGGAAATCGGAGAATTGGCTGCTGCTGTCAGCCGTGAACTTGACTGCCATGTTATAGGGGGGACAACAGCGGCGGGCGCCATGTTGACAAACGAGGGATATCATGAACTCGCAGTTATACTCCATGTTTTTTCAGACGATGACTGCCTGTTTTCCGCCGCTATCAGCGGCTCAATGGCAAACGACCCGGTAAAGGAAATAACAAACACTTACCAAAAAGCATACGGTGAACTGAAAAATCAGGATACCGCCGCTGAACCCAAAATGGTTATCTGCGTCGCGCCTCTTATGGCTGCTGATATTCTCGTGGCAACGGTTTCAGAGCTTTGCGGCGGTTTGCCTGTGTTCGGCTATATAGCCGGCGACGATTTTGAGTTTAGCAAGCAGCAGATTTATCTTGACGGCGAAGTCGGCGGCGAAAGAATGGCTATCCTGCTTCTGTCCGGTGATATACACCCAATATTCCAAACCGCGAACCTCGCGGGTAAAAAGTCTCTTGAAAAAAAACTCGTCACAAAAGCGCATGACAACATAATCTGCGAAATCGACGGTAAACCGGCCTATGAATACATTAAAGAGTTCCCTTTTATTGACGATCAAACGACTGTTTTGTTCAATTATCAGTTTTTCGTTGAAATGCCGGGCGACGAAGATAACGACGGCATTCCCGTTTCCCGCGCATTGAGTGCTTACGACAAAGAAACCGGCGAAATCACCTGTTTTGCGAACGTTCCTGAGAACTCATATATCGGTCTGCTCTATTGCGTCGGGAGCGATGTGTCTAATACTGCCGAAGCCGGTCTCAAAGATTTTTTGGCTAAAGCTAATGCGGCGGAGGCAAAAAGCGGTTATAAATATACGACAGTCCTGATCATCACATGCAGCCTGCGAAATATGTTTTTAGCGGACATGAAAGACGCTGAGGGTAACCATATAAAAGATTTGATACCGCAGAGCTTGATTTTATCAGGTCTGCACGGATTTGGCGAAATCGCGCCGACCAGCGTACGCGACGGTAAAGCTGTCAACCGGTTCCACAACGCAACGTTTACAATATGCGCGTTTTAATCAGCTAAAATCAAGTTACGATTACGATGCAGCGAGGAGGTTTCTAATGGAAAACCAACCAAACGATATGCAGTATAACAGGGAAGAGCCTTCCCTGCAAAGCGTACAAAGTGAATTAAACGCTTTGAAACGCAAATATACAAGGCTTGAAAAAGAAAACGCAAATATCACACATTTGTATAAACAGGCAGCGGCATTGCGGGACTTTAACGAAAAAGAAAAAGAAACCCAAATGCGGTATAACCAGATGCTGCGTGATAACAGCCCCGATGAAATATTCTTGTTGGATACTGAATTTAATATCTTGCTCTGCACGTCAAACGCAAGAAAAGATTATGACCGGGACATAACAGGCGTACCGTTTTTGCCTGTTTCTAATGAAAAATTCGGAGATGACTTTACCCGGGAAGCAGAAGTATTACTTAATAAACTGTTGGTTGACTATAAAAATCCGTTGGTTGACACGAATATATATGAACTTCATGCCGAAACGGGAAGAGAAAAGAAGTTGTTTTATTCAGTAAAAATCACACCGGCCCTGGATAAAACGGGAGAGCTTTTCGGAGTCGTCGTGCTTGTTCACGATAATACCGAAATGCACAACGCAAATGTACAGGCAGAAGCGGCTAACAAAGCGAAATCGGCTTTCCTGAGCACTATGAGCCACGAAATACGCACGCCGATGAACGCTATCCTCGGCATCACCGAAATCCAGCTTCAAAACGATTTGCTCGGACAGGATGTAAAAGAGGCGCTCGGCAAGATATACAGCTCCGGCGATATGCTTCTTGGCATTATCAACGATATACTCGATTTGTCTAAAATTGAATCAGGCAAGCTGGAACTTATTATTGGAAAATATGAAACCGCAAGCCTTGTCAGCGACACCGCGCAGCTCAACATGATGAGGATCGGCAGCAAACCTATCGAATTTGAACTCTTTATTGATGAAAATATGCCGGCGTTTTTATTGGGTGATGAGTTACGCGTCAAGCAGATATTGAACAATATTCTTTCCAACGCTTTCAAGTATACGGCGGAAGGTACGGTCAAATTATCAGTTTCGTCAGATAATACAGCCGAAAACAATGAAAAAACTAGGTTTATCGCCAGCGTGAGCGATACCGGGCAGGGTATGTCAAAAGAACAGGTTGAAAAGCTGTTTGATGAATATTCCCGGTTCAACATGGAAGCTAACCGAACTACCGAAGGAACCGGGCTCGGCATGAGTATTACGCGCAACCTGATACGTCTTATGAACGGAGAGATTTTCATAGAGAGTGAACCGGGTAAAGGCTCTACGTTTACTGTTCATCTGCCGCAGGGCAAGATTGACAATCAGGTGTTGGGAGCGGAAATTGCTGAAAATCTACATCAATTCCGCACAAGCAGCATGGCGAAAATGAAAGGGATTGTGATTACACGTGAGCCCATGCCGTACGGCAGCGTCCTGATAGTGGACGACGTGGAGACGAATATATATGTCGCAAAAGGACTTATGTCGCCATACGGGTTAAAAATCGACTCGGCGGTCAGCGGATTTGCTGCGATTGAGAAAATCAGGAACGGCAATGTTTATGACGTTATATTCATGGATCACATGATGCCGAAAATGGACGGCGTGGAAGCGACTTCTAAAATACGCGAAATGGGATATACAAACCCCATAGTGGCTCTAACTGCGAACGCGGTAGCGGGACAGGCGGAAATATTTCTCGCAAACGGTTTTGACGATTTTATTTCCAAGCCTATTGATGTCCGTCAGTTAAATACAGTACTGAATAAACAAGTCCGAGACAGGCAGCCGCCTGAAGTCATTGAAGCGGCAAGGCAACGAGCGGAAACAGGCGACGACGAACAGACTGCCGATAATGGGTCACGGCTAAATATCGATCCGCAATTCGCCGAGATATTTGCGCGGGACGCCGCAAAAGCCATTGCGACATTGGAAGCAATAGCCGTAAAAAATGATTATACCAATGAAGACGATTTGCGGACTTATATCATCAACGTACATGGAATGAAAAGCGCGCTCGCCAACATCGGGAAAATGGATTTATCGGCTGTGGCGTTAAAATTGGAAGCGGCAGGACGGGAAAAAAACCTTGATATGTTAATATCCGAGACTCCGGCTTTTTTAAATTCACTTCGAGCCTTCGTGGAAGAGATTACGCCAAGAAAAACTGAGACCGCCATCGATGCGGCGGCTGAGGATACGGAGTTTTTGCGTGAAAAATTACTTGTTATAAAAACGGCGTGCGAAGAATATGATTCGAATACAGCGGATAACGTAATAGCGGAATTAAGAAAAAAATCATGGTCTCAGCCGACAAACGAATTATTGACCAAAATTTCAGAGAATTTACTATACAGTAATTTCGACGAGGTTATAAAAGCCGCGGAGGATTATTTGGAAAAGGATAAATAATTATGAGTTACAAATTAAAAGAAAATCTTGAGTTATGTATCGGGTGCGGGCGATGCGAGCAGCAATGCCCGGTTGAAGGCGCAAATATAATATATAAAGATGAGGACGGCAATACCAAAATAAAAATAGACAAAGAAAATTGTGCCGCCTGCGGTCGGTGTATATCCTTGTGTCCGCAAAAGGCAAGGAACTATGATTATGATGAGTAATATACGCCATAATAAAAGAGAAAAAACGCGAAGGGAAATTCCTAATGAATAATGAAAAAATAGATAATGAAGAAATATATTTTGAAATCATAGAAAATATGCGGGAAGGAGCTTATTTTACCAACACAGACAGGCGGATCGTGTTTTGGAATAAAGCTGCCGAAAACATAACCGGATACAAAAGAAAAGAAATATTGGGAAAAACGTGTCAAAGCACACTGCTTAATCATATTGACAGCGATGGTAACCTGACTTGCGTTTCCGGCTGCCCGCTCCATCATACCCTCAATGATGGTCAGCGGCGGAAACACGAAGTTTTTCTGCGAAACAGGGAAGGGAAACGCATTGCTGTCTCGGTAAATACCCTTCCGGTCATAAAAAACGAAAAAATAGTCGGGGCAATCGAGATTTTCACGCCGAGTTCACTTGTTATCTATGATGATGAGCTGATTATTCAGTTATCGAATTCAGCTATGAACGATAAACTCACGGGTATTCCGAACAGGAGAAGGGTAGAGAATTTCCTCGATTTGCGTCTAAGAGAAATGGCTATGTATAAATATAAAATATGCGTGGTTTTTTTAGATATTGATAATTTCCGGAATTTCAACAATACATACGGTCATGATGCCGGAGACGCCGTTCTAAAAACAGTATCAAACTCAGTTATGCGAATGACCAGAAACACGGATTTGTTTGGTCGTTGGGGCGGCGAAGAATTTGTAGGGATATATACAATCAAAGAAAATAGCGACACTTTACTGATAGGTGAAAAGATACGGGCATTGGTGGAGGATACTCAGATCAAACATGGGGATTTACCGCTTTCGGTAACGGTTTCCATAGGGGTAGCCGTAGCACGGGAGGAAGATACAATAGATTCTGTTGTCAAAAGAGCGGACGAGTTGATGTATAAAAGCAAACAAAACGGAAAAAACTGTGTTACAGCAGATACGGAATGACTACGGTTTGTTTATATTTTATGCAAAAAACTAAATTGTATCGGGGTTCTCATGGCATAGTTTCGCCATGTTATTTTTTCAGGCTTTGGCTTTTCAACTTTGAATTACTGTTATATCCGTAGCTCCATCACAAAATCGTCCATATAAAAACCGCCGCCTATGTCGGTCTTGACGGAATCTATTGTTTCAAAACCCATTTTGTGATATATTGCAATCGAATTATCGTTGTGTTTATTTACGGTCAAACGGATTTTGTCAAAACCGTATTCATGCCGGCAAAGCGCAGTTATTTCATCAAGAAAACTGCGGGCAACGCCTTTTCCGCGATAATGCTTGCGGACGTAAATTTTACTGAGGAGCAGATAATCTTTTTTCGGTTGGATGGCGCAATAGCCGGCCATCTCGCCATTCTTTATGCGTTCAGCAGTAAAATAAATATAATTGTTTTCTTTTATATCTTCACAAATCCGCTCCGCCGATTGGAATTTTTTCAACATATAGTCAACCTGTGCCTCTCCGATAATCGGCGTGTAGTGCTCGCGCCAAATCTTTTCGGCGAGAACGGTAACGGCGGTGGCTGCGGATTCCAGATTTTCAGAATGTTTTGTGAGTTTTTGAATTTGAATTTGAATTTCCCTATTTTTATGAGCTTTTAATTTGCTTAAATCATATATACTGACTTCCCGACAGCCATAATTTGTTTTTTGCCTAAGATTAAATAAATCTATTCTTTCCATTTTTACGCAGTTAATCCCGTCAAAACCCGCTTTGACTACCCACGGTAATATATTCACCATTGCCATAAAATCCTCAAAACCATAAGTGTTATCGTAAAAATTGATAATTGTTGACACAGCTGTACCATGCGTTCCTATAACGATGTTTTTATTTTTATATTGATTCAAGACTTCGTTCAATGCGGCAATATTTCGTTCCTGAACTTCGGCGAGACATTCGCCGTCAGAGAATGTATATGAGAAATCTGTCCATTGCCGCTCCATAAATGATATAAAATTTGTATTATCTTTGAGCATATCATTATCGCTCTTGCGCTCACGGAAATCTTCGATTATTTCTATTTTAAATCCGTTTTTCTCCGCAAAATCGGCAATAGTATCAACGGCGCGTTTGAATGGACTTGATAATACTGCGTCAATGTTTTTATCCTGTAAAAAGTTCGTAACCAAATGTCTGTCAGAAAGACCTTTTCCGGTCAACGGACGGATTCTGCCGTCACGGACAGAATTATCCGCTTCTGCGTGGCGTATAAAATATATCATCGTCATCTCGCATTTCTCCATTCTTCGATAAGTTGTTTTATCGACTGCTGCCGGTCAGCTTTTGCGTCGCTGACTGCTTTTTTAACTACATCATATAAATTTTTGTTAAGCGTCCACGCCTCTGGTGAACGATTGCCATAAGCGAACAATGCGAACGCCGTCGCACCCATCGTGTAAACATTTGTAATTTCGTCCATGACCGCATCTTCCACGAACTCCTCCGGCGAAACATACCTTGCCGAACCTACGATTCCCATGTTTCCGATATTAATAAATGGAGATTTTTGATACAAATCTATATCGCAAATGATAACTTTTTCTTTATCGTAATCATATAAAATGCTGCCATCATAAAAATCAAGCGCGACATAGCCTTTTGCGGCAACATGAGCGTGAAAGTCCATAATATCCTCAAACGCCCGAATTTTCTTTTCCACAGGCATTTGCATGAATTTCATGTAATCAAACCCGCCTTTCGGCTCTATGCCTACAGCGTCCTCCCATTCAAATACAGCCGCGTATCCGCCGCCGATTTCTTCGGCTTCTATAAACTTTATCAAAGTTGGATGTACCAATTCTTTATATAACGGAACAGCCGTTTTCAACAGTTGAATTGCACTTTCGACATCAACTTCGCCGCTGTTTCGGTTTGCAATGTAATTCGGTTTCGGCGCACCCGCGAATTTAACAAAATACTTTTTATCGCCGTTTTCCACACCAAAAGCGATGTTGCCGGAACCTTGTTCGTCAAATACTTTGAATACCCTGCCGTATTCGCTCAGAAACGAAAAATCAAACGGTTCTTGCACCCTGCATGGCAATCCGTCTATCCATTCCACATAAAAATCTTTGAGATACCATGTCGGTACGGGGTTTTTCATGTTGTCGTGCCATTTTAATATATCCTGCGGCAGCCACATTGAAACTTCGCGTCCAATACCAGTTGTCACCGCCCAAGATGATGAAAGTGACGACAATAAAAGAATTGCGCTGTATAGAACCATAAGCTCGAAAAATTCCATCGGCGGCTCGCCGTCGAAATAACCGCGTATCTGCCCTGTGGCGAAATGCGGGCTTGTTGCTGCGCTCCAGACAATACAGCAAAATTCATTCCACGGGTCTCCGGTGTTATAATACTCGAAATCAATTATGTTAACTTCGCCGTTTTCATACATCATGTTCATTATGCCGTAATCCCAGACAAGAAAACTTTGCGGCCGGTCAATCAATAAATTGCGATTTTTCTCTATGTAATCAAGGACATAGCCGTCTCCATCAAAATGCAAATCGCATCCAAGATATGCTTTTATCTTCGCGTCTATTTCACGGTTATATTTTTTAGCCCATTCGTTTTGGTCTTCCGGTATTGGTATGGAATGTATCTTTTTTAAGATTTTACCTGCCTGTATTCCCAACGCATACTGCTTCGTTTCGGACAGCGTGGGCAATATTAGCTTCAAATCTTCGCCGTCAATCCAACTTTGAATTGTATATACCCCGTCATCGCAAGTGCCGAACTCTACAGGGACGCACATGGGAATATTCAATGCGGCAATATTTTGCATCATGGAAAACAGCATTTTTTTACTTTCGTATCGCGTGAGCGGAGAAATACGGAGAAGATATTTCGTTCCGTCCGCTGTGATTACACTGTACTTTTTATCCTCCGACAAACCCTTGCCAATAGGCTCGATTTTTTCGATTGTATCGTATATGTTTCTATCCCTCATACGCTCAAATCCTTATCATAATTTTAGATATATCGCTATGCAATTTTAATCTATTGCAGTATCTATAGCCATGTTCTTCTATATTAAGTATAATTATAGTATAATATAGTTTCGATGTCAATAATCCTGTGACAATAAATCACGTAGAATACATGGACAAAATAAGAAAAATTAATGTTATAGATTTATTAAAAAACAAAAAAGAGGGGAAAACAATGCCAGATAGTAATAAAATATCTCCGGCAGCGAAAAAAATACGCGATTTTTACGCAATCAAACCCAATGCCGGAATAATCCAGACGGATTTCGGATTTTACTGCCTCGACAAATGGAAAAGTCAGGGACATATTACAGACAGAACAAATCTGTCGGAATTGTTTATGTATGAAGATACGGCAATAGTGGGAATCGGAGGTCTCGGCGGGTGCGAAGCGGCGTTTTCGCCGGGTTTTGAAGTAAAAGTTCTGGAGGACAGGGGAGATTACGAATTAGTACAGGATTTTGCCGGCCGCCATGTATTATATTTCAAAGGACGCAGAAGCGGATTTATGCCCGAATACGTGGATCACCCCGTAAAAGATATGAAATCGTGGGAAGAAAAGTGCAGATGGCGCATGGATCCAAATTCGCCCGAAAGGTACGCAGGCCTCGAAAAAAATATGCGGAATATAATAAAGAGTGTACAAGAAGGCGGCGTAGTCCAGCAGTACTCAGTCGGCGGCTATATGTATCTGCGGAGCCTCATGGGACCCGAAGGCGTTTTATATAAATTTTACGACGAACCTGAGCTTATTCATGACTGCATGAAAACATGGTTCGAGCTTGCCGATAAAATTACAGCAGAACATCAGAAATATGTTGCTATTGACGAACTGCTTCTGGATGAAGATATATGCTACAAAAACGGGCCGCTTATATCTCCAGATATGATAAAAGAGTTTCTGTTTCCGTATTATCAGCAACTTATAGCCAACATAAAATCACGGCAAATAGATAAAACGCGCCATTTGTTCGTGCATGTCGCCACAGACGGTTTTGTATATCCTGTGATTGATTTATATAAGCAAATCGGCATGGACTATATGTCGCCGTTTGAGGTCGCGGCGGACTGCGATGTTGTTGAAGTGGGTAAAAAATACCCTGATTTGTTAATACGCGGAGGGATAGACAAGCGAATTTTAGCGGCAGGCAGGGAGGCAATCGACCGTGAAATCGACAGGATTATGCCCGTGATGAAAAAGCGCGGGGGATATATTCCGACATGTGACCACGGAGTGCCGGAAGAGGTAGATTTTAATGATTATATGCATTACAGAGAGAGAATGCAGGAATTTAGGCATTAAAAATATTTATTTGGGAAGAGCATAAAACAATATACTTTTTGTCATTTCACAAAAAGTAACAAAAAAGAAATAAAGAGAGGGGAACGCATTCCCCTCTCTTAAAACTCACCCCTTCTCATGCAGAGAGAGTTCTGTGCGAATGTTATGCCGGAATTCTAAATTAAAAATTATTGTTATTGTAAAAAATAATTTGTTATGCTATAATATAACATAGAAAGAAAAGGGATATGAGAATAAATAGTCGCAGGAGATTAAATGTATGACGGGAAAAGAACGTATGGCGGCGGCTATGAGTGCGCATAGAAGTGGGGTAAAACCTGACAGAACTCCGGTTATGTGCCAGTTTTCCGCCGGATATATGTATAAAAATGCTGGTATTCCGCCGACTGAATTTTGGCTGTCAACCGGAGGATTTGTAAGTGCGTTGGTGAAGCTCTGCGACGAGTATGAGTTTGACGGCATACTTATATCCACAGCGGGACGATCAGAGCCTCCGTTGGAAACAAATAAAGCAGAGTACGATGGTGGTGTTGAGATTACTTATAACGACGGAAGAAAATATTTTTATCCGCCCGACGAATATCCGAGGCCTTTACATTATGATTATACCCAAAAAGGCGTTTCACGTACCGTTGACGAAATATCTGCCGACGATATTCGCAATATCACAAATATCACGATTCCGAAATATTATCCGGATATGCTCCGTATGGTTATTGACGAACGCGGCGATACCCATTCTATACATGGTGAAGTCGGCACAGCGTTCGAGCAGCTTCTGCGTTTTTTCGGAACTTTCGAGGACGGATTCACGGCAATTATGGACGATGAGCCTAAATGTCATAAAATTCTCGAACGCTTAAATCAGAATGTTATCATGCAAGCCGAATGGCAATGCGAGTTTCCCATAGACGCTATGAAACTGTCCTCGCCTTTTGCGGGAAGCGGATTTATATCGCGTTCTATGTATGAACGTCTGGTATTGCCTTATGAACGCGCTGTTGTGAATTTTGTGCATAAAAAAGCAGGCGTCCCCTGTTATATTCACACATGCGGGTCAATCGGCGACCGGATTGATCTTATTCTGGAAACAGGCGTAGACGGCATTGAGTGTCTTGACCCTCCGCCTTTGGGAGACGTAAAATTCGAGGAAGCGGTTGAGCTTTTGAAAAACAGGGCTTTCATCAAAGGCAATCTTGATTCTGTCAATGAACTGACGCTGCCTGCGAACGAAATTATTGCCATAGCAAAGAGACGCATTGAAATGGCACAGCCATTAAACGGCGCATATATTCTATCATCGGCATGTTCGGTATCGCCTGTAACGCCTCCGGCAAGTTTATATGCGTTAAAGCAAGCGTCTATAGAAGCAAAAACAGAATTAAGATAATTCTTTTATTGTTGCGCCGGGTGAATTGCGGCAAAAACAATTTTAATTTGAATTTCAACTTCAACAGACATGCCGATATGAACGGAAAATCAAATGATACAGTGTTTGAACCGTGCAGATTGCAGATAACGGAGATCTGCATATTTAATCATGGGTATGACTGTAAAAAAACAAAAGAAAAAAAGAAAGGGGTGTTTTATTTGATTAACAAAACCAATATGACACAAACAAAAGAAATGTTTGAACAATGGTGGCAATGCAATAATACATCGAGGCCTTTGATGAATATACGCGTGTCACTTGACAAGCCGACCGAACCACTGATTCACGAAACGCGCGCTTCCACCCCGGAACAGGCGCATATCGGCCTTGAGATAAATCTGCCGCGGTTTTTAAATTATGCACGCGCACATTTGTTTTTGTGCGAAGCCGTTCCCAATTTCAGCGTAAATATCGGACCGGGTTCTCTTGCAACTTACGTAGGCTCAGAGCCGGTATTCGCTTATGATACCGTATGGTATACAAAATGCATAGAGGATGTTTCGTCTTATCCGTCAATTGCGTTTGATTCAAATAATATATGGTGGAAAAAACATTTTGAAATACTGAAAGAGGCAAAACGCCTGTCAAACGACGAATTTTATGTGTGCATACCCGATCTTGTAGAAAATATAGATATTATCTCCGCAATGCGGGGACCGCAGGAAATTTGCTATGATTTGATGGATTACCCGGATCATATTAAGCGGCTGATTCAAAGCGTTGAGGATATATACTTTGAATACTATGATCGATTATATGAAGAACTGAAAATAGGGGAAAGCATAATGTACACCGGCTTTCAAATAATCGGCGAGGGAAAAACGGCGAAAGTCCAGTGCGATTTTTGCGCGCTGATCGGACCTGAGCAGTTCAACGAGTTTGTTCTTCCGTTGCTCGCAAAACAATGCGGATTACTCAGGCATTCAATGTATCATCTTGATGGGCCGGACTGCATAAAGCACATGGACGCGCTTATGTCAATCAACGATTTACAGGCTATGCAATGGGTGCCGAGTCCGGGACAGCCTGATTGCGGGAATGAACTCTGGTATCCTGTATATGACAAAGTTAAGGATGCAGGCAAAGCCATGCAGGTAAATATTCATAACGGAGGATACGAAGACTGGGTTAATGCCGCCGATAAATTTATCAAACGTTATGGCTGTAAAGGCGTGTATTTTCTTTTTCCCGAAATGAATTCTGAACAAGCGAATAGACTTATAAAAAAAGCCGAAAACGAATGGCATGCGTAAATAGAGTTAAATTTTAGAATAAACTTGCCGTGAACCCTTGAAAATTAATTGTGTAGGAACGAATTCAATTCGCCCGTGAATTTAAGGGAGGAGAACAAAAGTGAAAATAAATATCAAAAGATTTTTATCAGTTTTTGTAATATGCATATTTATATTAGTATCGCTGTTATCGTGTAATAGAGATAATAATATAAATACAGGTCGTGAAAATGAAAATACCCGGCCGCCAACGGAAAATTCTGAAATTACGGCAACAGAAGCTGTCAACGAAAAAATATTGCCTGATCTTCCGGAAAATGATTTTAACGGACATGAATTTACATATTTTATATGGGACGTGACGGAATGGGCGGGAAATGAGGCGCAATGTCACCGCGATTTATATTCCGAAGGGGAAACCGGCGAAATAGTAAACGACGCGGTGTTCAGACGTAATGTAAAAATAGAGGATCAGTATAATATAAGATTCAAACAGTCTTTTGCTTTGATAAGCCAATATGAAAGCAAGCTCAAAAAAGCGATAGCAGCAGATGCCGCAGAATTTGACGTGTTGCTTTATCAGACAGCGAGCATGGGAAGCCTCGTGAGTAAAGGCTATTTAAGAAATATATATGATTTGCAATACGCGGACTTCACAAAACCGTGGTGGGAAAAAAATTCTATAAAAGATCTTTCGATTGACAATAAATTGTTCGGAATAAATTCGGCTATTACGTTAGTAGATAAGATGGGCGCGCAGACTCTGCTGTTCAACAAAGAATTATTGAAAAATTATTCGCTTGACGACCCGTATCAAATGGTAATAAACGGTATATGGACAATCGATAAATTCGGAGAAATGGTGAAAACGGTTTCAAAAGATTTGAACGGCGACGGTACTATGGATTCAAACGATCAGTTTGGGTTGCTATGTATACGCGATTCGATGAGTAATTTTGCAAACGGGTGCGAATGTTTTATAGCGCAGAAAGATAAAGACGACCGTGTTGTATTGACGTTCGCCGGGGACAGACAATATTCGGCGTATGAAAAGATACTGGATATTTTTCTTGAACGGAACAGCGCGTATAATTATTTTATGAGGTCGCCAAACGATTGGGAAACCGCAATAGACAGAATGTTTCAGGGAAGTCAGGCGTTGTTTATGTGGACGAGAATGCGTGACTGCGAGGCATTAAGAGCTATGGAAACGTCGTTCGGTATTTTGCCTGTGCCGAAGTATGACGCACAGCAGAGCCGTTATTATTCAAGCATAAACCCGTATACATCGACAATAATTGGAATTCCGGTATCAAATACAGATATGGAGCGCACGGGAATCATACTCGAAGCTTTAGCCGCAGAGTCGTTATACACAGTTCAGCCCGCATATTATGACATAACGCTCCAGAGCAAAATTGCGCGCGATTTCGAATCGGAAAAAATGCTTGATATTATATACGACAATGTATGTTATGACATAGGCGAAATATTAGGGTTAGGCAATCTAAACGAATATGTATATTTGGTAGACCAGGAGAACCGTAACGTAGCATCGTTTTATGAAAAAAAAGAAGGCAAAGCCCTGTTAGACATTGATAAGATTATGGATATAGTATTAAATTTAGATATTGGATAATTAATATATTACTCCTGCGTTTTATGACCTGACTCTCAGGGTTAAAAACACGCGTGACGACGAGTCTGAAGCTATGCTTGATATTATATTTAATAATAGAAATTATGATATTGGCACGTTTAATACGAATCTACTGGTATATGATATTTTTTATTCTGCCGTGGCAGATAAGAAAACGTCTTTGGTTTCGCTGATGGATTCAAGGAGCGGCGCAATAGACGCTGCTATTGATAAATTTAACGCGGATTATTGATAAAACTGATAAATAAGCGGATATGTTGCAGTACAGCGGGAGCGGATTTGAGGAATCACCGTTCTAACCGTGCGGAAATACATAAAAAGTAATATACAGTATTTAATAAAATAAACCAAAAATTTTTAATATAATTTGCGTTAATAAAAAACGGAGGATTTATGTATGAATTTAAATGATTATAGGTTAGTTTGGAACGACGAATTTGACGATGACAGTATAGACTTCACGAAGTGGTCTCACGAAACGGGCGGCCATGGATGGGGCAATAACGAAAAGCAGTATTACACGGCAAATGCGGGAAACTCTTTTGTCAAAGACGGCAAGCTGCATCTGGTCGCAAAAAAAGAAGATTTCGGGGAAAATAATTATACATCAGGCAAACTTAGCACTTACGGCAAAGCGTCATGGAAATACTGTTATATTGAAGCGCGCGCGAAAGTGCCGTATGGAGTAGGCTCATGGCCCGCTATATGGATGTTGTCAGACGCGATAAACGAGGGCACGCACTGGCCGCTTTGCGGAGAAATCGATATACTTGAACACGTCGGAAGATTTGAAGGCAAGGTTTATGCAAGCCTGCATTCCGGGTTATATAATCACTCGATAGGCACGCAGCAGAATCATATTGCAGAGATGGGTGATATATGGAGTGATTTTCACACTTATGCAGTCGAATGGACCGAAGATTACGCAGATTTTTTATTTGACGGCGAATCTTATGCAAAATTTATAAAAGGCGAAGACGGCAAAGATACTGGCGATGAAGGCTGGCCGTTCAATAAAAAATTTTTTATTCTGCTAAATTTGGCAGTAGGCGGGAATTTTGGCGGGCCGGCAATAGACGAGGCAAGCATGCCATGGGCATTTGAAATAGACTATGTCCGCGTGTATCAGAAAATATGAATTGAATTGATATTAAATTAAATGACAACGGCAATAAATTAACAGGACGGGTTACCCGTCCTGTTATAGTGAAACAACTTGATAATGATGATTTGTGTAGGGAATGCCCAGTGGGCATTCCGCGGACGCGCATTGCGCGCCCCTACAAGCATATCACCATTTTAGAGTTGTTTTACTATAATATGTTATTAACTAAAAAATCAAAACGGTTTTCGTGCGAAAATTATTTTATTAAGCGCATAGACCGCCGCTGATAATATCAGACAAGAAATGATTTGCAATAAAGCGTTTGAATGAAAAATTATAAGATTAAAAAACCATATCAGAACAGACCTTAACGGGGCAATAGGCGTAAATACAGAGATAATCGCGATAAGAATAATATCAGTTATCCAGCCGTACCATTTATCCTGTATAGCCGTAAGCGTGTGTATAAATACCGCGGCAAATAACAGGAAAGCAAACTGCTGGAAGAATGCGATTACGGGGTTGTTATTAATCCAGCCGAACCAATATACAGGATTAAGGGAAAACCCGCCTTTATAGTAATTTGAAAATATAAAAGCTTCGTAAGTGTAATAAAATATTATGCCCGCTAACGACATAACGGCCGCCATTATTATATAATTTATAATACAGCCCCAGAAAAAATCTTTTCGCTTGCCGCCGAGATTCATCATCTTTTTAAAATTCATGGACGGTATAAAAATTGCGCCTAAAATAATAATCAGATATAAATAATTGCCGAACCCTACAGTGCTGTTGTTTTCTCCGGGATATATGTTAAAAAAACTTAAAATAATATAAACTATGTCCTGCGCTAAAATACAGCCCATCGTAATAAACGTAATAGTATACGCTAATTTTATATTTTTGAAATTTATTTTTGCTATCGCAAAAGATTTATTTTTCATTTTTATTTCCTCCTCCAACTATATTAATAAAGAAATCCTGTAAAGATATTCTGTCTATATTAACGCCGTCCGGCGGTGTGATTCTTTTATCGTATATATGCGCGGCCATTACGCTGCCCATTGTTGTTTTGCCTATGCAGTTCAGCCCGTCCAGTAACGGAAGAACTGCCGAAGTCGCGCCTGTGAGAGTATATGCCTTTTGGTCAATATCTTCGATTCCTGTTTCCATTAGGATTTTGCCGTTGTTGATTATAATAAGCCGCTCAGTTACTTTCGCTATTTCGTCGATTAAATGCGTCGATACTATAATAACTCTTGGGTGGGCGTTATAACTTTCAAGCAATAAATTATTAAACTGGTCGCGCATGATAGCGTCGAATCCCAATGTCGGCTCGTCAAGTAAAATAACTTTGGAATTATTCGACAGACTTATAATGGTTGTCAGCATAGTTTTCATGCCGAAAGATAACTGTTTATATTTTTTATTTTGGTTTAATTCAAGACGTTTTATCATTTCCTGCGCGAAATCATAGTCAAAACTGTCCTGTAATTCTGCGGCTGAATCAATCAGAGCCGCAACTTTCATATTAAACTGCGCAGAACTGCTCTCGATAAAATTCACGCAGTCGGGCATACGGCCCGGTGAAATAAATTTATCGTTTATTATAATATCGCCGTTTGTGGCGTCTATATGTCCCGCAAGCAGTTTCATAAGAGTTGTTTTACCCGCGCCGTTCCTGCCAAGCAGACAATATAATCCGTTGTCCGGAATAGTTAAACTGATATTGTCAATAGCTATGGTATTGTCGTATTTTTTTGTTACGTTTTTAAATTTAATCATAATTAATATTACCTGTACCTTTCCTGTTTTTAATAACGCTTATAAGCTCGTCAAGCGAAATCCCTAATGTTTTCGCTTCCGCAAGCAGCGAGTCAACTGTTTGATTCAAAAAAATATCTTTTCGCCGTTTTGTGATTTTTTCTTTTGCGCCTTCCGCAACACACATGCCAATGCCTCTTTTCTTGTATAAAATACCCGCGTCGGTGAGTTTGCTTATAGCTTTAACTGCTGTTGTCGGATTTACGGAATATACTTTGGAAATTTGCGTCGTCGAAATAATCAGGTCGTCAATCTGATATATTCCCGTGATGATGTCGCTTTCGATAATGTCCATAATCTGCATAAAGACCGGCTGGCTGTCATTCAATTTTAAACACCTCCGTTATGCTGTTAATCAGTTAATGATATATGTCATTAACTGAATTATATCATATAGAATTTTATTTGTCAATAGCTTTTTGAAAAAATTTTTAAAATTTATAAAAAAATATATTTTTCTTGACTTATTTAATATAATTATGTTAAACTTATAATCAAATGAGTTAGGCAATTTTTTAATAATAAATTTAAAATAAAATAATTTCAGGAGGATATTTATCATGGGTTATCCAAAAATGTCCGGCGGGGGACACTTAATAAACATGCTCAACGAGTACGCAAAACTTAAACATGAATACGGCGCGCAGGGAATAGCAGATATTATAGGCGAAACCGACACATTTCTGCAAACTCAGTTAGAAAAAATTATCGCTCTGGAAATATGCGAAGATTTAGCCTTAAAAGAACCCGATGATTTACATGAGATAAAAAAACTAAGGGTTTCTGCCGAACGCAAACTATGGGCGTCATTTGATAAAAATCTTTACGCTGATAAGTTAAAAGGCGCGTTATACGGGAGAATGAGCGGCTGCATACTTGGCGCGGCGGTTGAGTTCTGGTCAATCGACGATATGGAATCGTGGGCAAAATGGATAGGCGACGAATTCCCTAACAAACACTATTGGTCAAAAATAAAAAATCCGAGCGGGTTGCACTACGGGTTCAGCCCAAGCTATAATTATACAATGGAAGGTCTGGACGGCGTGCCTGTTGACGATGATATTACATATACTCTTCTGGGTCTTCTCATAGCCGAGGACTGCGGGCTTGATTTTAAAACAAATGACGTGGGAAAATGCTGGCTGAAATATCTGCCCTATGCGTGCACAGCCGAAGATATTGCGCTTAGGAATCTTAAAAAGGGCATATCTGCCGATAAATGCGGCGAAATTGACAACCCGTATGTGCAGTGGATAGGAGCGGACATACGCAGCGACCCGTTCGGTTATCTTGCGCCCGGGCTTCCCGAAAAAGCGGCTGAAATGGCATATTACGATGCGTATATAAGCCACAGGAGAAACGGCATATACGGCGAAATGTTTTTCTCCGCGGCGATAGCGGCCGCGTTTGCCGTTGGCGATCCGTTTGAGGCTTTGAATAAAGCCCTGTGCGAAATACCCAAAGAATCGCTTTTATATAAAGACGTTTCTTGGGCTTTAAATATAAAAGACACGGTCAAAAATTACAGGCACGCGAGAGAACTTGTTGAAAATTATTTTGAGGGAATGAGCGGAGTGCATACAAATAACAATGCTGCGTTGGTTATATTCGGCATGAAACTCGGCGGCGGAGATTTTACCGAGACAATCGGCAATGTGGTTGCTATGGGACTTGACAACGATTGCACGGGCGCGACTGCGGGAAGTCTTTTCGGCGCGTGTTACGGATTTGACTCAATCGACAAAATATGGCATGAAAAATTCAATAATAAAATTCACTCGTATCTTATCGGACACCCGGCGTTTGAAATAGACGATGTTTTAAACAGATTCGCAAAATTGGCCGAAAAAAGTTTTAATTAATATAGCGTAAATTCAAAACAAACAGCGGCTCTGTCGGTTAAGGCAGAACCGCTGTTTGAATTTCGTTCTTGACACTGGGTGGTTTTATACAAATGCTTTTTTATAACAATTCAACTTTGACAGGTTGTTTTGTCTCCATAGATTCGTTGCATGCCAGAACAAGGGCGAGAGTTTTTACAGCGTCTGAATACGGCGATCTGATTTTCGACGGGTCGCCGGATATTACGGCGTCAATAAAAGTCCTGTCGCACATCGTCCCGAAATCGACGTTTGATTTAAACCTTATCCCAATTTCGTTTTCGTTTCTTCTCTGCATTCCGTCGCCTTTGACAACCCCGGCTATATCTTCAGCTATATCCTGTTCGTCAACTCCGTATATGCTCACGTGAGAACATAAAATATAATCGAGCCTTGAGCTTCTTGTGCCTATCGTGATTTTTGAATCCCACGACGCGCCGTTGAGCGAATAACAGCCCGTCATCATCGTTCCGGTTATTCCGCTCTTAAATTTAAAAATCGTAGTGCTTATGTCGTCTGTGTCATACCCGGCCCATTCTGATTCTGTTATGAATCCCCTTGTCGGGATAGAATATACAAGTTCAATATCGCCCAGTAAATATCTGAGCAAATCCATTTGGTGGACTGTCTGCTCCACAAGCTGACCCCCGGACAAATCTTTTTTTCTCCACCAGTCTACTTCAGGGACTCCGCCAACTCTTGAGCCTTGCATTACGACTATTTCGTTTTTGGCGATATAATCTTTCGCGGGATCGTTTATATTATCGTACCTGCATTGAAATCCCGAAGCGGCGATAAGATTTTTCGCCGTGATTTTATTGCTTATTTCTTTCGCCATGCCTAAATCAAGGCTTACGGGCTTTTCGACAAACATGTGTATACCGCGCTCTACCGTCTCAAATTCGATATCGCCGTGTTTATACGGAGGTATGCCGATACAGACCATATCGGGTTTTGTTTCATCATACATTTTTTTAAAATCCGTAAACGCTTTGCCTTTGCCTGATTTTTTCACGAAATTCTCGCATCTTTCCGGAATTAAATCGCAGAACCCCACAAGTTCGATATCGCTGAAATTCATAAAATGGTCTAAGTGATATGAGCCTATCCCGCCGCAGCCGATCATCGCTAATTTTTTCATAATATTTTCTCCAATCTTTTTTTATTTTCATAAGTATTTAATTATTATAATTATTTTATAACTATTATATCATAAACAAATAATTTTTCAACTTAAATTTATATTTTATTAAAATACAGTAATAATAATATTAAGAGATTATAAAATAAATTAAAGGATAGGATAAATAATATCATGCCAAAAACTAAAAAATCAATAAAATCTGAATATAAAAATAACGAAAATGAAAACGAAGAAGAATTAACCCAGACTGAAATACAGGAAAATCAAATAAATAATATAAATCAAACCGGAATGATAGTCACTAAAACCGGAGATACAACTATAAACAGCCTCACGATAGTAGGACAAATCGAGGGGCATTATTTGCTCCCGTCAAATAACAAGACCACAAAGTACGAGCATATAATACCGCATCTTGTGGCAATAGAAGAAAGCCCTGAAATCAACGGATTATTAATTATTTTAAACACAGTCGGCGGAGACGTCGAAGCGGGGCTTGCGATTGCCGAAATGATTGCCTCGATGAAAAAGCCGACGGTTTCGCTTGTTCTGGGCGGAGGGCATTCGATTGGAGTGCCGCTTGCGGTATCGGCGAAAAAATCGTTTATAGTGCCCAGCGCGACGATGACCGTTCACCCTGTCAGAATGAACGGGCTTGTCATAGGGGTGGAGCAGAGTTTTTCTTATTTTACGAAAATGCAGGAAAGGATAAATAAGTTTATTATAACCCATTCTGAAATAACCGAAAAAGACCTGAGCGATTTTATGTTCAGCACTGGGGAGCTTGCCGCAGACGTAGGGAGTATCATAGACGGTGAGGTTGCTGTGAAGTCCGGGCTTATAAATAAAATCGGCGGATTGTCCGACGCATTGGGTGAATTGAAAAAAATATGCAAAGAACGCGGTAAAAATAAAAATAATAAAAAATAATAAAAAATATACTTGTAAATTTTTTATTTGTATGATATAATTTTGATAACAAAAATTAATTGATTTATATAAATAAAAAATTAAAAGATACGGAGGGTATTATTTATTATGGTAAAAAAATTTTCGGCTGTTTTTACAGTCATGCTGCTTATTATATTTGTTTTAACGCAGACGGTCATGGCTGTAGTATTGGAAGTGGATACGGCAAGCCCCGAATTCAAGTCTGATACGTGGCAAAATAACGAGGGCAACGACGAAGTATTCCCGATCAGCATGGCTTTTTCCACGACTCCTACCAGAGGGGTGCCAAATGACGAAGTTGAGAGGTTCTGCGCCAACGTTCAGGACGGCGCGGCAGACATGGAAGGCGAAGTCAGCATATTAAACGGAAGCGCGGTAAATAACGCGGTATTCCCGTTTAAAGAAACAGTCAGAATCGACAGCGTTACATGGAAATGGAACAACGGCGGACGTCAGTATTTCTTCCTGCTCTACACGTCGATGGACGGACAGAACTGGACTGAGATAGAAATCACGGGAAACGCCGTTAAAACCGCTGTTGAAAATACATACGACGAAACGGGCGATTTGGACGGCCCGGGCGTTGAATGTTATGTTTCTACCCCTGCTGGAAGCACTGACGATGACGACGTTAACCCGATCACTTTCACATTTAATCAGACCCCCGACGCCAAGTATTTTAAAATCGTTATGTTCGGCAACGACGGCGAAAGCGGCGATATGGCTGTAAGCCACCCGTGGGTGTCTTTTAACAGCCTCGTTTTTGAAGGCGTTATTGCGACAGAAGAATCGGCAGGTCCCGCAGCAGTCGATACGCCGGCGGCAGATGTTCCGGCTCCGGCGCCCGCAGACAATACGCCTGCTCCCGCACCGGCTCCTCCGAGCGGCGACACTGGCACAATAATTTTAATATGCGTTCTGATAATAGCCGCCGCAGGCGTTGTTATACTCAGAAAAAAGATTGCAGTTAAATAAATAATATTGCAAATGCATAAATAGTAAATAAAAAGCTCCGGATTTTACCGGAGTTTTTTTATTTTTTATTAAACAGCTTTGTCAAAAATTTAACAGAATTTTTAATAAAACTTTTACTGATTATTATTGAAATTATATTTAATATAGTATATAATATTATTATAATGGGAAGAAATATAATTTTATAAAGGAGAATTTTAAACATGGCAGAATTGAATTTAAAACACAAAGAACTTGACGCGTGGATAAAAGAAATCGCCGGAATGTGCAAACCGGAAAGCGTTTATATATGCGACGGCTCGCAGCATGAATACGACAGATTTATGTGGGAAATGGTTGAATCTGGCGCGGCTGTGCCATTAAATCCGGAAAAACGCCCCGGATGTTATCTTTTCAGAAGCCATCCGTCAGACGTTGCAAGGGTCGAAAACAGGACGTTTATTGCCTCTAAAACAAAAGAGGAAGCCGGCCCGACAAATAACTGGATCGACCCTGATGAATTAAAAACCACTATGAAAAATTTATATAACGGCTGCATGAAAGGCCGGATTATGTATGTAATACCGTTTTCGATGGGGCCGATAGGCTCGCCGATTTCTAAAATCGGCGTGGAGATAACAGACAGCCCGTATGTTGTGGTAAATATGAGAATAATGACAAGGATAGGGACGAAAGTTATCGACGAACTCGGTGAAAACGGCGAATTTGTAAAATGCCTGCACTCAGTAGGAAAGCCGCTCGCTCCGGGCGAAAAAGACGTATCATGGCCCTGCGCCCCGTCGATCGACCAGAAATATATAAGCCAGTTTCCAGAAGAAAGAATGATTTGGTCTTATGGCTCAGGCTACGGCGGAAACGCGTTGCTCGGTAAAAAATGTTTCGCTTTGAGAATTGCCGCAGTACAGGCAAGAGACGAGGGCTGGCTGGCTGAACACATGCTTATCTTAAAACTGACAGGCCCGGACGGCAATTTTAAATATGTCTGCGGCGCGTTCCCAAGCGCGTGCGGGAAAACCAATCTCGCCATGATGGAACCCACAATTCCGGGCTGGAAAGTCGAAACTGTCGGCGACGATATATCATGGATGAAATTCGGCAAAGACGGCAGATTATACGCGATAAATCCCGAAGCGGGATTTTTCGGCGTGGCCCCCGGAACTTCGATGCAGTCTAATCCTAATGCCATGAAAACAATACAAAAAAATACTATATTTACAAACGTCGGGCTTACTGACGACGGCGACGTTTGGTGGGAAGGCATAGGGACTCCCGCTCCCGATCATCTTATAGACTGGGAGGGTAACGACTGGACCCCTGATTGCGGAAGAAACGCCGCGCATCCAAACGCACGCTTTACAGCTCCCGCATATCAGTGCCCGGTTATCGCGCCCGAATGGGAAGACCCGGCAGGCGTGCCTGTTTCGGCTATATTAGTCGGCGGACGGCGTAAGACTACGATTCCGTTAGTCAACGGGAGCCTTAACTGGAATCACGGAATATTCTTAGGGTCGATTATGGGTTCAGAAATAACCACGGCAGCTATTACTGACAATGTCGGACAGGTGAGAAGAGACCCGTTTGCCATGCTGCCGTTTATGGGTTATCACGCCGGCGATTATTTGCAGCACTGGTTAAATATCGGCAAAAAGAGCGATATGTCAAAACTGCCGAGAATATATTACGTCAACTGGTTCAGAAAGAACGCCGAGGGCAAGTTTATATGGCCCGGCTACGGTGAAAACAGCCGCGTTCTTAAATGGATAGTTGAGAGAATTTCAGGAACGGGCAGCGCCGTAACTACGCCGATAGGCAATATGCCCGGCATCGGTGATATAGATATAAGCGGGCTTGATATAAGCGAAAGCGATATGGCGGAACTTTTGAAAGTTGACAAAGAGGCATGGCTTTTAGAAATCGAATCTATAAAAGAAAATTACAAAACATACGGAGATAAACTGCCGAAAGAATTGGCTGAAGAACTCGCGAAATTAGAGATTGCGTTGAAATAAATTAATTTAACGCATTGAATTCTATTGTAGGGGACGCGCCCCTGCGCGTCCCGTCTGATAAAACCAACGCAAAATCAGATTCGCGGGACGCGCAGGGGCGCGTCCCCTACATGATTAAATTATTATATTATTTTACAGCGCAAATAGTCAGCCATTGCGGCAACGCCGCCTGCGGGTTTACGCGCCAGTCGTAAATCTGGTCGATTTCTTCCGGCGTTTTGCCCGTAGTATCAAAAAAACCGCGGCTCCCTCTGTCGTCAAACATTTCTTCCATGCGTTTTATGCGCAAACCCGAATCAGCTATCGCGTTGACAATATCCTGCATACGCCAATGATAATTTATGCCGTCATACAGAGGTCTCATGTAGCCGTATGGTTTAATAACTTTCAGTTGCCCGAAGCAGTCTTCAAACGGTCTGTTGACAGGGTGTACTTCAAACATGATATACACGCCCGATTTTTTCATAATACGGCAGATATTTTTATACATTGATTTTAAATCGTCAATCCATACGTGAACGCCGTTTGACGTGAAAACAAAATCATATTCATTTGATTTTATTTTTTCAAGCGTCATTGTGTTGTCATGCACAAATTCTATATCCCAGCCGTATTTTTTTGCGATTGCCTCAGCGTGTTCAAGCTGAGGCTCACAAATATCGCACGACGTGACTTTTGCTCCAAGCAAGGCAAACGCGATAACCGCCGCGTTGTCGCCGCTTGACGGGACGCAGACTTTTTTGCCGCGTAAATCCGGAAATGTTTTTTTGATAAGTTCAATAAGTATAGGGTGGTCGAACGCAATATAGGGATTATCTATAATATCTTTTTCGCTTTCGTTTCTAATTCCGTACCCGTTTTCAACTTCGTTGTTCCACCAGTCAATAATTTTTTGATTTGCTTTTTTCATAATTCAGGTTACTCCTTTATAATTTTATATTTTATAATTTGTTTGTGTGTTTGATATAAATTATAAAAAGCAAAACCTGAAATAAGACGGTTAATTTTTTATATCTCTATGCAATCTGCCGCCTGTTCAGGTTTTGCATAGAGTAAAACTCTGAAGAATTTTATGTATATACTATCGTCCACAGCACGATTCCTCCTTTTCAATAAATTTATTTTATCAAATTTGCTTGAAAGCCTCGAAATTATTGTGTAGGGGCGCGCATTGCGCGTCCGCAAATCACTTTTTATTTATTAATATCAAAAAATTGTTCTGAAGTCATACCGCATAAAACCTGATTCCAGTATCTGCCCTCGTGAAAATACATGTCTTTTTGAACCCCTTCGATAATAAATCCAAGCTTTTTATGCAACGCTTCGGACGCTTTATTTTCTTCCATATAGCCGTTATTCCATTTGTGCATTCTGCGCTCATTGAACATATATCTTCCTATCATGCGATATGCGGCGATTCCATATCCTTTTTTTCTGTCTGCCGGATTGATTTGTATTCCTATAGGGCCGAATCTGCCGTTTCTTTCGTCGATCCCGAATATATTTATAACCCCTACATGTTTTCCGTCGTTATTTTCAATAGCAAGACTGGTGTATTTATTCGGGTCTATCGACTGAACAAAATCTGTGTGTCCCTGTTTATAAGAATCAGGGTCGATCGGCAATTCAATTTCTTCGTTAAAGAAAAACCTCCCGATATTATCATACATATTGCATATAAGATATTCCCAGTCGTCTATTTTTGGCTGGCGCAATGTTATAACTTCATTTTTCCAGTAATATTTTGAATAATCTATCTCTATCATAAAAAATCCCCTCTTAATTTAATACTAATACTTGTCCCAGCTCACAATTTCATCAAGCGATACCCTCGGCCGTGCGTCCGGGCTTTCTGCGGGATAACCTAACGGGGTGACGGCGACGACGCTTACGTTTTCGGGAATCCCCAATACTGCTTTTACTTTATCTTTGTTGAAATTACCAAGCCAGCACGTCCCCAAGCCTTCTTCGTATGCTTTTAAAATAATAAAAGAAACCGCTATCGAAACGTCGATTGTCTCAACAGGCTGCTCGCATGACATAATCCCCGGTTCTTTCCCGCACGCGACTATAACTGCCGGAGCCTGTTTTATAAACTGCTGATTGTTGCACGCGTCAAGCATTTTATCTTTTACTTCCGGGTCAGTCACGACTATAAACTGCCATTTCTGACGGTTTCTCGCCGACGGCGCAAGCCTTGCGGCTTCGAGCACAGCTTCGATTTTTTCTTTTTCAACCGGTTTTGAATCATACGCCCTGATACTTCTTCTGCCTTTTATTGCTTCCATAAGATTCATGTAAGATACCTCCCACAATATAAATAAATATAAAAATTATATACGCTTTTCTTGAGATTATTATACTATATTTAAAATAAAAAGTCAAATAAAATACAAAACAAAAAAGCGGGATTTTTTTAATCCCGCTTTTTCGTTTTGCTATAAATTTATTTAAATAAGAAAGAAAATAAGCCGCCTGAATTTTTTAGGTTTTTGTTGTAATCGAGCATTGCGCACAGCATTTCAACAGATTGAGCTTTCGTCAAAAGCCCGTTCGGATTTACGTTGCCGTTCTCGTCGCCTTTAATAATTCCGCAGGAATTAAGTGCCGCTATGTCATTTTCAGCCCATTCGGGAATAAATACCGCGTCTACAAATACAGGCTTTATCAGCCCGGTTTCGTTAGTTGCGGGAATTTTTAAAATATTGTTTACTATAACTGCGGCTTCGGCTCTGGTTATTATGCTGTTGGGGTCAAAATAAAGCCCGGTATCTGTTGGTATGCCTTTTATAACGCCCAGTTCGTATGCTTTTGTCACATAGGATTTATATCTGAACGGTATGTCTGAATCATCGGCAAGACCGGTTTTATATACTTCGGATATATTTTTGTCAAGTTTCGCCGCTCTCATGACCATTTCCACAAATGCCGCTCTTGTCATAAGAGTTTTTGGCTCGAATTTTAAATCCGGGTCTTGCAGGTCCGCGTCGATAAATCCCGCAGCTGCGGCTTTTATCGCGGAATTTGCCGCCCAATGATTATCTAAATCTTTAAAAATTACGCTGCTTGCCGCTTTAGTGACTTTTATCTGCACTGTCGCAAGATTTGAAAGATTTCCGTATTCGTCCTGAATCTGATATACAAAACTGTCAGTACCCGTAAAATTATTTTTAGGCCTGTAAACAAAATTTCCGGTTGAACTGTTTGAAATTTCAAGAAATCCGTTTTTAGGACCTTTTACTATCCTGTAATTTATATCGTCGTCATCGGGGTCGTTTCCGTCCATAGATTTAAACACGGGTATATTTTTCTGCGTAGTGATATTTACGTCGTTTGCCGACGGGGAGAAATGCAGGGATTCCAAAACTGATACGATACATTTCATCGAAGAGTTTTGGGTAGTATCTTCTGTATTTTTAAAATGAAATTTTATTGTGCCGATTCTGTTAGGATAGGGGATAAGCCTTATATACTGTATATTTTCTCTCGAAATAGTCTGCCCTTCTAAAATCTCGCTTCCGCCGAGAGTCAGTACCCCTTCGTCAAAATCCGGAAGTTTTGTTATTGTGATATATTTTATTTTTTTCACGTCTAATATTTTTTCGAATTCCTCAGGCCTGAAAGTGATCTCACTGTTTAAAAGCGCGGGTTTTTTTAATTCAATCATGTTTCTTATTATATTCACCGCGGGAGAAATAAAGGGCGTTTCGTCATATAAAGGCGCAGATATGCTTTCGCCCGCAGAACTTGACGCGGGAATATAATAACCGGAATTATTGCCCGCGCCTGAATCGATCAGTCCCGCGGCAGACGCCGTAGTTATAAAAACAGTAAATATAAAAATTGCGGAAAACAGGGAACTTAAAATTTTAAATTTAATTTTAGTTTTCATGATATAATTTTATCCTCCGATTTTTTGTTTTATTATATAAATAAAAATATGTTTTTTCATTATATATTTTATACCTTTTTTAGAATATTATTCCTTTTTATCTATTTTTATCTAAAATTTTAATTCTTGAAATGTTTTTATGCTATAATATGTTAGAAATCGCACCTTTGAATTGTATATATTTATAGACGCGTCAGAATTTATGCAAAACAAAGGAGTGGTATTTTTAATTTATGGAAACGGTAAATGTAAATATGAGCGAAAACGAAACAGAGCTTGGGATTATCCCCGAAATAAACAACAGTTTTTATGATAAATATCACCCGCAGATACGCTCGGTCGTTTCAAGGATTTTAAATAGCGCAAATCAGTCAGATGATATTGACGACTGCGTAAGCGTCGTGTTTCTGGATTTGATGGAAAAATTGCAGCAATATAACGAGACGCGCGGGAGCATGGGCGCGTTTGTCACGGTGATTGCGCGTTCCACCGCTCTGAATTACTGCAAAAGCAATACGCGTAAAACAAACGAATTGATTGGCGATGAAAAACTTGATTTTCTTCTGTCGCCAATAGAATATCAAAACGAAACAGAATTTGATTTGTTGGTCGAAAGTATAATATCAAAATTGAACAAAGACGAAAAAATTTTATTTGCGATGCGTTATTTGTATTATTATACGCCGGAGGAAATCGCGAAAGCCTTAAATATACGGCGGAGCGCGGTCGATATGCGGACAAACAGGCTTAAAAATAAAATCAAAAAATTTCTCGACAAAGGAGGGATGCTTATATGAGCAGAAAACTTTTCACAGATAGTTTAAGCGACGAAACTGTAATTAACCTGACAGACGAAATGCTGAAACAAAATAATATAAATAAAACAAAAAAAAGATTTTTCAGATTGGAACTTATAAAAATAATCCCGGCAGTCGCCGCAGTCGCGCTGGTTATCGGAGTAATAAATATACTGCCGAATCTTTTGGTTTATGAAAATATCGGAACTCCGGGAAGCGAAGCCGGTATGACAGATATGACAAAAACCGACATGAATATGCTGGGGACGGAAATTTCTGACTATTATGGCTGGATTATAGTCGGAGGAACGAGAATAACTTACCCTGTGGTTCAGACTGACGACAATAATTTTTATCTAACTCACGATTTTAATAAACAGGAAAGTCGCTCGGGAGCTATTTTCTGCGATTACAGAAATAGCAAAGATATTTTAGATAACCGCAATCTGGTAATCTACGGGCATAATATGCTTGACGGGTCAATGTTTTCTAACTTAGTGCAATACGGCGTCAATAAAGAATTATTTGAAAACGGCATGATAGAATTATATACTGAAAACACGATATATTATTACGAGATTTTTTCAGCTAACGAAGAAGACCCTACTTACGGGTATACACAGACATATTTTACGGGAGACGAAGAATATGTTGATTTCTTGAATGAAATAAAAAACCGCAGCGTTTTTCAGAAAGACGTCGTGCTTGATGCAAACTCTAAAATAATAACGCTGTCGACTTGCATAAACGATTTTACCCGCGACAGGCGTTTCGCGGTCCGGGGCGTTTTGGTTGATTCTGAAATAATCGATGAAACTTATGTGGTTGAAGTGCCGTCTTATACGCTGCCTTCAGAACAGGAATGTTACACTTATGACGAATATTTAGAGTTTTTTAAAGAGTATAGGGAGTTTTATCAGTCACAGATTAATTGCGTTGATGAAAACTGGATGCCAATTTCAGGTCAGCCTGTTTTAACGCAGGAAATGTATGACGAACACATGGCTGCTTGGGACGCTAATTTAGAACAAATTCTAAAAGAAGTGCAAGAGGGCAAAATGCCGAAACTTCCGAGCCATTATTTCCCGTATGCCACGTATGACACGCTTAATCCGCATTTGGATTTTAATTGCGGCGTAGACAAAAACGGCAGTTGGGTGTTGTATAACTATGACGGCACTTCGGATATACTTGAAACGTTTGGCACAAAAGACGAAATGTTAGAGCGGTCAAGATGGTGGCTGAGCAGGGGAGCAATGGCGGGCGAAGTCGATATGGCTCAGGCTAACGAAATATACAGGAGATTATATTTCGCCGATGAAACCGTGGATATTCTGCCTGATGTTTTGCAGGGCGATGAAATCGTGAATACAATCCCGATGCCGCCGCTTAATTCCGCAATGATACAGTTAGCTTATGACAGAGGTTATCGCGATTCGACAGAGTACACAAGATTTATAGACAGCACGTTCTTCCAGAGAATAAATAACAATACTCTTTCCGAAGACGAGAAAAAATTTATATATAACTGTATATGCGCGGGCGACAGTATTCCTTTAGCAGATGATATAGTCGGCATGATATATGATATTGGCATGGTCACACTGGAACTTGAAAACGGTAATATGGCAAGATTTGAACTTGATATTACAAATGAGAATGTCACGCCGGAGGAAGAACTTCAAACTCAGATAGACAAAGAAATGATTGATATACGGGACGAAATTATAATGCTTTCAAAAAAACTCTGGATAGAAGATGAAATTTACAAAGAATATATAGGCGGAAAAATGCTGTGGCCTTTGGATAGAGAGTTTAACATAATATCCTCCGGATTCGGGTCCAGAATAAGTCCTGTAACCGGTCAGACAGAGTTTCATAACGGTTATGATATTCCGGCTGATTACGGAACGGATATATATGCGGCAAACGGCGGAACGGTTTTGATTTCCACCTACAACAAGATATACGGTAATTATATAGTAATCAGTCACGGCGGAGGAATAACTACGCTGTATGCTCACGCAAGCGCGCTAATGAAAAAAGCCGGGGATAAAGTAAACAAAGGCGATATAATAGCTCAGGTCGGCTCGACAGGGTACAGCACCGGAAATCATTTGTATTTTGAATACGACGAATTGGGAATCCCGCAGCCATTAGCTATTGATGATTTGGATTATATTATAGCAGAATAAAATAAAAGATAAATTAGACGCAAAAAGGGCGGGATAAATTCCCGCCCGGCTTTTGGTTGAATAAATTTGCATTTCTATTCGCTCCAATCTTCGATAGTTAATCCGTTAATACGGCTGAATTCGCGAATATTATTTGTTACAAGAGTTAATCCCGCAGATTTTGCGTGCGCTCCGATAAGCATATCTTTAGGACCGACAGGCGTACCTTTTCTGTATAAATCTGCGCAAATATTCCCGTATTCAACGGCGGCGCGGCTGTCAAAATCAAGTACAGTAACATTAGATAAAAAATTTATCAGGGTATTTTTATTTTTAACGGGGAATTGACTTCTCGCAATGCCATATTCTAATTCCGACAGCACGATTGTTGAAATTGCAATTCCGAATTCTTTGTTTTTTTCAAACGCGCTTTTAACATTTGGGATATGCTTTATCATAAAAATACAGATATTGGTGTCCAGCATATACCTCATATTTCTTCCCTCGCTTCTACAATTTCATTTTTTCGAGCTTCTTCAATCGCTTCCCAGACATCGTCGTCAATAGGTTCGCTCATTAAAAAATTTTCCCACGCTTTATCTTTGGGGCATAAATAAACTATTTCACCTACTTTTTTTATAAGAACTTCTTCGCCGTCTTTGAAACGAAATTTTTTAGGCAGACGAACAGCCTGACTTTTTCCGTTTTTAAAAATTTTAGCAGTATCCATAAAATTAATCACCTCGATTCCTAACGCTTAATAATAGTATATACCCGAATATATATTTTGTCAAATATAAATCAAAACTTATATCCTCTCGCAAACTCTATATCTTTTTGTATCTGCTTTTTTAAACTGTCAAGACTGTCAAATTTTATTTCGTCCCTGAATTTATAATAAAAATTTACTTTTATGTTTTTGCCGTATAAATCGCCGTCAAAATCAATCAAATGCGATTCTGAATTTAAAAAATCCCCGTTGACTGTGGGCCGCATGCCTATATTAGTCACGGCTTTGTATATTTTCCCGTCAACTTCGCATGTGCACGCGTATATTCCGAATGCGGGGATTATATGCCCCTCAGGAAATAATTGATTTATCGTGGGGATTCCAATTTTTCTCCCGGTTTGCCTGCCGTAAACTACCGGAAAATTTATCGAAAACGCTCTGCCGAGAAATTTGCCCGCCCTCTGCATATCGCCTATTTTTATAAGCGTCCTGATAAACGACGACGAAACAGCCTGACCCTCGCATATAACTGCGGGGATTATGACAGTCTCTATATTTTTTTTCTCTAAATTTTCGCGCAAAAATTCAGCGGTGCCTTCGCCGTTCCTGCCGAACCGGTAATTATAACCGCAAACCACAAGCTCAGCGTTTAAGTAATCCGCGATAACTCTCTCGATAAATTCTTCGGGGCTGAGATAACGCACAAAATTAAAATCCTGAAATATTAAATAATCTATATTTTTTCGGCTTAAAATTTCGGCTTTTTCTTCTTTTGCTGTTATATACGGCACAGAATAATCGCTGTTTAAAATATTTAAACTGTGTTCTGAAAACGTCCAGACACATGAAGCCCTGTTTTGAGGTTTTGACTCAGCGTATTCTTTTATTTTATCGATTAATATAATATGCCCGATATGCAGCCCGTCGAAATTCCCCAATGCCACGGCAATTTTTTTATTTATTTTTGAATTTATAAATCCTGCGTCGTTATTATATATTACCTGCATAAATTTTACACCAATCTGAAGCCGCCGCCGGACTGCATTATTCCGCCGGACAAAATATGCTCGACAAGATTTTTTCTGAATAGTGTGTCAGTCGGGGCGTCTTTTATATTATCTTTTGTTATGTTAATAAAAACATACTCAAGCCCGCCGTAGCTTTCATGACCGGGATATATTTTAAATAACTTCTGGAATTTTAATATATTGCTGTCGGACGGGAGCAGATTTTCAAACGCGGGGTCAAAGAGCCATGTAAAACAGCCGAACGCTTTAAAACCGCAGTTTAAAAACTTTGGGAAAAACTCTTTGGCGCGCTCAAAAGAATCGAGGCAAGACGCTTCGTCTAATCTGCCGCCGCGCGGGATATGCGTGTTTAAAAACATATCGCCGTCTTTTAAATCAATCTTGAAATCTCCGGGGACAGAGTCCTGTTTAAAAACTTTCGGCAGTTCAAACTGCAGTCTGCCGAGTTTGAACAGTCTGCCGCGTATATGATGTATAAGCCAGCCGTACTGCGAAAATCCCCATTCGCCGACCCAATCGTGATGTCTGTTTATCCAGACAGCCAGATCGCTTACCGTGTCGATCAAAATATCATGGGGGATATTTTTTTCCTGATATATCTTTTCCATGTCTTCTATTGCGAGAGTATAGACAAATGCGCCGAACTGTGCGGATTTGTCTTTAAATTCTGTATCGAATTCGTCCTCGGTAAAATAAAACGATAAGTCTGCGAGCTTGTTTTTGATTCTCATCGCTTCTTCGCTTAGATTTGCGTTTGCGCATATTTTTTCTGCCGCTTCTTTAATAACGTTTCGTCCTTCTTCGCATAAATCATAATATCCGGAATATTTTTCGTATAGTTCAAATAACCCGCTCATTTTAAAATCTCCCATAAAAAATTAATATAAAAATATAATATATTTATATTTTAACATATTTATTTAAAAATGCAATAAATTTAATTTTAATTTTATTGTAAATTTAATTATTTTGGTATATAATTATTCTATACGGCAATTTACAGAAAGCGTATATTTATTATATGATTCATATTAAAAAGATAGCGAAAAAAATCCCGAAAATTTTTATATGTTATGCTGCTCTATTTTTATGCGTTTTTATGTTTTTGGGTAAAAATATAAATATTGATACAAATTTAAATCAAAATAATCAAAATAATGAAACTTATGCTGATTATTTATCGGAACAGACAACAGTTCCGGTAACTTCTGAAACTTCAAGTATTTCAGATAATCCTGATATTCCGGATAATCCTGAAGTTTCAGAAACTTTTGAAGATTTAATTGCCAGTGAATCCGAAATAATCAAAGAACCTGAAAAAATATATACGCTCAGTGAATTAGACGATTATTCAGAATCGCCTGAATCCGTCAGATATTATAAACAGATACACCTGAGAGAAATATTGATCAGTGCAGTCGGCGACATGACACTTGGAAGTAATTATACAAAGCCCTACCCGGGTTCGTTTTACGAATATTATGATTTATACGGACCCGGATATTTCTGTGAAAACGTAAAGCATATTTTTAATGAAAGCGATTGTGTAATTGCAAATCTGGAATGTACCCTGACTGACAATCAGGACCCGGCGATACGTCAGGATAAGCCGTATACTTATAAAGGCTATAATGAATATGCAAGCATACTGACAGCAGGAAATATCGACATAGTAAATATAGCGAACAATCACACGCATGATTATTCGGAGGAAGGGTATAACGACACAATCGAGGCGTTGATCAAAGAGGGGACAGAATATTTCGGCAACGGGATTGCGTTAATCAAAGAAATAAACGGGATAAAAATAGGATTTTTAGGTTGCAGGGAAGGATATTGGAGATGGGAGTTGCAAGCGGGGCTTGATTATTTAGCCGAAAATAACGTCGAGGTTAAAATAGTATCGTTTCACTGGCTGGTTATGGACGAGCGTATCGCAAACCAAAACGAAGTTGAGGCGGCGCATTACGCAATCGACAACGGGGTTGATTTAGTGATAGCGCATCACCCGCACGTATTGCAGGGGATAGAGATATACAAAGGCAAATATATAGCGTATTCGCTGGGGAATTTTATCTTTGACGGCAATGTGATTTCAGATATAGAGAACCGGACGAGTATAATATTTCAGCAGAGATTTGTTTTATACGGGTCAGAGATAGTAGACAGCAGCATAAATTTAATTCCGATACTTACAACTTCAAATATGTCGAGAAATAATTTCAGGCCCATGCTTGCTGAAGGGGAGCAGAAAGAAGCCATACTTGAAAAAATCAAAGCAAGAAGCGCGGGATATAATACATTTGACTAAGTTTAAAAATTAAGAGTTAAGATTATATTTAGACGAATATACTTTTTTGTCCGAGTACAAAAAAGTACCAAAAAAACCGAAATAAGGGAGAAACCATGCGTTTCTCCCTTATTTATCCCACTTCCCCATTTGGAGTGTGAGTTTTTTTATATCAAATTGCTAATTTATGCGGAGGCTTATTTCTTACCGCCTTTTTTCTTGCTGCTTGTAACAATTATGAGTATAATTACTATCAAAACGATAATTCCCGCAGCAATACCGATGATAATTCCGACAGGTATGTCGTTGCCGTCTGAATTTTCACTGGTAGTGGGTTCATTGATTGCCTCCGTTCTGTTTGCTTCTTCTATGGACGCTTCGAGTGACGCGTCTATGCTTGCCTGTTCGATACTTGCCTGTTTCGACGCTTCAGCTTCGGCTTTCGAAGCTTCCCTGGATTCCTGCTCTTTTATTTTGGCTTCCTCAGCGTCTTTGAATGCCTGCTCTTCTTCAGGGGTGAAAACAAGGCATTCTACTGTCGCGTCGTCTCTTTTCAACCCCTGCGCGTGACTAAATTTTACTTCTTCAGGAACAAAATCAGCTTCGTCCCTGAAAATTACAAGTTTGACTTCCCCGTTGTTTGTAATGACTATATTATCATATAAAACCACGCCCGTATAAACAAGCTCGTCGCTTTCCGGGTGCATTGCAAGTTGAATCTGTTTTAATGGGCGTCCGACAGTATATTTTTCTTCGTTTTCGTCTTCAGTTATTCCAAAAGGTATAACTCTGTGATACCATTGCTCAAAAGCTTCTCCCGAAAGGTCCTGACCGGTATGTATTCCGTTGCCGTCCGTATCGCTCATTCCTGAGTCTCTGATAGTTCCGACGCCCGTGATTTCCCCGTCGATAGCCCCCCAGCCTTTTTCGTCAATATAAAGATATACGTCGTATTCAAGCATATCGCCTTCTTGAATTAAATAATCAAATTTTCTCAGCGTGATAAAATGATATGCGAGAGCCGGATCGTCTTCTTTTTTATTTACGTTTACTGTATATTTTAAGTACGCCCCGGACGGATTTGCTTTTATTTCTTCTTCTGCGTTTACATTAAAGCTAAACATAAACATAAAGCAAGAAAAAATTACGGCGAATAAAACAAAAAAAGATATTTTTTTTATAAATTTTGATTTCATACGGCTCCTCCATGATAATAAAAAACAAAAAAATATTATTTTACATATATTTATATACTAAAAAATATTATATCACAAAAAAGATAAATGTCAATATTTTTATTTATTTATCTTTTTTTATGTTTTTAACAATTATATTTGAACGTGAATATCATATAAATGTAGATTAATAAATAATTATAATATTAATATCTAAAATCTAAACCGTAAACCGAAAGGAGAAACATGTAAAAATGGGATTAGGTTATTTATACGCAGAAACCAGAACTAACTTTGAAGAAGTTCCTGTCGCCGGCGCACAGGTAAAAGTTAAAAATGCCGACGGCAGCATACTGTATGATTTACTCACGGACATCGACGGAAAAACCGCGACAGTTTCTTTGGAAACCGTAGACAGGCAGTATTCGCTGGACCCGAATTATCAGGGAAGCCCCTATACTTCATACGATATAGAGGCATCGGCTGACGGATACGAAACTATTTATATTCACGGGGTACATATTTTTGACGGGGAAACGGCTATTCAGCCTATAACAATGATTCCCATGCTGAGAGACGAAACCGAACCGGCGCAATTTAATATTTTTATTGGCAAAAATGCCGTTGAAATGAGCGAACCGAGGCATCAGGAGGGTTTTACGCCTATGATTCAGGCTTTTGTCTTACGTCATGTTATAATTCCGGATATTATCACGGTACATCTCGGCCGCCCCGACGTATATGCTCAGAATGTGCGCGTCAGGTTTATCGACTATATAAAAAATGTGGCAAGCCACGAAATTTACGCCACATGGCCCGAAGCTTCGCTGAGGGCAAATATTCATGTCATAGTTACATTCGCGTTAAACCGTATATTCACAGAATGGTACAGGAGCCGCGGATATGCGTTTGACATTACAAACAGCACGGCGTATGACCAGTATTTTGTATACGGCGGGACTATTTATCAAAACATAAGTAGAATAGCGGACGAAATATTTAATCAATATGTCCGCCGCGCTGGACAGTACGCACCGTTCTTTACGTCTTTCTGTAACGGGACTACGGCGACATGCGCGGGGCTTTCGCAATGGGGGACTGTAACTCTCGCAAATACCGGTCTCACGCCTATTCAGATACTGCGCAATTATTATCCGAGGGATATAGAAATCGTCGAGTCAAATATTTTTACCGGAATTACCGAATCTTTCCCCGGCGTATCACTGCGTGAGGGGGACAGGGGACTTGACGTTCAGGTCATGCAGAAATATCTTAACAGGATAAGGCGCAATTATCCCGCAATTCCGGCAATAGCCAGTGAAAACGGCATATTTGGCGCAGATACGACAAACGCAGTCAGGATATTTCAGAGAACATTCGGGCTTTCCGAAACCGGAATAATAGACAGAAACACATGGTTTAAAATTTCTTATATATATGTCGCCGTCGCAAGACTGGCCGAACTTGACGGAGAGGGCAGCACGCTGGGAATCGGAACGATTCCGCCTAATGTCACTTTAAGGCAGGGATCAACCGGACAAAACGTGATTACGCTGCAATATATTTTGGATTATATCGCCGAATTTTATCCTGTTATTGCGCCGCCTGTAATTGACGGGGTATTCGGGAGCGGCACAACACGCGCTGTAATGGACTTTCAGCGCATGATGGGGCTGGCTCAGGACGGGGTAGTCGGTCCTGCGACATGGAACGCGCTTTATGATACATATTGGGGCATCAGAAACAATGTAAGGCCCCCGGTTGTAAATAATTATATAGATTATATTGTGCAGCCCGGCGACAGTCTTTACCTTTTGGCGCAAAGATACGGTACGACTATAGATATTATAAGAAGATTAAACGGATTGACAAGCGACGAAATAGTGGTAGGCCAGCGGCTTAAAATCCCCGCTCCTGCGACTGTAACTCCGCCGCCTGAATATTTTAATTATACGGTAGTATCAGGCGATACGCTGTGGTTGTTAGCGCAGAGATTCGGCACGACTGTGGACGCGATAAAATCGCTCAACGGATTGACAAGCGACGTTTTGAATATAGGGCAGGTTCTCAGAATACCCGGTACAGGAACAACAACCCCTCCTGTCCCACCGCCGCCGCCTCCGAGCAATTATGTAAATTACACAGTCAGGTCAGGCGACACGCTGTGGTTATTGGCGCAGAGATTTGGCACGACCCCGGACGCGATAAAATCGCTCAACGGGTTGACAAGCGACTCACTCAGTATAGGACAGGTTCTCAGAATACCGGGGTCATTTTTCCATTACACAGTAGTATCAGGCGATTCGCTATGGCTGTTGGCGCAAAGATTCGGGACGACCGCCGCAACTATAAGAGCAATTAACGGACTGACAAGCGACGCGCTCAGCATTGGGCAGATATTGATTATACCCGGAGCATAATTTTATAAAATTTTATAAATTTAATAAAAAATGCACAAAATGCGCGGGGGGCAGATTATATATCTGCCCCTTAAAATATTTTATTATTCAAATTATGTAATATGTAAACTTTTTTATTGTTATTCTTAAAAAATTGTATTTATGCGGCAATGAATTTGTAAGTTATGATATAATGTGCTTGTAATAAATTTTAAATGTAAATTATAATTTTTTATGGAAGGTGATAATAATATTATGAAAAAGTCAAAGATTATTATATTGGGTATATTTATATTGATATCTTTTATATTGCCGCTGATGGCAATTTCGGCTTGCTCTAAGCCTGACGAAGGCGAAAACGGCGAAACTCTGTCAAATAATGCGGCAGGAGAGGAAAACGCGGATAAAACTCCTGCAAATGACGAAAAAAACGATGATGCAAATGACGATATACCGGAAGCGGCGGCAGAACCGCAGCCGGTTCCGGGAGCCGACGTTCCCGAGGGCGGTTTGCTTAAAGCGTATAATTTCGCGGACGGCTTGCAGGGAATCGAATCCTGCGACGATAACGATGACGACAGTATAGAGATTGTGGATATAAGCGGCGTAAAAGCTCTGGCAGTAGGCCATAAATTCGGCGGCGGCTGGGAAATGGCAATGTTTAAATTCCCGGATGCCGACGTGCCGCTGCTCGCACAGGCGTCAACTGTAAAATATGACGTATATGTACCCGTCGATGATATAAATAAAGTTTCTTATACGTCTTTTTTACCTGCCCGCAGGACTGACTGGGGCAAATGGTGGGAATCGTGGTCAATGGAAAAAAGCGATATACAGGCAAGTGAAACTGTCGGAGATTATTATAAATTTACGCATGAGTTTCCGTTGGAAATTGAGAGCGACGGAAATATGTATCATCCGATTTCGTCTGAGTGGGAATATGACACATGGGAATTGTCAATCGGCGTAGTATTCAACGGATTCGAAAGTTTTGGCGATCTTCCGGTATGTTTTGCAAATATTGAGTTTATTAAATAATAAAATATAAAAATATAAAAATACAAAGAGAGGAAATTATTATATATCATGAAAAAAACAAAAATAATTATGCTTAGTTTATTTATATTGATTTCACTGATATTGCCGTTATTGTCAATTTCGGCTTGCTCTAAACCTGACGGTGGCTCAGGCGAAATTGAGAATAATAATAACGACAGTCAGGGAGATTTGCCGGATTCAAACGAAGCCGGCGAAGATGCAACGGAAGAACCTTTCCCGGAGCCGGATGTCCCGGAAAAAGATTTCAAAGGGGTTGATTTTAATGTTTTATACCCGTTCTGGGGAGCGTTTGAAACCCAGCTATTCGGCGACGAGGAAACGTCGGCGGGCACTGAACTTGACGACGCTATCTGGAAACGCAACAAAAAAATAGAAGATCAGGTAAATATTAAATTCAACACTACTGTTCTGGGGCAAAGAGGGGAAGACACTATAAAAAAAATAATGCCCGCAGTAAAAAAGTCTGTTATGGCGGGCGACGGCTCGTATGATCTTGTGTTTATACACCCAATGTGCGACCTTAACGCGTTCGCGTCGTCGCAGCTTATTAGAAACTGGAACAAAATGCCTTATGTTGATTTATCCAAGCCTTACTGGAACCAGTCGCTGAGCGATACGCTGGCGATAAATAATATATTACTGTTTGCGGCGAATGATATGATAATTCCATCGCCTACAGCTATATTCTTCAATAAAAAAATACTTCAGGAATATAACATGGACAACCCGTATGAATTTGTCAGAAACGGCACATGGACTTGGGACAAATTTTTGCAGATGGCAAAACAGGTCACAAAAGACCTCAACGGTGACGGCATATACGACAAAAACGATTTATACGGCTTAGGGATTTTGCTGGACGGCTCAGGCATGATAGCAATGATGCACTCATGCGACCAGTATATCACCAAAAGAAACGAGGACGGCAAGCCCGAACTTGATATAATGAGCGATAAACTTATTTCACTGATAGATAAAATATATGACATAGTATGGAACGGCAATCAGACTTATACATGGGATTTATCCGTTTGGGACAGTATTGAGAGCAGAGAAGAAATGGATAATTTTTTCCCTCAGGGACATTCACTTTTCCGTATAAACTCACCCGGGACGGGGGCTTCAAAAGAACTGCGCGCTATGGAAGTTGATTTCGGCATACTGCCATATCCTAAATACAACGAAGCCCAAAAAGATTATATTAGTCTGAATCACGCCGGGCTTATGTGCGTCCCTCAGGATGTTAAAGACGTCGATATGGTAGGAATCGTATGCGAGCTTCTGGGCGCGGAAAGCCTCAGATACACTATCCCGGCATATTTCGACGTTCTTTTGACGCATAAAGGCGTGCGCGACGATGATTCGCTGGAAATGATGAAAATTATATTTGACAATGTAGTATATGATTTTGGTTATAACTACAGCAATTTCACGAATATGGCGTATATTGTTCCAAGAATTATCGAACAGAAAAGCACTGACGTGGCTTCGTTCTATGAAAGAAATTCCGGAGTTGCTCAAAAAGATTTGGATTCGGCGTATAAAAATATTATAAAATACGAAGATCTGGATTTTTGATTTAAAAATTAATGGGGCGGCCCTTGCGGCCGCCTTTCCGGACAGTTTTATGCGATTATTAAAAAATAAAAAAATACTTGAAAAAAATAAGAATTTTCTGTTGACATAATAAAAAATTTGTGGTATAATATACTATTATATATTTATAAGTTTATATCTTTGCAATTAATATAAAAATTTCTTTAACATATAAAATCCGGATAAATAAAAAGATTTGGCATATATGATTAACAGAAGTTTTTTTATTATATTAAAAATTAAATTTAAAATTAAAATTGAGAGGAGAGGATTAAAATGGATACCGTTGTTATCCCGGCAATCCCGGAAGATGATTTTTCCACGTTCGGCAGGCTCGGAGTGATCGCTATGCGCGGATGTGAGGAAATCGGCGAGAGAATTAACGAGTATATAACGGAATTCAGATTCGGCGAAGAAACGGATTTTTTAGTTAAGACTTCATGTCCGCGATTTATGACAGGAGAAGGAAAAGCAATTATAGAACAGACAATCAGAGGATATGATATTTTTATTATATGCGACTGTTATAATTACAGCGTAACTTATAAAATGCACGACGAAAAGGAGCATACGATGAGTCCGGACGACCATTACAGGGACTTGATACGGACAATAGCCGCGCTTGGGGGTAAAGCGCGTAGGATAAACGTGATTATGCCTATGCTTTACAGCAGCAGGCAGGACAATAAATACGCAAGGGAATCGCTCGACTGCGCGATTTCGCTCAAAGAGCTTGTCAATATGGGTGTGTCAAATATACTGACGTTCGACGCGCACGAACCGCGTGTGCAGAACGCAATCCCGTTAAGCGGGTTTGACACGATACGTCCGTCTTATCAGATGGTAAAAGCATTATACGATAATGTGGACGATATAGAACTCACCCGTGACAAAGCTCTTATTGTTTCTCCCGACGAGGGCGCAATGTCTAAAAACGAGTATTATTCTTCCGTTTTAGATTTGGATATAGCTACGTTTTATAAAAGACGGGATTACACAAGAATAGTAAACGGCAAAAACCCGTTGATGAGCCATGACTTTTTGGGTAAGGACACAGACGTCGCGGGCAAAGATGTTATAGTTATAGACGATATACTGGCAAGCGGCGATTCTATACTCGATGTTGTAGGACAGGTTCATGAAATGGGGGCAAAACGCACGTTTGTGTTTATAACATTCGGGCAGTTCGCCGCCGGGACAAAAAAATTTGATGAAGCATACGAAAATGGCGTAATAAATAAAATATTTGTGACTAATACTACATATAAACCGGAAGAAATAAAATCAAAGCCATGGTTCTGCGAAGTCGATATATCAAAATATCTCGCAAAATTAATCGACGGACTGAACTGCGACCATTCAATAAGCAATCTTCTGAATCCGGTTCACAGGATAAGAAATCTAAAAGAATTAAAAGAGAAAAATAATAAATAAAAATACAGGGCGGCCCTTGCGGCCGCCCATAAAATATAATTAAAAAAATATATTATAATTTTAATTTAGATAGTTTAGGGGGATAAATTATGGCATTATATATGGAACAGTCGCGCACATTCGGGGAGTATTTATTAATACCGGGTTATTCTTCAACTCATTGCAGTCCGGATAACGTAAATTTAAAAACGCCGCTGGTAAAATACAAAAAAGGGGAGCGCAGCGAGATCAGATTAAATATTCCGTTGGTATCCGCGATTATGCAATCGGTTTCAGACGATAAAATGGCGATTGCACTGGCAAGAGAAGGCGGGATTTCTTTTATTTATTGCTCGCAGTCTATTGAGAGTCAGGCGCACATGGTTGCGCAAGTCAAAGGCTACAGGGCGGGTTTTGTAGTAAGCAATTCAAATATCTCTCCGGAAAATACTCTCGCTGATATTCTGGCGTTAAAAGAAAAAACGGGGCATTCGACAGTCGCGGTAACAACAGACGGGACGCTTGCCGGAAAATTTGCGGGGATTGTAACAGGCAGGGATTACCGTGTCAGCAGAATGAGCCTGACTACCAAAGTAAGCGAATTTATGACAAAATTTGAGAATTTAATTTACGCCGATGAAAACACGACGCTCAAAGAGGCAAATGATATTATATGGGAAAATAAATTAAACTGCCTGCCTCTCATAGACAGCAGTCAAAAATTAAAATATCTGGTTTTCCGGAAAGATTATGATTCACATAAAGAAAATGAAAACGAGTTGATAGACGGCGCAAAAAAGTTTATGGTAGGAGCAGGTATAAATACGAGAGATTACGCTGAACGCGTACCGGCTCTTATCGAAGCGGGCGCGGACGTGCTGTGTATAGACAGCTCAGAGGGATTTACTGAGTGGCAGAAGATAACGCTTAATTATGTCCGTGAAAAATACGGAGACAAAGTAAAAGTCGGAGCGGGAAATGTTGTGGATAAAGAAGGCTTTTTATTTCTCGCGAATGCCGGGGCTGATTTTGTCAAAGTGGGAATCGGGGGCGGCGCAATCTGTATTACCAGAGAGCAAAAGGGTATCGGCAGGGGACAGGCAACTGCGCTGATTGAAATCGCGCAGGCCCGGAACGAATATTTTGAAGAAACGGGCGTTTATATCCCGATATGCTCAGATGGCGGTATCGTGCATGACTATCACATGACTTTAGCCCTTGCAATGGGCGCGGATTTTATCATGCTCGGCAGGTATTTCTCGCGTTTTGACGAAAGCCCGACCAATAAAATAAATATTAACGGCAGCTATATGAAAGAATACTGGGGCGAGGGCTCAAACCGTGCGCGTAACTGGCAGAGATATGATTTAGGCGGCGACAATGGCCTTTCTTTTGAAGAAGGCGTTGACGCTTATGTGCCATACGCCGGAGGATTAAAAGACAATGTGTCTTTATCTTTGAGCAAAGTCCGTTCGACTATGTGCAACTGCGGCGTTTTAACTATACCTGAATTGCAGAAAAAAGCAAAAATTACTTTGGTTTCGTCGATAAGCATTGTTGAGGGCGGGGCGCACGATGTTTTGCTTAAAGACAGAAAACAGGAGAGATTATTTTAAATAGGTTAAATAAGGAGCAAAAAATCCACATGAACATATACATAAAAAAAGAGTTCGAGCCGGATTATAATAATTTAGTTCTGGCGGCGAAAAACCAAAAACCCAAACGCACCCCGGTTTATGAGCACATCGTGTCAAACAGGGTCATGGAAGAAGTGTCTGGAGTTAAAATCAGCGGGGGAAACACCGGGAACAACAAGGCTGACATGGTTGAATATTATAACAATTATAACAAAGCGTTCAAAGTTCTCGGTTATGATACTACAAGTTTCGAGATTTGCGCCGCGGGATATATGCCCGGGAGCGGTTCTCTCGGCGGCCACAAAGACGGTGAAATTAAAAACCGGAATGATTTTGACAGATACGAGTGGGATAAAATTCCCGGGATTTATATGGATAAAACTAAGTTTTATTTTGAATGTATGCGCGAGGCTATACCGGCCGGAATGAAACTCGTAGGCGGCGTGGGCAACGGATTATTTGAGTGCGTGCAGGATATAACGGGATTTATGGATTTATGCTATATCAGAAGCGACGACCCTGAACTGTTCGGGTTATTGTTTAAAGCAGTCGGCGATATGTTATATAATATCTGGGACAGATTTCTGGATTTATACGACGATATGTTTTGCGTCTATAGATTCGGCGACGATTTGGGGTATAAAATTTCGCCCATGCTTGCGCCGGGCGACGTGAGAAAGCATATAATCCCGCAGTACGCGAGAATAATAAATTTAATAAAACGCAAAACCGGCAGGCCGTTTTTACTGCACTCATGCGGCAATATATTCGAAGTCATGGACGATATAATAAATATCGCGAAAATTGACGCGAAACACTCAAACGAAGATGTTATCGCGCCGTTTTCGGAATGGGTGAGATTATACGGGGATAAAATCGCGCTGTTCGGCGGAATTGACACGGACGCGCTGTGCGATATTTCGGGGATTGACATAGAGAGTTATGTCAGAGAAGTAGTAACGCCGTTAATAGACAAACCCGGAATCGCGATCGGGAGCGGCAATTCAATCACAGATTATATTTCGCCGCAGAGATACGCAAAAATGAACGAGATTGTGCGTATTATGCGGGGAGAATAAAAAACGTAGGGGCGACTCTTGCAGTCGCCCTCGTAAAAATCTTGCGTAATATAAATTTTCGGGCGACCGTGAAGGTCGCCCCTAAAAATTTATAATATTTTTATTTTTTCCCGCTGTAAACACCTGTAAAGTAATCTGCATTTATAGGACTGCCAAAACCTTCGTCTTCTAATTCCGTTATAAGCTCGCGTACTGTTGCAAGCTGCCACGCGACTCTCTCGTATTCGTGTTTTGCCGTGTGGTGTTCTATGCTGAACGTGCCTTTATATCCCTGATTTGCTAATCTTCGTATATATTCTTTCGCGAATGTTACAGAATCAGCAGGGATATGAGTGTGCATCGCCATTTTCAGAACGGTTTCAAGCCCGGTCTCTTTCTGACCCTCGATAAAATTGCCGAAATGAAATAATACCCCGTAAGCGTCGCTGTTTACGGCTTTATAAATATTTTCGAGGACTTCCGGGTCTCTTGACGCTCCCCAGTGATTCTCTGTCCCTACGCGCATATTATTATCTTTGGCAAAAGCGGCAAGTTCACTGTAAATTTTCGCGACATAATCAAATTCTTCGTTGGTTATTGCGTCGCGGTGTACCCCGACGTCTATCCTGACGGTTTTCGCCCCGAGGATTACGGCGGCTTTCATGTAATTAAACGCGCCTTTGTAGTGAATTTCGCGCTGGTCTTTTTCGTCAGCCCAGATATGCGGGCCGTCAACGCATAAATTGGCGAGAGTTATGCCTTTTTCGTCCATAGAAAACTTAACTTTTTTCAGTAAATCTTCGTCGATTGGATCGGCATTGTTGAAATTTGGCAGATAACCGCTCCATATATCGGCGTATTCAACGTTATAACGGTATTTTAACGCTTCAAGATATGTAAAAATATCTATTTTTTTTTCTCCGAGAAGTCCGTGGAACGAGTATGACGCTATTGATATAGGATATTTTTTTGCGTTCATGATTGATTTTCTCCTTTATAAATTAAAATTTATTTTTATTATATAAATACAATTTGTAGTGGGACTGAAGAAAATGCTTATTATCGGGTGTTAAGATATATTTTGTTTTATATATCGAATAATTTCTAAAAAGATTTTATCGCGGTCAAACGAAACATCAAAATATTTCAATCCCAATCTACCAGCCGTTTCTTTTACAAATTTACTTTCATTACAAAATGTTATGCAATGTGCCATTATTGTTTCCGTACTCATTTTGTAATTCCAATCTTTTGGCGTTTCGTAAAGTGCCATTTCTTTTAACTTTTCTTCCGGTAAAATTTCTGTATATCCCATACAGATAATTATGAAATTATCTAAAGATACAGGAAACTTATCTTTCGGCAGACCAGATAAAATTGTATCGAAATCGAAGCTGACCCCCTCATAGACATGGAACTCTCCGCGAGCATTGCCCCAGCTTAGAATTTGAATCAATCGTATAATCATTTTCGCCATTAACTTTGCTTCGCCATAATCTGTCATTTCGGGCGCAGAGATTTTATCGTCTGGACGAACAACATCATATACGCTTTTTATGCCATCCATCGGAATAACGCTATGACCTAACTCTTGCCTTATCATATATGACAATGTAGATTTTCCACTTCGGGGAACGCCCCAAATTATTATATTTTTCATAATTTTATTCCTAAATCATTAGTTAGATAATATAAATTTTCTTCGTTATCATTACTCATAGCTTCCTAATGTTTTTACAAGCGATATGATATGCCTGAAATTTTCAAGGCTTACTGCGTCGGGGATAGAGTGGTCCGACGCGAAAATATAACCGCCGTTTTCTTTCATGACCGGGAGAACGCGCTTTATCTCTTCGGTTATCGCGTCTTTATCCGTCCATAAAACTGCGTTTATCCCGCCGTGAAACGTCATTTTATCGCCGTATTTTTTCTTGAGTTCTACCGGATTCATTCCGGCTTTGACTTCCAGCGGATTAAGGCAATCCAAGCCTATTTCATAAAAATGCGGGACTAACGGTGTTATGTCGCCGCATGAATGCAGCCTGACATATACGCCTTTCTGGTGCGCCCAGTCTATGACTTTTTTATGCAGTGGCTTTAAAAGCTCGATATATTTATTAACTGAGAAAAACAAATTATTTTTATAGCCCATGTCGTCGGGCCAGTTCACTTCGTCAAAATGATACCCCTCGTCCCATATCATATCAAGAGCCGCAAGCGAGACGTCAAGTTCACGGTTGAACATATCAAAACACCATTCCGGATCTTCAACCATAGCCATCAGGACTCTTTCAGTTCCGACAAACCACGAGTGAGTTATATCAAACCCGAACCATAGACCCCCAATAATCCACGCGCCCTGAACATCGCGGGCTTTTCTGTAATTATTTTTGAGATATTCCCAGTCGATTCTGTCTCTTGATGGGGTCATCCTGTTTTTTGCGTCCTGCCATGATTCCCTGTTTTTGACCGTAAAATCCAAAAATTCAGGAGTGGACGATTGTTTTTTCCACTCTTTTTGAGTCGTTCCCCACTGAGTAGTATAGATAACATAATCTTCTGTGTCCTCAACGGTTTTGCGCTCATATCGCGGGGAATTATCCGAGCCGACAGAGAAAACATGGTCGAGTTCGAAATAGTCTATATAATTCATGTTTTCCGGCATGCCCTCTCTTTTCCACCGCGCAACAGTAGTCCACCACGGACCGTCGGATATAGGCACCCTGTCAGCTTCTCTATGCTGATACATACGCAAAAAACGCTCTCTTGACGTAAGTTTGTCCGCCATTTTAAATTACCTCCGTTTTATGATTTATATGTTTTTATTTTTGTCAAGTTAAGATTTTTAGATAAAAGCCCTCTTTTTCAAAGGGGGTGGCAACACGAAGTGTTGACGGGGGATTTTTTAAATTAATCCTCAGTCAGATTTGCTGACAGATCCTTTGAACTACCACCACAAAGCGCACCACAAAAAAGTCGTGTTTTCGTCGCATATCATCGTGTGATATACGTCCGGCGGTATCTCTATTACGTCGCCGCATGAAACTTTCGCTCTCTGGTCTCCGACGACAACAGTCCCCGTTCCAGCAAAGACAAAATAAACTTCGTTTGTCGGGTGGGAGTGGCTTTCCATTTCGTTGCCGTTTTCAAGATAACCCCATGCGTGTCCAAACGGCGCGGTCATGCCTTTCGGCAGAACTTCGCTCGCAAGTATTGTGTTGTTGTGACCAAATTCAGCCGTGTTTTTATCAAATCTCGATATATTCATGATATTTCCCCTCTAAAATTAAATAAATATAGTTTTATAAAAATATTATATAATCTGTAAATCAAAAAGTCAACAAAAATAACTAAAATATATGATATAATTAAAATCAATACAGCAATTTAGAATAAGAAATAGATAAAAAGACGTGATATACTAAAATCACTGTACAGGAATCAGGAGTGAAAAAATAAAAATGGAACAGAGTTGTATAAACAAAATAAAAAAATTCGTAGACGAACATTTAAAACAGGAGTTTAGCTTAATTGAGCTTGCGGATTGTGCCGGATATTCGGCGTTTCATTTCGCGAGGGAATTTAAGTCAGCGATAGGACTGTCAACGATGGAATATGTCAGAGAGCAGCGCGTTCACGCGGCTGCGAAAGATATAGCCGACGGTAAAAATATATGCGACACGGCAATGGACTATTGTTTTGACACCCACGCCGGATTTACAAAAGCGTTTACGTCAATATACGGCTGCACCCCGAAAGATTATTTTGAATACGCGAAAAAACAAAAATCAAACTTAAATAAAGGAGTAAAACTTATGGAAACATCAAAAATAGTAATAAGGCATATATGCAAAGACGACGTACAGGATTTATGGGAGAATGTTTACAGCGCAATGACCCCAAGACAGATAACAGAAGATAAAATACTTCCTGCGATAGAAAAATATAAAAAAGGCGAGGGATTGGAACTTGTCGCTGAAGTTGACGGGAAAGTCGTAATGAGTCTGCCAATGACTAAGCCTTCATGGATTCCTCTTGGTTTTTTATGGGATAATTGTTTTACGCTTAACGGCGGAGGCAACGACATAATCATGGGAAAATTATTAGATGAAATGAAAAGACAAGTAAAAGAATATATGGGCGTAACTACATTGATTTCACCGCAGGGGAAAGACAGCGATTCGTCAAAAGCAATGCAATCGTTTGGATTTCAAAAAGTCTTTGAATCAAACGGCTGGGAATATCTTATGCTTGCTTTATAATATAACATAAAAAATTCGCACCGAAAGCCCCCTTTAGCGGCAACGCCGCGTAAAGGGGGTGGCACGAAGTGACGGGGGATTCCGGAATTTGATGTCTTTTGGGTGAATCCCCCGCCGTCTGCGGACGGCACCCCCTTTCACAAAGGGGGCTTTTTTGGTTTTGCATGAAGCCAAAAAATAACAAAAACGGAAAAGAAATTTAATAAAATATATGTTATACTGTAAACCATAGCTACAAAAATTCACAGGATATAAAAATGGAGTGATACAAAATGGCGGCAATATCGTCAACTTACGAAAAAATAATAAAATATATCGACGAACATATAAAAAACGATATAACGCTTGATGAAATATCAAAATTTGCGGGATATTCGCAGTGGCATTTGTACAAGATATTTAAAATATATTCACCCGCGCCGATTATGGAATATATCCGCAACAAAAGATTATACGCCGCCGCTAATGAAATATACACAGGGAAAAAATTATTAGAAGTCGCGCTTGACTACGGCTACGAAACCCCTGCGGGATTTTACAAAGCGTTTCAGCGAGTTTTCAGGTGCAATCCAAGCGAATATAAAATTAATAACACAAGGAGAAATATATTTATGAAGATAGAAAACGTAAAAACGATTGAAGAATTGGACGAAGTCGCGGAGTTTTTTAAAATAGTTTATACGGATTCGCCTATTGAATTTGAAATCAAAGAGGGTGAAAAATACAGCAACGAATGGTGGATTGAACAGTTCAATAAAAACCCCGAATTATTTTTATATGCCAAAGACGGTGATAAAATCTGCGGTGCTATATCCGGTTGGGTGGAACATAATAATAATGTAACTGTCAGCAGCGATGGTGTTTTGAAAGAATATGTAAATCAGGGCATACACGAAGCGTTGTTTATTGAATTTGAAAAGAGGGCGAAAAAACTTGGTTGTAATGGCATAGGGTTAGGCATCGGCGAGGGACAGGAAGAATTTTATGCAAAACTCGGGTATGTCGGCAGAATGTTGATTCAGTCAGAAAAATACAGCGTGGAAGAATTAAAAAATTTTCTCGAGACCTCATGCGATAAAAATTATGAACTTACAGGTACGAATATATACGACGGCTATATAAATCAGATCTGGCTAAACGTGTCGATTTTAGACAAAGAACTCAAGAAAAAATTCGAGGTGGAACTCGGCGACTGCTGGACGCAGATTATTGTCGGCAAAGGGATTTAATATAACATAAAATCTGTATATTGTAGGGGACGCGCCCCTGCGCGTCCCGCATATAAAAACCGATGTAAAATCAGATTAGCGGGACACGCAGGGGCGTGTCCCCTACAATATTATCTATTTTTTGTTTTATAAATTATAATTGCAAAAAATCTTAATCTATTTTTTCGTAAGCCGCGATCGTCTTTTCTATATCTTTCCACATTTTTTGTTCGGCTTTTTCAAAAGTGGAAGCATAGTTTGTCTTTTTATCCCTGCCATAATGTATAATCGACATTGCGAAACCGCCAAAATCATAAATATAGCCTATATCATACGCCGTATTGTTTAATATTATATCGAGCATTTCCTGACTCTCGTCGTCTCTCGCGTATTTGCCGCGGAGATTTACTTCATAATATGCGGGCTGTAAAGTATATTTTGATTCCGCGGATAAATCCTCAAGTATCATGCCGGTTCTTTCAAGATCCGACGCGCTTCGCGGTATAGATATACCCGCTCCGGTATGGGGATTATTATGGGTGATGTATTTTTCCTGCGATTTATCTAACTTTGGCAGGGGGATTATTCCGAAATCTGTTTCCATTCCCCTGAGCCTCTCGACTACCCGCATTCTTATCCATGAGAACAAAGCCCTGTCTTCCTGCATCATTTTTACCTGTTCGTCATATATCCCGAATTTCCCGTAATATCTGTGAAGCTGTACTACATTGTCTTCATCGAGCATAAGCGTTGAAACCGCTTCCATGATTTTATAACATCTTTCAGAGCCGAAAGTAACTATAGGATAATCGTTCTCGTCTTTTGAGGCTACTTTTTCGCCGCCTGAAACAAGAAACGAAATATCCGTATCAGATTGCAGTATGCACCCGAACAAATCGTCTTTGATATACATTTGCCCGTCGCCGTTCAAATCTTTTGATACGCCCCTGCTCATTTCGATTAATTTGCCAAACGTCCATTCCCCGTTTTTTACTATGACATACGGATCGTCAAGACCCGCGTCTCTCAGCAGAGCTTTGTTAAAAATCATGGCTTCCATTGCATCGTTATCCATAATCAGCAAATCGCCCTGCATAACAAACAGCCTGTTGCCGATTGATAAATCTCTGGGGCAGTTCTGATTCCACCAAGGTTTGCTAAAATCAAGATTAGGCACCGAAAACAAATCCGTTATGCTCCCGTCCTGAGCCAGAGACGCAACTTCCACAAGATGCGTGCAGACAACATCGTAAGCGTCGTCTCCCGCTTTTACTGTTTTACGGACGGTTCCCTGAAAGTCTATAATCACTGTTTCTGATATTATTATATTATATTTTTCTTCTATTTTTTTGTTGCGGTTGAAAACAGCGTCGTTTAAAATATCACCGTTCAATTCCTCAGAGAATAAATCCCTGTGATTCCATTCCGCCCAGTCTATGTCGTCTATTGTTCGGGTCAGATACTTAAACTCATAACCGCCGAAGTCTTTCGCGGGTAAATCAGGATATATTTTCTCTGTTGAATGGCTGCTATCGTTTTGATTTTGGACGTCTTCCTGATTTGCATTCGCGTTTGCGTTATCTGCGTCTTTTGCGATATTATCGGCATTATTGCTGTTATCGTCTTTTGAGCCGCAAGACGCAGACACAAATAATACCGAAATAATCAAAGCCGCGATAAGTAAAACCGACGTGAATTTTTTAAGATACGCTTTCATTTTTTATTATATCCTCCCATTATAACTATATATTCTGCCTATTCCCCTAATTTTTCATAAGCCGTAGTCATTTTTTCTATAGCGGCTTCCATTTTTACTTCTAATTTGGCAAACTGCGAAGCCCACTCCACTTTCATGTCGCGGCCGTACCTTTCGCAGGTAGCCGCGCCAAATCCTCCGAAATTATAGATATATCCTATGTCGTACGCTATATTCGATAATATTATATCGAGCATTTCCTGGCTTTCGTCGTCCCTTATAAGTTTGCCCTGAAGATTTATCTCGTAATAAGCGGGCTGAAGCGTGTATTTTGATTCGGCAGATAAATCCTCAAGAATCATGCCGGTTCTTTCGAGGTCGCCGGCCGTAATCGGTATCGATATGCCCGCTCCCGTATGCGGATTGTTCGGGGTTATATATTTTTCCTGAAATTTGTCTAATTTCGGCAGCGGGATTATACCGAAGTCCATTTCCATTCCTCTGAGCCTTTCGACTATTCTCATTCTTATCCACGAGAATAACGCCCTGTTTTCCGAGAACATTTTTACCTGTTCGTCGTATATCGGGAATTTGTTTTCATAGCTGTGAAGATTTACTGAATTGTCTGTGTCTGAAAGCATTTCTGATAAAAATTCCGTGATTTTATAGCATCTTTCGGAGCCGAAAGTTATTACGGGGTAGTCGTTTTCGTCTTTGCTCACTATTTTTTCACCGCCTGAAACGATAAAAGAAGCGGCGGTATCGCCCTGAAGTATATAACCGAACAAATCGTCTTTTATATACATCTCCCCGTCGCCGTTCAAATCTTTTGCGACGCCCCTGCCCATTTCAATCAGTTTTTCAAATGTCCATTCCCCTCTTTTTACTATATCATACGGACTTTCAAGCGCATAGTCCTGCAAAACGGCTTTATTGAAAATCATGGCTTCCATTGCGTCGTTATCCATAATCAGCAAGTCGCCCTGTATGACGAATAATTTATTGATAATAGATAAATCGCGGATACACCCCTGAGTCCACCACGGTTTTGACAAATCGATATTGGGCGCGTTGAACAGGTCTATAAAATTTCCGCCCTGCGCCATAGCCGCAACTTCGGTAATATGAGGGCAGAACACATCGTAAGTATCGTCTCCGGATTTTACTGAACGGGTAAGTTTCGACGAGGCGTCGAGTTCTATTTTTTGCGTTATCACAATATTATATTTTTCTTCTATTTTAGTGTTTCTCTGATAAACGGCATCATTTATAACGTCTCCGTTCTGTTCTTCGGCGATTAGATCCCTGTGGTCCCATTCAGCCCAGTCGGGGGCGTTTATAGTCCTTCCAAGAAAAGTAAACTCGTAACCCCCGAAGTCTTTTGCATCCAGTTCAGGGTATACTCTCTCTGTTGTAGCTTCCTGCTCTTCGGTATTCTGTATGTCTTCCTGATTTTGATTGCTTGCGGCGTCGTTGTCATTTTTGCTGTCGCCGTCATCGTTTGCGCCGCCGGTCTGACATGAAACCAGCAGTGATAAAAATAGCGCGGCAAACAATAAAACGGCGATAAATTTTATAAAATTATTTTTTGTTTTCATATTTTCCCTCCCGAAATATATGATCGCTTAACGATTTAATTAAATTTAATTACATAATACATCAAAGATAAAATAATTTCAAGCGGCTTTTGTAAAAAATATTGATTTTTATTTTATTCTGTGTTAGAATAAAATTAAGCAAATAAAAAATTTTATGTTTATTTTATATATTAAAGGGGAGAATTTTTTATGACCGTAAGAGAACGGTTTTTAACGGTGCTGAACGGCGGGCTTCCGGACGACAGGCTTCCTATGGTCGAATGGGCGGCATGGTGGTGGGACGCGACGATAACGCGCTGGATTGGCGAGGGTTTTCCTGAAAATCTTAATCTTGAACAAAGCCTGCAATATTTCGGGCTCGATGAATTGCACTGCATAGGGTGCAGCCCGCATACTCCTCCCGCTCCGGGCCACGGACTGGGCGTAATCCAAAACGAAGAAGATTATGAACGGCTCAGAAAAGATATGTACCCCGATTCGGCGATAAAATGGCTCGTAAATTCCGCTGGAAATTTCAAGCCGCGCCATGACAACGGCGATATAATCATGCGCGTATGGCTTGACGGATTTTTCTGGTTTCCGAGAAGGCTGTTCGGAATTGAGCCACATATGTTCGCTTTTTATGATTATCCTGAATTAATGAACAGGATAACCCAGGATTTATGCGATTTTAATATGAAAGCGTTACAGGAACTTTTCAAAGTCATGAAGCCCGATTTTGTCGGATATGCCGAAGATATGTCATATAATCACGGGCCTATGATTTCAAAAGAATGTTTTGATAAATTCATGCTGCCGCATTATATAGCCATGAATAATTTCTGTCATGAAAACGGAGTGAGAACTCTCGTGGACAGCGACGGCGACGTGACAGTTATGATACCGTGGTTTGTGAAATCCGGGATAGACGGCGTTTATCCGTTAGAGCGTCAGGCAAACGTTGATATAGCAAAAATACGGCGTGAATATCCTGAATTTATCATGCTTGGCGGATATGACAAAATGGTGATGAACAAAGGCGAAGAAGAAATCAAAGGAGAATTTGAGAGAATTTTACCCGTTATGAAATCAAGCCGCTATATCCCGTCGGTAGATCATCAGACACCTCCGGGAGTATCGCTTGAAGAATATAAATTATATATAAAAATTTTTGAAGAATACTGTGTAAAAGCAGTGGAATAAATATAAAAAATAATAAAGGAGATTATATCATGAAAAAATCAATTAACGCATGGTCAGTTGAGTCAGATACAAATTTTGAGGATATGTTCGCGCAAATAAAAAAAGCCGGATTCGACGGCATAGAACTAAATGTAGACGACAAAGGCAGGTCGGCGCATTCCCTCTCGCTTGAAACAACAGACAAAGAACTGGCTGAAATAAAAGCTATATCAGAAAGATATGACTTGCCGGTCGTGAGTATCTCGACGTCGTTGTGGTGGAGCGTAAATATGGGTTCGGCAACGCAGGAAAGCCGCGATAACTCTAAAAAGCTACTCGAAAAGCAGTTGCTTTGCGCAAAAACATTGGGTGCGTCTGGGATTTTAACTGTTCCGGGGGGAATAGGAGAGGATATGTCGATCAAAGAAGCATACAAAAATTCGTTCGACACTCTTGAAGCCTGTAAAAATATTATAGAAAACTATAAATTAAAAGTCGGGCTCGAAAACGTATGGAACACATTCTTTTTATCGCCGTTTGACATGGCAAATTTCATCGACAGTTTAAATTGCGAATATATCACGGCATATTATGACGTGGGAAACACTGTCGCTTTTTCATGGTCCGAGTACTGGATAGAAATACTGGGCAAAAGAATCAGCCATATACATATAAAAGAATTTAAACGCAATTCCGGAATCAACAGCGGTGGGACGTGGCCCGATTTGTTAAAAGGCGACGTGAATTTCAAAAAAATAATTCCGGCATTAAGAAAAGCTGGCTGGGACGGTTATCTGACCGCCGAAATCGGCAAGACAGACGATAGCCAGACCTGGGAAGATTTTTACAAAGAAACCGTTGAATTAGAAAGCAAAATTATAAAATTGTAGGTCGCGGCGACCCCGACGCGCCGCCGTAATCATGATAACGGAGATTATAATGCGAAAAGATTTAAACAGCGAAAACGAAATAAAAATATTTATATTATATTTGATGAATCAGATTAATCACGGCGTTAATTATGACGATATTGCGAATATGACGTATGAAAGCGGATATGTGGGATATTTTGACTTCGCTGAAATATTCGCGAAGCTTATCGGCGACAAAAATATTGAAGAATGTGAAAATAATATATATAATATTACCCAGAGAGGCAAAGCAATCGCCGAAAATCTTGAGCATTTGATTCCGTTGGCCCCGAAAGTCAAAGGCATAGCCGCCGCCGCGCGCCGTTTGGATTTAGAAAAATCCGGAGCGGTTATTTCGCATATTATAGAAGAAGAAACAGACGGAAACAGATTTAAATGCAGTATAAAAGACAAAAACGAAAACAGGGAAATTTTAAATATTTCCCTGTTTATAAAAGATAAAATAACCGCAGAAAAAATCTCTGAAAAATTCAAAGAGAATCCTAACGCAGTTTATCGCGGGATATATGCGATGCTTACGGGAGACGCTGACTTTTTATTTTAATTTTTTCGGTTTTGTTTTTATTTGTGCCTGAGTTATTCTGAATTGAGCGAAGAATCTAAAAAATATTTAATTATTTCAGGTATTTTACTGAAACTTTCGCTGACCGAAGAGAAACAGCCGGTTAAAATATCTCCGCTTAAAGTGATAATAGCAGGGGTATAGTCTTTATTTATCGCGGAGATTTCGTCAAAACGGTTTTTAATAGAATAAACTTTGTTTAAATCCAGAATAAAACTCTCGCCGAACGCTTTGAATACAGCCGTTCCGTCGTCGGTTTTATTATACGAAAATATTTGATAATCGTGATTTCCAAGAATGTTTTTCGATTCAACGTCTGCCTGCAAAAACGCGCCTATCGAAAAAAGTATGACGAAAAAAATTATAAGGGCGCATATAAAACTCAGGATTTTAGAGAATATTTTGTGAATCCTGCTTTTGGGTTTAGCAATATTTTTGATATTATCACCGTTCAAATTCAATTTAATCAATTTAAGATCAATCTCCCCGTATATATTATATTTTGTTATATATATTATCTCCGGTTTAATGGAAATTATAGCGTAAAAATCAAAAATTTAACAATTTATATTAAAAAATAATGCTATATAAAGCCCCCTTTTGAAAGGAGGGCACGAAGTGACGGGGGATTGCACTCCCCGCGCTTTATCAAATTTCACAATCCCCCTGCGACTTTGTCGCTTGTCCCCCTTTTCAAAAGGGGGGCTTCTGGCACCACGCGTTATTTCAAATAAATAATAAAATAAACAAAAAGACAATACCGGTTATTATTTGCGCCTGAAAGCAAAAACAATCAAACTCAAACGCAAATAAAACCGGTAAAACACCTGTGATATACTCGTCGAACAATCCTATTCAAATTCAAATAATAAAATAAACACATAAAATTATAAAAATTATGAAATAAAATCACAGGCTTATATAAAGCGGCGGACAGAAAGGTAAAAATTTAATTATATCCTGTATTTTATCATCATTTACCATCAAGTTGAAAATCAAAATGATCGCCGGTGCCATTTGAATTAAATGCTTCGAATGACTCGGCATTGCCGCCGCGCCGCGGGATTTTTTTATCCCTCTATATATTTTATGGTTTTTTCTTTGTCATGTTACTGTATAATAACTGCATAATATAAAATGTTTTGTATCAATTATTATATATAAAACCAAGATTTTAATGGCGAATTTGCCACTTAAAACCTATATTTTTAGTATTTTTAATATTATTAAAATTAATAAGAAATTAACAAGTTTTTGCATAATTATAAATTAAAGAAAGCGTGGGTAAATCTATGTTTACTTTAGCCCCGTCGCTTTTGGCGAGCGATTTTTCAAATCTCGAAAACGAGATAAAAAGAGTTTATATGGACGGCAAAGGCTGCAATTATCTGCATCTGGACGTCATGGACGGCGTTTTCGTGAAAAACATAAGTTTCGGGCTGCCCGTTATTTCTTCAATCAGAAAAGTTTGCGATATAATATTCGACGTGCATCTGATGATAACAAAACCTATAAGATATATTCATGATTTTATCGAAGCGGGAGCGGATATGATAAGTTTTCACTATGAAGCCTGCGATAATATCGAAGAAGTCTTAAAAACTATTGATCTGATAAAAAACAATAATATAAAATGCTCTGTCGCGATAAAGCCTGACACTCCGGTCGATGTTCTTTTGCCGTTTATAGATAAACTCGATATGGTTTTAATCATGTCCGTCGAGCCGGGATTCGGGGGGCAGAAATTTATTGATAAGTGCATGAATAAAATCAAAGAGTTAAATAAAATTAAAAGTGAGAATAATTATGATTTTATCATCGAAGTTGACGGGGGAATAAATTTTGACAACGCGAAAGAGATAAAAGATTCCGGAGCGGATATAATAGTCGTAGGGACGGGCGTTTTCAAGTCGGAGAATGTCAAAGAAACAATAGAAAGGTATATGAATGTTTGAGTTTGAAAAGATAAATATACGGGGAGTAAACGTCGCGAACGTGACAATGGACGAAGCCGTTGAAATCGCGAAAAGTTTTATAAATAATCAGGAAAATAAAGCTCACGCTATATATACCCCGAACGCTGAAATTGTGCAGGCTTGCATAGACGATAAAAAGAAAAATAAAACCGGAGAGTTATTTGAGATAATAAACTCAGCGGATATTATAATCCCCGACGGAGCGGGAGTTGTCTTAGCGTCGAAAATATTAAAATCCCCGTTAAAACAAAAAGTCGGCGGATATGACCTTGTGCGAAATAATATAATACCGTATTTGGACGAAACTGGCGGGACGTTGTTTTTGCTTGGCTCAAAAGAAGAAAACGTCGAAAAAGCCGCGAATATTTTAAACGAAGAATATAAAAATCTTAAAATTTTTTATCATCACGGATGGTTTGATTTGTTCGGGACTAAAAATCCCGAAGAAAACATAAAAGTAATCGAAAAAATAAACGAATGCACGCCTGATGTGATTGTCGTATGTCTGGGCGCGCTCGGATTAAAACAGGAAAAGTGGATTTTTGAGAATAAAAATAAACTAAACACAAAATTAATGCTGGGAGTCGGCGGGACTATCGACATAATTGCCGGAGTGAAAAAATACGCGCCGAAGATTTTTATAAAATTAAGGCTTGAATGGTTTTATTATTTAATAAATCACCCGACGCGAATCGGACGTATGATGAAACTGCCGAAGTTTGTTTTTGGCACTATGTTTGCGAAGAAAGCAAAAAAGAAGAAAAGGGGATTGTGAAACAAGAATAAAAGTGGGAACGACGAAATCTCCAAAAAAAGCCCCCTTTCGCAAAAGGGGGATGTCACCGCAGTGACAGGGGGATTCCGTTCCCCCGCGTCTCTGGCTGAATCCCCCGGCGTTGCGACGCCACCCCCTTTTGCGAAAGGGGGCATGGGAACGGAGAAAAATAAGCCTTACTCATGTAAAATAAATATAACAATAAAATAATATTATTTCAGGGAGAATAATTTTATGTTCAACAGAACCTACGAAACAATGACGTCAAAAGAACGCGTGAAACGCACGTTTAATTTTAATAATAATAATTTTGAAAAACCCGACAGAGTGCCGATAAATTATTTCGCGAATCCTACGATACACGCCAAATTTGCAAAGGCTCTCGGAGTTGACGACGGCAATTACGAAAAAGTTCTGGATATTATCGGCGTTGATTTCAGGGGAATCGGAGCAGGATATAAAGGACCTTTGCTTTTTAAGCAAATCGACGGGGTTAACGTTGACCCCGTGTACGGATTTTACACAAGATTAATATATAACGAATCGGGATATTATCATGATTTCTGCAATTTCCCGTTAAAAGACGCGGACGATGAAATAATAGCGAATTTTCCTGTACCTGATCCCGACGATTTTGATTACTCGAATATAGATAATATGCTTGATTATTATAAAGACAAAGCCGTATTTATCGGGGGTGCGGGAAACGCCGATATTATAAACTCAACCGGCAGGGTCATGGGAATGGAGGAAGCCCTCGTCAGATTATATAATCAGGACGAGGCGACTTTGATTTATCTTGACAGAAGATTAAATATGGAAATGGGCGTACTTGAAAGAATTATGCAAAAAGCTAAAGGCAGCGTTGATTTTTTATGGCTGGGCGAGGATCTGGGAACACAAATTGCCCCTATGATAAGCCTTGATTTATACAGGAAAGTATTCAGGCCGCGTCACCAGAAATTTATAGATTTCGCGAAAAGCTATAATCTGCCGGTTATGATTCATACATGCGGCAGTTCAAGCTGGGCATATAATGATTTTATCGAAATGGGGATAAACGCGGTCGATACGTTGCAGCCTGAGGCTGTAAATATGAATCCAAAATATCTAAAAGAGAATTTCGGAGGGAAGTTATGTTTTCACGGGTGCATATCGACAGCAGGTGTTTTAACTGAAGGAAACGCAAATGACGTTGAAAATAACGTAAAAGAAACGATCGGAATTTTTAAAGATTTAAAATGCTATATGCTTTCGCCGACACACATGATTCAGGATAATACGCCCGTTGAAAATGTGATCGCAATGTATGAAGCGGCGCACAAATGCGGGAGGTATTAAAAGAATATAATATATCTAAAATATAATAAAATCCGTAAAAAATCTGAAAGATGTTAAAAATTATGATATTTAAGATTTGCCGTATCTTTATATACTGTTAATATTTTTGTATTAATATAGGTAAAATAATAATTGCATGATTATGGGATTACAGGATTATTTCAGGAGGAAATTTTATGAGCGGTAACGATAATGATATAAATCAAGATCAAGATGATATAGATATAACAGATATAAAAAATACGAAAAATACGGATGATGACTATAGTTATAATGATAATAGGAATGACGCGGATGAAACAAACGGGATAAACGAAGATGAAGAAGATAATGAAATACCAGAAATAGAGCTGACGCAGGAAATGGTAGACGCGGGATATTTTCTGCCCGATGAAGAAAAAAAGAGATTTTCTGAAGAATTGTTTGAATGGATTGAAATTTTTTCGAGCGCGCTGCTTACTGTTATATTATTGTTTACTTTTATTTTCAGGCTCGTAACTGTGCAGGGGCCAAGCATGGAGAATACTTTGCACGGCGGTGAAAAGCCATACGGCAGTGTACAGGATAATCTTATAATATCTAATTTGTTTTATTCGCCGAAACAGGGTGACATTGTCGTAATTCAGGTGCCTAACCCGAATTTTTCCACGCCGATTATAAAAAGGGTCATAGCGGTCGAAGGTCAGACAGTTGATTTTGACTTTGAAAACTGGATAGTTTACGTCGATGAAAGGCCGATTTACGAAGTTGACGGAAAAGCTGCGATAGAGCCGTATGTTAATTACGAACAGGATAAATTCATGAACGTTAATGATATATCACCGGATATGCTGCCCATTAAAGTCGAACCGGGGAAAATATTCGTAATGGGGGACAACAGAAATCATTCGTCCGATTCGCGAAGTTCGAGTATAGGCCAGATTGATGTGAGAAATGTTGTCGGAAGGGTGCTGATAAGAGTTTTCCCGTTTAATAAGTTTGGGGTTGTGAAGCCAAATGCAGAATAACAGGAGCAATAAAAATAAAAAAAATAATAAAAAAAAAGAAAATAATTTTGAAAGTCCCGAAAAAGCCGAAAAAAACAGGATAAATCCGATACAGTGGTTTCCCGGACACATGGCGAAAACCCGCAGGATTATTTCTGAAAATTTGTCTCAGGTCGATATAGTTCTTGAACTTTTAGACGCGAGAGCGGTTTTGTCGAGCCAGAATCCCGAAATAAAAAAAATAACTGAAAAGTGTAACAAACCCGTTTTGACTTTGATGAACAAGAGCGATCTGGCCGATAATATTATAAATCAAAAATGGGTGGATTATTATAAAAAAAACGGCGAGTATATATTGCCGATTGATTGCAAAAGCGGGGCGGGGATAAATAATATTTCATCTAAAATAAAAGAAATATTAAGCGAAAAATTGGAGAGATATAAAAACAAGGGAATGTCCGGCAGGCGGATTCGCGCTATGATTGTAGGGATTCCCAACGTCGGCAAATCGTCGCTTTTAAATAAAATCTGCAGGGACGCAAAGGCGAAAGTCGAGGACAGGCCGGGAGTGACGCTTAGAAAGCAATGGGTATCGTCGGATATAGGCATAGATTTACTTGATATGCCGGGGGTTTTGTGGCCCAAATTCGAAAATGAAACAGTCGGGCTTAATCTTGCTTTTATCGGATCTATCAAAGACGATATACTTGATACTGCCGAAAACGCCGTAAAACTGTGCGGGGTTTTGCGTAAAAAATATCCTGAAGAACTCGCGTCAAGATATAAACTTGATATATCGAATGTAAAATCCGAAGAATATAATGATTACGGGATATTTTTTCAGATAGGCAAAAACAGGGGATATATAGTATCAGGCGGCGAAATTGACGACGAGAGGTGCGCAAAAACTATCCTGACAGAATTTCGGGCGGCGAAGATAGGCAGAATTTCGCTGGAAGAACCGGAATAGATGTTTATTTTTAAGAGGGGAGTTAATTTTTTATGCAAAATTATAATTATGAGCCAAACGGTATATTTAAAGAAAGCAGAAGGACCGAGATTCACGACGGAAAAATTTATTACATGGCTGGAACGTCTATGGGGCACAATGAGATAACCGGAAATGTTTTCAGGATATTTTCAAATTATTTGCGAGGCAAAAAATGCCGGGTTTACGGCGAAAACGCAAATGTGATTTTCAAAAAGGGTTTCAGGAGATTTATGCCCGATGTTAAAATTGTATGCGATCCCGGCAAAATAAAAAAAGACGGAATATATGGCGCACCGGACTTGATTATCGAAATATTGTCGCCCGGAACAGACGTAATTGATTTGGGATATAAAAAAGACGTGTATGAAGAAAACGGCGTGCAGGAATATTGGATAATAAGCCCGGAAGCAAAATCTATCACTGTTTATTTGTTAAAAAACGGAAGATATGCGGTTGACAATGTTTACAGATATTTAAAAAATTATGAATCTGATTACGGATATTTGGAAGATGAAGAAAGAGAAAATATAAAATTTGAGTTTAAAACATCGCTGTACGATGATTTGATTATTTCAGTTGAAGAAGTTTTTGAAAACGTGGATTAATAATAATATTATGATGAACTGGGAACTGGAAAACAGTATAATATGCGAAGATATTCGCGAAAATTTTATATGCGGGACAGACGAAGCCGGCAGGGGGCCTCTTGCGGGCGACGTTTATGCCGCGGCTGTTATATTGCCCCACGGTATCGAAATCGACGGGCTTTATGATTCTAAAAAACTGAGCGAAAAAAAGAGAGAAAAACTATATGATATAATAATCGAAAAAGCCGTCGCTTATGCTATATCTTCGGCAAGCATTGAAGAAATAGACAGGTTTAATATATTAAATGCCGCCCTGCTCGCAATGAGAAGAGCGGTAAATGATTTATCAAATAAAATAAAGCCGGATTATGTTTTGATTGACGGGCATATAGTCCGAGGCTTTGATAATTATAAATACAGGGGCATAATAAGGGGCGACACAATATCGCCGAATATAGCCGCGGCGTCTATTTTGGCAAAAGTCACACGGGACAGATATATGCGCGAGCTTGACGAGATTTACCCGTTATATAGATTTAACCGGAACAAAGGCTATGCCACTAAAGAACATATTTTTAGATTGAAAAACTTCAGAGAATGCCCCGCGCACAGAAAAAGTTTTCTCAAAAATATTTTGTCCGAAAATTTTCAGAGCCAGGTCGAAATAGAAGAAGATACAGAAATTGAAATGATCAAAATGGGATTTAAAGGCGGGCGTATATAAAAAGTTATGAATCGTGAAGATAAAAATAAAAAAAACAATAAAGAATTAGGAAACAGCGGGGAAAATACCGCTTGTTTGTTTTTAGAAAGCAAAGGCTATAAAATAATATCGCAAAATTACAGGGCGAACCGCCGTGAAATAGATATAATCGCGCAAAAAGGCGAATATATAATATTTGCCGAAGTGAAAACGAGAAGCTCGGTTAATTTTGGGACTGCTTCCCAAAGCGTAAATATAAAAAAGCAGCGGCATATAATATCAGCAGCGAGATTATTCTTGCTTAAAAATTTTATATACTCTGAACTCCAGCCGAGATTTGATATTATCGAAATATATCGGGATAGCAAAACCGGCAAAGATTACGTCAGGCATATAGAGGGAGCGTTTATAACAAATAATGAAAACAGCAGGGGGTGATATTAATTGAATTATACTGATTTGCACTGCGATACGGCATTTGAAATATATAAATCAAACAGAGGATTAAACAAAAATAAATATCATGTAGATATGGAAAAAGCGAAAATATTTGACAGATACTCTCAGATATTCGCGATATGGTCTGACAATGACAAAAATGACGATGAAAATTATGACGATTTTTTCAAAATCAGGAATTATTTAACAGAAAATCTTTCGGAAAATAATATAAGCTTATGTAAAACAGGTTTGGAATATAAAAAAAGCAAAAATAAAAACCGCGCTTTTCTGGCGGTCGAGGGCGGAAAACTTTTATCCGGCGATATATCAAGGCTTGATGTTTTATATAAAAATGACGTAAGGTTTTTAACTCTTGTGTGGAACGGTATATGCAAAATCGGCGGCGCGTTTAATACAGACGAAGGCCTGACGGATTTCGGGAAAAAAATTGTGCGAAAATGCGAAGAATTGGGGATTGTTATAGATTTGTCGCATAGCTCGGATAAAACAGTGTCAGATGTATTTGAGATATCAAAAAAGCCTGTGATTGCGTCGCATTCAAGTTCGCGTTCTGTAATTAGCTGCCATAAGAGAAATCTGGCTGACGAACAATTTTTAGAAATTAAAAAACGCGGCGGAATTGTTGGAATAAGTTTATGCAGGGGGCACATAGCCGACGAAAACGGCCTTGTGACTATTAAAGATATAATAAAACACATAGATTATTATATGTCTCTCGGCGGCGAAAATATTATATGTTTCGGGTGCGATTTTGACGGGGCGGAAATACCGGAAGAAGTTGAAAATATAACCGGGGTTATGAAGATATGCGACGAATTGAAAAAGATAGGCTATAAAGATACGCTTATAGAAAATATCATGTATAAAAACGCGGATAATTTTATAATAAAAAATTTATAAAATAACGGAGGAATAAACAAATGGTAATAGAAATAAACAAACATATAATACGCAATTTTGAAATTAAAGACAAAAATCTTGTGGTTGAATTTTTTGATCAGATGGGCGGCGAAAGCCGCAGCTTTTTCAACAGGGCCGACGGAAACAGAAATAACGCGCTTGCGTTTTTTGATAAAAACGGCGAAGAAACCAATGCAATAAGATTTTTGTCGTCTGTTATTGACGAAGACGGCAAAGAAATTATGACGGGATATGTTTTTGCGTGGGATATTGAGACAGGCGTGCCTACGTTAGGCATAGCCGTGAGGGAAGAATACAAAGGCAAGGGCTTGGGGAGATTACTTATACAGCATTTATTAAATTATTTAAAAAATAATAATTACGGCGGGGTCATGCTTACGACTTCATTTGCGAATATACGGGGGCAGAGTTTATATACGCGCATGGGGTTTGAGCATATCGGCACGCATGTAAGCGGCGAGATGCTGTATATTTTAAGATTTAAAAAATAAAAAAACAGGAGATTTTATTTTATGTTAGATAAAAGCATAGAGTATATGCATGTAATAATGCACAGAAAAGCCGGGACCCCAATTCATGAATTTTATTTGCCGGAGGGTTTTAGTTTTACGCAATATAAAAGCGGCGACGAAAAATCATGGGCGAAAATCGAAACGTCGGTTTTGGAGTTCGACGACGAATTAGACGCTCTGTTATATTTTCAGGAAGAATATCTAAAAATACCGTCGGAAGCCGAACGCAGATGTTTATTTATAGAAAACGATAAGGGAGAAAAAATCGCGACAGCTTCTGCATGGTACGGTTATTCGGGGATTAGACGCGACCCGTGCGTTCATTGGGTTGCCGTAAAGCCGGATTATCAGGGGTTAGGTTTGGGGAAAGCCCTTGTTTCAAAAGTCATGCGGCACATGAAAGATATTGAAGGAGACAAGGATTTTTATTTACATACGCAGACATGGAGCCATGTTGCGGTAAGAATATATATGAAATTAGGCTTTTATATCACCGGTGAAAAAAATCTGATAGGGAACGAAAATAACGACTATCCTCAAAATATCGAATTGCTTAAAAGCAAAGGAGTTATAATATAGCTATATAAATAAAAAACGGAGTACAAAAAAAATCATGGGAAACATAAATTACACAAGCACAAGAAACGCAGGCGCGTCAAAAAAATTCACGTCCGCGCAGGTTATAAAACAGGGCATAGCCGATGACGGCGGATTGTTTATGCCGTCTGAAATTGTTAAAATCGACCAAAAAGCTTTGGCGAATTTTGTAGGGAACGCCGCCCTCGGCGTTCCGCGGACGACCGGGGGCGGTCGTCCCTACGACGAACTTGCGGCGTATATATTATCGCTGTATCTGACGGATTATGACAAATCAGATATTGAGAATATAGCGAGACAGGCGTATTCTGAAATAAATTTCCCCGACGGAGCGGCAAAAGTCTCGAAAGTTTGCGATAAAAATAATAAAATAAGCGTTCTTGAATTATATCACGGGCCGACGTCTGCGTTTAAAGATATGGCTTTGCAGATTATGCCGTTATTGCTCAAAAAAGCGTTTGATATAACCGGCGAAAAAAGAAAAGCGTTGATACTTGTCGCGACTTCGGGAGACACAGGCAAAGCCGCTCTTGAGGGGACGAAGAATATTGACAGGATAGATACTCTCGTGTTTTATCCCAAAGACGGCGTAAGTGAGATTCAAAAATTGCAGATGAACACGCAGGACGGCAATAATGTTGACGTGTGTTCTGTTGTTGGCAATTTTGATAATTGTCAAACTGGAGTCAAAAATATATTTAGCGATTCTGAAATAAAAGATACAGCCGAAAAAAACGGGATATTTCTCTCAAGCGCAAACTCTATGAATTTCGGCAGGTTAATCCCGCAGGTCGCGTATTATTTTTACGGATATATTGAGATGATAAAATCCGGTGAAATAAAATTCGGCGAAAAGATAGATATATCCGTGCCAACGGGGAATTTCGGCAATATACTTGCGGCGTATTTCGCGAAAAAAATGGGTTTGCCCATTGATAAATTAATCTGCGCATCAAATATAAATAATATTCTGACAGATTTTTTTGAAACCGGAATATATGACATAAACCGTAAATTTTTCACGACAATGTCGCCGTCTATGGATATATTAATTTCGTCTAATTTAGAGAGATTATTGTATTTGTTGCAGGGCGCGGAAGAAAATTCTAAATATATGTCAGATTTAAAATCAACCGGGAAATTTATCGCGTCAAATAACTTAAAACAGAAACTTGACGAAGATTTTATAGGCATGTTTTGCGATGAAAATAATACAGGTAAAACTATAAAAAAAGCTTTTGAGGAATATAAATATCTTATTGATACTCACACGGCAGTCGCGTTTAACTGTGCGGAAGAATATTTATCACAATATAAATCAAATAAAAAAATGCTTGTGGTATCGACCGCAAGCGCATATAAATTTGTCAGCGACGTATATTATTCTTTGACAGGAAAACGGGAAAGCGACGAATTAAATCTAAAATATAAACTCAGAGATTACACAGGGGTAAAAATCCCGAAAGGCTTAGACGAACTTGACAGCAAGCCCGTAAGGTTTAATAATACTGTCGAAATTGACGGCATGAGGGATTATGTGATGAGGAAATTTAATATGTAGGGGCGACCATTGGTCGTCCGTGTAAAACATTTAATTGATGTTGACGTTGATATACGGACGAGGGAAAACCCCCGCCCCTACAAAAAATTATCATATCTTCTTTTCTTTAAATGTCGCGCAAACTGTGTCCGAACTCGACGTTGCGTAAGTCGGCCCGACGTTGATTTTGTTTGCCGTGCAGTAATTGTCGCCGTCGTGATAAACGCAGTTTTTAGCGTCGCAGCTAATTCCCTGAATATGCTTCGGGACTTCGGATCGCATGTTAAAAATACTCATGTTCACTACTCCTTGCTTTTAATTTTTGCTGTTATAATTAATTTCCCCGCAAAATTGTAAATTTATGCGCAGATGAATAAATTATCAAAAAAATCAAAAATATTGTAATTTCGGAGATAATAAATAAAGATGGCGGTTTTTGTTATAGCAGATACGCACCTGTCGCTCGCGGTAAATAAATCAATGGAACTTTTCAAAGGACACTGGAGCGGTTATGTAGATAAATTAGAAAAAAACTGGAACGAAACTGTGGCTGAATCCGAAAGCGTGATAATTGCCGGAGATATATCTTGGGGCTCGGATTTTAACGGGTGCGAAAAAGATTTTGAATTTATAAATAATAATCTTAACGGGACTAAATATATAATAAAGGGCAATCACGATTACTGGTGGAATACTGTGAAAAAAATGACCGGCTGGCTCGAAGCAAAAAAATTTGAAAAAATAAAAATCGTGCATAACAACGCGTATTTGTGCGAAAATATAATAATTTGCGGAACGCGAGGTTGGTTTATAAGCGGCGAAGACGACGAGGACGGAGTTTCTGAAGAAGAAATGTTTAATCAGAAGATATTAAAACGGGAAGTGAACCGGCTTGATATGTCAATACAGGCGGCAAAAAAAATTAAAACAGAAAACCCCGACTGCGAAATTATCGCGTTTATTCATTATCCGCCTGTTTACGGCGATTATGTATGCGATGAAATTATAGATTTGCTTGAAAAAGAAGAGATAAAACGATGTTATTTCGGGCATATCCACAACGTAAATCCGGTTAAAATACGCAAAACATACAGAAATATAAATTTTGAGGTTGTCTCGGCGGATTATATAAAATTTACGCCGGTGAGGATATTATAAAATTTTTCAAAAAAATAATTGCAAGAAATAATTTTGTGTGATATAATGTTAAAATATAAAAAATATACTAAAATAAAACACACGGAGGAATATTAACCAATGAGTTTAAAAAGCGTTGACACATCAGAAAAAAACACGGCTGTGCTTGAAATCGAAATAGCCAAAAATATATTTGACGAAACAGTGACTAAAATATTCCGGGCAAAAGCGGCAAATATGAGCGTCCCCGGATTCAGGAAAGGCAAAGCCCCGAGAAATATAATCGAAAAAATGTACGGCAAGGGCGTATTTTATGAAGAAGCGTTAAATGAGCTTTTGCCTCAGGCAGTTGACGAAGCCGTCGCCGAATCAAAAATAAAACAGGTTTCACGGCCTGAAATCGACGTAAAAGAAATTGATGAAAACGGCGTTGTCGTCACAGCTAAATTTACTGTCAAGCCCGAAGTCGAAATAAAAAATTATAAAAATCTCGAAGCGTCAAAAACTGTTGTTATAGTATCTCCTGAAGATATAGACAAAGAAGTCGAAGCAGTCCGCAAGAGAAACGCGCGCAGCATAGAAATAACCGACAGGCCCGCGCAAAAAGACGATGAAGTTAATATAGATTTCGAGGGCTTTGTGGACGATATTCCGTTTGAGGGAGGAAAAGCCGACGGGCATAAACTTAAATTGGGGTCGGGCGAATTTATACCGGGTTTTGAAGATCAGATAACAGGCAAAAATATCGGAGATGAATTTGACGTAAACGTCACGTTCCCGGAAGATTATCACGGAGAGGACGTAAAAGGCAAAGAAGCTGTTTTTAAAGTTAAATTAAACGAGATAAGATACGAGGAACTCCCGGAACTTGACGACGAATTTGCGCAGGACGTCTCGGAATTTGACACTCTTGAGGCATACAGGGAAGACGTAAAATCAAAAATAAAAGAAAGAAATAATAAACGCGCCGATGTTTCAGTAGAGGAACAGCTTGTCGATGGGATAATCGCTAATCTTGAGGCTGATATTCCGGAAATTATGATAACGAATGAAGTTGACAATCAGTTTCAGGATTACGCGTACAGAATGCAGAGTCAGGGAATTGACATGGATATGTATATGAAATACACGGGAATGACAGCCGAAGCAATGCGCGGGCAATTTAAAGACAACGCCGAAAGACAAGTCAAAACAAGGCTCGCACTTGAAAAAATAGTCGCTCTTGAAAATATCGAGGCATCGGAAGAAGATATAGAAAAAGAATATGATAAAATGGCGGAAGCCTATAAAATGGAAAAAGACCAGATAAAAGAACGCGTTGACGCTAATATGTTAAAAGAAGACATAACTGTGAGAAAAGCCGTTGAATTTGTCAAAGAAAACGCGAATATAACCGAAGTAGAAAAAACCCTGAAAGAATTTGAAGAAGAACTGCACAAGCATAATCATGATCATCACGGTCATGATCACGATCATGATCATGACGACGATGAGGATTTTGACGACGGCGAGGATATATACGAATAAATAGGTGTATATTGCGAAATAATTAAATAATAATCTAAAAATAAGATAGGAGGAATTTATTTATGGCATTGGTGCCTATAGTAGTTGAACAGACAAGCAGGGGTGAACGGTCTTATGATATTTATTCAAGGCTCCTCACCGACAGGATAGTATTTTTGAGCGACGAGGTAAACGACGTGACAGCGAGCCTTGTAGTCGCCCAGCTTTTATTTCTCGAATCGCAGGATCCGGACAAAGATATAAGTTTTTATATAAACAGCCCCGGAGGGTCTATATCTTCGGGATTCGCGATTTATGATACTATGAATTTTATAAAATGCGACATATCGACTATATGCGTCGGAATGGCGGCGAGCATGGGTTCGTTTTTATTATCTGCGGGAACAAAAGGCAAAAGGCTCGCGCTTCCCAACAGTGAAATAATGATTCACCAGCCGAGTATTCACGGCGGTTTACAGGGACAGGCGACGGATATTAAAATTTACGCCGACAGGATAGTCCAGTTGAAACGTAAATTAAATGAAATCCTTGCCAAAAATTGCGGCAGGCCTATTGAGGATCTTGAGAGAGACTCTGAGCGCGATAATTTTATGACCGCCGAAGAAGCCCTCGCGTATGGCATAGTTGATAAAGTCATAGAAAAGAGAATATAAAAATTAAAAATCTGGAGGATTTGAAATGGCGGACAAATATTCGGGAGGCATAAGCGGGAAAAAAATAAATACCCAGCCTTTTTGCGCTTTTTGCGGGAAAACAAAAAATCAGGTGAGAATGTTTATAGAAAGCCCTACCGGGATATATATATGCGATAATTGCGTTTTGATATGCGGCGATATAATCGAAGAAGAACTTGAAAACGCCATACAGACGGGTGCAGGCGAAGAACTGACTTTATCTAATTTATCCAAACCCGTTGAAATTAAAAAAAGGCTCGACGATTATATTATAGGGCAGGACAGGGCAAAAAAAGCCCTCGCCGTCGCAGTATATAATCATTATAAGCGGATATTGCAGAAAGGCGAAAATAATGTCGAAATCCAGAAGAGCAATATATTGCTTCTCGGCCCGACCGGAGTGGGAAAAACTTATTTGGCCCAGAATCTCGCGAAAATATTAAAAGTGCCTTTTGCCATTTCAGACGCCACGACTCTGACCGAAGCCGGATATGTCGGGGAAGACGTCGAAAATATATTATTAAGATTAATTCAGGCTGCCGATTATGACATTGAGCGTGCCGAAAAGGGAATTATATATATAGACGAAATCGACAAGATTTCGAGAAGAAGCGAAAACAGGTCGATAACAAGGGACGTTTCAGGCGAGGGAGTCCAGCAGGCGCTTTTAAAAATACTTGAAGGGACAATCTCGAACGTTCCGCCGCAGGGCGGAAGAAAACATCCCAATCAGGATTTTATCCAGATAAATACAGAAAATATATTGTTTATATGCGGCGGGTCTTTTGACGGCATAGGCGAGATAATAGAGAGAAAACTGGGCGCGTCGGTCATGGGATTCGGCGGCACAGTGCAGTCAAAAGAAGAGAGAAAACAAAGCAAAATACTCGAGCATGTAGACGCGCATGATATTATAAAATACGGGATTATCCCGGAACTTGTCGGCAGGCTGCCTGTTATAGTCACACTTGACGAATTAAACGAAGAAGCTTTTGTAAGAATTTTGTCAGAACCGAAGAATTCTATTGTCAAGCAATATAAAAAATTATTTGAGATAGACGAAGTTGAACTTGAATTTACGGACGAGGCGTTGAAAGCCGTTGCGCGGCTTGCCGCAAAGCGTGAAATCGGGGCAAGAGGCTTAAGGTCGATAATTGAAAAAATATTGCAGGAGGTCATGTTTGAGACCCCGTCAAACGCAAATATAGAAAAAATTATAATAGACAAGCAAAACGTCGATGATATTGCTTCTGTTCCGGAAATCATAATAAACGAAAACAAAAAAAGAAAAGAAAAAGAAAGAAAGCCGCGCATCGAAAACAACGAATATAAATTAAAGAGAAAAACCGACGTTGTATAAAATTTTAAGATTAATTTGAGGGCGGCAATCTGCCGCCCGTTAAGATTTAATAAAGAAAATAAATAATAAGAAAGTGATAAAATATGAGAATAAAAAACGCGGAAATATATAATTCTTTCAGGAAATGTTTTATCAGGGCGGATCTTGAAGTCGAAAACGGCAAATTCGCCGAGATATTATACACCGGAAGCGGGGATGGTAAATCTGAAACCCGGATTGTTCCCGGATTTATCGATATTCATACGCACGGGGCAGCCGGCGTTGACATGATAAGCTCAGATTGCGATAAGCTTATCGAGATGAGCGGATATTACGCGAAAAACGGCGTAACTACTGTTTTTCCGTCAACTTCGTCGGCAAAACATGAAGTAATCATGAAAATGATAGAGCAAGTAAAAAAAGCCAAAAATAAATCAAAAATAAATTTTGAGGGGATACACTTAGAGGGGCCGTATATAAATAAAAACAAAGCCGGCGCGCATAATTTAAAACTTATAAAAAATCCTGATTTATCAGAACTTGACGATATAATCTCGGCAGTTATAGACTGCGGGCTTAAACTGCATATAACTATCGCTCCCGAGCTTGACGGGGCGTATGAATTTATAGAAACGGCAATTAAAAAAGGCGCGACAGTATCTATGGGCCATACTGAGGCAAGCGGCGAAGTGATAAAAAAAGCGGTGGAGCTCGGAGCAAACTCGTTTACGCATTTATTTAACGCAATGTCGCCGATACATCACAGAAACGCCGGGGTTGCCGGAAATGCTCTGGTTGGGAAAACTTATGTCGAAGTAATCTGCGACGGGATTCACTTGTGTCCCGAAGTCGTAAATTTGGTTTATAAAGCAAAAGGCTGCGAAAAAATAATATTAGTCAGCGATTCAATGGCTGCCGCAGGTCTTGCCGAGGGCGAATATAATCTTGGAGCGACAAGAGGGGTTATAGTCGAAAATGGCAAGGCGTATATAAAAAATCCCGACGGCACTGAGACAATCGCGGGAAGCACGACGAATTTATACAAAGAACTGATTAATTTTATGAAATTTACGGGGAAAAGCTTAAAAGACGCTTTGCTGACAATAACGAAAAATCCCGCCGAGTGCGTAGGGATTTATAACAAAAAAGGCTCGATTGAAACTGGCAAAGACGCTGATTTTATAGTTTTGGATAAAAATAACGCAATAAAAGAAGTTTACGTAAACGGCGAAAAGATATAATAATTATATTATAAAAACCCTGCATAAAAATTACAATCAAGTCAAAAATAAACAAGAGATAGATTTAGATAGATTTGTTGTTTTTGGGGAGATTGCGGAAAATGTCTATTAGCGGGGAAAGAAGAAAATATTTCAAGAGCGAAGCAAAATCTTTGCTCAGATATAATTATTTTAAACAAATATTCATGACTGGGCTGATCACTCTGCTTACTTTCGGGATAAACGCGATTAAAATAAATATTATTAGATTACTGGAACTTGAGTATAGTTTTTATTCGATGCCTTTAAATATGCTTTTTGATTTGCTTGCGATTTTTGTGACCCTGCCGTTGTATATCGGTATTATTTACGTGAATGTAAAGCTTTTCGAAGGGGAAAACATATCAATCGAGGGGATGTTTCACTATTTTTCATCCGGAGCAAATTTACTTGACTGCTATAGGCTGATCACGGCAATGGCGGCGAGATTTATTGTTTTTATTTTGCCTTTCATGCTTTTTGAGATATTATTTCCGTTGATTATAGAATCAGTCGAACTTATATTTCCTGCCGGAGCGTCAATAGAAATAGATATAACAATGGTCTGTATATGCGTAGTTTATTTGACAGTTTTATTTATATGCGTTATATTGTTCATGCGATATTTCGCGGCTGTTTTTATATTTGTGAAAAATCCGTGCCTGACTGTAAAAGATATAGTTAAAAAAAGCGCGAAAATGATGGAAAAAAGAAAATTTGAATCGCTGAAACTGATTTTAAGTTTTTCGATATGGATTATAATTTCGCATTATTTTGCGGGGTTTTTATATATATTTTTTACGCTGCCGTATATCATGCTGTCTTACGCGTCGTTTTTATCGTTTGTGCTGACTGAAAAAGGCGGCGACGAATTTTTGACCCCTGCGGGGGATTATATTGACAAAGTAGTTAAAACAAATAACAAAATTAACAAGAAAAAAGTCAAAATAAGAATAGACGGAAATTTAGACAGGCTAAGAAAAATCACGAAAATACGCAAGAAACAAAAAAGTTAAGGGGGTGATTGAGTGCAATATATTATACGAAAAAAATATAATAATAATTTGCCGATGATTATGTGGGAAAACACCCGTCACGCTACGCGTGCCACCCTCTTTTGCGAAAGAGGGTCGGGGATTAATTCGTTTCTATCCTTACCCTCTTTAAATTTAAAGAGGGTGCCCGTCGCAACGGGCGGGTGTTTTGTTATCACAAGCGTAAATTTTTAATTTAGGAGAAAAAATAATCATGAATAAAAATAATAAAAAATTTTATATAGCGACGGCGATAGCATATTCGTCGAAACAGCCGCATATCGGCAACGATTACGATCTTGTTTATGCTGACGCGATAGCAAGATTCAAGAGAATGAGCGGCTGCGACGTGTTTTTTTCGACAGGAACGGACGAACACGGACAAAAAGTCGAGGGAAACGCCAGAGAAGCAAATATTACGCCGAAAGAATATGTGGATAAAATCACGGGTATGATCTGCGATACATACAGGCGGCTTAATATAAGTTTTGATAAATTTATCAGGACTACTGATGGTTATCATGAAGAAGCGATAAAAAAAATATTTACTAAGCTTTATGAAAACGGCGATATTTACAAGAGTTATTACGAAGGGTTATATTGCGTCCCGTGCGAGTCTTTTTTTACGCCCACACAAGTAAAAGACGCGGGAGGAGTTTGCCCCGACTGCGGCGGGAAACTGCGCGAGGAAAAAGAAGAAGCGTATTTTTTAAAGCTTTCGAAATATCAGGAAAAACTTGAACAGCATATCGAAAATAATCCTGATTTTCTTGTGCCAGTTCAAAGAAAGCGCGAAATCATGAATAATTTTATCAAGCCGGGATTGCAGGATTTATGCGTCTCGCGCTCCACTGTAAAATGGGGAGTTCAGGTCGAGTTTGACCCCGGCCATGTGGTGTATGTCTGGATAGACGCTCTCTCTAATTATATCACGACTCTTGGTTATAACCCTGAAAATAAAGAGCAGCCTGAATTATTTAATAAATACTGGCCCTGCGACCTGCATGTGATCGGCAAAGATATTATGCGCTTTCACTCGATTTACTGGCCCGTTATACTTATGGGGCTCGGCCTTGAGCAGCCAAAACAGATTTTAGGTCATCCGTGGCTTTTGTTCGGCGACGAAAAAATGAGCAAATCAAAAGGCAACGTGGTTTATTCAGACGAGCTTATAGAAAAATTCGGAGCCGATGCGGTAAGATATTATTTGCTGGGCGAAATGCCGTTTGACCGCGACACTTCTTTTACTTATGTGAATTTCATAAGAAAATATAACGCTGATTTAGTCAACACCCTGAGCAATCTCGTCAACAGGACGGTCGTGATGACCGAGAAATATTTTGACGGCATTATACCGCAATCTAATTTGGAAGAAGATTTAGACAGAGATTTAAAAGAAGTCGTGATAAGCAAAGTCGGCGAATACGCCGTATTGATGAATGAATATAAAATCTCGGAGGCAATAGAAACGATAAACGCAATTTTATACAGGACAAACAAATATATCGACGAGACTGAGCCGTGGGTTTTGGCTAAAGACGAGACAAAAAAAGACCGTCTGGGAACGGTTTTATATAATCTTCTGGAGAGTATCAGAATCGCGGGGATTTTATTAAGCCCGATAATCCCGGAAACGTCTGCGAAAATTTTCGCGCAGATCAATACTGATATTACGGATTATGAGACTGTGTTTGAATTTGGCGGATTAAAGCCGGGGATTAAATTAAATAAAGCCGAGCCGATATTTATGCGTCTCGACGAGAAAAAAATCATGGCTGAAATAGAAAAAGAATAATAAATTATTTGCAGGGGCGACCTTTGGGGTCGCTCCTATTCGCGTTTTATAAAATAATTCATTACAGCAAATATAAAAATCAAAAAATTAAATATTATATAAAAAATAAATCCGTATTTTATATTAATCAAAGCGGGGATTTCACCGAGTTTATTTAGCACTGCTATATTAAACGCATATTTTATGATAAAAACAGCGAATATATCAAATAAAGGCAATATAAAAAATATATTTTTGCATATATTATAAATTAATATATTTTTTATTTTATAAATCAAAAAAGATAATATAAATAAAATAACCGGCGGTATAATTAATATAAATCCCGAAAAATTCCCGTTGTATAAATTCCCGTTTATATTTTTGGCAGTTGAAATCTCAAACGCGCTGAAATTCACGCCTTTATCCTGCGAATTACATGAAACGGAAAAAAACGGCAGAAAAAAAATTATAATTATTAAAAGCAAACAAATTCTGATTATTGTCATGTTAAATTTAAAATTAAATATTATATTCCCCCCTGGCTGTGCATAATATTTTAATAGTAGTATAAAATATTATAATATATGCACATAAATTTGTCAATAAAGCCGGACTGATACGGCAAAAATAACAATTTTCAAAAAAAAATAAAAAAAATATAAAAAAGCTATTGACAAATAAATTATATTCTGGTATAATATCTTTTGTTGTCAGAAAAGATAAACATATTTGGTGTCTTTAGAGGCGAGGTTCCACCCGTTCCCATTCCGAACACGGAAGTTAAGCTCACCATCGCCGAAAATACTTGACTGGAGACGGTCCGGGAAAATAGGTCGGCGCCAAAACTTTAGTACAACCCAATAGGGCTGTATGTAAATCAGATAAAACCCAAACGGTGTTATCTGATTTTTTATTTTGTGCGGATATTCTTAAAAAATTTAATATTTATTGTTTACAAAAACGAAAATATGTGATATAATATTACGTCTGCAATAAAATTTAGTATATTTTTATATATTTTATTTTATTGCTTTATCCCGAAACGCAGTTTACGGACAAAGGATTCACCCGCCGCAAACTATGTTTCGAGGAAATATTAATTATTTTATTTTTTATTTTAAGAAAGGTGAAAAAATTTTATGTTGCTCAAAGAAGAAAAACAACAGGTTATCACAGATAACAAACTGCACGAAACCGACACAGGTTCCCCTGAAGTCCAAATCGCGATTTTAACCGCAAGGATTAATCAATTAACAGAACATCTCAAGAAAAACAAAAACGATCATCACTCAAGAAGGGGACTTCTCAAAATGGTAGGACACAGAAGAAATCTCCTGAATTATTTGACTAAAAAAGATGTAAACAGATACAGGGAAATAATCAAAAAATTAGGCATAAGAAAATAATTTGTTGTGTAGGGGCGGCCCTTGCGGTCGCCCGAAAAATTAATTTAAAAGAAGTTTAGGAGTAATAATTATAATGGCAAATCAATTTGAATTCAAAAACCACAAAATTTTCGAATATGATTTAGCGGGCAGAAAATTAATAATCGAAACCGGTAAAATGGCTCAGTTAGCAAACGGGACTGCTCTTGTAAGATACGGCGACACGGCGATTTTAGCTACTGCTACAGCCTCTGAAAAACCAAGGGACGGAATAGATTACATGCCGCTCGCGGTTGATTACGAAGAAAGGCTTTATGCCGTGGGAAAAATCCCCGGCTCGTTTATGAAACGCGAAGGCAGACCTACTGAAAAGGCAGTTTTAACTTCGAGGGTTATTGACAGGCCGATACGTCCGTTATTTCCCAAAGATTTGAGAAACGATATTGTTTTATCTCTTCTGGTTTTATCTGTAGATCAGGATAATTCGCCTGAAATCGCGGCTATGATAGGCGCGTCGATTGCCCTGTCTATATCGGATATTCCGTGGGACGGGCCTATCGGCGGGGTTTTCGTCGGATTGTGCAACGGCGAAATAATAATAAACCCCACGGCGGCTCAAAGAGAAAACAGCGATCTTGAACTGACTGTGGCCGCGTCAAGAGAAAAAGTCGTAATGATCGAAGCCGGCGCAAACGAAGTCAAAGATGATATTATGTATGATGCTATAATAAAAGCGCATGATGAAATCAAGCCGCTGATTGATTTTATAAATAATATAAAATCAGAAATAGGCAAAGAAAAATTCGAGTATGAATCAGCCGAAGTCGATCATGATTTATATGATAAAATAAAAGCCTTTGCGCAAAACGACATAAAGTTTGCGCTCGATACGGACGATAAAACCGTGAGGGAAGAACGGTTGTCTGAGGTTTATTCCAAAGTTTTCGAGTATTTAAAAACAGAATATATCGAAGTTTCAGAAAATTATATAAAAGATAACGAGCCAATGATAAAAGAGTGCATGTATAAACTCCAGAAAGAAACGGTTAGACGCTGGCTTCTGGACGAGCAAAAAAGAGTTGACGGCAGGAGAATGGACGAGATTAGGCCGTTATCGGCCGAAGTCGGCATACTGCCGAGAGTTCACGGCTCCGGAATGTTCACACGAGGGCAGACGCAGGTTTTAACTACAGCAACTCTCGCGTCAATAAGCAACCAGCAGAAACTCGACGGAATCGACGAAGAAGAAGCGAAAAGATATATGCATCACTATAATTTCCCCGCGTACTCTGTCGGGGAGGCAAAAGCGTCGAGAGGCGCGGGCAGGCGCGAAATCGGGCACGGCGCGTTGGCTGAACGCTCGCTTATACCGGTTTTGCCGTCAGTCGAAGAATTTCCGTATGCGATAAGGACAGTATCTGAAGTTATTTCTTCAAACGGCTCGACTTCGCAGGGTTCGGTCTGCGGGTCAACGCTTGCTTTAATGGACGCGGGCGTGCCGATAAAACGTCCTGTCGCGGGAATATCCTGCGGGCTTATCACAGAGGGCGACAGATGGATGACAATGATAGATATTCAGGGACTCGAAGATTTTTTCGGGGATATGGATTTTAAAGTCGCTGGGACGCACGACGGCATAACGTCTATTCAGATGGACTTGAAAATCGACGGGCTGACTCCTGAAATAATAAAAAAAGCGTTTGAAGTGACAAATGCCGGAAGAATCATGATACTTGACGAGATTATGCTCAAATGCATAGCCGAACCAAGACCTGATGTTTCAGAATATGCCCCAAAGATGATAACTATGAAAGTAGCGGTAGATAAAATAAGCGAGGTCATAGGGCCGAAAGGCAAAGTGATACAAAAAATTATTGCCGATTGCGGCGGGCCGAATGTTATTTCGATTGATATACAAGACGACGGAAGCATATTTATCGCGGCAATAGATAAAGAAGCGGGTTATAAAGCCCACGAAATGATAAAATTGATCGCGTTTGACCCTGAACCGGGGCAAATATTCAAGGGCAGAGTCACGGGGATATTAGCCGGGGTAGGGTGTTTTGTGGAATATCTGCCCGGAAGAGAAGGCATGGTTCACATATCAAGATTAGCGAACAGGCGGGTTGAAAAAGTTGAGGAAGTTGCAAAAATGGGCGACGAGTTTGAAGTCATGTATATGGGAATAAATCCGAAAGGCAAAGTAGATTTGTCAAAAAAAGACGCTGATAACAAGAGAAATCAGAAATAAAAATCAATATAGGGCGATTATTGCGTAGGGGCGACCCTGTGTGGTCGCCCAAATAAATCAAAACACCAACGTAAAATCAGATTTACGGGCGACCACACAGGGTCGCCCCTACGAATATGTACGTCAAAAAAATAAATGTTGATAAAAATTCAAGATGTTCGGAGGAATAAAAAATGCTCAGCGATATAGAAATTGCAAGAAACGCGGCGATAAAGCCAATTAAAGAAATTGCCATGTCACTTTCTCTCGACCCTGAAAACGATATTGATTTGTACGGCAAGTATAAAGCAAAAATCACGGAAGAATGCATTTCAAGAATTTCGGAAAATCCAAACGGCAAATTGATTTTGGTCACGGCGATGAGCCCGACTAAATACGGCGAGGGCAAGACTACTATGTCAATAGGGCTCGGTCAGGCTTTGTCTATGCTCGGGCATAAAACCGCGATAGCTTTAAGAGAGCCGTCTCTGGGACCGGTTTTCGGGATAAAAGGCGGAGCCACCGGAGGAGGATATTCGCAAATTATGCCTATGGAAGATATAAATCTGCATTTCACGGGGGATTTTCACGCTATAACTTCGGCGAATAATTTATTGTGCGCGGCTATCGACAATCATATATTTCAAGGAAATTCACTTGGAATAGACCCGTCGAAAATAACTTTTTCGCGTTGCATGGATATGAACGACAGGGCTTTAAAAGATATAATGATAGGGCTGGGCGGCAAAAAAAATATTCCCCGGAAAGACGGATTCAGGATAACCGCGGCAAGCGAAATAATGGCGATATTCTGTCTTGCCGGAAATCTTAATGAACTCAAAGAAATGCTCGGCAATATAACTATAGGCTATAAATTTGGCGGCGAACCGGTATTCGCAAGAGATTTAAAAGTCGAGGGGTCGATGTGTGTATTATTAAAAGAAGCTATTCGGCCAAATCTCGCGCAGACTTTAGAGGGCGTGCCTGTTATTGTTCACGGGGGGCCGTTTGCCAATATAGCGCACGGGTGCAATTCTGTTAGAGCGACAAAAGCCGCGTTAAAACTTTCGGATTATACAGTGACAGAGGCAGGCTTCGGGTCGGATCTGGGAGCTGAAAAGTTTTTTGACATAAAATGCCGCAAAGCCGGATTAAATCCCGACGCTGTTGTTCTTGTGGCTACAGTCAGGGCGATAAAACATAACGGCGGAGAAGATATTGTCAACGGATTCAAGAACATAGCCGCGCATTTTGAGAATTTAAAAAAGTTTAACGTCAGTCTGGTTCTTGTAATTAACAGATTTTCAGACGATACAGACGAAGAACTCGGAATAGTTTCGTCGCTCTGTTATCAGTATAATATACCGTTTGCGTTTTCGACAGCTTTTGCGGACGGCGGGAAAGGCTCTCTTGAACTCGCTGAGAAAATAGTGGAGATATGCAATAATAACGAAGATAAAACTTTAAAATTCGCGTATGAACTTGAGGATACAATAAAAGAAAAAATCAAGAAAATCGCGAAGAATATATACGGCGCGAATAAAGTTATTTATTCAGAAAAAGCCGAGGAAGTTTTGGAGCGCATAAAAGCTCTGGGATATGAAAACATGCCAATATGCATGGCTAAAACCCAATATTCTTTATCGGATAATCCCGAACTTTTAAACAGGCCTGATGATTTTGATATAACCGTAAAGGATATTGTTATTCAGACCGGCGCGGGATTTATAGTCGTGATGACCGGCGATATAATGATTATGCCGGGGCTGCCGAAAATCCCGAACGCTGAATTGATTGACGTTGACGAAAACGGAGATATAATTAATTTGTCGTAATTTTCAAGGAGAAAATATATATGTTCAGACGAATGCTCTTCAAAATTTGCTCCATGCAAAGCCAATTACAGGCTTGTTAGCGACGGTTGCATGGAGAATAAAATAATTGTCGCTGATAATTATAGTTGGCTTTGCTTCAAATTAATAATATTAATAATATATAATTTGAAAGTGAGAAACTGTTATTTATGAACCATATCGGAACGAAAACACTTGAAACAGAAAGATTGATTTTGAGGAAACTTTATGTTGACGATGTAAAAAATTACGCTCCTGTATATTATGAGAGAGAAATCATTGAATCCGGAAAACCTGTTTCACAGAAACAAGTTGAATCGTTGAAAGAAAGAATCGAATATTTTTCGTCAATAGATAAATATTACTGGGTCATTGTAGAAAAACACAGCGGTGATTTTATAGGTGAAGTGGTATTTTTCGATTATGATGATAATACCCGCTCATGTGTAATCGGTTATCAAATGGCTATCAACAAAAGAAACAAAGGCTATATGACTGAGGCTGTAGCGTGTTTGTTGCCTTTTTTGATACTCGAAGTGGGATTTAACAGAATATCAGGCGGGCATCAGGCGGATAATCCGGCTTCTGGTAGAGTAATGTCAAAAGCGGGCATGAAATATGAGGGCACATTACGGCAGGATTTTGCAAACAAAGACGGAACAATAGTAGATTCAATACTATACAGCATGATAAGACAGGATTTGAAATAGTTGGCTTGTACTCAATAAGTAGGGGCGACCCTCGCGGTCGCCCTTATAAAAATATAGAAATCAACAGGACAAAGAAATATTATGCCTGAAATATTTATATCAAAAAGCGAACGCGAAACAGAAAATATCGCGTATAATCTCGCAAAAGAAAACAAAATGGACTTCGGCGATATAATCGCGTTATATGGCGATTTGGGCGCGGGCAAGACTGCGTTTACGAGGGGATTGGCTAAATTTTTTTCGCCGGAATCAAGGGTCACAAGCCCGACGTTTTCTCTTGTGAACGAATATAAAATAAATGATTTTCATAACGGCGTCGCGCCGGGGGCGTCGCGCCCTGCAAACAAAAAAATCCTGCATTTTGATATGTACAGGATAAATTCAGAAGAAGATTTGTTATCTGTCGGGTTTTATGATTATCTTGAAGAATTGGGCGAAAAAATAATAATAATTGAATGGTTTGAAAAAATCGCGGATTTTTTTGACGAGAATACTGTTAAGATTAAATTTATAAAATTAGCCGGAGATGAAAATCAACGAAAAATTGTTTTTGAGAGGCTGAGGGATTAACATGCTGATACTTGGTATTGATACAACTACTAAAACAGCTTCGACTGCCGTTATGGGGTTTGACGGAGATAATATTTTATGTGAAATGCAGGCTTACAGTAAAATATCGCACAGTGAAAATCTCATGCCGATGATTGATTATACTTTAAAATGCGCGGGAGTTTTACTCGAAGAAATAGATTTGTTCGCGGTTTCTCATGGTCCCGGCTCATTTACGGGAATAAGAATAGGCATATCAACTGTAAAGGGCATTGCATTTACAGGATTTGATAGAGGCGATGAAAATAAAGAAAATAAAAATTGCGTAAGTATATCTTCGCTTTATTCGCTGGCGTATAATTTTCAAGATTACGAAAGCGATCTGTTGATTTTACCGGTGATTGACGCAAGGAGAAAACAGGTTTACAACGCTGTTTTTTCATGTAGGGGCGACCATTGGTCGTCCGCAAAAAGATGTACGGAGGACGCGCAATGCGCGCCCCTACAATATATAAAAAACGACAGGATAATAACTGTAAGCGAGCTTGAAGCTGAGCTTAACTGCGAATTTTCCGGACGCAAAATAATCTTTGCCGGAGACGGAGCGGAGATGTGTTATAACGAAATTAAATTCGACGGGAAATTGCAGGTTCCGGATATATTAAAAAAACCGTCGGCGACGTCTTTGTGTAAAATAGCGTATGAAGAATATAAACAAAACAAAACAATCCATCCGCGGACTCTTGCCCCGTCGTATCTGATAAAAACTCAGGCAGAACGGGAGTATGTAGAGAAAAATAAAAATGAAAAATAAAGCCGAAAACATAATAAATCAAATAAACTCGTCAAACGCTATAATATTAGAGGGCGCAATATCTGTTTTGAGCGCGCTTTTTTCTGATAATTCAAATATATTAAAAATAATACTAAAACAAGGCGTTGAAAACAAAAATATTCAAAAAATCCTAAACGCCGCGAAAAGAAAAAATATCGAAACCGAATATTTTTCTCCCGGTGAAATGCAGGAATTTGAAGAAAATATAAATAATACCGGACTTTATTCAATAGGAAAAACTCACGGCGGGATTATCGCCATAGCTTCAAAAAGAAAATTTTTATCCCCTAAAGAATTAATATCGCAACTGCCGGAAAATCAAAAATATATATCAGTTGCGATAATCGAGGGAATAGAAGACCCGTATAATCTCGGATATGCGGCGAGGGCTTTATATACTCAGGGAATCGACGGCCTTATTTTGCCCGAACGGGATTTTGGATTTTCTGAATCTATAATAGAAAAAGCTTCGACAGGCACGTTTTCAAAAATGCCGGTCGCCGTTTTTTCAAATAATAAAAATAATAAAAAAGATATAAACGCTAAAATAAATTTAATTAATCTGTTAAAGAACGCAAAATTTAAAATATATTGCATAGACAAAAAAATTCCCGCAAATTCAAAAATAAAAATCAGCGATATATTCGACGTGAAATTTGATGACAGGACTGTTTTTATTATAGGCGGGGAAAAACGCGGAATCTCGAGGGATTTTTTGAATAACGCCGGCGAAATAGTTAAAATACCCTATGCGAAAGATTTTTCGCATTCGCTCGCCGCACAGACCGCCGCCACTGTTGTGGCGTATGAAATCCACAGGCAACATAAAAAATCTGAATAAAAAGCCCCCTTTTGAAAGGGGGCGGCACGAAGTGACGGGGGTTTGCGGTAAAAATGGAAACAAAACTTAAAACATACAAAAAAGATTCGGAATATTCTTACGCGCTCGGAGCATCGCTCACGATTGAATTGCTGGAAAACAGACCGGACGATTGTTTTAGAATAATATTCAGTCCGTTTTATATTGATAAAAACAATAAAATAAAAAATCTGTGCGAAAAACATAAGATTTTATGCGAAGAAAACCAAAAAAGCATAAATATTTTATCCCCGAAAGAAAACTGCTATGTTATCGGCGCGTTTCAAAAACGAAATCAAAAGATAGATAAAAATAAATCCCACGTGGTTCTGGATAATCCGTCGGATATGGGCAATCTCGGGACTATAATGCGTTCATGCGCCGGGTTCGGGATAGAAAACATAGCAATTATCGGGAACGGCGCGGATTGTTATAACCCCAAAGTCATAAGAGCGTCAATGGGGGCATTTTTTCACGTGAACACAGAATATTTTACGTCGATTAATGATTATATTGATTTTGTTGTAGGGGCGCGCATTGCGCGTCCGCCCGTTGATATAAAATTAATACCCTCGAACGGACGGCCATTGGCCGCCCCTACAAATATTAATCGTGAAATCTATACTTTTATGCTTGACGGCGAATATAATCTTAATGAATTGATCCTAAACAAAAATAATATTTTTTCCCTGATTTTCGGGAATGAAGCGTCGGGGCTTGATTATAATATATATAAAAACATAGGCAAAAGCGTGGTTATAAGCCACACGGACAAAATAGATTCTTTGAATTTGCCGATTGCCGTAAGCATTGCGCTGTTTTGGTTCGGGAAATAATATTGTAGGGGCAACCTTTATGGTTGCCCCTACGCATTAATTTTTATAATTTTCTTTTTACAGGAACGCTTACATACCGGTCTCCGTTAAAATAAAAATATTCTGCCTCTTCGTTTCCTTTTTGTTTACACCCGTTATGTGCATAGTTATTTTCGGGTCCCTCAAAAATACTGCGTATCAGCGTAAACAACGGAGCCTGATGCCCCGGATTATCTAATCCGTTCAGCTTTTTCGTCAATGCCCATGCCGCATCCGTGGCTTTTACTTTTATAAGCAGCGTGGGTTCGGCTTCCAGAACATAAACGCCCTCCGGTTGATTGGGATTAGTCGTTTCCTGCCCGTGGAGCATGGCATACGGTCTTTCCGCTATTTCGCGGTCAAGAGCGTAATCAATGCTGAGGCATATCATACAATCCGGCGTAATACTGTCGGTGATTTTATTTTTATTATCCTGAAACCATTTCCAGCTTGCCTGTATATCCGGTTCAGAATCAAGGTCGGGAGCGACAAAATAAGAGCCCGCATAAAATGTTTTCGCTTTCTCAATTATTTCAAAGTCAACTCCTTCAATCGTTATTGTTTCAATAATTTTTTCGTTGTTTTCGTTTAACATAAATCCTCCTGATTATTTTTTTATTTTATCAGGCGCCTGATTTTATATTTGTTTTTGACAAGGCTACGTAATCCTTGGTTATATCATAGCATACCTAAAAATATAAGCGGTGAATAATCTTCGGATTAATCTATTAATAATTTGTAAAAGCGAAAAATTTTTTATCTAATCCACATATTCCAATAACAATTCCAGCATTTCGCGGTCGAGTTCATACCCGTTATAATCTTCGTAATCAACGTCGGCCCTGCCGCTGTTCAATATCCCGAAAGACGCGTTGAAATTCCAGAGTGCCCAGCCCATGCCGATTTCTTTGAAGTTATCTAAATTGTCTTTCATCCATTTTAAAACAACGTCATGCGGGGTTTTATTATACGCTCCCCATTCGCCTATCATCGCCCCGCCGCCGCTTTTAATTAAATCCTCCCACGGCTTGAGATAATTTTCCATGAGCCACGCGCCGTCCTGTATATCCGCGCCCTCAAGAACAAACTCGCCGTTTGCGTCGATTTTTAATTCCGGGATTTTTATCCCCCATTCGTCAGAGTTCGGCGTAACATAAAAAGTTTTACTTGTTGAATCAGGTGAAACCGGCGTAAATTTCATATTGTTTACAGTCATCCAGTCCCCCTCGGTAACGTCAAGAGTCAGCAGTTTTGTGCCGGCGGGAATTTCAATCCTGTAATCTTTGTCAAATATATTCTGGTAAACGTTCCATTCTTCACGATATACTTCAACAGTCCAGTCGCCGTCGCCTTTGCCGCTTTTAAATAAATGCTCGTATATTTTTGCGCCGTCGGCTTTCGCGGCAAATCTTGCCTCGCTTGAAACTATTCCGACGTTTATATCAAGATAATACGCCTCGTCAAAGTCATGTTCGATAATATACGGGCTATAAACTGATTTCATATCTGGTTTTGTCGCGCTGTACAAATGTTTTGGTATCACAATAACAGGCCACTGGGGCAGCGGATAACTGTCCGCACCGGGCATCCATTCAGCCAGATAATGCGTAAGATTAGTCGGCGTATAACCTCTTGACGCCTGCGCTATCCCAAGGTCTTTAATCATATACGACGGCTTTGTCCCCCAAGCCAGCCCGTCCGCGATTATAAGCCTATCGGGATCTTGTTCCCATATTGCGTCGGCGGCTTTTTTCATGACTTCGGCATATATATTTTCATCTATATCCGGCGGCTCGTTTACAAGATTAAAACTGAGATATTCATTCGGGATATTTTTATAGCGCGCGGCTAAAAAGCCCCACATATCCGCAAAAACTTCCTGAGGTTCAGTATCTTTCCACAAATCAGCGGCTTCAGGCGGGGAAGCTACGGTAAACCCGGGAGCCCTGTGGAAATTCAGGCATACGTGAATATCATATCTTATCCCGTATTCAACGGCTTTGTCGATCCGTTTTATCATAGATTCGTCAATATTGTTCCAGTCGTTCGATTTTATCCAGATCCTGTAATCCATTGGGATTCGCGCGAAATTAAATCCCCATTCCGACATCATTTTAAATTCTTCTTCCGAAAAAATCCTGTCGTCGCTGCCTTTATAAAACATATTGAGCAAATTAAAGCCTTTCCATGACGACGGAAGCTTTTGCGCAGTCGGAGTCGGGAGTTTTGTGGTTTTATTGTTAAAATCATAAGTAAATACAAACGGCGGTTCAGGCTCGTTCGGTTCCTGAATAACCGGAGTATCCGTAATATTTTCTGAGGGAACAGTATTATTTATATCTGTATCATCAGGGGACGGGGATTTTCCGTTTTCGTCAGGATTATCAGGACTGTCCTGACTTGAATTTGAATCGTTATTACACGAAAACAAAAGCATAAACGGCGCGGCCGCCAATATCAATAACATCGCTAAAACACGTTTCATAAACATATCTCCTTGAATAATTTATATAATAAATAATTCTATCAGAAAAATATATACAAGTCAATATTATTTATAGTTTAAATCGTTTTAACCTAAGCACGTTTAAAAGCAGAGAAACGTCCGAAAAACACATTGCCGCAGCCGCAATCATCGGGTTCAGCAGGCCAAACGCCGCTATTGGAATACATAACGTATTATATCCAAACGCCCAGAACAGATTTTGTTTTATGTTTCTCATAGTTGCGCGGCTGAGATTTATAGCGGCTGCAACGTCTGATAAATCAGAACGCATAAGCACTATATCAGCCGATTCCATCGCAACGTCCGTACCTGAGCCGATCGCAATGCCAACGTCAGCCTGAGCCAGAGCCGGCGCGTCGTTGATTCCGTCGCCCACCATAGCCACTGTATATCCTTCACTTTGCAATTTTTTAATTTCATTTGATTTATCCTGCGGCAAAACTTCGGAAAGCACGCGGTCAATGCCGACCTGTCCGGCTATTTCTGACGCTGTTTCACGATTATCGCCCGTTATCATAGCAATCTCGATACCCATATTTTTAAGTTTCTCAACCGCCATTTTGCTGCTTGATTTAGGCTTATCCGAGACTATAACCCGTCCGGTATATTTGCCGTCAATTAAAATTTTTATCCCTCTTGTGATCTCGACTTTTCTGCCGTTAATTATTCCCTCGACCCCATGCCCGATAACAGCCTTAAAATCTTTGACTTCAAGATATTCTCCCGTATAATATGCGCAAATCGATTTTGCGATAGGGTGTTCTGAATATCTTTCAAGAGACGCCGCCAACTGCAAAATATTTATGTCCCCCTCCACACTAACAACTTCCGGTTTGCCTTCTGTAATCGTGCCTGTTTTATCCAAGAGAATCATGGTGATTTTTCTGGCAGTCTGAAGTGCCTCGCCGCTTTTAATCAAAATGCCGTTTTCCGCGCCTTTGCCCGTTCCGACCATAATCGCTGTGGGCGTTGCAAGCCCAAGCGCACACGGGCATGAAATAACAAGAACAGATATAGCCGTCAGCAAAGCAAATTTTAAGTCGCCGCCTTTTATAAAAAACCATGCCATTCCCGCAAGTAACGCAATAACGCAAACAACCGGGACAAAATAACCCGAAACAATATCAGCCGTTTTCGCGATTGGGGCTTTACTGCCCTGCGCGTCCTCGACTAATTTTACGATTTGCGCCAGAACAGTATCGCTCCCGATTTTTTCGGCCCTGAATTTTATCTGACCTGTTGAATTGACTGTGGCTGAATATACGGGATCGCCAGATTTTTTATCTGCCGGCATACTCTCGCCGGTTAGCATAGATTCGTCAATAGAAGTATGTCCGTCAATAACTGTTCCGTCAACGGGAATTTTCGCACCGGGTCTGACGATTATAATATCGCCGATTTGCACTTCATCAACCGGGATTTCTTTTTCTGTGCCGTTTTTGAAAATCAAAGCTGTCTTGGGCGCAAGTTCCATGAGTTTTTTAATAGCCTCGCTTGTCTTGCCTTTTGCGACTGTCTCAAGCGTTTCGCCAAGCAAAATCAGCGTTATTATAACACACGCGCATTCAAAATATAACGATTCCACCGCTATTAAATTGCCTATAGCGATCTGATATGTATTATAAATGCTGTATAACATAGCCGCAGTCGTGCTTATCGCGATAAGTGAAGACATATTAGGGCTTAATTTAATAAGTGCCTTAAATCCGACTGTATAAAATTCATATCCCGCGCCTATAACAGGTATAGTCAGAAAAAAACAATTAAGCGCGTAAATCAAAGGATTATTATTCATCATGTGATGCAGTCCTGAAGAAAAAGGCAGGTTTATAAAATTTATCATAGGGACCATTGCGATATAGAGCAGCGGCAGGGTAAAAACCGCTGAAACGATAAATTTTATCCAGAGCGTTTTAATTTCATTTTGTTCGTCAGTTTTCTTTTTATCGGTTGAGTTATTTTTATCCAATTCCGGTTCAATGATTTTATATCCGGCGGTCTCAACAGCTTTTTTTATATCCGGAAGGCGTATTATTTTCGGATCAAAAGAAACCGAAGCTTTTTCTGTGGCGAGATTGACCGCCGCGTTTTCAACGCCGTCTAATTTTTTTATGGTTTTTTCTACTCTCTGAGCACAGGCGGCGCAGTGCATTCCGCCGATATTAAGTATTTGCCTATTCATATTATTTATATATTCCTCTCTGAAATTATTTAAATCCGCAAAGTTAATTTTATGAGCCAAAGCCCTCTTTTGAAAGGGGGACAAGCGACGAAGTCGCAGGGGGGATTGCCGGATAATCACAATCCTCAGTCAGCTTCGCTGACAGCTCCTTTCAAAAGGAGCCTTTTATTTGATTATTTTCGTTTTGCAATTAAGTAAAATCCGATATTGACTTTATTTTAATCTTATGATATTATATTATACTACTAATTATTATATTTGCAAGTACGCACTTTTTTGTAATATAGTACCTAAAATGATACTAAAAACGATATATGCAATAATTTATAGTCAGGGAGGAAATATATATGCAATCGCATTGCAACAAAACCAACTGCCCCGTGGTGGCGACTCTTGACATGATCGGCGGCAAGTACAAATCGCTTATTTTATGGCATTTGATTGACTCTACACTGCGTTTTGGCGAGATGCGCAGGCTTATCCCGCAGGCTACGCCTAAAATGCTGACGCAGCAGCTCCGTGAATTAGAAGAAGATAACCTGATAATCCGAAAAGTATATCCGGTTGTCCCCCCAAAAGTGGAATACCGGTTATCTGATTTGGGAATAAGCATAAAGCCGATTTTAATCGCTATGTATAACTGGGGCGCGGACTACATGAAAGACAACGGAATAGCCGTAAACTGTTCTATGACTATACGCGAATAAATATATTATTTAATTTACGCAACAGCAAAAAAATCTGTTGTATTATTTAACAAATAATGATATAATCTCTCTGTCGGGTTTATTTTGGAGATATTATAAAATATTTTACGGAGAATAAAATGCGCGGAATATTATATTTTTTATTATTTATTTTTATATCGGCGGCTTTGTTTTCGGCTTCATGCGCCGGAAACTGTGAGCCTGAAACAGAATCGCTTTCTTTTACAGATTCTTCAAAAATTCCGGAGTTAGACAACGAAAATATAACGCCTGAAATATCAACAGGAGAACAGACTTCGCCGCCTGTTTTAACAGACAAAACTTTTCTGTCGGCTGATCGTTATTGCATAGCGGGAAAAGGTGAAGAGGGCGCAATTATCAGAGTCGAGGGAGGAATTGAGCCGGCTTTCGCAAAAGTTATAGACGGCCAGTTTATCTTAGAAGTTTTTCTTGAAAATCAGTCGTCAGAGGATATTGATTTGAATTTATACGCCAAAACAGAAAACAAAGATAAAAGCGACGCTTTGATTATCACAGTCAAAAAAAGCGCAAAAAGAGAGAACAGGCCTGTTTATATCGGCAAAGAAAATCACTTGCATTATAACGAAACCATCCCGGATTTTTTGGGGAACAGCCTGTTCAGCGACGACGAACTCGATAAAATCAAGACAAGGGCTGAAAATTTGCAGCAGATATTAACAGACGAAGGGCTTAAAACAAAAGTCATAATTTTTGTATCTCCCAGCCACAACACAATTTATCCGGAGACAATGCCGGATTTTTTAACCGAGCAAAAAATAAGCGATAATTCGAGATTAAGACAACTGACCGAAACTTTTAAAAATTCTTCGGTTATGTTTATAAACCCGTATGACCGTCTCATGAAAGAAAAAGAGAATTATTTTATATATAACAGGACCGACACGCACTGGAACGAACTCGGCGCGTATTTCGGGTATTGCGAATTATTTGATTATATCGGGAAATTTTTCCCGAACGCGAAACCGCGTCCTTTATCTGATTTTAACGTGTATAATTCAACCGTAAAAGGCGGTGATTTAATCCCCATGCTGGAATTTGACCAGAGCGAATATATAGAGAACGCCGTCGTCGTAAGAATAAAAAACCCGGCGGTTCCCGAATTATACAGGGGCGACACCGACGAAATATCTTATCAGGAAACGTTTTATCATAAACTTCACGAATATGAAAGCGGAGATAATTCAAAGCCTTCGATACTTATGTACAGGGATTCGTTCAGTATATCCATGATGAGCCCAATAGCCGAAACCTCCGGCAGGATTATATTTTATCACATGTGGAATTATGATATAAATATAAATTATATAAAAGAAATAAACCCGGATTTTTTGATAATACAAAGAGTCGAAAGAAGTTTAAATGATCTTTATGATGTGTTTATAAAATTCAAATAAATATATACGCTAATATAAAAAAGTCACGGAGAACAAATAAATTGATAAAAACCAAACGGATACTGAGCCATTTAAGAAGGGCTGCTGATATATATAAAATGATAAACTGCGGGGATAAAATCGCAGTCGGGGTTTCGGGCGGCAAAGATTCACTCACGCTTTTGTACGGGCTTTCGCAGTTAAGATTATTTTATCCCGAAAAATTTGATATAATCGCGATAACGATAGACTGCGGTTTTGACAATATTGATTTTACCGGGATTAAAATTTTATGCGAAAAATTAAACATAGATTATCATATAATCCCGGTTAATATAAAGCAAATCGTTTTTGATTTCCGAAAAGAAAAAAATCCGTGTTCGTTATGTTCTAAATTACGGCACGGAGCGTTAAATAAAACCGCAAAAAACCTCGGCTGCAACAAAGTCGCGCTCGCTCATCATTTAGACGACAGCGCCGAGACTTTTATGCTTAATTTAATTTACGAGAGCAGGCTAAGTTCTTTTTCGCCGGTCACTTATCTTGACAGAAGCGAGCTGACTTTAATCAGGCCTTTGATATACGCGCCGGAAAAAGAGATAAAATCTTTTGTGAAAAATATAAATTTGCCGGTGGTGAAAAACTCCTGTCCGGCAGATAAAAAAACACGGCGCGAGGACGTGAAGATATTATTGGGCGATTTATCGCGAAAATACAGGAATTTTAAATATAATATATTCAGCGCGATAGAAAAATCCGAGATTGACGGGTATATAAATCCGGAGAGAAGAAAAGGAACCAAATAATGTTCCATTTCGGTTACGTATAATTTTTTACGGAAACAGCAAGATTTGCGGTTGCAACAAATCGGTGATTGACATTATCGACCATCACGCTGAATCCTTCCAGAGTTCGCACGCCCAATAAAGACAGGTCGCTTGCTTCCGCGAAAACAATTTCGTCATTTGTCTGAAATCCTTCGGCTGATAATATTGCGTATCCAAAATCACGTTCGATAAGTTGTTTGGTGACGGTATAAAAACGTTTTTTGCCACGCGGAATTATACCAATATCCAATAATATCTGTTTTGGCAGCCATGATAGTTCCGCTCCCGTATCAACCAATACCTCGACCGGCGGCGTTTGCCGATGTTCTTCTTTTGGATTAATGGCAATTAAATTTACTTTGAATGTACTCATATACACACATCCTCATAATTATAATTATAACATATATATTCTTTTTTGTCAAACCGTTTTTGAAAATGCAAAAAGCCCAAAACACAAATAAAATCTGCGTTTTGAGCCTGAACGGTCGCATAATTTATCTTACCATATAGTTGCGAGCTGGCCGTTTTCATCAGGTATAATCCCGTTGATATAAAAATCATATCCATCGCAGACTTTAATATTTGCGTATTCTTTTCCGTCAGGAATACCGTTATACGCAAATTTTACACATGAACGCGTCACATAAACGCAGATTTGATTTGTATCTCGGTTCATATCTGACGCGTGAAAAATAAACGTGTATATTACGGGCTCATTGAGAAAATTCGTTTCAATATATTCGCAATCTACTAAAATTTCAATAAGAGTATCAAGCGGCGAAATTCTTATATCACTGCGTATATTAGAATTTACCGGATAATACGCATCGTCGTTTGTCGATACTGACATTGATATTTTTGCGTCAGTTCTGGTATCGTAAACCAATTCTGCCGTCAGATTATTGCCGGAAATGCTTTTTATTATATCGTCAAATGACAGTCTTTCGGATTCGCCGTTAAACAAATTTTCGACAGCCAGATTTATTTCGTCGATTTGCAGCTCCGGGCTTTCTGAATCCGTTAAAACAGGCTGTGTCGATTCTTCTGTTATATTATTTATATTATCAGACGGCTGTTTATCGCATGACAATAAAAATATAATTAACGCAAAAAATAACAAAAATATCTTTTTCATAAAACAATCCTTTTTTATTCTTTTATTTTGCTAAAATTAATTATATAATTATACGTAAAATATATAAAAAAGTTCATGAATAAAATATAATTTTTAAGGAGTAATAAACATAAAAAAAATAGATATATATTCAGACGGCGCGTGCCTGTCAAATCCCGGACCCGGCGGATACTGCGCGATTTTGATTTATAAAAACGCCGAAAAAATCATATCCGGAGGAGATATTGACACGACAAACAACAGAATGGAACTTCTTGCCGCAATATCCGGGCTTGAAGCCGTAAAAGACAATAGCGCAAAAAGCTGCCAAATAGATTTATATACAGATTCAAAATATATAGTTGACGGGATAGAAAAAGGCTGGGCGGAAAACTGGCGGAAAAACAACTGGATAAAAAAAGACAAAAACCCAGCGTTAAATCCTGAATTGTGGGAGAGGCTTTTAAATGCAGTAGAAAGATTAGACAACAACGTGAAATTTATCTGGATAAAAGGCCATAACGGTCACAAATACAACGAGAGGTGCGATGAAATCGCGCGAAATATCGCGACAGAACGGCAACGCGAAAAAGGTTTTTAATCTTTAATAATGCACAAAAAAAAGTAAATTTTACAATTTGATTTGGCATTGGTGTTGAATTATTAATATATTTGTGCTATTATATCAATAATTACCCGGAGGAAATTAATAAAACAATGAATTATATAAATTTATTTTTTCTGATTGTTACATTAATAATAGATATTTGCATTATGTTTTTCTCCGTTGCGCGGAAAGACAGTTCCCGCTCGATTTATTTTGTTTTGTTCGCCTCCGCGATCACTGTATATACGGCAGGGTGCATACTTATTGAAATGGGCAGTACGCAAGACGGCATAATGAACGCTTTAAGAATCGCAAATCTTGGGATTCCGTTTATCGCGCCATGTTTTCTTTTTATATCTATATGCCTGTTCCAGCCGAAATATATAAAATCTTGGATGCTGCCCGCTGTAGGCGTATACGGCCTTTCAATGTTTTTCCTGATTTTATTCAACGACAATCACCATTTATATTATAGCAATATAGCAGTTGAAATTCTTGAAAATAATATTTCGCGTATCGTAATAGAGCGCGGTATTTTATTTTGGGTCCAGCAGGGGATTGCGTTGATTTTTACGATTTCGGCGTATGTAATATTGCTAAGACGGTTTATACCGGGCAATAAAAAGCTCAGATACCAGATGTTTTATGTAATTATAGGGGCTTTTGTCGTTTTTATCGCAAATATAATAAATTTTACCGGCTTGCTGCCCGAGGAATTGGATCTTATGCCGTTTGCCATGACAGTCGCGCTTATATTTATATCTGTAAATATAGCGAAGCATAAACTTTTGGATATAGGCGTTTCCGCCCCGAACACAGTTCTTAAAACAATGGACGACGCAGTGATAATACTTGACAACGACTGGTGCCTTTTATCCTGTAATGACAAAGCAAAACTGATGTTTCCCTCTCTGGAAGCTTTTTCTGAAACAGAGCCTATAACAAAAGTACGGGATTGGCCGTGCGAGCTTGAAGCGGCGGATAAAACAAACGAAATAGTCTTTGAGCTTGAAAAAAACTCCGGAGACGGCTCGAAATTTACATACCGTGCGAATACAGATAAAATTATAGACATTAATGGAACCCATGTAGGGTGGTCAATAATTATCCATGATACGACAAGCATAACTTTTCTCATTAATCAGCTTGAAAATCTCGCGACTACGGATTTTCTTACCGGAATATCCAATCGCCGGGGGTTTCTCGAGAAAGTGCAGCGCGAACTTGAGATGTCAAAGCCAAAACGTTTGAATATATCTAACGCCCTGATAATGTACGATATTGACTGGTTCAGAAAAGTAAATGAAACATACGGACACGACGGGGGCGACTATGCTTTGTGCGCAGTTGTCGAGACTGTCAAAAAGCACTTGCGTCCGTATGATATAATAGGAAGATACGGCGGCGAGGAATTTGTAATTTTCATGCCGGCAAGCAAAGAAGAATCTTTGCATATTATCGCATCGCGTTTGTGCAAAGCAGTTGAAGACGCCGAAATATTTTATAACGGGGAGCAAATGCGCATAACTGCCAGTTTCGGCGCAGTTCAAATGCCCCCGGGCGCAGATTTCAACGAGGCAATGTTAGCTGTGGATGCGGCTATGTATAAAGCCAAGCATAACGGCAGGAATCAGTCAGTCGTAGGGTCTATTAAAAATATCGGGGCAGAATTATAAAAATCTATATACAAAATTCTAAGGGGACACGGCATGCCGTGTCCCCTTAGAATTTAGAATTAATTATCTTAAATCTTCGCGCCGCTCAATTAATCGCGCTTTTGATGAATTCGGATAACATGTCACATCAAAAATACGCTGATTTGAACTGCCCCTGTAAAACCAGTCCAGAGATTTTTTATCCTGCTCGAATTTTCCGTCAACCAAATAATTCGTAACGGTCAAAAGATCTTTTATACCTGCGTCAGTTCCGGCTTTTTCCAGAAGTTCTTCGTATAAATATCCGGTATAAGTTATAATCTCGATTCCATGCGCCTCAGCTTCCACAAGCTGTGCGATTTTCGCGAGTTCGCGGGGTTGGCAGAAAGGCTCGCCGCCTGAAAAAGTCAGCCTTTTTGCGCGCGATTTTATTATTTTATCGGCGATTTTATATATATCTGCGTTAAATCCCCCGTTAAAATCCTGAGCGTCTGCGTTATGGCAGCCCTTGCAGTAGTGAGGGCAGCCCTGAACGAATATGACAAAGCGCATACCCGGCCCATCAACAATCGAATCTTCTATTATTCCCGCCAATCTTACAGGCTCAGCTATTATATTCGGGATTTCAAAATTTCTTGAGGCTGAATCAGTATCTCTCTCTTTTATACGCGCCGGCACTGCCGAACTCATCACAGAACTTGCGGCTTCCATATTTTTATTTCTCCCCAATTATATATTTTATATAATTTCAATATCCGAAAAATTTACGCTTGAATAATGCTTAACCCTTGCTTTTTCTTCTTTAAGTTTTGCATCGTTGAATCTGTCCAGTGTGCCGAGATAACCGGTAACGCGCCTTATTCGTGTAAAATCTCCCTGACCGTCGTCTTCGCTCCTGCCGCATTTTGGGCATACATCGTTGATTATTCCCATAAATCCGCATACAGGGTCGCGGTCTACAGGGTGATTTATCGAGCCGTAGCCGACCCCGCATTCTTTCATGTGCCGTATTATCTCTTCAAAGGCTTCGAGATTATCTGACGGATTACCGTCCATTTCAATATATGTTATATGTCCCGCGTTTGTCAATGGGTGATACGGTGCCTCAAGTTCTATTTTTTTGTGCGCCGATATATTATAATATACAGGTATATGGAAAGAATTTGTATAAAAATCCCGGTCGGTGATGTTTTTGATTTCGCCGAAAAGCTCTTTGTCTATTTTTACGAACCTTCCGGACAATCCCTCGGCTGGAGTTGCGATAAGCGTGAAATTAAGCCCGTATTTTACAGTCGCCTCGTCCATTTTTTTTCGCATAAAACCGACTATTTCAAGTCCCATAGTCTGGGCTTCCTCGCTTTCGCCGTGATGTCTGCCGCATAAAGCAGTCAGACATTCCGCAAGCCCGATAAAACCCATTGTCAGCGTTCCATGTTTCAAAACCTCGCCGATTTCATCGTCGGGTTTTAACTTTTCTGAATCGAGCCATATTCCCTGTCCCATAAGAAACGGGAAATTCCTGATTTTTTTGCCGCTCTGTATTTTAAATCTGTGCAGCAACTGAGCAATTATTATATCTATTTTTTCTTCTAAATCAGAATAGAATTTCTCTATGTCTCCTTTAGCTTTTATTGCAAGCCTCGGCAGATTGAGCGAAGTAAACGAAAGATTTCCGCGTCCGAAAGTCGTTTCTTTTGAATCGTCGAAATAATTCGCGATAACTCTCGTGCGGCAGCCCATATAAGCGACTTCGGTTTCGGGCTGTCCTTCTTTGTAATATTTTAAATTATACGGGGCGTCTATAAACGAAAAATTAGGATATAATCTTTTCGCCGAGACTTTTACGGCAAGCTTGAACAAATCATAGTTTTTATCTTCTTTGTTATAATTTTTGCCTTCTTTTAATTTAAATATATGTATCGGGAATATAGGGGTTTCACCGTCGCCAAGGCCTGCTTCGAGGGCCAATAATATATTTTTTATGACGAGTCGCCCGGCGGGGCTTGTGTCAAGTCCGTAATTCAGCGAAGAAAACGGGACCTGAGCGCCGGCTCTTGAATGCATAGTATTAAGATTGTGAACTAAGGCTTCCATTGCCTGAAAAGTCGCCCGGTCGGTTTCTTTGGCGGCGTACTTGCCTGCAAAGCGCTGCGCGCTCTTTATTATTCCAGCGTCAAAATATTTCGCAAGTTCTTCTTTTTCATATTTACCGTAATCGTTTTTGGTTTCAAACACAGGCTCGGTATTATGCTTTTCTTTTATATTTTTTATGCTTTCATCAATAATATCCGCTATTTTTTTATTTTTTGCGGTCGTTGAATCGAATCCCATTTCAAGATATTTTATTAAATTTGACTTATATAATTTTATATAAGTTTTCTCTACGCCCTTTGCCATGGCGTAATCAAAATTAGGGATAGACTGACCTCCGTGCTGGTCGTTCTGATTTGACTGTATTGCTATGCACGCAAGAGCCGAATAGCTCGCTATGTTGCTCGGCTCTCTCAAATATCCGTAATTTACGCCGCTGCGAATATCTGTATAAAATCCCTCGGTAAAAAGCCTGTCTATATCTATCTGGCAGCATGTAGTCGTGAAAGAATAAAATTCCATGTCGTGTATATGTATATCTCCGTCGTGATGGGCTTTTGAATGCTTGGGGTCGAGGATAAACATCTCGCAGAACTGCTTTGCGCCCGCGGAGCCGTATTCGAGCATAGTACCCATAGCCGTATCTCCGTCTATATTTGCGTTTTCTCTCTTGCCGTTGCTTTCTTTTGCCGATTTAAAAGTAATATCTTCGTATGTTTTCATCAGGCGGGTGTTCATTTCCCTGATTTTGTTTCTTTCCGCCCTGTATAATATATATTCTTTCGCGGTTCTTGAGTGGCCGGTTTTCATCAGGACTTTTTCTACTGTGTCCTGAATCTGCTCCACGGTCGGGAGTTTTTTTGTTTTTTCAAAATCTTTTTCTATTTCCTCGGTTACTTTATACGCTAAATTCAGCGCGCCGTCATAATCGCTGCCGCCGATTGCCTTTGCGGCTTTAAATATCGCGTTGGCGATTTTTTCGATATTAAACGGAACTTCCCTTCCGTCTCTTTTAATTATTTTTGCAACCATTTTTTTTATTCTCCTTTGCCGCAGAACTGCTATATATTTTTATTAATTTTCAAGAATTTACCGTAAATTTGCAATTACTGTATTTAGTATATATTTTTTAACCTGTATAAAAATTAACACAATATATTGTGTTAAAAAATTGTGCGTACTTAATTATTATAATACAGCAAGTAATGTTTGTCAAGTGATAAAATTACAAAAAAATAAAAATTTTTCAGCAAAATTCTGGAAATTTTACATCGCGTAAATTTATGATTTTCATATAATTTACAGAGAGAATGGGCGGTTTCAAATAATTAAAAATTAATTTTTAATAAATCAAGAAAAATAAAAATAAATAATTGTTTACAATTAATTTTTAATCTTTATATGTTTTTTATGTTAGAATATCCATGAACAAATTTTCACCCTGCATTTTTACAATTTTTTTGTCGGTTTATTGTATTATTTTTTATAAAAATATAAAACTTATAATATTAAAAGCACTAAAAGGAGCTATAAATTTATGCCTATATTAATACCCGACAGACTGCCTGCCGGTGAAATCCTCACAAAAGAAAATATTTTCGTTATGTTTGATTTAATAGCGGAGCATCAGGATATACGTCCGCTCAAAATCGCTATTTTAAATATAATGCCCACAAAAATAGTGACCGAAACGCAGCTTATAAGGCTTCTGTCAAATATTGCTGTTCAGGTTGAAGTGGTATTGCTGCAAACGTCTACTTACAAATCTAAAAACACGTCCGCTGAACATCTGGGTTCGTTTTATAAATCATTTAATCAAATCAAAGAAGAAAAATTCGACGGTCTTATCATAACCGGCGCGCCCGTCGAGACAATGCCGTTTGAAGAAGTCGATTACTGGGACGAACTCTGCGAAATAATGGAATGGTCGAAAATAAACGTCTATTCGACTCTGCATATATGCTGGGGAGCGCAGGCCGGGCTTTATTTTCACTACGGGATAAACAAACATCCGCTTGAAAAAAAACTGTCCGGGGTATTCGCCCACGAAGTAAACAAACCCGGCCACGAACTTGTCCGGGGATTTGACGAGATATTTTACGCACCGCATTCGAGATATACCGAAATCAGAAAAAAAGATATAGATTTAATGCCGGATTTAGAGATTCTCACATCTTCTCCCGAAGCCGGCGTGCATATAGTCGCGTCAAAAAAAATGCGCCAGTTTTATATAACCGGGCATTCGGAATATGATTATGACACATTGGCCCTCGAATATTTCAGAGACAGAGAAAAAGGACTTAAACCCGATGTTCCGGTAAATTATTTTCCCAATGACAATCCCGGTCTTATCCCTAAAAATATATGGCGGGGACATGCCCACCTGCTTTTCTCGAACTGGCTGAATTATTTTGTATATCAGGATACGCCGTATGATATTAATTTGATAGATATAAATTACGAGCCTCAAAACAAATATAAATAGATAAATAGAGTATATAATAATTCTACTTGAAAACCACCCCGCCCTGCGGGCACCCCTCCACAGAGGGGAATTGCGCGCAATTCCGGCGTTTTGTCTAATTCCCCTCTGTGGAGGGGTGGCAAGCGTCAGCTTGACGGGGTGGTTTTCAACTTGCTTTACTATAACTATAATAAAAAGGGCGGCAATTTGCCGCCCTGTAAGTTTTATTTATTTATATTTATTTTCAACAACAGAAATTTAATTTTGCTTTCTTTCATCAAGCGGAATATATTCTCTTATCTCTGAAACTCCTTTATATGCCGGGCGTATAATACGGTTTGAAGTGTGCAGTTCTTCAAGCCTGTGCGCACTCCAGCCAACCATACGGGATATAGCAAATATCGAAGTATATAATTCTTCGGGTAAACCAAGCATATCATATACAAATCCGCTGTAGAAATCAATATTTGCCGAGACGCCTTTATAAATTTTGCGCTCCGAACCGATAAGCTCCGGCGCAAGACGCGCTACCATTGCATACAGCGCGTATTCTTCCTCTCTCCCTTTGTCGCGGCTTAACTGTTTTATAAAATCTTCGAATACTATAGCTCTGGGATCGCTGATAGAATAAACTGCGTGTCCAATGCCGTAAATTAACCCCGAACGGTCAAACGCCTCTTTATGAAGCAGCTTTTTGAGATAATCCGCGATTTGACCTTCGTTCGTTGTATCGGCTACGTTTTCTTTTAAATCTTTCATCATGTGCGATACTTCAATATTCGCGCCGCCGTGTTTCGGCCCTTTCAGACTGCCAAGTGCCGCCGCAACCGCGCTGTAAGTGTCAGTCGCCGAAGACGAGACCACGCGTATTGCGAAAGTAGAATTGTTACCGCCGCCGTGTTCGGCGTGAAGCACAAGAGCGGCGTCTAAAATACGCGCCTCAAGTTCTGTGTACTTCTGGTCGTGGCGAAGTAAAGTAAAAATATTTTCTGCGTAGGATAATTTTGGGTTTGGCTGATGAATCACGAGGCTTTGGTCTTCGTGGTAATGCATGTATGCCTGATAGCCGTATATAGCAAGCATAGGAAACATTGCGATAAGCTGCAAGCATTGGCGCAGTACATTAGGCAGCGATATATCGTCGGCATTGTCGTCATAAGCGTATAATGTCAGCACGCTGCGGGCTAAAGTATTCATCATGTCTGTACTCGGGATTTTCATAATAACATCGCGGTTAAATTTCGGAGGCAGGGAGCAGTAGAACCTGAGTAAACCCATAAAATCTTCAAGCTGTTTTGTATTAGGCAAAGAACCAAAAAGCAGGAGATAAATAGTTTCTTCAAAGCCAAATCTTTTGTCATTCATAAAGCCTTTTACAAGCTCCTGTATTTCAATGCCTCTGTAATAGAGCTTGCCGTCGGCGGGATATTCAATGCCGTCAATTACTTCTTTTGCCGTTACCTCGCAAATATTTGTAAGCCCGGCGCGGACGCCGTTGCCGTTTAAATCGCGCAAACCTCTGTATACGTTATATTTCGTGTATAATTCCGGAGCGATAGTTCCCTCTGCGCACAATTTTGTCAGTTCCAAAATCTCCGGGGTGACTTCAGAATAAATATTAGCAGACTTATTCAAAATGTTTCCTCCTTATGTTTTAATTTAATTAGTAAATATAAATTTTCTGTTTTTCTTGAATATACCGGGAATTTACAGCATAACTTTCTTCCCGCATTTCGCACTTTCTATCGCGCCGTAGACCATGTTCATAGAATAATAATTCTCACGGCAGTCAGTCTCAGCCGGGCGTTTTTCGATTAATGCGCTAAACATTTCGTCAAAACAACCCTCGTGGCCGTGATTTTTGCCTATATCAATAAAATCGAGTTTGATTTCGTCAAACGGGACAGTGAATCCCGATTCGCCGTCTTTTTTTATCTGCGCCGAGAGATAATTGCCTCCGTCCCATTTTATCGTGCCTTTTTCTCCGATTAACCGCCAGTCGCACTCCCATGAAGTATTAAACCCCTCCGAACACCACGATCCCCTGTAATCATATACAACTCCGTTCTCAAACTCAAATATCGCAATCGCCGAAGCGTTGCCTTTATACCATGAACCGGGAGGGTTAAACTCCTGACAATAGACAGATTTCGGATTTGAGCCTATTATAAATCTCGCCTGATAAAAAGTATGCACAGCCATGTCTAAAATCAAAACGTTATCCATTAGGTCCCGAAATCCCCCGAAGTGCGCGCCTATAAAAAAATCCGAACTTACAGAGCCTAAGCGTCCGAGTAAATTATCGCCCAGCGCTTTTCTTATAGTCCTCATGCCGGGCAAATATATCCTGTTCTGCATGATTGCGTAAGACCTGCCGGTTTTATCAGAAACGGCGATTTCGTTCAATGCCTGTTCTCTCGTCTCAGCCATAGGCTTTTCGCCGATTGCGTCCGCCCCAAAATTCATAGCAGACGTAACGATTAATTCATGCGCGTCGGGGGTTGTGCAGTCAACGACAAGATTTGCTCCGGGACACCCTGCGAGGGCTTTTTTTATATCGTCGAAAATTCCGGTTTTTTCAGACAAATTATATTTTTGTCTATAATCTTCGGCGCGTTCTATGATTATATCGCACAAGCCGATAATTTCAACGTCATCGCGCTTTATCATATAATTCATCCATGCGTTGCCCATTCCGCCGCACCCGGCGAGTATTATTTTAAATCTTTGCATATTGTATTATCCCCTTCCGCAGACTTCTGCCGCAATCTTTGCCCATTCCCACAATCTTTCGGGCTTATTTCCCGTTGTGCTAACGTCTTTGAGTATAAGCTCGCACGGGTTGCCGTATTTTCCTGCAATCGTGTAAGCGTCAACTAAATCTTTTTTGACAAGTTCGGGAATCCATGCAGTATCACTTGATAAAAACGCCGGATTAGGCTTTCTTGAAAAGACAAATCTCCCCGCCATCGCTTCCGCGCCTCTCTCCATATCGACCCACGGGCTCATCGAAATTTTCCTGACATTGGGCAGTTTCGCGATAACGTGAATCTTTCTGTCCAGAGGCTCGCAGCAGCCGTAATATCCCAGCCCGAACCTCGCGTACCATTTCATCTGATACGCAATCTCAAATTCGTCGTGAACTTCCGGTGAAACCATAGAAAATAACTGCGCGGCCCCCATAGTCCATATATTTTTCGCAGAATATCTTAACTTTTCGAGTTCTTCATCGCTCTCGCCGTTATATCCCGGCAGTTCGTCAGTATAAGCTCCGGTGCAGTGAATCAACGGGTTTCCCGCGTCTATCGCCCCGAGTTTTTCGTATTCGTCTAACTGATACAAATATAATCCAAACATTTTATCAAGTATTTTATGTATAAACTCAGGTCTGTCGGCTATATCATACATGCACTCCTCGATTCCGTGCCATGTGCTGACAACGTCCCATACATGTCCGTATTCGGCGTTTGCGCCGCCCTGAGTTACACGCATAATACCGCCGAAAATATCTTTTGCCGTTTCCAGCCATTTTTTCGACGCTTCTTTATCCTCAGAAATCTTCGGGGTCTGGATTTTCTCTATATCATCTTCGTTTTTCAGAATATCTTTATAATCGTGGCTGTCTGCGGCTGTGCCGGATTGTCCGGGTATTCTGTCCTCTTGTATAGACATGCCGAAGCCTGTGTTATTTATCGCTTTGGGGACTCTGATTTTATTTTCCACAACTCTGTCGTCCTGAATATGATTCCACCTGTATAGAGTTTCTTTTAGCTGCCACTCAAAATTTCGGGCAAGCCAGTCCTCGCATTCAAGATTCATTTCGCCGTCCCTGCTCAGTTCGCCCCACGGGAGTTGGTCAATCATAAACATAGGGCGTTCAGGTTTAAGAGAGTTCAAGCCTTTCCACGCTTTAAAAGTTTTGTCCTGTATTGGCAATTCGCTTATTTCCGCGACTTTTTTTGCAAGATTCCGCAAAATTTCTTTTTCTTTTTGATAATTTGACATATTTATTAATCCCTCCGATATTATTTATTATATCTTCTGCATAACCGAAAATTTAATATTATAGGGCGCGGCATCCTCGACGCGCCCGCCGACATAATAACCCGATACAAAAATCAGATTTGCGGCGTGCCGAGGGCGTCACGCCCTACCTAAAATATATAATCTTTACAGCTTTGTTTATATAATTTATTCTTTATCTTCTTTTATTTCTTTAACTTCGCTGTCTTCTTTTACTTTTGGCTTTCTTGTCCTCTTTACTTTTTTTATCTCTTCCCCGGCATTTTCTTTGGTTTCATCTTCCGCGTTTTCTTTATTTTCTTTTTCTTTCTCAACCGGTGCTTCGACTGCTTCAGTTATTTCAGGTACTTCACTTGATTCCGGCGCTTCAACCGGATCAGACGTTCCAACCGGTTCTTCCAAACTGCCGTTAGCCACAGCTTCAACTTTGATTTCAGGTTCAATCTCAATTTCGATCTCAGCCACAGCTTCAGCTTTTTCTTTGGTTTCAGTTATAATTTCAACGGCTTCAGGTTCAATATTAATATCAATATCATCAATATCTGCTGTCGCCGTCTCCGGAATCTGTTCCGGTTCGAGCAATGCGCGTATTGACAGCGATATTTTCTTTGCTTCAGGGTTTATCTCTGTTATTTTGACCTGAACAATATCCCCGATATTTAAAATTTCAGAAGGCTTTGAAATCTTTTTGTTCGCTATCTGCGATATGTGAATAAGACCGTCTACTCCCGGAACAATTTCTGCGAACGCTCCGAACGGCGTAGTATTTAATATCTTTACGTCAACAACGTCGCCGACCTTTGTCTCAGCAGTAAATTTTGTCCACGGATTTTCGCTGGCATCTTTATAACCCAGAGATATGCGCCTTTTCTCCGTGTCAAAGTCTTTTATATAAACCTGTATTTTATCGCCGATCTGGACAATTTCAGTCGGGTGTTTTATCCTGCTCCATGAAAGCTCGGACAAATGTACCATTCCGTCGATTCCGCCTATATCGACAAACGCGCCGTAATTAGCTATAGATTTTACAACGCCCTCGTACTTCTTGTTGATTTCAACTTCACTCCAGATTTTATCTTCGTTTGCTTTTCTTTCTTCCATTGAGGCATTTCTGATAGAAGCTATTGCCCTGCGCTTAACTGTGTTTATATCAATTACTTTGACTTTGACTTTTTTGCCGATAAGCGTCTGCAAGTCAGTATCTTTTGAAACGTCCGCATGAGACGCGGGCACAAATACTTTTATAGAATCTATAAGAACAATAATCCCGCCGTTTACGACCTGAACGACTTTGCCCTCGACGACCGTGCCTTCTTCATGAAACTGTATGATTTTGTCCCAGGTATCAGACGAATCGATTCTTTTCTTCGATAAAAGCGCAATTCCTTCCTGGTCGTTTGTTTTTATGACCTGCGTTTCAATTTCGTCTCCGACTTTGAACATTTCTTTCAAATCAACCGAGGAATCGTCCGTCACTTCGTCAAAAGCGAGTATCCCCGTATATTTATATCCCAGATCGACATGAATTTCGCCGTCAGAAATATACGATATAATACCCTTGATCCTGTCGCCCCTGCTTAAAGTCGCAAACGTCTCGTCAAGCAGTTCGGCAAAACTTTTATCGTCGTCGTTCACGTTTGTCGAATCTATATTATTATTCTCATTTTTATTTTCATTCACGTTTTCATCCACACCCACTACTACATCCGCATTTTCAGAGACAACAGCCCTTTCCTCAATATTTTCAATTATCCCGCCGTTTTCAGTATTGTTTATATTGTCCGTCATAATTTTTTTTACCTCCATAATAATACTGTCAGGAGTTGAAGCCCCCGCAGTTATACTAACTCTCACAGCATCCTTTCCTTTTTTTGAATCTTTTGAATCTTTTAAATCTTTCAGATTATTTTTTAATATATTAAAAGGCAGTTGCTCTGAAGTTTCGACAATAAAAGAATTAGCGCAGTTTTTTTCGCAGATTTCATATAGTTTTTTAGTGTTTGAACTGCTCTGGTCCCCCACAACAATCATTACGTCGCTTTCTTTGGCCAAAAACTCGGCCTCCGCCTGCATTTTTCCTGTCGCGCCGCATATTGTGTCGAAAAAAACCGCTTCTGTAACTGTTCCCACGCATTTTTCTTTTATATAGTCCCTGCATTTTATATAGTCTTTTATATTATGCGTAGTTTGTGCCAATATAATTAATTTTTTGATATTTTTATTTAATATTTCAGTTAAGTCAAAATCACCCGTAAGCTCTTCAAAATTTCTTAAAATCTGCCTTTCTCCGTTTGTATAACTGTCAAGCGCGATAATTTCAGGATGTGTTTTATCCCCCAGTATCAAACTAAAAGTATTTTGATTTGTGTTTTCTTCGGCTATTTTATGCATTTTCCTGACGCATTCGCAGGTCGCGTCAACTATTTTTAAGTTTTTTTGCTCCCGCATTTCTTTTAAACGCTCAAAAACTGTTTTCGGTATCCCGTGAGCCCTTATAACTATAACTGAATTATCGCAAATCCTACCGGTATCCCCATAGTCGTCTATGATAATTACTCCACCTGATATAATTTGTCTGATAAAATTATCGTTGTGGATAATTTTTCCCATTAAATAAATTGCTCTGCCGCCGTCTTTTTCAGCTTCGGCCATTTCGCCGAGCAAAACATCGACCGCTTTTCTCACCCCGAAACAAAACCCGCAGTTTTTCGCCGTTCTTATCTCGACCATTAAATTAAATATCTGCCTTTTTTATTTTATTTTATTCTTTATCGTAATTATCGATAAATTTTTCAAGGGCTTTTTCTATCGAGCCCTGAGATTTTTCAAACTGTGAAACGAAATCAGTTTTTTTGGAACTTGATAAATTATTAAGTATGGTCGGGAGCGAGCCTATTCCGTAAATATATCCTATATCATAAACTTTGTTATTAAAGATAATATCGAGCATACCCTCGGATTCGTTATCCCTCAGAACTTTCGAAGTCAGGCATAAATCATAAAACGCGGGCATTAAAGTCGTCCCGGATTCATACGCCAGAGCTTCGGTTATAAGCCCCGCGAACTCCAGATCGGCATTCATCGGAATCCCTATAGAATGCCCGTTGAATTCAGCGTAAGTATAATAATTTTCCTGCTGTTCGTTATATTTAGGCGTAGGCACTACCCCGAAATCCGTCGGCATAGCCCTTAAGTCGCGCGCGATCGGCTCAAACAGACTCGCGCGTATCAAAAACCTGTCCTCCTGATAATATGCGCTCGCCTGAATCCATATATCAGCCGCGCCTTTTATCGTGTCAGCCATGAACATCGCTTCCGGGTCGGCACAGAATGTCAGGGCTTTTTGTATAACATCAAGAGCGCGCGGGGTGTTCATCGTTATTTCCGGCACACCGTCGCTGTTGAGGCTCACCGTAGTTTCTCCCGATGCTTCAAACAGGTGCAGCGCAAATTCATACTGCGACATAAATCCCCACTGGTCATACTGGTCCATGATTCCGTCGCCGTTTAAATCTTTGTTTACGCCTTTTGTGATTTCCATCAGTTTGTCTATCGTCCATGTTCCGTCATAAACATACTGATACGGATAATCTATGCCTATGGATTTGCACATGTCTTTATTAAAATACAGGCATGACAATCTTAATTTATCCCTTAAAACTATATCTCCCGCCTGAAAATAAAGCTTGCCGTTTATCGCCAAATCCCTGATCATTGCCTGATCCCACCATGGTTTATCTAAATCGTCTTTTATATACGGCACAGTAAATAAATCCGCAAGCAAATGCTGGCTCCCCAGATTCTTCACATTGTTGATTATATCCATGATCAAATCATAACTGTCGTCCCCGGCGAGTATGCTTTTTTTCGCGACATCCGCAGGAGCCGAAGCTGACGGGGTAGTTATCATAGTTATATTAAATTTTTCTTCGACATGAAGCCTGCGCGTATATAAAGCGTCGTTGATAGGCTCGCCGCTCTGTTCTTCGGTTGAAAATTTGTCGTACATTCTGTTTTCATCTGTTACGTTTCCGGTTATAACTCTGAATTCCCTGCCGCCGAAATCAGTTTCGGGCAGATTTATCGGTTCACGCGCCCACTTATCAGTTTTAGTAGCATCTGTATTTGTCGTATCCGTATCCGAAGAATTATTGTCGTCGCCATTATCCGCGTTATTTGCTATATCCGGATTATTATTATCCCCGTCGTTTGAATTAACCGCGCTGTCTTTAGCGCATGAACCCAGAGAAAACAGTATTATGCCTATCAATACCAACAAAAATATAATTTTTTTATATTTTAACATTAAACCTATCCCCTTTAATCTAATCAGCTTTAATCAGTTTTTGATTTTATTTTTATTCAGAGTGTCATACTTTTTGTAATTTTCTAAAATTATTCCGTAAACCCTGTCCGTGATTATTTTATATAACTCGATATTGCTCATACCCTCGTTGTATTTTGTGATTTTTTCAAGTTCTTCAAACGGGATATATTCCCCGAAAACCACTATAGTTTTATGAAAAGCCCTGACTTTATAGCCTTTTGATATTACAGTTACCGGCAATATCCCGGTTTTGGCTTTGTAAGCGAACATCGCGACTCCACTTTTCAGGGCGACTGTCTCAGGGTGAACTCTCTTAGCCCTTTTCCCCTGCGGGTATATTCCAACAATTTCGCCGTTTTCAAGTATATTTATAGTAGCTTTTACAGATCCTACGTCTGCTGCGTCTCTTTTTACCGGATATGCCCCGAATAATTTTACGATTGATTTCAATACGGGGATTTTAAACAGTTCGCTTTTAGCCATATATCTTAAAGGCCTGTGCATACACGCGCCGATTAAAATCGGGTCCCAGTTCGACGAATGATTTATACACGCGACATAAGATTTTGCGTCTTGCTCCAAAGGCTCGTTTTCGGAATTTATTATTTTTACCCTGAACAATTTTCTGAAGAAACCGGCTATAAAACTTTTCTGCAAACTACCGAATACAGACATCGGGCAATCTTTCCTTTATTATATTTAAGGCTTTATTTAATGTGTCAACAGGTGATATACAATCAGAATTATCGAGAATAAATGCATCCTGTGCAGGTTTTAACGGTGCGGCGTCTCTGCTTGAATCCTGCAAATCCCTCTCGTTTATTTCTTTGAGAATCGCGTTATAATCAACGTCTTTGCCTTTTCCTGTCAATTCTTCGTATCTTCTTCTGGCTCTTTCATCAGAAGAAGAAGTCAAAAAAATCTTTACGCTTGCATTTGGCAAAATAACCGTTCCGATATCCCTGCCGTCCATGATTATATTATTTTTTTCTGCGGCTTCTTTTTGTGTTTTAAGCAAAAATTCACGGACTTTAGGTATTTTTGAAACGTCCGAGGCGTATTTTGATATATTGTTTTCCCTGATTTTTTCGGACACATCTCTGTCATTTAGAAATACTTTCTGTTCGCCGTTTTTATAAAAAACGTCTATTTTTATATTTTTGCTGTCAATGCAGGCCTCGATTTTTTCAGTTTCATAGCCGCCGATTCCCGCCTCAAAAACATATAACCCCACAGTTCTGTATAAAGCGCCTGTGTCAAGATATAAAAATCCGAGCTTTTTCGCAAGATTTTTGGCAAGCGAGCTTTTTCCCGCTCCCGAAGGTCCGTCTATCGCAATTGAAACGGGTGAGATTTTTTTATATTTATCATGGGAATCATGGGAAAACGCACTCATTTTGTACTCCCGTATTTCTCTTTTGGCTCAATTTGCGCTTCCATCAAGAAGTGCGCCTATACCGCCATTTTATAATAATACACCATTTATTCATATATTTAAAGCAATTTTACATAAGAAATTTGTTAATTTAATGTAAATTTTAACGCCTGACCGGAACAATAGCGGCATTTTTACCTGCAAGTTTGCCCGTAGAAAACGCTATCTGAAGATTAAAGCCCCCTGTATAAGCGTCAACGTCGATTATTTCCCCTGCAAAATATAATCCGCCGATTAATTTTGATTCCATTTTGTTCGACAAAATTTCTCTTGTATCAATTCCTCCGCAAGTAATTATCGCTTCTTCTATCGGCCTGAATTTTTTAAAAGTCAAATTAAAATTTTTAAACAACCCGACTATTTCAGTTCTTTCGTTTCGCGTTATTTCGTTTATTTTCTTTTCTGGATTTATATAATTCTCTAATATTTTGATAAAAACCGGGATTAATTTTTTCGGCAGTAAATCATCAAGCGAATTTTTAAACATCTTGTTTTTGTATTTTTCAAAATCAGACAATATTCTTTTATCTAACTGTTCCTCGCTTAAAGCGGGCTTTAAATCCAGAGTTATTTTATATTCCCCCGCCCTCTTTTGTAAAGAGGGTGCCGCCGCAGCGGCGGGTGTTTTACGGATATGCGACGACGCGCTGAGAACCAGAGGCCCGGAGATCCCGAAATGCGTGAAAATCATTTCGCCCATTTCCTCAAAAATCTTTTTTTCATTTCCGTTTGAAATTTCGTAAACATATAATTTTATATTTTTCAAACTCAAACCCATCAAATCCGCGCAGAATTTTTCATTTATCTCAACCGGCACAAGCGACGGCTTTAAATCTATGATATTATGCCCGGTTTGTCTTGCGAATTTATATCCGTCGCCATCTGAACCCGTGCCGGGATAAGATATTCCACCGGTGCATATAATCACAGAGTCAAAATTGTATTTTTGACCGTCGGCGATTAACCCGGCGATTTTATTTTCATTGATTATTATTTTTTGAACGTTATCATATTTAATTTTGACATGATTTATCCTGACGAATTTTTTAAGAGCGTCAACAATATCAAAAGCGTTGTCAGAAACGGGAAATACTCTTTTTCCGCGTTCGACTTTTAATTTAACGCCGAGATTCTCGAAAAAATCAACGCAGTCATGAGGTGTGAAATAATTCAGAGCCGAGTATAAAAATTTAGGATTAGTCGCGACATTTGTCAAAAACTCGCCGACCGGGCACAGATTAGTTACATTACAGCGGCCTTTTCCGGTTATCGCGAGTTTTTTCCCTAATTTCTCGTTTTTTTCAAACAACGTAACATCCGCGCCAAGTCTTGCGGCTTCGCCAGCCGCCATAAGTCCCGACGCTCCGCCGCCGATTACCGCGATTTTTTTCTTTATCAAACCTATTTCACCCCAATATCTTTCCTGTAAAACATATCTTTGAAACTGATTTTGTCAATCTCGCTGTACACTTTTTTTATCGCCGACGGCAAATCTTTATCAACTGCCGTCACTCCCAGAACGCGCCCGCCCGAAGTTTTGAATTTGCCGTTTTCGTCAGTCGCAGTCCCCGCGTGATACACAGTAAATCCGTCGAGTTTTTCAACTTCTTCTATTCCTGTTATCTCATAGCCTTTCTCGTATTTTACAGGATAACCTCCCGACGCTAATATCACACAAACTGCGGCATTATCTTCCCATTCTATGTCAATCTGGTCAAGTTTTTCGTCGATTACAGCGTTGATTATATCAAGAAAATCCGTTTTAAGCCTCGGCAATACAACCTGCGCCTCAGGGTCGCCGAAACGAGCGTTATATTCTATGACTTTTACGCCGTTTTTTGTCAAAATCAACTGGAAATAGATTACTCCTTTATAAGCCCTGCCTTCATTTCGCATTGCGTTGATTGTAGGAATATAGATATTTTTCATGCACTCGTCAGCGATTTTTTCCGTATATATCCTCGACGGGGAAAAAGCCCCCATTCCTCCGGTATTTTCACCTTTATCATTATCAAACGCCCGCTTGTGATCTTGCGACGAAACCATCGGCTTGATTGTCTTTCCGTCGCAGAACGCAAGAACAGTGATCTCCTGACCGACTAATTCTTCCTCGATTATAACATTATTACCTGAATCCCCGAAAGTTTTGTCTACCATGATATGTTTTAATATATCATAGGCTTGATTTATATTTGTTGCGCGAATCGCGCCTTTGCCCAGAGCCAACCCGTCGGATTTTATCCAAATCGGGAATTTTATCCCGCTTTTGACATAATTTACTGCGCTTTCAAAACTGTCAAACGCTTCGTATTCAGCCGTGGGGATATTATATTTTTTCATCAGGTTTTTAGAAAAAACTTTGCTCCATTCGATTTCGGCGGCGTTTTTTCTTGGGCCAAACGCACGAACACCGATTTTTTCGATTTCATCGACAAGCCCGAGAGCCAACGGGTCGTCGCTCGCGACAAAAACCAGATCAAATTTATTTTGTTTGGTTAATTCAATGATTTTTTCTATATCCGTCGCTTTAATATCACTGAAACATTTCGCAATTTTTGATATGCCGCCGTTTCCGGGAACTGCATATAATTCGGGATTTTCACGACATTCCGACAATTTTTTTATTATGGCGTGTTCTCTCCCGCCGCCGCCCGCTACTAATATTTTCATGTGTTTTTTTATCCTCTCTGTATTAATGTATTAATGATGAAACAATCTCAAACCTATAAAAGCGAGCGTCATATTATATTTATTGCAGGTGGCAATCACATTGTCGTCGCGTATAGAACCGCTTGGTGACGCGATATATTTTACTCCGCTTTTATACGCTCTCTCGATATTGTCGCCGAACGGGAAAAACGCGTCGGATGCTAAAGATACGTCCTGAAGTTTTGAGAGCCATTGTGTTTTATCGTTTTTTGTCAATATATACGGCTTTTCTGACAGAACGCTGTTCCAGTTTGCTTCGTCTTTGAAAAATTCTTCGGCATCGTCCTGCAATAACTGGTCGATTATATTAGCTTTCTCAGGATTTTTAATTCCCTGAATAAATTCCAACGATAATATAGCCGGGTGCTGTCTCATAAACCACATATCGGCTTTGTTTCCCGCAAGCCGCGTGCAATATATTCTCGCCTGCTGTCCAGCCCCTACGCCTATTGCCTGACCATCTTTGGCATAACATACAGAGTTTGACTGCGTATATTTCAGAGTTATCAACGCCACAAGCAAATCCCTTACTGCCGGTTCCGGCAAGTCTTTATTTTCGCTGACTATGTTATTCAAGAGTGACGCGTCGATTTTACAGTCGTTGCGTCCCTGTTCAAAAGTTACGCCGTATAAAGTTTTTGTTTCAATTTCGGGAGGGATATAATCTTTGTCGATTTTTATTATAAGATACCTGCCGTTTTGTTTTGCTTTTAATATATTCAAGGCGTCAGGCTCGTAATCAGGCGCGATAATCCCGTCCGATACTTCCCTCGATAAAATCTTCGCCGTCGCTAAATCAACAGTGTCGCTCAAAGCGACAAAATCACCATAAGACGCGACCCTGTCCGCTCCTCTTGCCCTTGCGTAAGCATACGCGAGCGGCGATAACAGCATGTCAATATCATCGACAAAATACGCTTTCGCAAGTTCTTCTGAAAATTTTGTCCCGACAGCCGCTCCCGCCGGGCTGACATGCTTGAACGACGCAGCCGACGGCAGTCCCGTAGCTTCTTTTAATTCTCTTACTAACTGCCAGCCGTTCAAAGCGTCAAGCAGATTAATATAACCGGGGTTGCCGTTTAATATATTTATAGGCAAGCCTTCTTCCGCATAAATTTTCGCGGGCTTCTGATTGGGATTGCACCCGTATTTAAGCGTAAGTTCTTTTATTTTCTCTAACATTTTGTTCTCCTTTAATCACCTTAAAATTATATTTTAAATAAGTTTTTTCGCGCTTTCAACTGCAAGCTGTAAAAATTTTTCGGGCTCTTTAATATGCTCAAAATTTTTATTTCCCACTTCAAGCGCAATCGAGCCTTTATAACCTGCGGATTTTAATTTTGTTTTTATATCATCCCAGTCAATATTGCCCGAAAGCGGCAGGGCATGCCAATCATTTATGCCGTCGTTATCGTGCAAATGCAGAGCCATAAGTCTGTCGCCGTATAAAGTTAATAAATCGAGTTCGGGCATAAAAAGATTCCAATGCCCGCTGTCAAAACAAAAACCTAAACGTTTTGACTTAATATTTGTGAAAATGCAATCAAGATATTCGGGACGAGCCATATTTTCTACAGCAATATTAACGTCAAGCCGTTCCGCAAAATCTGTAATTCTTTCCCATCTGTCTATTCCAATGTCAAAATTTTCGGGCAGTTCGGTATATTCAGTTCCGTTTTTACATTCGGGGTGCATAACTAAAGTCGGAATTTCATAAAACGAACATGCTTTTATATTTTCAAAAATTTCTTCCATGAAGTTTTGCCCGTTTAAACTGTCATTCCATAATTCATTGGCTCCCGACCATGGACCGTGAATATTTTCAACATATAATCCTGCATTTCCTGCGTATTCGGGAAATGATTTATAGTTGCTGTCAAATAAATCTGCCCATATAAATCCTATAATACCCGAAAAACCAGCTTTCTTTATCAGTCGCATTCTCTCTTGTGGCGAAAGATTATATCCGAACCAATCGACAATACTCAAAGTCATAACAATCAAAACCTCTCATTTTTATTTATAATCTTTTCTTCTTTTATTTCTCTGGTGTGCTTACCAATATACGCCACATACAGCGACACTTTAAAATCATTATTGAGGCTGTTCCATATCGTTCCGGAAAATTCTTCGATACTGTCGGGTATGTCTATTTTTTTCGGCTCGCCCTCAAATGATGGGGGAACGTCGGCGTTATGCTTGTATGTGTGGATAAAATGCCCTTTGCCGGATTCGGGCGTTTCGTATCCAAAAAAAGCTCTCAACGTGTGATTTTCGTTTCCGCCGTCGCTTTTTAAGATAGAGAGCGTGTAATTAAATAAGCCGCCGAAAACCGTTATCTTCCCCGATATTCTCGGCGTGAGTATCGGCGGGTCAGGCTCGAAAGTGCGCGTGTACAAAGCGTCCGCAAAATCCTCTCCGTTCGCTAAATAAGCATATATCGTGTCGGTCTGGTCGCCGTTTGTTATTATGAAATGATTTTGGTATCTTCTTATCGGCGAATATATTACAAGCGACGGGTCGGTCAGTTTTGATTCGTCAAACGCCTTGGTTCTGATTCCGTCAGCAGTCTTTTCAAAAATTCTGTTGCGGCTGTTTTCGCTTCTGCCCATGATAAAATACGCCGCGACAATATTTTTACTGTCATTACTTTGACCTATGATTATCCCCCTGCCGGGATAAACTGTACTTTTTAGATATTCAGATAAATTTATGTTTATTTCGCTCATTTTATAATTCCTCCGGATTTTTTATATAAACTATATTATTTTTAACATCAAGCATATCGTTGCAGAATAAATTCACGGCTTTAGCCAATATAATCTGCTCGCATTCTGTCATTATGCGCCCCTGTAAACTTTCAGGGGTGTCGCCGTTTTTTACTTCGATTGCTTTCTGTAAAATAATCGGGCCTCCGTCAGTGATTTCGTTGACAAAATGCACCGTCGCGCCGCTTAATTTTACCCCGCGTTCAAGAACTTTTTCGTGAACTTTCAGCCCGTAAAACCCTTTGCCGCAAAATGCCGGGATTAACGCAGGGTGTACGTTTAATATTTTATTTTCATATAGTTTTATAAAATCTTCGGATAATACAGACAAAAACCCGGCAAGAATAATCAGGTCGATACTATATAATTTCATTTTTTCGAGAATTTTTTGTGAAAATTCGTCTTGGTCGGGATATTCTTTGCGCCTGATGATTTCTATGGGTATATTATTGTCTTTTGCTCTTGTCAAAGCATAAACGTCGTCTTTGCTTGACAAAACGAGCGATATTTTACCGTTTGTGATTTTCCCCGACTTTATTCCGTCAATAATTGCCTGAAGGTTTGTGCCGCCGCCTGAAACAAACACAGCTATATTTTTCATAAAACTATTCTCCCTTAATATAAACAACAACAGCCGAATATCCGGGATTTAAAATTGCCCAGACGGTCGGCTGAATTATGTTATACTTCACGCGGTTTATTCCGCTTCCGTCAGTCGTATAACAACTATATATAATTATAGCATAAATTTGTCTTTTTGTCAATATCTAAATTTGAATTTTTATTCCAATGATAAATCTTCTTCAGTCAATTCAATTACTCCGTTTGCCGCTTCATACCTTTCTATTTCTTTTATTACGATATATTCTATCATATTTGTCATTGAACGCGCTTCTTTTTTAGCCATTTTTTTGACTTTTGCGTGAATTTCTTCTTCAAACCGCATAGTAAATTGAGTTTTTATTACAGACATAATGACACCTCTTTTCTATATATATGGTATCATTGACTATATTTTTAATATAGTGCCTATTATTATGGTTATATAATAATATTATAATATTACTTGACACTATAATTCGAATATGATATAATATATTTGCCTTGCCACCACCTCTGATCGTCGTAAAACGGCTGAGAGATGCTTAAAGCACCAACGCCTCTCAGAGACAAAGTCGCGGTTAGAGGTAGGCGGCGGGATCGAAAATGTAAAAAAAGACAGATAAAATAATAAAATCAAGATTGTAGTTTAATTCCAACCTTGATTTTAAATATAAAAAACACGTTTTGTTTATTTCAATAATTCCTCTAATTTTTCCTGTAATTCGGCGTCTTTTTGTCTTACTGAGTCAGACATATCGATTTTATACTGTTTCATTTTTTCGCTTAAATCACAATCGCCCAGCGCAAGTATTTGCACAGCCAATAAAGCGGCGTTTGCCGCTCCGTCGATTGCAACTGTTGCAACCGGTATCCCCGACGGCATTTGCACCATCGATAAAAGAGAATCAATCCCGTCCATAGTCGAGGATTTTATCGGAACGCCGATCACAGGCAAAATTGTGTAAGCCGCCAAAACTCCAGCAAGATGCGCTGCTTTACCAGCCGCCGCGATTATTACGCCAAAGCCGTTATTCTCAGCGTTTTTCGCGAAATTTTCAGCTTCGTAAGGCGTTCTGTGCGCCGAAATAATTCTGATTTGATATTCTATCCCGAATTTTTTTAATGTCGATAAGCATGATTTCATAACGCCCAGATCGCTGTCGCTTCCCATGACGACCGCGACTTTTTTATTTATTTTATTATTCATAATTTATCTGCCTTCCCATGTTTTATTTTTATTTATAGTTTAATTTATTATTTGCTTTTTGTCAATATAAATTAATAAATATGTGATATATTAAATCTAAATATATGATATAATAAATTTAAATTTAAGTTTAAGTTTGCGAAAATGGAGAGGGGTTAAATTTTATGTCTGAAATAAGCGAAGAAGAAATAATAAAACAACGGGACTTAAAAAAAATAAAAGAAAAAAGAAAAAAAATCGTTTTGATTTTTATAGGCGTTATAATCGCAATAATTATATTGCTTGGATTAATCGTTTTGATTCTTTCGGCAGTGAATAATTATTCCAGAAATCAGACAAAAGCCAATATAGACAAAGAAACGCGGCGCAGTTATATTTATCCTGAGCCTGATTATGATTTTAATATTTTCGATGACGAAAGTTATATGAAATTAGACAGGGGCGTCTGGTTCAACGACGGCGTAGTGAAAACAGTTATGACAGATGAAAATTATAAAAATTATACCCCCGAACTGCAATTTATGTATAACGTAATTAATATTATAATAAACGGGGATTATGAAGAATACAACAAAATTTTTACGGATGAATATTTAAAAAACGCGGGCGACGATTTAAGGGAAGAATTTACAATGCAGCAGCTATTTGAAATAGAACTTGAATATCTGGATTACGGGGAATCCGAAGATGGTTTGTATTCAGATATACAGTTGATTTATAGAATACGAAACAACAACGGGACGTTCAGAAATGACCTTGATTTTAACGACTCAGGGGCGATTCCTGTGGTTTACAGTCTCATATCCGACAGTTCAGGCATAATAAAAGTTACGGGATTGACGACATATTATAAATATACGACGGGATTATACTAAATAGCAAATTAATATTATTTATTATACTTTTTGTAGTTTCACAAAAAGTAACAAAAAAGAAATTAAGAGAGGGGGAACGCTTTCCCCTCTCTTAAAACTCACCTCTTCTCATGGTGTTTTATCAGATTTTTAGTTAATATCAAAAAATTATATTATTTTAAATTCCCAATTCTACATTCTTGATTTCGAACTATTTTAATACTTCAGGCATTGAGGAAAACATATTTTCCATGAATATTCCGTATCCTTTAGTCGGGTCGCTGACTAATACGTGAGTCACCGCTCCTATTATTTTTCCGTCCTGTATAATCGGCGAACCGCTCATGCCCTGAACTATCCCGCCGGTTATTTCAAGAAGCTCGGGGTCTGTTATCTTTACGAGAAAATTTTTGGAATCGTTTGAGCTTTTGTAAATTTTTATTATTTCTATTTCAAATTCACGCACGCCGCTCTCATCGACCGTAGAATAAATAGACGCTTTGCCTTCTTTTACTTCTGAACGCAATCCTACGGGCAATGGCGTCGCGTTTTCGGGAGTTACGGGCATATTATTTAATATTCCGAAAATGCCGTTTTGGGTGTTTGCCAGTAAAGTCCCCATGTTTTCTTTAAATTTGCCTTTTAATTCTCCGGGAAGCTCCGGCTTTCCTTTTACTGAGCTGTCGATTATCGCGTTGATTACCGTACCTTTTTTTAGCGGCATGAGATTTCCCGTGTCAACGTCACATATACCGTGACCCAATCCGCCGAAAGCGTAATTTGACGGGGTTATAAACGTGATAGTGCCGATTCCGGCTGTCGAATCCCTGAGCCATATCCCGGATTTATATTTGCTTTCAGATACAGAATATACGGGCTTCAGTCTTAATTCCACAGTTTTTCCATCCCTTAAAACTTTCAGATATAAATTATCACCTTTGCTCGCTTCTATAATTTTTGCGGCTTCCTCAACGCTGTTTATTGATATTCCGTTTATTTCAGTTATTATATCCGAGGTTTTTATTCCCGCAGTTTTTGCCGGATTTATACTGCCCCTTTCGGTTTCTATATCAGACAGCCCGACTACTACAACACCCTCCGTAAAAAACTTCACTCCGAATGGCATTCCTCCCGGTATTAGCGCAGTCTGCGGAAATACGTTTACCTGAACTTTTTTAATGGGTATAATGCCGAGCAGATTAGCAGTATATATATCGTCGTTTTCACAGTCTGATGTTGATGACTCTTGAGAACTTTCTTTTGTATTTACGCTAAACCAGCCGACAGGGTTTGAGTTTCCGTATGAATTAATAAAATCAATGCCAAGGCCGCCTGATTTTGAATAAACTATAAAATTACTTTTGTTGATCTCGTCTATGTTGAATACCGTAATTGTTTCCGGGGTAATAAAATCGGCAACCCCGAAGACCGCCGCAAAAAAAATAAATGCCGAAAGTATAATTACAGATAAAGCTTTGCCCGTTTTCAATTAAAATCACACCTTAATTTTTAAATTTTGTATTAAGTTTCTCCAAAAAGCAATTTTTATATACTTGATCTAAATTTTGTTTATGTATTTTTATATAAGCACTATAACTTTCTGTATATATTTATATATTATTTTACTTTTCATCAGTGAGAAAATCGGGCGAATTATGAAAAATGTATAAATTAATTTTCAAAGGCAATAATATTATTATGACAAGAATAATTTTTCAGGATAGAAAAGAGAGGATAAAAAAATGCTCGATAGATTATCGCTTATTTTAATTATAATTGGAGCTCTCAATTGGGGCTCCGTAGGGATATTCAAGTTTGATTTTGTTTCATGGATCTTTGGAGGTCAGGGAGCGACATTCAGCCGGATATTCTATACTCTGATAGGGCTTGCAGGAATATGGTGTATATCGCTGTTATTCAGAAGCAGAAATACTGTTTTGGACGACGATATATAAAATTTATAGAAAATAACGCAATAATAAAAACAAAGAACAGAAATTCTGATATTTTTGTTCTTTGTTTTTGGTTGTTTCGAGTTTTTTTCACAAAATATGTTTTTTATATTCTACATATATATGTAGAATAACATCTACATCTTGTGTTATAGAAATTATTAATACACAAGATGTCTGTTTTTATTAAATTATCGGAGCATCTGACATTATTTATCAGTTAGCGTCGATAATCTGAATATATGTTCCGAAATATGCTTTTTCTTTAAATTTTTGTGCCAATAAATTCCCAAATACGTGAAAAAAAGCTATTGATTTATCAAATTACTTGTTGTATAATTTTTTTTGATATATAAATTTATCCAATTATGGGAATTATGGGGAATATATCAAAAAATTTAATATTTATACGTAAGGAGTTTTTATTTATGTCAATTAAAATATTGCTTGCAGACGAAAATTCGGATTTTAGAACGATTTGCGCGGAACATTTGAAAAAACAAGGATTTGAGTTGCTGCCCGACGCCATCAACGGCGAGGAAGCGATTCTGAAAATAGCCAAATTTAAACCCGACGTCGTGTTAATCGACCTTTGGCTGACAAAATATGACGCGGCGGCAGTTGTCGGACACTTTAATAAATCTTCGTCGGCATCGGACCATAAGCCTGTTTTTATAGTTTTAAGTGCGATAAACAATCCGTATATGTTCGCTCAGGTAGTGAAAAACGGACCTGCCTATTGCATGACTAAATCATTTGATTATAATATTTTATACGGCTTAATTAAAAATCTTGTGAACGATAAATCTTATTTTTCAAAAAGCGACAATGCGTCTATGCAAAATGCCAATTCGCGCAATTCCGGCGACATTGAAACTCAGGTGACAAAAATGATTCACCAGATAGGAGTTCCCGCGCACATAAAAGGCTATCAGTATCTTCGGACTGCGATTATACTGGTAATGCAGGATTCAAATATAATAAATTCTGTCACAAAACAGCTCTACCCGTCAATCGGAAAAATATTTTCAACGACGTCGTCAAGGGTTGAGAGGGCAATCCGGCACGCTATAGAAGTAGCGTGGGACAGAGGAGATTATGACACCATAACCGAAATTTTCGGTTATACTATACAAAGCGCGAGAGGCAAACCCACAAACTCTGAATTTATCGCAATGGTCGCAGATAATTTAAGGCTCAAAAATAAAGCTATGTAAAAATTTTTATATATTTATATTATTTTACGCCAAGTAAAAGTTAAAATAAAACCCCATGGGGAGGGGGATTTCTTAAAGGGGGAACGGATGGTTCCCTCTTTAAGTCAATTTTTTTGCTTCTTTTTTGTTTGAATACAAAAAAGAAGATTGTTTTAATCACATTTACGCCGTTTTTTTAATATAATAATAAAAACAATTAATAAAAAAATAAAAAACGGAGGTTTTTTATGCATAAAAGCAGGCGGAGATATAAAAATATTATAAATATAAACAAACCTATGGATTATTTATGCCTGGAAGAAAATATAAATGACCTGCAATCGCAATTCAAATTCATTGAAAATTTTATTATAGGCGAAAGCTATCTGGGTAAAAATATTAATCTGGTCAGAATCGGAAACGGCGCGCGCAAAGTTATATATATAGGATCACATCATGCAATGGAATGGCTGACTTCTATGATACTTATGCGATTTATCGAAGATTTTTGCAAAAGTTATATTTTCAGCGAAAAATTATACGGGTATGACCCTGAATATATATTGCAGACAAGAACTATTTATATAATCCCGATGCTTAACCCCGACGGCGTGGATCTTGTTTTAAACGGTATCGGGGAATATAATCCGGTCAGATCAAGGCTTATGCAAATGAATAACGGTTCTGATGATTTTTCGCAATGGCAGGCAAACGCCAGAGGAGTTGACTTAAACCATAATTACGACGCCGATTTTGAAATTCTTAAAGAACTTGAGACAAAGGCCGGAATATTTGAACCGGGTCCTACGCGTTATGGCGGCGAATATCCGGAAAGCGAACCTGAAGTTTCTGCTGTTGCCTCGTTTATCCGCGCCGACGGCGATATATCGCTTCTCGCCGCTCTTCACACTCAGGGAGAAGTTATATACTGGCAATATAAAGACATAATTCCGCCCAAAGCTAAAATATTCGCAAATTTAATAGCAAAATCTACCGGATATAAACTCGAATATCCAGATGAAGAGATAGCGTCGTACGGAGGATGCAAAGACTGGTTTATCTCTAAATTCAACCGCCCGGGATTTACGATAGAATGCGGCAAAGGCCAAAACCCTCTGCCAATATCTGATTTTGTGGGAATATATAATTATATCGCTAAGGCATTAACGCTGCTTGCCATGAATTAGATTAGACGACTTCTTTTTTGTCGTCAAACAAAAAAGAAGCAAAAAAGTTGATTTAAAGGGAGAACCATCCGTTCTCCCTTTAAAAAATCCCTTTCCCCATGGGGTTTTATCTGATTTTTAAACATATCAAATAATTATACGCGTCAGATTATTTCACGACAATATTCACGATTTTATCTGGTACGACGATTTCTTTCACGATTTCCCGGCCGGAGAGCATTTCTTTTATCTTTTCGCTGTTTTTCGCTGATATTATTGCCTGTTTGTTTGAAATTCCCGCCTCAGTTATAATTTTATCGCGCACTTTTCCGTTTATTTGAACTGCTATCTCGACGGCGTTCTCTTTTGTCTTAGCTTCGTCGTAACTCACCCAATTCCCCAATGACAATAAACCTTTTCCTCCCGCTAAATACCACAGTTCTTCGCTTATATGCGGCGCAAACGGGCATAATAAAGTCAAAAAGATTTTTAATTCGTCGATAGTCAAAGAACCAATGTCATATATATCGTTTACCAAAGTCATCAGACTCGCTATAGCTGTGTTCATTTTTAAATTATCTATATCATTCGTGACTTTTTTTATCGTCTGATGAAATTTTACTTCGAGATTGAGCGTGACTCCGCCGCTTTTTGCCATATCTATCAGTCCGAACACCCTGTCGGCGAAACGTTTGCAGCCTTTCATTCCGTTTGTAGCCCACGGCGTAGATTTTTCAAAATCGCCGATAAACATCTCGTATAATCTAAACGCGTCCGCTCCGTACTCACTTATCATATCGTCGGGATTGACTACGTTGCCTCTCGATTTTGACATCTTGCCGCCGTCCTCGGCTAATATCATTCCGTGCGACGTGCGTTTTAAATATGGCTCAGGGCAGCTCATCACGCCTATATCATGCAGAAACAAGGCCCAGAATCTTGAATATAACAAATGCAAAGTAGTATGCTCCATGCCGCCGTTGTACCAGTCAACAGGCATCCAATAATCGAGAGCTGCTTTCGAAGCGGGACAATCTTTATTTTTGGGGTCGCAGTAACGCATAAAATACCATGACGAACCCGCCCATTGAGGCATAGTATCAGTTTCCCTCTCTGCGGCTTTGCCGCATTTCGGGCATTTGCATTTTACCCACTCCGTCATTTTAGACAGCGGCGATTCACCTGTGTCCGTCGGCTCATACGATTCAACATCGGGCAATAACAACGGCAGTTCGCTCTCGTCAATCGCGACAAATCCGCAGTCCGGGCATATAACAACCGGGATTGGCTCGCCCCAGTATCTCTGGCGCGAAAATACCCAATCGCGCAGTTTATAATTTATTTTCCCCACGCCGATTTTTTTATCTTCTAAAAACTGCGTGATTTTCTTTTTTGCGTCGGCAACCTCAAGCCCGTCCAAAAAGCCCGAATTTACCATGATTCCGGTTTCGACGTCAGTAAACGCTTCTTTTGCTATATCCCCGCCTTTGACGACTTCGACTATGGGCAAATCAAATTTTTTCGCGAATTCATAATCCCTCGTATCATGTCCGGGGACAGCCATGATGGCCCCTGTTCCGTAAGAAATCAAAACATAATCCGAAACAAATACCGGGATTTCTTTGCCGTTCACTGGATTAATCGCTTTTACGCCTTTAATTTCGATTCCTGTTTTTTCTTTTTCAGTAGTGTTCGATAATTCAGAGCGTTCAAAATCAGATTTTTTTGACGCTTCTTCTCTATATGCCTCGATTTCGGCGTAATTGCTTATTTTGTTTTTCAAATCGTTTATTATAGGGTGCTCGGGTGCTATGACCATATATGTCGCGCCGAATAGCGTGTCGGGCCGCGTCGTGAAGACCTTTAAATTTTCACTGCTGCATGTGATATTAAAATCAACTTCCGCCCCCTCTGAACGTCCTATCCAGTTTGTGGTTTGAGTTTTTACGCGCTCGATAAAATCGAGATTTTCAAGCCCGTCCAGTAATTTTTGAGCGTAAGCCGTAATTTTGAGCATCCATTGGCTTTTTTCGCGCCGGACAACCTCGCTGCCGCACCTCTCGCATACGCCGTTCACGACTTCTTCGTTTGCAAGAACGCATTTGCATGACGTACACCAATTTACAGCCATTTCTTTTTTATACGCCAGACCGTTTTTGAACAACTGCAAAAATATCCACTGCGTCCATTTATAATATCCGGGGTCAGTAGTGTCAACTTCTCTCGACCAGTCGAGTGAAAGCCCGAAAGCCTGTAATTGCCGCTTGAATTTTATTATATTATCTTTTGTGACGGTTTTCGGGTGAAGTTTATTTTTTATCGCGTAATTTTCAGTCGGGAGTCCGAAAGCGTCCCAGCCCATCGGGAATAAAACATTATATCCCTGCATTCTTTTTTTGCGCGAGACTATATCCATTGCCACATAGGGTCTGGGATGTCCGACGTGAAGCCCCTGACCGGACGGATAGGGAAATTCGATTAACACATAATATTTTTGCTTTGATTTATCCTCCGTGACATTGAACGCTTTTTCATCAGTCCATTTTTTTTGCCATTTTTTCTCGATTTCTCTAAAATCGTAAGTCATAATTAATTGCTCCTTTTTATTTTATTCTTACTTGTAATTCTTTAATAACCCCGTCGGGGTTGACTATACTTCCGAAGTTATATATTTCCCCGGTCAGGTTACGGACAATTTCCGCAGGGACGCTTGTCGCGGTTATAATTTCTATAAATTCTTCCGGCGTAATATCCGGTTTGACCTGACAGCATAACGCGTAAAATCCCGCGCACCACGGCACAGACCAGCTTAATCCGCCGTCGTGGACTATATCATAATTTTCAGTCCCTGTGCAGCCTGCATAAGTCCGCGAACCCATTGGAAAAAGAATCGAATCTTTAACCCATATATTGTTTCCCGACAAAACGCTTTCCCTAACCCAGTTTGCCGGTTCATAAGACGTAAAATCATCAGGATTTGCGTAATAATCTCTGTCTGCGCCGAATAATTTGAATTTTTTATAATATTCTTCAGTTGAAGTAGTTATAACAAAAATATTTTCGCCGTTTGCTTTGTCTATTGCTTCCTGAAGTTCTTTATAACCGTTATCTCTTGAATTATACCCGCGCGATATTGAAATAACCCTTATTTTTTCATCTTCCGGAAGATTTTTGTTTATTTCAAGCACTCTTAAAATGCAGTCGGCAAGAATCGTAAAATCTAAATCAAAACTATTATTTTCCTGATTCCAATGCCCGAAAGTATTCGCGATATAATAAAGTTTAGCTGCCGGCGCAACGCCGATATCTTTTCCTACGGCTATACTCGCGACTGCCGGACCGTGCATTGCCGCGGCGTCTCCGCTGCAGTGTATGCGCTCGTAAGACATTAAATTATCGCTGTACTGTTCATGTTCAAGTAATAACGGCTGATCTATTATAGCAATTCCAACTCCTTTTCCGGTTATGCCCTGATTATGCAATTCGCGTATGCCAAGCCCGGGATTTTTGTTGAACTCAAGTATATATTCCGGGTCAAAATCTTTCGGCAGCTTTTTTGAATCGTCGGGGAATTTTGTCTGGCTGTTGAAAGTTACGTCGTTATAATCTTCTATATAGCTTAAATCCAATCCTGAAACGTCACAGCTTCTCATGTCATAACCCCAGCCGTCTATTTTTTCCGTAGTTTGATCAAAACTTATATATTTGCTGAAATCCGCGATTTCTTCCCGCAGGGCAAAAGATTTTTCTCCGTTTTTTATTTTAGACAAATCGGCTAAAACTGTTCTGTAATTTGCTTCGTTCGGGTCGTTGTGATTATAACTATATGATTTATCGCAACTTGTCATTAAAGCACCTCCTATAAACAATATACTAAATAATATAATCAATTTTAGATTTTTATTTTTAATAAAAACCATTTGATATTCTGCCTCCTCTGTGAAATCATTAATATTTGTCGGGGAAAACAAAAAAGCTCCGTTCTTCCCCTTGCGTTCAAGCATAGGGGCGAAAGAGCAAATAAAAAATATATTGCAGTTACGCGGTACCACCCTAATTTTAAGACTTTCCAAGTCTTCTTAATTTCCGGCTTCGCAAAAAATATTTAAAGCCTTTGCCTTAACGCGGCAGAAACGTCCGTCCCTCATAAATCCAAAAATCAAAATCTTTCGGGACGGCAACTCCGGGTCGAGTTATACATTTATAATCAGCTATTTTGCCTCGCACCAACCGGCAAATCTCTGCGATTTTAAGCAAAATTATAAATCTTGTTCCCTTCATCGCTTTTATTTATCTATTATTTATTATAACAAAACTTTTTTGTTTTGTCAACACTTGACAATAAAATTTTTATAATTTATAATTATTATAAGTTCTGAAAGCAAAGGTGAAAATAATATTAAATAATATAAAAATATTAAGAAAAACGGATATTGTCTTAATCGCTGTATTGCTGATATTCGCGGTTATGTTTTATTTTATATTTGATTTGAGCCCCCAGACCGGAAATACAGTTGTAATAAAATTAAACGGTAAAATTTATGAAGAAATTTCGTTAAGCCAAGATAAAGACGTTGAAATATATCTTGACGACGGGACGCTTTTGAATATAATTCAAATAAAAAACAAAAAAGCGTCTGTGATTTACGCGAACTGCCCTGATAAATTATGCGTGAAGCACAAACCCATCGATTCTGAAAGCTCTGTAAACGACATGATAGTGTGTCTTCCAAACAGAGTAACCGTTGAAATAAAAAGCAATAATAAATCAAAAGAATATGACGCTGTAATACGTAGGGGCGATTACTAATCGCCCGCAAAACCCAAATAAAAGAACGGGCGATTACTAATCGCCCCTACGGTAGGATTTATGAAAATAAACACAAAATATATCGCGTTTTTAGGGTTGCTTCTGGCTTTTTCAGTCAGTGCAGGATATTTTGAGAGATTTATCCCTCCAATGATTCCCGCAGTCCCCGGAATAAAACTCGGGCTTCCCAATATTACGGTTATTATCCTGATGTATCTAAAAGATTATAAAACGGCGTTTGCTTTAAATATATTAAGAGTTATACTCTCAGGATTATTGTTTGCCGGGATATGGGGTATGGTTTACGGGTTATCGGGCGCAATTCTTAGTTTTATTATTATGGCTGTTTTAAAAAAATCAAAAATTTTCGGGACAGCCGGCATAAGCGCGGCGGGCGGAGTGTGTCACAATCTCGGACAGATTTGCGTCGCTGCTATTCTGGTGAATAATATAAAAATGTTTTATTATTTCCCGGTTTTGATTATATTTGGCGTTGCGTCTGGAATAATCATAGGCTATTTGGCGGGATTATTAATAAACAGGCTTAATAAAATAGATTTGGGACGGCTGTAATTATTTATGAATCATTATTTTAAATCAAACGAAAATTTAAAACATAAAGAGCGCGAGACAGATTATATTTTTAAATTCACGAAGTTTAATTTTATCACGGATATTGGCGTTTTTTCAAAAAACGGCGTAGATTTCGCAACAAATATATTACTCGAAAATCTCCCGGAATTATCAGGGCAAACTCTTGATATTGGCTGCGGGTACGGCTGTATTGGTATAATTTTGGCGAAAATATACGGAAAAAATATAAAAGTCACGATGTCCGATGTAAACATGCGCGCGCTTGAGTTAGCCGAAAAAAACGTAAAGAAAAACGGCGTCAGCGCAGATATTATAAAATCCGACGGTTTTGATAATATTCGCGATAATTTCGACAATATTATATTAAACCCCCCGATTCACGCGGGCAAAGCAGTGATATATAAAATATACGAAGAAGCGTATAATCACTTAAATCCGGGCGGCAGGTTTTTTATAGTTATACAAAAAAAGCACGGCGCGTTAAGCCATAAAGCAAAACTCGAAGAGATTTTCGGGGGTGAAAACTGCTCGGTTTTGTACTCGAAAAAAGGGTTTTGCGTGTTTGAGTTTAGGAGATAAAGCAAGAGTAGGAAATTTATATTATATACCAAAATACAGAATTAGAAAGAAGGTATGATAATGAAAACTTGGGATGTTAACGAAAAACAATACGACATGCAAAATGGATATTTTTTAATAAAAGCAGATTTCGATTTATTTATTAAAAATTTTATAATATATTCAACCCATAATATGTGGTTATTTGATGATTTCAAAAACATGTACGATAAAATAACACAATCAGAAAAAGAAACGCTCATAGATAAAGTTTTTTGGATTGAATATAATGATGTAAGAATAGGCGGAGCAGTAATATCTCCTAAAAATCTTTATGGCTGTTTTCTGATACCGCCTTTTGAAAATAGATATATTGTTTTTGATAAACTTAATAAACTTTTATCGGCATGGTCTGAAAAAGGCGATGAGATTACTGTGCGTGTCAGCAGCCATGAAGAAAAAAACGTTTTTATATCATTAGGATATAAAATACAAAAAGAACGTTGTGTAATGATACGACCTACTGATAAATATGAAATAATATGGGATAATGAAGTAAACATAAATATACCCGATACAAATGATATTGATAAACTGGCGCATTTTTTTATAAATGCACATATTGGCAGTTCAGATGATAAAGGACAATCACAAGAGGCTTTTGATAACGAAGTAAACCAGTTAAAGTATTTTTTTAATATATTTGAAAATAACGGTTCATTACATCATTCCTGCTTTGTCAGAGATAAATTAAGCAGCATTATAATAGGAGCATGTATCGCCGGAAAAGACGACGGCGAACCGTATGAATATACAGGAATTGTTGATGTCGCAGTACTCCCGGAATATAGAGGACGAAATATTGCCCGCAATATGATTAAATATACAATGACAACAGCAAGCGATACCTGTTCTGCTATTACTTTAGGCGTTACAATCGGTAACGACGCTCAAAGTCTTTATACAAAATTAGGATTTGTTTCAGGCAGTATATTTACAACATTAACCCGCACCTGTTAATTATAGCATTTTCTTCGTTAAAAATATAAAAAATCAAAAAAAGGAGCGATTTATTTATGAAATATACCCATCCCATTGAAATCCCCATGTCAAAAGATTTAGCATTTGAATGGCTCGGTGAACGCATTGTCCCCGTCGACGAAAACATGAAAGGCGATACCCACCCCCTCACTTGGGCAGACGACGATAATATCTACGCCGGCGCAGGCGACCCGTGCTGGATGATGAGAGACGGCAAGCCATATAAACATCACCCCGAACTCGGAGGCTGGGGCGAATCAAAAGAAACATATCAGTGCATGTCCGGTCAGGTCGTCGAAAAATTCACAGGCAATCCTGATTTTTCAAATAGTTTCGCAGTCGAGAGAGTGCATGACATGCCGGGATATACCGGGCCGGGCGGTTCGGGTCCCAAGCCCTGCGGTATGATTTGCGTTGACGGCAAATTATATTACGCCGTGCAGAATCTTCTCGGATATAAAACACCGCCAAATCGCATAAAGTCACAGCACGGTTCTGATGCGACTATATTATGCTCAGGAGATCACGGCAAAACATGGACGCCGGAATTAAATAATTTGCTTGCGGAATTTGTTGCGGAACAGTATATACCGGGAAAACCCGTTGACGGTTCGGACTGGAAAACGACAGAAAAAGAACGCTCAGGATATAAAGACTGGACGCCGATGTTTCCGGGAAACAAATTCGGCGGATTATCTTTTGTTCAGTTCGGCAAGAATAATTTTGACGCGGTTGATAATTATATCTACGCGATTTCTGGCGATCAGTGGGACAATGGTAAAAATTTAACGCTCGGCAGAGTTCAAAACGATAAAATCATGGACAGGGATTCGTGGGAATTTGTGTCTGTTGATAATAGCAATAATAATAATGTATCGTGGCATAAAAATATTGACGACGCAAAGCCTATACTTGAAATAGAGGGGCATATAAGTTTGCCCGAAATGGTTTATATAAAATCTATAAAAAAATATATTTTGCTCACTTGGGCGCTGCATACGGATTTCAAAACCCCTACGGGAAGCGAATTGACTATACTGGAATCAAATAATTTATACGGCCCGTTTTCTCTTGTGCATTACGATTGGATGTGGTATAAACGCGAGTGCTGCGCATATACTCCGAGAATACCGTTGAAATGGTTTAATTATGAATCTCTTGAAGGATATATATTACACTCAGGAAACTGGGAGACACAGGAGCCGTATTATCGTCCGCAAATACGTAAATTCAAATTTACGCAGTTAAAATAAACGATAATTTGTGAGGCAGCCGTATGCCCATGAATATCACATATCTCAGTTAGCAGACTCATCACGTTGGAATATATCTGTCTGTGAAAATCCTCAAGTATATTTTATGCAAGAACTCTCTCTATATAAGATGGGGTGAGTTTCAAGAGAGGGGAATGCGTTCCCATCTCTTGGCCGGGTTTTTTGTTACTTTTTTGTCCGGTTACAAAAAAGTAGATTAGCGTATTGTTTCGTATATTGTAGTAAGAATAGTAAAATATTTGTTTTTTATTAATAATATAGAAATATTGGATTTAATTTGTTATAATATAATAAATTGCATATATATTGTAAGAGGTGTTTTTATGGCTGAAATTATTGATCCCGCCAACCCGACGATAACTTTTTCAATTAAAAAAGAATTGGAAAGACAAATGAAAAATACTTTGACCGACGTGTATGACGCTCTTCAGGAAAAAGGATATGACGCGATAGATCAAATCGTCGGATATTTGCTCTCGGAAGACCCGACATATATAACTAATTATAATAATGCGCGCTCAGAAATCAGGAAAATAGACCGCGACGAACTTTTAAAAGTCATGGTTCGTAATTATTTAAACATAAATCAGTCTATAAGCGGGTCAAAAAGATAAATGCCGTATTCTGATTTAATTATAAAAGACCCTGAAGGCAACGTCAAAGAAATATTAAAAGTTTCTAAACTTTGCTTTGGTTCTTTATGCATGGGGCCTTTGCAGTCAAATCTTTCGATTAAAGACGGCGCAAAGATTATAAACCGCGCCGTTGAACTCGGAATAAATTTTATAGATACTGCTCAGATTTACAAAACTTACTCATATATTAAATCTGCCCTTGATATTAACGTAAATAAAAATAAAATTATAATATCTACTAAAACTTACGCTTATACAAGAAAACTTGCCAAAGAAGCCCTTGAAGAAGCCCTGCGCGAACTTGACAGAGAATATATCGATATTTTCATGTTGCACGAGCAGGAGAGCGTTCATACTATTTACGGGCATATTGAAGCGTTAGAATATTTTTTTGAGCAAAAAAAAGCGGGTAGGATAAAATCCGTCGGGATTTCAACGCATCATGTCACGGGAGTATTGGGAGCCGTTGAATTTAACCAAACATATAAAAAAGATAAATTAGATATTATTCATCCTATGTATAATATAACCGGACTGGGTATAATTCCGGTTTCTGTATCTGATTCTGATGAAGATTATCAAAAATCCGAAACTTCAGTTTTATCTCAAATATCTCAAATATCGCAAATGGAAACTGCTTTGATTGACGCGAAAAAAAGCGGTTTTTTTATATTCTCTATGAAGCCGCTCGGCGGTGGGAATCTGTTTGCCAGAGCAGAAGAAGCCCTTAAATTTGTTTTAAACAAACCGTTTATCGATTCTATTGCTGTGGGAATGAAAAGCGAAATCGAAGTTGATTCAAACGCAAATTTTTTCGAAACCGGCGAATTTCCTGAGGAATATCATAAAAATTATTTGAAAAACGCCTGGGGAAAGCATTTGCACATAGATTCATGGTGCGAAGGCTGCGGAAAATGCGTTCTTGCATGTCCGTCAAAAGCGTTAAAATTAAATTCAAAAGGGATAGCTATATGCGATTATAATAAATGCGTTTTATGCGGATATTGCTCAGGCGCGTGCGATATCTTCGCTATAAAAATAATATAAAATTATTGTTTTTTGTCTATGTAATCGAGAAAAATCGCGGCGATCCATAATATAAACAATCCTGAAGCGGCATTTTCGAATAAGATATGTACAGAGTTAAAAATATCAAGAAAAATGCGGGAATCCGGATTTAAACAGGCTGCGTAAAATAAACTTGCGCTGAGTATCAGTACAATAAAAAGCTGGCCTAAAATAAGCATATTTGCCGAGATTTTACTTAAATCGTTAAATTTATTTTCAAATTTTGTGTTTGCTGATAAAATTATTTTTTTTAAATTCATAATAAAACTCCTTTAAGTTATTATATTTTAAGAAAGAACAATGAAAAATAAAAATGAAAGATTTTAATAAAAGAACAGGCATATCGTCGGCTTGTTTTTATCCGATGTTATTAGAAGACGCTTTTGATGTGATATGCGGCAAGCTAAAATATAAAGTCTGCGAGCTTTTTTTGAATACGCAATCTGAAACAGAAATAAAATTTTTGAGAGATATAAAATTAAAAGCAGACGACAACGGGGTTAAAATAATCGCGGTGCATCCGTATTTATCAGGATACGAGCCTATGCTGTTTTTGACGGAATATAAGCGCAGGACTTATGAAAGCGTAAAATTATACGATATGTTTTTTGAAGCGGCGCAGTATTTAGGGGCGGAATATGTAATTTTTCACGGACTCGGAACGCGAGAATTAAAAATGCCAGTTGACGAATACGCCGGAATTTTTATGTTAATTGCGGAAGAAGCGAAAAAATTCGGCGTTGAATTATTGCATGAAAACGTCGGGACGATAAATTATTATATAAAAGATTTGATAAGAATAAATCCTGATATAAGATTCACTCTCGATTTCAAGCATGTAATATCAAGGGGTTTCGATGTTTTGGATATAATAGAAGCTATGGGCAAAAATATCGCCCATATTCATTTTAACGATATGTATTTAAAAAATTCAGACGAAAATATTTCCAAGACAGAAATGTGCAGGCTGCCGTTTTTTGGCAATTTGAATTATTGTGAAATATTTAAAAAATTAGATGATATAAATTATATCGGCAGTTTTATAACCGAAGTTTACAGGTATAATTATACAGACGAGTCAGAAATAATCGAAAGCCAGACAAGATTTAAAAATTTTTTGAAAAACATATAAAAAATTCAAGCGACGCTTGAATTTTTTTGATTTCAAGTAATACTTGCTTGAAGTTTTAGAAATTTTGTTGTAGAATAAAAATATCGGGACACGCAATCGGATAATTAAAGGGTAGAGGGAGGTTAAGATGTTCAACGAAAAAGTCGGGGCTTATATCATGATACTCAGAAAAGCGAGGAAGTACACGCAGCAGGGACTGGCGGAAAAGCTCGGCGTAAGTCACCAGGCGGTGAGCAACTGGGAACGGGGTGAGAGTATGCCCGATATATCTATACTGCCCAAACTCGCGGCTTTGCTCGGAACTACTACTGATAATATTTTGTCGGCGGACAGCGATGATTTCAGGGGATTTGACGAAATACTCGAAAGCGTAAACATAATAACGAAACGAAAAAAGAGAGACAAAGACTCAGAAATATTGGATTACTTAAATAATGTGGCGGAAAAACTCAACGAGATTATAATTAATTATAGTAAAGAATAAAAATGAAAGGAATATATTATATCATGAACGAAAATATTTACGAAGAAATCGAAGAATATGAAAATATAATAGACAAGGAAGTCAAAAGCATTGAAGAAATAATCGACGAAGACGCCGTCGTGGCGGAATTGCATGAAAAACTCAGCGAGAACGAGACAAAATTGAAGGGCTATGAAGAAAAGAAAAAAGAACTTGAGGTTACCTTGTCAGATCTTAACAGAAAGACTGCTATTGAGGATATATCGGATTCGACAAAGGAAAAAATAAGCGAAGTGATAATTAAAGTGAAAGAAAAAATAGTCGAAGTTGATTCTCAGATAGAAGATTTGAATAACAAAATAAAAGAAATAAACGAGACTTTATATCCAGTTCCCGAAACGCCTGAAATACCCCAGATACACGAAAATCCCGAAATATCAAAAAATGAAATAGATCCCGAAAAAATAAAAAAAGACGGTGAAATTATCAGACTTGAAAATAAGATAAGAGAACTCGAAAACAAAAGAAGCCAAAAAGAAACTAAAAGAAGCGAGACTGAAACTCAGAGAAGCGCGCTTGAAACCCAGAGAAACAATCCCGAAAGAAACGAGTTTATTTCTCAGATAGACATGCAGATTCAGATAGTTGAGCAGCAGAAGAGTAAACTTGACGAGACTATTGGCACTATCGACGGGAAAATCGACGATGAAGATATAAACGAAGCAACCCGCGAAAGGCTTGAGGAAATGCGGGACGAAGTCGAGGGGAAAATAGAAGAACTTGACGAAAAAATAGAGGAACTTCAGGATAAAAAAGACGAATACGAAGATCAGATAAATGACGAAATCGATGAAGTCAACGACAGTATCGATGAGATTAACGATGAAATTGATGAAATAAACGATGAGATTAACGAGATTTACGAACAGATAGAAGATATCAAAAACGGAACAGTTGACGAAAATATAATAAACGAAGTGAAAAAATCTTCAGGATTTGAAGATATAAGAAATTTAATTAATAATATTACAGATACAGTACACAACGCTTTGGCAAATATAAAAATTCCGGATATAAAAATACCCCCGATTCCGGAAATAAAAATCCCGAAATTCAATGAGAAAACTGACGGGAACAGAAATGATAACGAGAATAATAGTGAAGTCACTTTTGACGATATAATAGGGATCGCGCCTTTTGCAAAAAAAGAAACTCTCGATAAACTTGTGGATAAACTTATTGAAACGGGAGATTTCAATAAAATAAAAAAGCTTGCGCCGTTTTTAAGCCACGAAACGCTGGATAAATTGATATTTAAGGCATCGGGAAAAGCAGATTTTGCCACGATTAAAAGTCTCGCGCCATTTTTGAGCAGGGGAACGCTTGATAAGCTTGTAGAAGAATTAGACGAAAATATAGATTTTGATAAAATAAAATCCCTCGCGCCGTTTTTAAGCAGGGAAACGCTTGAGCGTCTTGTAAAAAAAGGCGGTACGATTGACATGAAACGCGTCAGAAGTCTTGCGCCTTTTCTGGGAGCGGATATTATCGACGAGATTATATCAAAAATGCTGTAGTATATATATTTTACTTTTTGACATTTCACAAAAAGTAACAAAAAAGAAATCAAGAGAGGGGAACGCATTCCCCTCTCTTGAAACTCACCCCATCTTATATAGAGAGAGTTCTTGCATAAAATATACTTGAGGATTTTCACAGACGGATATATTCCAACGCGATGAGTTTGCTAACTGATTTATGTTTTGCTTATGGGCATGCGGCTCCCTCACAAATTTGCGCGTATTATTCCAGTCCGGGAAATTTGGGTATAGACGCAAAACCTTTTTCCAAGTCTGCGTCAGTCGGGATATAATCAGTCATTGTTTTGTCCATAAATTGAGTATATGCAGTCATGTCAAAATATCCTGTTCCGGAAAGCCCGAATAAAATATTTTTTGCCTCTCCGGTCTCTTTGCACTTTAATGCCTCGTCGATTGCCACTCTTACAGCGTGAGAAGATTCGGGCGCCGGTAAAATAGTCTCGCATTTTGCGAATAAAGTCGCGGCCTCGAAAACTTTGGTTTGCTCAACGGCTCTTGCCTCATCGATAATCCTATCGTGATAAAGTTTCGAAACGATAGGAGACATTCCGTGATAACGCAGCCCTCCCGCGTGATTCGGAGACGGGATATATCCGTTGCCAATCGTGTACATTTTCGCAAGCGGGGTCATATTTCCCGTATCTCCGAAATCATAAGTGAATTTGCCTCTTGTAAGCGAAGGGCATGAAACCGGCTCGACAAGAATAAAATATGGGGATTGCTTTTTCTCTATTTTATCTTTGACAAACGGCGACATAAGACCTCCGGCGTTTGAGCCGCCCCCGGCGCAGCCGATGATTATATCCGGATATTCGTCTATTTTTTCAAAAGCGGCTTTAGTTTCAAGCCCGATAACCGATTGGTGCAATAAAACATGATTTAAAACAGAGCCGAGAACATAACGGCAGTTTTCGGATTTTAACGCGACTTCGATAGCTTCTGAAATAGCGCAGCCAAGACTTCCTCCGGTGCCCGGATTTGCGGCAAGTATTTTTTTGCCGACCTCGGTAGTTTCAGACGGGCTTGGAACTATATCTGCGCCGTAAGTCTGGATAACGGCTTTTCTGAACGGTTTCTGCTCATAAGAGATTTTGACCATATAAACAGTCAGGTCAAGTTTAAAATAAGCGCAGGCCATAGCCAGAGCCGTTCCCCACTGGCCCGCTCCGGTTTCAGTCGTGAGTTTAGTCAGGCCCTGTTTTTTGCAGTAATATACTTGTGCGGCGGCGGAATTTAATTTGTGGCTGCCTGAAGTATTGTTGCCCTCGAATTTATAATAAATTTTAGCGGGGGTCTGCAATTCTTTTTCAAGATTATAGGCTCTTACGAGCGGCGAAGGCCTGAATGTTTTGTAATAATCAAATACTTCGTCTGGAATTTCGAAATATCTTGTCGTCCTGTCAAGTTCCTGTTCTGAGAGCTCTTTGCAGAAAACGGGGATCAGATCTTCCAATACGATGGGTTTCAAAGTTCCCGGATGCATAAACGGGTCGGGTTTGTCCGGCATATCCGAGACTACGTTATACCAATATTTCGGGAGTTCGCTCTCCTGAAGATATATTTTGTGCGGAATGTTTTTCATGAATTTTTCCTCCTGTAAATAAAAATTAAATTAAAATAAAAAAACACCTTTATCCCATATTAACTATAAAAATGGGACAAAGGTTTATTATTTTCAATAAAAATATAAATCTCTGCGGTACCACCCACATTGGCTTGTAACATTATTATTTATATCCAAGCCCTGCTTTACGCATACATAACCTCAGTTTTAAATAAATATAAATAAACCGGGTATTATATACTTGCCGATATAACGGTCGGTTCCCGTCGGATACTACTAAAATTATTTTTCGTTCCGCTCTCATAAGTCCATTCAAAACGCAACACGCTGTTGATTTTCACCAGACATCAACTCTCTGTGAACGATTTTTGCATTTTTACTACTCTTATTCAACGATTTTATGGTAATATTAAATTTTATTAAAATAATAATAACACAACAGTTTATCTTTGTCAATAGAAACTTATGACAAATTTTATTTGTTTTATAATAAATTTTTAGGCTATTTTATACAATTTTATATAATTCTGGAATTATACTGTGCCGGAGCAAAAAATAAATGTGCCGCTGTTATATAGCAGCGGCACATTTATTTTTATTATTAAATCTAATTACAGCGGCCGTCCCGTCTGCCATTGTTGTTATTTTGGTTTCTGTCGCAGCAGTAATTAGGCTCGTGGTTAGTATGATCGTTGTGTCTAACGACATTGCGTTCTCTGACAACATCATAATAATTGTAATCGTGTTCGTGCAAGACATCGTAATCGTTTATAATATCATGCTGGTGCCTGACGATATGCTGATGTCTGATAATCTGCTGAGTCCTTCCGCAGTCAAATCTTTGTCTGATGACTCTGTCACAATTATTAGATCCGTTATTAAATGGTTCGAAATTATTATTTCCTTCGTTATTAAAACACATAATATATTATCTCCTTATCGTTTGTTTTATATTTTTATTATGCAGGACATGAGGTATATGAGAAAGAGAAATATTTCGTGCCGTGTCAAAACGCCAAAGTATATAAACATACCACGGCGTCCGTGGATTTTAATTGCCATCCACTATTATTATAATATTCAGCGGCGTATAAAAAGTTTCTTAAAATAAAAATAATTGAAATCGTATTTACTTCAAATAATATTTTATTTCGTCTTTGTTTACTTCAAAAACAACCGAGCCGTAATCGTCGCTTCTCAGCAATAGAGACCCCGAAAGATACGCTTCAAGAGCGTTCATGTCAAGTTTCTGCGAAGCTTTATTTTTGTCCCCGTCAATATAGCCTGATAAAACTCCTGCGTATGAGCCGTATATATTTGATATATAATCGTCGTCGCGCCTGTTGTGTTTATGTGAGCCGTAAAAAACTATATCATAAGATTTATTATTTATATCTGTATATTCTGCGTAGCCGTCTTTATAGCCGATACCAAGATATAATAATTTTTTGCGCATAGTTTCTGTTGTGCAGTCAAGTTCTACTGTCATGTGACGCATTTTGTTATAATCAAAATTATTTACAGTAATTAAAACATCATCCAACTTCAGAGAATTATTATATTTTATAAGTTCAAAATCTCCGGACAAAGACAAATAATACAGCATATTCAGGACTTCTATATCGTAATCGTCCAAGGGTTCGGGAATACAGACTTTATTAATCTCAGAATAAGTTATATATTTTTTAATCATTTGAACATGCCGTTTTCTGTAATCGCTTAATATAACGGAATTTATGCGTATAGCTCCGTTTTCTAAAATTATATCGTAAACCGGTTTTATATGCGACTGGGTCCCGTGCGTTATGTCGATTATATCGACATAATCATAATCTTTTTGAAATAATATAATATTCTGGTTTTTATCGTCTGAATAATACGCAATTCTTAAACTGTCTTTGAATATTATTCTGGGATGAACCAAACTCCCGGACATAATCAGAAAAGCCAACGCCGCCATAAAATATACAGAGAATTTTATTAATTTTTTTGCTGATATTTTAGGTATTAAAAAACATAAAATAATTAAAACAAGAAAAATTACAGCGAAAATATAAAATCCCGTTCCGTTTGTGCTTTCCACTGAGATATAAGCGTATTTAAACCTGCCGAGATAATTTGCTATGTTTATTAAAAGTTTTGTTATAAAATAAACCGGTAAGCTGAAAATACCCAATATAACAGGAATAAACGAAAATATCATGATACACAGAGATAAAAATAATATAGCTGTTATAAGCGGCGCAGCCAATAGATTTGTTATCGGCGAAATCAAACTGATAGTCTTGAAATTATACGAAATAAACGGGAGGGTGAAAACAGTTGCCGCTGTAGTGGCAATAAAAGACGCTGTAATTGCTTTTAAAAGCTTGGTTAAAACTTTTAATTTTTTTATATTATTTAATCGCGATATGATTTTGATGTTTAAATTAGTTGCGGTTATAATTCCCATAGTCGCGGTAAACGAAAGTTGAAATCCTGTGTTTAATATATTATACGGATTTAAGAGCGTTATAAAAGTCCCGGCGGCAAGCAGTGAAGTCATCGAGTCGCTCTTTCGTCCCATAAGAAACGCCGAATAATATAAAATCAGCATGATTCCGGCTCTTGTTACCGAAACTGAAAATCCTGTAAACGCTATAAAAAATAAACAGCATAAAATTATAATCACACAAGTTATTTTTTTATGTACTTTCAGAAAATTTAAAAAAGATAATATAAGCCCGCATAATATAGATAAGTGCAGCCCCGAAACTGCCAAAACATGCGATATTCCCGATTTTTTAAAATCTGTTTTCACAGTTGAATCTATTTTGCTTTTGTTTCCTGTAAATATTCCGAAAGCTACGGCGGCCTCCTGAGTGGTTTTGTCGTGATAATCAAATTTTATGTTCTTGAAAAAAGTATTTTGGGTATAGCTTCGCATCGCGTTTAAATAATACGTGAGACTGTGCGATTTTACCGTGGTAATTTTTACCGTGGCTGAATTTTCGTCGTCGTCAACGTCGTCGGCATTATCCGCGCCAATATAATATCCGCCGGATTTATAATACGCAATACTTGCGTCAGACTCATTTCCGTTTTCTAATTTTCTGAGCGTAACATAAGTTTCAAGAATACTGTCTATATCAGTTTCGTCAGCCTGGACTTCGCCGTATATCATAAGCGATAAATTAAATTTTTTTGTTTTTTCTCCGTTGACTTCAAATACTTTTAAATCAAATATTGAAAAAAAGTTTGAACTTGACACATTTTTTATTTCGCCCTTAATATAAACCGGGGTATCTTCGTACCTGTCAGCCAACTTCAAAACGGGTTTTTCGGATATATTAAAATTAAGAATACAAAAAAATGCCGCGATTATTACCGGAATAAATAACGCCGGCAAAAATACGCAGATTGATTTTAATTTATTTTTATCTGATTTTGCGAAAACAAAGCGCAGTATAATAAGCACGGCGGTTAATACGATAGAAATTACCGCTGCAGCAGTTATAAATTTATATTCAGAAACACACAGAAAAAATACCGACAGCATAAATACGCTTAATATAACTGCGAGACGGCGTTCCGAAAATATCATTTGTTCATCGGTCCTTTAATAAAATCCGGAAGATTAATTTCCCCGTATTGGTTCTCGTATTGTTCAATATGCAATTTACAGAGATGTTCAAGTAAATTACTTAAACTCCGCGTATCTCTTTTCGCGATAAATTTCATTTTTTCCAAGTATTCTTCATTCAAGTGGAATCCGCACGGTGCTTTGTTTGTCGGCATAAAATCACCTCTATTATTTAACGGTTATATAACACTTAAATAATATATTATATTATCTCGATATAATATAGAAACAGTTTTAAAACAGTTATAAATATAGGAATTTAATATCGCGTAAAAAAACGTAAAAACTAAAAAAATCCCCTTCAAAAGAAGGGGGGGCGATTAAGCCGGGAATTAAATAATCTAATTTTGTTTTATATTATTGCAACGGTATTATAATAGCCTGTTCTTCCAAAAGCTCTATATCATATTGCGGTATTCCGATACTTTTTACTGTATCTGCCGTATTTACAGTCGAATCGTTAAACGTATATACAAGAATATATGAATCTGTGGTATGGTTATATATCGGTATTGTAAATGAACAATCTGATAAACTTCTTTCTTCTTTATTTAATAATACAAATATATTATTGCCGACCATTCCTTCAAGTTTATATGTCAGGCTAACAGTGTTATCAATAGTATCGCAGTTTTCTATCAGTATATTTCCGTATTCGCTCTGTTTAAGTTTGTGCGGCAGGCTGTCGAGTTCCGCTTTTTTAAGGTCGTCGTATGGACTTGCGGTGATTATTATGGAATAATTATATGGTATCAATTTTAAATATTGCGCGTCAGACGGAACATTGCCGCAAAATTCGACCATATAAGTTTCATTTTCACCCCAGTTCTTCCGGCTGACAACAAAGTCCGATATTTTTCCGTAAGAATTGCCCTTGTCGTCAACTATAAAATAATAGTTGAACAATTCTTGATTTATAGAACTGCTTCCGCCTTCTTCAGTGAATACAAGTATATTTCCGAGAGGCGATATTCTCACTTTGTCTACAGTTATATTATGTTCGACTATATCTGGATATTCGTCATTTTCAATATCGTAACAATATCCCGGCTGAATAACAGTAGCGTATATATCAGGATTCAAAGTCAGCGTTTCGATTTTGCTTTCACTCATATCGACCGTAAGTTTTATATTTATTGGCTCTAAAACAGGATATTCGATAATATTAAATAATGCGCCTCTATTGTTCCAATAATAGTAATAATTAATTTCAATATCGAACATATCGGGCAAATCTTCTGTTATTATATACCGGCGCACGCCTTTCAGTTCATAGTCCGAGACAAAATATCCGTCGCTTGCCGCAAATCCGAAGACGTCTTTTATAAACATATAGTCGGGTATTTCTAATTGAATTTCATTAATTACCAATGCGTGCTGCACAAGATATGAAAGATTATATTTGTCCTGATATTCTTTAGCTTCTTCAAAAAGGTTTATTTCATCGCTCTTTATCGTGTAAAATACGTTCATAAAAGTTCCGTCGAACGCTATATTGTCAACAGTGAGACTGAATCCGTCTTTTTCTGCGGTAACATTTACTTCGCTGCTGTACTGTTTAATCAGTTCTTGGTCTGCTGAATAACGAGTCTGTTTATCGGAATTAAAGAATCCTATATCGCTTCCGAGCATTTTTAATATTAGCGGCGTAGTCGCGACAACTGTAGTTACAAGCATGATAAAAATTGCTGCGGTTATTAGTACGGGTCTTAATTTTAATGATTTAAATATTAATTGTTTTTTCTGCGGTTGCAATTTTTGCTGGATTTTTTCATATATTTTATCTTCTGTTTCTTCGCTCAGGACAAGTCCGTCCCATGCGTCTGTTATGTTTTTATTCTTCATTTTCCAAAACCCCTTTCAAAATTTTTCTCGCCTCATGTAAATGAACCCGAACGGTAGATTGCGGTTTTTTTAGTATCCGGGCAATTTCTTCCGTCGAATATCCTTCGTAATAATAAAGATAAACGGCGTCTTTATAACGACCGGGCAATTCCATGACGGATTTTAAGATTTCGTTTGTCTCAAACGGATTTTCACCTTGCAGGTTTTCATATTCGTCAATATCAACAAGTTTGCGCCGCCAGTGTTTTAAACTGTCTTTGCATAAATTTATCGCCGTACGTAAAAGCCACGCTTTTTCGTGTTCTTCACTTTGGAATTGCATTTTTGATTTAATTAATTTTACAAAAACGTCCGCGACTATATCTTCGGTATTTGCGTTGTTTTTCATATATGCGAAACTAACCCAGTAAATCATGTTAGCGTATTTTTTATAAATCTCTTCGATATTTTGCGTAGTATTAATTATAGTCTTTTCTTTGCTGCGCGCCGGCAAAGCCTCAATTATCATTTTTCACAACCTCCTTCCGGTTCTGGTAATAATACGATTGAGTATATCAAAATGTTAAGCTGTTAAAAAAAATTTTTATTAAAAATATAAAAAATAAACAAAGCGGGCCGACACAAACCCATGCCGACCCATAAGATTTTATTATATATCAAAATTAACTCAATTTTGAGGAATTGACTTTTATGCCCGGACCCATAGACGCGGCTACTGTGCAGCTTCTGATATATGTTCCCTTTGCAGCCGCAGGCTTGGCTTTTATTACTGCGCTTACGAGGGTTTCAAAGTTTTCTTTAAGCTGGGCCGATTCAAACGACGCTTTACCTATCGGGCAGTGTATAATATTAGTTTTATCAAGCCTGTATTCGATTTTACCTGCTTTGGCTTCCTGAACTGCTTTGGCTATATCCATTGTGACTGTTCCGGCTTTGGGGTTTGGCATGAGACCTTTTGGTCCCAGAACCCTTCCCAATCGCCCTATAACACCCATCATGTCCGGCGTGGCGATTATAACGTCATAGTCAAACCAGTTTTCGCTCTGGATTTTTTGCACGAGTTCTTCAGCTCCGACAAAATCAGACCCCGAGTCCTCAGCCTCTTTTGCTTTGTCGCCTTTGGCGAACACAAGCGTCCTGACAGTTTTGCCTGTTCCGTGAGGCAGTACGACTGCGCCTCTTACCTGCTGGTCGGCGTGTCTTGAATCAACGCCGAGTTTTAAATGCAATTCTATAGTCTCGTCGAATTTAGCTTTTGCCGTTTCTTTCGACAAGTTTAACGCCTCTTCGGGCTCGTATAATTTAGTTTTATCTACAAGTTTTATTAATTCCTGATATCTTTTTCCTCTTTTAGCCATTTTAAAATAACCTCCTCATTTTCAATTATATTAATTAATCCACAACTTCAACGCCCATGCTGCGCGCTGTACCCGCAATCATAGACATAGCCGTTTCAAGAGACGCAGCGTTCAGATCCGGCTTTTTAAGCTCGGCGATTTTCTGAATCTGCGCTTTTGTAATCTTAGAAACTTTTTCTTTGTTGGGTACTCCCGAGCCGCTTTCGATATTGCACGCTTTTTTAATCAAGACTGCGGCGGGCGGGGTTTTTGTTATAAACGAAAATGAACGGTCGGCATAAATAGTTATTACGACTGGTATGATAAGACCTATGTCATTTTTTGTTCTTTCATTGAATTCTTTAACGAAGTTTATGCCGTTTACGCCATACGGGCCCAAAGCAGGGCCTACCGGCGGCTGCATTGTCGCTTTTCCTGCCTGTAATTGCAGCTTTACAAATCCGGTGATTTTTTTTGCCATGTTTAAATACCTCCGTTTGTGGTTTGGTTGATTTTTTCGGGAGCAATCAAAATAAATTTTACTCCCTCCCACTGTAATAGCCCCCTTTTGAAAGGGGGTGGCAGCGGCAACGCCGCTGACGGGGGGTTGCGTTCCCCCGATTATTCTTTTATCGGCGAAACAGCCGACGTCTCTATTTCAGTTGACATCTGCCTGCCGAACATCGAAATTATAAGTTTTACTCTTTTTTTGTCCGAGCTTATTTCTTCAACAACGCCGACAGAATCCCTCAAAGCCCCGTCTGTTATCTTTACGCTGTCTCCGACTTCAAAATCAATTTCGGCGACTGGGATCTGGTCAATCTCAAACTTCTGGACTTCTTCTTCTGTGAGCGCGATAGGTTTAGACCCCGGGCCTACGAACGCCGTGACTCCCCTGATATTTCTGACAACGTGCCAGCTCTCGTCGGTCATTATCATTTTTACAAGAACATAACTGGGAAAAAGTTTGCGTTCGACTTCTTTTGTTTTTTTTCTTCCTGTGCCTTCTCCGCTGGTTTCAATAACCATTTCAGAGGGAATCCTCATTGCCTGAATCAAATGCTCCAGTTTGCGGTTTTCCACTATTTTTTCAAGATTTGTCGCAACTTTATTTTCATAACCGGAATATGTGTGTATCACATACCATTTTGCTTCTTCGCCCATTATGATTTATCCCGCCTTCAAAAATTATTACTGCATTATTTATTAATCAATTCTCTGACTTTACCGAGAAGCTGAATTACTCCCGTACCGAAAGCCAGGTCCAAAAGCCCGACTATTGCGGCAATAAAAATAATAGCAATCAAAACTACTCCGGTGTTTTGGATAACCTGCGGTCTTGTGGGCCAGACGATTTTTTTCATTTCGCTTCTGTAATCTTTAAAAAATTTTTTAATTCTGGCTCCGAGTTTCATTTTTTCTTTTTTTGCGCCTTTGGTTTCTTCTGCCATATAACATTTACCTCCTTTTATTTATGCATTCTGCACTCTGAATTATTAATTTGTTGTTTACTTTGTTTCCCTGTGCAAGGTATGTTTGCGGCAGAATTTGCAATGTTTGTTTTTTTCCAGTCTGTCGGGGTCATTTTTTTTGTTTTTCATAGTGTCGTAATTTCTTTGCTTGCATTCTGTACAAGCGAGCGTAACTCTTACTCTCATTTTTAATCGGCACCTCCGTTAATCTAAAAATTCAGCTATTTTTTATGCTGTAACCGTTGTAATCCCGGGGGATAATCCCGGGGTTGTACCTCCCTCTATAAATCTATAAATAAATCAAAAAGCAAAACAAAAAAGAACCCCATTTATAGAGGTAAAAAGATTATATCATATTTTATGCGCCGTGTCAACCCATTTTTTATATTTTTATAAAAAATTTATAAAAAACATTTTTTATTTAGCGGAACGGGATTATATGCGCCACTACAAAATCATTTTTCTGATATTATTTATCGCGCGCTTTTTTATCTGCCATATCCCTGACCGGGTCATTTTGAATTTTACGGCGATTTCTTCAAGCGTCCTGCAAAAAAAATAATACTGAATAATAGCCGAATATTCGTCAAACGGCAATTTCCCCAGAGCTTTATAAATATTTTCAAGCATGATTTTATCTTCTATTTTGTCTTCGGTTGAATCAGATAAATCAGATAAATTAAATAAATCAGATTGAAGGCTGCCGGCTATATTTTCGTTTACGGCGTCAAGAGAAATTATATTATACGGATTTTCAAAATATAAATTTTCGCTTTCGGATTTTATCCTGTCCGCGTTTATTTTTTTCCTGATTTTATAAGGCAGTGAAATCATGCCTGATTTTCTGAGATAATCGATTATGGAGCCGTGTATCCGCCATCTTGAAAAAGTTTTGAAAGAAGTGTTTTTATCTTTTGAATAGTATTATACAGCTTCGATTAGGCCAATAACCGCGCTTTGAAATATATCGGACATTTCATGAGTATTCCTGCATACCGGATAAATGCTTTTTACGGGTTTGTACAGGAGATATAAATAATGCTCGATTAATTTATTTCTGTTTTCTGTCGTTTTGTTTTCGTCGTAATTACGCCATAATTCGTCAATATTATATTTTGTTTTAAAATCTTTTATTTTTTGATATTTCATATTATTTATTATTATCAAAAAAACAAAATTTATAATTCTCTTTATTTATTTTTATTTGACAAAATTACTATATTGCGTTATAATTAAATAAAAAATAAAACGGCGGAGGATATTAAAAATGCGCGGTGTTTATAATTTTAATGCGGCTGGGGAAACTATAAACGTCATAAACTGGATAAAAAATTGGTTTGAAAACGAGAGCGGGAATGCAAGCGGCGTTATAATAGGCATATCGGGCGGCGCTGATTCGTCAATAACAGCAAAATTATGCTGCGACGCCATAGGCGCAGATAAAGTCCGCGGAGTTTTAATGCCCAATAAACATCAGTCCGATATTTCGGATTCGTATAAAATATGCAATATTCTGGAGATAAAATATAGCGAAATCAATATAGGCGAGGCTTTTGACGGCGTTATAAACGCAACTCCCGAAGCTTTAAACGCCGAATCTTTGATAAATCTCGCTCCGAGATTAAGAATGGCGGCAATATACGCATTGGGCCATACTTTAAATTACAGGGTCGCCGGAGCTGGCAATTTATCAGAAAAATATGTAGGATATTGCACTAAATGGGGAATAGATATGGCAACTGATTTTAATCCGATTGCCAATTTTACGAAAACAGAAGTAAAACAAATCGGGGATTGCTTAAACCTGCCGCGTGAAATAGTGCATAAAACTCCCGCAGACGGACTGAGCGGATTATCCGACGAAGAAAACATGAAAATAACTTACGCTGTTCTCGATAATTATATCAGGACTCAATCTTATGAAGAAAAAGACAAAGAAATGATAGACCGGATTATAAAAAGGCATAACACGGCGCAGCATAAATTAAATCCCGTGCCGTGTTATAAAATAAAATAAATTATATTTTTATTAAATTATTCGGGAGAAACTTTCTTAAACATAAATTTAATTCGTCTATTTCAAGCGGCTTTGGAAGAAATCCGTCAAACCCGTTTTCTAAAAACATTTGTTTTGCGTCGTTTATAACATTCGCCGTTATGACAATTATAGGAATGTCGGCATATTGCGGGCCGAGCATTCTTATGCTTTGCATAGTTTCAAAGCCGTCCATTTCGGGCATCATGTGGTCCATAAATATAATATCATACTGTTTATTTGACGCCATTTCCAATGCTTCAATGCCTTTTAACGCCAAATCCGGCGATATATCAAAAATTTGCAGCATTGCCTCTGCGACAGAAAGATTTATGTCAATATCGTCAACGACGAGAACTTTCGCTTCTGCCGCCGAAAATTCGGCGAGTCCTTCAGGATCAAATTTGTTATTGTTATCGGGGCTTTTATCGTGTAAGTCTGACATAAAAGGTATCTCGATTGAAAACGTGGTCCCCGCGCCGTATGTACTCTCAACTGAAAGCTGGCCGTTCATTAATTCGCATAGCCTGCGGCTTATCGCAAGCCCCAGCCCTGTTCCCACGATAGTTTCTTTTTTTCTTAAATCGAGCTGCTCAAAAGGCAGAAATAACTTTTTCACGTCTTTCGGGCGTATGCCTATACCTGTGTCATGAATACCGACATGCAGCATATTCTCTTCGTCCATCCACGCGTAAAATTCAACGTGGCCTTCCGGCGTATATTTCAGTCCGTTCGATAAAATATTTATCAAAATTTGCTTGAGCCGTTTATCGTCGCCATAAATAATATCTGGCATGGCTTTTGAGACTGAATAATAAAAATCTAAATTTTTAGTTCTGAACATCGGCATAAACATAGCATACAGATTTTCAAACAGTTCGCGCAGGTTATAATAACTGTTTATAATATCCATTTCACCCGCTTCGATTTTTGAAAAATCCAGAATATCATCTATAATTGACATGAGCGAATTTGAAGATTTTTTTATATTTTTGACGTATTCTTTCTGTTTATCATCAAGAGCCGCCCTTCCCAGAAGTTCAGTCATGCCCATGATTGCATTCATGGGAGTCCGTATTTCGTGCGAAATTGTCGCCAAAAAATCAGCTTTTGCGCGGTTCGCTGTTTCCGCTCGTTCTTTTTCGGCCATAAAATCAGTCAAATCATGAAATACTGACAGTATTCCTGATGTGATTTTCACATCTCCGTCTGTAAACCCCTGAACGGGAGTTAATTCTATAGTATAATACCGGGGAAAATCCCTGTTTCCGAAATCTATATATTCGTTTAAAATTGCCGGCTCTTTTGTATTGCCGACTTTATCTATTGATTCCACAAGTTTTGCGCATGCTTCCTCGTTCATTATATTCGCAAAAACATCTTTGAAATAGCGGCCCTGTATATAATCAGAATCTTTGATTCCGGTTTCATTGAGCAAAACTTTTGTATATAAGACAAATTTACCGTTATTATCGAGAAGAATTATAATATTAGGGCAAAACTCAAGAAATATATCGCTGTAAATATGCAGTAATTGCGCGTTATCCGTATTATTTGGTGTTTGCTTCTCCATAAAAAGCAATTTTCCCCTTTTTTAAAATTTTTCATGCTTTGCTTAAATTATTATATCAATAAGATAAATAAAAATCAATATTTTATGTGTATTTTCTATATTTTTATATTTTAGCCGGAATGCGCAAACTTCAAACAAATAAATCATACGATTTTGCTTTTAATTCCGTTATGATTTCCCCGTTCAGCAGGCTTATAAAAATATCTTTTGAATTCTTTGAGCCTGACAAATCCAGACTATACGGGTTATCAGATAAATTTATATAAGCGTATATTTCTCCGCCGTTTTTTATTCCTTTATTTCTTTTATATCTTTTATAACAAAACAAGCCGCTTTTTTCCCGCACAAGTTTATATTCGCCCTCAGCAAAAATATTTATGTTCTCTTTTCGCACTCTGCAAATCTTTTTATAAAAATCATGTATATTTTCGTCTATATTGTCCCACGGGAAAAATCTTCTGTTAAACGGGTCCCCGTAACCCTCAAGCCCCGCTTCGTCGCCGTAATATATGCACGGGATCCCCGGTAAAGTCATTTGCATTAATACAGCCGCCTTCAATAAAAAAATCCCGTTCGTTCTCTCGTTTGGCGAAAGTTTCGATTCTGCCATTATATTTTTATCATCCGTAAAACTTTCGCTCCCCATTCCCAATGCAGTCAGTATTCTCATTGTATCGTGAGTGCCTATTATATTCATAAGACAGTCTATGCTCTGCTTAGGATAATTTTCGGTTATCATATCCATAACTTCAGACATAGCCTGTGAATTTCCCGTTCTTAAATAATTTATAATTGCTTCTTTCAATGGATAATTCATAACTGAATCGAGTTGATTGCCGAGTAAATAATGCCGCCTCTGGCCGTAAGCGACTTTATTTGACGCATCTTCCCAGACTTCGCCTATAATTATATTATCGGGCGAGGTTTCTTTAACGGCTTTGTTTATCCCTTTCAGCATTCTGTCAGATAATTCGTCAGCAACATCTATTCTGTATCCCGCGATGCCCCTTTTGAGCCATTTTTCTATAATCCCGTTTACGCCGCATATATATGCCCTGAAAACCGGCTGGTCTTTTTTAACAGACGGCAAACTTTTTACTCCCCACCAGCATTCATAATCGTCCCTGTTATTGTCCCAGTCGTTAAAATTATACCAGTCGTAATATTCAGACGCCTTTGACTGATACGCGCCCAGACTTTTATATCTGCCGTATCTGTTAAAATAAACGCTGTCGTCGCCGGTATGATTAAACACCCCGTCGAGTATTATTTTTATGCCGCGTTTTTTTGCCTGCTCAATTAACTCGTCAAATATTTTATCGTCTCCGAACATACCGTCTATTTTAGTATAATCGGCAATATTATATTTATGATTTGAGTTTGCCTCGAAAACCGGGCTGAGATATATAATATCGACGTTTAATTCTTTAAGATAGTCAAGTTTTTCAATGATTCCCATGAGATTTCCGCCGTAAACATCGTCGTTTTTATCTGATTTATAAAAAGGCGTTTCACTAATTGATTCATGAAGATAAAACCCCTCGCGAACTTCGGGTTTCCACGAATCTGATTTTGCGAACCTGTCGACAAATATATGATAAATTATGCCGCCCTTGAATAAATCAGGAGTTTTAAAGTTTTTGTCATAAACTGTTATCTGCCATTTTTGCGTATTATTATTTTTATAAATATATTCTTTTTTGCCGTTTTGATATTCTATCTCAAACCAATAAAAATACAGCCCTTTTGAGACTTCAAGATTATAACTATAAACAGAATCAAGACTGGTTTTTTTCATGACATAAATTTTATTTTGGTTGTTATTATCGTTATAAATCACGGCGAGATATACATTTTTTATGTCTGTTATGCCTGTATCAATATCAAACGAAATAGTTATGTCAACAAAAACTCCGTCGGGGACCGCTCCCGGCGGATTTCTGTAAGTTTTATATTTATCCGGAATCATATTTCAAATACCTATTGCGCCGCGTCTACTATCGCGGTAAAATCAAGAGCTTTAAGAGAAGCCCCGCCTATTAGACCGCCGTCCACGTTTACTTTCGACAATAGTTCGACGGCGTTTGCCGCGTTCATAGACCCGCCGTACTGGATAGTAGTAGATTCCGCAGTATTTTCGCCGTATAAATCTGATATTACATTGCGTATGATTCCGTTGACTCTGTCGGCTTCGTCGGCTGTGGCAGTTTTTCCCGTTCCGATTGCCCATACCGGCTCATACGCGATTATCACGTTTTTCATCTGTTCCGCCGTTATATCATGTAAAGCGACTTTTGTCTGGAGCGATACGATTTCAGTCGTTATTCCGAGTTCTCTCTCAGTAATCAGTTCACCGACGCATACAATAGCTTTAAGTCCTGATTCGATAATTGTTTTAAGCCGCATATTTACCGAGTTATTTATTTCGCCGAAAAACTGGCGGCGTTCGCTGTGACCTATTATAACATAGCCGACGTTATATTCTTTGAGCATATTTACAGATGTTTCTCCAGTAAACGCGCCTTTTAATTCCCAGTGTGCGTTCTGTGCGCCCAGTTTTATATTCGAGCCTTTCAAAGCTTCCGAAACTGTCGGAATATCAACGTCGGGTACGCATATGACGATTTCGCAGTTATTTTTATCTTTGACTAAACTTTTAAGTTCGTTTACAAAAGCGACCCCCTCGTTTGGGGTCATGTTCATTTTCCAGTTTCCCGCAATAACAGTTTTTCTCTTTGAATTATTCATTTAATTTTTTTCTCCCTAAATAATAAATAATATAAAAATTTAAAATTACCCGAAAATATCTTGACATATTAATATTAACGGTGTATAATAATATCAGCGGACAGCAAAACCGCCGCCGGTTGAAAAACGGCGTTTGCGGTCAGCTCAAATAAATCACAAGTTAGTCGTTGAAAAAGTTAGTCGCCTCTTTTGAAGCTGAGGGAGACTAACTTACTTTTATTTTGAAAACATACATTAACAACAAAACTATCGCTATGTATATCAAACTTTTAAATAAGTTATTTTTCAATCGCCTCACTCCTGATTGCTTGGCGTGAACTGCATGTGAACTATGTTCACATTTGTTACACGTTCAGGGAACGAGCCGACCTGCCCTGCTGTCCGCTAATATTATTATACTGATTTGTATTATACCATAATTCTTTTAGAATTGCACACAGCCGAGAAAATTTTTACAAATATAAATTATAATAAAAAATACATGTCACATTATTGTTTTGTCATGCGTTACAATAATACAGAAAATCGATTTTCAAAATAAAACTAAAACGACAGGATGAGAAAAAATGGATTTCTGCGAACCTTTGCTTTTTGATGAAAGTATCGATATTGAAACTATTGTGAATACTTACAGCCACGCGCTTTTGCGTTACTGCCACAGCATATTATGCGATTACCACGAAGCTCAGGATGTTTTGCAAATAACTTTTATTAAAGCGTGGCAAAACAAAAATAAATTTTCCGGAGACGATAAAGACTTATCGAATTATTTATATAAAATAGCTTATAACTCCTGTATTGACGCAATCCGCAGGCGGAAGCAGAGGCTAAAAAATCCGGCTGAACCGGCAAAACAAAATCAAGATCATATTCCCGAAAATATAAAATCCGCGCTTATGATTTTATGCCCGCTTGATCGGGCAATCGCATACAGTCACGCAGTCGATGATATATCATTTGCCGAACTTGCTGAAATATACGGCAAAACTGCCGCGGCTCTGCGCAAAAGATATGAACGCGCAAGAAAGAAGCTCAGTAAGATTCTATCAGAAGGTTATCCAAATTATCAGAACTATCGGAAAGGAGCAAACAACAATGATGAATGAATTTAATAAAGAAGATATAAAAAATATATTCGGGGAGATTAAAACTCCAGAATATAATCCGACAGATGATATAAAACAAAAAATAAATCATGGATATAAAATAAAGCCTAAAATTTCAAGATTAAAACGGACTGTGATAATTATTGCCGCGATTATGGGCGTTATAATTCTTATGGGCGCGGGACTGAACATGATAGTGCAAAGAGTCTTCGACGCTGACGGCAATTCTCATTTGCAGTTTATTCCGTTCAGGCATAGATTCAGACATGACCCGAACGATGAAAAAGTATTGTTTGAGCGGGAATTTTACGATTATCCAAACGCCGAAAATATTTTAGTAATTCGTCGCGGCGACGGCACGGGATGGTCAGACCCTCGCCGTAATATAAGCGATTACGACGAACTGCAAAAATATATTGACGGAGATATATTCAAACTCCCGGAATATGTCCCCGACGGATATAAATTTTCAAACGCTGATATATATTTTTATATTGACGAAGATTTCGATTTTGAAAACGCAGAGCTTATCGCTCATGAAGAAAAATTTGGGAATGTTTACGAAAAATATTATATTCCCGAAAATCCTGACAATATAAGCCAATTATTTATATATTATGTAAAAGAAGAAAACGGAGAAGAAGTTTATCTTTTTTATAATATTTTTCTGATGGACCCCGGATTTATAAACACTAATATCAGCGGTCAGGAAAACACGACAGGCGAGATATTGCAAATGCCGCAATTCGACCGCAATATTCTGTTATCGACAGATTCTTATGAGGATGGAAATTATTTTACGCAATACAATTTTCACGGTATAAAAATTATTCCGTTAAAATATGGATATGATATATTGAATCAGGAATACGGCACGGTTTTTTATATAATTAGCACGTATTCTTTATCTCAAAACGAAATCATAAAAATGGCTGAGAGCATAAAATAATATTTTGCACGCATAAAAATATATGCGTAGGGGCGACCGCACAGGGCCGCCCCTACGATTTTATCGACCGCAAATCGCTTTTATCTTTTCTACTGCCTCGGTTATATACTGCGCCATAGGCTTTTCTGTCACGCCCATGATATTTATATTGCATTTTGACATCGGAACGGGGATTAAAATCTTCACAGCGTCGCTTTCGCTTACTGCGGCGGCAATATTCGGGCTTATCTCCCCGCGCATAGAATTGGCGAAGCATATCCCGACCGCGCCTGTTATTATATCCGCTCTCTTTGAATTATAAATAATAGCGTTTTCGCCCGTCGCCGCAATATCCGCTCCAGCTTTAAGCATAGAAGCCGATGCAGCCGAATTTGTCCCCGCCGCAATTATTTCAAAATCAGGCATATCTTTTTTTATTTGTTTTAATTGCTCTATAATACTTTTGCCGAGCCCTCCGCCCTGACCGTCTATGACTAATATTTTCACAAATCATTCCTCCGTCCAGTCTATATTTATAACTTTAAGTGTTCTCCTGTTATCTGCCCTGCCGTATATTATTATATTTTTTTCGTCCGGCGAAAACGAAAAATCATAGATTTCGTTATATAGCGACGAATATATCAGCTTTTTTGTCCGTATGTCTATAACGCTTATTTTTATCATTGTCCCGTTATATGACAAAGCGGCAAGATGATTGCCATTTGAGCTTACGCCTATATCAAAATAATATATCTGGGATTTCATTACCTCGGTCATTTTTTTGTCGCTGACGTTAAAATATCCGCACCTGAACGTATTTCCCGGATTTGCTTCGGTTCCGGGCGGGAAATAATAAAATATCAAGTCGTCGTTCAAAAATAGAAAATTGTTGCAGTCCAGTGCCGTAAGCTGTTCGTTTCCACCGGGCGACGGAGTAGTGACCCCTGCATATCTGACGTAATTGTCGGCGTAAAGTTTATAATATATGCGCTCGTCGTTGTTTGACCATATCGGGTATCTTGCGGACTGACTTACCCCGTTTATATTTACCGGGGCGATAATCTCTTTCATATTAGAAGATTCTATACCCATATACGCGTTAACGGCAGAGACATAAAAACCCTCTTCGGTCGCGAGGGCGAACGTTTCTTTGCTGTTTGATAAAGCCGTATTATATACGTGATAATTTTGCGGGTACGAATAACTGTTTATTATTTTCATAGAGTTTATATCAAATAAAAAAGCTGATTTACTGTTTGACATAAAAAACGTCCCGTCGCTGAAATCTTTAAATATATAATCCTCAGCCTGTAAACTTTCCAGAAAATTATATCTGATCGCGCGGGTATATACTTCAATATCGCCGGCTGTTTCAATTTTCGTAGGCGCGCCGGAATTATCGTTATTATCAATACGATCTATAATATTCTCAGCATTTTTTATATTTTTGACAGCGGCTATTCTCAGAATAGTTTCATATTCTTTTTCTTTTTCTTGAGTTATAGATTGCGCCCCTGATTCTGCGCCGTTATCATTTTTATTTTCATCTTCGTCTTCGTCAATTATTACAACAGGTATTACCGGAGGGGTTATTTCAACGCGAGATGAACAGAACAGGATTATATCCCCGCTGTCCGTAATTTTTGCCGTAATCAAATTAAGCGCGCCGGACTCCGTATCTCTCAGCCCTGAAATATTTATTGTATTTTCGACAATCGTATATTTTCGTATTTTCGTATTTTTTTCGTTTACGATTTCTTTGCTGCCCTGACTTGAAATCCTGCTGTTGGAATAATCGTCGGCGAATTTATAAACGAGAGGGGCAACCATCGCAACGGTTATTATTACGATAAAATAAATTATGGCGTTTAAAAATTTACTCTCTGTTTTTTTGCTGTTACTACTACTGTTCATTTTATATTTCACCTGATATTTTTATCTTTAATAAAAAATGCGTCAAACTAATTATCTTTGATAACTCCATTTTACCACATAAAAATTATTTAGTCAAAATAATTTTTGAATATATAATAAATTATTTACAAAAATTATATAAATAAACTGCCGCAAATCTTTAATTTTCTCTTGATTTCAAATAATCTTTCTGTTAAAATAATATTTAATCTAAAATTTTTAAGTTTTTGAAAATAATATATTTTATAATTTCAGGAGGATTTTAATTATGGCGTTATCTCTTACTGATAAACTCGTTTTATTAAAGAACTCTTCCCGCGGCAATTATTATGCGTCGCGCATTTCAAGCCAGATAGGCTATGCTCTCAAACTCTCGGCTCTTGATAATAATAAATACGACGCGAAAATCGAACCTGTCGTTGATTTTGTGGTTGATTCGCTCAACACAAACGGCGCGGTAATTTCATCTGTTGCGAAAGAAGCTGAAAAAAAACTTGAATTTATGTCAAAATTAGCAAAAGAAACTACTGTAATCTGCGTAGCTCACGCGCATATCGACATGAACTGGATGTGGGGATTTCAGGAAACTGCCGCAGTCACAGTCGATACATTCAGGACTATACTGGATTTGATGGACGAATATCCGGAATTTATTTTTTCTCAGTCTCAGGCTTCGGTTTATAAAATAATCGAGGAAAACGACCCCGATATGCTTGATGAAATCAAAGCCAGAATAAAACAGGGCAGATGGGAAATTGCGGCGTCTACATGGGTCGAGACAGATAAAAATATGCCAAACGGCGAATCTCTTGTGCGTCATATTCTCTATACCAAAAGATATTTGTCAAAATTATTGGACGTTAAGCCTGATTCTATGCAGCTTGATTTTGAACCCGACACGTTCGGGCATAACTGGACAGTCCCGGAAATATTAAACAAAGGCGGGGTGAAATATTATTATCACTGCCGCGCTTTCGACGATGAGACTATATACAGGTGGCAGTCGAGAAACGGCGCGGAAGTTTTGGTTTACAAAGACCCGTCATGGTACGGCGGCTCGATTGAATACGATATGTTTTTTGACATGCCGGAGTTTTGCAAAAAATACGGCACGGACACTATGATGGCAGTCTACGGGGTGGGAGATCACGGCGGCGGTCCGACAAGGCGCGACGTTGAAATAATATCAGACATGATAACATGGCCTGTCATGCCGACGATAAAATTCGGCACATATCACGAATTCTTCAGGCGGCTCGAAGTACATAAAGACAATTATCCCGTAATAAATAAAGAATTAAATTTTGTGTTTACAGGCTGTTATACTTCGCAGTCAAGAATAAAAATGTCAAACAGAATATCAGAGGACAGGCTATATGAATCAGAGGCAATCAGCGCGGCGGCGGCTTTATTTACCGGCAAGCCGTATTCAAAAAGTTTCGCCGATGCGTGGAAAAAAGTTTTATTTAATCATTTCCATGATATAATCACAGGTTCGGGCAAAATAGAAACAAGAGAATACGCTATGGGGGAATTCCAGAAAGTCCTCGCGACAGCCAACACGAACGTCACTAACGCCCTAAGAGCCATAACAAAAAAAATTGACACGTCATGTATTCCCGTTGAAATCGACAAACACGCAGTCGCAGAGGGCGCGGGCGTAGGTTTTGGGGTAGAACACGGCTTGGGACATAAATTCCCGCAGGCTGAACGCGGCAACGGCAAAGTCAGGATATTTCACTTGTTTAATCCAACAGAATTTGACCGTGAAGCCCCGGCTGAAATAACAGTCTGGGACTGGCATTATGATTTAGGTCAGATCAGCGTAAAAGGCTCTGACGGCAACGCTGTTGAGTGGAAATTAACTCAAGGACAGAGCGGCTACTGGGGGCATAATTATTTTAAAATAGTATTTATGGCTAAAGTTCCGGCTCTGGGTTACGCGACTTATGTGTTGACAGAAGAGTCAAGACAGGGATTAAATCTCGACACATTCAGGGGCGGGCGCAAAGACGATTTTTCCGATGCTGATATAATTCTCGAAAACGACAAGATAAAAGCGATATTTAATCATAACATGACTTTGCGTTCAGTACTGGACAAAAAAACCGGCAAAGAATTTCTTATATACAGCGCGTTGAATTATGTTCAGGAAGACGATGTAAATGGCATGACTTCGTGGAGAGTGGGCCCCCGCATGAAAACGGAAAATCTAAATTTATATAACGTAAGGGTATATGATCAGAATCTCGGCGGTATAAGAAAATGGGTGCAGTATGATATAAAATTCAAGAACTCAAAAGTCAACGTCAAAGTATCTCTTGACGACAACAGCAAAACGTTAAGATTTGACATTACGGCGGACTGGCACGAAGTCGGCAGACCCGGCGAGGGAATCCCGCAGTTGAATTTCTTTACTAATATTCAGTGTCAGTTGCAGCCGGTTCTTAATTTGGAGAACAAGATAAATAAATACAGATACGACATACCGTTCGGCACGATTGACCGTGAGGGTCATGAGCATGATATGCCCGGCAATAGCTATGCGGTCGCCCTGCCGTCATCGAATGACGAATTGCCTGTAATGGTCGTGACAGACACAAAATACGGGTTCAGGACAAACAATAATTCTATCGCCGTAAATCTAATACGTTCATCGTATGATCCCGACCCGTACCCGGAATACGGCATACACCACATGGCAATAGGAGTGGCGATACCCGACGACTTGCAGAATCAGACGCTGGCGAAAATCAAAAACGAATTTGTACACCCGATTGCTTTTATATCCGGCACTAAACACGGGGGAGACCTGCCGCTTGATTCAAGCCTGTTTAAATTATCCGGAGACGTTATATTATCCGCAGTCAAAACCGCCGAGGATTCAAAAGACGGCAAAACTATTATAATCAGGCTGTATGATGCAAACGGCAAAGGTTCGGCAGCAACTCTTGATTTTGCAAAAGATATATTAAAAGCAAGCGTCGTTGATTTAAACGAAACATATAAAAAAGCTCTTAAAATCAATAGCAGTGATAATTCTGTTTCAGTTGATGTTCCGGCGTATGAAGTAATTACTGTTGCCGTTGAGTTTAAATAAAAAAATAATATTACGCTTAATATAGTAAAACAACTCTAAAATGGTGATATGCTTGTAGGGGGGCGCATTGCGCGTCCGCGGAATGCCACTCTCTACACAAATCATCATTATCAAGTTGTTTCACTATAGTTTCAGGGAACGGGTTAATCTGTTCCCTGTTATCATCATATATTGCCATAAAAAATTAACAAAAAGTAAAAATTTTAACAATCGCAGTTTTTGAGTGAAAATTTGTCATTTTATGTGTATAATTATAATATAATGCAAAGGAGAATACGCACATGCAGTTAATCCAAAAAATGATTGTTAAAAATATATTGCCGGTTATATTAAGCGTTTTATTTGTTCTTGCGGTTTTACCGGGATTTACGGTCTCTGCCGAAGATAACGATATAAAAATCCACATGAAAACCGAAGGGTTGGAAAGCCCGCCGGATATTACTGCCAATGCCGCTGTAATATTAAACACAGAAACGGGAAATATAGTTTATGAGAAAAACAGCCAGAGGCTTGTTTATCCCGCGTCAACTGTTAAAATCATGACTGCCATATTAGTTTTGGAAAATGTGTCTGATTTATCGGCTAAAATAATAATTTCAAGATATGTAGCGGACAATATCGCCGGGAACCGCCTTGACCCTAAAATCAGCGAAGGGGAAATTTTCACGGTTGAAGATTTGCTTAACGCTATGCTTCTTCAGGGTGCAAACGAAGCCGCGCTCGCCTTAGCTGAGTTTGTTTCCGGAACCGTTTCGGATTTCGTTGCTGAAATGAATAAAAAAGCAGTTGAACTCGGCTGTGTGAATACTGTTTTTACAAACCCTACCGGAATGCATTCTGAAGATATGCACACCACAGCCTCGGATATGGCGAAAATCGCGTTTTATGCGAGCAAAATTCAAAAATTTATGGATATTACAGATTCGACAAAATATACTGTTTCAGAAACAAACAAAGAACGGGAAGAACGCCCTCTGCTCAACCGCAATCATTTTATATCAAAAGCTCAGCAGACGCAGTATTATTACGAATACGCAAGTGGAATAAACTACGGGTCTACACAGGAAGCCGGATATTGCCTGACTACTATAGCCGAACAGACGGGATTATATTATCTGTGCGTTCTGATGGGGGCTACATCGACTGTTATTCCGGATACAGGAAGCGAAAGGCTAAACTGTTTTTCGGATGCGAAATCTTTGCTTGAATGGGCGTTTTCTATATATTCTTATAAAACAGTAATATCCGCCAAAGATAAATCGTGCAGCGTAGAAGTAAAACTTTCGGCAAACCGCGATAATATTACTCTTATTCCGGATGAGGACAGGACTGCTCTGCTGCCCCAAAACATAGATATGGAAAAAGAAATCACCACAGAGCGCGAAATATATGAGGAAGATCTTATCGCCCCGATAGATAAAGGTCAGGTGCTTGGAAAACTTACGGCTTTTTATAACGGCGAAGCGGTTGGAACGGTAAATCTTATATCAACGGCAGATGTTGAGCGAAGCAATATTTTATATATTCTGGACCAGATAAAAGGCGTGGTTTCGGGAAGCTGGTTCCGGGCGAGTGTGATTATATTTATTATTATTTTCGCGTTTTATGTAGTTATAAATCTTCTGCGAAAGAATAAAAAAGAACAGAAAAGGTTCTATTGACGTAAAATAGCGTGAAATTTGTGTGGAATTTATTTGCTTTTTGTTCATTACACTTTAATATATTTATTCTAAATTGATAGTTAAAGTTTTACACACTTAAATTGTCCGTTAGTTTTAAATTTATACCGGGCAGTTTCAAATAAACATTTAAAGTATAAATTATAATATACTTTAATTTTAAAGAGGAGATTTTTTTATGTTTAAAAAAATTTTAGCATTTGTATTTTTAACAGTTTTATTATTCACAATGGCGGCTATCCCCGCAACAGCCGCTCCGTATAACGGCGGCGCGACAATCAGCGGAGAAAAAACAGTTGTATATGCAGTAAATTTTGACACAGACGATTATAACGAATTTACCGCTGAACTGGCTGAAGCAGGGAATTGGACTTGGTATTTTGATTCGAGAGACAGCGGGGCTAATTACGCTCACAGGACAGAATATCAGGAAAATCAAAACGGTCCTCAGACCGAAGCTGCCGAAGTTTCAGATTTTGGCGAAATCGGCGGGATATGTTACACGCACGGCGCAGACGACAATCATCCTGATCCGGAATGGGTTCAATACACTATTAACGTAGAAACAGCGGGCAAATATGACCTCAAAGTCTGGGCGAGCACAGACGCAGCCGACAAGAGCGTTAATATCTATTGGCAGGGCGCGTTAGTAGGCTCTCCCTCTATTACAAAAGAAGGCTGGACAACTTATAATATATTTGACGTTGGATCAGTTGATTTGGCTAAGGGAAACGGCGTTATGAAACTTGAATGGCCTGCCGGAGACGCTAATATTGGGGCGTTTGAATTCATATTGCTTGAAGCTGCCCCTACGGAAGCTGCTGAAGAAGGCGAAACTCCCGCAGATGAAGACGGCGCGGCGGCAGATAATAATAATTCAAGCGACAACAAATCAGACGAAGACGGCAACAACATGATTCTTTGGATTATAATAGGCGCGGCGGCTGTAGTAGTTATAATTATCATAGTAGTTCTTGTTACCAAAAAGAAGAATTAAATTATAATCAAACTCAAACAAAAATCAGAGGTATTATTTACCTCTGATTTTTATATCTATGAATATGGATATAAAATATCAATAAATATAGATAATATTAATAAGTATATTGCAAATAAAATAATATTTATTATAGTATATATTCAGGGTGATATTATGTCAGAAGATAAATCTGTTTTTCTTATAAAAAATTACGGGAAAATAAATGTAAAATTAAAGCAATATTTAGACGCGAGAAATATTAAACGCGGTAATTTGGCTTCGTCTGTCAAAGCTCATTTTCAGGTTATAGACAAATGGTATAATAACAACGTCGAAAGAATAGATCTGGATGTTTTAGCACGCATCTGCTATGTTCTGAACTGCAAAGTTGAGGATATTATTGAATATACGGAATATTCTGAATATTCGGAAGAGGAAAGTTGAATAATATGGAAACAAACACAGTTTTGTATGAGTATATAGTGGAAAAATACGGCGACGTAGTAAATTTTTCGAATACATGCGGAATATCGCTTATTGATTTAAACGCCGTTTTGCTAAAAGACAATATATCGACAGAAATTTGTATGGGATTAAATTTGTGCGAAGTGCTGAACATTGATATTGAAACAATGGTTTTTGATTATCAGGTCAAAGATTCCGGACACGAAAAACCTGCCTGTATCATCGAAAAATTTAATAAATTTATTAAATTTGACGAAACTGCCGTTAAACTCGATATATATAAAAAATGTATGCGGCTAAGTGAAATCGAAAAGAAAAAAGTTTTAGAATATATATGCTCTTTAGAGTATTAATTTTATACTGCTCCCGGAAGTCGTTTTCTCTACGCGGACCTGTTTGTCTATACGTTCGCAAAGTTCTGAGACATGTGAAATAATCCCGACGACGCGGCTGCCGCCGGCTATATCCGAAAGCGTTTTTACGGCAAGGTCCAGTACTTCAGAATCGAGCGCGCCGAATCCTTCATCGATAAACATCGCGTCGAGCCGGATGCCCCCCGAACTTTGCTGAACAACGTCTGATAATCCCAAGGCGAGTGAAAGCGAAGCCATAAATGATTCTCCGCCTGATAAACTGCCGGCGGGACGTTTTTTTCCTGTGTAAAAATCCAGAACCTCAATTTCCAGTCCTGTAGATTTGCGCCCGTCGCCGCCATCTGTTTTGCGCAAAAGCGAATATCGGTTCCTGCTCATTATTTTTAATCTCTGGTTTGCCGCGTTTAACACGTTTTCAAAATAAGTAGTCTGCGCGTATGTCTCAAAATCGAGTTTGCCGTTTGCCGTTTCGGACAACTGTCTGACTGCGGCGTATTGCTCTTCAAGTTTCGCGAATTTGACCGAACTTTTTTTAAGTTCTGTTAGTATTTGCGCGGTTTGTTCGAGACGGCTTTTAATTTCGTCGCGTTTTTCACGCTGCTGACTGACGGCAATTTGAAATTCTTTTGATTCATTGCGCAATTTTTCTAAATCAGGGTTATCTTTTCCCGCTGTTTCGCACTCCAGACGTGTAATATCACTTTTTATCTGACCGCCTTTTTTTTCATAATCAATTATTTTATTTTTTATTTCTTCGAGTTCTTTTTCGTCTATAATTGCCGCGAGATATTCTGATTCAAAATCAAACCCGTTAATTTTTAAGGCGTTATTATATAATCTCTGCGTTTCGCCGTGAAGTTTCAGATATTCGGTTTTTCGCGCTTCGCGCTCGGTTACAAGAGTTATTGCGGATTTATATGCGGCTTCGGCATTATTATTGCGTTTTTTCGCAGTCTCCCAGTCTGACGAGAGTTTATTTAATTCTCTTTCGCCGGATTCTTTTTTTGAAGTTAAATCATTTATTTTTATTTGCGTTTGCATGAGCGCGTCAGATAATATTTTTCCGGCTTTATCCCAATCGTGAAAATCTTCGGTGAAATTTTGAATTTGATTTTGAAATTGAAAATCTTTTATAAAACGTTTAACGCGCGTGTCTGTCTCAGTTTTCAGATTAGAACATTCAGAGGCTTTTTTGTCGCGGGTGTTTCTCGCGTCATCCGATAAATCATTCGCTTTTTTTAGCTTTTCTTCTGTGACGTTTTCGTCAGATAATTTTGCCGGAACGGGATGTTCTGTCGAGCCGCATACGGGACAGGGTTCGCCTTTTGTCAGGATTTTTGCGAGTATGCCTGCCTGATTGCGTAAAAATGCCTCGTTTAAGATTTTATACTCGCTTTCTAATAAATTAAAACCGGCGTTTGATTTTTCAAATTCAATCTGCAATTCTTTAAGTTTTGTCATGTTACCGGTTATTGCGCCGTATTCTTTTTTTAAATAAATGAGTTGAGTCAGTTTTTCGGCGGTAATATTATATTCCTGTTTTAATTTCTCGAAAATATCCCGGGCATTATCAGGAAGCGGCAATTCCGCAAGAATTTTCTTTGATTCTTCTAATTCTTTATTTGCTGCCTCAGCATTTGCATTTGCTTTTGTTAATTCGATATATGATGTATCAAGATGTTTTGCCGCTTCGGTTGATTTATCCGCAAGCGGCTTGATTTTATATATTGCAATTTCTCCGCGGATACGGCGTTCAGACAATAATTTTATCATATCGGATTCAGAGTTATGCGTAATAAAATCAGACCGGGCAGTATTAAGTTCAAAAAACTTTTTTGCGAGATCTTCCGCGACTGCAATCTCCCCCGCAAGATCAGTCCTGCGTTTATCAAGTTCGCTCAGTTTATTTTCAATTTCAGCAAGAGAAGATTTATCGGATTTTATTTGAGATTCCCACAATATAAAATATTCTTCGCATTTATACGGCTCGATATTATAACGCTCAAAATCACGGCGGCAGATTGCCAGTTCATCATGAAAATTTTTAGATTTAACTTTTAATTTTTCCTGTAAATATTTAAGTATGCCCGTGTTAAAAATACTGCGCAGGATTTTCACCCTGTCGTCAGTCCCGCTTTGCAGAAAACGCAAAAAATCATTCTGAGCGATCATCACTATTTGCGCGAATTGCTCACGGTCAAGTCCGATAATTTCGGCAATTTTGGATTTGACGTTGCGCTCGCCGCTGACAGACGTTCCGTCGGGCAATATAAAAATAACGTCCTGCCCTGTTTTTTTTATATTGCGTTTTATATTATATAAATTATTGCCCGACGAAAATTCAAACTCTATATATGTCTTAGCTTTTTCGTCAACGTAATCGCTTCGCAGCATTTGATATTTATCTCTTGATTTTCCGCTTGCCTCGCCGAACAAAGCGAAAGAAATCGCGTCAAATACAGTAGTTTTGCCCGCTCCTGTTTCTCCTGTGATAAGATATAATCCGTTCTCCCCCAGAATTTTAAAATCAAGCGTTTCAATTCCCGCATACGGGCCGAACGCGCTCATAGTAAGTTTTAATGGCTTCATTTAAATTATAACGCCCTCCGTTCCGTTGCTGTAATCCAATATATCCCTGATTATTTCAGCCTGTTCCCGGCTCATGAGCGAGCCGTTCATATCAAGAAAAAATTCGCCGAACAGATCATAAGGCGATAATTGATCAGCCTGTTTTGGATTTGCCGTTATCTGAGATATATCAATACTTGTGCGCGTGTTTTCAAAATCGAGCGACATCACATTGGGATAAACATTACGGATTTTACCCATCGGGTCAATTATCTCTCCTTCGTCCGTGAGGATAACCCGCAGATAATCTTCTTTGTCTGCCAGCAACGAAATTTCATCGCTTGTCAATACTGCGATTTCGCCTTTGATTTCGCGCATATCGTGAACCGGCTTAACCGGGAGTTCAGTTATATTAATATCATTTTTTTCTTTTAATTCCACAAGCGTAATCGATTTTTCATGACGCCATTCCGAAAACGAATATTTAACCGGCGAACCGGCGTATCTGATATAATCAACTCCGATTTTCTGCGCTTTGTGCAAATGCCCGAGAGCAACATAATCAAAATTTTCAAGCAGAGCGCAGTCGATTGCGTCAAGTCCGCCGACAGGGTTAAATTCCGATTCTGACCTCGCCGGTGTAATCCCTGATTTTATATCTATATAAAACTGGTGCGATACGAGAACATTGCGTAAATTATAATCAATCCCGGCAGTCTCAAGCGCGGCTGACACAGCGTCGTCATAACCTGCTATTTTACGTTCTCCGAACAATCCGTAGACAGACGACGGTTTGATAAACGGCAAAAGCCAGAAATTAACCTCGCCGTATTCGTCGGATAAAATAACTTTTTTAAGCGTTCCGTCAAAAATCCCGCATAAAAATATTGACTTGTCAGACAGCAGACGGCTTGCGTAATTTAACCGCTCGGGTGAATCATGATTCCCGGAAACAAGCAAAACCGCAATGTCAAATCCTGCGAGTTCAGTGATAAAATCGTCAAATACGCGAACGGCTTCAACTCCCGGCACAACCCTGTCATAAACGTCCCCCGCGATTATAATCGCGTCCGGGCGTTCTGTTTTTATATAATCTATTATCTGCTCAAAAGCATGGCGCTGCTCGTCAATCATTGAAAATCCGTTTACGTTCTTGCCGATATGCAAATCAGACAGGTGCAAAAATTTCATAAACTTTTATTTCCTTTTTTCAAAACAAATAATCATATCATTTTCTTTTTTCAGTTCTTTTTCTGTAAGCCTGATTCTGTACAAATATTTTCTCTGCCAGTCTTTTAGGAGCCGCTGGTCTGTAAGTTCTATTTCGTCAATACTTGCAAAAAATACTGCGCTGTCAAAAGTCATTTTTATATTTTCGCCTAACTGCACATTATTTTCGTTTATTACAGGTTTATTTGCGCACATCAGATTAAAAACAAACGGCTCTGTTGCGAGTTCTTTTAAAATATATTTATCGCGCACAGTAAAAGATATGCCGTGCTTAAACACAAATTCTCTTATGTAAGAGTCAATTCGCGCAGTTTCCGGATACGCGTCTTTTAACTGCATTGATAAACCCGTCGTATTATTATTTTCATGCTTATAAATTACATCAGTTGCGCGCCTGTATCTCCCGTTGGGCATATTAGTCTCGTCAAACCCGTTTATTTTAGGCAAATTATGATAGCCTGACTGCATTGTCCATATATCATAACGGTCGTCGCTGAATGTTTTTTTAGTATAAGTCTCAACGCCTGCGTCGATAATTACAGGATTTCCGTCGCAGTATAATATAAAATGTCCTGCGTCGTTATGATTATGGCTTTCGTCGTTATGCCCGCCTTTCGCCGCTATAAATATGCCATCTATACTGCCCTCGTTATCTCTCGCAGTCAGGATTTGCGTGCCGTCAAACCAGCAGACTTTCGGCGGTATGAATTTTTTGTCATGATTTTCTTTTTGAAACAGCGATTTTATGTATCTGTATGTATGAAACCCTACAGAATAATTTTTGTTATCTCCGGATTTCGCGATTAATTCATTAGCGAATCCGGTCAAATTTTCATCGCCGACAGCATCACCGACTCTCGCCAAGAGTTTCGCGGGCGCGCCCGAACGCGAAGGCCCGTCCGCAAAATTAACAAAAGAATCTTTGCCTATATATACTTTATAAATATATCCTGCCATATTTTTTATTAGCCCGTTATCATAAATATTTATTTTGCCGCTGGTTATATCTGATAATATTTCAAGATAATCAAACAGGGCCGCTCCCGCCGCTCCGAAATATCCCGGGCCTTCGTCGCAGGCTCCGTCGGCATGATAAGAATTTATAAAAACATCCGTGATTTTCGCGGTTTTCTCTATTCCCTGAATTAAACGTTTTATATTTTTTTCGCTTTTTTCAAATATAGCAAACGCAATTATAACGTTTGAATTTATCCACGGGTTCCAGTTGTTGACTGTATCTTTTGTTTCAAGCCCCATATACCAGAAGTGATTATATTGCAAATACGGCGTAAGAATTCTTTTGTCAACTTCTATTTCTACCCTGCGTTTGACAGTGGGCGCGTTTTGCGCGATTATGTCCCCGAAAAAATAATATACCCACGCCATTATCGCCCCGGTTTCCGCAGAAAATAAATCCACGTATATTTCGTATTCAATATCGGGCAATTCGCCTTTATTATTGTGCATAGAAGGAACCCATGAAGTTTCTTCGCATATTGCCCAGACTAAATTTATTATCTGGTCTATGTATTCGCTTTTTGCGTTGATACACTCGGCTATTGTCAGCGTTATTAAATCCTCGCGCCTTTCAAAATAAATATTTTCGTAAATTGCCCTGTCGCCTGTTCTTGTATATTCCATATAAACCGTTGCGGGTAAAATCATATATTGCTTGTCTTTTAATTTGCCGGCTTTATTTGTGAAAAACTGTTTTACGCCGACGGGCAGGCTGTCCCATGATTTTCTGTCGCCGTATTCGGGTAATAAGCGATTTGTGGCATTTTCCGACAGGATTTCCGCAAGATTTTTTTCTTTTAACAATTCATAAATCATAAATTTCCCTCAATTCTGTTTATTTTTTATGTTATATATCAAATATCAAACGTAATCGCCGCCGCTCCTATAAGAGCGGCATTATAAGCCAACGCAGTCTGCGCGAGCTTAATATTTTTATTCGCCGCTTTAAACATATATCTCGATAAAGCGTCTTTTATGCCGGGTTCGATCAAATCAAAACTTTGGGATACCCCGCCGCCGAATATTATCATTTCGGGATTTAGCATGTTTATCGCCGCAGATAACGCCTTGCCGATATAATAACCCGTGTCATACATGACTTTATTGGCGATAGTATCGCCGTTACGCGCTTTTATCGCGATCTGCTCGGCAGAAATATTTTTATTGTTTGTTGTATTATTATAGCGTTTTGCTATGCCCGGCCCGGCGGCGACCGCCTCAACACAGCCGTAATCGCCGCACCCGCATTTAAAATCAAAATTATCGCCGTCAAGAACTTTTATATGCCCTATTTCGCCCGCGTTGCCGCTGTAACCGGAGTAAAGCCCGCCGTTTATAAACACACTGCCGCCTATGCCGTTGCTTATTGTTATCCATATAAAATCATTAATATCTTTGCATAAGCCGAAACGCTTCTCTCCTACGGCGCAAGCGTTTACGTCGTTTTCTATGTAAACTTTTTTCCCGTATATATTATTTATTTTTTCAGCTATCGGGAAATTGCTTATACCTGAAAACGGCGCGTAAACCCATACGCCGCTTTTTGTGTCGGCGAGTCCGGGGATCGTTATGCCAATTTTTTCTATTTCGTCAAAATCAAAATTATATTTTTCAGATATTTTATTGCACTTGTCTTTGATTACACAGAGCAGCGAATCAGAAGTAGTTCCGGCCGGAAGCTGTTCTTTTTCAGAACACAAGACATTACCGTTTTTATCAATAATACCGACGGCTATTTTCGAGCCGCCTATATCAATTCCAAGTATATTCATAAAAATTATTTCCTCGCTGTAATATAAAATTTTATATTAATATATGATAATATTAATTCTAACTTATACCCGACATAATGTCAATATAAATATAAAAATATTCATAAAAAATTATCTGTATAATAAATGAGTATAAATCAATCTTTACATTGTATTTTTGATATTTGCATGATATAATCATTTTATAAAAATGTTTATAAAAATATAGAAAGGGTGTTATACATGAATTATTCAGCTAAAGTTATCAGAAACAAAACAAACAAATCAGGGAGGGTGACTATATTTTAGCCCTCCTGCAAAATTAGGAGGAAAAATGAATGGCTAAATTTATAAAGAATACAGATCTGTGCGAATCTTTCTTTAATGAATGTTGTTTACCTGTTCTTCGGCAAAATTATCCAAATTTGAAAGTTTCGGCTGGGATGATGACCGCAGGTTCTCAAGTTTTAGGTTATGACGATATTGTTTCTACCGACCATGGTTGGGGTCCATGTCCTATTTTGTTTTTAAGTGACTGCGATTTGCACATGAGAGACGAATTGACAGTTGTGTTTGAAAAAAATCTGCCGTCTATTTATAAAGGGTACAGTGGAACCAATGTTTGGATTACTACATTGAATGAAGTCATAGAAATGTATATAGGCGAAATGCCGCAAAATGACATTGATTGGCTGAGTATATCCGAACACCGCCTGCTTGGCTTAACTGCGGGCAGAATCTTTATTGATATGATTAATATTCAGGAAACAAGGGATAAACTTTCATTCTATCCGCAAGATGTCAAGCTGTATCTGATTGCTTCTCAATGGCGTATTTTAGCGAGAGAGCGGGCGTTTGTCAAACGCTGCTCCCAAGTTGGCGACGAACTCGGCTCAAGAATTGTCTGCACACACATTGCGGAAAGGCTGATGCGGTTATGTTTTCTGTATAAGAACAAGTACGCGCCGTACAGCAAGTGGTTCGGCACGGCGTTCAAGCGGTTATCTCTTGATAATATACATGACGAAATCACCGCGGCAATTTCCGCAAACACAATAGCGGAGCGTGAAGACCATATCTTAAACGCGCAAATATTGGTAGTCGAACTGCATAATTCTTGTAATATCACCGAGCCGTTTGAAATAGTAATAGACGATTATGGCAGGAATGCCAAAATAATCCACGCAGATGATTTGGCAAATATGGTACAGGGGAAAATTACAAGCCCTGAGTTGAAAAATTGCCTTCTTATCGGTTCAATGAGCCAAATCAGCAATTTAAATCACTTGTGGGACAGTCCAGAAAACAGGGGTAAAATTTATCAGCTATATGATTAAATCAGAGCAGAAAGTTACTGATTATTATATACGGCGAGGGCAGGCGTTGCGAACTCTATTCGCAATGTCTGCCTATTAATATTTTTATAATTTAAATCATGCTGCAAAATGTCAGCGTTGTAAAAGCCAGTATCATATCTTCGGTTTTTATCTTTAAATTTGACGCAAAATCAGGAATATCTATTTGTTTTTCAAAAGGCTCAATAGTTTCGCCGTTTATATTTTTTATGCTCCTCTGCAAATCCAGGATTACATTGCCTTCGTCTAAATTTATACTTGAGAATATAGCCGTATCTTTTTCTTTTAGCCCGCACGTAATGACCTGAATATTTTTGTTTAATTTAATATGATCTGAATTATCGATGTTTAATAAAATTGATTTTATATTTTCCGGACATTTTATGTCAGCGTCAATATTACAGTCGCCGATAACCGCTAAATCTATATGGGGATAAGTATTGGATAAATCCGAAAAATCAGACAAAGCATATAAAAATATATTTTTATCTTTATCCGTATCATTTGAATCCAGCATATTTTTTATCAGGTCAAAAACTTTTATTTTCCCCTCTGATTTTTCTTCGATAACGCACACAACCTGAATATTAACCGCCGCCTTTCAGAATCTTTAATAAAAATCTCTATATTTATTTTATTATGCATAATTTATTGATATTTTATCCTAAACATGATATAATGATATAATCAAAAACAACAGTTGTTTTATTTTTTTTTGTGGAGGGATATAAAAATAATCATGTACAAGCCATATAAGATACTTATGCTCGCCACTTCTATGGAATACGGCGGCGGTGAAACCCATATACTCGAACTTTCGAAATATCTCAAATCAAACGGGACAGATATAAAAATAATTTCAAATCAAAGCGAACTATTCGAAAAAGAAATCAAAGCCGCCGAAATAGAATATATATATGCGCCGTTTCATTCGAGAAGTATTTTCGATATGCGAAAATCCGGGAAAATCTTAAAAGATATAATAAAATCATATAAACCCGATGTTGTTCATGCTCACAGCAGAATCCCTGCGTTTGTTGCGGCGAAAATCTGCAAAAAATTCAAGATTCCTCTTGTAACGACAATGCATGGGACTTTTAAGCAGTCGTTTTTGCTTAAACTTGCGACAAAATGGGGGGATTATTCTCTCTATGTGAGCGACGACATAAAAAAATACTGGCAGAAATATTATAAATTAAAAAACGGTTATATGATAAAAACAGTCAACGGCATAAATACTGATTTGTTTAACGCAAAAAACAATTCTGTAGGGACGCCATATATGGCGTCCGGCAACGGACACGATATAAAACAGGAATATAACATAAAACCCGAAGAAAAAATAATTTTATCAGTCAGCAGGCTTGAAAACAGGAGCGGATTTAATCTGGCTTATTCGGCGGTTAAATTATGTGAAATTGCCGAAGATATATATAATCATGATAAAAACACAAGAATAATAATAGTTGGCGACGGCGAGATTTACAGCGATATAAAAAATACGGCAGAAAAAATAAACGCTAAAATCGGATTTGAGTATATAATCATGACAGGCAGACGTCCGGACGCGTATAATTTCTGCAAAGCCTGCGACGTTTCAGTCGGGATTTCACGTTTCGCCCTTGAAGCTCTGGCGTGCGCGAAGCCTGTGATAATGTGCGGGGATATGGGGTATCTTGGCAGATTCACAAAAGAAAATTCTGATAAATGCGAAAATACTAATTTTACATGCAGGGGATTTGATTATCCGGATAATATAAATAATATTTTATTAAACGAGATATTGTTTTGTCTTGACGAAAACAATAAAGATATAGTTAAAGCCGACGCGAATTTTGGATTAAACTTAATTTGCGGGAAATACAGCGTGAAAAAAATGGCTGACGACGCTTATTTTGTTTATCAGAAAGCTGTCTTGAAATATAAAAATTATGATTTTGTTTTAAGCGGATATTACGGTTATAATAATATCGGCGACGATACGCTTTTATTTACAGTCATAAGCAATATAACGCAAAAAAAGCACGATATAAAAATCTGCCTGCTCACAAAAAATACTAAAAAGACTCAGGAATGGCTTGATAATTATTTCTCGAATATAACAGTGAAACACCGGTTTAATTTCCTGAGCGTAAGAAAAGCGATAAAAAAATCAAAGGCTCTTGTTTTCGGAGGGGGGACGCTTCTTTGCGACAATACAAGCACACGTTCTTTTATATATTATTCGTATTTGCTTAAAACAGCGCAGAAACTCGGCAAAAAAACTGTATTATACGCAAACGGCATAGGTCCGTTCCAAAGCAAAAAAAATAAACAAATGACAGAAGAATTAATTCAAAATATAACGCTTGCCACAATCAGGGACGAGGAATCTTTTAATTATATAAACGGCATGAATCTTTTAAGCAGCGAGAAAGAAAAAATTTATCCGACTGCGGACGAAGCCCTGACAGTCAGGCAGAATAATTATTTAGACGCGTATAAAAAAGATTTCAAAGAATATATAAAAGGCGATTATATAGCTATATCCGTGAGAAAGTGGAAATATGTGGACTCGACTTTCTTCGCGAAATTTGCCGCCGCGATAGATATTATATGCAGGGAAAATAATTTAATCCCGGTATATCTTGTCATGCATCCTGATAACGACGAAAAGATTTCGGATTATTTAACGCAGTTAAACGCAAGGGCATATTGCGCTAATGTCAACGGGGATATAGAAAAAGCCCTCGCGATTATACGCTCGGCGCAAGCCGTTATATCAATGCGCCTGCATACTCTTATATTTGCCGCCGCATTCGGAGTGCCGATGATCGGTATATCTTATGACCCGAAAGTAAAAAGCTTTTTGCATGATATATTTATTCATGACGCTTATACTGCCGGGTTGCAAAATTTTTCAAAAGAAGTACTGACTGAAAAATTTAATATGTTGATGTCTAATAAAGATACCGTGATAGATCAAATAAACGGCGCAACAGAAAAATTATATAAAAAAGCGGAAAAAAACGCCGGATTGTTTTTGAAAGCGATGGAATTTGAACATGAATAATTCAAAAAGAATATTGGGGATTGATTTGGGCGATAAAAGAACGGGAATTGCAATAACGGATTTGACCGGGACTTTGGCGTGCGGCCTTGAGGTCGTCGAATCTGAGGGGTTAAACTCGTGCGCAAAAAAAGTCATGGTTTTAATCGAAAAACATGAAATAATTGATATTGTTCTCGGTTATCCCGTCAACATGAACGGCACAAAAGGCGAAAGCGCGATCAAAACCGAAAAATTTAAAAATATACTCGAAAAATTGATAAAAGAAAAAGAATTAAATATAAAAATAATATTGTTTGACGAGAGGCTTTCAACGTCGCTTGCGCATGTTTATATGAACGAAACCGGTATAAAAGGCAAAAACAGAAAAAAGAAAGTCGATATGCTCTCGGCTCAGATAATATTGCAGAATTATATTGACGCGAAAAAATAAAGAAATAAAAAATTTATTTTGGGCGAAATTAGTTTAAATTCAGTTTAAATTGAATATTTATAATAAGTCATTAAAAATATAATATAAAATCTTTTCAGGGAGTTGAGAAATTATTGTTAAAGCTGTTTAAAAATTTGAAAAATTACGCCGGTTATATCGCAATAACTCTGGCGTGCGTGCTCACTACTTCGATTCTGGATTTGTTTCTGCCGGATTATATGTCTGAGATAATAAGCAAGGGAGTAGTGGGCAAAGACGTGGATTATATCTGGAAAATAGGCGGCATTATGCTTATTATTTCGGCTGTGTCTATGACGGCTTCGATTATCGGCAGCTATTGCTCGTCGATTTCGGGAATGGGGTTCGGAAAAACGGTAAGGGAAAAAATCTTTACGAAAGTTGAAAACTTTTCACAAAACGAGTTTGATAAGTTCAGCACCCCGTCGCTGATAACAAGAACCACAAACGACGTAAATCAAATGCAGATGCTTGTCATGATAGCGCAAAGAATGATGGTTTCCGCGCCGTTTATGTTTGTTGGCGGGATTATAATGGCGGCAAGAAAAGACGCAGGCCTGCTCTGGATATTATTGATTATCCTGCCGATTATCGTCGTAGTTGCGATGATTATGATGAAAGTGACGCTGCCTTTGTTTACTTCTATGCAGAAAAAAATAGACAGGATAAATCTTGTATTAAGAGAAAAACTTTCTGGAATAAGAGTTATAAGGGCGTTTAACAAAAACGAATACGAAGACGGCAGATTTAAAGAAGCAAACAAAGATTTAACGGAAACTTCGCTGAAAGTCGGCAAAATAATGGCGCTTTTGATGCCGCTGATGATGCTTGTCATGAATGCGACGAGTTTATTGATTTTATGGTTTGGCGGGGCTTCTATAGAAAACCCGGCCAATATAGGCAATCTGATGGCGTTTATGCAGTATATCATGCAGATCATGATGTCTTTTATGATGGCGACAATGATGTTTGTTATGATTCCGAGGGCGGCAGTCTCGGCAGACAGGATAAACGAAGTTTTGGATTGTGAATTTACCGTTGTTGACAGCGATAAAACAGTCCCGCTTTTTGTTGACAATACAAAAAATATAATAGAATTCAAAAATGTTACGTTTACTTACGGCGGAGCGAGCGCGCCGGTCATAAAAAATATAAGTTTTACGGCTGAAAAAGGCGAAACGGTCGCCATAATCGGCAGTACCGGAAGCGGAAAATCAACGCTTGTGAATTTAATACCGAGATTTTACGATGTTACCGAAGGAGAAATTTTATTTTACGGGACGAATATAACACAACTGGCGCAAAAAGAATTACGGGATAACATGGGCTATATCCCTCAGAAAGCGTTTTTGTTCGACGGAACTGTAGCTGAAAATATAAAAGAGGGCAAAGAAGACGCAACTGAAGAAGAAATACAGAAGGCGCTTGAAATTTCTCAGGCATGGGAATTTGTAAGCCAAATGCCCGAACAGGCTGAGTCGCATATATCTCAGGGCGCGACAAATGTTTCTGGAGGACAAAAACAAAGGCTGTCTATTGCGCGGGCGCTGGCGCGAAACGTCGGGCTATATATTTTCGACGATACTTTTTCGGCCTTGGATTTTAAAACGGACGCTAAATTAAGAGCGGCGATAAAAGAAAACCTGACGGACGCTTGCGTTTTGATAGTTGCTCAGAGAGTCGGGACGATCATGAACGCGGACAAGATAATAGTTTTGGAAAACGGAGAAATTTGCGGTATCGGAACACATAAAAATCTGCTTGAATCGTGCGCGGTTTATAAAGAAATAGTCGAGTCACAGCTTACAGAGGAGGAGATTGCGTAATGAATATTCAGGTAAGAGGCGGCGGGGGAAACAGGCAGGGGCCGCAGAGACGGCGCGGGCCGATGGGCGGAGGAGGCCCTCCGGGTTCTCAGCAGGTTGAAAAAGCAAAAGACGCCAAAGGCGCGCTTGTAAAATTATTAAAACTGCTTATCCCTCATAAAATACTTGTGGCTTTTATTGTTTTAATGGCGATAGTAAGCACAGTTTTTACGATATATTCGCCGATGGTCATGAAAGACTTTGTAAATGAAATATTCACCGGAGTTATGTCGCAGTTCACGCATGACATGGCCGAGGATATAAAAGCCGGGGATTTTTCGGGGGTTACAGACAGCATAAATCAGCTTTTAAACAGAGATTTAACTGAAACTCAGGTCAAAAAGATATTTGTTTATATTCAAATGTCCGGAACGGATATGCAAAGTTTGATGTCTGATATGTCGGCAGATGATTTAACTGATTTTTTCGAGGAAGCGGATAAAATAGATTTAACTCCCGAAATGCTGATGATGTTTGAAAACATGGGCAATATGACGGCAGGTACAGAGCCGGAAGCCGAAGAAAAAGAAGAAAGTTATGGCATAGATTTTTCGGTTCTGGGGAAACTCGCGGTACTTCTTATATGTTTATATTTGATAAGCTTTGTTTTTAGCTATATGCAGCAGCGGCTGATGGCAATCATAACCCAAAAAACTATGTTTGAACTGAGAAATAAAGTCAACGAAAAACTTTCGCGTATGCCTTTGTCTTATTTTGACCAGACGTCAAGGGGCGAGATTATGAGCCGTATGACTAATGATATAGATAATATAAGCATGACTTTGCAGCAAAACCTGACACAGATGATAACTGCCGCAACTACTATTGTCGGCATACTTATCATGATGTTTTCTATAAACGTAATGATGACTTTTTTAAGCCTTGCCACAATTCCGGTCTGTATGATTATTCTTATGCTGATTATGTCGCGCTCAAGAAAATATTTTGCTAAGCAGTGGGAAATAACCGGGGATTTAAACGGGCATATCGAGGAAATGTACACGGGGCATAATATAGTCAAAGCGTTCTCAAGAGAAAAAAACGCCCTGAAAGATTTTAAAGAAATGAACGAGAATTTATTTAAAACAGGCAGAAAAGCGCAGTTTTTATCCGGGATAATATTCCCGTTACTGGGATTTATAAATAATATAGGCTATGTTATAATATGCGTAGCAGGGGGTATTCTCGCTATCGACGGAAAACTCCTGCCCGGCGATATTCAGGCTATGATTCAATATTCAAGAAATTTGACGCAACAGATAAATCAATCAAGTAATATTATAAATACTATCCAGTCAGCTTTAGCTTCGGCTGAGAGGGTGTTTAATTTAATCGCCGAACCTGAAGAAATTCCGGAGACTATAACAGAAAATCTCGCTCCTGTAAATAACGAAGTCGAGTTTGAAAGCGTGGAGTTTTATTATTCAGAAGATAAGCCGCTTATCGGCAATATGAATTTAAAAGTCGAACCGGGCGAAATGGTCGCGATAGTTGGACCGACCGGAGCGGGGAAAACTACGCTTGTAAATCTTCTTATGCGTTTTTACGACGTGCAGAACGGCGCGATAAAAGTAAACGACGTGGATATACGGCATGTCGCAAGAAAAGATTTGAGAAATATATTCGGCATGGTTCTACAGGATACATGGCTCTTTTCGGGTACGATATACGATAATATAGCATACGGCAGGGAAAATTCGGGGAAAGAAGAAATATACGCCGCCGCTAAGGCCGCAAGGGCAGATCACTTTATAGATACTTTGCCTGACGGGTATAATACTATATTAGACGAAGAGGGCTCAAATATATCGCAGGGACAGAGGCAGCTTTTGACTATTGCGAGGGCGATAAACGCGAATCACGAGATATTGATTCTGGACGAAGCTACAAGTTCAGTTGATACAAGAACAGAGATTTTGATTCAGAAAGCCATGACGGTACTGATGAAAGGCAAGACGAGTTTTGTAATTGCGCACAGATTGTCTACGATTAGAGACGCCGATACGATTTTAGTCATGAACAACGGGGATATAATAGAGCAGGGTTCGCACACCGAACTTTTGGAAAAAGGCGGATTTTACAGCGATTTATATCACAGCCAGTTTGCTACGTAATATACATAATATACTTTTTGACATTTCACAAAAAGTAACAAAAAAGAAATCAAGAGAGGGGAACGCATTCCCCTCTCTTAAAACTCTCCCCTTCTCATATAGAGAGTGTTCTGTACGAATGTTTTGCTGGAATTTTAGTAAACGAGTTTATTCCGACGCAGTGAGCTTGCTAACTGATTTGCGTTTTGCTCATGGGCAACCGGCTGCCTCACAAATTTGCGTTTGTTTAAAATAAATATTCACGCTTATGCCATTATTCAATAACTGTGAATTAATATATTGAATGTAAACTGACAGGGTATATCTGAAACCGGAAGAGAGGGTAATAATATGAAACTAACCGTCAAACTTATATTGATGGCAAAAAAACACTGGCGGACAATCGCGTTTGCGTCTATAGGCATAATTGGAGCGTCCCTGCTTAATCTCATTACACCGGCAGTCGTGCGCAGTCTCACAAATGAACTGATGATATTCAATGAATCCGGACCGGGAAGCATGCCTGTAAACGTAAATCTTTTGATTACATATTCCGTTGTTTTAATCGGCGCATATCTTTTAAGGGCCGTTTGCCGTTGGGTCGCGCTTGCGGTAAGCCATGTCGCGGCATGGAATTTCGTCGGTGAACTCACGGCAAAAGTATATGAAAAACTGCAAAAATTATCTATGAGATATTATCAGGATAAACAAACAGGGCAGCTTATGAGCCGCATGATAAACGATACCGGCAAGGCTCATGATTTAATCGCGCATGCGCTTCCTGATTTGATAGGCAATATAATTATTATAATCGGCGTGGCGATTTTGATTTTCACGATTAATCCTGTTCTTGCCGCTATTACTTTAATCCCTGTGCCGTTTGTTTTCTGGACGGGGACTTTCTTTTCAAAAAAAGTCGCGCCGCTGTTTAAAATAAATCAGGAAGTACTTGGGGATTTAAACGCTATTTCTCAGGATAACCTTTCGGGAATGAAAGAAATACAGGCTTTCGGTCAGGAAGATAGAGAGCTTGGGAAAATGCGCGAATTATGCAAGCATTATTCATGGGTAAATATACGCGCGAATTACGCCAATGCGCTTTTTCATCCGGGAATAGAATTTCTGACTTCTATGGGGACTGTAATAGTCGTTGGAATCGGGGGTTATCTGGCGATGGGCGGCATGGGCGGAAACATGACGGTTCCAGACGTTATCGGATTTCTGATGTATCTTGGTATTTTTTATCAGCCGCTCGCGGTCTTGTCAAGATTATTTGAAGACGTTCAGATTTCGTATGCGGGAGCTGTGCGGATATTTGAAGTTTTGGAAGCTGAATCAGAAGTTCAGGAAAAACCTGACGCAAAAGTTTTGGAGAATTGCGACGGCGGGATAGAATTTGACGACGTTTCGTTTTATTATAACATAGAAGAACCTGTGTTAAAAAATATAAGTTTTGACGCAAAGCCGGGGGAAATGATAGCGGTCGTAGGGCCTACGGGAGTGGGCAAGACTACTATTGTATCGCTTATTGAAAGATTTTACGACCCGCAAAACGGCAGCATTAAAATAGATGGCACAGATATAAAAGATTTGACTGTAGAATCTTTGCGCGCACAAATATCGATGGTTTTACAGGATGTGTTTTTATTCAACGGCACAATCGCCGATAATATAGCTTACAGCGTAAAAAACGCGACTCAGGAGCAAATAGAAGAAGCGGCAAAAATTGCATGCGCCGATGATTTTATATTACAGATGCCCGACGGATATAATACGATGATAGGGGAGAGGGGAGTTAGGCTTTCGGGAGGACAGAAGCAGAGGCTCTCGATTGCGAGGGCAGTTTTGAGAAACACCCCGATTTTGATTTTGGACGAAGCGACAAGTTCAGTCGATATGGAAACAGAACTGCAAATCCAGCAGGCAATCGAAAATCTGACAGGCAGCAGAACTGTGATAGTTATAGCGCATAGGTTATCGACTATAATAAGTGCGGATCAGATTATAGTCTTGGATAAAGGCTCGATTATAGAAAAAGGCAGTTATGACGAGCTGATGTCGCAGGACGGTGTATTCTCGCGCCTGAACAGGGCTAACTCAAAGCATTAAGTAGTGGGGAAGCGATAAAATAAGTCTATGCAGAGAATTTATATTAGGTAAGAACAAGATAGAGGTGATTTGATTGTCAGATTCAAGAGTGTACAGAGATGGGGACAAAATGGTAAAAGTTTATCAATCTGCTACCTACGAATATGTGAAACAAGCGTATTTAAGGCAGAAATTTATATATGATGCGGGTTTACCTATACCTGCCGTGTTTGGAATAACAAAGATTAATGAAACGGAAACGGCATTGGAAATGGAGTATCTTGAGGGTGAGCCTTTGCCTCAGATGTACGAGGGTAAAGGCGAGGAAATGCTGAACAAGGCTATGCAAATCATGGTGAAACTGCAATGCCAAATGAACGCCATAGACGCAAGCGGTCTGCCTGATTTAACAGATATGTATGCGAATGAGATAACGACGACCCCTTACCTTACAGCGCAGTTAAAAGAAACATTGCTGAATTACATGAAAAGGTTAGACAAAGGCAAAACAAACCTGTGTCATGGCGACATTCACCCTTACAACATCATGTATAATGGTGATAAATATTGGATTATCGACTGGGAGGACGCAGGGAAAGGCGACCCTGCGGCGGACGCTTGCATGCAGTATTTTTATTCGATGCGCTGGGGGGCTAAAAGTAATAATCGCAGTTATGAGCAATATTTGCAATTATTTTGTCAAAACGGCGAGGATTATATGCAGCGGTTTTGCCAGAGCGGCGAGGGTTATCTACGCCTATTCTGTGAAGAATCGGGAATCCCGAGGGAAGATGTGTTGGTATGGTTGCCCGTAATTGCGGGGGTTCAAGTCAATATTGACGATGAAGGGGACCGCGTGTTTATTTCAAGATTTATAGACGAATGGTATAAGAGCTATGCCGAATAAGCATTATCTAAGTGACACAAGCTTTATTTATAAATATATAATATATTAAATACAGCAAAGATTAAAATATAAAAGGAGATATAATATCATGAAAAACCCGTTTTCAAAATTAATCCCGGACGAAACTTTTGAGTTGTCAATGAAAAGATACGACGCGTTTTTTAACGGCGAAGTATATGACAGAGCCCCTGTTTGTTTTACGTTTTGGAAAAACAATCCCAATGCAATCAGGCCCGAAGAAAAAACATACGCAAATCATAAAGACCGCTGGACGGACGTGGAATACAGGGCAAAATGGGCGGATTATCAGTTTGACTGCACAGAGTTTTACGCCGACGCGCTGCCGACTTATTTTCCGAATCTCGGACCTGAGATATTTTCCGCGATATGCGGCTGCGATTATTATTTCGGCCCCGATACTACATGGACTACGCCCAATATTATAGAATGGGAACGCGATATGGATAAAGCCGTGATAAATCGCTCAAGCGAATATTTTATCGCGCTTGATAATTTTGTGAGAGAACTTTTGAAATATTCTAAAGATAAATTCGCAGTTGGATTTACGGATTTTCACGCCGGAGCAGATCATTTGGCAGCGTTGCGCGACCCTGAAATATTATGCATGGATTTATATGATTATCCTGAATTTGTCAAAGCTAAACTTGCATCGTCTTATGAAGAATATTATAGGCTATACGAATATTTTTATAATATGATGACCCTTGAAAACGAGCCGACGACAGGCTGGATCAATCTTGTCGTGAACGGCAGATATAACGTAACGCAGAATGATTTTTCATGCATGATAAGCGCAAAAATGTTCGAGGAATTTTTTCTGCCCGGTTTAATTCAGGAGTGCGAAAAACTTGACAGGTGCATATATCATCTTGACGGCCCCGACGCGATAAAACATCTCGATATGCTGCTTGAAATAAAAAAACTTAACGCTATTCAATGGGTATGCGGAGCGGGAAACGAGGGATTTTATCGCTGGATAAAAGTATATCAGAGAATCCAGAAAGCGCATAAGGGCATACATTTGTGGGTTGACATAAAAGAACTGGACGACGTTTTCGCAAATCTCAAGCCCGACGGCGTATGGTTCTCAAGCATAAGCGGCGTACCAAACAAAGAAGAAGCCGATAAAGTTTTGGCGAGAATCAGGAACTGGAAATAAAAAAACAACTCCCCCCGTCACTTCGTGACACCCCCTCGCAAGTATGCGAAGGGGGCAAACGAAGAATCCAAAGCCCCCTTCGTTTACGAGGGGGGAAAGCGACGAAGTCGCAGGGGGGAGTTGTTTTTATTTTTTAATATACAAACGACAGCGTCAACGCCGTGCCGTCCTCAGGGGTTTCGGGCATATATAAATATCCGTCGTCAGCGGCGAACATAAAATTTTTTATGCCGGAATCCCATATATCAAAATACGTCCATCTTTGCACATAAGCGTGGATTTTTCTCGGCAGGCTGCGCTCGTTTAATTCTTTGAACATCTCGACAAGTTCCAATGTCTGCGGCTTAATTAACTGCACAAGCGGCTCGAATATCTCAGAGTATAATCTTTTAAACTGCTCGAAAGTAAATATCGTAAACTGCGGGATATATTTATCGCCGTCTTTTGCTATAATTTTTTCTTTTACGCCGACTGCAATAAATTCATTTTCTTCGTTTGTCATACCGGATATTGAAAAATTATTGCTCAAAAGATGTGCAAGTATATCTCTCCATATTTTCTGTTCTTTATGATTTTTTGTTAATGTTGACACGCTGTGGACAAAAATATAAATTCCAAGCCAATAAGCAGCATATAAACAATTTTCGGATTTATCATCGGTGTAAAATTCGCTCGTGGTTGCACTACAACTGCGACACCAGATACCGTTGACTACATTCCATTTCTCCGGCTCGAAAATACCTTCGGTGATAACATTTTGCAAATTAACCAACTGCCCCTCTGACTGGTCAAACCCATTGATAAAATAACGTCCGCCGTCTTTGTGCAATTCTAAATCAACATTGTCAAGATTAGCGTAATTGTATATTTTTATCGTTTTCAGCGGCTCGGATTCTGAAAAATATCGCAAATATAACGTCAAAAGCGACCATAATAATTTATTCCAAGCAAAATCATTGCCGTGAAATCCGATGTTTCTTATATCTTTTTCATGCGAATTAAGATAATCAATGATTTTTCTGTAATATTTTTCTTTAAAATTTATATAAATATCTCTGATATTTTGAAAATGCCGGCGGTCTTTTATCCCGAAATTCGTGATATGTTTTTTATTTTCGAGAAGTAAAAACTCGCGGTCAACAAGCCAGTCCAAGTCAAATTCGAGATAAGGCTTAGGAATCCCCGTCATTTCCGTAAGTTCGCCGATTGTTTTCCCGTTGTCGCCATAGCATAACAGGCATATATTTTGTCTTATCAGATTATCGTTTACCCGATGTATATCGAGTTCGAGACCTTTGTCGCCGTTAGTACCGAGAAATAATTTCCCCGGTTTAACTATGTTTAAATTATTATCCATATTAATATAAAACCTCTCCTTTATTTTTTTGCGTGCGTCGAATAAATGCCATTTGACCGCGCTTTTGTTTATGTTAAATTTTATGGCAATATCTGAAACCGATAAGCTTTCAAGATAATACGCGATGATTATTTCACGCTGGGTTTTTGACAAATCCGAGATTTTTCTGCGAAGATTCGCGAGTTCTTCTTTTAATGCTTCGTTCTCTGCGAACTCGTTTATATAATCGCGTTCCTCGATTATATTTATATATGAGCCGTTTGCGTTTGGATTGTCTAAACTTATAAAATTACTTTCTTTTTTAGATCTGCGAACGCGATTGCACCATGTGTAATGCGCGATTTTCCAGATAAGATTATCAAGTTTTTCGATTGGTTCTTCCCGTCTGTCTTTAACAAACGATAAAATCTGGCATAAAACTTCCTGAGCTAAATCTTCGCCGTCAGCGCGGCTGCCGGTTTTTTTTATTGCCCAGTTTAATATCATGAGCGAATAACCGTCGGCTATTTTCGTAAATAAATCGTTTACCGGTTTCATAAAATTTTTTATTTTCACCTGCCTTTTGTTTTATTTTCCCTTTTACCCTCTTTAATTTAAAGAGGGTGCCGCCCGCAGGCGGCGGGTGTTTAACTCAGAACGTTCTGTTATTATAATAACGGAGAGATAAATTAGGTTAGTTATATTTTATATTTATTTTGTGAAAATATCAAATTTTTTTCTAAATATAAAAATAATAATTGCATTATGTAAAATACTGTGATATAATATTGATAATACTGGAATTTATGGAATTAACAGTAATTTACGAAATAAAAACAAAGGAATATTAAACTTATGATAAAAACTATACTCACAACAGGGCTTTACGGAATCGACGGGTTTATTATAACCGTCGAGTGCTTTATGGCTAACGGAATGCCTGCCTTTGAAATCGTCGGACTGCCCGACGCTGTTGTAAAAGAATCTAAAGAACGCATAAGGGCCGCTATGAAAACCTGCGGATTTTCGATTCCGAACAGGGTTATAACGATAAATCTCGCTCCCGCCGACAGAAAAAAAGAAGGCTCTTCGCTTGATTTGGCTCTGTTTGCGAGTATTCTGGCAAATGAAAAAGAACTTGACTTTGATTTTGAAAAGATGTGCTTTATCGGCGAATTGTCGCTTGCGGGGGATATAAGGGAAGTAAAAGGAATTTTGCCTATGTGCATAGCCGCCAAAAAATCGGGCATAACAAAAATATTCGTCCCGTTTGACAACGCAAAAGAAGCGGTTTTATGCGGCGGGAACAGCATAAATACGAATGATACATCTGGGGTTGAGATTTTTCCCGTAAAAAATATTACTGAATTATATAATCATCTCGCGGAGAACAGGTTAATCGAGCCTATGGCTTATCTTGAGAGCGATTATCTTAGTCTGGATTTTGCGGGAGATTTAGATTTTTCGGACGTAAAAGGTCAGGAAAAAGCCAAAAGGGCGATAGAAGTCGCCGCAGTCGGGGCGCATAACGTTTTATTTATCGGCCCTCCCGGCGCGGGCAAAAGTATGCTGGCAAAAAGAATCGGCGGAATCATGCCGCACATGAGTTTTGAAGAAGCGATAGAAACTACAAAAATTCATTCGGTTGCGGGGATAATCAGGCAAAATCAACAGGACAGCAGGAATATGTCGCTGATAACCGAAAGGCCTTTCAGGTCGCCTCATCATTCTGTTTCACGCGGAGGGTTGACCGGCGGCGGACGTGTGCCGATACCGGGCGAGATAAGCATAGCACACAACGGCGTTTTATTTTTAGATGAATTTCCGGAGTTTTCGAGAGATGCAATAGACGCCCTTCGCCAGCCGCTTGAAGACGGTGAAGTGACGATAATAAGAACAAACGGCAAGATAACTTTTCCGTCTGAATTTATGCTGATTTGCGCGATGAACCCGTGTAAATGCGGATATTACGGCCACCCGTCGAGACCCTGCACATGCTCTGACGGCGAGAGAAAAAAATATCTGTCCAGAATATCCGGCCCGCTTCTTGACAGGATAGACATACAGATAGAGATTCCGTCGGTATCTTACGACGATATAAAATCAAACGAAAAACGTGAAACTTCGGCAGATATACGCAAAAGAATAACAGAGGCGAAAAAATTCATGTTTGAACGCTGCAAAGAAGAAAGCAACGGGAGAAATAATATAATTTTCTGCAATTCGAGAATGAATCCGAAACAGATGCAAAAATACTGCGTTTTAGACGAAGAAGCCGAAAAGATTTTACACGCCGCATTTGAGAGATTGGGGCTGTCGGCGAGAGGGTACGACCGGATTTTAAGAGTTTCGCGCTCGATAGCCGATCTTGAAAAGAGCGAAGTTATAAAAAAGAACCATATAGCAGAAGCCATACAGTTCAGGTCGCTTGACAGAAAATACTGGAGTTAGATATTAAATTTTTTTGAGAAAGTTGCGAATCTACTTTTTTGTAGTCAAACAAAAAAGTAACAAAAAAGTTGACTAAAAGGGGGAACCATCCGTTCCCCCTTTTAGAAATCCCCCTCCCCATATCAAGAGAGAATTAAATATTTTCACACGTCAATATCGCCGACGCTTTGCTTGTCTCTCACGATACCTTCGCTCTTTTGCGAAACGTTCGACCAGATTACGCGGCGGGGACAGCTTTTTTCGCAGTCGCCGCAGCTTGTGCATTTTTCATAGTCTATAGTTGCGACGAAATCAGTTATTTTTATCGCTCCAACCGGACATTTTTTTTCACACAGCCTGCACGCTATGCATCCGACAGTGCAATTTTTTCTGGTAACCGCGCCTTTATCGACAGACATACAGCCGACCCAATGGGTAGCTTCAAACGGGATAAATTTTATTATCATTTTAGGGCACGCCGCGACGCACGCGCCGCAGGCTGTGCATTGCTCATAATCTACGGCGGCAACGCCGTTTATTATTTTTATTGCGTTAAATTTGCAGTTTTTAACGCATGTGCCAAGCCCTAAACAACCGTTTGGACAGGCTTTGCTCCCCCCTGCGAGACGATTCGCTGATATACAGTCGGGTATCCCGTCATATTCGTATTTTTCTCTGGCAAAATCATTTGTGCCGCTGCACATTACCTGTGCCCTGTATCTTATACTGTCCAATGCCTGCTCGCCCATTACTTCGGCAATTTTTGTGCCGGTTTCAGTTCCGCCGACCGGACATGCGTTCGTTTGCGCGTCGCCGCTTACAATAGCTTCCGCAAGGGCCGTACAGCCGGCGTATCCGCAGCCCCCGCAGTTTGCCGAAGGCAAAATATCAGCTATCATCTCTATTCTCTCGTCCTGCTCAGCCGCGAATATTTTCCCCGCATACGCGAGAATCAGCCCGAACCCGAGGCCAAGGACCGAAAACCATATAATTGCCCATACTACATTCATAATATATATTATCCTTTTTGTGTATAACTTTTCTATTTTAATTTATATTATAACCAATTTCTTCTTCACACAATTTCAATCCCCTGAAAACCTGCGAAAGCCATCGCGAGAAGCCCGGCGGCAACCAGCGAAATCGGCACGCCTTTAAATATCGCGGGAGGGCTTGCGAAATTTATCCTTTCCCGTACTCCCGCGAATATTACGATTGCCAGAGTAAATCCGATTGCCGAAAACGCGCCGTATATTATTGCGTTTATAAGACTGTACCCGTTGTCAATATTAATTATAGCCGCTCCGAGAACCGCGCAATTAGTTGTTATGAGCGGCAAATATATACCCAATGCCTGATAAAGAGCCGGAACATATTTTTTCATAAACATCTCTATAAACTGGACTAACGCGGCTATAATCAAAATAAACGCGATCGTCCTGAGATATTCAAGATTATACTGCACTAAAATAAAATTATAGACTATCCATGTCACAACCGAAGATAAAGTCATTACAAAAGTTACCGCCATTCCCATTCCAAAAGCCGTTGACGGTTTGTCCGATACGCCGAGAAACGGGCATATACCCAAAAATTTAGAAAATACAAAATTTTCCGTCAGTACCGCGGCTATCATTATCATAAATATTTCGCCCATTTATTTTTCAGCCTCCCCTTTTTTTGCTTTTTTGTCTATAATCGCCGTTATAGATTTAAACGCCGCGATTAATATTCCAAGAGAAATAAACGCGCCCGCAGGCGATACGATTATTTTGACGGCAAATTCGACCGGGAAAAGTTCAAGCCCCATAAAAGTCCCCGCGCCGAGAACTTCGCGAATTGTCGCCAGCAAAAATAAAGCTATAGTAAATCCGATTCCCATGAACACGCCGTCTAAAACAGAGCTTACCGGGTCATTTTTTGATGCAAACGCTTCTGCTCTTGCAAGTATAATGCAGTTTACGACTATTAACGGGATAAAAAGCCCCAAAGATTTATCGAGTGCTGGGATATATGCTTTTAAAAGCATTTCGACTATTGTGACAAATCCAGCTATGACTACTACATAAGCAGCTATACGCACTTGTTTGGGAATAAATTTTCTTAAAAGTGAAATTAATAAATTAGAGAATATCAGGACTGCCGCAGCCGAGATTCCCATGCCGATCCCGTTTATAACCGTTGTAGTCGTCGCAAGAGTAGGGCATGTTCCAAGAATCTGTATCAAAATTGGATTGTTTGTTAAAATTCCTTCTTTTGCGAATTTTGATATATTAATACCGGACTGTTTTTTATTCATCAGGATTATCCTCCCGCTCTGCGTTTTCCGCCTCATCAAATTCGTTTATCTCGTCTAATTCGCCTAATTCATCTGAAATTTCTTCCGGATCTGTTGTTCCCGACATTTTCCTGTGGATTTCGTCCGCAACGGCAAGGGCTGAGTTTACTCCGTTTAAAAATGCCTTTGAGCTTACCGTTGCTCCGGCTATAGTCTGTATTGCGTTATCTCCGGCGGAAACTTCGTTTTTTGAAGATTTTATATCTCTTTTTTTATATTTAAACTGTTCGCCGAACCAATCTTCGCTTGATATTTTCGTGCCTTGCCCGGCAGTCTCGCTCATGCTTACTATTTTTGTGCCTTTTACAGTAATATCAGGATTGACCGCCACGAGCATAATTATTTTGCCGCCGAACCCCTTAGGCTCAACAGTTACGCAATACCCGGCAAATTTTTGCGACGATTTATCATTTACAAGAGCCACTTCGGCTATTGTCGCGTCAGAATTTAAATATATATCTTCAAAATTTTCCAGTATCTCGGCTTCCGCTCCGTCGCCGAAGAGTTCCGCGAAAATTTCCTGTTTTTCGTCAGCCAGCCTTTTGGCTATGACCGGAGCGGTAATAGAATTCAATAATGCCAGAACAAAAGCCATGCCAACAGATATAATTCCCAAAATTACCGTTATCCCGATGATTGATTCTTTAAATTTTTTAAATGCTTCACCACTTTTTTTCGGCGGCTTAAGTTCCGGGATATTTTCGATATTATCCGGCGCAAGCTCAACCGTTTCCACAATTTCCGCAGCCTCAGTATTTTCCGCACTTTCCGGAATTTCGTCAATACTGCCAGTTTCGATTGACTCGATCGCTGCTGCTGCTTTATTATCACTTATACTGCTTTCCGTCTCTGTTATATTTTCTGTGTTATTGTTGCCATTATTATTGTTTTCTTCCATGTGCCGCGCCTCCGAATTTTACAGGTTTTGTGGCTTTATCTATATACCACACAAATAAGTTCATTATCATTATCGCAAATGAAACCCCTTCCGGATATGCGCCGAAATACCGTATAAATACAGTTATTAAGCCGCATCCCGCGCCAAAAATCAATTTGCCCGCTTTTGTTATCGGGCTTGTCGCGTAATCCGTAGCCATGAAAAAAGCCCCCAGAAATAATCCGCCCGAGAGTATTTGCGCAAGGGCAAAATTTAAATTATCAGAAGATCCTTTAGGGAAAAAGAACATCAAAAGCGCGGCAACCGCTATAAAACTTACGGGCGTATGCCATGATATAATTTTACGCCACATAAGATAAATCCCGCCCGCTATAATAAGCAATACCGAAATTTCTCCGATACAGCCGCCTTTTTGCCCCAAAAACATATTAATAGGCTTAATCAGCGTATCGTCTTTTAAGATTATTTCGGGCAGTTTGCCTTCTTTTAAATAAACCAGCGGCGTAGCTCCGGCTATCGCGTCTACGTTTATTTTCAAAGCCGGAAGTTTATTTTGGGTTATATCCCAGAAAGACGCCATAAAATTAAATGACAGAAACATAAATATACGCGCGGCAATCGCGGGATTTACTATATTTTTGCCTATTCCCCCGAAAAGTTGTTTTACTATTATTATCGCAAACGCCGCGCCTATTACAGGCCCCCATAACGGCGTATTGACCGGCAGGTTAAAAGCTATTAAAATACCGGTGACTACTGCCGACAAATCCTTGACGGCCACTTGTTTTTTCATGATTTTCTGATACAAAAACTCAAAGAATACACAGCTTATGACAGAGACAAGCGTCAGGGTCAGCGCTCTGAAACCAAATATGTATATGCTCCAAACCAAAGCCGGCATAAGGGCTATTATTACTGCCGTCATTATCGTTGCCGTAGTTTCGCCGCCTTTTATGTGCGGCGAAGTGGAAACTGTCATAAGTTTATCCGGCGGGATTGTTATTCTGTCTGCACTGTCGCCAATCTGATTTGCCTGATTTATTTGATTTATATTTGAATCGTTCGGGTTTTCATTCATACAGTTAATCCTCTTTGCAAAATAATATTCGTTAATTATTTATATTTATGTCTTTTTTTATTTCCTCTATAATTTTTTCATTTACGATTTTATCTTTTACACTCATAATCACATAAACTTTACCGCCGTATTTTTTTGTAAATTTTTCAAAGCTCTTTCTCATTCTTTCGGTCAATGAATATCCTACAAAATTTGCCTGCGCTGTAACCGGTTTGATTTGAATACCTATCGTATTACCTTTATCTGTAATGCCAAAATAATCAATATCTCCTGCATGATCAAGCTCTGGCGGAGTTTCTTCAAATTTTATTTCAGGAAGCCTTTTTTCTAAAAATTCTAAAACAACAAATTTTTCCCGTATATATCCATCGTAAGTTCTGTGTATTGTTAAATTATATATATAATCAATACAATCCTGCAAAGACAAAGTTTTAAAAACTTCTGACCACTCTGGTATTACAAATTCAGTTATTTTGGCATAAAGTCTTTCTCCCAATTCATACAGAGTTTCTTTTGTTATAGAAACTGGATTTTTTGATTTAGTACAGGCATTTTTAAAATACCATTCTTCCCAGTCTCCAAAAGCCAAAGGATTGCAATCTCTGATTAACGCCATAACTTTACCAACTTTATTCGGTCGGGATAATTGATATCTTTGGCAAGCATAATTTAAAACGCGTTCTTTCTTTCCGAAATCTTTTGAATATGTTTTATACATTTTCATTTCAAATCGTCTTCTTTCTGTATATTTTTATCTTTATCGTTCATACATATTACAGAGCCGTATGTGTTTTCTTTGGGATCTTTTATTCTGTTAAGTTCTACAAAATCTTTATATTTATATACCAGTTTGTTTTTTATGTAAATTTTACTTAAAAATAAACTGTCGTCATCGTCGTGAATATTTACGATTCCGTCGCAGTCGATAGTTATCCCGCTGTTTATCTTTTCATATATAATTTCTTTATAGTCTTTATTTAATTCGTATCCTACAGAATTGCGCTCTAATTTTAACGCTGCCAGAGAAGTAGTCCCGCTGCCTAAAAACGGGTCGAATACAGTTTCGTTTTTAAAACTGAACATTTTAATCAGGCGTTTTGGTAGTTCTTCGGGGAAAGGCGCGATATGGCTGTCTTTTTTCGCGCCGGGGAAATTCCAGTGACCATAAAAATATTTGTTCCATTCTTCTTTTGTCAGTTTTGATTCATCTTTTATTTCATCTTTTATTTCCGGAGAATTCCCTAATTTTTTGAATATCAGGATATATTCGTAATCTAATTTGATTATTCCGTTTCTCGGATAAAGATAAGATCCCATAATCGAGGCTCCGCCGGTGGTGTTCATAGTAGTCGCTTTCTGCCATATTATCGAGCCCATGTAGTCAAAACCAACGGCTTCGCAGTATCTTATGATTTCGTCGCGTATGGGTATTACTTTATATCTCCCGTAATACGCAGATCTCGCAAACTGATAACCGATATTTACGCACATTCTGCACCCTTCGCTCAGAACCCTGTAACATTCAGTCCAGACTAAATTTAAATTATTGATATATTCTTCATAAGAATCGTTATATCCTATTTGACTCTCTGCTCCGTAGTCTTTCAGTTGCCAGTACGGAGGGGAAGTAACGATAAGCTGAACGGACCCGTCCGCTATTTTATTTAGTTTTCTCGAATCGCCGAAATAAATATTATGCTCTGTGAACGGCATCATGATTTATTCCCCCCTGTGAAATATCTGCGATATTATTTTATTTATTTTTATTCGTCTTTATCTTTTATATTTGATTCAGGCTTTGCGGCGGCGGATCTTCCGGGATATTTATCCGGGGCAGTCGGGGCTTCGGCCTGTTTTGCGCTTTTTATTGCTTCTTCTCTGCGGCGGTTTTCCAGTATTCTGCCTTTTGCCGTGCGTATATGCTGGACAATAGGCACGCCCGCAGGGCATATATAAGTGCAGCATCCGCATTCAACACAATTGAAAACATCGTATTTTTCGCACATATCCAAATCTTCTTTTTGCGAAAACATCGCAAGATACGCAGGATAAAGCCTCATCTGGCAGCCGGCCACGCATTTTCCGCATCTTATACATTCAGTAGAATCTTTAATTGCGCTTTTTTCTGAAAACGCAAGAATCGCAGTCGTCCCTTTGGTCACGGGATTTAACAAATCAAATACGGCAAGACCCATCATAGGGCCGCCTTTTATTATTTTCTGCGGCTCTTTTTTTAATCCGCAGTACTCAATAACCTCAGAAACAGGAGTCCCTATCGGAACCCGCAGATTTTTTGGGGTTATAATGCAATCCCCGTCAACGGTGACAATGCGGTCTATTAACGGCATGCCCGAAATAAATGCGTCGCAGACAGCGGCGCAGGTTCCGGCATTAAACACAATACAGCCAAAATCCGCCGGAAGTTTGCCGCTTGGCAGTTCTTTTCCTGTAAGCGCGTATATAATCTGCCGTTCGTCCCCCTGCGGGTATTTTGTCTTTAATATTTTTATCTCCACCATTTTGCTTTTCGCGGCAGCGTCTGTAATCGCGTCGGCGGCGTTTAATTTATTGTCCTCGATTGCGATATAGCCTATTTTAAGACCGAGAGTTTTGAGCAGAATTTTCATGCCGTTTATTATCATTTCAGGGTGTTCTATCATGAGCCTGTGATCTGCCGTAATATACGGCTCGCACTCCGCGCAGTTTACTATAAGAGTAGTAACTTTGTTTAACGCCGACTGTATTTTAGCGTAAGTCGGGAACATTGCGCCGCCCATTCCCGAAATCCCGGCGTTTTTTATTATTTCTATTATTTCTGCGGATGTTGTTTCGTTTATTTTTTTCCCGAATGGTTTTACGCTTACGTGAAACCTGTTTTCAAAGTCGTTTTCTATAGTTATAAAATCTGTCTGGACTCCTGTCTGAAGCATTCGCTTTTCTATAGAGACAACTTTTCCCGATACGCTCGAATGAACAGGGCAGCACAATCCCGCTTCGTTGTTTGCTATAATCTGCCCTTTATCGACAATATCTCCGGCTTTAACCAACGGTTTGGCATGCGCTCCTATATGCTGCGACAGGGGAATATAGACAAACTTCGGCGCAGGGAATATTTCTATAGGAGTTTTTCTCGCATTCTTATGTTCACTGACATGAATGCCGCCCCGAAAAGTCAACGCCATAAATTCACCTCATTAATTATTATTATATTTTTTATGATTTAATAATTATCTGCCGTAAAAAATACAAAAAATCCTACAATAATACTATTATAGCATAAGATATTCGGATTTTCAATATCAATTTATAATTATTATGTATTATATTAATAAAAATATTTACCAACAAAATCTACAAGACCTTGACAAAAATGTATATTTGTAATAAAATTAAAATATATATTTTTTATATCTTTATGTAAATTAAATTATAAATTAAATTTGTGTAATATAAAAAAACAAATATAAAAAAATTTATAAATTAATTGTGTTTATTAATAATAAAGGGAGTTTTAGAATTATGAATATATCTATAGCTTCAGATCATGCGGGATATGAACTAAAAGAAATAATAAAAAACTATTTTGACATGAACGGCATAAATTACGCAGACTTCGGAACAAACAGCGCAGAGTCTGTGGATTATCCCATATACGCGAAAAAAGTATGCGCAAGCATACAGACGGGCGAAAGCGATTTCGGCATTCTCGTCTGCGGCACGGGAATAGGCATGTGCATTTCGGCAAACAAACATAGAGATATACGCGCGGCTTGCTGCCATGATACATACAGCGCGAAAATGGCGCGCCTGCACAACGACGCCAATGTCATAACGATGGGCAGCAGGGTTATAGGTTCAGGGCTCGCAATCGATATAATAAAAAAATTTCTGGCGACTGACTTTGAAGGGGGCAGGCATTTTAAACGCGTAAACATGTATGATTCGCTGTGAAAAATATTAAAAATATAAAAAGGTCTTATTATAAATGATAAAATACGCCGTACTTCAAAATCCCGGGCATAACCGGGTTTATTTTAACTCGTCGGGGAAACTCGCGAAAAACGAGTTGTCTGCGCTGTTTTGGGATAATATAACCGAAATAAAAGAAGAACTCTTCGGAGGAATTGAGTATATTACTTTTTTCTCTGAAAATAAACTTTCGGAAGAAAATATTATTTTATTGTCCCGGCTTTCTTTTGTTTATGCGATTTTTGAAGTCGCAGACAGCAATTTATTTTTACCCGTTACAAAAAACCACTCTTATTTTTTCGGCGACGATTTAAACATGATTTTAAAATACAGCGGCAAAACCAACGAAATATTCACGCGAATGATTATAAATCTCGCGGTTTTCGCAAGCGGATTTAAAAATAAGTTTCTTGAAACTCTTAATTTACTTGACCCTGTATGCGGTAAGGGCACGACTGTTTTTGACGGTTTAATTTGTGGCTATAACAGTTACGGGATTGATTTGAGTGAAAAACTCATAAACGAAAGCTCGCAGTTTTTAAAAAAATATCTTGAAACCGGAAGATACAAGCATAGTTTAAAAGAAGAAAAAATCTCAGGTATTGGCTGTGAAAATAAAGCGTTTAAATCACAGCGGCATTTGTTTGACGTCGCCAAAAATAAAGTCGATCAAAAAGAAAACAAAAATTTAACGTGCGAATTTATCGGCGGCGACGCGCGCAATATAAACAAATATTATAAAAAGAATAATTTTCACATAATCGTCGGAGATTTACCCTACGGAATCCAGCACGAAAACACAACAGGCAAAGATAAAATGCGCAATCCCGTAAATTTAATAAAAACTTCTATCCCGGTGTGGACAGAAGTTTTAAAGCCCAATGGGGCGATAGTTTTATCATGGAACACGTTTTTATTAAAACGAGAAGAGCTTGAGAATATATTTGTCGAAAATAAACTTGAAATCATAAACTTCGGGGATTTTTCCCACAGGGTCGATCAGGCCATAAACAGAGATGTTATCGTCGGGGTGAAAAGATAAAAAGAAATCTTTTACAATACACTCAATGGCAACTTAAATACACAAAAGGAGGCAAAATTATGAAAAAGAATAAATTGGTTGCTCCTGTGCTTAAATGGGTTGGAGGCAAGCGTCAGTTACTTGATGAATTAGTTCCATTACTTCCTAATAAAATTACTACATATTGCGAACCGTTTGTTGGTGGAGGAGCATTGCTTTTTGAATTACAACCGAAAGTTGCTTATGTAAATGATATTAATGATGAGTTAATCGGCGTTTATAACGTCATAAAAAATGATGTGGAAGCTCTCATTATTGCTTTACAGCATTTCAAAAATGAATCTGATTATTTTTATTCTGTGAGGGATTGGGATAGGGATAAATCAAAATATTTTTCATTATCAGATATTGATAAAGCCGCCCGTATGCTTTACCTTAACAAAACCTGTTATAATGGTTTATTTAGAGTAAATAACGCAGGTGAATTTAATTCTCCTTTTGGCAATTACCGAAATCCAAACATCGTGAATGCCCCGACGCTTAGAGCTGTGAGTTCTTATTTAAGTACCGCAACAGTCCATTTATCGGCCTATGATTATAAGGAGGTGTTAAAAAAATTGCCCAAAGGCACTTTTGTATATCTTGACCCGCCGTATGATCCTGTATCTGATACTGCAAATTTTACAGGGTATTCGCGTGGCGGATTTTCGCAAACGGACCAAATTGCTTTGCGTTCTGTTTGCGACGAATTAAACGCAAATGGGATAAAATTTATGCTTTCTAACTCTGCAACCAAATTTATCAAAGAACAGTATGCTTCTTACAACATTACAACAGTTCAAGCGAAAAGAATTATAAATTCTGATTCATCAAAACGCGGGGAAGTTGATGAAGTGGTGGTGAGAAATTATGAGTAATGCGCCCAAAAGTCTGAATGATGCTGCGTGGGAAAAATTGTTTGATAAGTATGATATTCTCGATAAAATTAACACACAAGGTCGTTATGTGATTTCCACAGCACAAATAAAGGAATTTCGAGAGCCACGCCTTATGGCAAAATTTGATCATATAATTAATTTGCCAAAAATTTTTTTTGACAATCAATTAGCTATTCTCCCTATTACAAGGGGAGATTACGTTATTTCACACTTTAGCGCATATCATAAATTTGAAAACTATAATTCTCAGGTAACAAAAGTATCTTTACCAGCATATATACAAAGTATTGATTCCAATAATATTTATAGTGAATCTATTGCATTGAATTGCGCTGTGGCAACGGGAATTGTTGCAGAATTCTTGCAAGATGAAAATTTAGTTTCGACTGTTTCCGGGCGGATGGGTTCTGGATCATTTTATTTCGATATTGATAATTAAAAAAAAGATATGCCTTATCATATGAAAGTAAACAATTCACAAATTGAGATTGATGCAGCGTATGAAGGGATAAAAGGGTTAGCTTTGTTTGAAGCAAAACGCGACTTGTCAGAAGATTTTTTAGTAAGACAAATTTACTATCCGTTCAGAGTTTGGGAAAAGCGTATTACAAAACCTGTTAGGTCGTTGTTTTTGGTTTACTCAAATGGCATTTATCGGTTGTATGAATATGCTTTTCAAGATTTAAATAATTATAATTCGCTGGTTTTAATAAATCAAAAAAATTATTCGATCGAAGATACTACTATTGAAATTACAGATGTTCAAACTGTTTTGAAAAATGCCCGAATTGTAGCTGAGCCGCAAATACCTTTTCCGCAAGCAGACAGTTTTGAGAGAGTTATTAATATTTGCGAATTGTTGAACGGGCAAGAATTGAACCGAAGCGAAGTTACTGAACGATATGCTTTTGACGAACGACAAACGAATTATTACACCGATGCGGCACGGTATCTTGGTTTACTTGAAAAGAGAAAAGATGGGGGAATGCCTATTTATAGATTGAGTGAAAATGGCAAGCGTATTTTATACTTAAATTATAAACGACGTCAATTAGCCTTTTGCAATTCAATATTATCGCATAAATCTTTTGGAAATACTCTCCACAAATATCTTGAAAATGGAAATATGCCAACTACAAGCGAAATAATAAATATTATGAAACAATCTAATATATATAATATTGAAAGCGATAGCACTTTTGAGCGGCGTTCTTCCACAATAAAAGGTTGGTTAAACTGGGTAATAGGATTGATTAACGAATAATGCAACGGGAAAAAACACACATTTTCAACACAGTAACTTATTCCCGTCTCCACTTAACACCCAACGGAGTATCTTCAATGATTATCCCTTGCGATTTGAGATTATCCCTGATTTCGTCGGCGGTTTTAAAATCCTTTGATTTTTTAGCCGCTGTTCTTTTTTCGATTTGTTCGTTTATATAATCGTCCGAGATATTTGAACCTGACGTTTTCACTTCGCGAATAAATCCAAACAAACCGCAGAACTCGTCATATAAATTTTTTATCGTTTCAAGAAGTTCTTTCGACGGCTTTGAATCCGTCCCCATTGTTTTTATATTCGCGTCGCGTATAAAATCAAACATGACGGATATTGCGTCGGCTGTGTTGAAATCGTCGCATAACGCGTCGATTAGTTTTTCGCGATAACTTAGCATTTCGCTCCCTCCGTCAACGGCTTCACCGTTGCCACCTCCCTCGTAAACGAAGGAGGCCTTGGTTTTGCCCCCTTCGCATACTTGCGAGGGGGGAAACGACGAAGTCGCAGGGGGGAGTTCAATATTTTTCAGCATAAACTCAATATTATCACCAAACGTAAAAATCCTGTCGAGCGCGTTTTGCGCGCTTTTTATTATCTCTTCTGAAAAATTCACGGGAGTCCTGTAAGTTGAGGCTAACAAGAAAAATCTTATCGGCATATAGCCGTATTTTGCGCTTATATCGCGCGTTGTGAAAAAATCCCCCGTTGATTTTGCCATTTTACTGCCGTCTTTATTATTTATCATTCCGTTATGCAGCCAGTATCTCGTGAATAGTTTGCCGGTTGAGCATTCAGACTGCGCGATTTCGTTTTCATGGTGCGGGAATATTAAATCTCTTCCGCCGCAGTGAAAATCTATAGTATCTCCGAGATACTTTTTCACCATAGCCGAACATTCGATATGCCAGCCCGGTCTGCCCTCGCCCCAAGGCGAAGTCCACGACGGCTCGTTTTCTTTTTTCGCTTTCCACAACGCGAAATCAAACGGGTCTTTTTTTTCTTCGATTATATTCGCGTCAACCCTGTCGCTCATTTCAAGATCGTCCATATTCATATTTGAAAGTTTGCCGTATTCTTTAAAACTTTTGGTAGAGAAATATACGTCAGAATTGCCGTTACTGTCTTTTCTTGACGGGTAAGCGTGATTTTTCCCGATTAAAATTTCGATAATATCTATGACTTCCTGTATATGCTCTGTAGCTTTAGGATGAATTGTAGCGGGATGTACGCCAAGCCCCTCCGCGTCTTTTTCATATTCCGCGATAAATTTATCCGCAAGTTCTTTGACGGTTATATTATCCCTGTTTGCCCTGTTTATCATTTTATCGTCTATATCTGTGAAATTTTGCAAATAATTGACTTTATAGCCCATATATTCTAAAAATCTTCTTATAAAATCAAACAGCACAAGAGGTCTCGCGTTTCCGATATGAAAATAATCGTAAACCGTCGAGCCGCAGACGTACATTTTGATTTCGTTGGGATTTAGCGGGGTGAAAAGTTCTTTTTGTCTTGTGATTTCGTTGTAAACATAAATTGGCTTTTGTGTGTTCATGGTTTATCATTCTCCGTTTTGTTTTTTATTGATATAACTTTTTGACAAATACACTCAATTATTTCATCAAGCGATAAACTGCCGTCAATAATAAAATCCGCGTTTTTTAATGCTTCTGTCAGTTCAAGTCCTCGTAAATACGAATTTCTTCCGTCTTCAAGATAATCTTTCATATCCTCAAATATAGAAATTATAGTATCTTTATTATAATCTCTTATAATGCGCCGCGCTAAAGCTATGTCAAACGGCGTGTCTATAAAAACAGAATAATTAAGATACGGTCCGATTAGTTTGTGCTTGTATCCAAAAGGATAATCCATGATAATAAAATCAAGGTTTTCTTGCTTTAATTTTTCAATATCGTCAGCTAATCTTGCTAAATCCCATAAATTTACGTCCGCGCCCGCTTCAATCCATTCGCCTGTATCTTCTATCCCGCTGTCGGAATCATAATTTCTGTCGTCAAAATATAACGCCTTTGAATTTGGCAGCCGCTTTTGAAGTTCTCTTGTCGTAGTAGTTTTTCCTCCGCCGGAAGTTGCGTTAATTGCAACAATAAATGGTTTCATGTTTATTTTTCCTCTTGAAATTTATATTTCATATCAAATATTGTTCCCCCAATATCACGCATTCTTCTTTTTTTGCCATATCAATAATATCATAAAGCGACTCCGGCTTTCTCTCAAACAACATCCCGCCGTCCTGCGGGTGTGCCGAATGCGTGTCCGACCCGCCGAACTTAATCAAGTTATATTCTTCGGCATAATCCATCGCAAGCCGGTTTGATTCTTTTGTCCTGTTGTGGGTGTTTATGACTTCGACGGCTTCAGTATATTCCGGGAAAATCTGTCCGGGGTCTAATATATACGCTTCATGCCTGAACGGGTGCGCGTGTATTATAAACCCTCCGGATTTTTTTATATTCGTGAAAATTTTTTCTATATTATCAGTCATTATTTCAGGATAAGCCCTGAGTTTTTCTTCGCTGTAATTATATATCAAAAATTCCGCTCCGCGATAATTATACTCAAACCCGAAATAAACGTCAATCCCAATGTTATCGCCTTCTCTTTTTGCGTTCTCATAGCCTTTCATAAACATAGAGATTTTATCGTCCCACGCATAATTGCCCCGTATATTCGTATTGCCGTTGAAAAAATGATCCGTTACGACAATAGCGCAGCACCCGTCGCGCTTGCAGGCTCTTGCCATCTCCGCCCCGGTATTGACCGCGCACGCGCTTGCCTGACTTGTATGCAAATGAGTCTCGACTTTATATTTATATTTTTTGTTTGCATCGCTTATTTCATTCATTAAAATTATTCCTCTCCGATAATTAAATAATTAAAAAACTCCTGTATTTAATAAATAACTAAATACAAGAGGCGAAATATTTCCGCGGTTCCACTCTTATTTATAACTTTAATATATATTATAATTTTTTCACAGCTCGGAAAACGCACTTTCACCTGTCTGTGAATTTTTTTGCTCTCACCAAATAATCGCAAAAATTCTCTGTAAATCCTGACAGATTACTCTTTTCTCTTCATCGCTGACGTTTTATTATTTTATATTATTTTGCCGGGTCTATGTATTTCCAGTAAGTTTTAAAATAAACAAAGCCTGAATATACAGTCAAAACCAACATGATTGCCATAGTTATATAACTGAAAAGATAATCAGGAGTATTTATATTGCTTGTTATGACCATATCTTCAAGTAAAATCGTCATTACGCACACGCATTGCGAAAATGTTTTAAATTTTCCGGCAAAATTTGCGGCTATAACATTCCCGTCGGAAGATTTCGCGACAAGTCTTACCGAAGTTACCGCAAGCTCCCTGAAAAATATTATCGTCGTAACCCATACCGTAAGCCATTTTATGCCCTCGTAAGAATTTGCCGCAGTTATCGCGAACATAGCACCAATCACTAAAAATTTATCGGCCAAAGGGTCCATCAATGCGCCAAAATCAGTCATAAGATGCATTTTGCGGGCTATTAAACCGTCAATCAAATCCGTCAGAGACGCAATCAAAAACAATGCCGCCGCGAAAATTTTACACCATGTCGGCGGGAAAATATCATTTTCCGGAATCAAAACAAAAATCATGATAACCGGGACAAGAATTATCCTGAATATAGTGAGTTTATTGGGCAGGTTTATTTTGCGCACGGTATTATTATCTGCGTTATATTTAACGACATTGCCGTTATTTTCGCCAATGATAGGCTTGTCGCCGCCGTTATTATTTTTATTATTATTTGAATTGTCGTTATATACCGCAATATTTTTATTGCTGTTGTTGTCATTATTATTCTGATTTTGATCGTTCATTTTTGAAAATCCTTAATTTACACGAACAGGCAACGCCCGCTCCTACAATTTAATCTTTTTTATATATTAATTATATGCAATATTTTTATAGGTGTCAAGACAAAATTTTTGTAAAACAATTAAGAACATGAAAACTTTTATGTTTTTGCCGTTTTTTATTGCCTTCTGCCGTCAACTTTTTCAAACGCCGCGCGTTTTGCCTCGTCCAGAGTTTTAAAATAACTCGAAAATTCCCCGCTCTCGACAAAATTCCAGCCGCCGTTTTCTTTTTTGTTTTTCATGAAAGTGATAACCGTGTCTTTATATTTAGTGTACAGATTGCCTTTCGCGCTTGTCTTTAAATCAGTTATAGAAAAAGTTTTGAAACGGTTTATTTTATTTTTCAGCGAATTTTCACGGTCTTTCGCCGCGTCTATATTCCCCTCCATATTGCCCGCGCAAACGCAGCCCGCCCCGATTGACTGATGATTTTCGTGGCGCATTATGTGAACATATCTTATATCTTCTTTCCCGCACATTCCACACTCGCCGAAAGGCTGCCCCAAATCTATTACGTCAACGCAAATCCAGCCTTTTTTCGGCACATTCGGGTCATTCCAAAGATTTATCCTGTCGTCGTTATCGTATAAAATCTGAGGCGGAGCGTCATATAAAGCAACCGGGACAACTCCTGTTTCCATTTCGATAGCGTCTTCTCCTACGTCGATATTTTCGATTTCTTCAGCATATACAACTTCCGACGGTTCGCCAAGATCTTGGATTTCTTCGTAGGGGCGATTATCGATCGCCTGTGTTTCGTCAATAAAATTTTGCGATAAACTGGACTCGTCGCTCTCCGAAAGTTTATCAAAATTTTCAAATTTTTCAAGCTTTTCTTCGGGGAAATCAAATATTTCAGGTTCGCGTGAAACTTTTTCTTTTTTTTCTTTTTTATCTTTATCCGCGAAAAGCCTGTCTAATTTTCTGTTGAAATTGCTTATTTGCGTCTGAGGTTCAATTTCGTAGTTACCCTCTTTCATTGTAGGGCGCGACGTCCCCGGCGCGCCGTCGTCTGTCGCAACGGGCGGGTGTGTTATTTCCATATCTAAAAAATCAAGCTGCTTTTCAAGTTCACGCAGTATTGCATTATCTTTTTCGTTGTTTACGCTTATATTTTGCGGCGGAGCAGGAACAGTTTCGCCGTCAGCAGATGTTATCCCCGGAAAATTTACGTTTATAGGCTTAGGTTTGTCTGAATTTGCGAATCTTATCATATAGGCTTCGTTTTTTTCGTCAATATCCACGATTTCACCAACGCCGAACGCTTTATGCCTGACAAAATCCCCTGTGCCGTATTTATATGACTGCGGCGATATAACCACAGGTTTTTTCGGGGCATTAAATATTTTTTTATCTTTGCCGTCGTTTGTCTGTTTAACTTTAACCGCCAGATCTTTTATTATATCTTCCGGAACGACGCCGATTTTATTCAGATAAGACTGATCTACGTCATATAAAAATCTTGACGGGAGCTTTTTTGCCTCGCCGTAAGTATTTCCCTCGGATTCTACCATATATAATTCATGCATAGCCCTCGTCATGGCGACATAACAAAGCCTGCGCTCTTCTTCAAGCCCTTCGAGTTTGCGCTCTTCAAGAGTTCGCCTTGACGGAAAAACCCCGTCGGTCATTCCCGCGATTATAACATGTGGAAATTCGAGCCCTTTTGACGAATGAATCGTCATAAGTTTCACGCAGTTCTGGTTTCTTTCGCTTTCATAATCAGATATGACCGTAAGCTCCTGAAGATACGATGGCAGAGATATATCTTCACCCGCCTGCTGTTCAAATTCTGTGATTGAGGCAAGCAATTCTGTTACGTTGTCAAAACGCTCCATGTCGCCGCTTCTGCTTATGTACGCTTTATATCCCGTTCTTTCAAGAATTCCGTTCAATAATTCCGAGACTTTCATTTTCGGGTCTTTCGCCTTTTCCCTGAATTCTGTTATAATATTCACAAATTCCTCGGCCTGTGTATTCGCGAAAACATTATTTTCGTAATTATCGCATAAAATCTCGAAAAGGCTCTTTATCAAGCCGTATTCAGCAAATAATTCCTCGCGCATATTTTTCAAAAATTCGATTCTTGTCTTGCCGATTTGTCTTTTCGGGACATTTATTATCCTCAAAAATGCATCGTCGTCGTTATCATTAATCAATTTCAAAAACGCGATAGAATCTTTTATTTCCATTCTGTCAAAAAATCTTACCCCGCCGTGAATAACATAGGGGATATCTTCCCTGTACAGCGACTGCTCGATAAATCTTGACACATAAGACGCCCTGAATAATATAGCTATATCGCTGTATAAATACCCGGTTTTTATTATATCTTTTATTTTAGCCGCGATCCATTTTGATTCTTCTTCTTCGTTTTTTAAATGAATATGCTCTACGGGCTTGCCGTTTTGATTTTTTGTAAATAAATCTTTGGGGACTCTGTTCTGATTTTTTTCTATTAAACTGTTACTCACAGATAAAATTTCGGGGGTTGACCTGTAATTCTGAGTTAAAAAAATAGTTTGCACATCGGGATAATTCTGGTCGAAATGGACTAAGAATCTATTGTCTGAGCTTCGCCATTCGTATATATTCTGGTCAGGGTCGCCGACTACAAACAAATTATTATTGCCTTTGCACAGCATATTTATAATATCAAGTTCTTTTTTACTGCTGTCCTGAAACTCATCGACCTGAATATAGTGCAGTCTCGATTTCCATTTGTCGAGTATATCTTCGTTATGTTCAAATAAATATATCACGAAATATAATAAATCGTTAAAATCAAGGCCGTAGATTTTCTTTTGCTTATCGAGATATTTTATATAAATTTTTTCTTCGAGTCCTATCGCGTTATTCGATGAAAAAGAATACGCCGGGTCAATCATCATGGGAATATAGTTCAAATGCGTTTTTTCACGGTATATATACTCAAGAGTTTTTTCAAACGAACTGTAATCTAATTTTATTTCATATTCAGAATATATTTCGTCTATGATTTTTTTCTGCTGGCTCACGTCAATGATTTTAAAATTCGAGGGAAAAAACAAACGGTTTATATCTTCTTTTAAAACTTTCACGCAAAACCCGTGATAAGTAGTGATAAGTCCGGCATCGTAACCGTCGCCGAGTATGCGTTTTATTCTGCCGCGCATTTCGTTTGCGGCTTTGTTCGTGAAAGTGACGCACAATATATTTCTGGGCGAAATCCCCAGCTCGCGGACTAAATACGCGAACCTGTGGGTCAAAGTTCTGGTTTTGCCCGAACCTGCCCCCGCGATTATTCTGTAATATCCCTCAGTCGCGCTGACTGCCTCTATTTGCATATCGTTAAGTCCGGCGAACAAATCAACTCCGTCGGTAAAATCTATGCCGATATTCTTAGCTTTATTCAAAAAAACCACGCCTCCATCTCCGTTATCATCTTAAATCACACATTTGTTCTGTAACAATAAATTATATCACACAAGTGAGTGAATTGCAACAGGAATTTATTATATTTACACATGAATTTGATATAACGCGTGGTGATAGCCAAAGCCTCCTTTTGTAAAGGGGAAATTTATTATATTTAAAAATTATCTTGACTTTTAATCGAGTTTATGATATATTATGAATGTAAAACTATTATATATTTTTTATTTTTATTCATTGGAAGGAGAACTTTATGTATAGCCTTGAATTATCTGTATTATTATCGGTGGCTGTCACTTAAAATTTAATACAGGCGCAGTAAAATTTCGGGCGTGAAAAAGCGTCTTTGTTTTGTTGTGCTACTAAGTAAGTAACCTTTTGTGAATTCTATAATATAGCGTTATAGGCACACTTACGGGTGTGTTATTTTTATGCCGTGGGATTATAGCCGGTTTTTCAAAGTTTTTAAAGGCTGCTTTTCCGTGGCATTTTTGCGTCCAAATTTAATTATATAAATATATAAATAAAAAATGCGAGGATTTTAATACTAATGATAAATATTTTAGATTACGGATTTAATCCGGCGATGATTTTAACTGACATACAAGGCAGTATCCCTGCAAGAATTACGGCGGCACACAAAGACCGCTACGAAATTGTCTGCGAACACGGCGTATGCTTCGGCAGGCTTAAAACCAGCGTATATTACAGCGGAGAACCTGAGGAATTTCCAACGGTCGGCGATTTTGTGCTGATAAATTATAATATAAACGGCGACAGTCAGGTTATCAAAACTCTCGAACGCAAATCAAAATTCGCGCGCAATGATTTTTCAGGTCACGCGGCGGGTTATGTAAAAACAGTTTTAGAACAGGTAGTGTCGGCAAATTTTGATTATGTGTTTATACTTCAGTCGCTTAACCATGATTTTAATATAAAGCGATTGGAACGGTATTTGACTCTGGCATGGCAGTCCGGAGCAGTACCTGCGGTTATTCTTACCAAATCCGACTTAGTTGAAGATTACAGCGAACAAATGCGGGAAGTTGAAAAAACTGCTGTGGGCGTGGGAGTTTTCGCGGTCAGCGCAAAGACCGGGTTTGGATTGGATTTATTGGCTGAATACCTGAAACCGCGAAAAACGATTGTGTTTCTCGGTTCGTCCGGCGTGGGTAAATCAAGCCTGCTCAACGCTCTCGCGGGCGAAGAACTTATGACAGTCAAAAAGATCCGCGAGGACGATAGCAGAGGGCGGCACACGACTACGCACAGGCAATTAATCATGCTTGAAAACGGCGTCATGATAATAGATACGCCCGGTATGCGCGAGCTTGGCATGTTTGATTCGTCTGAGGGGATCGGAATGATGTTTTATGATGTGGAGCAATATTTTGTAAAATGCAAATTTAGTGACTGCAGGCACAGCAGCGAACCGGGCTGCGCTGTAAAAATTGCGCTGGAAAACGGAGAATTGTCTAACAAACGCTGGGAGAGTTATTTGGAAATTAAACGCGAAACAAAATTTGCCGACGATAAAAGCGCGTATTTGCGCAGTCAAAAAGAACTTCATAAAAAATGGGGCAGAGAGGCGAGAAACAACAGCAGGAAAAAATCGGGAGGCGGAAGAAAATGATTTTAAAACAAAAAAGATTCGGTTATCCCGATATGATAACTATGCCGTTCAAAACCTCGCCGTTTTATTCTATTATATTTATCATAAAATATATCGCAGACGCTCTGATACCTGTATTCTCTATTTTTATCACTGCGAATTTTATTAACTCGGCTATGGCAGCGTATAATAAAAAAGCCGGTATATCGTCGGTTTATATACCTGTCGCGTTACTGACTGCAATCATGATATATAACACGACAATCGGCACAATAATGAATTTTATCGAGTGCAAACGCAATATATATTTTCGTAAAAGATTAACGCCCGAAATTCTTGAGAAACAGGCGAAGCTCGAATACAGGCATATCGAAAACCCAGACGCCGCCGATTTGATTGAGCGCGTTTGCCCTAAATTTTCTGACAATATATGGAATATGTATTCGCAGATATTAAACGCATTAAATCTTGTTATATATGTTCTGGGTATTCTCATCACTTTAGCCACGCAAGTCTGGTGGGTTGCGTTAGGTATGATAATATCGCTCGTTCCGATATTATACATATCGCAAAAAGCGGGGAAACGAATGTATGACGCCGACAGGGAACTTTCAAAAGTGGACCGGCGCATGAATTATTTGTCAGATATAATGAAAAGCCGCGCAGCAGTCGAAGAACGCAGTTTATATGGATATACCGGAAATCTTAATAATCAATATATAAAAAAGTTTGATTTTGCCCGTAAAGTCAAATTAAAAGTGGAGTCGAAAAATTTTATCAGAGGGAAAATGGGAGGATTGGTCGCGTCTGTTTATACTATAATCATAATGTTTGCGTTGTTGATTCCGGTGTCTAAAGGCGATATAGATTTAGGTATGTTTATCGGGCTGATGAACGGCGTATTCGGGTTGACTATGACTAATATGATTTCATGGAGTGTTGCCGGAATTATCGGAGGTGTGGCGAGCAAGCGCGAATATTTTAAAGACCTGACTGAATTCATGAATCTTGAAGAACATGGCGAAGCGGCAGATTTGCCGGATAAAAATATATTGTTTAATAAAATTGAGTTCAAAAACGTCAGTTTTAAGTATCCCGGAACGGATAAACTTATACTTGACGATATATCTTTTACAATCGAAAGCGGCAGGCATTATTCTCTTGTCGGCGTGAATGGCGCGGGCAAAACGACTATAATAAAATTAATCACCGGATTATATACAAACTACGGCGGCGAAATTCTTATCGACGGGCGTTCGCTTCGCGATTTCACGCAGTCTGAAATAAAAGGCTTATCTTCTGTAGTTTATCAGGATTTCGCGAAATATTATATATCCCTGTATGATAATATCGCGATTGCAGGCGATGACGTAGACAACGCAATAGAACTTGTGGGATTATCCGATGCGGTCAAAAAATTAAAAGACGGCGTTGACACTCATCTCGGGAAAATATATGACAACGGTGTTGATTTATCGGGCGGCGAATGGCAAAGAGTAGCTATGGCGCGAAGCGTCGTAAATAACGCGCCTTTAAAAATCCTCGACGAGCCGACCGCCGCTCTTGATCCTGTAAGCGAAAGCGCAGTTTATAAAAATTTCGAGCGAATTTCAAAAAATAAAACGACGATTTTTATCAGTCACCGTCTCGGCTCAACAAAACTCGCCGATATTATATTTGTTTTATCAGACGGCAAAATAATCGAGAGCGGCTCACATTCTGAATTGATGACGCTTGAAAATGGCATATATGCCGAAATGTTTGATTCGCAGGCCGAATGGTATAAAATAAATGGGGAGGCTGATATAAATGTTTAAAATAACAAAATACGCGTTAAAGCTTTTCATAAAAACGCAGCCGGTATTCTTTTTCTTTATGATTTTTCTCGGAATACCGCACGGTTTATTGCACAGCGTTGCGACGCTTGTTTTTTCGCAGCGATTTTTTGATACCGTAGGGGATATTATAACTAAAGGCGAACCGCTCAGTAAAGCATATATAATAATAATCATGGCAGGCTTGGTATTTGTCATAAGAGAAATATTAGAAGGTATTTATAATTTTTTATTTAACAATATATTATTTCATAAACCCAAACGCGAAATGAAAAAAATCCTGCACGAAAAAATGTCGCGTATAGACCCTATATATTTTGAAGATACAAAACTTCACGATATTATAGAAAAAGCCGACCCGGGCATGGAATCAATTTTAGGAATGGTCAGTTATATAGTAGTTCTGGTTAATATTTACGTACCGTATTTTATATTCATGAGTTTTTATTTGAATAATCTCAAGCCTTATCTGATCTGGATTATTTTTCTCGCTTTTATTCCGGGTTTGCTCGGTCAGTTGGTCAAAACCGGCATTGTTGAGAAATTCGAGGATAAAGCCGCCCCGGTAAGACGCGAATATGATTATTACGGGAAAACAATAACAGATAAAAGCTATTATAAAGAAACCCGTAAATTAGGAGCGTACAAGTTTTTTCTGACCCGGCTGTTAGATTCAATGCGAAGATTAGGCAAAGCCGAATGGGATAAAAATAAAAAAATAAATCTTATAGAATTAAGCTCGAATTTAGTAACTGCGGCAGGCTATGCCGGAGCTTTATTTATGCTTGTGAACGCTCTTATTTCGGGAGACATAACCGCCGGAGCGTTTGCCGCAGTTTTAGCCTCGATCAGCAAATTATTTGAATGGATGAAAGAATTAATCGAAGAAGGCATAGGCGATTTTGCGATGGATCTGGGCATGGCGAAGAATTTCATGCGGTTTATAGAACTGCCTGAGCGCGGCGGCGCTGACGCAGAGCCTGATTTTAACAAAGGCATAATTGCTGAAAGCGTGAGTTTTGCGTATCCGAACGCAGAATTTGCAAGCGTGGATAATGTTTCGCTTGAAATAAAATCAGGCGAAACAATAGCAGTTGTAGGCGCAAACGGCGCGGGGAAAACAACTCTTGTGCTCTTATTAATGGGATTGTATTCCCCAATGTCCGGAACAGTAAACTTAAACGGAATGACTACATCAAATATAAACAGCAAAAGTTTATTTAATAGCATATCGGCAGTATTCCAGAATTTTCAGCGCTATCAAATGACTTTGGACGAAAACATAAAAATTTCGAACTATTCAAGAGTTGGCGAAACTGATTTGGTCTTAACAGAAAGCGGCGTGGATTTTGAAAACGGCGATACTTTCCCAAACGGCAAAAATACTATGCTGTCGCGTGAGTTTGACGGAGTGGATTTATCCGGCGGTCAATGGCAGAGAATAGCGATTGCGAGAGGTTTATATCGCAGGCACAATATAATCGTGCTCGACGAGCCGACAGCGGCTATCGACCCAATCGAAGAAAGCCGGATTTACCGTAAGTTTGTGGATATTTCAAAAGGCAAGACTGCAATTATCGTAACGCACAGGTTAGGCTCGACGAAAATTGCCGACCGTGTAATAGTGATGGATAAAGGCAGAATAATTAATATAGGCGCGCATGACGCATTGATGCAAAATTGCGAATTATATGCTGAAATGTTTAAAGCTCAAGCCGTATGGTATGAAAAGAACGAAGGATTTTAAAATTCGTTCAACTTAATCCTCCCATGCCGCCTCAGACATAGCCGCGAGATTTTCCGGAGGTATATCAGGCAAAACAGCCTCGTGGCTCGGCGATACGAAGAAATTATTGCCGAAAAGTTTTTTCAGGCGTTTTACATCGTCTTTTATTTGCTTCGCCGTGCCTTCTCGTAATAAAACCTGCGTGTCTACCCCGCCTATAAATACTAATTTATCTCTGAATTTCCCGGCAAGATTTTCGGCGTCCATTCCGGCTGCAAGCGCCTGTATCGGGTGAAGCCCGTCGATTCCAGCCGATATTATTTCAGGTATCGCTTTTATTACAGAACCGCACGAATGCAAAAAAGTATATAATTTATATGTTTTTGCCTGATCTGATATTTGCTTCTGATATGGCATGACGAATTTTTTGAACATTTCTGGAGAAATCATTAAATCAAGCTGTGTGCCGTAGTCGTTGCCGAAAAAACACGCGCTTATGTCAGCCGCGTATTCGTCAAATAATTTTTTATTCATGTCCAGATAAAAATTAATTACTCTTTCAGTCACAACAGTGACTAAATCCGGGTCTGTGTGCATTTTTACAAAATAGTTTTCCATGCCGAACATACCCGCAATCTCATGATAAAACGGCGCCCATGCTCCGCTCAGTATCGGGACTTTATGCTCTTTTGAAATTTCCCGCGCTCTTTCAAATCCTGAAAAATCATAATATTGCGCGTCGGGCCAGTTTAATTTCCCGACCAGATTAATATTTTCGTCCGTAAGCTCGGATAAATGCGGGATATTATTGTTTTTATATAAATCAAAAACATAATTGCCGTCAGGATGTTTGTATTGCCCCCAGCCGTCGTGAACCCACATAAACGTGTCACCGAGTTTAAGGCCGAGTTCAAAATCGTTTTTAACGCCGAAATATTTGAATAATTTTTCGTAACTGTCAGGGTGCGGATTGCCGTGCCAGAATCCGCAATGAGTGCTTTTGCGTTCCATTATAGCATTAAATAACACATATTTGTCTGTCATAAATATACTCCTTTAATTTAAAAAATTGATTTTAAGTATAAATTATTATACTTATTTTTTTATATTTGTCAATAGGTTACACAAATCGGGTTTGATTCTTTTTATAAACTTATAAAATTGCGATATTTTACATTTAAGAAAAGGATAAGCCATATATTTTTGATACTATGAATTAAAAATAATTATAGATTTAAAGAGGTTTTAAAGTATGGCTTTATTAAAAACTGTTTATATCCCGGATTTGGGAAATATCGGGCCGGAAAGCGGCTTTGAGCCGCTGGAAATCACATCGGACGGAAAGTATGCAATAGGCAAATCAGGCGTGGTCGATATTGTCGCGACCGGAGATAAAAAAGTAGAGTTCGTATCGTTTGGCACTCACACGCTCGCCTGTGTGAAATCTGCTATCGCTTTTCCAACGTATTATCCGGTTTATCCCGTGAATATAAAACGCCCTTTAAAAGCCGTATTAATGGATCTGGACGGCACGACTGTGCGCAGCGAGGACTTTTGGATATGGATTATACAGATGAGCGTGGCGAGTTTGTTAAACAATCCAAAATTTGAGTTTGATGAAGCCGATATGCCGTTTGTTTCGGGACACAGCGTTTCTGAGCATTTGCAGTATTGCATAGATAAATATTGTCCCGGAAAATCTCTTGAAGAAGCGAGAAACTATTATTTTGAGCATACCCACAGGGAAATGGACGAAATCATGCGGGGCAGGGGAAAAGACGGCGCGTTTACGCCGACTGCCGGGGTTAAAGAGTTTTTGCTTGAACTTAAAAGCATGGGAATAAAAATAGGGCTTGTCACGTCTGGATTATATGAAAAAGCATATCCTGAAATTGTTTCAGCGTTCAAAACTTTAAACATGGGCGACCCGAAAGATTTTTATGATGCGATAATATCGGCAGGGTTCCCGTTAAGAAAAGGCTCGGTCGGGACGCTTGGCGAACTGTCGCCAAAGCCGCACCCGTGGCTGTATTCTGAGACGTGCATAGTCGGATTAGGGATTAATTTTGACGAGAGAGACAGCGTAATCGGAATCGAGGATTCCGGTGCGGGAGTATGCTCGGTCAGACTTGCCGGATATACGACGATAGGAATAGCAGGGGGCAATATAATCGAGAGCGGGACGCGTGCCGTATGCGATTATTTTGAAGAGAGCTTTGACGGGATTATGAGGGTGATTAAGGGGTAGGAAAAATATGGGAGATTTACCGCAACGGAAAAAGAACAGATTAGATAATTATGATTATAGCAAAAACGGGGCATATTTTATTACAATATGCGTTAAAAATAAACACGAATTATTAGGAGTAATTGACGTAAAAGCGATTATCAATCGCCCACAAATCCAACTATCAGAATATGGCGCAATAGTCGATGAATCAATAAAGAAAATTCCTATTCATTATCCTCAAATTGAAATTGATAAGTATGTAATTATGCCTAATCATATTCATATAATTTTGTTTATCAATAACGATAATAACAACGGGCGATTGATAATCGCCCCTACGAATGTATCAATAGTCGTAAAAGAGTTGAAACGCTGTGTGTCAAAACAATTAGGATTCTCGTTATGGCAAAAATCTTTTTATGACCATATTATTCGCGATATGCAAGATTATCAAATAAAATGGCATTACATAGACAAAAACCCTGAAAAATGGGCAGAAGATGAATACTACGGATAATATCGTAGGGGCGATTAATAATCGCCCGTAAAAAATATAAAAATAATCAAGAAATGGGAACATTATATATGCGATTTCGTGATTCGGCATCATTCGGAAAAAGAATTGAATATTATTTAATCGGCAAAATGTTAAAAGAAGGATTAGATTGCTATATGCCTCTTGTCGATGATGATGGTATAGATGTAGTAATCCGTAAACATACCGGGGAATACATAGAGGTGCAAATAAAAGCACGTTCAAATACAGTTATTGCCGGCGATGCCGCTTTGTTTGCCGCAATGAACCATGAAGCCAGAAATAACTATTATTTCGTCTTTTATTCGGAACGCCTTGATACCATGTTTATAATGAGTTCAGATGAATATTTACAAGAATGTGTTACTAACAAAAATGGTAAAAATCTTGGAAAAAGAAGTATTTGGTTTAATGGAAATAAAACCAATAAAAAAACAGGGGAAAAAGAAGAATATATTTACGCGCGTTTTGAAAAATATATTGCAAAAGATTTTACTCGGTTTAAATAAACATATTACCAATTAAATACAAGAAAGGCGGTACAAAATATGTCCGATAAAACTGAAAACAAAGATAACAAACAAATACAATGCCATTTTATATCAAACACCCACTGGGACAGGGAATGGCGGTTCTCGGCGAGACGCACTCAGCACATGCTGGCTTACGCCGTTGATATGCTGCTCGATATTCTCGATAACAATCCTGAATTCAAGCATTTTCACATGGATTCGCAGACTATGCCTCTTCAGGATTATCTTGAAGTCTATCCCGACAAAAAAGACAAACTCAAAAAATATATAAGCGAGGGAAAAATCGGCGTAGGCCCGTGGTTTTGTTTGCCGGACGAATTTACGGTCGGCGGCGAGTCTCTTGTGCGTAATCTATTACTGGGGCACAAAATCGCCCTTGAAATGGGCGGCGTGAGCAAAACGGGATATTCGCCGTTCGGCTGGGGACAAATCTCACAGCTACCGCAGATTTATTCCGGGTTCGGAATAAATTTCGCGTCGTTTTATCGCGGCGTTAATTCAACGGAAGCCCCGACAGCCGAGTTTTTCTGGGAAAGCCCGGACGGCACTAAAGTTTACGGGTCAAGACTTGGGCAGCGTCCAAGATATAATATGTGGTATGTGGTTCACCGTCCCGTATTTTTTGATATTCCAAACGAGGGCCTGCGCGATTTTAAATGGAACGACAACAACGGAATTTTTAAATTTATAGACGCGGACAATTATCAGTTGGATTATCAGTACGCGCACCCGTTTTTTGATTACTTTAAAGAAAATATAAAACCCCGCGGCGAACAGGCACTGAGAGAACAGGACAACGACTGGACGACACCGCACCGGTTCTGGTCGGAGGGACACGACTCGTCCTGTCCGGATATACGCGAAATCCAGATGATAAAAGATTTGGATGAAGCCTTGCCTAACGCTCATGTTTTTCATAGTACGTTAAGAGAATTTGAACAGGGCGTAATCGATTCGTTTGACCCGAACACAAGAACTATTAAAGGCGAGATGCGTTACCCTCTTACAAGAGGCAGCACTTCAGGTATGTTCGGCTGGATAATCTCGGCGAGGACTTATATCAAACAGGATAACTTTAACACAGAGAGCGTTCTTATAAATTACGCCGAGCCATTAGCAGTATTCGCAGCATTTGCGGGCGCGCCGTTCCCGGCAAATTTCATTGATTTATCTTATAATTATTTGCTCCAGAATCACGGGCACGACTCTATAGGCTCATGCGGCAGGGATATAGTCTATGAAGACGTAGTGTCGCGTTACAGGCAGTCGAGAGAACTGGCGATGTGCGTATTTGAACGTGCGTTCATGGACGTTGCGGGAGATATAAATCTGCGCGACTGGAACAAAGACGACGCGGCGATAGTCGTGTATAATCCCGCGCCGTTCACACGTTCGGAAGTCGTAAAAGTTATGCTTGAAATCCCGGCAGAATGGAACTGCTACACGTTCCGGATATTAGATACAGACGGCTCAAAACTTAAATATCAGGTCTTGGCCGTAGATAAAAATAACGCGCAGATTATCCAGAATCCGAACGACGTCGCAAATGTTTTGCACACTCAGCAATATCAAATCCAGTTAGAAGTCAAAGATATTCCCGCGATGGGATATAAAACATTAAAAGTCCAGCCTCTCGGTTATACCAGATTAACGACTCCCGTAACTATGCTCAAAAAGCCGCAGATTATGGAGAACGAATATTTACGCGTGTCTATTAATTCAAACGGCACGTTTAATGTACTTGATAAAGAGAGCGATAAATTATACGAAAATCTGGGATTTTTGAAAGATACAGGAGAAATCGGCAATCCGTGGGAGCATGTTATCCCTGAGAGAGACGAAACGTTTACAACACTCAACGAAAAAGCCGATATAACTCTATTACATGAGGGCGAACTTGAAGTCGCGTATAAAATCGCGATTAACTGGGCGTTGCCCGAAGGTCGCTCGTTAGACGAAAAGACACGCTCAAGACATCTTAATCCGTGCAAAGTCGAGACAATTTTATCGCTCAAAAGAGGCGCGAAAATCGTCGAGATTGAAACGGCAGTCTATAATAATTCAGAGGATCATTATTTACAGGTTGGATTTCCGACAAATATAAAAGCGGAATACTCCTGCGCTCAGGGACAGTTTGACGTGCTTAAACGTCAAATCGCTAAACGCGATTATTCGCTCTACGACGAAATCCCTATGACAGAACACCCGATGAATTCGTTCGTCGATTTATCCGACGGCAAAAACGGCGTTGCGATATTAAACACCGGGCTTAAGGCCTACGAAGCGTCAGACGACGAAGAGAACACGCTATATATTACGCTTTTGCGTTGTTTCCCGTTAAGAATATGCGTAACGTCAGATATGCAAAATTACAGCGACTGGGACAAAGGCTCGCAATGCTTGGGCAAAAACGTGTTCAGATACGCGTTTATGCCGCACAAAGGCGATTGGGAAGACGCGAATGTTTGGGGAGAATCCGAAAGATTTAATCTGCAATTTTCTGTTGCTCAAATTGCACCGACAAATCACGGCAAAAATCCGTTGGCGCACTCGTTTATTGAACTTACGACAGAGCGATTGAATATTTCGGCAGTCAAACGTTCGGAAGATAACACGGGATATGCTGTAAGACTGTTTAATCCGTCGGATAACACAGTCAAAGCATCAATTAGATTAAACAACGGGCTTGCGCCGATTGAAAAAACACAATCCCCGCTTGAACGTCAGAAAGCCGAGTTTGACCTGCCACAATACGGCGATAAAAAATGGAGCGCGGTCAAACTTGTCTCGCTTGAAGAAAAAGAAGTAGGGGACGGCATCCTCGACGTCCCGCAATCGGCAATTTCGATGAAACCGGACGGGTTTGTGGATTTTGAGATAACAGGTAAGAAAATATTGACGATAAAATTCGAGGAATAATATTATGCCGTATATAATTTTAATAGCCGGAATCCCTGCGGCGGGAAAAACAACGTATGCGCGGCATATCGGGGAAAAATTGCGTGTCCCTGTTATCGTTAAAGATGATATTAGGGTTAAACTGCATGAATCATTGCGGTATGACGCTTCAATACCGGAAAATGGGACGCGCTACGGAATGGCAAGTATTTCTGTGTTTTTTCATATTGCTGAATGCCTGATGACAGCAGGGGCTTGTTTTGTGTTAGAAAGCAATTTCACAACACGCGCTATTCAGGATTTATCGCCGCTTGTGCAAAAATATAACTACCGTCCGCTTACCGTATTGCTTGACGCAGACCCGGAAGTCGCGCATAAACGCTTTTGCGAACGTCAGGGAATTGATATAAATACCGAGTTTGTTTTTAATGATAATGCGGCGGCGGCGTATCAGGATTTTTGCGTCGGTGATAAAATAACAATAGATACAACAGATTTTGCAAAAGTCGATTATAGAAAGATAGATGATTTGGTTATAGATTTTATAGAAAAAGTTTAAAAACAAAGAGGGGATTTTTCGCCAAAAGCCCTCTTTAGCGGCAAAGCCGCGTAAAGGGGGTGGCACGAAGTGCCGGGGGATTCTTGAATTTGATGTTGATTGGCGGAATCCCCCTGTCACTACGGTGACATCCCCCTTTTGCGAAAGGGGGCAAGGGGATTTTAGTTCAAACGATTTATATTTTATTAAATACATGGAGGTTTTTCACATGGCAAAATCAAAAGCAAAAATAGGCTCGCCGCTGTTTATATTAAGGGAAGAATGTCAAAAAGATTTAATGTCGGTATTGGATAAACTGGCACAGATTGGATATGACGGCATAGAATTTCTTGGATTTTTCGGACGCAAGCCGTCTGAGATAAAAAATAAATTAAACTCATGCGGACTTAAAGCGATCGGCGACCATGTCGCGTTTAACGAATTTGCTGAAAACACGCAAAAAGTTATAAACGAACGCAAAGAAATCGGCTGCGGATATATCACGATCGGCGCACCGAAACAAGACGGTCTGCCCGGCGGCGAAAATTATAAACGCACGATAGAAACATATAATAAAATCGGCGAATCTTTAAAATCGGCTGGAATGAAACTTTTATTTCATAATCATGCCGAAGAACTTAAAAATAAAATTGACGGCAAAGCAATTCTTGAAAAAATATATGACGATACAAAACCTGATTTATTATACTGCGAGCCTGACCTTGGCTGGATTGGTATAGGCGGCGGAGACCCTGAATATTTCGTGAAAAAATATAAGAATAGATGTCCGGTCATTCATTTTAAAGATTATATTTTTAATAAATCCGGAGAGTTTATTTTCAGGCCGACAGGTTACGGCATTATGAATAACGCTGAATTATACGCGACGTCGATAGACTGCGATTCGCCGCCGGAATGGTATGTGATGGATCATGATTGCGCGTATAAACGGGATTCTTATTTTGATTTAAAAATATCTCTTGAATATTTCAAAAATTTAATTGAAGTGATAAAATAATATTTTAAAAAGTCAAATAAATTTATTTGACTTTTCCCTTTTATTTGCCGTAGATTTACCTAAATATATTAATAATGCGTTATATTTTGGGGATTATAATTTTTTTATGTTAAAAAATTAACGGCTTAATAATTTTAGAAGGGAACTACTCTATGTATATTCTAAAAAACGCATGGAAAAATCTTGGCAGGAACAAAGGCAGGAATATTTTGCTGGGAATTATAATTTTAGCTATTATCGCGACAAGCGCAGTCGCCCTGATTATCAATAACACTGCGGGGGGGATTATCGACAACTATAAACAAAGATTTGATTCCGAAGTAAGCATTACCCCGAATTTTGAAAAAATACAGCCTGTGCAAACTTCGGATGGGAGAGGAGCAATGCTAAGCAGAATGCAAATGCCTGAAATATCGCCTGAATTATATATAGACTTCAGCGATTCGGATTATTTATCGAAAGCTAATTATTATTCGTCGGTCGGCGTACACAAAAATACCGATATTACATTTATCGGCGAGGAAAAAGGCGGCGGCGGAGCGTTTATGATTGGAATGAGAATAAACGACGACGGCAATACTGAAGAAGACCCCAGCCTGTATTACGCAAAACTTCTGGGTTATAATTATGTCCCCGAAGATTTTGAAAGCGGTATGCGGCAGATAGCCGGGGGAAATTTCCCCGAAAATGAAAACGAATGCGTAGTCAGCAGGGATTTCTATGAAATCAACGGATTTCAAATCGGCGATACGATAACTTTGACGTCCACCTTAAGCGACAGGAACGGGGACGTGGTGATGCCCGGTGAAGAAGATACGAGGGAAAAAATCTCTATAAGTTATATGCTCAAAATCGTAGGATATTACGACGATTTGACTGACGAATACGCGGGGGATTTTATGCAGACTGCATATGATAACAGGCGTAACGAGATTTATACGACTGTCAATACTGTTATTGAGCCTTTGGCGGACGGATTTTCGGGTATAAATGTTTATGCGAAATATTATCTGAAAAACCCCGCGGATTTGGAAAAATTCGCGGCTGAGCTTTATGAAAAAGGCTTGAGCGACCAATTTGACGTTACTACCGACGAAACAGGCTATAATACAATAGTTAAGCCCGTCGAGGGGCTTAAAAGCATAACTCTGGTATTTTTAGTAGTCGTACTGCTTCTCGGCGCGATAATATTAATTTTGCTTTCTACTATAGCAATCAGGGAAAGAAAATATGAAATCGGCGTATTGAGGGCGATGGGCATGAAAAAGAGCAAAGTGGCGTTCGGTCTTCTTTCGGAAGTTATTATGATAACTATTTTATGTTTAGTTATAGGGATGGGTACGGGAATTGTGACAGCCCAGAAAGTATCGGACATATTGTTGGAAAATCAATTAAAAAATATAGAAGAACAGAGTAATAACGGCATAATGACTTACGGTCCCGGAGGCAACGTAATAAGAGGAGCCACGGTAAGGAGCGGAATGATGATAGGTAACCCTATGGGTGGCTCAAGGACTCCCGCGGAAGCACTTAAAGAAATGGACGTGAGCCTGAATATCGTGACAGTCGCCGAAATTGTGCTGGTATCGCTTTTGCTTGCTATAATGGCGAGCATTATGGGCATAACGCATATCACAAGATACGAGCCTATAAAGATTTTGTCGGAGAGAAATTAAGGAGGATTATATCATGAGTTTAATGAAAATAGATAATTTATCTTATAAATACGAAAGTTCGAGAAAAAACGTCTTGAATAAAATCAGCGCGGAATTTGACAAGGGCAAAGTATATGCTATAGTGGGGAAATCCGGTTCGGGTAAAACTACCCTGCTTTCTCTCATATCCGGGCTTGACGTCTCAACCGACGGAAGTATATTATTCAACGAACAGGATTTAAAAACTATGAACAGGGACGAATACAGGGCAAAAAATATCGGGGTTGTATTCCAGAGCTATAATTTAATGTTAAACGCGACAGCGGTCGAAAATATAGTTTTGTCGATGAATATAAGCGGGAGCAAAGAAAAAAATAAAGAGATATATGCGTATAATCTTTTGGATAAAATGGGGATAGACCGTGAAACGGCAGACAGAAAAATACTTAAACTGTCCGGCGGTGAACAGCAGAGGGTCGGGATTGCGAGAGCATTGTCGCATGACCCGGATATTATAATAGCAGACGAGCCGACTGGAAATCTTGACACGGAAACCGAATCTCAGATAATGGAAATTTTATCAAATCTCGCGCATAACGAAAGCAAATGCGTAATTATAGTCACGCATTCAAAAAAAGTTTCGTCTTATGCCGACGATATATACGGAATCGCCGACGGCAAACTCGTTCCCGTCAGAATCGGGAAGAAAAACACTGCGACTGCGTAAGAAAACGAAAGGTTTGATTAAAACATGAGCGGCAGATTATATATAGTTGCGACGCCTGTCGGCAATCTGGGCGACATGACCCCGAGAGCGGTTGAAATTTTGCGTGAAGTTGATATTATTGCGGCGGAAGATACCAAAAATTCTATGACGCTTCTGACAAAATTTGAAATAAAAACAAAACTCGCTTCAAATCATAAATTTAACGAAACAGGGTCGGCAGATTATTTTATAAACGAGCTTTTGAACGGAAAAAATATTGCGGTTATATCAGACGCAGGCACTCCGTGCATATCAGACCCGGGAAGTATTTTGGTAAAACGCGCGGTTGAAAATAATATCGAAATTATTGCTATACCCGGCGCGTGTGCCGCCGTGACGGCTGTATCGGTATCTGGGTTTGACATAAAATCGTTTATTTTCGAAGGATTTTTCCCACGCGAAAACAATCAAGTTAAAAATATAATTAAAAAGTTAGAGAATAATCCGGGAATTTATATATTTTATGAATCGCCAAAGAGAATAATAAAAACTTTTGAGATTTTCAGCGAAAATCTTCTGGATTGCAATATTTGCTTATGTAACGATTTAACGAAAAAATTCGAGAGGATTTATAGGGGTTCACCTGTTAAAATTTTAGATGAACTGCGAAATAATCCGTCGGCAGAAAAAGGTGAATACACGATTGTAATTGATGTTATTGAGACAGCGCAAACCCCCGTCGGCGTTGCCGGCACTCCATTTCAAAAGGGGGCTTTATCAATATCAATCGAATCGGTTATCGTTGACGTTATGATAAAACAAAAATGCACTGTAAAAGACGCTGTGAAATATATAGCGTCCGACAGCGCATATAATTTCAGCAAAAACGAAATTTACGCTGCTTCGCTGAATTTAAAGAAGATGTTTTAAAATTAACAAAATACGCTTGTAATTTGTATATTAATGTTATATAATAAATAACATTAATATATATTTTTTTAAGGTGATGTTGTATGAGTAAAAAGAAAGAAAAAGAGCAGGAAGAATCAAGGCGCGGTGCAGTCGGAGGTCAGGCGGTCATTGAGGGCGTTATGATGAAATCAAAAGAGAATATCGCGATAGCAGTTCGTAGGGAAAGCGGCGAAATCGTAAAAAAACTAAAGCCCTATAAATCTGCAAAAGATAAACATAAAATATTGAATATCCCGGTTATTCGGGGATTTGTAAATTTTATAGAAATGATGGCTATGTCGATGTCGACTCTTAACGATTCAGCCGAAATGCTCGGCTTGAACGAGTCAATAGAGCAACAGGCCGAAGAAATGACAAATAAAATATTTAAAGATAATCAAGATCAAGAAGATAAAGAGAGTAACGCAAATACTGAAAATTCTGAAATTAAATCTGAACCGGATACAACAGATAAACCCGAGAGCGAACTTAAAAATAAAGATATAGATACATCAAAACTTATGGTTATAGCTTCGATTATAGGAACGGTGCTGGGGCTTGCGCTGTCGTTCGGGCTGTTTTTTTTCCTACCGACTTTTGTGGGCAGAATAATCACGGATATTACAGGATTTGAAAAAGGCGGCTGGTTTATAAGCATAACAGAGGGAATTTTAAGGCTTGCGATTTTTATTATATATATTTTATTGGTTTCGCTTATTAAAGATATAAAACGCACGTTTCAGTATCACGGGGCGGAACACATGTCTGTTTTCTGCTATGAAGCTGAAGAAGAGCTTACTGTCGAAAACGTGAAGAAATATTCGAGGTTTCACCCCAGATGCGGAACTTCGTTTCTTATTGTTATGATGATAATAGGAGTTGTAATATCTATGCTGATTCCCGATTTTACAAAATCCGGGTTTTCGGATACGGCGGCTTTCTGGCTGAGATTGGCCGTGAAGCTTTCGGTATTCCCGTTTATTATAGGCATAGGATATGAATTTATAAGATTTGCGGGGAAACACGATAATATTATCGTAAAGATAGTCTCAGCTCCGGGGCTTTGGATTCAAAGGCTGACTACAAAAAAACCTGACGATTTACAGCTTGAAGTCGCAGTAGTTTCTTTAAGGACATCGCTGAAAATAGACCCGGTTGAAGAAGAACCTGTTGTAGGGGACGCTGCCCTCGGCGTTCCGTCGAATATAGAGCCGCAAACCCCCGTCAGCGGCGAGGCCGCTGACACCCCCTTTCAAATTCAAAAGGGGGCTGACGGTGAAAACGACGAAAAGATTGAAAATGTTTAATAAAGAAATAATAGACAGGTTAAAAAACGCGGGCATTGATAATTATTTATTTGAAGCGAAAATAATAGAAGAACACGTGAAAAAAAATAATTTAAGCGTTATTGATTTGGAAGATATAATAAAACGACGGGAAAACCGCGAGCCGTTGCAGTATATTCTGGGCGAATGGGAATTTTACGGCGATATTTATAAATTAAACAAAGACTGTCTGATTCCAAGACCGGAGAGTGAATTTTTAACGGAATATATAATAGAAAACGCCGGGCAAAACGGGATTGTTCTTGATTTGTGCAGCGGGTCGGGGTGCATATCTGTTTCGGCTCTGAAACGCAGGAAAGATTTATCGGCTGTTTTGATTGACATAGCGCATAACGCGATTGAAATATCAAAAGAAAACGCGAAAATAAACGGCGTTTTTGACAGAATAGAATTTTATTGCTTTGATATAATAAAAGATTATGAAAAGATTTTGGAATTTCTAAAAAGCCCCCTTCCCAGAAGGGGGTGGCACGAAGTGCCGGGGGTTGTTTTTTCTCTCGCAATATCAGATTCCGCAACCCCCACCCTACGGGCACCCCCTTCTGAAAAGGGGGCTTTGAAAGGCGATATAGACATAATAGTCTCAAATCCGCCATACCTGACAAAATCCGAAATAGAATTGATAAAATCCGAGAAGACGGAATTATATTACGAGCCGGAATCCGCGCTTTTGGGCGGCGAGGACGGACTTGATTTTTACAGGTTTATTATAAATAATTACAGTCAGGCGTTTGACGTAGGGCGCGGCGACCCCGGCGCGCCGCGCAAAATTAGCACAGTCACAGTTTTTGAGTGCGGTATAAACCAGAGCAAAGATATAGTTATGATGTTTGAAAAAATCGGTTTTTCGTGCGATATAATACGCGATTATAATAAGATTGAGCGCGTGGTTGCAGGACGTAAAATATAAAAATAAAAAACTTTACAAAGCGTTCGTTTTTAATATGACATGATGCTGTCAGATTTATTATGGTATAATATATAATGTAAGAACGATAAAATTTTTTATAAATTTTATATAAAAAACAAGTAAATAATATAAAGATGAACAGGAGAAAATCAAGATGGCAAAAGCAAATTTAGGGCAGGTAAAAAGAGATCTGCCGGAAACAGACGAACAAAGAAAAACCGCGCTTAAGAGCGCGCTGGACGACATTCATAAGAATTTTGGCGCGGGTTCGATTATGAAACTCGGCGAACACGCGAAATTAAACGTGAGCGCAATATCTACGGGATCGCTTAATCTCGATTTAGCTTTAGGGATCGGAGGGCTTCCCAAAGGCAGGATCGTTGAGATTTACGGTCCGGAATCTTCGGGTAAAACCACGCTCGCCCTCTCGACAGTCGCGCAATGCCAGAAAGCAGGGGGAGTCGCGGCGTTTATCGACGCTGAACACGCTCTTGATCCGGTTTACGCGAAAAATCTCGGAGTGGATACAGAAAATTTATTGATTTCACAGCCGGATTACGGCGAACAGGCTCTTGAAATAACAGACAAGCTTGTGCGTTCGGGCGCAGTCGATATTATAGTTATTGACTCAGTTGCCGCACTTGTTCCAAAAGAAGAAATCGACGGGAATATGGGCGATAAAAGCATGGCGCTTCAGGCAAGGCTTATGTCTCAGGCACTCAGAAAACTTTCAGGGACAATATCCAAAACGGCATGTCTTGTAATATTTATAAACCAGCTCAGGGCTTCTATGGCAATGTACGGCGCGCCCGAAACGACCACCGGCGGAAAAGCGTTGAAATTTTACGCTTCGGTAAGAATAGACATAAGAAAATCCGAGACAATAATGGAAGCAAAAGAAGCCGTGGCAAATAAAGTAAAGTGTAAAATCGCGAAGAACAAAGTCGCGCCGCCGTTTAAAGTCGCGGAATTTTTGATTGTGTTCGGCGAGGGGATAGATCACGCGACCGAAGTATTAGAAGTTGCGGTAGATATGGATATAATAAAAAAGAGCGGCTCATGGTTCTCGTATAACGGCGAGAGAATAGGTCAGGGAAAAGAAGCGGTAAAGAAATATTTTGACGAACATAAAGATTTAGCCGAAGAAATAGAAAAATTAGTCAGGGCAAACTCTGAGAAAGTAACAGTCGCTGAAGAAGTGGTAAAAGACGACGACGATGAAGAAATAGACCCGGACGATGTGCCTTTGGATATAGTAGTCGAAGATTTTGAGGATTAGAAATTTAATTTGCGCAGGGGCGGGGGTTTCCCGCCCTTGAACAAGATGTAAAAGTGTAGGATTTATATTTATTTCGGAGGTAAAAAAAGAATGAATATATCAATCTGCGGAATTGATTGCGATATTTGTAAGTACAAAGAAGAAAACGGGTGTAAAAGCTGCCGGATATGCGCGCCGATAGGAGAATGCGTCTGGGGCGGTCGGTGCGAATTATATGACTGCGCCGCAGAGAAAAATCTGCCTCATTGCGGTAAATGCGAAGAATTCCCGTGCCAAAAATTAATAGACTTGCATAAAAACGAAAATCCGGACGGAAACGGGATTGAAATTGAAAATCTGAAAGCATTGGGATAATTTATGATAGTAGTAAACACAGTAGAAATATTTTCATCTGATAATGCCGTACATATATCTTTGTCCAACGGAAAAAAATATAAGATTTTATTAAAAGATTACGAGAATCTGCCCTTTGAGTGCAAATCAGACAGTTTGCTTGAAAATATATTTATCGACGTAAAAAAAATAGAGCTGAGCGAAACAAATAAATATTTTAATGATTTTGACGGCGACTGCGTTGAGTTTTTGGCTTTTTTGTCAAGAAAATATACTATATATAGGTCAGCCATCGCAAAAGTCGCGCTGACTGATATTCCAAAAAAAATGCTTATACAAAAATTATATTTTTCTTACGGGCAGTATCTGAAAAAAGCAAATCAAAATAAAAGCGCGGATAATAAAATAGAATTAGAGCCTGAAACTTTGAAAACTCTGTGCGGACTTGTGTGCGACGAGTTTGAAGCGTCAGGCTATATTGACGATAAAAGATATGCTTTGGATAAAGCGAAATATCTGAAAGAATATAAAAAATACGGCAACGGCAAAATAAAAGAATATTTATATCAAAAAAGAATCCCGGCGGATATAATAAACGGGATTTTAGACGATGAATTTTTTTCGGACGAAGAAGAAAATTTTGAAAATATGCGCAATCTGTTAAAGAAAAAATACGGCGAAAATCTAAATAGATTAGATAAATCCGACAGGAATGATATACAGAAAGCGATAAATATGCTTATCAGAAACGGCTATAAATATCAGGATGCGAAAAATGCCGTCGCGGATTTTATTGATAATACTGAGATTGATATAGATTATATAGAAAACGAAGAAATTGAGGATTATTAAAATGGGCAGTAAAATAGGTTTTATTTCTTTGGGGTGTCCAAAAAATCAGATCGATACTGAAATAATGCTGAAAATTTTAGCCGATAACAATTATGAAATAGTAGTCGAGGATATTCACGCGGATATTATAATTGTGAATACATGCGCATTTATCGAGAGCGCGAAACAGGAAGCGATAGATAATATATTAGACGTTGCGTGGCTGAAAACAAACGGGAATAAAAATCTTAAAGGAATAATCGTCTGCGGCTGCCTCGCTGAAAGATACAGGGAGGAAGTTTTGAAAGAACTGCCGGAAATCGACGCGATTGTCGGGGTTTTTTCTATACATGATATTTTGGAAGCTGTAAAATATGTGGAAAATAATTTTGTAGGGGCAAATATGCCCGACAAGCCCCCTTCTCAGAAGGGGGTGGCAAACGCGATGCGTTTGACGGGGGTTGTGGAATCTGATGAGTCGAAAGGAACGGGAACGACAACCCCCACCCTGCGGGCACCCCCTTCTGAGAAGGGGGCATACATATCTCTCAAATCCCAAAACGGATTTGTATTAGGCGGCGAGAGGATATTGACCACGCCGGAATATACGGCGTATATAAAAATCGCCGAAGGCTGCGATAATTTTTGTTCCTACTGTGTTATTCCGTCAATTCGAGGCAGGTTTAAATCGAGAAAAATCGGGGATATAGTAGAAGAAGCCGGCGAACTTGCGGATATTGGTGTAAAAGAATTATGTATCGTAGCTCAGGACACGACAAGATACGGCGAGGATTTATACGGCGAATATAAACTCCCGGAATTATTAAATAAATTATGTGAGATTGACAAAATAAAATGGATAAGATTATTATATTGTTATCCTGATAAGATAACTGATGAATTGATAAATACTATAAAAAATCAGGATAAAATATTAAAATATATAGACATGCCGGTGCAGCATATAAACGATAAGATTTTAAAATCGATGAACCGGCGCGGCGGGAGCGAAGCGATAAAATCGGCGGTTAAAAGACTGCGTGAAAATATCCCGGATATAGCTATAAGAACGACTGTAATCGTAGGTTTTCCGGGAGAGACAAAAGAGATATTCGGGGAATTGTGCGAATTTATAAGAGAAATAAAATTTGAGCGGTTAGGCTCGTTTATGTATTCGCCGGAAGAAGGGACTCCCGCAGCGGGATTTGAAAATCAGGTGAGCCAAAAAGAAAAAGAACGACGTCAAAAATCGATCATGTCAATTCAGGAGCGGATAAACGGCAGTTTAAACCAGAAGAAAATCGGCAAGACAATAAAAGTTTTATGTGAAGGGTTTGACAAAGTCGGCGAAGTTTATTTTGGCAGGAGCGAAGCCGACGCTCCGGAAATTGACGGGAAAATTTATTTTGCCGCTGCGCAGGGCATCCAAAATACACCGCAAGAGGGAGATTTTGTCGATGTGAAGATAACAAAAGTTTTGGATTATGATTTATATGGGGAGTGCGTGAAATAAAATTATGGTAAAAGATAAAAATTTTTACAAAACGCTTTTATTGATCGGGCTTCCCGTCGCGTTTCAAAGTTTGATTTCTTTGAGCGTCGTGTTTCTTGATAATATAATGGTCGGAAATATACGCGAAAATACAAAAATAGTTTTTGCGGGGGTAACTCAGGCAAACGCCATAACAACGCTGTTCGCATTTTTTATAAAAGGGCTTTCAGGCGGCGCGTCTGTAATGATTTCGCAGTACTGGGGCAAAAAAGATTTAGAAAAAATCAAAACGGTTTTTTCTATTATATTTTCGATAGGCTTATCGCTCGCCGCAGTTATAACTACGCTTATATTTTTATTCCCGAAAGGCGCTATGTCGATTGTCACAAGCGATGAAATGGTTAAAACAGCCGGAGCGCAATATATACAGATAGTATGTTTTTCGTATGTTTTTTATATACTGACAGAGACTTTTGTAACAATGATGAGGTGCGTTGAAATAGTGAGGGTTTCGCTTTATGTGTCTATTGTGTCGTTTTTTGTTAATTTAGCCGGTAATTATTTATTGATTTTCGGCAACGAGAGCTTACATATACCCGCGATGGGAATAAAAGGCGCGGCAATCGCGACAGTGATTGCAAGAGTAGTTGAATTTATGATAGTCATGACATTCACGTTTAAAATCCAGAAGCGTATCGCGATAAAAATAAAAGATTTGTTCAGGTATGAAAAAATCATGTGGTTTGATTATATAAAATACGGCCTGCCGATAATGGCGGGGGACACTCAATGGGGATTTGTCGGCTTTTTCAAGGCTATTATAATTGGCAGGTTAGACAGCCGGATGATGTCGGCTAACGGGATAGCTGAAGTTATAATGTCGCTTGCGGGAATATTTACGGTCGGGCTGGGGAGCGCGGCGTGCGTTATTATCGGCAAGACTGTCGGCGCGAAAGAATATGAAAAGACGCGAAAATATTCAAATACCCTGCAAATATTATTCGCGTCATTCGGCGTATTTATGTGTACGGTTTTGTTTTTCTCAAGAACGCCGCTTGTGTCTCTTTACGGCATTATATCGCAAAAAGACATAGGGGGATTTGACGACGCGACGATAAATCTGGCGAAAACTTTTATAGCGATCGGGGCATTTACTTTAATCGGGACGTTTTATCATGCGACGTGTTTTACCGGGATAAACAGGGGTTCGGGCGACGGCAAATTTGTATTTAAAGTAGATATGATATGCGGGTGGGGAGTTGTTTTGCCTTTGACTTTTCTGAGCGCGGTAGTTTTCGGGTTTCCGTTGCCGATCGTATTTTTGTCGGCGAGAATCGACCAGTGTTTCAAATGGATCATCGCGTTTTTCCGGCTCAGGGGTGATAAGTGGATAAGAAATGTCACGAGGTGATAAATAAAAACCGTAGGGGCGGCCGCAAGGGTCGCCCCTATGGATAAAATCAAATTGTTATTATTTTAGATTTATCACGCCAAGATTGCAGCATAAAAAATAAGAATTTTTTATTTTAAAATCTATTGTAAATAATAGGGCAATATGATATTATATAATAAAAAAACGAATAAAATCCAAACCAAATATATTTTTTAAGGAGAAAAATATTATGTATAACATAACTCAGGCCCAGCCTACTCCCGGCAATACAAAATGGTTCCAGAACGACAGATTCGGATTATTTATCCATTGGGGGACTTATGCCCTTGCGGCGCGTCACGAATGGGTGAAAAACATCGAGGCGATACCCGATGATATTTACGACAAATATTTTAAGCATTTTGACCCGGATTTATATAATCCGGATTTATGGGCTAAAGCCGCTTCAGACGCGGGAATGAAGTATTTTGTCATCACCACAAAACATCACGAGGGTTTTTGTCTCTGGAATACTGATTTAACAGATTATAAAGCTACAAACACGCCTTATGGCAAAGACGTTCTCACTCCTATGGTCAACGCTTTCAGGGAACAAAACATGAAAGTCGGGTTTTATCACTCGCTTTTAGACTGGCATCACCCCGAATATACTCTTGATGAATGTCACGCATTAAAAAATAATCCGGAATATCAGGAAAAGGCGAAAAACAGGGATTTAAACAAATACGTCGATTATCTCTGGGGGCAGACACAGGAATTATTGACGAGATTTGGCAAAATAGATATACTCTGGTATGATTTTTCTATCGGCAAATCAGACAGGTTTGCAGGCAAAGGCAAAAACGAATGGAGAAGCGAGGAATTAATCAAATTTATACGCGGCTTACAGCCTGAAATAATAATAAACGACAGGCTTGAAATCGATCAGGACGTAAAAACTCCCGAACAGTATCAGCCGCGTGAATGGGTAAAAGTAGACGGCAAGCCGGTGGTTTGGGAGGCATGCCAGACATTTTCGGGTTCATGGGGTTATCACAGGGACGAACAGACTTGGAAAAGCGTAGACATGCTTGTACAGATGCTTATTGACACAGTAAGCAAAGGCGGGAATTTATTATTGAACGTCGGGCCAACTGGACGGGGCGAATTTGATGAGAGGGCGTTGAATTGCTTATCCGGCATGGGCAAATGGATGAAAAATCACGGGCGTTCGATTTACGGCTGCACGCAGGCTCCCGATGTATTCAAGGCTCCGCAAGATTGCCGTTTGACATATAACCCCGACAAAAACAGGCTGTATATTCACATGTTCTCTTATCCGTTCGGCGGGTTTTTCATGGACGGCAAAGAGATATGCGACAGGATAGAATACGCGCAGTTCTTAAACGACGCGTCGGAAATAAGATATTCGATAAACGGCGAAACTGTATCTTTTAATATTCCCGTAATCAAGCCGAACGTGACTGTTCCGGTTATAGAAGTTTATTTGAAATAATAAAATTATACATAATGTAGGGGCGGCCTTTACGGTCGCCCTTGTAAAAAATATCATTAACATTAGTTTACGGACGCGCAATGCGCGTTCCTACATAATCTGTCACATAGATTTTTGCCTTTCCATAAGTCGCTCTTTTAACGCGATAAACTCAGGATTATCATGCAATGACACAAAACATTCTTCGTTCAATCGCCCGAAAAGTTGCCCACATTCTGTGCCGATCCAGTTTTTAGACGTACCTGACGGCGAGTGAATACACTTATTTACGAATATTGATGTGTACGGTAATTCCCGCTCGGCAATTTCATCATAGGCAACAGCGTGCTTTTCGGCCATGAAAAGATGTTTTATTGTTGTATCTTTGTCTTTTTTCATTTGATATTTTCCCAAATAATAATAATTCCATGCAAGCCTGTTATGATAAAATAATAAATTGCCGTCATAATATATCGCTTCATATAATTTATTCGACGTTTCATAACATAAAATTTTTTCATCAAGAGTCAAATTTTCCTGTTTTGCCAACATATCTAAATCTAATCGGATCCAGTCTATATGTTCCTGTATGTTCCACTGGAGCGTTTTTACTTGATCTTCGCTGCCTCGCTCGTAAATATGTTCAAGAAGCATACCGGAACATAAACACATCGTTGGCATTTTTTTTGCAAGCTCAATCGCTCTGTCTCTTTTCCCTACATGCGGATATGTAAAACATAATAATTGTATTGCTCCTTGCCGCAAATTGTCTTCTGTGCAATTTTCAAGAACACGCTCGCATATATTTATTACTTCATCTTTATTATTATCGTTACTAAAAAGTGCATGTGCAAGATTCATCATAAGTTTAAAATTTCGCGGATATTCTGCAAGTGCCTCACGCATTATATCAATACATGCTTTCATATCGCCGATATGATTGAGTTTATTGAATTTTTCACAATATTCATCAATCTTCGCGTTTATAGCAACATCGGTCATACCTAAAAGTTCATCGGAAGTCACGTTATAGTATAGCGCAAGCGCGGGGATTAACGTGATGTCGGGATAACCTTCGCCTCTCTCCCATTTGCTCACCGCCTGCATGGAAATGCCGAGATGTTCGGCGAGTTCTTCCTGTGTATTGCCTTTTTCTTTACGTAATTTTTTTAGGTTCTCACAAATCGTTATATTCATAAAATCACCTTTTTTAATAAAATAGTGATAAGCGCTTATCCTGATTTTATTATATCAGAGTTTTATTTTATTATCAATAACCGCATTGTTGAGTTTGAGTAGAGAAAATAAACTGTGCGTTGAGTTTATTAGGTGAAGATAAAATAAAAAATTTCAAATAAATATATTGACAAACCGAAGAAATTGATATATACTATAATAGTTTGATAGAGATTTTATAATAATATTGCGGAATTGTGTAATGGTAGCACGGCAGACTCTGACTCTGTTTGTCTGGGTTCAAATCCTAGTTCCGCAGCCAAAAAAAGCGATTACAGCGAGTATATCCCGTAAAATGGGGGTTTACTCGCTGTATATTTTTGCCATGACACGCGGAACGGGATTTTTAATATGCCCAAAAACAAACAGATTTTTTAGTGTTTTTTCACGAATCTGTTTGTCTCCTTTTATATAGGGAATAAAGCGTTTTCTTTTTGAATATTAATGGAATATTTGACGAAAGGAGAGGGTTTTTAACATGGGAAAACTAACCATGCAACCAAACGCAAACGCAGTCGCATTTAAAGAACTGTTTGATGAATTTATCCGTTTTAAGACATTACAAAATTTATCTCCGCAAAGTATCAGATATTACGAGGACTTCGCGTTTTTTGGTAGAGCTGATAAACGACTTCAAAATACCGCTTATGACATTAAGACACAGCAAGGCTGCAAAAATACGCGTCCGAATTTTTCGCAAAAACAATAACCCTAATAGTTGTCAGCGAAATCACATCAAAAAATATTTTTGAAACTCCTTGATTTTATGTCGCCGAAGCGATATAATAATATAAGGAGGTGTTTTGAATGAATATAAACAAACTGTTAGAACAACAAAATATAACCAAATACCGCTTATCTAAAAAAAGCGGCATACCGCATACGACTATAAATGATATATGCAACAATCGGGTGGATATAAAAAAATGCTCTGCCGAAACACTGTATAAGTTGGCAAAAGCACTTGATGTATCTATGGAATCATTGATTGCCGACGCTATGGAATACCGCGCCGATTTTGAGATATTCAAAAGCAATGTGTGTCATCTTGTCAAGGATATGGGCGATATAAATTTTATCATCGACACGCTTGAAACCGATAAAATCCGAAAGCTGTATCAAAAGAAATGGTATCCAGAAAGCCTGTATCTGTTGGCGATGGTTGATTATTTGAGCCGTGAAAACGATTTGCCGATATGTACCAATTATAATGACATTCGCGCAGCGCAATTAAAAGAGATAATTTATCCCGCAGGTGTGGTCGTCAGATGTGCGGCAAGCGGCAGCGAGCAACCGAAGCGAGAGAGTATCGAAACTGCCATTCCCGAATTTATACGGCATAATATTGTTGAGGAGGAGGTACGGAATGTCTACTGATTTTTTATTATCGAAAGATAATCTTGACACATATCTTGCAGAACTCAGCAAGCAGTTTCGCAAACTGTACAGAAAAGAAGCAAAAGCTGAAATCATACTTATTGGCGGAGCGTCTGTTCTTATAAATTACAATTTCCGTGATTCATCAACCGACGCAGACGCTATTATACAGGCAGACGCTTCTATGAAAGAGGCAATAAGTTTTGTCAGAGATAAATATAATTTGCCAAACGGTTGGCTGAATGAGGACTTTAAGAATACAAAATCATACTCGGATAAATTGCGCGGCGTGTCTGTTCCTTACAGAACTTTTTCTAATGTTGTGCATATACGGACGATAGCCGCCGAGTATCTTATTGCAATGAAGCTGATGAGCGGCAGACAATATAAATTCGATTTGTCCGATATTATCGGGATTTTATGGGAGCATGAGAAAACCGGCAAGCCCATTGAGAGAGCCACTATTGATAAGGCGTTTACCGAACTTTACGGGCAACAGCCGATACCTGACATTTCCAAACAGCTCCTTGATGATGCTTTTAACAGCAAGGATTACGAAAATATTTATGCAAAAGTTCACAAAGCGGAGAAACAGACAAACGAAATGCTATTGAATTTCAGGCAGGATTATCCGAATGTTTTGAATGAAGATAATATTAACGATATTATTGAACAGGCAAAACGCAAAAGAAAATAAATTAAAAAGGCACCGGATTGATAAACTGCGAGGTGAGAAATATATTAAAAGTAATAGAATATTACATTGAATAAAAGACGATAAATCCGCTATATATCAAGAAATTCGATTAACTAAATATTTTTCGTTTATTGAAAGTTTAGTTAATCATTAACTAATGGGTCGACTGTATAAAATGTGAAGTTGAAATCACTAATAAAATCCGTCTAAGATTTGGTCTAAAGCTTTCGTAAAAAAATAAAACCGCATGATTCCTGACCATTCAGAAATCAACCCATAAAAATGCGCAAAACCCTCGGTTATACGAGGGTTTGCAGGGTAAAAAATAATTTTAAATAATCATGGATAATTAATGGTGGGTAACATTCAAATCCTAGTTCCGCAGCAAAAAAAGACGATTACAACGAGTAAATTCCATAAAACGGGGGTTTACTCGCTGTATATTTTTGCCATGACTGCGAAAGCGGGATTTTATATATACTCAAAAACAAACAGATTTTTTAGTGTTTCTTCACGAATCTGTTTGTCTGTTTTTATATGGGGAATAAATACTTTTCATGCTCAACTGCCTAAAATGGACGAAGTCGTTAAACAGACATACACCGACCACGAAATTATGTTATTGCTCGAAACCCGATCTAAAAAAATGTGATTTCCCAGAGTATCGGAATTGGGTAATTGTCAATTATATGTTAGGTACAGGGAATCGCGCCGGGACAATCATCAATATTAAAATTGAAGATATTGATTTTAACAGCGGCAATATTATTCTTAAAAAGCTGAAGAGCCGGAAACAGTATTATATTCCTATTTCACAAGAATTGGAGCAGGCATTAAAAGAATATATTGTTTATTTTCTGTATCATTAGCATTTTCGGGGTTATATGTATTTGTTTCGGCATTTTTTGCCGGCGAGCATGAATACAGAAGCATAGTCATAGATATAATAAACAGTACAGCCGCAATAAAAGCGGTTATTTTTATTTTTTTTCGCATTGGATTGCCTACTAAAAAATCAATATAATCTATTTTCTTTTATAACGCAAATCTGATTATCTGCTCAAAAAGAATATAATGCTCGTGTAATATATCTTCGTATGACAAAATTGTTTCCCAGTTGTTTAAATTTCTCTCGCCATAATTTATTCCCTGATTGCTTTCGTAGACAAATGCCGTAGCTCCGCAGATATGATGTAACGCAGAGGCTAAGTTAAACGATTTAGGCGTACTAAAATTATCTTCATGTATAGCAGTCGCCGAATAAGGCAATTTTTTTTCAACTGCCGCTTCTTTTATTTGCAGGCTTAAATCACGAATTTTTTGCTTGATAAACATAGGCGCGTAATCAGTTTCTAAAATAGCGGGAATCATATTGCCGCCGCCGTGCAATAAAACAGTAAAGTCAGGAGCCTCTGTTTCAGCCGTATTCATTACGGCTTTTGTTTCGTTTGAAGTTTCGCCGAAAAAATTATCGTGCATCATGTTTATCCCGTCGTCGTTATAATATGACCCAAGATATGAAACATGATTTTTTATGGGGTGAATTTTTTTACATTGGGGCCAGTCGCAGAGAGTCCCGTCTTTCCATCTGCCCTGACCGTAATGCCTGAATTCTTCATAAGTAATGCCGTGCATTGTATCTATAGGGATTCTCGCCCTCCCGTCAGGATTGGCAACGGGTATTATTATCAGCCGGCATTTGTCAATACAATTTTGCAGAAACGTGTTTGTCTCGCCCATAAAATCTTTTCCGGTTTCGATTATATTTATGAAATTTATTATAGCGGCGACGCCTTCCATTTCTCCGGCATGAACTGCCCCGACAATAAATATCACAGGTTTTTTACCCGTTTTGTCCGCATAGCATTTAGGCTCGTTCGCGCCGCAGGCCGAACTGTAATTAGCAGTCCGGTTAAAATATTGCCGTTGGCCGTATTCTATCAAATATATATCCCTGTTGCCCGCGCTTTTAGCCAGAACTGAAACTTTGCCCCTTTTTATATTCTGCAGCGTTTCATTTACTTCAGAGAGCGTAGTTTTCCAGAATACCGGTTTATTATCCATATATAAAACTCCTCATGATTAATTAACTTAACGCGTGGTGATAGCCAAAGCCCCCTTTTGCGAAAGGGGACTTTTGAGGATAGTTCCGAATTTACCCTAATTTTTGTATTAGCGCCATACGTTAATTTAGTTTTATTTTAATTGTTCAAAAGCTTCAACGGCATTATTGCTTAACTTTTGAATTAAGCTCTCCAGCCGCTCCAACTTAGAAACAATGTCCCTGTTGTTTGCTTTGAACATAGCGTGAAATATACCGTTACGTATATCGCCGAACCATAATCCGTCGCCGAAGTCAAATACCCTGTTTGCAAATATTATATCCAGCATTTCCGACGATTCTTCATCCCGTGTTGCGCGAACGCTCAAAGCTATATCGTAATATGCGGGGATAACCCTGTTTTGCGATTCACAGGCAAGCGCCTCAAGTATTACGCTTGTACGCTCAAGGCTCTTCGCATCTGCGGTGATAGGAACTACAGCCGAAGCCGCTCCTTCTATCCGGGACAAATATGTCTCCTGTGTTTCGGTATATTTAGGATAAGGCAGTATGCCGAAATCAGTTTCCATTCCGCGCAAAGAATGTATAAAATAAAATGTAGTATCCAAAAAAAGTCCCTGACCGCTTTCAAACATATTTTCGAATGTGCCGTCCATGTCTCCGGGACCGGGGCCGTACCATGAATTATTGTCCCATGTGATTTCATAAATTTTATTGAATACTGTTGTGAACTGCTCGTCTGCCATTGCTGAATACGGCACGCCGTTATTATCTTTTTTTATACTTCTCGCCCCGCCGCTGATCCATAAATTAGGCAGTACCTGATTATCAGCAGCCAAAAAACCGAACCTGTCGTTTTTGTCCATAATGCCATTGCCGTCCATGTCCGTAACCGCAGTTTTGCTCATTTCCCCGAATTTATCGAATGTCCATTTGCCTGACCTGACCAATTCGTACGGGTTATCCATGCCGTAGTCATGCAGCATTGCTTTGTTGAACAGCATCATACGGGTAAAATCATAAGAAGATAAATCATGCGCGCCAAAAGCGAAAAATTGTTTGCCCACTATAGAAAGATCTGAATTAAGCTGTTGATTCCAGTAAGGCTTATTTAAATCAATATACGGCAAATCACTAACCGGGTGCAGCATACCTTCCTGCGCCATCGGAAAAGTCACGCTGATATGCAGAGTGATTAAGTCAAATTCATTGTCCCCCGCCAATATGCTCTTTTTTGCCTTGCTCTCGCCTGAATCGACAGTGTGCAGTTGTTCTGTAAACGTGAAATTAAACCGTTCCTCCAAATTGCGGCTTCTTCTGTATATAGCATCGTTAAGAACCTCGCCTATTTCTTCTTCTATGTTGATAGGGCTGGTATAACGCGGGTTTAGCCGGGTCAGCATAGAAAACTCATATCCGTCAAAATCAAATTCGCCCAAATCATCTGTATAACCGGTTGATATATTTTCTTCCGGCATTTCGGTATTTTCGGCAACGCCGTTATTCTTCCCGCCGTCGGGCTCAATAACATTATTATCAGGTTCACTGCCTTTTTCTCCGCCGCATGCAGGCAGCAAAGGCAATAACATAATTATTATAATCAATAAAAATATTATCTTTTTCATACGCTTTCTCCTTAATTTATAAATTTACTTGTATAATATGCCTGCAATTAAAATAATACATAAGCCAAATAAACGGCGGCCGTCATAGTAACGGCGGAAAATAATGTCGATAGCGTAACAGTTTGCACGGCAAAATCAACGTCGCCCCTACATTCTATAGTCAACAACGCCGTATTCACAGCCGTCGGCGACGACGACGCGATAAATATAGCCTGCGCCAGTACGCCTTCAAACCCGAACAGTTTTATTAATATCAACGCCGCCGCCGGCCCGAAGATAAGCCTGCAAAAAACCGCTATATAAGGCGTTTTAATTCTAAAATTTATACGCGTCTTTGATAACTGGACTCCGAGCGTGATTAATGCCACGCTTATCATACCGTTTCTCAGATAATCCAAAGCAGTCCAAACCGGCGTAACTATAAAATCAAACGGCAGGAACTTAAACAGGACAGCGCATATAACGGCATATAACGTAGGCATTTTTACTACCCGGCTAATCCCTGTTTTAAATGTCATACCCTCTCCGCCGCTGTTTATGAAACCTAATGTGTTTGTTGTCAGGTTCTGCACAAGCAGGGTCATTATCTGCACCGACAGAGCAACTTCCAGATACGGGGCTGCGCCGTCTATGACAAACGGCGGATTGGAAAACACCAGCGTCATAAGCGATATGCCGATATTGCCGGAATTATAGAACATGATCGAATTTTCAAACGCTTTTCCTGTGTTCTTGGGAAACTTTAAAAGTTTCGCCAATACTGCCCCGAACACAAAATTTATCCCAAGCAAAACAACGGTCAGCGCAATCACCCGGACCAGATCCAGAGAAATGTCAGTCGTATATATATTCACGAATGAAAAAGCCGGCACAAACAAATAAAAATTTATTTTTGTGAGGGTGTTCATATCCGGCCTGAACTTCTTGTCTACTATATAACCCAGAAATATCAACACAAATATGGGTATAATACTGTTTAATATAATACTTATGAATATGTTCATTTATTTATATTTACCGTTGTTTATTATAGCAATTCTACTTGAGAACCACCCCGCCCTGCGGGTACCCCTCCACAGAGGGGAATTAGACAAAACGCCAGAATTGCGCGCAATTCCCCTCCGTGGAGGGGTGGCAAGCGTCAGCTTGACGGGGTGGTTTTCATCTTGCTTTATTATATATAAAAATATAATTTAAAAATCAATTTCAAGGCAATTAGTATATTCAGACGGCAGTATATCCGGCAGTTTGACTGTCAGTACTCCGTAAGCCTGTACAAACGACAGATTATCGCCGCCCAGAATTTTTACAGATTTTACTTTGTCCGTTTCGTCAAGGCTCTTTATAACTGCAATATGATTGTCCGCAGGCTTGAGTATAAACGCGTATAATTTATTTTCTTTTGCCGTGAACCGGTAATCTGAACTGTTCCATGTTGTCTTGACTTCTTTGAACCCGTCGATCAAAACCTGAGTATCGCCTTCGCCGTATATTTTCCACGGGCGAGTGCCGTATACTGCGTCGCCGCATATTGCGAACCATTTCGCGAGTTCTTCAAGTATATACACTGTTTCGTCGTCAATAGATCCGTCCGGTTTCTGCAATATATTCAGCAGCATAGTGCCATTTTTGCTTATTATATCCACAAGCATTTCTATAATATGCGCGGGCTTTTTGAACTCCTGTTTTGCGTCGTAAAACCAGTTGCCTATGCAGGTATCCGTCTGCCACGGATTGGGATTTATGCCCGGAAGCTGGCTTTTTTCTATATCAAGAACTCCCACGCTGTATATTTCAGAACTCCTGCTTTTTTGCGTATATACGGCATGATTTTCGCCGTTTTTTTCGATTGATGTATTATATAAGTGCGAAACAGCTTCAAGTCCCCACCTGTATTCTAAATCATTCTTGCTTAATCCCTCAGCGTTATGCCAATGCTCGCCAAACGGCAGGGAGCCGTCTGAATATAATAAATCGGGTTTATATAAATCTATAAGCTCTTTCATTACAGAGAGCCAGTAATCCCTGAATTTTTCGTTTGAAGTGTACCACGGCGCAGGCGCGTCGGGTTCGGACGGATGCTCGTAATTATCTAAATAAAAATCACGGTATTCGGGATCATTGCCGTCATACGGCACGTTTTTATACGGCCCGTAAGCGTCGCTCCCTTTGTTTACCCGCCACCATGAGAAAGTCGCGCCCAAATGCTCCGTGAACCCGAATGGCATATTGTTTTTCTCCGCCGCTGCTTTCCATAAACCGCATATATCTTTTTTTGGCCCGACTTGCATAGAGTTAAAACGGTTTAATTTTGACGGAAAATTAAAAAAGTGGTCGTGGTGCATTGCCTGTCCTACGAAATATCTCGCTCCCGATTTGTGATAAAGTTTCATAAGTGCGTCAGGGTCAAATTTTTCAGCTTTCCAAAATGCGCAAATATCTTTATATCCGAATTTTGACGGGTGACCGTAATGCCTTAAATGATACAAATATTGAGGCGACCCCTGCATATACATGTTTCTTGCGTACCAGTCGCCGCACATAGGCACGCTCTGCGGTCCCCAGTGGCTCCAAATACCGAATTTCGCGTCGCGAAACCATTTAGGACACTCGAACCGGGTCAGTGATTCAAACGTCGGATTAAATTTTTTTCCTGTATTCATAATTATTTCTCCCTTTAAAATTTTTATGGATTTAGTATAACATATATTATTAATTTAATCAAATGCAAATATAAATTAAATCTCACCCGTTATTTGAGTGAGGATTTATTTGAATTTTACATTTTCAAAAATCCGCAGTGATACGAAATCAATCCGGATATATCAAATTTCTTGGCTTTTTCGAGTGATTTAAGTCCAAGCAGCATATCATAGGTATGCTGAGGATTCGGGCCGGACATTTGTCCGTTTGTTATATTCAGAGCGTCGCCGCCGACAATGATTTTGCTCTCGCGAAAATACAGACAGATATGCCCCGGAGTATGGCCGGGCGTATGAACGATTTCAATTCCGCCGCAATACGGCAATATTTCCCCGTCCGTTAATTCCTGATTTGTAATTATGCGCCAGTTCGGGAGAGCGGCAATCATTTTGTCGCACCACGCTTTTCTATCGTCGGGCAGATTATCATAATTATCAATCATAGCCGCTAATTTAATAGGCGTTTTTCGCCCGTCGATATACGGCGCTTCGTCAATATGCGTTAAAATTTTTATTTTTGGCGCGAGTTTTAATAAATCCGGCACACAGCCCACATGATCCATATCCTGATGAGTTATTATAATCTCAGTTAAATCCCGTGCGTTAAACCCTGCATCGGCGATAGCCTGTTTTATAAGTTCCGTCTGACCGGGAAATCCCGCGTCAGCCAAAATCAAATGACCGTCGCCCCAGATAAGCGTTGGATATATAACCCCGCCGTTTCCTGCAATTTCAAGCATTGCGATATTATCTGTTATTTTCATTTTTGTACCCCCTGTTAAATATTATAATTCTGTTACTAATTATATAAATTATATATGATATTCCAGAAAGAAAAAAGGCATTTTTATGAAATTTCTTTAAATTCATTTATATTGCTTTAGCCTCTATTATATAAATATAAATCATTTTAAATTAGAAAAAGCCCTTTACTTTTAAAGAGAAATATAATATAATTTATTTAGTCAAAACAAAAAGGGAAAATATATTAATTTAGAGATTAAGGAGAAATATAATATTTATGGAGAAAACAGGACGAAAAGTACAAATAACAAGTATCGGATTCAACCAACGCCCGCTTGATGAATTTATAAATATAGTGGACGAAGAAGGGAAAAAAGGCTGCGACTTGATTTTATTGCCGGAAGCATGTACGGGAAATGATATAATCGAGCCGCTTGACGGCAGTTCGGTGAAGCGCATATCTGAAATTGCCGCGCGTTATAATACATATATAGTTTTCCCTGTTTATAGAAAAAGCGAAACAGAAGAGCGTTTGAATTCGGCGATACTTATAGGGCGCAGGGGCGAAATATGCGGGGTATACGATAAAGTCTACCCATTCTGGAGCGAGTTTGAACTTGAGCCTGCTTGCACAGTAGGGCGTCAGGCTCCGGTTTTTGAAACCGATTTCGGAAAAGTAGGCATGGCAATCTGTTTTGACGCGAATTTTCCCGAAGTGTTTAAACGGCTTTCGCTTGGCGGCGCGGAGATTGTCTTATGGTCAAGCGCATACAGCGCGGGCATGAGTTTGCAGGCTCACGCGATAAATTATAATTATATTATACTGACTTCGACTCTTGTCCCTGATTGTCTTATGTATGATATAACAGGTCAGGAAATATATTATCAGCATACGCCCGGAGGTATAAACATAAGCCGTGTAACTGTTGATTTGGACCGATGCGTATTTCACCAGAACTACAACATGGAGAAAAGGGCTAAGCTGCTGAATGATTATGCCGGGAAAATAGAATCTGATTTGTGGCTTGAACGCGAACAGTGGTTTACTCTCAGGGCAATATCGCCCGGAATAAGCGCAAGAAAAATAGCGGCGGAATACGGGCTGGAAGAACTGACGGCGTATAAAAACCGCAGTGTTTTTGAAATAGATAAAATCAGAGGATTTAATTTTGGAAATTAATTATTAATTAAACAGGAGGATAAATTATGTACTGTTCAAACAACAAATATTTCAGTGAGATCAGACAATATCTTGATAATATTCCGGTAATAGAAACGCATGAGCATTATACGCAGTATCACGGCGCAGACGACGCGCTTGATTTTGTGATAAACAATTATTATTGGTCGGATTATATGTCGGCGGGAGGCGACGGTCTGTCGAAAGAAATGCCGCCCAAAGAACGCTATGAGCGTTTTTTGACGATTTATAATAAATCAAAGCATACGGCATACGCACAGGGAATGATAGAGGGACTGCGTATATGCTGGGGTATAGACAACATAGACAGTTACGAAAATTTTCTGATATTGGAAGAAAAACTAAAATCAAGAGAAGCTTCGGTTTATGAAAACACAATGGAGAAACTGAATATTAAAGCAAAAGTAGTCGATAGCTGGGACTTTATGGACTTCGTAGACGGCAACAAAACAGATTATTCTAAATATTGCCGTTTTGCGTTTCAACTGCCCGAATTTCACAATAATCATTCAAAACAGGATTTATTGAAGTATCAGAAATATTTGGGCCGTGCAATCACATGCTTGGACGATTATCTGGAAAGCTTCGATAAATATTTACAAAAATGCGTAGATTTCGGCGTTGTCTGCTTTAAAGACCAAACGGCTTACAGGCGCAGTATCGCATACGGCAATCCAACAAGAGACGAGGCTGAAAAAGTTTTTAACGCGATGATGATAAACCCCCGCGAGACTGTCGGCGACGACCGCGCCGTTTATCTCGACGACTGGCTTTTCCAGTATGCCATGCGCAAGGCGGCGCAGTATAACCTGCCGGTACAGATACATACGGGACACATGGCGGGCATAAGAAACGATATTGTTAAAACAAACGCCGCGCATTTAATTCCCGCGATTGAAATGCACGAAAACGTGAAATTTGATTTATTTCATGGCAACTGGCCTTATATGGACGAATATATCTATATAGGCAAGAATTATCCGAATGTATATTTAAATCTTTGCTGGGTGCAGAGCATAGACCCGGTTTATTGCGTCGAATTTATGAAACGCGCTGTGATGACTGTGCCGCACAGTAAAATCATGGCTTTCGGCGGAGATACAAGCATGATAGAATGGGTCGCCGGTTATCTGTCGCTGGCAAAAGACAATGTGTCGTGTGCGCTGTCCGAATTAACTGACAGCGGCTGGCTGAATATTCATAAGGCAAAACAAATAGCCGCGGACTGGTTTTTCAACAACCCCAATGATTTATTCAAACTCGGATTTGAGCCGTTCAACGCTTGATATGTGGACTTAATAAAATATATAATTATAAATATATTAGGAGAAAAAAATGGAAAAATTCAGAATAGCTTTTGTCGGCTGCGGAAGCCGCGCGAATCAGGTTATATATCCGGCGTTTAATTATCATAAAGACGTTGAGTTTTGCGGGATATGCGATATTGACCCGCAGAGATTAAAAAATACGGCGGATTTATATAATATACCGGAGGATAAGCGTTACGGGCAGTTCGGAGTATATGATTATCAGCGTATGCTCAAAGAAGTAAAACCCGACGGAGTGGCTGTTATCGGAAATCCTCATATCATGTATGATTTATGGGAATGGTGCCTGATAAACGGGTTTAATCTTTATATAGAAAAGCCCTTCGCAATAACTTTGCATCAATGTAAAATGCTCACATATCTTGCAAATAAAAACAAATGCACGACACAGGTGTCTTTCCAGAGAAGAAGCACTCCGTGCGTTATGCGGGCTTATGAAGAATGCGTGAAACGCGGAGCTGTAACAGTTGCGGTGTGCAAATTTTATAAATATCTTATCGAGCCTTATACATGCGCAAGAGATCATATGATGGACGACGCAGTCCACGCCATAGATACAATACGCTGGATGTGCGGCGGGGAACTGGCGGAATTGTCGTCAAATATGCGTGCTTTTATGGTTCCGGATTATAATATAATAAACGCAATGATGACTTTTGACAACGGTTCGGTCGGCATTCTCATGAACAACTGGTCGTCGGGTAAAAGAATATTCGGGGTTGAAATGCACGCGCCGGGAATATATGTCGATGCAGAACATGAAGTCGGGGTCAATATCTACCGCGACGGAAGCCTTGTCCCTGAATTTATTTCAGCCGAGGAAGCCGCCGGAAGCGGTGAATATTATGTACACTCGGGGCTTGTCAATAAAACGCGTGATTTTATCGATTGCTGCCGCTCAAAAAAGCAATGCGAATCTGATTTTAACGACGCGTATAAAACAATGGAAATCGCCGAGAAAATACTTGCTCAGGCACTCTTATAATTTGATTTAACTACAGATATAATATCAGCCTTTTAATCCTTTTTTCTTATATGCCAGAATAAATAAAACAACAAAAACAATTAAATTTGCCAGTATAATTAATACAGGTTTTACTGCCGATACGGAAAAATCATTTACAACCGCGTTTATCTGCTGAGTATATAAAATACCTGCTATTTTTTCTGCTGTTTCGTTAAATTGAGCAATCAGCGGACACATGGATAAAATCATGAACACAGGCACGCTTATCGCGGTAGCCGTCTGCTGATTTTTCGAAAAGATGCCGATAGCCGCTCCAAGCAAAATAGACGTTAACGAGCCGAATATTAATATCAGTATAAACTTTAACAATTCTGCCGCGGTAAAATCCCCGATTAATCCGAAAAAAACAGAAACTATTGAACTCACAAGCAGAACAAATCCCCCGATACCCATCAGATATTCATGTGGTTTTACCCCTGCCATAACAAGAAAACGCAGGCTCTTTTTTTCCCTGTCCTCGGCTATTGCCCCGGCAGTTGTGACAAGGGGCCCCATTCCTGCGAACATTGCCGCGAACATCGTGAGAAACATATTATTGGGTATCTCGTCGCTCGATTTGGCGACAAGTTCAGTCATTATAAACGCCATGACGGGAAACAATATAAACTGTATAAGTACCATTCGGTTTTTCATGACGTCTTTCATTTGTTTGAAAAATATAGCTTTTGAGCTTCTCATTATTATTTAACCCTCCTCTTCCAGTTCTTTGGCGTCTGCTCCCGTCATTTTTATAAAAACAGCTTCCAGATCCGGCACTGTTTTAACGGCGTTGTGACGCTCGCATATCTCTAACGGAACGCCCTGTTCAACTATTTTGCCTTTATTTAATAACGCTACCCTGTCGCATAACTTCACCGCTTCTTCCATATTGTGCGTTGTGAGAAATACGGTCGCGCCGCTCTCGCGCAAACCCATTATCAGTCTATGTATGCCCCGCGCCGTCAAAGGGTCAAGCCCGCTGGTCGGCTCGTCGAGAAACAATATTTTGGGTTTATGAAGAATCGCTCTTGCGAGAGCTAATCTTTGGCGCATTCCTTTGGATAAATCAGAGACGGCTTTTTTCGCCGCTTTCTCCAGTCCCACGTTTTTCAAAGCTTCCAGCGATTTATCATGAGATATGCCGTAAATATCCGCAAAAACGTTAAGATTCTCAAAGCAACTCAACCGGACAAATAATCCGTCCTCGTCGAGCATAAGTCCGGTTTCAAACGGCGTCGCGCCGATTTTATGGCTGCCGCCGTCGGGATCCAGTTTATTTGTGAGAATATTGATGATAGTAGTTTTGCCCGCGCCTGAGGGGCCTAACAAGCCGAAGATTTCATGTTCGCTCACTTCAAGCGTAACGTCGGACAGAACAGTCTGCTCTCCGAAACGCTTGACGATATTGTTCATTTGAATCAACAGATACACCTCTTTTTTTATTTTATTTTAATATTATTATACATGCTTATAACATTAATTGTCAAGAATAATTTAGAAAAACTCAAAGCAAAAAAACAGTTTGGCGATTTACGCCAGATTATTTAAAAATTTAAAAAGGAGAAACAAAATATGTTATCTATCTCGTCGTCAAAAGATTATTTTTTAAAAGACGGCAAAAAAATTTTTATTCTTGCCGATACAGTATGGACTGCGTTATATAACCCGACAGAGACAGAATGGGATTATTATCTTGATTACCGCCGTATGCAAAACTTTAACGCCGTGCAATTATCTGTCCTGCATCAATGGGACGGCGGAATCCCCGACAGTGGTATTTATCCGTTTGAATTAAAAGAGAATGGAAATTTTGATTTTTATAAGCTTAATGACGAATATTTTGCGAGAGCGAAAAAAATGCTGACAAAAGCCGTGGATAAAGGATTTATCCCCATGCTGGTAATACTTCACGCGAGTTATACGGCGAATACATGGGCTGTCAAAAACAGGCCTGAAGCAGTCATGCCGCTTGAAGTAGTGGAGACATATTCGGAATACGCCGCGGGATTATTTAAGGATCTAAACCCGATCTATATAGTGGCGGGGGATACTGACTTAAACAACGAAATGACGCGCAAATATTTTCACACGGCTCTTAATGCCGTAAAAAAAGCCGACCCGACAGGGCTTACGTGTTTTCATCTGACCCCGGACACACAACTTCCGGACGAGTTTATGTTTTCGCCGTTGCTTGATTTTTATATTTTGCAGCCGGGCCACAGAGGCGACAAAACTTGTCTTGCCTATGAAATGACGCAAGAATATTATAATAAATCCGTGAAACGTCCTATTTTAAACGGCGAATTTTATTATGAAGGTCACAGCCATACACAGGAGCTCTACGGCAGGTATAGTGAGTTTGACCAGCGGCGCGCAATGTGGCAGGGCGTACTTTCCGGCAGCAAGTCGGGGATAGGCTACGGCGCTCAGGGGTTGTGGGGCTGGTACAGGCACGGCAAAGATTTCGCCAATATAAATTACGGCGGGACGGCGTTCTCATGGCAAACCGCCCTGAATTTCAAAGGGGCATGGGAAGGTTCTTTTGTAAAATATATTTTTGAGCAGTACGATATGTTTGACATTGAACCCTGCGATATTATACAAAACAATCATTCTCTCCAAAGAAAAGAAATACGGGCGGCAAAATCCCCCGACGGCAAAAAGATAGCGCTATATCTGCCGTACGGCGAAGACATAACAGTAGGATGCGATTTATCCGGTTATGATTTTATTATGGTAAATATGAGCGAAAAACATTTCGCGAAACCGCATATAATATACGGCCCTGATAAATCAATTATAAAAATGCCTGATTTTAATTCCGACGCACTTTTTATCGGGGTAAAATAAATTTTTAATTAAAATATACGGCTTTAAAGGGGTCAGAACTTGTGTAAATCTCTTCGATTATTTTTGTGACGACAGCAGCTTGTCCCGGCTTAGTCAGGAATAATTTATATAAAAAATAATCACACACAGCAGTTCTGCTCATATATCTCCGTGCTGTCGTCGAATAAAGTCAGCTGCTCCACTGTGTCGCATAGATTATGCCGCAGTTCTGTAGGTCTATCCAGAGAGGCAGAGCCAATATACTTTCCGTTGCACGTTATAAAGAACGCCGAGCGTTTCATTGATATGTGCATCTGCCGCATAATATCATGAGTTATAATACAGTGCCGCCGCGCTTCGATTATACGTTTCGCGCTTGTTATGCCGAAACCGGGTACACGTATCAGCATTTCATACGGGGCATTATTGACTTCGACAGGAAACAGTTCAAGATGCCGGATTGCCCATGCCGCTTTCGGGTCTATATCATATTCGAGGCTTGGATTATCTTCGGGGAGCAATTCATCCGACGAGTAATTATATAATTCTACCAGACGGTCAGCCTGATACATTCGGCGCGACCGCCACGCAGGGGTATTCATACCGGGCAAGGCATCGGTCAGAATGGCAGGCACTCCGAATGAACTGTAATATACCCGCCGCAGGTTATACTTTTTATATAACGCTTCTGCAAGGTTTAAAATAATGCGGTCAGTTTCCCCCATAGTCCCGACCATCATCTGAGTTGTCTGCCCGGATCTGGCATAACGCCGGTTGTTGCTGTCCCTTTCGTCCCTATGACCCAATATATTCTGTGCGATATTCGTCATAGGCTTGAGTATGTTGTCACGATTCTTTTGTTTTGCTATAGTTTTATATCCCTCTGAATGAGGCAATTCTATATTTATACTCAGCCTGTCGGCAAGCCACCCTGTCTGCTCAATCAATATCGGGTCTGTGCCGGGCATAATCTTAGCGTGAACATATCCTTTATACTCATGTTCAAACCTTATTTTTCGCAGCGTCTCCAGAATCAATTCGCCAGTGTAATCAGCAGACTTGTGTATTGCCGAACTGATAAATATGCCGTTAGTATTATTTTTTGCTTCTTCTATGGCAAGGCGGGCAAGTTCGGCAGGCTCGTGAACATATCCCTGTTTCTTTTCGTTAGCGCACCGGTGGCAACAGTATTTACAGTCGAATATGCAACGGTTCGCCATATATATCTTCGGTACTTTCGGCGGCTGTCTCTCAGATCTTATTTTCATCGCTTCGGTTATGCCGTCAAGACCGTATGTTTTAGGTTCGTTATCACATATATCATATTCAGCGTCTTCCCGCATGAGAGACAATTTTTCTTCGGTTGACAACGCCGGTTTGATTAATATATTCGCCATATAGATATATCCTCCTTGCTTATTTTATTTACTATGTTATATTATAGCATAACAAATTATTTTTTACAATAACAATAATTCTTAATTAGAATTCCGGTATATTTTCAAATGGTCGATTTTAATCCCGCAGAGCGTATAAAATCTTATTGTTTACAATGGTATAAAAACACTTTGTTAAAATGTTCACAAAAGTGACGTATAATAACAAAATGAATAAATCTTATACAGGTGTTTAGGAGGAACCCATAATGACCATTAACAAAACACAGGAAAACGGAAAGCTCATTCTGGCCATTGAGGGCAGACTGGACACCACTACTGCGCCGCAGTTTCAGAATGTACTTATTCCCGCTTTTGACAAGGCAAAAGAAGTTATGTTGGATTTCAAAAATCTCGTTTATGTCTCCTCTGCGGGATTGCGCGTACTGCTGATGGGCCAGAAAACAGCAAAAGCTAAAAGCTGTTCTATGACTGTAACCGGCGTTTCGGATGATGTTATGGAAATACTTGAAATGACAGGCTTTTCCGATATGCTGACTATTATTTGAATTGTTTGCCGACGACTGGTTTTATTCTGGGGTAATGAATATGAAGGAAGGTGAACGCCGTTTCTGTCAGGATTAAAATATTGGTTATCGTACTTGGATTCTTTGCATTGATTGCGGCGGCATTTGCCGTCTATTCTGCTGCTGCCACCGCAAATTACCGGCAACTACGGACTAACGAATTATCGGGGATTGTAGCCTATGAAAGCGAGAGGGTAGGCAAAATTATCGCCGAAATGGAACGCAACGCCATTGATCTTGCGCTGGCGGGACGTCAATTTTATCAAACGGGAAAAGCTTCCGACAGTGCGGGCATATCTATATCTGTAGAAAATTTCAGCGCGTTTACAGCCGCAATAGGCGGCGGTATCTGGTTTGAGCCATACGCGCTTGAATCCAGTACGCGGAGGGTGTGTTACTACGCGTTTTTCGACCCGGAGTTAAACGCCGTACGCCATGACCCCAGTTTTGAAGCCGAAGAATACGATTACCACACGCAGATGTGGTACACTACGATCGCCGCCGGGCTTGGCGGCAATAACGGCACCGTTTGGACGGCGCCTTATTTTGACGATACCGGAACCAACGCCCTGATGACCACAGTCGGCGCGGGTATCTATGACGATAGCGAACGGTTTGTGGGTATGTCCACCGTAGATTGGGAGATACAGAGCGTTGTAAACAGGTTATCGGATATAAAGCCAACGGAAAACAGTTTTGCTTTACTCGCCTCGCCGAAAGACGATTATGTTATTTCCAACACTTATGAAAGCGGGGTTGGTTATGTCGGCTCATTGCTGTCCGCGCTGCCGTGGTATCATGAGCTTCGTTTTAACGGAGACGGCGTGAATATCGGCGAATTTAATTTTGAAGGATTGCAATATATATCGTTTTCCCGTCTTTTTGACAACGGCTGGCTGTTTTCAGTACAGATACCGGCGCGGGAGATTTTTGCAGAAATCGAAACACGAAATAATCAGTTTACTGTTATTATCGGCGTATCTTTAATTATCCTGCTGGCATTGGCTGCTTATTTGTTATCGAGACTTATCAACCGGCCCCTTTATAAACTTACGGCAGGCGTCGCGGAATTGGGCGGCGGCAATCTTGATAAGCAAATTATTTTGAACTCAAAAGACGAGTTTGGCACGTTGGCGGCGGCATTTAATAAAATGACCGTCGATTTGAAAGCGTCTATAGAGCAGAGTGCGCGGGAACGCGCCGAAAAAGAGCGTATCGGCGCGGAACTGAACGTCGCCACGCAAATACAGTCAAGTATGATGCCGTGCATATTTCCCGCATTCCCCGAACGCGCCGAGTTTGACATATATGCCAGTATGCAGCCCGCCAAAGAAGTAGGCGGCGATTTTTACGATTTCTTTTTAATTGATGATAACACTCTTGCAGTAGTTATGGCGGATGTATCGGGCAAAGGTATCCCTGCCGCACTGTTTATGGTTATCGCCAAAACGCTGATCAAGAACAATGCGCAATATGGAAAACCCCCAAAAGAAGTTTTTGAAACCGTCAATAATTTGCTTTGCGAAAATAATGAAGCCGGTATGTTCGTCACGGCAGTATTAGGTTATCTCGACATACCGAGCGGAAAATTTACTTTTGTCAATGCCGGGCATAACCCGCCGCTCATCAAACAGGGGGAGCGTTTTAATTGGCTGAAAACAAAATCGGGCTTCGTTCTCGCGGGTATAGAAGATATATTTTATAAACAGCATGAAATAACTTTACAGCCGGGCGACGAATTGTTTTTATACACAGACGGAGTGACCGAAGCTGTAAACCGAAAAGACGAGTTGTTCAATAATCCGCGCCTGTTAGAATCGGCAAACAGTTATCTCGATTTGCCGCTCAAGGAATTTGCGGTATCAGTCAGGCGCGACATCGACAAATTCGCCGAAGGCGCGGAGCAAGCCGACGATATTACAATGCTCGTGCTGAGATACAAAGGGGGAGCATTATAATTTATGAAAGAACTATTGATCGACGCGAAAACTGAAAATCTTGATACGGTGCTTGAATTTATAAACAGAGAGCTTGAAGAGGCTGATTACCCTGCGAAATTATCTATGCAAATTACAGTGGCAGTCGAAGAAATCTTCGTCAATATAGCACATTACGCATATAATCCGGATGTTGGCGGCGCGGTTATACGCATTTTTTATATTAAAGATGAGATCGTCATTGAGTTTGAGGATAGCGGAACGCCGTACAATCCGTTGGAAAATGAAGCCCCGGATATTAATGCCGGAGCCGAAAGGCGCAAGATTGGCGGGCTTGGTATTTTTATGGTCAAGAAAATTATGGACAGTATTAAATACGAATATAAAGACGGCAAGAATATCCTGACAATTTCTAAAAAATGTTTGCAGGGGGAAGTCGCAAAATGAAAAAATTTATTGTGTTATTGATGTGTGTTTTTTTAATATTAACAACGGCGGCGTGTTCAGATAAAGTGAAATCACCGCTGAAAGGGACGCGCACATACGAAGATTTTATTGATTCTGGTAAGGATATCGCGGTACAATCTGGGGAAGTTTTTAATATTGTGGCGAAGGATTTGTTCAAAGCGGGGGAAGTGCCGGAATATTCGGAGATGGCAGGCTTGCTTGAAGCCTTGCGCATGGGTAGGGCCGATGCGGTAATGACCGACGGCTCTTATGTCAAACAACTTGAGGACAGCGGCCAGTTTCCCGAATTTGATTATCTGTGGATAGCGGAAGATTTTTTCGTCAACAAGTCTGCTCCTGTTTTTCATACTTCGGAACTTAGGGATAAATACAATGAATGGTTTGCGGGCATTAAAGCGGATGGGACGTTTGATGAAATCGAAAATCGCTGGATTGGCGTATCTCTGCCAGCGCAGGAAGATATACCAAAATTTGAATTTACCGGCGAAAACGGAATATTACAGGTGTGCGATACCGGCAATTATCCGCCGTTCACTTATTTTGACGCCAACAATGAGCCTACCGGTTTCGATGTGGAGATAATCAGCCTTTTCGCGCAGCATATAGGCATGAAGCCGGAATTTACAATGATGCCTTATGCCGCGATAATTCCGTATATTATTTCAGGCAAATCAGATATGAGCGCATGTCAGTTTACAATAACCGAGGAGCGCGGCGGGAGCGTGTTGTTCGGCGCGCCGACCATAGTGACGCAAGCAGTGCTTATAGTGCCGAAAAACGCGGTTGTTTCGGCAGAGGCGCAGCGCGATTATACTGAATTTGCAGGGAAAAACATCGCGGTGATAACAGGCGTGCTCACCTACAACACTACTGAGAAAATAGGCGCAAAGCCTGTAGAATATAACGACAGCGCATCGGCGGCGGAAGATGTCCGCAAAGGTCGCGTAGCCGGATATATGCACGCGCTGACGGCGGTTCAGGTTATGGCTGCGCAGCTTGACGGCTTTGAAGTTATTCCCGTTCCGAAAGATATATTCAAAGCGCAGATTGGCGGCATATCCCAAGACCAATCTGTTATCGACAGATTTAACGCGTTTCTCGCTGTTGCCGAAGCGGACGGAACGCTTGACGATATAAAAAACCGTTGGTTTGGCGACGCGCTTGATTTGGACGCGCCAGTTCCGGATATATCCAATACCGGGGAAAACGGCGTTTTGAAAGTAGCTGTATGTTCTGATTCTATACCATACGTTTATTCCGGCGCGAACGGGAACTATTCGGGATTCAGCGTAGAGCTTGCCCTGCGTTTCGGCGCGTATGAAGAAAAAACAATAGAATTTACAGATATGGAATTCGGCGGGCTGATCCCGTATATTGTCAGCCAAAAAGCTGATTTGGGTATCGCAAACATGGCTATTACTGAAGAACGCAAGAAGAGCGTATTGTTCACCGAGCCTTTTTTTGACGAACAGCACGGTATCCTCGCTTTAAAAACAGGCGGGCAAACAGCCGCAAATCCGAGCGAGCCGCTTACTTTCTCTGATTTTACGGGCAAACGTGTCGGAGCTGTAACCGGAAATCTGTCAGGCGAGATTATTTCCGGCCATTTAGGCGTCGCTCCCGCTTATTATTCAGAACAGTCTGCAGGTATCGAGGATGTCCGCAAAGGCAGAATTGACGGATTTATGACGGACTTGTCTATTTTGCGGGTCATGGCCGCATCGCCGGGTTTTGAGGATACTCAGGTGATTTCCGTGCCGGCTGAAATTTTCGCCGGGCCGTTGGGCGCGTTTTCAATGGATCAGGATATAATCGACAGATTTAACGCTTTTCTCAAACAACTCGATAACGACGGAACTCTCGATGATATGCGGGACAGGTGGCTTGAAAACGTACCCGATTCGGATTCGCCCATGCCGGATATTCCGCTGACAGGCGAAAACGGCACGCTTTCCGTTGCCACCAGCGGCGTTCAGCTTCCGTTCAGTTATTTCAGCGCGAACAATGAACTCAAAGGTTACAGCATCGAGCTTGCCATACGGTTTGCCGCGCATGAGGGAATGAATATTGAATTTGCGTCGATGGATTTTGCAGGACTCATTCCCTATGTGGTCAGCGGTAAAGCCGATCTCGGCATTGATGCCGTCACCATCACCGAGGAACGAAAAAAGAGCGTATTATTCTCAGATTCGATATATGATGATTTGCTGGGTATTATCACGCTGAAAAAATCAACAGATACCCAAAAAGGCGGATTTAATTTTATAGAATGGCTGAGGGTAGGAATCGAACGCAACCTGCTCACAGATAATCGCTGGAAGATGATCCTAAACGGTCTTGGCGTGACTATGGCGATAGCCTTACTCGCACAGCTTTTTGGCACTGTACTGGGCTGTTTTGTCTGCTGGCTGTTGACGCGAAAGAACAAATTCGTCAGGTGGATCGGTAGTTTCTACTGCGGATTAATTCATGGAACGCCGATAGTCGTACTGCTGATGATAACGTATTATATTATTTTTGGCAACACGACTATATCAAACGTTCTTATTGCAATAGCGGCGTTTACTATGGTTATGGGAGCAGGCGTTGCGCAAAATCTAAAAGGCGGGATTGAAACCGTTGACCCGGTAGAAATCGAAGCGGCGCGAAGTATCGGATTTTCGGCGTTCAAGGCGTTTATGACAGTAACGCTGCCTCAAGCGGTACGCCGGGCTTTGCCGGGATACACAAACGGTTTCGTCGAACTTGTCAAAGCGACAGCCATCGTGGGATATATTGCTATCCAGGATTTAACCCGTGCGGGAGATATTATCCGAAGCCGCACATACGACGCTTATTTTCCGCTGGTATTTGTCGCTGTTATTTATCTGATTGTAACTACGGTTTGCGTTCAGTTATTCAAGTTTATTGTAAAAAAAGTGAACAAAGACGCTATCGGAGCGAATCAGGCCTCAAAAGCTACTATAGTAAAAAGCGCGGTAGATTATAAGGCAATGCCTCTGGCTACTCTGCCGGATGCGGGAAATGAAAAAAACGAAATACAAGAAAGAAAGGAATGAAGCCGTCATGAGTATTATTTCGGTAAAAAATCTTGAGAAGCGTTTTGGGGACGTTTGCGTATTGCAAAACTTAAACGCGGATATAGATAAGGGCGAAGTTATATCTATTATTGGCCCGTCCGGTACGGGTAAGAGTACTTTTTTGCGGGCGATCAATTTTCTTGATCCGCCGACAGGCGGCGAAGTGTTCTTCGACGGCGAAATAATCACCAAGAGAAACGTAGATACAACCCGGCGCAGAATGGGCATGGTGTTCCAAAGTTTCGGGTTGTTTTCTCATTTGGATGTGATGGGAAACCTGACGGCAGGACCGGTCAAATTATTGAAAACACCTAAAAAAGAAGCTGAGGAAAAAGCGGAGGAATTGCTTAAAACAGTAGGATTAAGCGAGCGGGCAAAGTTTTTTCCGCGGCAGTTATCCGGCGGACAAAAGCAGCGCGTGGCTATAGCAAGATGTCTTGCCATGTCGCCGGAGGTCATTTTGTTTGACGAACCGACAAGCGCGCTTGACCCTACAATGGTCAGTGAAGTTATGGCGGTTATTCGTAATCTTGCCAAATCCGGGATGACTATGCTTGTAGTTACTCATGAAATGGACTTTGCCCGTGATGTGTCGACCCGGGTGATGTACATGGACGAGAACGGAATTTATGAGGAAGGCAGCCCTGCGGAGATTTTCACCTCGCCTAAAAAGCCGAAAACTCAAGCGTTTATTTACAACATACGCTCGTATAACTATGAAGCCAAAAGCCGAGATTTCGACCATGTGGAAATGCTTGTCGGCATAGAAAATTTTTGTTTCAGTCACGCGATAGAAAAAAAGACCGCGAATAAGATACAGTTGCTGGCGGAAGAACTTGTGATAAATATTGTTACGCCGAAATACGGAGCTTGTTCTCTGAATCTCAGCTTTTCGGAAAAACTCGGCGCTTATGAATTGTCTGTATTATACGGCGGAGAAGGCTCAAACGCATTGGAAGCCGCCGAGGACGAGTTGTCGGCAATGATGGTGCTAAACAGCGCGAAAGAAATACGGCATGAATATGCCGGGGGTACTAACACCATAACGGCGTCGCTGTAAAAGAGATTGTCTGACATGGTGAACTCGGCAGAAAACAGGCGAGATGGCCAATAAATATAAAAGGCGGTAAAAAAAATTATGAGAAGATTTTTTATCAGAGGCACAGCGGTTCTGCTGTTGCTTATATTAACGGTTTCTATGCTGTGCATTAATGCTTCGGCAGTTTCGGACGGCGAAGTAACGCTTACAATTATTCATATAAATGACCGTCACGGTCGAATGGACGCCGACCCGTATATATCGCAGCTTGCAAAGGAAACAGCGGGAAATGTTTTGATTTTAGACGCGGGCGACGCTTTGCACGGACAGCCGACGGCTAATCTCACTAAAGGCGCGGCAATGACAGAACTGATGAACGCGGTCGGATATAGCGCGATGGTCACGGGAAATCATGAGTTTAACTACGGCGTGGAGCGTCTGCTTGAACTATCAGAAATGATGGAATTTCCATTGCTGGCGGCTAATATAAAAGACTCCGGCGGTAATTATCTGTTCCAAACCCACGCAATTTTCCCGATGAACGGATTAACGGTCGGAGTGTTCGGTCTTGCCACGCCCGAAACTATTGAGGTTTCTGACCCGCGTATAATGGCTGGACTGACGTTTGAAGACCCCGCTACAGTTGCCAAAGCTATGGTGGATACGCTCAAATCTGAAAAATGCGATATTATAATCGCGCTTACGCACATGGGAACAGACGATTTATCACTTCCCGCAAACCGCAGCGATACGCTTGCGGGGATTTCCGGCATTGATGTAATTATCGACGGGCATTATCATAATGAACTTCCGAACGGTCTTTTTGTAAACGATGTATTGATTGCGAATACAGGCGAACACGGAAAAAATATCGGCATTGTTGAAATCACTGTTTCAGAGGGCGTGATCTCCAAATCGGCACGCTTAATTGAAGTAAGCGGCGAGCTTGACGCGAACGAGCAAATTCTCGCGAAAATCGCCGAATTGAATGCCGCAAATGACGGTTTGATAAATACCATTGTAGGGCACACTCCTGTTTTGCTCGACGGTGAACGCGAAAATGTCAGAACGGGCGAAACTAATCTTGCCAATCTGATTACAGATTCGATACGCCGCGCAACGGGCGCCGATATTGCCGTTTTCAACGGCGGAGGCATACGCGCAAGTATACCGGCGGGTGATATAACTATGGGGCATGTACTGACTGTTCTGCCTTATTCCAATCTTTTGGTGACTATGGAACTCTCAGGAACGGCTATACTGGAAGCATTGGAATACGGGGTTAGCGCATATCCGGATCCGGTGGGACAGCATATACAGGTGTCAGGCATCTGTTTTGAATTTGACCCGGATGCCGAACCGGGCAACAGAATCAGGAATGTGACGACGGCAGACGGCGAAACATTCGATTTAAACAGAATATATAACTTTGCAACGATAGAATATATGGCGGCCGGCGGCGACGGGTATGTTATGCTAACAAACGGTTCAAACCTCGTTTATTACGGAGCCGACGCCGAAGCGTTCGCGGATTATCTGGGAACAGCCCCGAATATAAATGCCGAAGCTGAAAACAGGGTCAGAGTTTTTATGGAGTGGGAAGCCGAGCCGGAATACGATTCCAATCCTTATACCGGTGACGAGAGTAATAGTATTATTTGGATATGGCTTGGCGGCGCATGGAGTTTTGGATTGATTACTGCCGTAAGTTTACAGTTATACAGAAAGAAACCATTCTTACTTAAATAATCGTTTTATTGCAAAAAGAACTATAAATAATCTCGCGAAATTATGTTTTTGAAAATGGGGCGAGGATGCTAAAGAACAGCATCCTCGTTTTATTTATATTAAAACAAATTGAGAAACCCCGCCACCGCTGCGGCGGGGGCATCCCCTATCAGGGGAGCCAAGAAAAATGACGCCAAAGACTCCCATAACAGGGGAGGTGTCACGAAGTGACGGAGGGGTTTGGATTGCGAAAAACAGATTTTAATTTTTAACGCTCATGTCCGGAATGCTTATCCTCCGGGCTATGATTATGGAAATATCCTTGGGAGTGCATTCTGTTATGCAATGCGCGGTGAGCTCCGGCAAGTGCGGCAAGGGCAAGTTTAAACTGCGTTTCTTGAGCTTTTGTCGCGAGAGTTTTTATATAAGCCGTCGCGCCCTCTATCTGGTCGAGTATCGTTGCCGCGTCGGGAGCATTGAATATGGGTTTCCCGTCTATAATCACAAATACCGCGCTTGTGTGCGCTGTGATTACTTCTGTGTTTCCGTTTCCGTCCAGACGCCCGCGAACGCGCAGCGCAATCCATGCGCTTTCTTTTATATTTATTGTAAAATATCCGCTTTCTTCACCTATTAATCCATCAAAACGTATGTTATCCACAGTATCACCGTTTACGACAAACTCGACCGAAGTTACAGGTATCGTCACAGATGCCACGTCCCACATAACGGTAAGATTCGCGCCGCCGGATAAATTAAGCGTCCCGCCCATGCCCTGATCTTCAACGCGCATATCTATAAGCGCGCCCGAAGTCACAAAAGTTTTTCCGGCTATCACAGCTTGTTTCCATGTTTGGTAAGTAAGCGGGCCGTCGAGTTTCGCGTAAGTCCTCATCTCTCCTATCGCCGTTCCCGCGCTCATCTTATCTGTTCCGCCGACTGCCGCGATATGATACCCGCAGTTTAAATAGCGATACCAGTCCGACAAATAATACGGACTTATGCCTGTTGCGCCGAGTTTTGTTACTTCTACGCCGTCAATAAAATCAGAGACTATCGCCGCCGCGTTTTCGGCCCTCGGATTCGGGAAATGCGGTAAAATCACCAAGCCGTTTTGCTTACGGCACTGTTCCGCCCACTGTGTTAGCGTGAGTTCCATTGGGTCGCCCTGCGCGGATTCAGACGGTCCGTCCGTGGTAAGCGGCAGTATCATCGCGCCGTCGTAACCGAGAAGCGAAATATGCCCCATGATGTGCTGCCTGTTTTCCGTGCCTACGCGTACTATATACTCGCCGTTTTCATTTATCGTCTCGCTTTTTCCCGTAAAATCGCCGATATTTGTGAATAATTCGCCCCATTGGCTCGCAAGAAGATTCACGACGTTTACACCCTCGGCCTCGCCCTCTAATAACGCTGTCTGAGGAGATAAAAAATGCACGTGCGTATCAGCCGTAACCCAGCCTTTTGAACGCCAGTCGATAAAGCGGTCAAGTTTAATTCTGATTTCCGTCATGTTCGCATCAATATTAATGCGGCATCGAATCGGTTTTATTTCAAATCCTTTCGTCACTTCAAAAAACACTTCGCCGGGCGGCAGTAAATATTCCGCCGTTCCGTCTATATATGTACACCAATGTTTTCCCCGCGTATAATCCGTGCTGTAATCCTCGAACCAATACGGATTAGGCAGACGGTGACGGTTGCGCGGGGGCAGATATTCGCCCGCAGAGCCATGTGCGTGTATTTTCACGGGAACGGGCTTGCCGTTTTCGTCGCACACTTTGAGCGTTACAGGTATTTCAGCGGGATTTATATATATATCCTGATTTTTTATAATATCTTTAACTGCAATAGGTGTGCGTGATTCGCCAGTATATAAAATCGCATCTTTGTGAGAGTCAAACTCTACTATATATTTTTTCGAATCACCGGGATTATCCTCAACCGGGCTGTTTTCCCACGATTTATTATCATAAACTGCCTGAGGCGTGACCGATATTATATGACCGAGGTCAATGTCTATTAAGTCAAATGTATTATTCGAGTTTCCGCTAAGTTCGAGCAAGGCTTTCTGCCGTCTGCCGTATCTTAGGGGATGTTCTTGAATATCGCCTGCCGTCACGCCGAATAAAAATACATTCCCGTTTTTCTTTATGATTTCTATTCCGGTAATCGTTTTATCGGGATTAGGATTTTCAAAAGCGTAAAGCCATTGTTCTCCTTCCCAGCTTCCCTCGCTGTGAACGCGGGTCTGGCTGTTTCCCCAGCCGCTGCCGTCAGGCTTTCTGCCAGAGTAAATATCGTTTGTCGCAGTCTCGAACGATTTTCCTCTGATATGCGATTTAGCCAGCATCGCGCCCTGACCCCAGTGATTTTGCATGTCGTTTATTTCCATTCTGGAGCGTATCGGGACAACTGCTTCTGAACCATCGTCATAATTAATAATATAATCGCAGATTGGCTCCATTAATTGGGTGCTTCCCTTAAAATTCTTATGTATCCCGTATTCGTCCGCTACGGCTTCCGGAGTTTCAGATGCGTGCAAAAAAACCAGCCAGTTTGCTTTTACTCCATCGAAATTTAGTTTTAAATCCCCGCCGTTTAAATAAATATATTTGTCGCCGCAGTCAAACGGGATTCCCCAGTATGTCTGCGTTCCCGACGGGTAATTGTCGGTTTCGTTTCGGGTGGTATTGCGCCCGGTTATATTTACTGTTTTAAAATATGGTGATGTGAACATGATTATCTCCTCCTTTGAATTTAGATATTTAGGATTTATATATTTAATTATATCCAATCGAAATATTATTGTCAAGCATAACAAACGATTTCAGAACATAAAAACGCTTTATATAAAAATCATTGCAAAAAATAATAGATTATGATATTATATTATAATAAAGTATGATTACGAGTTATAATAAATTTATGTAAGATATGTAAGAAAGGAATAAAATTTAATGAAGAAAACCAAAAAAATATTATGTTTGTTGATATTAGTTGCGTTGTTATTCTTATTTTCCTGTAAAAGTGAAGGCCCGGACAACGGAAATATTCCTGTTCCAAGCAATCCCGATATATCAAATCAGCCTGATGTTTTAAGCAATTCCGGAGATTCCAACGGCTCAAATGAGTCTAATAGTTCAGAGAATAATGAACCGGCTGAAGATCCTCTATATATCGATGATTTGCCTGAAGAAAATTATAACGGTGCAAAATTCAATATGCTGACCTGTGAATATTTATACACAAACGCAAATTTAGTCGTCGAAGAACAAAGCGGCGATGTTATATATGATGCGATATATCTGGCAAACAGGACGGTTGAGGATAGATTTAATATAGAATTTGAGCAGCTGTACACGCCCGATATCAGAGAAATGTCGGCATATCTAAAAAAAACAGTTGATTCAGGTGATAACGCATACGATATTGTCTTTATATTAGACAGGGACGCTATATCTTTAGCTATGAAAGATAAATATTTTTATAGCATGAACGAATTGCCATATATTAATCTTGATAAATTATACTGGGATCAGGAACTAAAAAAAACACTGACAATCGGCAACATTCTCTATTTCACATACGGTGCGAACATGCTTTCTATATATGATAACGTAAACTTTTTGGTTTACAACAAGCAGATAGCCGCGGAACTGGCGCTTGAAAATATATATGATCTGGTGCGGAGCGGCAAATGGACGATTGACAAAATGTACGAAATGGCCGGCGCCGCTACAAAAGACCTTAATGGCGACGGAGTAATGACGAAAGAAGACCGGTGGGGAGTCTCGCATTTTTTCGGGTCGTACTACCCGAGTTTCTGGGAAGCGGAAAAAATACCCCTGATTGCCAAAGACGAAAATGACCTGCCGTATTTCAATGTGCCGGGAAATGAAAAACTGTTTAACCTTTTTGAAAAATTGTACGCGCACTCGACCGCGGGGTTCGAATACAATGATATGAACACATGCAAAGAAGTGTTTGACAACGGCTGCGCCCTTTTTTATAGTACAACAATGCACGGGGTACAGAGCCTCAGGGCAATGGAAACGGATTACGGGATAGTGCCGTATCCATCGATGGCCGAAAAGAATCCGGGAGACCCGTATATCGGACGAATATCCGTCGGGTTTCCGTTAATCGTGCCGGTTACGGCAGACGCCGAACGAGCTTCTGTCATAATGGAAGCCCTCGCGTGCCAGTATCAGAAACGGGTTATCCCGGTGTATTATGAAAACGCAGTCCAGATAAAATCGACGCGGGATGAAGAATCAATCGAAATACTTGATATGCTTACGAAAAACCGCTTTTTGGATTTTGGAGACACATACTGGACAAATGACGTGCGCGATAAATATACAGATATTTTTATGTTTCAAACGAACAATTTTCAGTCGGCAACGGAAAAAATGGAAAATAGTGTGACAAAAATTCTTGGCAGGGCGATCTCGGCTTTCCAGAATGTCACAGGAGAATGACAATAATAAACATGCTTTCCCGGCATTAATTTGACGGGAAAGTTTGCTGATTAGTTGATTAACGGTAAATTTAAAAATATTAAAGAGGGTATATAAATAATATGAGCAGCAGAGAGGATAAAAACGCGAAAGGGTTTCACACATGGCAGGCAAACAAAGCGAGGACAGGCTTTTGTGACGTAAAAGGCGCAATTTCAAATCCGTCTGTTTCTTTTGAAATGGATATATCGGGCAAAAGGCATATATTTAGCTATGCGTATGCGCACGATATTAACGGCGGGTCGGCAACTCCCGGAAATATCAGAGCGGACGGGGAATTTATAATAAATATCACATCTCCCGGGGAGGGAAGCGTGGAGTCGGTCCACGAGAGAACGGGATATTTCCTGCCCGGAGTAAAAGAATTGCAAAAAATATCCTGCGATACGTCTTTTAAAAGCCTTGACCAGGATAACTTGAAAGTTCGCTTTTATATATTTAATAATAAAAACGGCTGGGAGCTTAAATGGGAATCCGAACATATAAATATGCTGTTTTTTGCGCTGCCTATAGTAGCTGACATAGATAACGACGGCAGGGTAGAACTCGCCGTGTTCCCATGGTACGACGTAGTGGTTTTCGACCTCGAAACGGGGACGCAAAAATATAAATCGCGATTTATCAACGAAAAAGTGGTACACGGGCGTGCCTATGGCTTAGTAGGCGCATACGATGCTTTTAACGACGGCAGAAAAGAAATATTTATTATTCCGAACACATGCCACATGGCGATGATGGGATGGGATGGGAACGAACTCAAGTTAAAATGGACGCTTTTTTTTGAGGAAGACTGCTCGGTGATGAAAACCGCGTACAGTATACCGGAAAATGCCGTTATGGACATCGACGGCGACGGAAACTTGGAAGTGCTGACCTCAGTTTACAACTGGCACGGCGACGGAAAATGGCATATATATTTTTTAAACGCCGTGACCGGTGAAGTCATACTCGATATACCGGACAGATATTTATACGATAATATAAATACAGACGCAGACAAAAACGGGAACTGGCTGACGGCGTCGATGAAAACATCGGGCAGGCGCATAAATAAATTCGGCGACCTAAATTTTATGAAATTTTACCGCGAGACCGAAAACGGAAAACTTATGTTCAGAGACGTATGGGAACAAAAAAAGTCCGAATTTTCATCGAGGGTAAAAGTCGTAAGAGACAATAATATGAATAATATAATGTTTACTGCCACCGATCCGATAAGGCTTGCGAAAATCGGCGAAGGCAAATACGCATTCGCCACAACGTTTTATCATGACGCGTCGAAAATTGATACAACACTGATTTTGTGGGGTATTGAAAACGGCGAAATAAAAAAGATGTCGGAGATAAGGGGCAAAAGGCTGAAAATGCTCGGCAACGTAAATACGCCGCCATATATTGTCTCAGATGTTGCTTTCAATGAATCGAGCGAGCTTATCTATGATAATTGTATATTGAATTACGTATCTACTTCGCATATAAAACCGACGCTCGGCGGTGCGTCCGCGGGTCAGTTTATTCCGGGCAAGCCGCTCTCGGTATTCGTCGAAGACGCTGTGGATAACATGGTCGCGTTTACATTGGGCGAAAAAAAAGGCGAAACGGAATTATGTCTGGTAACGCCGGGCAGGGCAATGTTTTACGGCGCAACCGGTTCAACGCATCAGAGCGGATATATGATTACAGGAGTCGGATATGAACTGAGCGATGTAGACGGCGACGGATATGTGGAAGCAATCAGCGCGTGGGGCGCGGAGAGCGGAAATGCGGAACTTAGAGTAACCAAATACGACGGCAGCGTTATATTACGGCATGAACTTGACGACGTACCGTCCGAACGTCCGCACTGGAACACCGGCGGGCTTTGTATGTGGACAGCGGGCAATTTTCTCGGAAACGACAGAATTGATATATTTATAACTATGAGGTTCGGGAACGCGCCGTCCGGACGGCTGATAAATTTAAAAACGAACAAAGCCGAATGGGTCAGGTCGCACAATGACATAGGCAATATATTCGGCGGGACTATGGTTTCCGTAACGGATTTCGACGGGGACGGTCTGGACGATCTTGTGTTTACATATACGCAATCCGTTTATTCTGTCGATGGCGCAACCGGGGAAACTATAATGAATCAGCCGCGCAATCCCGACCATTTTCCGGCGTTGGGCAATATGAATATGTCGCTTGATATTGACGGCGACGGAAAAAGTGAAATAATTTATGCCGGAGATCCCCACTTGCTGGGACTGACTGGTCATGACGGCAAATTCAGATGGGCAAAAACACCGGTCAAATCTGAAAACAATGCTGCTACCGGTGGAGTCATGCCGGCAGTTTTCGATTGTGACGGCGACGGCGAATTAGAAATGATACTCCCGTTTGTTCCGGTTAAAGAAGATTTTTATATCAAATGTTATAATATAAAAACCGGCGACGAAAAATGGGCGTTGAAAATGGACAAGCCGATTCATCAGAGCGTAGGCGGCACACTGGCCGCCGACATAGACGGCGACGGAAAATTAGAATTGATATTCACAAACGGGGAAATACTGACATGCTATGGTTTCGGCAGCGATAACGTATTTAGTAAAAAATGGGAATATAATCTGCCGGATGTATGCGGTTATCCCATTATAGTCGATTTCGGCGAAAACGGCGGCGTGCAGATAGTAGTTACCTGCGCTGACGGAAAAGTATACGGGATAAAATAAGCAAAGGGGAAGCAATAATAATATCCCTCATATTATTTCACTCGAATAAAAAAAACACGAAGTCTTGATTTGCCGCACAAAACCAAGACTTCGTTATTATGCGGGAGATGGGATTTGAACCCACACACCCGTGAAGGCGCCAGAACCTGAATCTGGTGCGTCTGCCGTTCCGCCACTCCCGCGCTTTTAAAATAATTATAAATATACAATAATGATGCGAGAGACGGGACTTGAACCCGTATGTCAAAGACACACGCCCCTCAAGAGGCGTTCGGCTCGGTGATTTTATTATCGCCCTCCGTCAAGCCCGCAACCATTAAATTATTCATAACTGTATGTGACTTTAGCGGCATTTTTAGGTCAAATTCAAGGTCTATGTTTTCGCCGCCATCAGGTTGTGTCACAACTATATTATATAATACCATATGAAGGTGCGAATTGTCAATAGCTTTGCTCAAAATAATTTCCTCTAAAGTTTCTATCGCATTTTTTATGTTTTGCCTTGCGTTCCTTTCAATGTTATCCGACGATTTTAATTGGGTAATTTTCCCCTTTATTTCAGCCATTTGTTTTTCACAGTCTTTTATGACTTCTTCGATAAACACGGCGCGTTGAGGATTTCGTGTCTGCTCCAAAATGAGCGACTTTATATTCTCCGCGAGTTCGGTTTCCTGCATTTGAAACTTACCTATCAGCTGCTCATGGTCGTTCCGCTGGTTAGTCCATACCTTTATAAACTCATCAACTTTTTTCAGATTTTCCGACGCGAGGTTTTTTATTTTTGACATTTCGGCGTATAGCAGGTCGTCTATATCCTGTTCCCTTATCCGATGCGATGAACAATATTTATTGCCGTGCCGGTTATATGTCGTGCAGATATATTCTACATATTCTTTGTTCTCAAACACTCTTTTCTTGCTTGTAAACGAACCGCCGCACTCGGCGCATTTCAAAAATCCGGCATACCTATGAATTTTTTGGTTTCCCGCTCTCACCGGCACAGTTTCACGGTGTTTTTTGATAGAGCAGGCTGCTTTCCATATTTCATCTGATATAATGGGGACATAAAAATTTTCGTGCCTGATTTGCTGATCTTCGGCTGTGTATTCCCTTGTTTTGTAAATAGTGCTTTTTGTGGTTTTACCGCAGATGAGCGTTCCGACATAGGCTTCGTTGATAAGTATATTCGTAACGCCTTTGTCGCTCCATATGTATTGTTTACCGATTTTGGTTTTGTTGAAGGGGACTGATTTGTTGTAATACAGTTTTTGATAATACGCGGGCGATTTATACCCTCGGTCGTTTAAGTAAGCCGCAATCTTCCTGACGCCCATGCCGTTTATATATAGGTTGAAAATCAAGCGGACAATTTCGGCGCACTCATCAACGACCTCGATTGTGTTTGTATTCTTGTCTTTCCTGTAACCGAAGGGGGCGACTATTACGATTCCTTCTTTTTGTTTCTGTTTGAACCCCCAGCGGATTTTTCTTGATATGTCTCTGGAATACTGGTCGTTGAGTAACTGTTTGAAACCGATGATTAATTCATCGTTTTCATTCGATGTGTCGATGTTTTCCGTGACGGATATAACTTTTACCTTGTACTGCCGCAAATTTTCAATAAAAATAGCCGTCATAGTTTTATGACGACCGAGCCTTGATAAATCTTTCACTAACACCGCATCCATCAGCCGCTTTTCGGCTGCGTCCTGCAGTTCATCTATACCTTGTCGTTGGAAGTGCATCCCTGTGATATTATCGTCGAACGATTCACCGACTATTTCATAGTCGTTTCGATTTGCATAATCGACTAAGATACTCCTCTGATTGTTTAAAGAGTTCAACTCTTTATCCTCGTCTCTCGATAGCCGGTAATACAGCCATAATCTTAATATGTTGTTTTTCATGATAACGCAACTCCTCTCTTTTGAATTATGCTGATTATGCCATAGCTTTTCGAGATAGTCAAGTCATTTTCCCGAATGAAATAGATAACTTTTTTATTGTTTTAGGGCTATATTATTTGCGCTGTTTATTGGCGGCTTATCGGTGATAATATTGTTTTTTACAAGATGATGATGTATGACGGTTTTCAAGAAATTAGTTAAATCGTTATCAGTGCCGGAATATTTGAATGTAACCTTATTTATATTCAGACTTTCTTTTTTTCTGCCCATTTGTAATCGCCTCCTGTAACTGTCCGAAAAAATCATATAATTCGGTTTCCACCGAATAAAAAAATTCTGCGAAGCCGAAAATCACTCCGTAGAACATAATAAACTTTGAAATATTATTCTTGCAATTTGAATTTCTATGTGATATAATAAAGTTATAGAAAGGGGCGTCGTGATGGCTAAACTTAAATATACGCTTAACAATGATATACTGTTCAAAATGCTGTTTGTGCAATATCCTGAATTGCTGAAAAAACTCGTTGCGGAATTACTCAGGATAACCTATGACAGCATAGAAAAATTTGAAATAACAAATTCGGAAATACCGCCGGAAACTATCGGAAACAAATTCTGTAAACTCGATATAAATATGTTCGTAAACGGTCAGCGCGTAAATATTGAAATACAAGTCGAAAATGAGGGGGATTTTCCCGAACGCTCGCTATTCCATTGGGCGCGCGAATACTCAACCGCTTTAAGCGAAGGCGAGAATTATGCCGAGTTACCGCGTACAATAATCATCAGTATTATTTATTTCAAGTTATTCAAATGCAAAGAATTTCATTCGGAGTATCAGGCTCTTGAAGTCACGCGCCATACGCCGTTGACAGATAAATTTAATATGCATTATTTCGAGTTGCCGAAACTGCCGCAATCGGTCAGCGCGGATAAAAGTTTGGAACTGTGGTTATCATTATTTAAAGCGAAAACAGAGGAAGAGTTGGAAAAAATCGAGGGATTGGGGGTGTCTGTAATGAAAGAAGCAATCGGGGCATACCGTCACGTATCGGCTACAAAGGAATTTCGCGAGTTAGAGCGTATGCGTTCCAAAGCCCGTCACGACGAAGCGCAGGCTTTGAAAAATGCAGAAGAACGCGGTGAAAAACGCTCTGATAGAAAATGGAAAAGCGTAGTTGCGGATAAAGATGCCATTATAGCTGAACTTCAAGCAAAGTTAGAGAAACGTTCATAAAAATATCTAAACGAGAATATTTCGTAGAAATAATAATTATATATCAGATTGCGTTAATTCGGCAGTTGCCGACTACCGAATTAAATACTACACACAGGCAAGCGGCGGAAATGTCAATCCGCCGCTTGCCTGCATAATTTCGGTATTATTCCGTTTTAATAAAGGCATCAGTAAATCCCGTTGCTTTGATTTTGGTGTACATTGCGTCGGTGTTCGCCTTGACCGAATACGCGCCGACCTGTTTAATCACGTTTATATTAACATTAAGAATATAATAATTATCGTTATAGATTGGCTCACTGGTTGTTATTTAATCGTTAATGATTTTTGAGCTTAAAAAGTCAAAAATTGCAACATCCTGACTTGGAAAGGCTTGCCCATAAACACGGTAGGAACCGTTTTCATCCCAATCGTTCAACCGAGCCAGTGCTCTACAAAGAGGTAAACTATAAAATTCGACTTTATCTGTTTTACTGTTTATGTTTACACGAACACGAAAGGAACGCAAATCTTTTTTTCCGCACGACCTCACCGCAAATGCTCTTGGGTTCTTGCTAACTAAAAATTCCACGAATGGCGGATTATTTATTTTATTAAGAACTTTTCGATGTATCCTGATCGCTGATTCACGTAAGTAAAAAGAGATACAAATATTATTTTCCATTTTGTCCTCCTTTACCGTTTGGAGTTTGAAGTCCCGGCGGAATTATCTCCGGAGCCGAAAAATCAAATAATAACATCAGTTTTTTGTCATTTTTAACAAGTTTACCGTAAGCTCTGTATCGCGTTTTAGGTTTCCATTTCCACATTTCATAAAGCGGACGTGTAAAAGGCGCACATTCAATCGGTTTGCAATTCGGGTTTTCCAGATTTTTCAGCCAAGTAATTGAATTGACATCGTCAGAATTTATCGGTCGTATCAAAATTTTTCTGGTGGTTTGATTAACCATAATTTGAACGGTGGCAACACAATTCAGAGCCTTATATGCCGCAATATTAAATGAAACGCTTGTATCACGAAATGACATATACGGTTCGATTTGCCTATTAAAATAATTACCTTTTACGATTTGGAATCCGTCGAGGCTTATATCCCCGATTGCGAAATCATCAAACGATTTCATGACATCCCTCCTGTCGTGATATACCCGTCAGCCAAATCAATTTTATAAGCATCTTCATGTTCTATGACGGGTATACCAAAATAATCTTTCAATTCTTCCGGATAATAAGGAGCGCGGCGTTTGTTTGTGGTATTAGATACATATAGTTCAAAATCGGTCAGTTTGAATAAGAAAAGTATTTCTTTATCGCACACAGCCGGTTTACCGAGCAATTTGTAACGGTATGTTCCATCCCATTTCATTAAATCAAATAGTTTGAGTGCGAAAACTCTACAAGTCATTTCTTTGCTTTTTATTTCTTTTTCACCGCCGCCGCTGACCCATCGGAGCGAATCTGGAGTATCCGCCACGCAAGGTCGTATTATCATACGTTTCTGTTCAGGATGAACTAAAAGTTGAATATGAGTAATACCGGGAAACCTGCGTATGCATGCCATATTGAATTTGATTCGTTCTTTCCATATTGTGACCGTCGGCTCCCGCAGATGAGCGAAAAACTCCCCTTTTGTTACCTGATATCCGGACAAATCAATAATTTCCTGTTCTTCAATTTCACCCAGCGGGATATTGTTATTTAAAATATATTCAGAATCATTAATATCCATAATGCCTCCTTATCACATCCGCAGATCGTCAATCATTTCCTGCAATTCAACTTCAGACAATAAATCGAATTGCATGGAATCCGGGACAGGTCTGCTTTTTATATCAGCTTTCCAGTCGACATTTGAATGAAGATAACGGAATTGATGGTTGATTCCGTATTCATAGAATTCCATACCAAATTCCGATTCCCATTCTTCCGGGAATGTGACGATACGTTTTATCGCAGAATCATCACCTATCGGACAGACAACTACTGTAGCGGCTTCAGATAAATCAAATACGATTATTTCGTCGCTCCCACGTGCAGCCCATATTCCTCTTATCCGATAAATATAATCAGGATTCCATTCCATTATATCGAAAAGAGTGGTGGCGAAATGTCTGCAAGTAAATGTTTTCGAATATACGGGACTATTCGGGTCGGGTCGCCAGTTTATATTATATACATCGTTTGCTCCGCAAGGTCTTATTGCCAACTTGCGGTCAATGGGATGCAATAATATTTGTATGTGTGAAACATCGGTAAATTTCCTGATGCAGCCCGTATTAAAAGTAATACATTTATTTGAAATTGAAATCGCGGGACCTAACGCGACGGCTGAAAGAAATGATTCCCGTACTATTTGATACCCTCTTAAATCAAACATACTAAAAATGTCTTTTTTTATCTTTTGCGGCAAGCCCGATCCGTTCCCAATATGATTTGATGCATTATAGTATATATTTGAATTGTTGTTTACCCAATGGTGGTTAATCGGGACATACCCACGGAAAACACCTTCATCAATGACGTGCATTACCGGGACGCCGCCCTTCATATGATGTTTACGATTTTCAAAAAGACTTTGCGCGGCGTCATATTCCTGTTCGCTGATAATTGCCGGATGTTTATTTTTATATAGGTATTGATCGCGGTCTTCGTGATTGCGTCTCTTTTTATGTTCAAATATATCATTGGTGAAAGTTTTCCATGTTAGGACATGTCCGCAATAACGCTCGTTTTTAAGAATATAATTGATTGAGCCTTCATGCCATATAGTTTCGCCTGTCTTGGTAGACCTGCCGACATCTGTAAGAATATTTGCAATTTGTCGCGTTGTAAACCCGGCAAGGAACGCACCGAATATAAACCGTACCGTTGCTTTTTCGCTTTCATTGATGATTAATTTCCCTTTATCATCGCGGTCATATCCGAGGAGGGCGGGAGTAAGCAGTTTCCCACTTTTCAAGCGGTCTTTTAATGACCAGATTTGATTTTCACTTTTTTTAAGCGATTCTTCCTGCGCAAAGCTTGCCAGCAATGACAACATTAATTCTGAGCTTTCAGAAAGCGTATATAAATTATCTGTTTCAAAATATACTCCAACCGGCGGATTAAGATTTTTTAGATGCCGCACTAAAGAAATACAATCGACAAGGTTTCTCGCGAAACGGGAAACGCTTTTTGTTACGATCATATCATATATTCCATTTTCGCAATCTTCGATCATTTGATTAAATTGGTCGCGGTTTTTCGTACTGGTAGCCGAAATTCCTTCATCAGAATATATTTTCAATAAATCCCAGTTGGGATGATTCTCCGCGACTTCTCTATAATGCGCCAATTGTAATTCAAGCGAAGACACCTGCTCAATATTATCGGTAGAAACGCGACAATAAGCGCAAGCGCGTTGAGTTCCTGTTTTTTCAAAAGGATTCATTTTAGGTTTGGCGGGAATAAATATTTTTTCACTATTATCTTCCTGTTGATATTTGCGTCGGATTTCTTCTTTTTTATCATAATTTTCATTAATCATAAAATATCAACCTCAAATTTCCAATACCAGCCATCCGGCATTTTAATTGATTTTATATTTTCGAGTCTTTTTGCCGAATCCGCTGTTCGTTCCCCGATATTGTATTTTTTACATAAAGCGTAAGCATCTGCACATAACATTGGTTTTTCGGACAAAACTTCCTTAAGCAGAGTTCTTGCCTGCAATAATTTTGAGTCATCTTGTTGGGTATTGCCAGTCAATAAGTCATCTGTTGTCACATCATAATAACCAATCCAATGGAAGCCTCCTTCTGGTATCATTTCAAACGCTATCGATCGTCCTTCAGGTGCAAGATTACTTTTTAAATGAGTCATTACACGAATCGACGGATCATCTTTTAAGCGTCCTATCATCAATACGCTTCGTGCCGCCGCCGTAATATCAATAGAACCAAGACTGCGGTACAATCCCTTAGTACCAATCGTTTTATTCATATGCCCGATTATAATTATAGCGCATCGTGTACGTTCGGCAATCCCCGCTAACTTATTCATTAATGGACGCATTTCATTTGCTCTATGCATATCTGAATTGGCGCTGATGAATGCCTGCAAAGGGTCAAGAACCAATAAACGCGCCTGACATTCTTTTATAGCATGTTCAAGCCGCTCATCATCAAGCGTTAATGGATATGTAGTGTCATCAATAAATGCGATACGGTCGCAGTCTGCTGCAGCATTTATCAAACGGGGTTTTACTGTGTCCGCAATCCCATCCTCTGTACTTTGGTAAATTGCATTTTGCGGAGGTAACGCTTTATTACATTCAGGTAAAAGTTGTCCGGTTGATAAACGGGCGGTAATCTGAAGCACAAAAGTTGTTTTTCCTTCACCGGGGTCGCCTTGTATCACCGTAATACGTCCATAAGGTATATATGGATACCATAACCATTCTATTTCCTGCGTATTGACGGATGAATAATATTTAATTTTTGTTGATTTGTGATCCATCTTTTACGTCTCACTTACATATTAATTAAATTTTATTGAATTCAATTACCTACTATTTTATCATTATTTTAACCGAAATACTGCAAACTAACGGTTAAAAATTATGATAAACAGAGGTTTACAAAATGATGAGAAAAATGAATCAGGCAGAATTGAACCGATGGATCGGCTCACAAATTTACAAAGAAAGGATTGGTCGAAAATTATCGCAGGAAGCGTTATCAGAAGCAGCCGGGGTATCCCGAAACTTTCTCAGTATGCTGGAAAACGGAAATAAGGCTGCAAAAATTGATACATATTACCGTATCGCTTGCGCTCTTGATATTTCGCTTTGCACGCTTTTTTATGGAGATGAAAATAACGAGATAACAGCAGAAATTTTATTCTTATTAAGCGATTGCACTCCCAAAGAATCACACGCTTTGCTTGAAATTCTTCGTACCGCAAAAATCCAATTTGCGTTATTTCAGGAATAAAGGGTGCAAATATATAAAACATTTTACACCCTTGCACCCTTGCGCTCTTACTTTTTTGTAATGGCGCGTTTCCCTCTCAAATCGGTCGTCGATATAACAGGCGTGACCGCAGTTTATTTGTATGATTAAGTATTACTCCGCTTTGATAAAAGCATCCGTAAATCCCGCCGCTTTGATTTTGGCGAGCATAGCGTCGGCGTTCGCTTTGACCGAATACGCGCCAACTTGAACGCGGTACAGGGGTTTCGGCGCAGTCGATGACGGAGCGGGTGCGGCAGGGGTCTGCGGTTCATTTGCCGTCAGTAACTTCTTAACGTCGGCGCGGAATGTGTCCATCGACTTGCCGTGTTTCGGAAACCAATGTCCGGGGTCGGCGTGGTTTGTGGCAATACCGCGCTTGTATCCCTCATAATGCCCGATTATAACTCCATCAGCCATCGGGTCGAGGTTATACATTATACAAAGGTAAGCGCATAATTCAGTCGCTTCCCTGTATACGGCGTTGAAATATACCGCGTCGGTCAACCCGTCCTCGCAGATTTCAAAACCGATATGCGTGTCGTTCACTCTGCCTTTAGTCCCGCTGCCGCCGTGCCACCCCTCCATATTCCACGGAAGCGTCTGGTATGTGGCGATAGAACCGTCCGCGAGCTTACCGATAAAAGCGTGTACGCATACCTTTCTACCGTCTGGGGTATCTTGATTCCAATGATTGTTGTACTGGTTTTTGCCGAGCAGACCGTCGTCGGGTCCGACATAGCGTTTCAGATTCGGATTATTCGCGCCCGTGCTATGCACCATGATTCCTTTGACAGTGATGGTTTTGCCATATTTGTAGCAGGCGTTGTTTGTAAGTATGAGTTTTTTCAGATTCATTTTATGTTCTCCATTTCCGCTGACGGTATCGAAATCCGTCAGACTGTATGTTTCTATGATTTGTATAAGTTTTTCGGCGTAATCCGGGGCAGTGGCATACCCTGCCGCCTTGATTGCAGTACATGCCGTTTTGTAATCCGTTTCGCCGACCACCGCAGCGTACCGAGCAGAGCCGGTCAGAAACAATGAGTGGTCGGCAAGCGAATGCTCCCAGCTATCGTAAGAACGAAAAAGCGCGTCCACTGTGGTGAACACGCCGTCATAACATTCTTTAGTTGTTGTGTTATACACACGCCCGTTCCATCGGGAGTCAGCCTTGATGCCGAACAGCGCGTTTGCCTTTGTTGCCAGAGCCGACATACCCCAACCGCTTTCCAATATCGCCTGAGCTATGGTGAGCGACGCGAGTATACCGCTCTTTGCCATGTCCGCCACCGCCAACGCGCCGACTCCGGCGATAAAATCTTTCTGCGCCTGTTTCACTTAAAATCACCGTTCCTTTACTTTTTGTTTACAGATAATAACGCGCCGAGTTCAATCGCAACATCCTGCGCTATTTTTACGCTCTCCTCGACTTTCGCCTCGCTGACAGGATTGCCATTGCAGTAGTCGATGCCGAAATAGCCAATAATCCGTTTGCTGATGTCCGCGATTTTTACCCGTACCGTGACTGATATGTTCCGCTCCACCAGCGTTTCATAGACAAACGCGGAGTATTTATCCGTCCGGCTGTTCACGTCCATGACGAGATAATCCTCTCCGTATATCGCGTCGACAAACGGCTGGAACAACTGAAACGGCATATCAGCCCGCTTGTGCATCTCCGATTTTGCCGTGCCATTGAGAGCTTCGTATGTGTTTGTCATTTTCATAAACGGCAAACCGCCCAGCGCGGTATTCCCATTATGGAACTCGAACACATATACTCTGTCGGCGTTGGTACGCAGCGCGGTTCTCTCCAGTAAAGCGTTGATAGTCGCGCTTATCTGGTTTCGCAGCATTGCCAGTTCGTCATGCTTGCGTATGTTTCGCTTTTGCTCGAAATCCTTTAAAAATATGTTGATGAATCTGACCGCGAAGTACAGGACAAGCGAGGAGATTATCACCGCCAGTCCGTAGGTCGTAATCATTTTTGCCATGTCTTCCATAGACGTTTCCCTCCCTGAATATAATTTATGGTTCTATTATTATGACTTGCTGCGTGATGGGGCTGACCGCGAACCCTACGTTGGATACGGCGTTTTCGGCGTTAGATATAAGCCTGTCTATCCTGTAATCCGTATTGTAAGTGTTGGCTCTCGACGCCGAAGCGTTCGCGCCTAAATCCGCCGCCGTTCTCATCACATAGTTCCCCGACCCGGCAGACAGCGTATGCCTTGCGGTCGCAATCCACGCCAGCGTCCCCAGATTTGTCCGCCGCGTCCAGTTATTTGTCGCGCTGTAATCGACGACGACGCTCACTGTTGTTTTGAGAGGGCTGTTGAACAGAGCGTTTTTCGCCGTTGCCGACGCGACCACCCTTGACGCGGCATACGGGGATTTCAGCATTGCTTTCAGCGCGTCCAGCCTGCCCGCTATCAGAGCCATGGCGTTTGCGTCCGCGCATAAATTGTCAGTCGTGCTGAGTCCGCCCATGTAGTCCGACGGATCGAACGCGCTGTCAATGGCGCGAAGATATGTCTGTAAGCCTTTACCTACCCTGTAATTCCCCCTGAAGAAAATATCCGGCAGATACCTCGCTCCGCCCGTCGTCATCGGCTCAAATATAACGGTCATGGCGGCGTCATTCGCCATTAATTCATTCGCCTGCCCTTTGTTTAGCAGCATACCCTCCAGAGCGTTCGCGCCTTTTACCGAATTGCTTTTTAACAGCGCGGTATAGAATAAATAGTCTTTATTACTCGCCATTTGTGCTACACCCCCTTGTTTGAGACGGCGATATAGTTTATCGGGATATTCGCAACGTCAGCCATTGACGCGGATGTCACGACTGTCGATTGCGTATTTGACGCGCTTTGGCTTCCCGTATTTACCGAAAGCCCTATCGTCCTGTACTGAAAACCTGTAACGGTAATATTCGTTATATCAACAAAATACAACCCCGCCGCGTTTGCCGTCACTACAGGAATATCGGTAAAAGGGGTCAGGAATTTAACCTGCTTATACCCTGCCGCGTTTACCTGAGCTTTTCCCACCCGGATTTCAACATTCTCAAGATTGTTAAGCTCAGACATCACAGGAATGACCATACCGTCTTCGCCGTCTTTTGATATATCCTCAAACTGAACTTTTATCATGTCTGTGGCAAGTACCCTCACCGTACCCATTTTGTCTAAAATTATGTATGGTTTTTGCGGGTTTTGCGGTAAAGCCCCATCTACAGACGAAACATATATCTTCATACTCCCACCCCATTAAAAATCGATTATCTCCAGAGTCGGTATGGTTATGTCAACCGCTTTGCTTCCATCAGGCGTTAACGCCGTGCCGTTTACCTTTATAGATTCCAGTACGTTTACCTGCGCTCCGGTAGCTATCCCCGAAAGTTTTGTCCCCTCCGCATCTGTCATCAGGCGTTTGCCGGTCTCCTTCGCCACAAACATATCCACCGCGTTAGCCGTTTTTAAGTATTCCGTCAAATCGACTTTTGCGGTTGCCGCCTCGACAGGCTCTTCGCCGTCCCACCAGTAGTCGGGTACGTCCGGGTCGCGTATGAAAAAGTTAAACCCAATCGGGAGATTCGCCGTATTTTCAGCGTTTTCGAGCCATGTCTCCATTTCGGAAACCGTATCGAATACCTTAGCCATTTCCACGCTGTCCCATCTGTCTTTGTCCTGCTGGGTAACGTGTATGACAGCGTCCCCCAAGTGCTGTAACAATGCCGCGTCGTCAAATGGACCGATTTTCACCATTTGGTTCAGTTCGTTAACCGTCCAGAACGAGCCGTTTTTCAGTATAACTATATTGCCGTACACTATTGCTGCCGGTTGCGTTTCCGCTCCGGTCTGCCTGTAAATTTTAAATTCTGTTGCCATATAATAAATTCCTCCGTTTAAAAATCAATCATATCCAATCTGCCTATGTCGCTGACACCTTTTAATTGCTGCCAGTCTGTCCCGTCCGATGTAAATTCGGCGACGCCGCCGTTATTCCTGAACTGCGTTATCTTGGTTTCGTCTGCCGGGGTATGTATGGAGATAGTATTACCCTGCGATGGTAAAGATTGCGCGGTATCTCCGGCATATCCGCCCGCCAGAACAGAAACCGCCTGTTTTTCGGTTGTAATGCGTTTGACCGCGTTTGCGCAGTACACAGAAACATAAAAGCGAGGCGGCTTTATTACTTCCTGCGGGACGTAACAGCCGTCATTTTCAAGCTGTACCTCGATAGGTAAAGAGGTTTTATCAGAGCCGTAAAACAGGGCGTATTTCGGCGATATATCCCACTCGCGGCTGAAACTGAACTTGGCGTACAGATATTTCATGCTGTCCGCCGCCGCTTTGTTTTTCTCCTGATAATAGATTAATTGTCCCTTTACATTAAAGTTTAAAATCAAATCATTTTTATCCATACAGCCGCGCCTCCCTCTTTTACAAAAATCTTATTCCGCTGCCTGAGTCATTGCGGCGCGTACCGTTATGGTCTGCCTGTAGCAGTCGATAGCCTTATCAACGGAAAGTAACTTTGAGTAACCCTCGATTTCGTCTATTACCTTGCTATCCGCCAGCACGGAAATACGCGCCATGTTTTCAGGTGTAATCTTCTTTACAAGGTCGCCCGTTATTTTGTTTTTTATCGGTATGATAAAAAATATATTGTCTGTGTCAACCTCATAGTTGTCGTTTCCGTTGAATGATTCTATTTCAAATTTTGTGCCGTCCGCCAGTTCGAGCGTGATTTTTTTGTTTTCAGCCATAGGGTTATTCCTCCTCCGTAAATTCCACGAACGGCAGCAGAGCCCCGATGTCGTTCGCCGATATTTCTATGTTTTCACTTATCGCTATTTGCATTTGTGTAAACGCCGGCTCTACGTCGGTCTGAGCAAGCTCGGTCATGGATTTCCCAAAATCACTCTGGTTTTCTTTATCAATAGTAAATGTCCCGTCGTCTTTTATCTGTCCGTTCGCTTCTATCAGTTCCATGTGATGTTTGTTGTAGAAGTCAATTTCTACCTGCAACGCGGCTAATAATTTTTGCAGTCTGTACGCTTCCGTCATTTTCATGTTGGAATTACCCAGTTTATTTAACGCCGGGGTTGCGTTGATTATTTCATATAATTTCATATTTTCCTCCGCATATATAAATATATAATTTGTATCGTTTTCCTCCACGGGAGGAATGGGTATCAGTTTTGGTTCTCTCGTCGGAGACAAGTCCTCTATTTGCTGTTCGAGATTACCGACCAGCAAAAACAACGCAATTATAACACGAGCATCGAGACTACTATAACCGCGTAACAGACGCGCAGTATTTTATCATATATCATGTTGTTAATCCTATTGTTCGTAAAAATGTTGTAATAGCGTTTATTCTGTCTCTTTCAGCTGTACTCCAAGCGGTATTTGATAGATTCGTCCACCCGGTTTGTCTTGAAATCGGAGTTACGCCGTAAAAACCGAGTTGCGCCGCGCCTAATCGTATTGAAGCGGTCGTCGTATTGCCGCCGAATATGCCCGTAACATACAGACCGGTTCCGACAACAGAGGTACTGCCAAGGTTCGTTGCGAAAAGCGACGTAAAATAACCGTTTGTGATACGCGACGAAGATGAACCGAGGTTCGTCACGCCGGAAATAGTCGTAACGGTTAGTGTAGTTACGTTCAAATTTGTAAAATACCCGTTAGCCACTCTTGTCGTTGATGTGCCGACCGTTACGGAAGTGCCGCCGTTATACGTCGTGACATAGGCGTTCGCAATAAAACCCGATGACGTTCCGAGGCTTGAAACCGTAAAATTAGTTACGTTAAGATTTGTGAAATATCCGTTGCCGATTCGCGTTGTTGATGTTCCCAAACTGACGCCTGTACCGCCCGACAGGGTGCTTGCCATTTCAATAAAGTTTACATAAATTGTCGCCACTCTCGATGAAGCCGTACCCAGCACAAAACCTCCGCCGGGTATACTGTTTGCGTATAATGACAGCGTACCGGCTGCTATTGTCAAATTTCCATACGAAGTACCTCCGCCTGTTCCTCCGTATACAGCCGATGTGTACATACTCGCTATATACGATTCATTGAATCTCGCCGACCCGGTCCCGATGATACTGTTTGTCCCGTTTGGCGTTATACGGTTTCCTGATATTGAAATATTTGTTGATGATGAAGTACCAAAGTTTATAGTGTTTGACGTATAAATATAGTTTTGTACGCTGTTGCTTAATTGAATTTGCGTTATAGTCGCGGCAGGGTGTGTTTGCCAAGTCAAATCGCCGCGCAGCCAGTTGCCTGAATTGCCGCCTGACGGTAACGACGCCTGTTTTTCGTTTAATTGCGTCTGAATATTCGACGTAACGCCGGACACATACCCAAGCTGCTCGGGGGTTACCGTCTGTGAGCCTGCGGAGATATTCCCCGATATTGTAGTTATACCCGTAAGAGATAGAGCCCCGATTGACGTCGTACCTGAAAAGGTTTTATTGCCGGTTACTGTTTGAGCGTTATTCAGTAATACTACGTTTGTCGATAATCTTGCGTCAGCCAGTGTTCCCGACGCAATTAAGCCTGCGGGAATACTTCCGGCTGTCACGTTTCCGATATCCGTACTGATAGAGGCTAAAGTAGTGACATAAATCTTATCGGCTGTGACGCTGTTCGTCGTTAAATTCCCGCCGTTTATCGTCGTCTGCCCTGCAGATGACAGACTCGTGAAAGTCACAAACCCGGTAAAAGTTATATTTGCGCTTGACAGGGTTGTCGAACCCGACTTCAAAGACAGCGTTGAACTCGTTGAGCCGTTTGAAACCGATAAGGTCAAGCTGTCTATTTTTTGTTGTATTTCCGACCTTAACTCAGTTTTTACCGTATTAGCCGAAGAATTTATTGTGCCGTTCATTTCCGTGGTGGTCGAATAGCTCTGTAACGAAACCGAAAAACTATCCTGCGCCAATGTCAGCGTAGCGTTTGCCTGATTGGTAATGGCGGTATTGATTTGCGTGGTAGTCGAATAATTTTGCAGAGTGACGTTGAACGCTTCCGTAGATAACGATACTGCGGCTTCTTTGGCTTCGGTAATCTGCGCGTCGAAACCGTCCACGAGCGAATACAGATTTGTTATTCTCATATCAAAACCGCCTACGGTCTGCGAAAGAGTGGAGACCTGACCTTCAGCATTAGTGATGCGTGTGTCGAAACCGCCGACAGTCAAGGAAAGTTCCGAAATATTATGACCCACGGTTTCGATTTCACCCGATAAGTCATTAATCCGCGACGTTTGTTCGCTGACGATTAAATCGATGCGCGATGCTTCGGCTTTTATCTGCGAGCCGACATAAATCTCGGTTTCGCCGCGTGTATAGTAGTTTGCCAACTCAAGCGTAAATGCCTCTATATCAAGTGTCAGTTGCGATATTCGTCTGCCTTGTATATCTATTACGACTTTTGTGCCGTCTATCATTCCGGTCAGATTTTGTAAGACGCTCTCAAACCCTTTCGCCGTCGCGGACAATTCCGCTTTGTTATTCTGCGGGTTGTCGGGGTATGTGATAAGCCGCGCAACCTGATGTTCGACTTTGACATTACGGCTGCGGTCAACGAGCATAACTTTGTCGCCGACGTTAAAAGAAAGATGGCTGTATTCGGAATTAACCGCAGCGAGGTCGATAACGTCCAGCGAATATGTGCGGTTCGGGTTAGAGAGAACTTTCAACTTTTCGATAGCGTCGTCCTTGAGTGACTGCACGTCAGTATAACGCTCGTCTTTCCATACTTTCGTGATGATTTTTGACGAATAGCCGAAGTTCTCAACATAGCTTTTACCGCCGTTTATATCGTCGATTTTCAGCCCCTCCGCACCGATGGGTATAAGGCGTGTGCAGAAATCGAAACTGTCGCCGCGAAGGAGCGGCTTGCCGGTGTTTAGTTCGTCGGTAAAATATACGCCTTTGTACTCGAAACCGTCCAACGGAAATACCGTTATTTCCTTTTTCGCCGTATCATACCAGAATACGCATCTATATACTTCCTGCGCTTTCCGTAGCAGGTCGAGGGTATTGCCGCCCTCAAGTTCGACGGTACGGCGAATGGAAACCCTGTCCGCGCCGATGTACGACCAGCCTGTACTCGTGAGAGCGAAATTCATGAGGGTATATAGGTGTTGGTTTTCCTCACGGTAATTTGTCACGGCGTTTGCCTGTAATGCGTCAATGTCAATGCGGCAGGATATAACCGCTATGTCATTTTGTTCATCAATGCTTTTTATGACATAGTCCTGTCCGTCGTACACCAGTCCCATTTCTTCGCAGATATTACGGTAAAGTTTGTGGTCGGTTGGTATGTTGAAATTCAATTCATATTCGCCGTTGTTGTAGACCTCAACGGTGTGCAAATTCTGCACATCGTCCAGATAGCCTATATTTTTAAGATAAATCATCGCCAAGTCTCAATCACCACCGTTCCCTGTACATTATCGTTATCTCCGCGTTTCCTGTGACTCTTATATCGTTATTACCGGGCTTGAACCTCGGAAAGCTGAAAAATTCCACTCGGTCAAAAGCGTGTACACCGTTAGCGGTCACGATCTTTTTTATGCCGTCAATGACGATAATCTCACCGGCGGCGAGATTTTTTACAGTAAAACCGGTAATACCCGCGACAGAAATAACCGACGCCGTTGTGTTTTCTATCGTTATGACCGCTTCGGTTTCTTTCGAGCTATGAATAAATATTGAATCACCCACCGTAATTTCATGCGTTTTGCCGAAAACAAAACAATCGAATGTATATGTCACGGTATAAATTTTTTGTGATACTTTTTCCAGTTCCGTATTTTTCAATATACAATCAAATATCCTGTCCGCAGTAAAAGCGTGGTCGATTTGGATTTCGCACCGCTTCAGCTTTTCGCTGAACGCCGATATATCGGTAAACGCGGCATCCTTGAACATGACTTGTATTTCCAACTCGTCGTATTTCCGTTCAGTATCGAAGTATAACGGCGTTAAGGATTTGTCAGCCCAGAAATTCTTTATGTCAAGCGCGGAGGGGATATATTTATGATTCAGATATGTCGCCATATAATCCGAAAGCGTAAGCGGTTCAGAATTGATAGTTACGTTCATAGATTTGTTACCTCAATATATAAATAGGCATGAAAAAAGCACCGTCGAAACGATGCTTTGATTTTATATAAAATTTTTGTACTAACTAAAATGTTTATTTTGTGTAATTAATTATTACTTTTTCTTACTCTTTTTTAATTCTTTCGGCATATTCATCTCTGGTTTCATTTTTATCGTATAAATACTTTTGGAGTGTCTCAACTTTTATCCTTCCTTCATTAACATCATTCAATGTATCTCTTGCAGCTTCTTCTCCAAAATCATCTAAAATTTTACAAAAATCTACAGCCGGTAATTTGTTTTTTCCCATATTTCTCCCTCCAATTCATGCACACATTTTCGTATAATTATCGACCCATGTTTGATTCTCTGTCAATGTAAATCCATGCTCTAAAGCGGATTTAATTTTCTCAAGTGATGCGTTCCACCCCATTGGAAGATTTCGAAGATGCTTACTTACATCAACAGGTTTCTCAACAGGCACATTGTTTGTGATGTTAATATTGATAGGTGTAGGAGTTAAAGAGGGAATGCTTTTATTTTTTATAATGCTATTTTTTACATCGCTTATTAAGACCTGCTTTTTTATTACATCCCAGTTTTCTGTAAGCAATACAACTCCCACTATTGTGGCAACAGTAATGCCTGCGATTATTATTTCGGTTTTATGTTCCTTGACTTTTTCTTTAACTCTATCATAGAGTCTCTTGTTTTCTTCACTCATGTTCTTCAACCTCCTGTTTATATATGGCTTTTATTATATAGCACCATTATAGAGTAAAATTCTTAGATTGAAGTTCACAAAGTGTGAAATTACAGTTTTTTTATAAAAATAGTGCTTTTTCTATATAGGCAAAAGCATATGGATTACCCAGCGACAAATAAGACAACATAATTTCCATTCCGATTATTGTATTTATTTCCTGCCCATAATCTGTATCTACCACGCCGATAATATATCTAAGCGCTAAATAATAATCTGCAATATGATTGTATTCCGGAGAACTTTTCAAAATTTCTATACACGCTAATATGCATTCACTCATGTCGCGGGCATATAGCTTTTTATTTGTTTCCTCTTCTTTATTTACATTTTCACTATTCTTAAGAAAATAATTTTTTACAAACTCTTTTCCATAGGCTTTGCCGTATAATATAGCTTTTCCCACTTTTATAGAATGTTCATCAGGAAGTAATGTGTATAATATATAAATTAACCATAGAATATTTACAGCGGATTCCATTGTTTCTGACTTCTCTAATGATTCAGAATATTCTTCTATGGCTCTTTCAAATATACTTCGCATTACTACGTTTTCAGGGGTTTGGAAACCATCAACAATCTTGCGTGTATATTCGTAACCTTTTGCAAAATGAGGGTCTTTCAATGCTTTGTCTGAAACTAATAAAGGGCATATTACTTCAATCATTGCCACTATGTTTTCCCAAGTAAGAGCAATTTTTGAAAAATCTAATTCTGAAAAATCATCTCTGATAAGTTGGTCTAACGGATAACCATAATGGGATGCTATTGCTTGTAATGTTTGTAGTGCTGGCTCCCGTTCGCCACTCTCATACATAGAAATAGTGTTATGTTCAACATTAATGGCTCTTCCGAGTTCTTCTTGCGTTTCGCCATGAGCTTTTCGTAAATCTCTTATGTTTTTTCCGAGTTTGTTTTTTGGTTGTGCCATGCATACCTACTTCCCTTGGCGTGTTCAAAATATTTGTATTGCATTATTTCTTTAGATACCGCCTAATTAAAATACTTGATCTTAATATTACCACAAAACCCATCATATATCAATATTTCCATAACATAATTCACAATAAATTTTCAGAACCTACCCCCTCTCGCGGCGAACGCCAAATCCTGCGAAACAACAGGCGTTACGCTGTGTCCCACAGCTTTTTTGTCAAGTTCCACCGTTGTATAAATATATACGGGAGCGTTTGTGCCGGGGCTATTTTTACGGCTGTCAGCCACTCCGCCGAATATATCAAAATCGGGCATATCCAAATCCATCGGTATGGCGTTCTGCATATCGTCGGCAACTTTATTCATCTGGTCGCCGAAACCGACGCCAACGCCCAGAGCCATGTTTTTACCTACTTCGGCGAATACAGTCGATGGCGATTGAATCCCCAATTCTGATTTTACGTCGCCCACTATTTTTTTGAAAAACGTCAATACCTGACTCCTGAATGTGGCTTCCTTATTCGAGAAGCCCTGCCATACGCCGTCCACGATAGATTCGCCAACCGAAATGAAATCGTTTTTAATGACGGAATCAGCAGCCGTTGACTTCGCTGTCGTTATGAGTTTTTCCGTAGATTTCGTCAGCGAGTTATTGTTATCAACGCCGCCGGCGATTTTGTCAACCATGTCTGAGCCGGAGTTGGTCACGTTCGGCATACCAAGCTGCGTGAGTAACGCGTCGGTCGCCACTTTCGAGCCGTTGGCGAACGTGTCGCTCAGTTTTTCCAGTTCCTCTTCTGAGGAGTTCACCAGCGTTTTCACCAAGCCCGCTGATTCGGGTCCCGCGTCCTCTAACTTTTGGAGCAGTCCCTCGTCAATGCCCATCTCAGCCAGAACCGCTATGTTTTCAGCCCATTCGCCGATGACTCTCTGGTTATGCTCAAGGTTTGTAGTCATTTCGGTCACGCTCACATCAGAAGTTTCGGATATTTGTTTGAACATCTCCGTGGCGGATTTGGTGTAGCTTTCGAGGGTCTTTTCCCGCTGCTTGATGATTTCCTCTTCGTCTTTTTGCATTTCCTGTAATTTCTTCTTGTACTCGTCAAGCGTGAGTCCCTGTGCGTTCGCCTCTATAATCATCGCGTCGGTCAACTCTTTTTCAACCTCCGCACGTTTCTGCGCTATTTCCTCCTGCGTTTTGTACGCCTCGGTCATAGCGTCCACGACTTCCTCCGCGCTTTCTATGATGGCGGCGTTTGCCTCAGCCTGTTTCGCCGCGCTCTCCGCCACTACTTTCGTCGTACTCTCGAAACTGTCCGCAAGCTCGGACTGACGCTCAACAAGTTCCGATTCGGATTTGTTCAGCATATCTACGACTTCTTTATACTTTTTGTCTTTTTCACCTTTTTTGTATACACCGTCGGCAAGAGCCTCAGCCAGAGCCTCGCGCTGTTTTTCTATCTGCACCAACTGATCCTCAACCGCCATCTGCTCTTTCGCGATCTCGACCGCGCGTTCGCGGGCGGCTTGGGCTTTCGCTTCCTCCTGACGGGCGGTGAGGATATTGTAGATTTCGTCAACATTACGGCTCATGGCGTCGTTTTCCATGTCGTACTGGACGATAGACTCACCCATAGCTTCGTTGAGCATATCGACATAAGCCGCTAAACGCTCTTTCTGCTCTGTGGATTTATCTTCCACCGCCGCGAGTTCAGCTATCCTGTCGGCAAGGCTTTCGGCTGCCTCCGCTTCGTACTGCATACCCTTTATTTTATCTTCGTAAGCCGCGGCGCTCTCACTGGTGGATTCTATGAGTTTTTCGTTGGCTTCCACCAAATCCTCGGTACTCTTTTTCAGGGCTTTCTGCTCCTCAGTCTCGCGGTTAAGCCAGCCGATGAGCGCAATCACTCCCACGACCAGAGCGGCAATAGCCGCCACGACAAGCCCGATGGGATTTGCCGCCATCATCGCGTTGAACGCCGCCATCACCCCTGTCGCTACTCCGGTGACCGTTGACCATACGGTCATTACCACGGTGTGAGCCGCCGTTGCTATTGACTGCGCGGAGGTTGCTGCTGTCATCGCTTTGATGGCGTTGGCGATTGTCATCACTATCTGAAACGTTCCGAATGCCGCCGCTGCCGCCAGAATAAACGGAGTGAGTTTCTGTAACGCGGTCATCAAGCCGGAGATAACCGTCATTATGGGTTTCAGGATAGGGACGGCGTTGCCGAGCCCTTTGGCAAGATTGCTGACAATCGCGGCGGCGGCTTCAAGCAGACGCGGAGCTTCCGCAATCAGCGATGTGCCTATCATGACAATTATCTGTACGGCTGCCCCGGTCAGAGCGGGTATTGCCGCGACTATACTGTCCAGCAGAGCGTTAATCAGCCCTCCGGCTGCGGTGACAAGCACGGGTATATTTTCCGTAATGCCCGTAATCAGCGCGGATATGAGTTCCGGTGCGATGCTTGAGATTACCGTCACGATTGACGTGAACAACTCAAGCATTCGAGGCAGCATTTCGCCTATCTGGGCGATGATGAATTTTACCCCCTCCTCAATCGAAGCCGCCGCTCCGTCGCTCCCAGATATGATGCCGACAAACCCGTCGATTACCATCGTCATTCCCGGCAGCAGTTCCGCGCCGATTGAGTTTTTCATGCCTGTAAATGTACGCTGAAGGGTGTCCATAGAATCGGTGAAAGCCGCCGACGCGCCCACGGCGTCGCCCGACATGACCATGCCGAGGTCGTTCGCTTTCTGTTTCAGAGCGTCGGTACTGTCGGCGGTTTGGTTCAGCAGAGGCATGAGTTCCATGCCCTGTTTTCCGAGCAGTTTCATTGCGGCGGCGGACTTCTCCGCTCCGGGCGGCATATTCTGTAACGCCTTAACGGTCATATCGAAGGCTTCCTCCGGCGATTTATCTTTTATATCGTCGAAATTTATGCCGATTTTCTTGAACGACTCGGAAGCCTTATCTCCGTCCTCGGTCAGACCGTCCATCGTCTTTTGCAGGGTTTTCATGCCCGCTCCGAGACTGTCGATAGACGCGCCGTTCTGTGACAGGACATAATCCCATTCCTGATAGGCTTCGGCGGACAGACCGAGTTTCTGCGACGCTTTATCTACGCGGTCGCCCGCGGCAGCCGCGTCGTTCGCCATATCGTACAGCGCCTTGCCCGCCGCGACCGTAGCCGCGCCGATTGCCGCCATCGCCGCTCCGACCGCTATGCCGATACCTTTGACTACATCGCCGAGTTTTTCGAACTTGCCGCCCGCTTCGTCGGCGGTTTCGCCCGTGTCGCCGAATTCGTCTCCGAGTTTCCCCGCCTCTTTGCCGGTATCCTTCATCTCGCCGCCGACTCCGGAGAGGGCTTTTTCGTTTTCGCCGAGTTCCCGCTCCATGCCGTTCAGTTCAGCCTGCGCCTTGTTAAGCTGTATCTGCCAGTTCTGCGTCCGTTTGTCGTTTTCGCCGAACGACTCGGCGGAGTTGGCGAGGGCTTTTTCCAGCACGGAGACTTTATCTTTCTGGGTGTCGATTTCTTTATTGAGGGCTTTATTCCGGGCGGTGACAGCCTCGACGGACTTGTCGTTTTTGTCAAACTGCGAAGACACAAGCTGCATTTCGCTGCCGAGAACCTTGAACGACTGGTTTATTTCCGAGAGAGCGTTCTTGAATTCTTTTTCGCCTTCGACGCCAATCTTCAATCCGAATTTCGAGTTTTCTGCCATAAAACATCCGTTCCCTTCTAAAAAAAATTGCCTGATTGACTTGACAAAACTCGAAAAATTGACTATAATAAAGTTATGTTTTAGAATAGTCAAAAAAAGAGGTGCGCCATGTATATCAACCGAGCTATTGAAAATTCAATCCTGAAAATATCAAAGACATTTCCCGCGCTGTTAGTCACGGGACCGCGCCAAGTCGGGAAAACCACGTTGCTTAAGCGGCTCGCGGATAACTCGCGTAAGTATGTAACGCTTGACGACCCGGATATCCGCCATATGGCGAGGAGCGACCCTGCTTTGTTTATGCAGCGTTTCCCGCCGCCGGTATTAATCGACGAAATCCAATACGCCCCCGGCATTCTGCCTTATGTCAAGATGAGCGTTGACACTTCAGGCAAAAAAGGTGATTTCTGGCTGACCGGTTCGCAGGCGTTCCACATGATGAAGAACGTCAGCGAATCCCTTGCGGGACGGGTTGGTATAGTCAACTTGCTTGGGCTTTCGGCAAGCGAAATCGCCGGCATACAGTCCGAACCGTTTACAACATCCCCCGAACGCCTGATGTCAAGATTAAACACAGTGAAAAAGATGGGAATAAACGAGATATATGAAAGAATATTCCGCGGCGCTTTCCCCGCGCTTTATACTGAGGATATTCCCGATTTAGACGATTTTTACCGTTCCTATATGAACACTTATCTGCAAAGGGACATAAAAGACTTATCCCAAGTCGCCGATGAGACGGCATTTCATAACTTCATGATAATTGTCGCGGCGCGTACCGCAAAACCTATCGTGTATGAGGAAATAGCCAAGGACGCGGGAATCAGTCCTCCCACAGCCAAAAGCTGGCTGTCGATTTTGGTATCGTCGGGGCTTGTCGCCTTAGTACGACCTTATCACAATAACGTGTTGAAACGCGCCACGAAAATGCCGTTGATGCACTTTTTGGACACGGGGCTTTGCGCTTATCTTTTGAAGTGGGGAAACGCCGAGATACTGGAACGCGGCGCTATGTCCGGCGCCTTCTTTGAAAGTTGGGTGTTCTCCGAGATATACAAGAGTTACATCAACGCGGGAAAAGAACCGCCGCTGTACTATTACCGCGACAAGGAAAAACGTGAAATCGACATTTTGATTTACGAGAGTGGCACATTATATCCAATCGAAATAAAAAAAGCGGCGTCTCCCGGCACCGAATCGGTAAAGAATTTTAAAGCTCTTAACCCTGTGACCGAACCGGAACGCTTCGGCGAACTTGAGCAGTACAAAATAGAAATAGGCAATGGTACTGTGGTTTGCATGGCTAATGATTTACTGCCGGTGGACAGAAAGAATTGGTTTGTTCCTGCATGGATGATTTAATTTTCATATTCCCTCAGGAATTACATCGTCAATGTCGCACTCCCTGTCCGGTTTCGCGATGCCCAAAAACTGCCTGTGGCACTCCCACAAATCCAGCAGCAGTCCGAGCGGCGTCAGCCATGTCGCCTCTTCGGAACGGTTCAAATGTACCGTTCCGTAATATAATAGCCGGGTAAACAACTCTTCATCGCTTATTACCCGGCTATCACGTTTTTTGAATCTTCCTCGCTCTCTATATTACGTTTCGTGCCTTTGAACATCGCCTCTACGATTGCGTCCTTATACGCCGCCAGTTCCAGCGGCGAAGTCAGAAGTTCAACCTCGTCGTCGGTCAGGAGCGGTTTCGGGGAGTCCTTGTTTTTCAGATTGTGAATCAAAATGCTCTGGTTAGCCAACAGCGTAATCAGCCATACAATTTCATCGAGGGCAAGTTCAAAGTTTTCGGGCTTCATCAGCTTATCGCCGAGGTCGGACAATCCGCCGTATTTTTTTGCTATCTCTTTTGTAGCTTTCGTGGTCAGCACCAGTTCGTAGTCCGTGCCGCCGATGGATATGGCGGCGGTTCTGTCGTTATCGTTCATTATCCGTTACCCCCATCGTCAATATCCGCCTGCTCGTTAAGCCACGCTTTGGCGTCGGATTCTTTTTCAAATGTGGTTTCCTCTTTCCACAGTCCCAAAATGTCCGTCTGTATCGTGCCTTCCAGACTTGGTGTTTGGAAATTGATACTATCGCCCTTCGTTTCGAGCGACTCGTTCGGGACTCCGAACTTTACTTTGCGGAGCCATATAGCCCTGAACCTGCGCTTGCCGTCCTTGACCGTAGTGGAATAAAACCCGACGCCCACGGGCTTGCCGTCGTCATCGCCTTTTGCCGTCATTTTTTTGCCGTTACCGGGATTGATAGTTTCGACTTTATGTCCCAAGATAAGCGATAAAACTTCATACTCCAAATGATCTCCGTTGAGCGTCAGTTTTCCCGACTTAAACTCCTTAATCGCCTCAACAATCCTGTCGTCGCCGTAGAGTTTGACATCATTTATCTCGATTGATAAATCTGTTTTGATTGCGTATGACATCACCAACCCATCCGAGTAGGAAACATCATTATTTGTTTCGGTGACGGGCGCGCATATGAGATATTTCAATCCAATTTGTGCCATTTATACTTCGTCTCCTTCCGATAAAAAATATTCTTTTGCCGCGTCAACGGCGTAGTGGTGGTAGCCTGTATCGTCCTCGTGACCGATGTAACGGCGGTCTGTCACCGTTATACCCGCGGCGAGGAGTGACTTCACGATTTGGTTTTTGCGTTTCTGATAGTTGTCTTTGGAATACAGCGATATACGCGCTTCCTGTATTTCATACTGCGGCGCGTTATCGGCGTAACCGCCGAAATTATCACCCATCGGAGTTATGACCGCGTACTCGTCCGGGGCTTTGCCGGAGAACACGCCTGTCTCCACAGAGATGCCGACCGTGTCCAATATTGCGTTCAGTTCTTTTAATATACTCATTTTTTATTAATCTCCTCCGTCAGTTTCGCTTTCATAGCGTCAATACACGGTTGTTTCGACGCGGATTTTGCCGGTTTCAGAAACGGTTTCGCCGGTTGTCCGTGCCTGCCGTATTCGAGTATGTTGGCGATTTTCGCGTTGGAATTGCCGCCGTCCCTCGGCTCTGCGAAGCCAATCTTTATGTCCCAATTGCCGTTCCTGTCCATACGAGCCTTTGTCATACCGATAGAACGTACCAGTTCTCCCGTGGAACGGGACTGTACTTTTGTGTTTTTGCCGATAACCGACTGGAGATTGCTTTTGATTTTCGCCAGTACAACCTCGCCGCCCGCTTCCAGCACCTTTGGTACAATTTCGTCGGTCTTGTCAGCGAGCCGCGAGATTTGTATCAGGAAATCGTCCGGCATTTTTATCTGTATAGCTGCCATCAGCGTACCGTCCCTTCATTGTTTTGTGTATAAAGAACGCCCCCGATATAATCGGGAGCGTTTCGGTATGTTGTTTTATTTTTTAGTTGATAATATATGTTATTACGGTGTTGTGTTTTTTACGACGTTGCGTCGGAAGTGCTTATAATCCGATACACCAAACAACACCATATTTATCGGTTACATAACCTTGTAATGGACTCCACGGCAATTCTTTTAACCCATCTGACTGTCCGCCTTCTTTTAATACATTGTAAGCCGTCATCAATGTATCTTTATCTTGAAAGCCTAAGCAGATAACAGTTACATTGCCTTTTGTTATTTCATGAGGTGCAAGTGGCGCGATAGCTATATGATTTTCCAATATATCCATTACAAGATGGATTGGTTCATTTTCAGAACCCCGCGCAAGAGAAATTTGAGTAGCGTTAAATGCTTTTCTATAATGTTCAAATGTTTCGAGTAAATCTGATGAAAAAATTTGCACAGTTAATTGACTCATAATGCAACCTCCGATAATATAAACTTTCCGCGCTGATACACAGAGCAACGACAGCGAAGAAAATAAAAATACCAGTCGCACTTTTTCTTTATGCCAATTTTACCATATAACCGCCGTATTGTCAACCTTTATTTCTTCGATGGAATAACTTTCTCAGTAAAAACCTCAACGTACAACCCACGCCCGCGAACGTCCTCGACACTCATAATACGGTAACGCTCATTAGAACAAATAATATATAGCGAGGTATCAATAGTCAATCCCGGTATCTTACGGAAACGGAACAGAGCGGTCGCCGTTGAAAACGCCGCCATATTCGCCCATTTCTCGTTGCCGCGCCGTTCCTCCATATATGCGCGAACTGAAGCGAGGATATTGTCGCCGTTGGTAACGAAACCTTCTGTGTCCTTGGTCGGAGCGGTTGAAACGATGTCAATAAAAGTGTTCATTTTGCCGAGGCTCACACTTCCCACCTCTTCTCCATAGCCAAAAGCCGGTTGACTGTTTGCCATACATTCGCTACCGCGCTGGCATAATCGGTGAAAAAGCCCGCCGTCGAACCGTCCCTGCTCTCGTAGAAATGACTCGACAGCATTATCACGGCTTGCTCGGTGGTAGGCGGCAGCTTTTTACGACCGTATTTGTGTTTTTGATAGGTTTCGGCGTAATCAACGGCGGCGGTAATATAACCGAGAAGCAATTCATCGTCTTCGTCATGCTGTAATATGAGGTTAGCCTTGACTTTTTGAAGCAGGGACTTCATTTTAACCGTAACAGCCATTACCGCCGTACCTCCCTTCATTACGCAGATTTCATCTGTAAAATTTTGACCGCTTCCGGCAGAATCAGTTTGCCGTCCACGCGCTACGAGCCGAGGAAACCTACCTGACCGTTGGCGGCGTACAATTCATTGAGACGTTTGAACGCCCTGCCCTGACGGTCGGCAATCCAATAATACGAAAAATCGCCGAACGCGACGACTTTTTTTGCCGCTTCGATTACAGGCATGAAACTGCTTGTTTTCACAGGTCTGCCTAAGATGGTATCGGGTGTGTTCGCAATCAAAGACGGCTGCCACAGGTACTGCCCTGTGGTATCTTTCAACTTGCGGATAGCCTTGACCGTCAAGTCGTTTACGATGAACACGGCTTTACGGCGGTAGGGTTCACGCAGACTGTGATATAAGTCAATCATCTCGTCCAGCGATATATTCGCGCCTGCGGTGGTGATGCCAAGCTGCGCTGAGTTCAGGAATCCGGTAGGTTTACCTGTGCCGTCGCCGCCAATGAACGCTTCTTCTTCGGCTCTGCCGATTCTGCGCCCGAACTCTTTCGCGGCGTATTGTTCCAAATTGAACGCGCTGTCGTTCAAGAGTTCCTCTGAAATTTTGAGCATTGTAGCCAATTTGTGCGCGCCGAGGTTGACCTGACCGAAAGTATCGTCCGATTCGGGGATAGCGTCGCCCTCGTCAACCCAGCTTGCCGTACCGTTGCTTGCCACGACGGGGATTTTCTTTTCGCCGGACGATGATGTGATGACATGGGCGAGGGTACGAAGAATATTCTCGTCTTCCAGAGCCGCTACAAGGATTCGCTCGAATTCGTCAGGGACAAGATAACCGCCGTCGCTGTCAGTTCCGATACTGAGAGAATTTAACACTTCGGAATGGGGCGTTTTTGTACGCATGGCGTTCCAGAACGCCTTTTTGTATTCGGCGGTCGCCCTGCCGGTCTTTTCCTCTCCGTCACCGGTAGTGGGTTTGTTGGTGATGGGATTACTGGTAGGCTTGGAGAGTTCGGCGTCGATTGTAGCCTGACGCTCCAAGCGGTCGATTTCCTTGCCGAGAGCCACGACTTCGGACTCCATTTTCTCGTATGTTGCGGTATCTTCTGCGGATAAAATCCCATCGTCGCTGCGTTTGCTGTCAAGGAATGCTTTTGCCGTATCCCATGCTTTTGCGCGTTTTTCGCGCAGTTCAAGTATTTTTATCATTTTATATATCCTCCAAAATTTTTATATATATTTTTAATTTAATGCGAAATTAAAGAAAGCCGCTTATCAAGCGACTCAATCGGTGTGCCTGCGGGTTTTTCGGTTTCTTTGGGTTTTGGAAATTTACTGATTAACGAATTTGTCACAGCCATACGGCTGAATATGAAGCCTTGATTGTTGTCCTGCGGTTCGATTTCCTCCTCTGTGAACATGATTTTGTCAGCGAAGCCTAACTCCACCGCTTTACGGGCGTTCATCCACGACTCGTCGTCCATCATACGGGCGAGTTTTGTGCGCGACATACTGGTTTTCAATTCGTAAGCGTTAATAATGCTCTCCTTGACCTCATCCAGCATATCTTTAGCGCGGCGCATCTCCTCCGAATCACCCCAAGCGATGGTTGCCGGATTATGTATCATCATCATGCTCACCGGCGACATATATACTTCACCACCAGCCATGGCGATGACCGAAGCGGCACTTGCCGCAAGACCATCGATTTTTACAGTGACTTGTCCGGCGTAGTCCATCAGCATATTATATATTTGCGCCGCCGCGAACACATCTCCGCCGGGTGAGTTTATCCATACGGTGATGTTGCCGGAGCCGGAGAGCAATTCATCTTTGAACATTTTTGGAGTGACCTCATCGCCCCACCATGTTTCTTCCGATATCACGCCGTCTAAATATAGGGTGCGTTCATCGTTTTCGTTATGTACCCAATTCCAGAATTTTTTCATATTGTATCTTCCTCCTTCTGATTTTTATTCGCAAAAGCCCCCGCGTCCTTAAGCGGCAGCATATTGCCGTTTACGAGATATAAGTCGCCGCCTTCCTCTGCCGGAATACGGTTCATGTTCTCTAACTCCCTTATGTCGTTCGCGCTCATCCAGCCGTTCTGACGGGCGGTGGAATAACCAGTCATTCGGCTGGCGTAATCGCCGCGCAGCAGTCCGTCAAGGTTGAACCGCACAAAATACGCGCCTTTTTCCGAGGGTAGCATAAGTGATTGCTGTAGAGCCTGTTCCCACCGCACTACCCACGGGTCGAGCGTATATTTAACAAATTCCAGCGACTGCTGTTCTATGTTGCTGAAACTCGATTTTTCGAGGTCGCCGACCATGTGCGGTGGAACTCGAAAGATACGGGCGATTTCATTGATTTGAAACTTCCGCGTTTCCAAGAACTGCGCCTGTTCGGGTGGAATACCGATTTGATGGAATTTCATGCCCTCTTCAAGGATTGCGACGCGGTGAGCGTTTTTACTGCCTTGGTATGCGGTATTCCACGAATCTTTAACGCGCTGTATGTCTTTGACTACATTTGGATGTTCCAGTACGCCGCCCGGATTCGCGCCGTTGGCGAAAAATGACGCGCCGTACTCCTCGGTGGCAATAGCCATACCGACGGCGTTTTTTGCCATGGCTATCGGTGAATAGCCGACAAGTCCGTCGAAACCGAGTCCGGGTATGTGTAGCACTTCGTCGCGGCGCAATGTGACTTTTTCGTTTTCGTCTGCTCCGCGCTTGTATGTATAAAATATCTCCCCGTTCGCGGAGCGGTCAACTTCCACCATATTCGGCAGCAGGGGAAAAAGCGATAATACTTTACCTCGCCCGTCGCGGATGATTTGTGCATATGCGTTACCCCACAAAAGAAGATGGCTCATCAGTGTTTCCCTGAACACAAACGAAGTCATCTCCGGATTCGGCTCGTCATGGAGCGTATGATATAGCGGGTGACTGACAGCTTTTTCGTTGCCGCCGTCGCTCTTGTATTTATATATGTGAAGTGGCAGTCCCGCGATGGATTCAGCGAGTATTCGGACACAGGCGTACACCGCCGTGGTCTGCATGGCTGTGCGCTCGTTGACCGCCTTTCCGGACGATGTGCCGCCGAAGAAGAATGAAAATCCGCCGCCGACTTTGTTTTTGGGTTTGTCGCGGGAACGGAAAAGCCCTGAAAATATGCTCATAGTTGCGTTTCCTCCGTAAAATGGATATGAAAAAAGCACCGTCGAAAACGATGCTTTTAATAATATTTTAATTTTGAAAAAGTGCTTTTATAATATTCAATTTTTACGCAGCCCAATACTTTTGTGGTAATCTAACATACTACCTATTTGTAACACATCCCTTTTGGGATATGCTTTAATTTTATAATTAAGACAATTTTTTATACTTTTTTTAATAAGCGGTGAAGTATTAATATATACATATTGATGTTTTTCTGACAAAGTTATTTTTTTTATATTTAATTCCAATTCATTAACAAGGGTAGACATATTTCTTGTTCCGTATTTTTTTCTTATTGTCCACCCCGTGTATTGTTTTCCATTCACTATATAATTCGATTGATTTTTAGGATTGGTGCATCCAAGATATAAGAAATTTGATGCTTGATATATTGTTCCGACTTCATAAAATTTCGTGTCTGAATAAGCAATAATAATTGTATTTCCAAATCGCTTCATTATAGCCTTTAACACGAGTGCTATTACTTTGCTTGGAGTATTGCTTGGAGCATCGTATAAAGTTCCCCCGCGCGTAAGTTGTATTATTTTCACATTATGAGCGGCGGCTATTTTCCCAATGAAAGAACGCTTGGGATTGAAATTTGCTGTTCCGAAAGATACAACAGATAGTAATACACCATCCACATAATATCCATAATGCCAAACACCTAATCCACAATTCCCTAAATGCTCATACTTTTTATAGAAAACTTCAGCTTCCGTTTTATTAATGGACACAATTCCATCGTTAATCTTTTCCATATATTTTTACCAAAAAGAACAAAGATAATGACGACACTATACTAAAAATAACTTGATAAATATATTTAAAAGAATCAAGTATACGTGCTATTTGATAAAATATATTTAATTGCATTGGTACTGGATCGCCAGCAGTATTTAAAATTTTTACTTCTTCAATTATATTATCAACCTGCACACTTAAAATAAATGAAGATATTGCAAATAATACTGCAAATAATATTACTTTCCACCATTTTGAACATTTTGATTTCGTAATAATCGGAATTGGTTTGTTTGCAATTAGAAGTTGCGTATTTTTATCATCTTTTGCGTCGCCGATCTTGGCTTCATATTTAATATCTACAATACAATTTTTAACTTCTTTGCTAATGTTACAAGAAAAGTTTTCGTCACCTGTTGCTGCACCAAATAATTTTGAATCTTCTTTCTTAAGAAAGACATCGGGATTACTCGCAGTATTGATGTAAGCTTTAAATTTAATATTTTGATTAATATATGGTAAATAATAAGTAGTTTTAAAATTATAGGTATTACCAACTCTTAAAATAAAATTGTTTTTCAAGTTTTTTCTTTTAATCGAAACTTCCTTATCCTTGGCATTTAGTATCTTTACTTTTGTAAAAATGGGGAAATTATTTTTGAACAATTCACAGTTAGACAACTGCTCTACTGTTTCTTTCCATGAGTTATGGTCTGAAGATAATAAATTCATTATCTTCAAATCATAAGTATTTTCGCAAAATGCTAAACAACCTTCTGTTTGTTGGTTTTCAACAGGCATTATTACAGAGTTATCTTTATTTTTGAAAAGAGTATTATCAAAGGATGAAGAAAAATTATTATTAAAATCGTTTATATCCTGTGCATTACAATAATCGCATAGTTCGATATGGAAATATATATTTGTATTGTTTTTCTCACATTTAACTAATTTCCCGTAACGCATTGGGTAATAACAAAATTCAGGAGAACTGAGTCGATCTATATAATTAATAAGCACTTTTGTTCCGACACGAGCGTTAATTGCATTTTGTGATATGGAATAACTCGGATCATCCGTTTTGTATTGATAAACATTGATTACTCCCTTGGGAAAATGAAGAGTATTCAACAAATTATTGATATGGTTTTGCCAATAACCTGAATTGAAAAGATATAACATTTCTTTCCCTCCAATATATTTATATCGTTAATTAGGCTGTAATAATCATAGCATAAAATTATGAACATTTATACAAATAGCAACCCTCTCTCGTCATAAACAGACACCGTCGTACTGCCGCTCTGCATCATCGCGCGGGCAAGTCCCATGACGAAAGCGACCGCGCCGTCGATTTTCTCCGTGGATTTTTTCTTTGACATTTTCACATTAAGATGAGCGTCGGTCTCGGCGACTACGTTACCCATATTCCAGTCGAGGACAGGGTGTTTGCCGTGACGCAGCTTGCCTTCCTGAACAAGCTGCATGAGGTCGCGGGTCGGGGCAGCCATGCTCGCAAACCCCTGACCGAACGGGAATACGGTAAATCCACGCTCCGCTCCAAGTTCCTCAAGGTCGCGGCGTATCTTCTCCGCGCCCCAGCGGTCGTAGGCAATTTCGCGGATTCGGAAATCCGCAACGAGTTCCTCTATAAAAGAAACGATATAATCGTAATCAACCACATCGCCCTCGGTTGTGTTGATTACGCCAGTCTTGCGCCAAACGGCATACGGCACATGGTCGCGCCGTGTACGCAGGTCGACAGCATTTTCTGGCAGCCAAAAAAACGGCAGGACGGTGTATTTATCATCATCGCCGTTCGGGGGGAACACTAACATCAGAGCCGTAAGGTCGCCCGTCGAAGATAAATCCAGTCCGGCGTAACAGTCGCGCCCTTTGAAATCATCGGGGTCGAAATCCTCGCCGCAAGCGTCCCATTTCTCCATAGGTATCCACCGGACATCAGCATTACACCATTCGTTTAAACGAAACTGACGGAAGTGCATCTCTTCGGCAGGATTTTGTTTCGCCTGTTCATAGGCGGCTTGCACGGTTTCAAAAGGTATCGTCACGTCGATGGACGGGTTCACCCGCCGCCATACGGATTCGTCGTTCCAGTCGTCGCCTTCTTCGATGCCGAACACGGCGGGGTAGAACGAGGAGTCAACTTTCGAGCCGTCCAGTACCGCTTTTGCCTTTTGGTGTATTTCATAACAAATGGACGTTCTATCACGACCGGCTGTTGTGATTAAAAAATATAGCGGCTGCCGTCTGGCATCGCCCGTGTATTTCGTCATGGTGTCAAACAACTCGCGGGTTTGCTGCGCGAATAATTCATCAAATATGAGTCCCGACACATTGAATCCTTGTTTTGATTTTGTTTCGGAAGATAAAACTCTATAAAAACTATTTGTATGCGGGAATATGATCCGCTTGGTAGATGGCACGAGTTTTGACAGCCTTGCCAAATCCCCGCATTGCTCAACCATTGCCTTGGCGGTATTGAAAACGATGCTCGCCTGATTGATGTCGGCGGCGCAGGAGTACACCTCCGCTCCCGCTTCGCCGTCCGCGAACAAAAGATATAGGGCGATGGCGGCAGCCAGTTCGGACTTGCCGTTTTTTTTGCCGACTTCTACATAAGCCGTGCGGAACTGACGGTAACCGTCCCCGCCGACTATGCCGAAAATATCGCGCACAATCTGCTCTTGCCAAGGCATGAGCCGGAACGGTTTCCCATACCATTCACCCGTGGTGTGTCTGAGCATCTGAATGAAATTTACCGCAAAGTCGGCTCGCCGCGCATCGTAACGGCTTGTCGGCAGCATTAATTTTGTCGGAGTATAAATATAACTGCTCATTGGAAACTCCCATAAAATAAAAAAAGACCTATAAAAAGTCTTATGAAATCTATATCTACGAGATACAACCCTTTCGGGCAGTTCTCGGTATTTTCGATGTAATATTCGGTTATTATTTGCAGTCCGCAAAATATGTCACTTCGGTTAAACCGCTTTTTTCGTGTTTATCGTCTAATACTTCATGGAATACTCCGCCGTAGTGACTGGATTTTACAAATCTTTTATCCGGGTAATGTTTGTTTGTCCATATCCTCAAGTTAACGCCTTCGCCATTGTAGCTCCGACCGTCCCAGCCGCCGAAAGTAATTGTGATTTTTTCGTTTGTCTGTGTAAACGCGCCTATCGTTTTGGGGGTATTGCGGGCGATTTTTTCGGCGATTTTGATGTTTTCGAGTTCGGCTTGAAGGTCTGCCGCCTCTTGGTCTATTTTAGCGATTGTCTCCTCGTAATGTTTAAGGGCGCGGACTTTGCGGGTTTCGATGTACGCTAATTGGTTTTTGATTTCCTCTGTTCTTTTCATTTCGTGAATCCTCCGTTTTCATATGGTTTTGCGGGGATTTTTCCCTTCCGCTGATTACATATTACCATAGGCTGCGGAGTATAGCAAGTCAATTATACGCTATATATTGATACTTATGTGTGTACATTTTTTAACGAAAAAAGAGCTTCGGCGAAGCCCTTTTTATGACGGTTATTTTAATGTTATTTTGAATTCCGTACAGCCTGTTCCAATACTTCCTTGTCGAAATCCGCAGACTCGTATCCTTCCAAAATGGCGTTCAAATAATATTCGCTTGGCGTACCAAGCGGTCTGTTCCCGTTCATGATATACACCATAGCTTCGACTAATTTTTCGCCGTATTGAACCTCGACCGTTTCTTTGCGGTAAAGATGCGGATAACCCTCGTAGCGGTCAAGCGATTGTTCGTCTCGCGGGGTTATCTCCCAAAGCAGCACGGGTACGCTGCCGTCTTTTTTCGGCTCTACGGTTGCCACAGAACCGCCGTCGCCTCCTCTGAATAAAAGCTGATAATCCGGCAGCGTACCGCCGCCGATTACCGTTGCGTATGGGCAGCGGAATTTCATTTGCTCTAAATTGAGGTTGCTGCCGTATGCCACATAAATTTTGTTTTCGCCGTTCATGATTTTTCTTCTCCTTATGTTATATAATTGTATTACCGTTAAACGGTTGTCCGGTAACGCCATGCCGCCGACCCTGAAAGGTGCTTGCAGAGGTGTTCGCGGCAGTTTTTGAACTCCTCTCCGATGAATCCGACTCGGTTCAGGTACGTCCTCATGGCGAATTTTTCATTGTCGGTCTGCGGTTTTCGCGCTGACGCACTCTTTTGTGTCAACGCTTGTTGGTTGAGCGCCAATGCGAGGACTATGTACGACCGTATCTTTCCTGCGTGGAGTTCGCTGTTGAAGCCTCGAAGTTCGACCGTATGGTTGCCGCCGAAAAAGCTGTGCAGGTTCAGAAAATGGTATCGGCTGTCGTGGTAATGCTGATTGCGGCTTCCGTTGTATCCCTCGTACCAAATGTTTTCTATCTGCGACAGGGTTTGCGGTCTGCGTTGGTTCATTCGCTCTACCAAATAACTGTCCATCTTTTTGCAAAACCGCATTCTGTCCGGCTCAATTTGGAGTGCCTTGTAAAAAAGGTCGTTTTTGCTTGCGATGATGTTTATGAAGTTTTTGATGCTTTTCGGAGTGTGGTTCGCGCCGTCGAGGTGTATGTGAATCCCCGAACTGCTGTTGGCGAAACCGCCCGCTTTCCGCAGCCTGCGGATAAGTTCCTGCAGGGTGTCTATGTCATCGCGGTAGGTAAGTATCGGGCTGACCAGTTCAACCTTGTATTCGCTGCCTGCGTCGATTGTCCTGCCGTGGTCTTTCCTTTGGGATTTGACGCTTGCGTCGGACATGATTTTCCAAACCCTGCCGTCCGGAGCGGCGACCTTTTGCGTATCGTAATAATCGTGTGTCGCGCTGACCGTTCCGTTAAGGTAATCGGCAACAACCCTCGCCGCCTGTGTCCTCGTTATCCCTGTGAACTCTACTTCTATGCCAAATCTACTGTTGAACATTTTTCTTTTTCTCCTCGTTTTTTCTTGGTTTTACAGGGGTTTTCTCCCTTTTTCGTTAGTACCATATTGCCATAAAAAAACGGGAATAGCAAGTCAATTATGCGATATATATTGATAACTATGTGTGTACATAAATTGCCGATTATTCAGATTCAGTTGCCGTCTTACGACGCTGTTCCTGCATTGCGGTGTAGGCTTCGTTACTGCCCCAGCTTGAATTTCCCTCAAGGTTGGAAAGCAGGATTTTCCGTGCCGTTTTGTATTCGTCGCCGATAAAGCCCAAACTCAGCAGAAAGCACCGCATTGCGTATTTTGGATTGTCCCCGACATCTTTTTCTTTTGCCGTGATGTGCTTTTTCTCTTTCGCCGTTTTGCAGAGCAGGCTGACAAAAGCGGAATAAGCCTCTACTTCGCCATCTGTACCCGTTAAGGTAAACCATGGGAATAGCAATTTATCGTCGGTCGTATCAATCCGCAGACTATTTGTGCCGAGTGCTTTTTTTATGAGCCGATTTTTACTGGCTACGATTTCTCCGAGATTTTCTATCGATTTATCGTTGAAACCGTCCAATGGAATTTCAATCGTCAGCTTGTTGCTGTCATTGGCGTCGGGGTCGGGAACATCGCCCGCCTGCATTCCGTTCTCTCCGATGGGGTCGCGGCGTTCCTGCCCAAGCCCCAATTCCTCACGTTCGGTCATATGTAAATTCTCAAAAGCAGGGGTTTCCGTCGTTTCGGTCGGTTCATCATATTCTTCGCTGACTGCTGTGAAACTGTGTAGCCCGCAAAGGTCTGCGACCAGTCCGGGGTTGTCCTCCTCTCCCGTGAGCGTACCGTTTTTGTCGATATGGTAACCGCCGACTTCGTAAGCGAATGTCGGTGCGCCGAGGTATTTACTTGGGGTGTTTAATTCTTGGGTAATTGCAGCCACTAATGATTTGCGTTCGCTGCCAGTTACATTGTAATTGATTTTCATGTTTTTCCCTCCGTTTTTGTTTGATTTTGCGTAGGCTTTGTGCCTTCTGCTAATCACATATTGCCATAAAAACATAATAATAGCAAGGCATTTACGCATAATAAATGTACCAAATATCAAGGAAAATAACAGTATAGAGCCGTATATATTAGACAATGGCAACATTAATAATTTATAGTCGGCTAATTCGTTGAATTATTTGAAATATCTTGACTGAAAATATTTTTTATGTTATATTTATGCATATATTGAATGTATTATATAAATGATACTTGATTTACAGATATATAAAAAATGGTGAATTATATGAATAAAAAAAACGATTTAGAGCCTAATAAAACAAAAAAAGTCAGAGTGCGAAATTACATAATTTTTTATATTGTAGTATTGTGTTATTGTATGATTTCGACACTTCCTTTATTGAAGTTACAAACCCAAGTAATATCAAATCCAGATAAATATATTTTTTATGTAATACTTGAAATCTCAATTCTTCTTATTGTATTTCCAGAATTAATACTCCCATTATTATTAAAAATAAAAATAATCAGAGAATTCTTTTACGATGATATGAAAGGCGATAAATTTTATCTTATGATACCGTATATAGTAAAATGTTTTTGTTTTGCTGTATATATGTATTTGGTTATAAGTAATGCTATTAAAGATGTTGATTTGATTAAATCTGAAGCGGAAGGGATATTATTGGGGTTTTCATGTTTAATCGCCATTGATAGATTCATCTCAAACTTTAAAACTTTAATAAAAATTTTCAAAGAGTATATAGATAAATCAAAGAAAGAATTTACGAAAATATTCAATGAATTATTAGAAAAAGAAAACGATAATTACTATGAATATGGACATTGTTTGACAAAAAATCCATATTTATTTATTCCTGACTTAGAATATAACGCCGAATATGAATTGTTAAATTGGCGTCACGCGTTATTATTATTTGAAAAACAAAGTATATTTAAATGTACAGAACATTCTATTTTAAAAGATGGCGATACATTTCCAAATAAACAAGAAATATCTGATTCAATTAATGTATTAGACGATAAAAAAAACGACATTCAAGAACATGATATTCCATGGGGTATGGGAATTAGTGCATTTTCTGATAAAATGAACCTATGGGCTGAATTCCCGGAAAATAAATGGATTTTAGAATTAGCGAAAAGCGACATATCAGATGATGAATTTTTAATTGAAGTTAAATGTATTGGTAAAATAGATTCAAAATAAAACCAAATACTCTATAATTCCGCTTGTTTCACAATCCCGTCAAGGACAAAAATCACGCAGGGCAGCGCGACTCCGTTACCCCACATTTTGTATTCAGCAGAATCGCTGTGTGGGTTTTTCAGCCACTTGATTATCTGATTGCGGCTTTTCGGTTTATTTGAAGTACCTGTTATATTACGATGCGTTTCCCAAATCTCCGACCAGAACGATATATCCTCATCGGTCGGTTCGGATGTTTCAAGTCCCGAACACCAATCGGGTGGGAATCCTTGTAAAAGAGCGCATTCAATCGGAGTGAGCCTACGGACAATATATTGGTTTTTTGATACGACAACAGGCGCATCCTTATAATCCCGGCTCATTAATGTCGGAGATTTTTCTTCGCAGACTTGCGTGTAACTTCCGCACGTCATCGAATAAGCGATGCTGTGTCTGTCAGCTTCGGTTAAGGTAAAACTGACATCATCGCCAATGCCGCTCCCTTGGGGACCGTTTTCCGGCTTTCGACCTATCATAGAGCCCTGCACCGATACTACTGCCATGCCGCCCGCGTTCTTGTTCGGGTCGGGTATTGTTGTATCGAGCGTTCGTGCCGTTTCCGCTTCGTAAATCCCGCTATGCGGATTCGCCGATTTCATGGAATTACTGTTTTTTGAACATATACCATAAACTTTCGGAACAAATACGGTCTGGTCGTTACTTGTAGACAGCGTTGCAGACATATTATCCTGCACCAACGCCCCCTTTCCACCTTTTCCCTGACCACACCTAATTTTTAGAGTTTTCGGCTCGAACACGCATTGAGTTCCTTTGAAATCCGTGCCGGTGAGGGTATTCGCAACATCCTCGCCGACCGTCAGAGCGTATTGCCGTTCATTCATTACGAGCGGTACGTTCCCGCCGCCCATACCCATTCGGGCGTCGAGAGTTTGAACAACGCCGTCCTCATTTATTTTCACGCGGCTATCCTGCGGACGGTTTTCTATCGCTACGGCATGGGAATGCCCGGCTTGAATGGTGTAAGCTGAATCCCCATCTTCACCAACGCCAAGCCCTGTGCCGTCCCCGTCCTTGTGGTTTCGGAGTCCGACTTGCGTGTTTATGGGGATAGCGACCGCCGTCTGATTATCGCCCATATCTGCGCGAAGCGTGGAAGAAATATTTATGCTTCCTTTGCGTCCGAGACGGGCGGTAATGCCGGGTTCAAACACTATCGGCTGATGCCCGTGTTCCTGCGACCGCAGCGTACCAGTTACCTCTTCGGATATATCCATGAATGAACCGCCCTGATCGTTCAGCACATTGACTGCGCTTCCAACGCCAGCCGCAGAATCTCCGGCAGTTGCTTGCCGCGCGAAGCCGCTCTGCGGAGGATTCCTTCGCAGGCGCGACTCGTCAAATAGTATTTCCCCGGCGCGTTCGCCTGTAAAATCGACGACAATGTAACAACGGCGGCGTCTCTGGGCGACTCCCCAAAATTGAGCGTCAAGCGTCCGCCAGCCGACTGAGAAACCGTCTCCCACGACCTCGCCCGCCGTTGACCATTTGCCATTTTCAGGCAGATATACTGACAGGGTTTCGTTTTTGATTTTGATGAGTTCATTGAGTACCTCCAAAAAATCCAAACCATTATTACTCGAATACATACCCGGCACGTTTTCCAAAACGGCGAATGTCGGGTATTTGTTATTTGTAGCAACCCGCATTTCTTTTATGATGCGTATCACCTGAAAAAACAGCCCCGACCTTTCGCCATGGAGTCCGGCGCGATTGCCCGCCACCGATAAATCCTGACAGCAAAAACCCGCCGTGATGATATCCACGGGCGGGACTGTTGCGCCGTCTATTTTATTTATATCGCCGTAATGTTTTACGTTCGACAGCCGTTTTGTCGTGACACGAATCGGGAACGGTTCAACTTCCGAAGCCCAAAGCGGTTCTATACCGCAGAGCAGCCCGCCGAGTGGGAAACCTCCGCTCCCGTCGAAAAGCGAACCAAGCGTTAATTTTTTATCCATCGGCTGCCACCTCCGAATAAGGAATAGTTGCGCCGCCGCGTTCCAAAAAGACGCCGTCAGCGTTTCCGATGGTTTCTATATATCTGTTCACAATAACATCCACAAATTTTTCGTCTAACTCAATAACATAACATATACGCCCAAGCTGCTCGCAACAAATGAGGGTACTTCCCGAACCGCCGAACGGTTCAAGCACGATGCCGTTTGTCTGCGTGGAGTTTGTAATTGGTATTGCCAACAACGGCACGGGTTTCATGGTCGGATGTTTCTCTGAACGCGACGGTTTGTCGCAGTTCCAAATGGTGGACTGCTTTCTGTCGCCGTACCATATATGTTTACCCGACTTTTTCCAACCATACAGGCAAGGTTCGTGACACCATTGATAATCGCTCCGACCGAGCGTGAATGTGTTTTTAACCCATATACACGCACCGGACAACTTGAAACCTGCATCGTCAAATGCTTTTCGGAATGTTAGCCCTTTGCTGTCAGCATGAAAAACATAAGCCGCGCCATCGCTGGCAAGAGCGGATTCCATATTTTTAAACGCAGCGAATAAAAAATCATAAAACTTTTCGTCGGTATTAAATTTGTCATTTTTGATTTTTCCCGCCGTGCCTTGGTAATCTATGCCATACGGCGGATCGGTCACGATAAGATTTGCCTGCTTACCTTGCATAAGTGTACCGTATATATCAGCTTTTGTGCTGTCGCCGCATATAACGCGATGCCGACCGAGCGTCCATATATCTCCAAGTTTTGAAAACATAGGTTTATCGAGTTCCGCGTCGACGTCAAATTCGTCTTCCTGCGCGTCGCCGTTTCCGGCAGCGAATAACTTTTCTATTTCTTTTGTATCAAAACCGGTCAGTTCGACATCAAAGCCGAGGTCTTTTAGGTCTGTAAATTCAAGAGTCAATAATTCGTCGTCCCAACCGGCATTCATGGCGAGCCGATTGTCCGCAAGGATATATGCTTTTTTCTGCGCCTCGGTCAGATGCTCCACGAATACGCACGGGACTTCAGTCAGTCCCTCTGCTTTCGCCGCTATTATACGACCGTGACCCGCAATGATGTTATAGTCTTTATCCACTATGACCGGATTAACAAATCCGAATTCCCGTAATGATGAGCGAAGCTGTAATATTTGTTCTTTGCTGTGAGTCCGGGCATTCCGCACATACGGCACGAGCCGGTCTATATTAACTTTTTCAAATCTCTCTGTTGATTGCATATTCTAAAATCCTCTGTTTTTTAACATTTCGAGAAAAGCATTACTGCCGTTCCCGTTGAAATCAGTTGTTGAATTTTGCGCTACTATCGACCATATCTCGCGGTAGAACGCCGTTGTCTGTTTCATATATTCGAGCGCGGATTTAACATATGGCGATATTTTGCCGCCCTGTACTACGCGACCTAATTTTTTATTCATGTACTCGCATTCGATATAACTTCGCCGTGTGAACGCGAAATCCTCAATAAGCTGTACCGGCACGAACTTCTCACAGCCCGTGCCTATAACCCAATCGAGCGTCTGTTCGTATATCGCCATCGCGGATGGCAAATCGTCGCTGCCTTCCTTACTCGACATTTCGAGAAACGTCGGCAGTTTTGATTTTTGATTATTTTGAATTTTTGAATTTTGATTATTTTCCGGGAACTCCAGAACCTTGGGCTTCCTGTGGCTGACTGTGCCGATTCCTTCTTCTATCCGCGCTGTGAGGGGTTTTCTCGGTCTCCCAGCCCCCGGACGCTTACCGCCGCTCGGCATGACAATCACCTCCAGCCGAAAAATTTTTGATAAAGGGGGAAATTCACGCGAAACGCCGCACCCGCTGTCCTACTGGAAAGTTGTGGAGATGTAATCACCCCTACTTTCTACCGTCCGATATATTATTTGCTCTTGACATTTTCGTCCGATTTGAGTATAATATAAATAGTATCAAACGAAAGGAGTTTTTTATCATGATGCAAATCACAGCAACCGACTTCAAAGCAAATCTCGGCAAATACCTCTCGCTTGCCCGACGCGAAGAAATCCACATTACCAAAAATGGTACGAACATTGCCGTACTAACCGCACCCAAGTCAAAGGAAAGCTGGGTGGATGAACTGATTGGTATCGTTCCATGGGATGGCGAAGATATCGACATCAAACAATTTAAAGCGGAAAGGCTGGCAAAAAAATATGAAAGTCTTGATTGACACAAACATCATACTTGATGTGTTTATGAAACGCGAACCTCATTTTGAATTTTCTGACGAAGTTCTCCGGCTTTGTCCCGGACAATTAACAGGGCATATAACTACAAACCAGACCACCGACATTTTTTTTGTGATGCGGCGGTTTGGTAAAACCAGCGAATTCGTGAAAGAAATCCTTAAAAAGCTGACCGACAATTTAAAAGTGATGGACGTTACCGTTACTGACGTTAAGAACGCGCTTGATTCCAGTATAAATGATTATGAAGACGCGCTGCTTGCTTTCGGGAGTAAACGATATAAACTTGATTATATAATTACCCGTAATTTGGATGATTTTATAGGATCGCCGGTTCCGGCAATATCACCGCAGGCGTTTTTAGAACAGTTTTATTCAGCGTAATTATTTACGATTCCATCGGTCGCCGTTACGCGCGGTAATCTCGGAGTGGCATGGTTTACACAAACTCATCAGGTTATCCGCAGCGTGAGTTCCGCTTTTGGAAAGCGGTTTTATATGATGAATTTCATCGGCGGGGGTCAGTTTACCTGATTCCCCGCATTTTTCGCATAGCGGGTGTGCAGCGATATATCGGTCACGGATACGTTTCCACGTCCTGCCGTACCTTTTATTACTGCCAGAATCACGGTCGTATTTGTTGTATCGTTTGGTCTCCTGTTTGGCATGGGCGTCGCAGTATCGGTTTGCCGTCAGTTCACGGCAGCCGTGGAAAGCGCACGGTTTCTTCGGTTTGTATGGCAAAAAAATCAGCCCCCTATATAAAACGCAAAGCCCCCGGAGCGGACTGCTCCAAAGGCTCTATGGCTGTGTATATATTTTAACAATATTATTGTACCATATATTTTAGCAAACACTCCCTCATAATTCCCTCATCTTTTATCCGTACAGGAGTGTCCGCAGGCGGTTAAGAGCATTTGACCGCAGCCTTTCTACATGACTTTCGCTGTAATTTAGTTCAGCCATGAGACGGTAGGTCGCACCGGACTTCTGATTATTACCCATATAAAATTCTGTCAGTATATACCGTTCGTTATCTGTCATGTTTAACCATGCCGGGTCAAACCACGCCATATATTCGACGGCGGCACGATACCGCTCACGAAGCAAATCCAGTTTATCAAGCTGCTCCGCCAGTTTATCTTCGCCGGCTTTGGGGTTGAGTCCGGACGGAACGCCGGTAAGGTTGGCTGTGCGGGGCGCGGTCATTTTATCGTACGCTTCTTTTATTTCTTCCGAAGTGTTGCTGATGATAAACAGCATATTGCGGTAGTCGCGGATAGCGGCAATTACCGCAGAATTCTTGTTGATATATTTCCAAGCTATCATACGCTCACCGCCTTCTGCGCGGTTTCCAGCCATGACCGTTTTCCGCCGTGATAAGTTTCGGCAATGTACCGCTGGCGCTCATCAGGCAATGAAGCCAGCCTCTTATTGCTCTTCATCCGTCCGGCTTCCAACTCCTCCCTGTTTTTGTAGAAAGGGCAGCTATAACCGCACCCGCTTTCGGTTTTCAGGATTTGACAGCCTTTTTCGGCATTATACGCAAAACAATTTATATACATAAAAGTTCCTCCGTTTCAAGAATTAAGATTTTGTATTATTTCCCTGACTTCCTGAAGCGACGTGACTTTGTAGGCTTTCCCTTTTGCGGCATTGATTTTTTGTATCGTTATTTCCTGTAGCTTTGTGAGTTTGCCTGCGGGCGTTTTTACTTCCAGCGCAACAAACCTGCCATTTATACAACAAATGATATCCGGCAAACCCGCCGTTCCGTACATACCGCCGTGGGTTTTCCACGCGAAACAGCCGGAAACGGTCTTTAAATACCGCAGTATCGCGGTTATTATATCTTTTTCACCCATTTTAAAACATACTCCTTTGACATACCCGACACGATTGACACGGTATTTTTTTGCATATATTTTTATATATTTTCAGTTTTAACGTATATATCTCCTTACCGCTGTGGTTCTACGCAAGAAATACAGAAAACCGTGTCAGCCGTGTCAAAGCATGATATAATGGGGATTTTAGTCTGTCGGAAGTTCGTCAAAATCGTGTCTTTCCGTGTCAGATAACCGCAGACCTTTCCATACCGCCCGCCGTGCAACGCCGTCACGGTCTTTTTCGATGCGCGAGTCGGCTTGTTCCACTTCTTTGTTGAATTTCGTCTGCGATGAGGATTTCAAGCCGTTTCTGCGGCAATAATCGCAGTATCTTTCAAATAGTTCTTCGCGCACTACAGTACCGTTGCCGATTTCACAGCATTCCTCAAGAAACATCAGCGCAGAATTGCTTTCGACTTTGTAACGCCGTAATTCTTCGCCTGTACGCGCAGTTTCGCTGAAGCGGTAATTGTTGGCGGTAAGACGGCGCAGTCCGTCCAGTGCCCATGTGAAAATACCGTCGCGTTCGCAGGAGACACGGTTTTTGAGGCTTGGGTCGCGTTTTTCGGCAGGCACGGATTTATCGAAACGGATAATAATGAGCCTGCGGTAGAAGCCATCGGAGCGGTCGGCATAATTTTTCGGTATTTCGTTACAAGAGAATAATAATCTCGCATACGGCTGAAAGCTGAACGGGTCTTTATTTTTGCGTTCCGCGATGATATAATCCTCGCCCGTTATGGTCTTGAAAAATCCAGCGTCCTCAATGTTTTTTGACGGCAAGTCCGCGAAAATATTAGCCAGTTTGCCGAACAGTTCAGCCGTCTTGAATCGGTCGTTCAGCGACTGCCACGGAATATTGGACACGTTTTCTATACCGAGCAGTACGGTCTGGGCAATAGAGAGCAGAGTGCTTTTCCCTGCGTTTGCCGCGCCTACAAGCACAAACGATTTTTGCGCCTTATTTACTGGTATCAACAAATAACCGAACATCTCCTGTATGAGCGGTATTTCGCTTTCCGGCAATATACCGGATAGAAAATCAAGGAACTGCGGGCATTTTGCGCTTGGGTTATAATTCGCTTGCAGTTGCACCGTTGACAGGTAATTCGAGTCATGCGGACGGAATTCATTTGAATTTAAATCATACAGACCGTTTTTGAGATTGATGATATACGGGTTTGCGTTGATTTCGCGTACATTGCGCTGAGTCAGCATACGCCATTGATTTGCCGCATCGGTTATATCGTTGGATTTCGTATAACGGGAAATCATGAACGAGCGCACTGCCGCCCATGCCTCGATATCGTCCTTTTGAACGTAAACGCCATGCTCATAAAAGTAATGACTTCCTGCGGTATAAATAGCGAAGACGTTGTTTGCCATATGGTCTGCGAGCAGCCCCGCAATGAACTTCACGCCGCCTTTGCCTGTGACTTCATACCACTCCGGCAGTTCGTCAAATTCCGTTTCACGCTTCATTTCCTTGCTGTCTGCGTACTTTTTATACACCTCGCGATGCAGTTTTATTAACGGCAAAATGTCATTTGCCTTAAAATTAAATTGTGTTTTTATATTGTAATTTATAATCGTTTCTGCTATGACCGGCTCGATGTTGTATAAATAATCCTGTATAAAATTTTTGATTATTTTGATTTTTTCAATCGCGGAGGCGGGAATATCAAAAGAATTCAAAATAATCAAAATTTCGTCTGCCGTCATGGGCTTGTAACACAGAGCGGCGGGGGATTTGCAGTCGCAGCCGCCATTATCAAATTTCGGGCATTTATAGCTGTACTCGGATATTTTGGCGCAGGTCATGGGTTTCGTGCCGCTCTCTAAAAAATGCGATATTTTAGACTGTGCTTCATTATAATTATAGTTTGGATAGGGTTTTGACAGCGCATGAATTTCCTTGTCGCCGTCCTCGAACACCGCAAGGTTGCTAATCATCGCGTACCACAAATTTTCGGGGAGTGCGGCGGCGTTATCTTTGCAATATTGAATAAAGTCACACCGTTTGCCGACCAGAGCCAACCCTCGCCGGTTGCCTTTTTCTACAGGGAGCGCACTATTATTCACGTTATCCGGTTCTTCGGCGATTTGCGGCAGCACCGTCTCAAGCTCCGCCATAGTATAACGGAGTTCAGGAGAGAACTTCACGCACTCCACCATGACCGGTTCGTTTTTGCAGTGATTAAAGCCCGGCAAACGAAGTACACGGCTCTCGTTGACGCACGAAGCGTCGCCGTTAAATTGAGCGATTAATTTTTTTTGTAATCTTCGGAAATCCGAAACCGGCGCATCCTTAACGAGCCAGTAAGCGTGAACCGACTTCGCTGTCTTTACCATCAGCGACGGCGGTAGCGAAAATTCTTCCAACTGCCGTATTTGCTCGTCAATAGAAAGGCTGTCATTTTCCACGAACACGGCGTTGATACGGGTAATCTCCGCGTCGCTGTCGCCGCCGTAGTTGACCACGAAAAATATACCGCGATTCTGCGCGTTGTGTTTGCGGAGGGTGTCGGTCAGCGTACCGATTTTACCCGCCTCGCAGCATAATTTTGCGCCTTTGAACGTTCCCGTCTTGCGGTCGTCGAACACGCGGATATGCACATCCTCGGCGGGATCAAAGAACGGACGCAAAAATTCTTCAAGAGGTATATCCAATATTATCACCCGACCTTTCCTGACAATTTTCATTAAAATATCGTATATGTATACCGCGTTTCCGCGCCTTTGCGATTTCCAACTTCATGCCGCAAGACGGCGGGTCGCCAAATACCCACATATCGTCGCACTTGCCCATCATCACCAGTCCGAAAAATATGCCGAGGCTGCGCTGTTCTTTGTCGCCGTCGTCCATAAACTGCGGGAATAGGAGATGGGGCGCGAATGGTATCATACCCTGTTCCATGGCAAACTTTGAGTACCGCCGGGCGTTTGCGATATTATTCTCAATGTCCCCCGCAAGCGGGGAGCAGATAAATACCAGCGGTCGGTACGGTTTCTTTTTGGCTTCGCGCTCGACTGCCAGCAGCGCCTCATAAGCGGTCGGGTCGTAATAGCCCTCGCTGTTAAATTTACATATATCCATTATATTAGTTCCTCCATTTTTCCGTAACTTTTACCTACGCCCGCTTCGGCGGCTATCGGAATATCAAACCCTGTAACCGGCGGCGGTATCTCCATTATGCTTTTAATCAACAGAACGGTTTCCCCGGCTTTACCGTCCGGACACTCGAATACAAGGCTGTCATGCACGGTAAACACAGGGCGGACGTCGGGCGGCAATACCGCAATCAGCCGAACCATTGACAATTTCAATAAATCCGCCGCCAATCCCTGTACTCCGTGATTGAGCGCGGCGCGTTCGGCACTGCCCTGTTTCAAAAAATTATCGGAGCGGATATCCGGCAGGTATCTCCGCCGCCCAAGAACGGTTTCGGCATATCTGTGTTCGCGGCATTCGGCGATAGCATCTTTTTGCCATTCCGTTAATGTGGGATAGGACGCGGCAAGGTTGCCGAGAAACGCCTTGCACTCGTCAATATCTGCGTTTATACCGGCGTCCAATTTTAAATTACGTTGCAGCGATTTAGCGTAAATACCGTACAGAAACCCGAAGAACGTGGTCTTGGCGACGGTACGGCGGCGCTTGTAATCGGGGTTTTTCCTGTCCGCCGCTTCCGCGAACGGAATTTTGAACACGGCGGCGGTGGTCATGGCGTGAAGGTCGTCTCCTGAACTGTAAACATTCAAAAGCCGTTCGTCGCGTGAAAGGTATGCCGCAAGCCGCGCCTCTATCTGGCTGTAGTCGAATTCGACGAGGCTGTTCCCTTCAGACGCGATGATGAAGTCGCGGACGTTGATTCCGTCAATGCTGCCGGATTTTTGGTTCTGTATATTCGGCTGACGGCAGGAGAACCGTCCGCTGTCCGCTCCAAGCTGTAATAATTGCGGATGAATGCGCCCGGTAGAATCGTTTATGTGTTTCAAATAACCCTCGATATATGTGCCGTACACTTTTCCGAGCGTCCGGTAATCAATAACAAGCTCCATCAGCTTTTCCAATTCGGGACGGTTGCCGCGGCACCATTCTTTAAGGAAAACGAAACACTCTTCATCTGCCGCTTCCTGATATTTCGCCGTCGTTTTCAATACAGGCAAACCGAGTTCTTTATACAAATAATTTTTGAACGCGCTTGTACTGGCATTCGCTCCGATATTTATATCCCCTATAATAAAGGCTATTTCTTCACGCAATTCTGCGAGCCGTTTTTCGCACTCGGCGGCTTTCCGTTTCATAAGTTCGCTGTCCACTTGTATGCCGTTATACTTCATCAGTCCGACATACACGGCTGCGGGCGATTCGATTTGCTCTGTAATATAGCGGTGTTTCGGCAGGAAACGGTCAAACCAGTTATTAAAAAGATGATACAGCCGCAGGGTATAATCGGCGTCGGCACAGGCGTAGCAGATTGTTCCTGTGTCCTGCGGGTCAAGTTCGTCAAACAACCGCCCGTCCACTACCTCGCCGAAAGTAGGAAGCGTCGCGTTCAAAAGTTCTGGCGCAAGGGTTTTCAAGCCGCTGTCGGCAAGGGCGCGAAATACCGTATGGCTTTTTAACGATAACTGCGCCGCGCAAATTGTGTCATATACCGGCTCTTTAATCACAATGCCGTTTTTATACAAAAACATAGATTCAAACGCCAGATTATGCGCCACTTTTATAATATTAACATCGACGGCGAATTCAGCGAGAAACGCCATAATTTCGGTTTTATCAGCGTTTTCGCCGATTTGATGGGCGATAGGGACATATATCCCGCTTTCTTCGGAAACCGAAAAACTGACCCCGGCTATATGAGATTTATGCGGATCGAGCGCCGCTTTTTCTTCGTGCCGGTACGGTTCGCCGGGAGCGGTCTCGAAGTCGAACGCGATGATTTTTGCGCCGGAGAGGTACTCGCGTACCCCTCCGATATCGGTTACCAGCCTATACATTTCGGTTACCTCCGACCAGCGGCTCGATGACTTCGCCTGTTTCATGGTCGACATAAATACCGGTGTCCTCATCGGAAACAATATCCGTTTCAAATCCGATTCTCGCCGCGTAACTCTTGACCTGACCGCTCATCGGCTCGACCAGCGTGTATTCTTCGGGTGTGAGCAGTCTGTCCGCCGCGAAATTCGCCTGCGAATAAGCGATGCCGGTATTGTTGATTACTTTCTTCAGGGAAAACCGCGTGACGATGGAATTCGTCTTGCGTCCTTTGGAAAGCTGCGCTTTAAGATATTTTGTAAACGGTTTAAGGCTGCCCGTCGGAAGCGAGAGCAGGAGGGGGAAAACCTCGCCTTCGCGCAGGATATATATGCGCCGTTTATTTTTACAGGCTTTCGCGCCGTTTTCGCCGCTTCCGAACTGATTAAACGGACAGGCTTTGCAGTTGCCGCCGGGGTCGCCTTCGCCGGTAACGCCGTCGAAGCTGCCGCAGTCCGGCGGGTTGGATCCGCCTGTGTATTTGGTTTTGTAATATGCGTTCAAAGTATGATGGAACAGAATAACCCCTGAAAATTCCCTGACCGTTTCGGCGGCGTCGCCCTCCGACGGCAGTTCAAACATCGTCGCGCCGCCCGATGGAATCTTTATACGCTCGAAACCGATATCCAATCCGTCAAGTTCGTCGCTGACCATTTGCGAAAAATCTATGTTTGCGAGGGTGTTGAAACCATTGTTCTGCGCTGTGAGCGCGGTATTTTCTTTTTTTGCCATATTGCAGTATCCTCCGTATTATTTTGATTTTTTTGTTGTTGATTTCATTGTGATTCCAACGTCGTCGTAGCTTTTGACAAGCCCCGACAGCCAGCCGGGAACGCGGGGTTCGCCGTTCTCGTCCGCCGTTTCGCCGACTTGTTCGCGGATAAAAGAACCGAGTGTCTGCGTGTTCACCGTAAACAGATAGTCGTATCCGTTTTCTTTGAGTACGGCGTATAACTCGTCTTTACGCTCTGTTTCGGCTGACCAGCGCGTGGTAGCGGTAAGAATGAACTGCTTGTCGCCGCGAGTGAAATTGGAGCATTCGGCTGCCGCCATCGCTTCCGAAAGGTTGTATTCAGCCGAGTCGATTTCGGTATTGATATCTTTGAGAATTGCCGTTTGTGCGTCTCTTTCCTCGCGCAGTTCGCGGAGGTTGTCCGCGAGGATAAATAATTCTTCCATAAAATAAATGACTCCTTTCATTGGAATGGGTTCAGACCTTGCCGGTAATCATCTATCAGCGTTTTCGCCAAGTCTGCCTTATTTTGTAACACTTTGAGTATCTTTTCGTCGACTGTGCCTTTGGCTGTCAGGTAAATATATGCGCAGTTTTCTTTCTGACCGACGCGGTGGATACGCGCTTTTGCCTGCTCAAAATTACTCATGTTGTAATCCATCGAATAGAAAACCATCGTGCCGGCGGCGGTGAGCGTGATGCCGAGTCCCGCCGTGGCAATCTGCCCGACAAAAACCTGTATATCCGGATTGTTCTGGAACGCCGAAACCTGTTCGTCGCGGTCTTTAACGCCGCCCATGATGCGGGAATAACCGATGCCGCGTTTTTCCAGCAGTTTGCAGATAGCCATAATCTCCGGCACAAAACGGGCGATGATAACCAGTTTTTTGCCTTCCTGCATAACTTCTTCAATAATATCCTCCAGAGCGTTTTGTTTCGCCGTGCTGATACGAACCGGTGTGTTTCCTTCGTCGTCTCCGATGAATCCGCCCGTAAGCTGCGACAACCGGAGCAGGCGCGTCAAAACATTTGTTACCGTCACTTCGCCTTTAGAAAGTTCAGCATAACTGTCCTTCACCAAATTGCGGTACACTTTTGCGGCAGCCGGTTCAAGTTCCGCGTACCGTATGATATCCGTTGTTTCTGGCAGGTCGAGGCACTCTGCTTTTGTCGCCCGGAACGCGATGCTGTGGAGTCGCTTCATTAATTCCTGTTCCATAGATTGTTTCAATACCGGCGTATGATTCCCGTAACCGACCATGTCGAAATAACGATTCCTGAATGAATAAAAGCTGTTGCCGAATATCGCCGGATTCAGGAATTTATACTGGCTGAACACATCGATGGCTTTATTGGTGATAACGGTGCCGGTGAGCAGCAGACGGTACGTTGCTCTCGCGCCGATACGGTGCATGGCTTTTGACGCGGAGATATTGTAGGTTTTTATTTTATGTCCTTCATCGGCGATTACAAGATCAGGATTCCATGCGAGAATATCATTTTCTAACCGCCATGCCGATTCGTAATTTACCACGGCTACCTGCAAGGGAGTTCCGTCCATATGTCGAAGAGTATCAGATTTTTTTGCGCCAACGCCGGATAAAACGGCAAGGGTATAATCAAAGTCCGCGAACTTAGCGAATTCCTCTTCCCACACGCCAAGGATGGAGAGCGGAGCGACGACAAGGATACGCCGGATTTTCTCTGATAGATACAACGCTCCCGCTACGGCGATACTCGTGATGGTTTTTCCCGTTCCTATGGCTACATCTCCATTAAGAGAGCCACGCCTTGGCTCTTAATGGAGGATTGGGCGTCACCACCTTCCGATAAACCGAACAATCTGCAGGCGAGTTCAAACGCCTCGCGCTGGTGTTTATACGGCGTCGCCTTAACCGGCATCGGTGGGTATTGCCGTTGGTTCGGCGTTTTCGTCACCGTCGTCACCCCTTTCCGGTACTTCGCGTATTTCCACGGTTTCTACCGTCCTGCCCGGCGTTAGGATTAACACTCCGACTTTTTCTCCGAACAGGAATTTTAATAGTTTGCTTCGTATCGTGCGCGAGCCGCTCTTTATAATTTCAGAAGTTTCGTTATTCGGGCGGCTCACGCTGATACAAATTTTGTGCTTGAGGCTCATTTTTTTCGCTCCTTTCCGAGGGCTTGTATATCTCCCTCTACGTTACCCCGAAAAAACAAGCCGAATCGAACCCTCTATTTTAGAAATTCTTCAAATTTCTTTTGGATTTTTGCGAGACGGTTTCTGACAGCCGCTTCCGAAACGCCTTCTTCGTCGGCTATACTCACGTTCGTGCGTTTAAGCAGTTTCTTTAAAATTAGGTCGCGCTGTTGCGGTTGCAGGCTGTCCCAAGCGGCTTTGATTGCGCCAGACCGCTCGGCGGTTTCCAACGCTTCAAAAAACTGCGTTTCGGGGTCGGCGGCATAATCGGCTAAATCAGGTTGCTTTTCGTCGGAAAAATCTTCACCGTCGTCATTTATTTGCTCATAGTGAAATACCCCGTAATAACTGTCTTTTTTTGCGGCGTTCTGTTCGTCGTCGTCCGCTCTGTGGAGAGCGTTGATATACGCTTCGGTTACGCCGTTTTCGCCCGGACGCAGTTCCGCGATTTTCCTCCCGTAAGCGTCGCGGTAAATGTAGGTGGGGCGGTTGTTTTTCGGTGTTCTGAATTTTGGCATTGTTTGACTCCTTTGAATTTCAAATTTTTGAAATCCGCCGAAGCCGCAAAAAAATCCGCAAAAACAAAAAAAGACGGCAGGTGAAACTCCCTTATACCGGGAGTTCCGCTCTGCCGTCTCGCGTTCTGGCGGATTTCTGTATGATGGTTATGTTGCCGGGTTAATGCGTTCATGGGTAATTTTCAATGTTCCGTCAGAGTTTGCTTTAATCCTTGTTATACAGTCTTTTTTCCGTATTTCGATTATTTTAGAGTCGGTACTGATATCGCAGACGCGTTTATGGTCAAGATTTTCAATTTTCCTAATTTTTTTCACCTTTTTCCTCATTGTATTTTCTTTAACTCTAAGTATACTGATTACTGTCCGTTAAATCGTCTCTTTCCGTGAAATACAAAAAAACCGCGATAATGCGGGTTTATACGTTGTCTCAGGAATTGAGATAAAACATAATCGTGTAATTGCGCGGGTTTGGTGATAATTTTTAGTCTCACGGTGTGAGACTAAATTTTAAAATTATGCAAAAAAAAATAAGAGTACCGTATTTTTTTGGTACTCTTATATATGATTAAGTATCTTATTTAGATAAATCTTCTCCCAAAGGTTTAACGCCTTTAATATCAAGGTTGGAAAGGAATTCATTCCGCACATCTATGGACTTACCGGGAAATTGTGTTATTGCCAGCATGTATGCGTTATGCGCCATTCCTCCGTTGAAAGATAACCCCGCTTTTCCGAGCAACTCTTGTGTTAGAAAAATATCCAAATCCAATCCCGCGCAAAAAGCAAGGATTGTGTCGAATGATTGTTTGTCTTTCTCGCTTTGAAGCCTATAAAATGTGGCTTTTGACAGTTTTGTACGCTCTTGAAAACGCATCTCATTTATATTTTTCGCCTCAATGATTTGTCTCACGCGCTGAGAAAAAGTGATATTCAATTTCTCCCGCTCCGGCGCTTTTACCTGATAATCTGCCGCAAGTTCCCGCGCGAATTCAAATGCCGCCTCGTTGTCATTGCTGTTATATTTCTGAAAGGTCTCATATGTTTTGCCGCGATATAATATATCGCTGAACAGTCGGTTGCTTTCCTTAATATTTATACGTACATTGGAAAACTTAATGGTGCATTTTTCAAGATTCGCCCATGCGAAGTCTGTTAAGTGAGGGATTCCGTCTTCATCAACTGAGACACATTTTTCATGGTTAATTACAAAATGCCTGTCTGCATATGCAAACATACCCATACTGACCAGCATATGTAATTCGGGGCTTTCGCATATTTCGTAAAATGCTTTATATTCGTCTATCTCATGTGTGTACGCTTGATAATCATATTCGTGGAGTTGGATATTTTCCACGGCTTTATATCCTAACTCTTTCAACCGGTATTTTGCCGTCAGTCGGGATGTGCCATAAAATGTAGCGAGTTCATCAATCAACACAACGAAAAATTCGGTTTTATCTATCAAAAGTTCATAAGAAAAATTTTCTTTTAATTCTTTAATTTTCGCCGCAACTGTTTCTTTCGGCATGAGAATCCGCGCGCCGATACCGTTTGCATGCCACTCCAGCCATTCTTCATCCGACCATGTGCTGTCGCTGTTCCAATGAATATAGGTAGGTTTTGGGCATCGGTGCGCATTGTAATAATTACGGTGAAGAAGCCTCTTTATATCGGCGAAAAGCCTGTGTTTTTCCCAATGCACTACTTCGTGGGTAATTGTAAAATCTTCGCATCCCAAAGAGCGTTCCCAAAAAACTTCCGGGTCAATGAGAACCGTTCCGCGAGTCACATCCAATTCACGGGATTTGCCGGATTCCAGATCATATACGCGGGTTTTCGTGTCAGAGAATGAGATTTGTCCGAAATAGCTGAAATCCTCGCTCAAAATATATCCGAATTTGAGTTCCAGCCCCATTTCGGCGGCAATCTCACGAATCGGCACTTTTGTTGGCTCCAATAGTGCTTTCGGGCAATACTTGCGGAGAAATGCGCGGGCTTCGTCGTCCATTTGTGCTTTAGAAATTACGGGGACAAAATTATCTGTGACATTACTTTTAAGTGTTGGAATTTTCTCGTAAATCTTAACATTTGAGACTTCAAATAATTTTAATGTATCGTCTACTTCGGCGGCGCAACGCATCATAAACCATTGTGATTTACTCTGAAGTTCGCGATATAAATCCGTATAGGCTATATCTGCCTCAATCACTGCGTCATATGTAAAGCAGCAGCCGTCGACTTGTAGATTACGGGTAAATTTTATATCTATATCATCAAGAATGATATCGTTGCCGTCAATTTCAAGTTTGTCCGAGGAATCTTTAATCCACTCTTTGAGTGCTGCCCAAATATTATTATATCCGCATTTATCCGTAAACCGTTCCAGTTCATTTTTTCCTTTTAACGCCATCTAAAATACACTCCGTTGTTCAAAAATATTTTTGTTCCGGTTTATTATATCATATGGACGTTATTTTTTCAACATTTTTGTGGGTTCTTTTACAGAGTTTTCAACAATATATTTGTAAATTTAATCTAATGCCTGTAAAAAATTTTTTAATATCTGCTCGGCATATTTTCTTTTGTGTTCAGGGCATGCTGATAACATTTTGTAGATTGGATTATTTTCTTTATCCGATGTAACTCCATATAATATGTAATCAGCCGATAATTTTAATTTATCGCATATCAAATTTAATGTTTGCAATGACATACCTTTAACACCCAACTCAATATCAGAACAAAATTTGGGAGTTTTATCTATCAACTCAGAAAACTGTTCCCGCGTGTACCCTAAAAATTCACGTTGACTGCGTATCCGTTGCCCTATAATTTTAAAATCTAAATCCATAATCACACCCCTTTGATTATATTTTAAATCTAAAAACTATTTTGTTAAATTAATTTATAGGGTAAATATATATGAACTAACAGGGTATATTGAATTTAACAATTAGGGTAATTTTTTTTGAAAAAAGTATTGCATTTCTTCAAAATATAATGTATAATTATAATGTTTAAAATATTATAAAAATGTAAACTATTTTATTGAAAGGTTAAATATTGTAAGTATGAAAAAGAAATTGTTAAGTTTATTGTTGATTTTGGCGATGTTAATTACTTATTTACCAGTTGGATTAATAGTAATGGCTGCAGATACTTCCGATTTTACAATCCGTATATTAAACGGAACATACTGTGCAGTGACAGGTTATACTGGGAGCGACACAGCCATCGTGATTCCAAGCGAAGTCAATGGGTACATAGTGCAGACAATTGACAATGGAGCTTTCCAAAGCAAAACCACTCTGACAAGCGTGGTTTTGCCGAATACGCTTGAAACGATGGGTAGCAACGTGTTTTCTGGTTGTTCGAATCTGTCATACATAGGGTTCAACGACGGATTGGTGAGCATCGGCAGCAATGCGTTCGCTGATTGTAGGGCGTTGGAAACGGTACAAATGTCGAACACAATAAAAACGATAGGAAGCAATGCATTTTCCGGTTGCACGAATTTAGAAAATATGGTTTTTTCAACCACACTTACAACGATAGAGAGTTACGCATTCAGTGGTTGTACAGGATTGGTGAGTTTGACATTGCCTGACAGCGTGACAATGATGGGATATTACGTGTTCGATAGTTGCTCAAACCTGACGAGTATTAATTACCCTCGCAACTTGGCGAGCGTTGCCAATACATATGTAAGTAGTTCGATTGGATATGTGTCGCGGCTGTTTTACGGCTGCACGAATCTGACGAACATCGTCGTGCCAGAAGATGTGACGGCGATACCGGCGTACACATTCAGCGGTAGTACGAACTTGCAAATAATAGTTCTACCCAGCACCCTCAATTCCATCGGCAACAACGCTTTCGCTAATTGCACGGGGCTGAGTAACGTGAATTTCGTGGACAGTCTGAGGACGATAGGCAACAGTGCATTCAACGGCTGTACCAGTTTGCGTGAGGTGACCTTAAACGAAGGGCTTACATCGGTCGGTAACAGCGCGTTCAATGGCTGTACTGGCATGACTAAGGTGAGCCTACCGAGTACACTGATGACAGTAAGCGACAGCACATTTAATGGTTGCACAGGGTTGACAACAGTGAGCCTGCCGAGTATGTTGACTACGGTGGGCAACTACGCATTCAGTGGTTGTACGAGTCTGGTGAGCCTGACGTTACCTGACAGCGTGACGACGATGGGATATTACGTGTTCGACGGTTGCTCGAACCTTACGAGCATTAATTATCCTCGTAGCCTAACGAGCGTCGCCAACACATACGTGAGTAGTTCGATCGGCTACGTGTCGCGATTGTTCTACGGTTGTACGAAACTAACAAACATAGTCGTGCCAGAAGAAGTGACAACGATACCGGCGTACACATTCAGTGGTAGTACAAACTTGCAAACGGTGGTTCTCTCCAGTACCATTTCTACCATCGGCAACAACGCTTTCGCCAATTGCACGGGGTTGAGTAACGTGAATTTCGTGGACAGTCTGAGGACGATAGGAAGTAATGTGTTCAATGGTTGTACGAGCCTGCGTGAAGTGACTTTGAACGAAGGGCTTGCATCGGTCGGTAACGGTGCATTCAATGGCTGCACTGGCATGACTAAGGTGAGCCTACCAAATACGCTGACAACGATAAGCGACAACACATTCAGCGGATGCACAGGACTGACGATAGTGAGTTTGCCAAACGTCCTGCTGACAATAGGCAATTATGCGTTTAGCGGTTGTACGGGGGTGGTAAGCCTGACGTTACCTGACAGCGTGACGACGATGGGATATTACGTGTTTGACGGCTGCTCGAACCTTACGAGCATCAACTATCCCCGTAGCCTGACGAATGTAGCCAATACATACGTGAGCAGCTCAGTCGGTTATGCGTCGCGGCTGTTTTACGGCTGTACGAAGCTGACGAGTATCACGGTATCAGAAGACGTGACGGCGATACCAGCGTACACGTTCAGTGGAAGTACAAATCTGCAAACGGTGATTCTACCGAGTACCCTCGTTACCATCGGCAATAACGCTTTTGCCAACTGCACGGGGTTGGAAAAAGTATGGATTGACCGAAATGCCGCAACTATCGGCAACAATGTGTTCCTAAATTGTTCACAGCTTACGATACATGGTATTTCAGATACATACGTTGAAACATATGCAAATATAAATAGTATTCCGTTTTCCACAGAGCCGTTAGTATATGAGGGTGTCACAATATCAGGGAAAGTGATAGACACTAATAACAACGAAATCAGCGGCGTATCAGTATCTCTTTACGATATATTGAATGGAAAGATACTCGGTACATATTATACCGATTCTACTGGTACTTGGGCTTGCCTGAATGCGCGGGTTGGCTACGCTTATCAAGTTAGATTCCATCACCCGCTTTACAAAATTAACATTGATACAATAAGTTGCGTCGCCTCTTCTGATGGTAATATATTGCCGGATATTTTAGCAGAACTAATCGCTGGAGGAGCGGTAACATCGCCATCATCATTCACAACCCGTATCATTAATGGGACATACTGTGCTATAACTGGTTACACGGGGAGCGACATAGTGATTGTGATACCAAACGCGATCAACGGTTATATAGTGCAGACAATCGACAACAACGCATTCCAAAATAAAACAACCCTGACAAGCGTAGTCTTACCAAATACATTAGAAACAATAGGAAGCAATGTATTTTCCGGTTGTACAAACTTGTCATATATCGGATTCAACGACGGACTTGAAACGATTGGCAACAATGCGTTCACTAATTGTAGGTCGTTGACGATGGTACAATTATCGAATACAGTAAAAACAATAGGAAGCAATATATTTAGCGGCTGCACAGGGTTAACAACGGTAAGCCTGCCGAATACACTTACAACAATAGATAGTTACGCATTCAGCGGGTGTACAGAACTGGTAAGCCTGACACTACCCGATAGCGTGACAACAATGGGATATTATGTGTTCGATGGCTGCTCGAACCTGACGAATGTCAATTACCCTCGTAACCTGACGAGTGTAGCCAATACATATGTGAGCAGTTCAATCGGCTATGTATCTCGGTTATTCTACGGCTGTCCGAAATTGACAAGTATCATCGTACCAGAGGGAGTGACGGCGATACCGGCTTACACGTTCAGTGGTAGCGCAAACCTTCAGGCGGTGATTCTGCCCAGCACGCTCGACAGTATCGGCAACAACGCCTTCGCCAATTGCACGGGGCTGAGTAACGTGAATTTCGTGGACAGTCTGAGGACGATAGGCAACAGTGCATTCAACGGCTGTACCAGTTTGCGTGAAGTGACTTTGAACGAGGGACTTACATCGTTGGGTAATAGTGCTTTCAATGGCTGTACTGGAATGACGATGATGAATTTGCCGAATACGCTGATGACAATAAGCGACAATACATTCAGTGGCTGCATAAGATTGACGACAGTAAGCCTGCCGAGTATGATAACAACTATAGGCAATTACGCATTCAGTGGTTGCATGGAATTGGTGAGTCTGACGTTACCTGACAGCGTGACGACGATGGGATATTACGTGTTCGACGGCTGTTCAAACCTGACGAGCATTAATTATCCTCGCAGTCTGACGAGCGTCACTAACACATACGTGAGTAGTTCGATCGGCTACGTGTCGCGGTTATTCTACGGCTGTCCGAAATTGACAAGTATCGTCGTACCAGAGGGAGTGACGGCGATACCAGCATACGCATTCAGTGGCAGTACAAGCCTGCAAACGGTGGTTTTGCCAAACACTCTCGAAAGTATAGGCAACAACGCCTTCGCCAATTGCACGGGATTGGGTAATATAAATTTCGTGGACAATTTGAAAACGATAGGTAATAGTGCATTCAACGGCTGTACGAGCCTGCGCGAAGTGACCTTGAACGAGGGATTAACATCGGTGGGAAACAGCGCGTTCAGCGGCTGTACGGGCATGACTAAGGTGAGTTTGCCGAATACGCTAATGGCACTAAGCGATAGCGCATTCAGTGGGTGTACGGGACTGACGACAGTAAGCCTGCCGAATATATTGACGACGATGGGTAACTACGCATTCAGCGGTTGTACGGGGTTGGTGAGTCTGATGTTGCCAGACAGCGTGACGACGATGGGATATTACGTGTTCGACGGCTGTTCAAACCTGACGAGCATCAATTACCCTCGTAGCTTAACGAGCGTAGCCAACACATATGTTAGCAGCTCAATCGGTTATGCGTCGCGATTGTTCTACGGTTGTACGAAATTGACAAATATTGTCGTGCCAGAGGGCGTGACAGCTATACCAATGTACACATTTAGTGGAAGTACAAACATCCAAACGGTGATTCTGCCCAGCACGCTCGACAGTATCGGCAACAACGCCTTTGCCAATTGCACGGGGTTGGAGAAAGTATGGATTGACCGAAATGCCGCAACTATCGGCAACAATGTGTTCCTAAATTGCTCAAGGCTTACGATACATGGTATTTCAGATACATATGCTGAAACATACGCGAATACAAACAGCATTCCATTTTCCACAGAATCATTGGTTTATGAAGGTGTCACAGTATCAGGAAAAGTTGTAGATACCAATAATAATGGGGTTAGTGGAGCTTCTGTGTCATTGTATGATACATTAAGTGGAAAAATACTCGGAACATATTACACAAACTCTTCTGGTGAATGGGTATGTACAAATGCGCGGGTTGGCTACGCTTATCAAGTTAGATTCCATCACCCGCTTTACAAAATCAACATTGATACAATAAATTGCGTCGCTTCTTCCAACGGAAATGTTCTTCCCGATGTTGTGGTAGAATTGGTCGTTGATGGAACGGTAACGCTGACTTCATCATTTACAACCCGTATCATCAATGGGACATATTGTGCGATTACGGGGTACACAGGGAGCGACACGGTTATAATAATACCGAAGGAAATCAACGGATATATAGTACAATCAATCGACAACAACGCATTCCAAAACAAAACAACTCTGACAAGCGTCGTCTTGCCGAGTACGTTAGAAATAATGGGAAGCAATGTTTTTTCTGGCTGTACGAACTTGTCATATATCGGGTTTAACGACGGATTGGAAACGATTGGCAACAATGCGTTCACTAATTGTAGATCGTTGACAATCGTACAATTGCCGAATACAGTAAAAACAATAGGGAGCAGCATCTTTAGCGGCTGCACAGGGTTGACAACGGTGAGCCTACCGAATACGCTGACAACGATAGAAAGTTATGCATTCAGCGGTTGTACGGGTTTGGTGAGTCTGACGTTGCCGGACAGCGTGACAACGATGGGATATTACGTGTTCGACGGCTGTTCAAACCTGACGAGCATCAACTACCCCCGTAGCTTAACGAGTGTCGCCAATACATATGTGAGCAGTTCAATCGGCTATGTGTCGCGCCTGTTCTATGGCTGTACGAAACTGACGAGCATCACGATACCAGAGGGTGTGACAACAACACCGGCGTACACATTCAGCGGCAGCACGAACCTACAAACGATAGTTTTGCCCAGTACCCTCGCTACCATCGGCAACAACGCCTTTAATGGTTGTACGAGCTTGCGTGAATTGTTCTTGAACGAAGGGCTGACATCAGTCGGTAACAATGTGTTCAATGGCTGTACAGAAATGACGACAGTGAGTCTGCCAAGTACATTGACAACATTAAACGATAGTATGTTCAATGGTTGTATAAGCCTACGTGAAGTGATCATGAATGAAGGATTAACTACTATAGGAAACTACGCATTCAGTGGGTGTACAGGTGTGGTGAGTCTGACGTTGCCAGACAGCGTGACGACGATGGGATATTACGTGTTCGACGGCTGTTCAAACCTGACGAGCATCAACTATCCTCGTAGTCTGACAAGTGTAGCCAACACCTATGTGAGCAGTTCGATCGGCTACGTGTCTCGGCTATTTTACGGCTGTACGAATCTGACGAGCATTACTGTTCCGGAGGATGTGACGGCGATACCAGCATATACATTCAGCGGCAACACGAGCCTTCAGACGGTGGTTTTGCCAAACACTCTCGAAAGTATCGGTAACAACGCTTTCGCTAATTGCACGGGGTTGAGCAACATAAATTTCGTTAACAGTCTGAGAACGATAGGTAATAGTACATTCAACGGCTGTACAAGTCTGAGCGAAGTGACCTTGAACGAGGGATTGACAATAGTGGGAAACAGCGCGTTCAGCGGCTGTACGGGCATGACGACGGTGAGCCTGCCGAATACGCTGACAACGATAAACGACAGCACATTCAACGGGTGCATAAGATTGGCTGCAGTAAATCTGCCGAATGCTCTGTCTACGGTAAATAACTATGCATTCAGTGGGTGTACAGGACTGGTGAGCCTGACGTTGCCAGACAGCGTGACGACGATGGGATATTATGTGTTCGATGGTTGCTCGAACCTGACGAGCATTAATTATCCTCGTAGTCTGACGAACGTCGCCAACACTTACGTGAGCAGTTCGATCGGCTACGTGTCGCGATTGTTCTATGGTTGTACGAAGCTGACAAGTATCACGGTTCCAGAGGGTGTAACTGCTATACCAGCATACACGTTTAGTGGTAGTACGAACCTGCAGACGGTAGTGCTACCCAGTACACTCGCTATCATCGGTAATAATGCTTTTGCCAACTGCACGGGGCTTATGGAAATTAATTTGGTTGAAGGATTAAAAACAATAAGTCAATCTACATTTATGGGATGTTCAAGTCTGAGTGTCTTAGAATTTCCTGAATCTATGGAATCTATTGGCAACTCGGCTTATTCTGGTTGTAGCGGTTTAAGGCTAATTATATTTAATGAAGGATTGAAAACCATAGGTAGTAATGCGTTTGATGGTTGTGCAGGGTTAACAAGTATTGTATTGAATGATGGATTAACAACACTTTCCTCATATTCGTTTGCGTCATGTATAAACTTGACTTCAATATTAATACCAAATAGTGTCACATCTATTGCGGCAAATAGTTTTAATAACTGCCCGAAATTAAAAATATATTGTTATTCCGGTTCAGCGGCTCACTACGCGGCAGAAAATAATGGTTATCCGTATTTCCTGCTTGATGCTCACGATCACGAATTTTTCACGACGATAGAAACATCTCCAACGTGTACTCGCGGCGGATCTGCAATTAATACTTGTTCAATCTGCGGATATAATTATATAGAAGTTTTAGAGCCTCTTGGACATACGCCGGGCGATTGGATAATAGTTAAAGAAGCGACATGCATAGAAGATGGTTTAAAGAAAAATTATTGTATTATAGATAATGTTGAACTTGAATCTGAAATAATTCCAGCAACGGGACATACATTCGGTGAATGGTCAACCGAAAAAGAAGCAACGGTACTTGCAAATGGATTAAAAAGCAGGGAATGCGAAATTTGCGGAGAAAAAGAAACTGAAAATTTACCGCAGATATTTATTGATATAAGTCAAACAAATGAATATGGTTTAGCTAATTTCACAGTTGTAAATGCAACAACCCTTGAACCTATCAGTGGAGCATCAATATTTATCTCCACACCGAATGATGGTGAATGTACATTATCAACGGACTCTAATGGTAAAATAAGTCAAGTGTTGCCCGTTGGCAACTTAACAATCTCAGCTTATGCGAATGGTTATTTAGTACGTGAATTAAAAATAACAATAAAACCCGGCATTCAAGAAATCCCACGTATTGGTTTGAGCGAGAAACCAATGGTAGAAGGAAAATTAACTGTCAGAGAAATGACTTATGATGAAATAATTGCAGCAGGGATTGATCCAAACGCACCGGGTAACCAGCATGTTTATAGATATCAAGTTGAAATCACGTTTAGAGCGGAAATTGACGTGTTAAGTATAATAGCGTTCTTTAATGGCACGGGCGATTTCTTAGGAGGTGTCGGTCCTGATGGTGGCGGTGGCAGAGGAAGTGATGGGGTTTTATGGTATAACGGCGGGTATAGCCCCGGAGGAACCGGCGGCGGCGGATTCGGATGGAGGTTATCTGATGGTACTGATGTTACTATATTCCCTGTTTCCGAACGGTTCTATTTAATTATTTACGGAGAAGTTCGCTGGCTGAAAGAAATGTTTGATGCAGAATTACTCGTTATTAATAATTCACTTACCGACACAATCGAGGATTGTGTGGCTGAACTTACTTTACCAGATGGGTTGTCATTAGCGGATATGGTCTATGGAGCGCAAAGTGCCGTTCAAACAATAGATTATATTGAAGAAGGAGGCAGCAAATCTGTTCATTGGTATATACGTGGTGATAAAGAAGGGACTTACAGCGTAACTGCTTCCTTGCAAGGTACAATGATGCCGTTCGACGAACGATTCAGTTATGAATATGTTGCTCAAGACCCGATAAAAGTTTATGCAGGTAGTGCGATGCATATGACTTTCTATATCCCTGATTCCGCTTTTGAAGGAGAAGATTATACAATTAGGATTGAACTCGAAAATGTCTCTCACAAATCCCTTTACGGTGTGAGCCATACGATTTATGCACTTCAAGGACAAGTAACGCATTATTCTGACGGCACTGTAGTAACGGAAGAACACGTAATATCAGGAACTTCAGCCAGCGCAAAAGAATTTAAACCGGGCGATAAAATAATAATTGAAATGACTACTAATATTATGTTCCATTCCGAAATGATTCAACATGAACTTAATAAACTAATCGGGATGGTAGATAATATTGAAACTTTGATGACTTCTTTGAAAATGCTTAATGCCGCCGCAAATGCTTTGAATAGCTTGGGTGGTTGGATAGACTCGTTATCTTCCATTGTTGACAGTGGTGGCTTGAGTTGGGAATTAATAGAAGGTATTTGGGGATTAAGAGACATTCTTGATTATATGGAATTCGGCAAGGGGGAAGAAACTAAATTTAATATTTATGATTCTATTCGTTTTGCGATTGCTAATATTCCGATACGTTTTGTTGTAACAAATGTTGCTGTAACAACATTAAGCGGTTCCACAACCGAAATTCCGTATACAATTAAATTAATCCCCGTCGGAGCACGTTATTTCGGGGTTGATAATATTGGACAATACATATATGATTTAGTAATAGCTTCTTTTGGCGAGATAAGCGGAGATGTGTTAGGCGTTCCGTTTGCTAAAGATATAACAGGATATCAAGACGCTGTAAAAAGAATTAAAGTCGTCGAAGATAATATAGCACGATTAAATGTTAAAGGAACTGGAGAATCAACAAGCAGAGCGTGGATAGAACCCGCCGCAACACGCGATTCAAGGATGTCAAGTTTCGCATCAACATCAAGTACGGATTTCATATTATCAACGAATAATGAAACAGCCACATATATAGACGGTGTTTTGGAATTTAAAGGTTCTGGTATAATTGAAATTACGCCTTTAAATAGTGTGGGAGGTATTCTCTATATTGAAAATAGCGAAGGCTATATACATACCTATATAATTGATGTGGTTGAGCCTCATGTCTGCCATAGCGATAATTGGACTGTTATAGTTCCCCCGACTGAGAATACAGTCGGATATAAAGCGATACTCTGCGATGTCTGTGGAGATTTACTTAAACTTGAAGAAATGATACCCTGCGGAAATCATATATTCGGTGAATGGGTGACAGAGTTTCAGCCAACAAATAACACCGTAGGCATAAAAACCAGAACTTGCGAAAATTGCGGACTGTTTGAGTATGAAATTATTGATTCGATTACAAACCTGCCAACAGGGGAAATTGTGATAGGAACTAATTATTGGAATACATTCTGGAATACATTCTGGAATACCGTCACATTCGGATTAATATATAAAGATACGAAAAGCGTATCTTTAACCGCAGATTCTGATAGTACAGATGAAATAACGATTCAATATTATCTTTCGGATTCTGAGTTGACATTAGACGATTTGAATGAATTCACGACAGAATGGATAAATTATAAAAATTCATTCAATATAAATCCGAATAGCAAAATTATAATCTATGTTAAGATAACCGATGAATTCGGAAACGTAACATATATTAATTCAACGGGTATCGTGTTATATACCGACAGCGAAGCGGTGACAACCGAAATAAATTTTGTCAAAGGCTTCGGTCTTGATAAGATTGCCGAAGTATTGCTCAACGGCAACACAATCCAAAAGATTATGAATGGCGAAGTCACGCTTGAGGACGGAACGGATTATATTGTTTCCGATGGTACAATAAAATTCAACGCAGAATACCTTGAAAGTCTTGAAACAGGTGAATATACGCTAACAGTCTATTATAATCCATTGGGCGTAGATTATGTGGACGCTGACGAAAACGATATTCCGGCGACCACGGAAATTACTTTAAAAGTGCTTCCCGAACCTATTATATTAGATAATATAATAATTTTTTCTCTGCCTGATAAAATGGAATATATTGTAGGAGATAACTTTGATCTTGCAGGCATAATAATAACTGCTGTATATAGTGATGGCAGCGAAAAAGAAATAACAGATTTTAATACAAGCATTGATGATGGCGATATTCTTGATACTATTGGTATAAAGACAATCACAGTCAGCTATACGGAAGACGATATAATAAAAACGGTCGATTTTACAATCACAGTAAATCCCAGTCCGATTATATCAGAGGGAATCAATATAACAACACTCCCTGAAAAAATGGAATATATCGTAGGCGAACCACTTGAACTTACGGGTATAGTTGTAATTATTGCATATAGCGACGGAAGTTCGGAAGAAGTGGCAGATTATACTACTGATCCGGTTAATGGTACGATTCTTGATATTATTGGCACACAAACCATAATAGTCAGTTATACTGAAAACGATGTAACAGAAACAACCAGCTTTACCGTGGTTGTAAACGCTCTGCCGATTGTTCTGGAAAGCATATCTGTAACAACATTACCGGATAAAACAGTATATACTGTGGACGAAGAACTTGACTTGTCCGGTATGATAGTGACCGCCGTATATAGTGACGAAAATACTAAAATAATTACGGACTTCTCGACAGAACCGACAAATGGCACAATTCTTGATATAGTAGATATAATAGTAGTTACGGTAAGCTACATCGAAAACGAAATAATGAAAACCGATAGCTTTACGATAACGGTAAATGCTATTCCGGTAATATTAGAGAGTATCAGTGTGACAACACCGCCAATCAAAACGGTTTATACTGTAGGCGAAGCACTTGACCTCACAGGAATGGTCGTGACCGCAAGTTATAGCGACAGCAGTTATAATGAAGTTACGGATTTTACATCAAATCCGATAAATGGTGCGGTTCTTAACATTATCGGTACACAAACTATTATAATCAGTTATACTGAGGATAATATAACGGAAACCGACAATTTCAACGTAGTAGTGAACGCCGAACCAGATGTTACCCCACCTACGGGAGAAATAAGTATAGAAACGAACTACTGGAACTCTTTTTGGAATACTGTAACATTCGGATTGATCTGCAAGAATACCCAAACCGTGACCATTACAGCCAGCGATAAAAATGGAAATCCCGCGACAATTCAATATTATCTTTCAGATGAGGAATTGACGCTGGCACAGATACAGGCTCTCGACGCGGAATGGATGGACTATTCAAGCCCATTTGACATTAATCCGAAAAACAAATATATTATCTATGTAAAATTGTCTGATTCTTCTGATAATGTAGCGTATATAAATTCTGAAGGTATCGTGCTTTATGAAGATAGCGTCTTAATAACGACAAAAATTAATTATATAAAAGGCTCAGAAGATAATATATCCGCAACAATTAATTTGAACGGCAATACTATAGCTAATATTAAAAACGGCGAATATTCATTGATTGAATTAACAGATTATGTAGTTTCAGAAAATGAAATTATTTTCAGCGCAAGTTATTTAGATACGCTCGTAGCAGGGACTTATACATTAACTGTAAGCTATAATCCGTTAGGCATAGCGTATCCCGAAACTCCGTCGGATGGAAGTAATGCTCCCGCAATCTCCTCTATTACATTAACTGTGAATACTGTACCGGATATTCAAAAATATGAGTTTAATGTATCGGCTGGCATAGGCGGCAACATATCAGGAACTCCAAGCGGCACTTATGAAGAAAATACAGAAATGAACGTAACAGCGACAGCAAATATAGGTTATCATTTCAAAGATTGGACTGTAAGCGGCGTAGCAATTTCTGATATTATTGCAAGTTCCGTATCATTCAATATGCCTGCAGGCTCAGTTACAATGACTGCGAACTTTGAACTTGACTCAGCAATCGTCACAAACGTCATTGTGTCTCCGCAGGATATTGAGGTACAGCAAGGCGGCACACATCAATTCGGAGCGACTGTTGAAGGCGAAAATAATCCTGAACAAACCGTAATATGGAGCGTTTCGGATAATGAGAGCGACGAAACGACAATTTCTGATATCGGTCTTTTAACTGTGGGTTTAGACGAAACGGCAAATACGCTGATAGTTACGGCAACATCGACTATAGATACAAATAAATTCGGTATGGCAACAGTTATAATAACATCAGATATCCCTACTCCATTCTATGGCATATCGCTTGACGTGTCGGCTTATACTTTCATAGATAATACGGCGAAAACCGTCACAATAACAAATACAGGCAATCAGCCGACAGGCGAATTGATAATTACCCTTAACGGTGAGGACAGCAATGCGTTTATAATTTCAAAAACGTCTATTGATGATATTGCTATCGGTGAATTTGATACTTTCGATATGGTTCCCAAAACAGAACTTACGGAGGGAACATATACGGTAACTGTAACATTAAGCGGCGATAATGGAATTAGTGCAAGTTTTGATGTGAACTTCACTGTGAACCCCGTAATTCCTACAATATTCACATTAACTATAAATTCAAGCGATGGCGGCACAGTATCAGGTATGCCAAGTGGAAGTTATGCGGAAGGAACACCTGTAAGCATCACTGCAACAGAGAATAACGGCTATACTTTCGCTGGCTGGACAGCAATCGGTATAACTCTTTCGGAAAATACGGCGAGATCAATAGAATTTACAATGCCGGACAACAACGTGATGTTAACAGCGAATTTCACGAAGATTAACTATATTATTACAGCGAATCCAGCAACGGGAACATATACCAATACGCAGAGCGTAACATTATCGGTTAATGCTGCAAATGTAGGAATCTACTATACTGTTAACGGTACAGAGCCAACGATAAATAATATTTTATACACCGGAGCGATAGCAGTTAATCAAAGCGTAACAATTAAGGCTGTTGCTGTAATAGACGGCGAAATTGTCAGCGATGTCGCTACATTTGTATATACGATTAATACCAGTAGCGGTTCAGGTGATTCTTATGTTCCTCCATACACTCCTCCTACCGATGGCGATACAACGGGTGAAACAGGTTCAGGCATTGATTCTGATAATACCTCTGACGATGATGATTCTGGTGATTTGGAGGAAATTTCCGACAAAGATACCCCGTTAAGTAATGCAAAATTTGGTGACGAACCGTCGGCAGAAGGGTACGTGAATCCTTATACCGATGTAAAAGAAGATGACTGGTTTGCTGAAGCAGCGCGTATTATGAATCAATTGGGAATTATGATAGGTTCAGGAAACACTAATACATTCAAACCTCATGATGTGACGAACCGTTATATGCTGGCGACAATACTTTACCGGTTAAATGGCGAACCGGAAGTAAGCGAAGATGCAATAATTCCCTTCAGCGATGTTATTGCCGGAGAATGGTATTCAGACGCAATAATCTGGGCATATGAAACTGGATTGATGAACGGTTTCCCAGATGGTACATTCAAAGGAAGCGAACTGTTGACCCGTGAACAGATCGTGACAGTATTCTACCGTTACGCTGAAATAATGGGATTTGATGTAAGCGCACGAGCAGACTTGTCTAAGTATGAAGATGCCGGCAAGATTTCCGACTGGGCACTCGAAGCAATGCAGTGGGCAGTTGCAGTTGGTCTGATTGTCGGTCGCACCGAAACCACAACAGTTCCACAGGGAGAGGCTACCCGCGCAGAAATTGCGATGATAATGAAACGTTTCCTTTTCGAGATTTTCGGCGATGACGAAGATAATGATGTCTAATTCATAATAAATAAAAATCGCCCCTACGGTCATTTTAAGTTTCCGTAGGGGTGATTTTATAGTATCAAATTTTTATAAAAAAGCAAAAAACCTTGACCCAAATCAAGGTTTTTTTTATTGGTGCGGTTGACGAGACTTGAACTCGTACCCATTGCTGGACACGCCCCTCAAACGTGCGTGTATGCCGATTCCACCACAACCGCATATTCAATTTTGCCCCATTTTACGGGAGATATTTCAGTTGGCTTTTAGTCCCTCTCACATATAAAGATTTTGTTTTCTCACGAGAGGAAATTTATGTCAACCGAGTGCTAAAAATTATAGTCTGCCAAAACATATAAATGAATTTGAAGAGGGAAAACAAATATATATTGAGACACTCGAATTTGTAAAATAATGCAAAAAGAAAAGTAAGAAAATGGAAAAGGTGAAACAGTAAAATGCGGCGGAGTTTTTTTATCAGAAAAAAGTTCGCCGCATTTTTATCGGGAGTTTTACGACCGATTAAAATCGGCGAAAAATTTTTGACGAATCTTTACCCTGTGTTTTTATTTTTGAAATCGTTTAGATTTCCAAGACTGTATTCTGCTTTATCAAAATCGCTTAGGAATTTAATCATCGTGCCGAAGTCCCTACAAACGTGCGTGTCTGCCAATTCCACCACTCTCGCATAAATATTATTATATATTTTTTTATAATTAATATATATTATACATATCTCTTGCCTTTATGTCAAGAGCAATTTTAAAAATTTATAATTTTTATTGAAATAATTGAAATAATTAAGATAATTAATAATATTTTGTAAATTTTAAAAATATTTAATTATATATATTGCTATCTTTTTCCTGTTATGATATAATAGTGTTTACACATAATATAAAACATTTTGGGAAATAATTATGAATGAAATGTTTAATTTTGCGGATATATTTTAATAATTATTTAAAAAATCAGGAGAATTATAACAAGAATAAAAAGGAAAAGGAGAAAAAATATGTTTTGGAATTTTAAAGATAATTTAGAAGATAACAAAAAGGTTTTTTCAGATTTTTGTGAATATACATATAAAAATTTAGAAATGTACGTGTTGAAATTAACATCTGGCGATAGATATTTAGCCGAAGATATAGTTCAAAATACATATTGGACCGCTCAATTGAATCAATTAGATTTTCATAATCATTCAAATCCTGAAGGCTGGTTATATAAAACAGCTAAAAATTTATTTTATAAAGAACTGAAAATTGCTGATAAAGTTAATAATATGGAAATGATCATAACGCCGGATATTATAGATTACAAGAATTATTTTTCAAAAATAAACGGCGAACCTGATAAAACAAAAACAAAAAAACTCGGCATATTTTTAAAAATATTCAAAGAATTGCCGAAAAAAGACAAAAAACTGATTAAAGATCATAATATAAAAAAATTGCAGTTAAAATATATAGCTGCTGAGTTATGCGAAAATTATTCATATACAAAAAAAAGATATTATCGTTTGATAAAATCTATAACTAAAAAAGTTGGCGATGAATTAAGAAAACAAAACGATCAAGAAAATCAAGATAAATAATTAAAATCAAAGGGCGGATTCAAATGATCCGCCCTTCTTGAATAAAATTTATATAAATTTGAAAAAAACAAAAATAACTATTGCAAAACAAAAATATTTATGATATACTATACAAGTCTGTGAATAAGGGATAAAATATTTCGGGGTGTGGCTCAGTTTGGTAGAGCGCTTGGTTCGGGACCAAGAGGCCGCTGGTTCAAGTCCAGTCACTCCGACCATCGAAACTCAGGTATATTGCGGTATATCTGACTTTTAATTTTTACTCCAATGGAAAGAAAAACGCATTTTACCCCAATTATACCCCATTAAAATGGCAATCGACTACTTTTTTGTGCTTTTAAACAAAATATTTTGCTCATAAAAATAATACCCGATGTATTTTATTACACTGGGTATTATTACTTGTATTTGCTCTTTTAAAACTATTATAAATCATTCACCTTGCTTTTACGCATTCAAATTCTACGCTGGCAAAATTCTCGGAGTCCAACACATACTCTTGATTGAACCAATCGTCTTTGACTTGTTCTTTCGCTTCCGCTTCGTCGTCAGCCTCAGCTTCGACTACCATCACCAAGCGTTCTGTAATTCTAATACGATACATATTCACGGTTTGCACCCCCTTTCATGTTAAAGAGCCGCCGATGGGCGACTCTGTTTCTATTTCAGCTTATATTATCAGCCGGCTTTAAAAGTCTTAAAAACTCATTGGCGAATTTTCTTACATCTGCTGAGGGCGATACGTCCCCGAACCCGTATAGCTGTCTGATACGCAGTTCCCGCATATCAATCTCCATAGTAAAATAGGGTTTATCAGGCTCGGTTGCCTGTCTGACAAAGAACACCATGCGTGTGCCTTCCATGTGATTTTTATAATAGGATTCACTTCCGACACAATGATTGAGACTCTGCCCCTCGGTTATAAAATCACTGCGTAACTGTGGGAATACTATACAAAAACTTTCATTTGCGTATTCGTTCATGCCCTTGTACAACACTTCTTTTGCGTGGCGCATATTTCCGTCCTCAATCTCGTGTTTGACTTTATTAAAACGCTCTAAAATCAAGTTGTGGGATTCTTTTATGTTTGTAGGGAAACTCACGGATTTTCTTGATAAATCCACTTTTAAACTTTTTGACATGCTTATGTAATCTTTGTATTGTATCATCAGAAATTTTAATTTCTTTTTGAGCATGGCTTTTTGTTTGGTGAAATAATTAACGAATTTTTCAAAGCTCATCAATTCAAGCAATTCAATAATATCGTGAGTATCGTTTCTCTCCGGCTTTAATGCACGAAACTTTTCAAAACTATCATAACTAACCCAAGTACCGGAAGCCTGTATTACTTTATGCTCGTGTACGTCGATGTTATATTTTCGATATAGATGTATATACTGTCTGCTTATCCCAAGAACCTGTGAAAATCCGTTGCCGGCACTTAAATTTTCCGCATACATATTCGCGGCAAATACAGATAATCCAGTCTTAAACAGATATTCTGCTGCAAACTGATTATGAATATTATTATATAGTTCTGGGTGCGTCTTGTCAAGTATTGCTTCTTTTTCTTTTTCAATAAATTTTAAATCACTATAAATATTTTGCAATCCCATTAATTTTTTCAAGTCGTCTGGATTAGTTTTGTTTATTTTACCGAACCTTTCGGTTATTAAATTGATTATAATACGTTTAAAATCTTGAGAATATCCCTGCATTAAGTTAATTAAGTCTTTTATTTTGATCATTGTTTTTATTTTCCTTTCTTATTGGTTTAAATTTTCGCAAAACAAAAAAGGCAGCTTTTTTCCGCCTTTTTTATATTTCTACATTACTATTATATCACATATCTTACAAACATACTAAGTGAAATCATCGTAAATATTTTTAAATATAAATAATATTATACCATGTCCTAATCTTATAATTGTGTTTATTTCACATATAGATTATCAAGCAAATAATAATCTATAAGCATTCATCGTCAGATTTTCTGAGATGAAATAAAAAATAAAAAACCGTGAAAAAAATATATACCTTTTTCATCGGTTATTATTGTTTTATATCCTTTTTTATGATATAATTAATCAATTAAACGACGCTAATTAATTCCAGCACTCAAAAAAAGTGGAGAAGATCGTTGCCGCTTTTGATTCCATTGATAATTAGAATATAAACAAAACGGAGGGAATAATACGAAAATATGACAGAATTACATAAAACATGGCTTTTTCAAAATCCGAATGAAATCCCAGTGTCTTTCTGGCTGTGCAATCCGACATGGAAACGGTTCGGAGACGACTTGGAAAAATTAGTTTTGGAACATCCGAGATTTTTTCCGGAATATAAAAAAGGCGAGTACAAAGATTATAAAAACGATTGGTGGGCGTATCAGCCCGGAAAACATTTAGACCACTGGGGCTGCGAATGGAACAATATTATAGAAGGGCATGATTCTATATGTATAAATCACCCTGTAAAAACTCTCGAAGATGCATTAAATATCAGCATACCCGAACAAAATATAGGGCTTGAACACGGTTTGATTTTTCTCAGATACACGTATCTTCGCGGATATGAAGAAGCCATGATAGATCTGTATGAAAAAAATAAAATATATCAGGTTCTTATGGAGAAAGTTTTCTTGTATGCGAAAAAACAGACCGAAAACGCTGTTAAAAACGCTGATGAAAAAGGAAATCTGTTCGTGAGCTTTGCCGATGATTTGGGAATGCAGACATCGCTTCCCACAGGCCCGGATGTATGGAGAGAAACAATCGGCGTATGGTACGAAAAATTGTTTTCACTGTGTAAAGACCGGAACAAAATGATTTTCATGCATACCGACGGCTGTATCTACGAGATAATCCCGGACTTGCGCAGATACGGTTTGGACGTAATCAACGCGCAATTCAGGGCAAACGGGCTCGAAAAATTGAAAGAAGTAACAAGAGGTGAGAGATATAACAAAATAGCCCTTCATCTTGATCTTGACCGGCAGTTGTTTCCCGTCGCAACGCCTGACGAAATCGAGCGTCATATATGGGACTGCGTGAATACTCTTGCCATGCCTGAGGGAGGTTTGAGCGTATATGCTGAAATATCGGAAGATATTCCGCTGGCAAATATTCAGCGTATTATAGAAGTATTTGAAAAAGTTATTGATTATTACAAGTGAAAAAGATGGTGATATACATGAATCAGATAAGAATTAATAAAAAAACAAAACGGGGGAAATGAATGAAAATATCGATAGTAGGGTGCGGAAACTGGGCTAATTACACGCACATGCCATGCATACTTAAGTACGGGAAAGTCAATATAGTCTCATGCGCGGATATAAACGCCGAAAATGCCAGAGACATGCACGAAAAATATAACGTGCCATTGTATTTCGCTGATTACAACGAAATGCTTGAGCAGACAAACCCTGACGCAGTTATATGTCTTGTCTCGGAAAACGCAACGGCAAAAGTGGCAAGCGACATACTGAAGCATTGCCCGGTCATGCTGGAAAAGCCGCCGGGGAACACTGTTGAGGAGACAAAAATGATAGTAGAAGCATCTGAAAAAAGCGGCAAGAATAACATGGTGGCATTCAATCGGAGATTTGCTCCTGTATATCTGCGGCTGAAAGAAATGATTGCGGAGAGCGGCTACGGCGAGATAAAATACATAAACTATAAGTTTCACCGGATAAAACGCCATGACGATAACTTCGAAACGACTGCAATTCACGCGGTTGACACAGTTAAGTTTTTAGCCGGAGATGATTTCAGGCGGGTCGAAATAAAATATCAGGAGATGCCGTATTTAGGCAAGAACGTGGCCAATTACTATATATTTTTTGAATTTGTGAACGGGATTCATGCCACAGCCGAGATACTGGTATCTACAGGGGAACTGTCCGAGGGCTGCGAGATACATACGGGCGAAAGTATATATCGGGCCTCGATTCCAATGGGAGGAAACGGCGGCGGAATCGAGTACAAAAATGCGTCAGGGTCACATATTTTCATTTCTAAAGAGGAGATATGTGCGTATGAGGAGCATTATATATCACAGGGGTTCTATAACGAGCATAAGCATTTTTACGAATGTCTGGCAAATGGAATGAATCCGGGAAACGGCGCGGAAACGGCGATACAGAGCGTAGCGGTATGTCATGCGCTGAAAAACCGCGAAAGCTTTGTGGGCTTTTGATTGATTATATATATATATTATACAAAAACAGGTGATAATTATTTATGAAAGTTAAATTTCTTACAAAAAAGATATTTATAATAAACGACGGAAACGAAAAAGGAATGACAACCGGAGGGATTATAAGCGAAAGCGGAACGATACTGATTGGTTGTGACGATCGTTTGATTCCCGAAGTCATAAACAGTATGGGTCTACCGGAAGTAACGGCAATATTATGCTGTGATTACCGCCGCTCTGCAAACGCTGGAATTTTAAATTTTGACGGTTCGGTCAAATATATCAATGAAAATTTCTATGGTTTGCTGACTCAGCCTGAATTATGGTGGGATAATCCTCAAAACCGGTGGCATATATATAAATTAAGGCCTGACGACGATATTTTGCCATACGGAGCGCATAATATAAATAAGATAACGGATAATGAAGATATTATCATAGGGGATATAAAAATAACGGCATTGCTGACCCCGGGAGATACTGATTATTCTATGTCATATCTAATCGAAAACGAAAGCATAAAAGTGATTTTTTGCGGGGGATTATTATATAAAGGCGGGAAAATACCGTATTTATATAGGCTTACCAAAGATATGCTGAACCGGACTGACAATGATTATCACGGATATTTAGGGGGAATACCCGGATGGAAAAAGAGTCTTGATATTATATCTCATGCAGATGTTTTGGTTCCGTATCTGGGAGGAGTAATTGATAACCCTAAAGCCGATATTGATATGTTTAACAAAAATATAGACGAATATTACGGCAATTACGCTGATATTTCGTCGATGAATAATCTTTATCCCGAATGTTTGAACGCTGATACCGGAACAAAAATGAATCAGGCTCAGGAAAAAGATTTTCCCGAATATGTCAAATATATCGGGAATCAATGCAATATTTTATGTTCAAAAAACGGAAACGCAGTAGCAATAGACTGCGGCGGCACAGACGTGACTGACAGGTTGGTTTCTATGATTAAACAAGGTGAAATAAAAAGCGTAGACGCTCTTTACATAACGCATTATCACGACGACCATGTGGACGGCTGCGATTATTTCAGAAAATATTTTGACTGCCCGATTTATGCCGATGAAGTTCAGGCCGATGTGTTAAAAAATCCTATGGGGTACCGGTTGCCCTGCATATCGCCCGTAAGCGTAGACGTAACGCCGCTTTGCGACGGATATTCGTGGCGCTGGCAGGAATTCGAGCTGACTTCGTTTGCGTTTCCCGGGCAGAGCTTGTATCACGGTGGATTGATGGTAAAAAATATTAATAACTGCGAAATAATATTTTTCGCGGGAGATGCGTTCACTCCGGGAGGAATAGACGATTATTGCGCGTATAACCGGAATTTACTGACACTGGGCGAAGGATTTTTCAGATGTGTTAATATATTAAAAAAATATAAGCCTGATTATATAATAAATCAGCATAAATTCCGCGCGTTCAGTTTCACTCCCGGGCAGCTTGATTATATGGAAAAAAATCTGACGGAAAGAATTAATATACTGTCAAAACTGTCAGTATGGGATAACATAAATTACGCGATTGACGAATATTTTGTTATGGCATACCCGTATGAACAGGACGAAAATAACACCGTGAAATTTTTGATAAGCGATTACGCCGAAAACATCAAATGCGAAATTGTTCCCCCTAAGCATACAAACAACAATAAACGCATATATGGAATACGCGTTTATATCAGTGATATATATGTAGGGCAGAAATCATGTTTTATAGTAAATTGCAAGTCCTAAAAATAATATCCCGCATAAAATCGTTTATAGTTGTTCCGGAAACTGATAAATCAACATAGAAAGAATATTAAAAGAATCTGAAACTTTGGAGGCTTGATTATACTCGCGTTAATATTTATCAAGATTCGCATTTATTTTTTCCTGACAGCTTCAGTCATCTCAACGCCGGTATCATAATCCAGCTGCACGGGCTCATATTCTTCGTTTTCCCGCTGTCTCGTCATTCCCGTATATTCCCATGTAGGTTTTTTGGCGTCGTTCCGCCATACCCGGTTTGCCCAATAATATCCTCTCAGCGGGTCGCGGGTATTATTCTGCCAATTCAGCAAAACATCGTGAAGATGATTTCTCGTCTGTTCTAAATTATCGTCATAAATAAGATTTTTCATTTCATAGGGATCGTTTGTTAAATCGTACAATTCATCGTCCGAAAGCAAATTAACCGTCAGTTTATACCGTCCGTCATATACGGCTCTCAGCGGCTGATACCCGCCGAATCCGTCGTGGTCGATTTCATAACGCTCGAATTCTATGAAAACATAGTCGTTTACGCAATAATTAACATCGCGCATGGCAGGTATAAGAGATTTTCCCTGTAAGAGTTTTGGTACGGGAACTCCTGAATAATCAAGAACCGTCGGCACTATATCAATATGCGAAACAGGACCGGTATATATTTGTCCGGATTCAGTAAGCCCGTTGCATCTGATAATAAACGGGATTTTTGTTATTTCGTCATAAGCAGCCGGACCTTTTCCGTTCAAACGGTGCGATTTCAGAAAATCCCCGTGGTCAGACGTATATATCACAAGAGCGTCGTCGGCATATTTATTGATAGCGTCGTACACCCTGCCTATTTCATAATCGACAAATGTATTACAGCCGAAAAAATATTTTTCTTTTATTTTTATTCCCGTCCGGTTTTGAGTCAACTCTCCTCCCGCCCATACTTTCTGATGTGAGGGTTTATCGTCGAGTGAATCATATACGTTCGGCGAAACCGGAAATTCAAAATCCTCATACATTGACGCATACGGCTCAGGGCATACGCTCGGCCCGTGCGGCTCATCGTAAGAAACGACTAATAAATAATCTTCCTGCCAGTGGGTTTTCAAAAAATCTATCGCCCTGTTACTGCAACGGTGCCCAAACGTAAAATCTTCGGTTACATTGCGTTCGTGCATTCTAACCGCCGAGCGAGAATCTTTTCTGTCGTCATCTGAAAGCTCTTCAAGATAATTCCGCATATCATACCAGTATTTTTCGTCCCAGCCGTCCGGACACCTGCCAACTCCGAAATAATCTCCGCCGTCCAGATGCCACTTGCCGATATATGCCGTATGAAATCCGTTATCTTTTAGCCTTTGACCTATCGTTTTCATATTATCATAAAGCGATACGCTGTTGGTACTCACGCCGTTTGAGTGCGGGAATAGTCCCGTAAATATCGCTGAACGCGCAGGGCCGCAGACAGGCTGCGCCGTATATGCGTTTGTAAATTTAAGACCGCCCGCCGCTATATTATCTATACACGGCGTTTTTAATCCTGTATTTTTATAGCAATTTACCATATCTGTACGTTGCGTGTCTGTCATTATAACAATAATTTTTTTCGGCATATTTTATTGCTCCTGTAATTAATTTTTAATTTTGGGCGTGCAGGGAATAATTGTCGTACAACTTGTTTTTATTATTTTAACATAAATTTTATTATAATGCAAACGGGATTTATAATATTGACAGATTCAAAGAATTATAATATAATAAACGTCGAAAGCGGCGGAAAAATATATCTATAAAAAATTATGAGGGATTATTAAAACTATGAAGAAAAAATTGTGGAAAACAATAAAAAAATTGTTTGGATTAATGTTATTTGCTGCGGCACTTATTGGGCCGATGTTCTTGCGTATTAATATTATTTTAAAAATTGAAATAATCATTGTCGCTGTTGTTATCGCCGCTTTTTTAAATTTAGCTATTTTTATTTCTTCGATGCCTGATACTAAAAGCAAAAATTGCGTATATGATATATATGTAACATACGCGCCGGGAGATATTCGTTTGGCGCAGGATTTCATCCGGGCCGCCGAACAGCGCGGCAAAAAATGTTTCGTTTCTGAGTTCAGGGAGTCCGATGATTTTTTAGCCGCTATTTCCGGCTCAAAGAAAAATGAGGAACAACTAAAAGAAAATATAGAAAAAATATATTTCGAATCAAAAAGTTTTGTGCTTATAAGTTCCGGTCAACTGAAAAGTATTCCCCCGACATTTTCCGGCGCTAAGGCTATATACACCGTCACAACAAATTCGGATAATCTGAATTTGTTTGAAATGAGTTTATGGAGATATAACAACGACAGAATTAATATAATTATATGCAAAGAAAATAAAGACGGCACAGAATTTACACGGCATACTTATGACCCTGCGTATTTAACTATCGGTTATGATTACAGCGACGGGGAAATCGGGCAGACTATAGATAATCTGTTGAAAGATTTGAACGCTTCGGCAAATGCGCGTATAACTTCCGACCGCGACCACGATAGCGGAGAAATCGGATACGCCAATTTTCTCATGGCTTCGCATAAAATTCTTATGAGGGGAAGATACACGCCGGTAGACGTTTATGCTTTTTCAAATAAGTTTGAGGACGAAGTACGAAGAACTATAGCGGAGGAGTTTGAGGGAAAAGCCCAAACCAAAAGGAGCGGTCATTTTACCCTTGATACATCTGTAATGCTAAAAATCCTGCTCGAATGTACGGATGCTGAAATCGAGGACGCCTGTCAGGAATTTCGCTGGGAGGGTACTGTTTGCAAAGCGATATTTCAGGTTTTTCTCCCCCGAACATGCGAAAAAGAACAAATCTTGCTGAAAAGCAGGATATATGCCGACAATGTATTGATTTGCACTCTCTCTACTGCGCTTGATGTGGAAAAAGCCAATCCTAAACCTGTCGTTGAAACAAAACGCATAAACAGAGCTTTCGTTTCGTATGCAAGCAAAGACCGCGAAGCTGTTTTGCATGTAGTGGAAGGTATCCAGCATACCGCGCCGTGGATAAATATTTTTCTTGATGTGCTTTCACTGCGGTCCGGCGAATGGGAATCGCAATTATATAACGAAATTGATCTATCAGATGTTTTTTATCTGTTCTGGTCACGCTACGCCAAAGAATCGTTATATGTAGAGAAAGAATGGCGTTATGCTTTAGTCAGCAAAGGCTTGGATTTTATTGAGCCTGTGCCTTTGGAATTGCCGGAAATGGTTGCACCGCCCGCAGAATTAAGTCAGAAGCATTTTAATAGCTGGACTCTCTATTTTAAGCCGGACAACAATATTCATTCTGCTGAAAATACTGATTTGCAGCCTGTATCTCTATCGCCTCAGCAAATTGAAACAATCGCAGAAGCTATTCATAAAGAATATTCCCAAAATAATCCCGGCAGTCGGTATGATATTCCATGGGAAGATTTGACCGAAGAAATCAAACAGTCCAATCGGGAACAGGCGAAAAGATTTATTCAGCATATTGAGTTTCTTGGGTTATTAGTTAGCACATCGGACGACGTTAAAACACGCGTCGAACAGTTGAGCGATGAACAAATTGAAATTCTTGCCTGTCGCATTCATGATGTTTGGGCACAAAGCAAAAAAGCAGCCGGTTGGGTATATGGGCAGAAAAAAGACAATGAGAATAAATCAAACCCGTTTCTTATTCCCTATGCTGAGATTCCCGAATCTGAAAAGGATAAAGACCGGGTAATCGCGGGGAGCATTGTTCCGTTGATGAAGAGTGGCGGGGTATGGGTGCATAAGAAAGAATAAATCACGTTTTCCCGACTGATTGCTGACAGTTTATTTTTATTTAAACGGTACTTCGTCAACCGAAGATATATGACGCTGCGCTTTTCCTATAACATTCTCCGAGCGGCATACGATTTTACTCATTAAAACTTTGAAATCAGGTGAAAATACTGCGGCGGGGACTGTACGCCCGTTGCATTTGCACAATATTTCCCATGCTTTTTTGTAATCGCCGCTTTCATGTGATATAAATTCTATCTCCCCGAATGCCATCACGGAACGGTAATCATGCCCTGAATTATCATAGTCGTTGTATATATGATCTATAAATTTATGCGTGGTTACGCACACTTTAGGATTAGTTTCGATAAGTTTGTTTTTGTAGCCTTCTATTGCATGGTGCATATAGAAAACAAGATTTTCTTCATATTCATATCCGAAATTTACAGGCAGCACATACGGATATTCGTCGTCAAAAAAGCCTATGTTAATAACGTCGCACATATCCAAAATAGCCTTGATGATTTCTCTATCGCGGATTTCCCGGTCTGCATGATACATAATTTTATATTCTCCTTAATCAAAAATAATACTAAGATTAATTTTTCCAGTAGTTACACAATATTTTCGCCTAGTTGTTTAATAATTCCTGATAAACAAAACAATCCGTAATATGGTCATTAACCATGCCTGTTGCCTGCATGAACGAATAAATTATAGTCGAACCCACGAATTTGAAGCCTATTTTTTTCAGATCCTTGCTTATTTTATCGGAAATTCCGGTAGTCGCGGGCATTTCACTAAAATTTTTCCAATGACCGACGACAGGAGTATAATTCACGTATGCCCAGATAAACTTGTCGAAGCTCCCGTGCGTTTTCGCAATCTCCAAAAATAACTTAGCGTTGGTTACAGCCGCGTTGATTTTTAACCGATTCCGTATTATTCCCTCGTTTGACATGAGTTCCTCTATTTTCGCGTCGCCGTAACGCGCTATTTTTTCAGGGTCAAACTTATCAAAAGCTTCCCTGAACGCTTTTCTCTTATTCAGCACGGTACTCCATGAGAGTCCTGCCTGCATACCTTCTAAAATCAGCATTTCAAACAGCTTGCCGTCGCCGTGTACGGGCCGTCCCCATTCTTTGTCGTGATAATCTGCGTATATTTGGGTATCTCCAAAACATCTTGTTTTTTCATTCATAAAATTTTCTCCTCTATGTAATCTTTATTTTTATTAAATATTATACAAAATAAAATATGCGATATAATGAAAAATTTAATAATAATATATAAATTTGGAATTTATGCAGAACAATAAAACGGGCTATTCTATTTGCGAAAGATACCAATTCGGCATGGGGTTCCGCATATCGTCAAACCAGTCAACTACGCATTGGGCATCTTTAGGCCACCATGCTAATGTTCCTTCGGCTATATAATAAGCTAACAGCGGAAAAAATTCCGGCGGCGGCTCACCCTCAAAATAGCCTTTTACATGACCCGTAAAGAAATACGCATACGAGTCCCCGCATATTTGCCAAAAATCACTCCAGGGGTCGTTGCAGATACTGCCAATATCTATTAATCCGATTTCACCATTGGGAGATAACATACTATTATCTGTAGTCCAGTCTCCGTGGGTGAAAGTTTGCGGACGGTTATTGAGCAATTCCCGGTTATCCTGCAAATACCACACTAATAAATCAACGCCTTGGGGGTTGTCAGATTTATCGTTGTAGAATTGTATTGTCTCTTTTACTTTGCGCCAGTAGCATATTTCCCAAGATTCGGGTTCCCACAATGGAGGCAGGGTGTGCAGCTTTCGCAGAAACGCGCCGGCTTTTTTACCCGTCGCAAATTGTTCGGCATGGCTCATGCGCGGCAATGCGTTAAATAAATTTTCTCCGTCAAGCCATGTATATAATTCATACGATAATGTTCCGTCACCGAATGTCCCCTTACTGACTCCCCTCATCGTGTTTATACCTGCCGCGGCGATATAATCATATATGCGAAAACCGCCGCCTTCTAACCAGTCGGGTTCATTCTTAAAAACGACAAGCATGCGCTTTTCACCCTGAGTGGTTTCAACGTAGAATTTTCTGTCGCTTGATCCGATTGCCTTTACAAAGGCAATATCAAGTATCGGGGACAGTTCAAGAATAGCGGCGGCGTCTTCCGCCGAGAGATTGTTTATATTTATTATTGGATTCATCTTTATACCTCCGAAAATACAAATTATTTTTTGCTTATTATATATTTTTCAATATATCTATCGTGCTATTTATCCACTTTACACATCCGTCCAATTTATAACCTGTAAAACCGCTCCTGGATAATATATCGACCAATTCGCGCTGGTTGAAATTTAAATTAACAATATTACTTATCTTTTTATATTTGGCGATTCTCTCGACAATATCGGATATTCTAATATTTTTAATCGTTCTTTCAATACGGATTTCGTCTTCGTTCCAAAACAAACTGCGTCCGTTGTCATATAACGGATATAAACTTGATACGCTTTTATCGTCTATCTTAATTGAATAATTGACATGCCTGTCTATTTGACGAGTTATAAAATCAAAAATATACATTTTATCTATATCGTCTGTAAAATGTGGAAATTTCGAGCATAAATCAGTATATAAATCTCCGCTTCTTTCTTCTTTCGTAAATACTCCTTCATGCACTAAAAATTCTTTGCTGAAATCATATATAAATTCAGAAAATATAACGTCTTTTGATACGCGCCAAACCGGACAGATATTTACGCCGAACAGAGTGCCTAATTTATAACATGCGATTTCGGATTCAATGTCAGTCCCAGCTCCCAGCCTGTTTTTGAAAATGCCGTATTTACCGTTGCTTATACCGAAATTTTTCTTAACTCCTTCGTTTAAGGAAATTTCGCAAACGTTAAAAAAGAATTCGGTGATTTTATCTTCTAACCGGTCAGATTCAGACGAAGCAATCCAAAATGAATCTTTCGGATTAAAAGCGCATGTTTTTTCAGCTATTTTTATTGCGTCATAACCGCACAATTTTAATCTGGACAGTATGCGTTCTATATCGCTCCTGTTCCGGCTTATGATTCTGTCTGATAAAAAACTCTTGTATTCATCGGCAGACCACGAATTTTTTCCCTTAGAAAGCTTTTTCACAGCGGCATTTAAACCGGGATTTATAAACCCGACGAGTTCATGATTATATATAATCCCCACAGTATTATTTTGCCACTTTAAATATCCGGTGATTGCTTCTATCATTTGCTCTATCATTTTTTGGTCTATTTCAAAATTTTTTTCACTTAACATTTTTATTTACCTCTTTTCAAGTTTTATAAGTTATTCCCCATCGTAAGGTTCATACTCAACCCTTAGTGTATCAAAACTGCCCATATTTTTTGTAATGGTCTGGAATCTATGCAGAAATTCCTGATACATGCGTGCTGGCAGTTTGCCGGAGAGCTTCACATAAGCGCCATTGTCTTCTATGGAATCAACATTGCCGTTATGGTTTTGAATTTCGCTTATTGTTTTGCCGCAAAATTCCGCATGGGCGACAATCTCATAGCAATAAATCGGCTCCAGAATCTGCGTGCCCGCGTCCCGTATGGCTTGTCTTAAAGCATAGGGTGTTTCACCGCTAAATTCGCCTGCCGACGGCCTTGGTCCTCCGGGCATATTGCAAGCATCAAATATAATCCTAATATCCACCACTTCCCAGCCATGTACGCCCGTAGCGAACGGTACTCCTACCCCTGTGAGTTTATCTGCGATCAGGAACGCTCCCGGTATCAGGCTTGCCAATGCGCTTTCTTCCACGGCGATGTGCATTTGTTTCGTTAAGCCGCCTGTTATGCCAACGCTCCTGTTATATTCATAACTGACGCCCATCCCACGCGGCAGCGGTTCAATAGTGAACTCAAGAAAGCCCGGACCCGATTTACCGATGCCGAGAGGCGTTTCCTTGAAAATAGTTCGCGTATTTGAAAACTCTGTTTCTATGCCGTATTTATCCTGCAACTGGGTTTTTATAAACTCCTTTTGAATCTCTCCAAACAGTTTGAGCGTGATTTGGGATTTATCGTCTATGGTGAAGTCTAATTGCCCGTCCTCCAGATTCATTTCGGAAATAGCGTCCAAAAGCCGCCGCCTGTCCTCCCGTTTTACGGAACTGATACCGGCGGAGAAGATTGGCTTAACTTCGGCTGCGGTTTTTATTCCGTCGCAATTTACCCCGATAATATCGCCTACACGCAAGCTGTCAACATTGGTAAGCACGCCTATTTCACCTGCGGACACATAGTCTGTCATTGCCAGTTTTGCGCCGTTAATCGTTTCAAGAGTTTTGATTTGAATTTCGGGGCTGTCCGGCTTCTGAACTATGCCGTATTTTTCACGCAGTTTAATAGTCCCGGCGTACATTCGAAAATAAATCTTGCGCTCCCGCCGCTCGTTGAAATTTATCTTATAGACAATAGCTGAAGCGGGGGCGTCCTGCGGCAAAATATTAATATATCTGTGTATATGAACCAGTTCGTCTAAAAAATCCCTGACCCCTATGCCTTGCAAAGCGACCCCCATATAAACGGGAACGGCTTTCCCTTCTGCTGCGAATTTGTAGATTGTTTCATCAATCGTTTGCCCGTTTTCAAACCGGGAGATTATATCATCGTCAAAATCCGAGAGCGTGAGCAGATTATCTTCCGCGTATCCGATATTTTCGCTCCAGTGCTTAATCAACAAATTTTCATCCGCGAAACGCATCATCACATGTTTAGCGCCAAGCGCCATAATATCATTGCGGACGCGCTCTATATCCGCGCCTGCTCTATCAAGCTTATTGATGAATATCACAACGGGCAACCCTATATTCGTCAGTAAATTGTAAATAGCAACCGTTTGGGGTTGAACGCTTTCCTTTGCGGATATAACCAAAACAGCTATATCCAGTACATGAAACGCCCTTACTACTTCACCGAGAAAATCGGCATGCCCGGGGGTGTCCAATAAATTGATTTTAATGCCGCCCCAGTTGAATGACACGGTTTTTTCTTTGATAGTAATACCGCGGCTGCGTTCGACCTCCAAGTCGTCGGTAACAGTGCTTGCATGGTCAACGCGGCCTTTTGCGCGTATAACGCCGCTTTCAAATAAAATATGCTCGGTAAGTGTTGTTTTGCCTGCGTCAATATGAGCGACGATTCCAATGTTTAATGTGTTTGCCATGATAAGTAAATTCCTCCAAATCCAAATAAAAATAAAAAAACAGAAGGCTATCACAGCCTCCCGCAAACGGGCATAAAAATGCTCCGTAAATATCAAAGGCTGCGAACGAAACGCCCGCAGCCTGTACTTAATCTATGTTTGTGTTCAGTTGGCAAATGGCAATCCACCAAAAGCATAGTCAAAGCTACGCTTCAGATCAGACGCCATATTACCAACGAACCTCAGAAGGATTCATCCTTCCTGATTAAGCTCCGCACACCGTCTCGTCGTTATCCAATTTGAACGGAGCTGTTCTCGGCACTATCTTTCAATTTCATTAAATATAAAACGAGCATAAAAGCCCTCCTGTTTCAAAAAAGTATATCATGACACTAAGAAAAAAAGCAAGTAAAATTTTATTTCGTGATTATGAATAAAACGTAAAGTTTGAAAATATCGGGTTATATTTAGCGTTAATTCAAAATATATGAAGCTCTCTGACATCATTAAGTTCGCCGTTAAGGATTTTCATATCGTCGTCAGTCAAAGGATTATCAACGCATTCGTCTATATGTTCGGCAATATACGAGAGCTGCTCGAAATTGCCGGGAGGCACTATCGCGTGTACCCCTTTTGCCAGAGTGTATTTTATCGCCGCTTTCGCCAGAGTGTCGTTGTCGTATATAGTCTTACACCATGATTTCGGGAATCTTTTGTTCTCGTTTTCGCCGGTCCATAAACGATGAGCGAGGGCTTTGATGGCTAAAATGCCCATGTTGCGATATTTGCATATATTTATTAGCCTGTCGCCGAATCCCTTGTCTATGTTCAACGCCCAGTTGACTGGGAACAAAACCGTCGCAAAATCATAATATGACAAAGCTTGAATTGCTATATCTTCATTGTGCGCGGATATACCGATATTTTTTATATATCCCTCTTGTTTTGCGCGTATCAAAACTTCCATCGCTCCGTTTTTTGAGAAAGCTTTATCAATATCTTCCTGATTTGAAAGCCCGTGAAGCTGATACACGTCAAAATAATCGGTTTTCAGGACTTTCAGGGAATTATATAATTCGTCTTTTATACCTGAATCCCTGACTGTGCTTTTGCATGCGAGATATGTGTTTTTTCTGTATGGAGCAAGCGCGGGGGACAGCATTTCCTGAGCGTTTCCGTAACTTGGAGCCACGTCAAAATAATTTACGCCTTTATCTATCGCGTATGATACATACCGCGAACAATCTTCCGAAGTTTCTCCTCCGACTATGATACCTCCGAAAATGACCGTGCTTACTTCAATACCGGTTTCCCCTAATATACTTTTTTTCATGATTTTCCCTTTCTATCACTTTTTTATTGTATATTATATCATTCTATCATATTTTTTGATATTATAGTAAATCAAGTTGAAAACCATCCCGCAGGGTTAAAAATTTCACTTGACAACGATAATCTGAATATGATATAATAAAAACATTCTAACGGTGTATAGCCGTCAGATGCGAATAATTAATTCCTGCGTTTTTTGCGCGGCGAATTTGTTATTTGTATCCGACGGCATTTTTGTTTTAATATTTTAATAATTTTCAGGAGGATAATAAAATGGAACACAGAAAACCGGTATGGGCGAAAAAAGTGCCGCCCGAAAAAATCAAACGGCTGTACGAGCAGGACGCGAAAGGGATCTACGACGAAGAACTCGTCGACGATATAGCAACAGGTTTATACGCGAGAGTGGACAGTATGCTGATGGTCACGTCGTCGAATCTTGGGAAAGCAATTTGTATAGAGTGCCGGGCGGAAATCCCGCACAATTATCAAAGAAGTTTTATACTGGAGTGTCCGAAATGCGGGTGGTCTATGCCGTTCGGGGAGTTCAACGACTCTTATAAAAAACAAACATTGCATGGATACGGGGCGTTAAACGAATTGAAAGAGTTTTACGAAAAATACCCGTTAGCGAAATCATACGCCGAAAAAATGCGTATGATTGACTGGCTTATCCATACGTTTCACGGAAATTTGCAGGAGCGACCGTCACGGCCGACCGCGACAAACGTAATAGAGGGCAGCAACGCAGATGTAGCGAAGTTGATTTTTGATTTAGCTTATGGCGAGAACAGCACAGTATCGGCGGAAGAGTTGGAAACATGGCTTGATAAGCACAAGCGTTCGATTCATAGGCATATCGATCCCGCCACAGGTAAATTTAAAAACGAAAAACAATGATTATTATAACTCGCTGAGTTCGTTCAAAAAAGCCAATGCTTCCGACGGTTTGCCCTCTATCAGATTCGGGACGACTGAACGCGTCGCTTCTTTTTCCGTCATGTTTTTCAGTAAATGCCAGTGGAATGAATTTATAAGGCGGTCTATGAGCAGCATCTTTTTAGTCGTGTCTTTTTCGATTGGGTAATATTTCACGAAATGCTCGAACGCGGGGACGGCTCCACCCGAATTAAGCTGCTTGTCCTTGACACTCCTGTAAAATTCCATGTTCGTGAACGAAAACCCGCACACAGGGCAGGTTATCGTCACTTCCTCCGCGCCTTTATGGAATTTTCCGTCAAATGGGATATATGTTTCTGTTCCGTTTTTTGAATAGCACGAATAACATCTGATACCACTATTTTCTCTGGCTCTTTTCACACATAATATATCGACGCACCTCAGGTACAGGGTTATCCCGAGATTGTCTATTTTCGTTTCGTCGTCAAGTCCTTTCGCGTTTCGTTCATACACCTCGCGTATATCTGCTTTTTTCACTCTGGGAGCCCACTTGATTATCATAAGTTATCTTCTCCTGTTCATATCTGTTTGTTAAAATCATATCATGCTTCCAAAACATTGTCAACCGGGGGTGTGAATGGTATTTTATCAGAAAACGTAGTTTCAATTATTTGACCAAATTATAAATAAAAAGGAGTAAACCATGAGAATAACAAGAGACAAAGAAAAAGTATATTATCAGTTTTTGCCAAACATAGAATCGCTTATATCAGTATCGTCGGGCGAAAGGCTGACCGTCGAAACATTCGACGCCGCCGGTGGCATGTTTTTGGACGGCTGGGTATATGTACGCCCAAATCCTGTCACGGGTCCGATATATGTAAACGGGGCATTGCCGGGAGACACTCTTGAAATCGAGATACACGATATAAAATTAGTCGGCACGGGCTATATGCACATACCGAACACTAAAGACGGCATATCAACAAAATTTACGCGCAACGGATATGAAAAAATCAAAGCCGAAGCAACGCCCGACGGAAATCTGCGGGTATTAAACAGCGACGGCAAAATACTGCCGGCTAATCCTATGATTGGAGTGATAGGCGTTGCGGCTTCTCTCGATTCAGAGAGTGAATATTTCAGCACGGGAGCAGGCGATTACGGCGGCAACATGGACAACAGCATGATAAACCCGGGTGTAAAAGTATATCTGCCTGTCTTTGTCGGGGGAGCGTTGCTGGGGATCGGCGATGTTCACGGAGCTATGGGCGACGGGGAGATATTCGATCAGGGCATGGAAATGTGCGCCGATGTTGATATTACGGTGAGGGTCAGAAAAGATATGAGAGTGAACAGACCGTTAGTAATATCAGACGATATAATCTCAACGACGGCGTCGGCGGCTACGATTGAAGAAGCAAGCGCGTTTGCAGTTTCGGATATGCGGTATATACTCGAAGCATATTATAATCTGTCGCATGTTGACGCGGGGCTTGTTATAGGTTTTTACGGTAATTTACGGGTATGCGAACTTGTTAATAAAACCATGCGATTAGAAATCAAAAAAGATATTTTAAAAGAGTTTTGTTAGCTGTTTTCTGTAAATAAGCAATAGACCTCTTTTAAGCCTTAAAAATAAATATTTTTTATTTATAATATTTCAAGACCCTGTAAAAAACAGATTATTTAAAAAACCTGCGGTATTAATATTTTCCTGCGGTTCGCCCTCGATTATTTTATATGTCCTGTCTGTTGTGTTTTTCCCTTCTGATACAATCAGACTCTTTATTTTTGTTTCACGCTCTAAAAGCCTGCCGATTTCATGACGTTTTTTCAATAACTGATAATTATGCGTAACAAATAAAATTTTCGGCGGCGTTTCAGATGCAGATACAGCCTTAAGCATATCCGCCGCAATTTCAAATCCTTCAGTTTCTGTTGTAGTCGCGAACGATTCGTTTAATAAAACAAGAGCGTTGTCCGTTATTATCGGCATATCTTTTTTTAGACGGGTAAGTTCTTCGGCTAATTTGCCGAAATTTAAAGCTTCGTCTTCGTCTTTCGGGAAATGGCTGAAAAAATTATTGAATACCGGGCATTTATATTCTTCGGCAGGTATTTTTAATCCTGCCTGCGCAAATAACTGCGCGATTCCGATACTTTTCAAAAAAGTTGTTTTACCTCCCTGATTCGCCCCGGAAATTAAATATATATTATTTCCGCTGTCGTCAAAATCATTTGGAGTTACGGAATTAATATTATTATTCTCTTGGTCTGGTTTGGGCAGCAGAAGCCCAAAATCGTATAGATTTTTCGCGTTTATGCCTTTTTCGCCGCCGTGAAATTCAGGATAAACTGTTTTTATATTATTGTTTTCCATGAATTTTACGATTTCTATACAAGCTATATAAAACGAAAGATGTTTGGATAATGACGCGCAAAAATTAAGTATATGCCTGTTCAAATTTGAGATTACAGATACAAAATACGGAGCTATCAACGGTATTATTCCTTTTTCTCCCTCTACTTCTTCCGCCACTAAAAAGTTTTCGTTGTAATAAAAACCGCTGACGATTTCTTTTTGTTTGGGGATTCTGTTTTGAAAAAATTTTAATATAGCGTTTTCTTTTATTTCCTGCTTATTATTATTTTCGCCGGAATATATATACGCGTTTTTAAATTTAAACCCGGAGCCGTATTCTATATTTAAAACAAGATTGTCATTTAAACACAGATCAACTATAGCGTTTATGCGTTCTTTTACTTTTTCTGTTTTTTCGCGGCAATCAAGCTGATTTCTCAAATCTTTAAGCGAATCGCTTTGAAAGTCCCTGTGCGTAAGCTGTTTGGCAAGCTCATGCGAAACATCCATCGAACTATATAAAATATTCCGAAAATCTATCATCCTTTGTTTTGCGTCGGTTTCAGGAGACTGGCATTTGTTTATTTTTATCTCGTCGCATATAGATTTCATTTTTTGGGCAATCCCCGGATATTCCATAAAATCTTTCAAAATATTCTGGCGTTCTTTTATTTTCTCGGCGTCTGTCAACGGGACGCTTATAGTATTTATAAAAATATTATATGTTTCAGAACCGAAAAATCCCTCTAAATTTTTAATATGCTCAATTCCCATGTCAGATATAAATAAATCATTCACGCGCCCTGCGTCGGCAGGCTGATAATTATTATTTTTATTGTCAAAATAAAGCAAATCTATATTTTTCATCACTTTTTCCCCGCTGTTTTTATATTATTTGTTATATCGGCAATCAACTGTTTATATGTCATGCCGCAGTTTTGCGCTATATCGCGCGCGTATGCGAAACCGTCGCCTTTCTGCTCTGAAATTTTATATGTCCTCATGCCGTTTTCGCCGATTCCGCTCCTCAGAGAGATAATATTATTTTCACCGTTTTTATATATCTCCGGTATTTCATAAAAATGACTGACAAACCCCACAGAACAGCCGGTTTCGTCAAATTTTTTGATATAGTGAACTGCAATATCTACGCTGTCTTTTCTTCTTGTGCTTGTAAAACTTTCGTTTAATAAAACAAGACTGTCCCTGCTGAATTGCCGGGAAAGCACTTCTATTCTTTCGATTTCTTCAATTAAACGGCTTTTACCTAAAATTTCTTTCTGCAAAAAATGAGTCAGGATATTATCGTAAAACGGCAAGCGGCATTCCCTGCAGAATACATAACAGCCGCATTTTGCCAGATAAGCTGAAGACCCTGCCATTTTAAGATAAATAGTTTTCCCTCCCTGATTTGGTCCCGATAAAATAAACGTCCCGCTTTTTGGCAGTTTTATATCATTGCATATAATATTTTCAACAGGATATTTTTCGGCGAAAAATTTTATAATCAGGGCAATTCCCGCGCCATCAACAGCATAAAAACCGTCCTCGCCGAAAACCGGCCTGCATACCGGCAATCTGTTTTGTCCGGCATTTTTGACAAATTCCAGATATGTGATATAAAATATAAACTGCGGAAGCAGATCCGCGATAATTTTTATGTTATCCATAATTTGCCCGTCGGAATTATAAACGTCAAAAAATGCTTTCAGGTTCAAAAAAGTTTCTTCATGATTTTCTATTAAAATTCCCAAAACTTTTTCCTCAAGATAAGATAAAGGCAGCGGGTCTACTATTGAAAACCCGTCTTTTATTTTTATCCCGTACAAGTCAAAAATTTCTTCTTTTAGGAGATCGGCTTCTCCAGCTTCTTCGCAGTCAATAACTGTGAGTATCTTTTCAGCCCGGTTTATTGCGGTTCCCGTATTTTTTAATATAATATTTATCTCGTTAATCAGGCAGCCGGATTCTTTATCCATAAATTTAATTTTTTCATCGCCTGTAATTTCAGAACAGAAATCATATAATGCTTTCAGACCCCCGGACTTGGCTTCTGAAAGTATTATTTTTAAATTGCCTGCTATTACCGTAAATTCTCCGCATAGCAATAAAAACCTGTATTGCTTTTGAATTTCATGTTTTTCTTCTTTAAAATCGCGCAGAAGCATTTTGAATCTTCTTATAAGAATACAAAAATCAGATATATTTTTAAACAATTCCCCATCGGCCAAAAGTTCGTCCATTATTTCCAATCTGTAATCCGCGTCTGTTTGCTCTAAGCAGGGCTTATACAAATATTCGGCCGGGAAATCTTTTGAGCTTTTTTCAAAATAATTTATAACTTCCGTCATATTCAAATCTTTTCTGGTTTGTTCCCAGTCCGACCTGTTATAAATCCATTTATTGAAATTCTCTTCTGAGGCAAACATTATATTAAGCCTTTTCATAAAATATATAATCTCCGTATTATAAAATATAAGCATATATTTATATTCTATCATTAAAAAATTATAAAGTAAAGCAACGATTATTTGCGTTTTTCACATTTCCGGTTTAAATAAAACAATATTATCCGCCGATATTTTTTAAAATAAATTGAATTTTCACGAAAACCATGATATTATATATAATATATAATTCAAATAATTTTTTCAGAACGGAAACAAGGAGTTTTTTATGTCGAAATTCGAATCTAACGAAACAACGGATTCACCCCCGCAAAGTAAAACGGACTTGAAAATCATTAAGAGCGCAGTTATGATCACGCTGTTCGTTTATATAATAGCAATACCTTTAATTTTACTTTTTATTATAGGCGAGGCGCCGCATGATTTGGATGGCGAAAAAGATTATGAGCTGCCCGGTTTCAGTATCAGTACGTTTTTTATCGGAAAATTTCAAAAAGATTTTGAAAACTGGTTTTCCACAAAATATCCCCTGAGACCTGAAATAGTAGAAATATACGGGGTACTGGACGCAAAAAAAGACAGCGTAAATATAAATTTTCTTAAAGTCCCTCCGGATAACATCATTGAGCCGCCCGAGGAAGAGCCTGAAGAAGAACCGGAAGAAATTATAATAATCGAGCCAAGATTCCCTGAATATAACCTGCCTCAGGAAATTCTTTACGACCCTGACGGATACAGGGGGACGGAGCATGTCATAATCGGCAAAAACGGCTGCCTTTATGAAAACGGCTATATAAACGAATATTACGGCTACGCACAAAAATATATAAACGTAACTGACATAGAACTTAAATCAAGGGTTAAAATATTAAAAGAAATCCAGAACGAACTCGCCCTGAGGGATATAGCTTTCTGCGTTGCGATTTCCCCAAGCAAAGCCTCGGCCATGCCGGATTATATCCCGGACTGGTATATCGCTCAGAACAAAACTATTTCCGAAGATTATATTCGCCCGTATCTGAGATTTGTGGATTTTCTTAAAGAAGCAGAAGTTTATTTTGTTGATTCGTCGGCGCTTTATAAATCTTTGGGATTGACAAATACTTTCCCGAAAACAGGCATACACTGGAACAAATTCGCCTCGTTTGAGACATGCGTCGCAATAATCGCAGAATATGAACGTCAGACAGGCGAAGAAATCAAGCATCTTGCCGCAGACGAAATCCGGTTCAGCCAAAACCCTCCCGGATTCGGAAACCCTGAAATGGATATTTTCGGCATAGTTTATTCAGGCAAGAAAAAAGAAAAGCAAAACGCCATAGTTGACGAAAAATATTACTGGCATGACGCATACACGTCAAACACAGGCAAACCCGCAATAAAACACATGCTTATTCAGGGAGGCAGTTTCACAGGGGATTTTTATCATTATTTCGGCTCGTTCGGGATAGCGTCTGAGATGTCCGGTTATTATTACAATAACGGCGGGGATATAGACATAAACTGGAAACACGAAATAGATAAAACAAAATTTGTGCTGCTTGAAGTCAACGAACAGTTTATTTATAATATTGGCGGCAACGCGCCGTCATGGGGTCAAAACGATATTGTAATATTAGATTTGGGACCTAATATTATTGATTCTCTATGGGAGTATTTAATTTTTAATTCTGTGAAATAATTTAAAAATAATATCGAAAGGTATCTAAAATTTATGATTTTCAGTTCAACGCTGTTTCTTTTTATATTTCTGCCTGCCGTATTACTGGCGTATCATATCATACCGCAAAAGCTATTAACCGCAAAAAATATATTATTGCTTTTCGCTTCGCTGATTTTTTACGGCTGGGGCGAACCAAGAGTTATATTGCTGATGCTTTATTCTATACTTATGAATTATCTTTTCGGTATTTTGATACATAATTTAAAAGAAAATAATTTTGAGCCGGTTTATCAGAGACTGGCTCTGGCTGCAACAGTTATATTTAATATATATCTTTTGGGATATTATAAATATTTTAATTTTTTAACGGAAAACCTGAACTGGATTTTCAAAACAAATATTAAGTCAAATATAGCCCTGCCTATAGGCATATCGTTTTTTACTTTTCAGATTATGTCTTACGTAATCGACGTGTATCGCGGCAAAGTAAAATTCCAAAAGAATATTTTTAATCTCGCATTATATATATCTTTTTTTCCGCAATTAATCGCCGGACCGATCGTGAGATATATAGATATAGAAAAACAGCTTGAAAACCGAAAATCAAATATAAACAATATAGCTTCGGGAATGCAGAGATTTATTATAGGGCTTTCAAAAAAAGTTCTTATAGCAAATCAGGTCTCCGTATTTGCCGACCGGGCTTTTAACGCTTCTTCGCCGGCTTCGGTTATGGCATGGATTGGGGCGATATGTTACGCTCTGCAAATTTATTTCGATTTTTCGGGATATTCGGACATGGCGATAGGCATGGGTAAAATGTTCGGGTTTGAGTTCTTAGAAAACTTTGATTATCCGTATATATCAAATACAGTCCAGAATTTCTGGAGAAGATGGCATATATCGCTGTCAAGCTGGTTTAGGGATTATTTATATATACCCTTAGGCGGAAACAGAAAAGGCGTTTTCAGGACATATATAAATCTTTTGATTGTTTTTACGGTGACCGGGTTATGGCACGGCGCAAGCTGGTCGTTTGTGGTATGGGGATTGTATCACGGTGTATTTTTGATGCTCGAACGCGGAGCATGGGGAAAAATCCTGAGAAAACTTCCCCGCGCCGTCACATGGGTTTATACTATGTTTGTCGTACTGATCGGCTGGGTTATCTTCAGGGCTGAAACTTTGGGCAAAGCGCTTGAATATATAAAGTGCATGTTTAATTTTTCAACGGGCGGGTTAAATACCGTGCTTGCCAGTTTAAATATAATAATCTTAATCGCGATATTATCGGGAATGCTGTTCAGCGCGCCCATATTGCCGTTTATAAAAAAAGAGTTGTTTGGAGAGGAAAAGAATCATTTTGAATGCGAAGATTTATCCCCTCTGAAACAAGCCGCAAGCTGGGTAAGTATTGCGGGCTGCATAGCGATATTAATACTTTCCGTTATATTTTTGACCGGGTCAGATTTCAATCCTTTCCTGTATTTCAGATTTTAATAAATAATTCGCGCGTTAAATAAATATAAATATTTAGATGCCTCGATTTCTTGTTTAAGCAGGAACTGAGGCATTTGTTTTTGCTCAAATACTATGATTTATTGATGTAATATTATTGACAGCGGGACTATATTATATTATAATATTATTCAAACAGAATAAAAATCAGGGGGTCAATAATTTATGTCAGCAGCAAATTACAAAAATCCTGCGTCAAGAGAAGTATACGACGGATATATTAGCAATCTCGGAACTCTGCCTGTCAGTTTTGTATATGACGGCACAGCTTATTATGGGTTTGACCGGAATATATTCAGGCAGTTGAGCAAAACAACTGTAACCAAAGGCGAAAAAGAAGAAAATATATTTATTTTAAACGCCGACGATAATCTTACAATAACTGTTGAAACCGCGTATTATGAAAATTACGGAGCGTATGAATGGACTATATGGTTTCAGAATACAGGCAGCGTAAATACAGAAATAATAAGCAACCTAAAGTCCGCGGATATGATATTCTCCGGTGAAAATCCCGTTTTACGCGGAATACTCGGCGATCATCAGAACCAATACAGGCCTTATGAGCATAAATTAAGCGACAGCGGCGTAAATCATAAATCTGGTATAGGCAAACCCACGCATATTTATTTCCCGTATTATAATCTTGAACATGGCAACGGCGGAACTCTGATTGCGCTTGGCTGGGGAGGGACATGGGAAGCCGATTTTCACGTCGGGGCATGCGGCAAAACACATTTCATAGGTGCGGGAACCAACGATTTATGCGCATATCTCAAGCCGGGCGAAAGCGTCAGGACTGCCCTGATGTTATTTATTCCATACACAATTCGCAACGAAAACTACGCGACTAATTTATGGCGCAGCTGGTATATCAACTGCAATATGCCGCGCCTGAACGCGCAAGGAGATCCCCTAAAACCGTTCAGCACTACCTGTATATCAGGCGATACTGGTCTCCCTAATTCAGACGGGAGCATCTCAGAACGTTATTTTACGTGGAAACCGTCGCTTGAAAAAATGCTCGGCGAAAAAATAAAATCCGGTTACAGATGGTTTGACGCGGGCTGGTATTTTGACCCTTACGGCAAAACAGTCGATACCGATTGGTGGGGAACTGTCGGCACATGGGAACTTGACACAATTAAATGGCCTGACAAAACTTTCAGGGAATCGACAGATTTCGCCCGTGACCACGGCATGAAAACCCTTACATGGTTCGAGCCGGAACGCGTCACGCACGTAGACGGGCTTATCGAAAATTACGGTTATAAACCCGAATGGGCAATGCCCGACGGCAACGGCGTTATCTCGAACAATATCGGCAATGCCGAATGCTTAGAATGGACTGCGGGGCGAATTATATCAATGATGGATAAAAACGGCGTGGACATGTACCGCGAAGATAATAATTGCTATCCGACTAAGTGCTGGACGGACGCAGACCAATCCGAAGGCGAAAACCGTATGGGAATAACTGAAAATAAGGCCGTAGTCGGGCATTATAAGCTCTGGGATAAAATCATAGAATACTGCGGCAAAAATAACAAAGACACGTTTGTGGATTCCTGCGCGAGCGGCGGGGGACGCAACGATTTAGAATCAATGCGGCGCGGCGTGCCGCTGCTGCGGAGCGATTCTGACCGTACTACTACTTCGCTGAGGCTTTCTATGACTACGTCGTTCAATAAATGGATACCGTTATGCGGAGCGGCTTCGGTAGAACAGAACGAACAGCTTGCCGCCGACGGGAAACGCGACGTTTATATATTCAGGGCTTCTTATACGCCTGTTTTTCATTTGTCTGCCCAGTGGACGCAAGACCCGGACACCGATTTTGATATGCTGCGTTTTGGATTAAACGAATGGGATTCTGTAAAAGAATTTTTACTTAAAGATTTTTATGTCCTGACAGACTGGAAACCGGAAACTGATAAAACAAACTGGACAAGTTATATGTATTATGACCCGGAAGCTGACAAAGGCGTATTATTCGCTTTTCGAATGGAAGATTGCGAAATGCCGTCATGTAAAATCAAGCTGCCAATGTTAAATACTGAAAAAGAATATGAATTGAGGGACGCTGACAAAGGCGTTATAGGCTGTTTTAAGGGCGGCGATTTGATAAACGGATATACGCTCAGCCATGATAAACCGCGTTCGGCTTCGCTGATTTTTATAACCGGAAAATAATTATAATAATCAAACATAAAAACTGCGTTTGATTTAAAGTCATTTAAGGGAAAAAATATAATGAAAAATATAAATTTATCTGTGGACGGCGGAGGGACAAGTTTAAGAATTATAGCCTTTGACGATGATTTGAATTTTATTGCGCAAAGTAAATCCGGCTCGGTAAACCCGAATTTTGAAAGCGATAAAAAAATCCGCGAAAATATATCCGAAGCGGTAAAATTATTAATTGCGATTTTATATGATTTAACCGGGGATTTCAAAATAAAAGATATATACGAAACAATAGTCGGCTCGGTCAGCTTTTTTAATAATATATTAAAGCGCGAATGCGGCGGATTTGTCAAAGATGCAATATTTCACGTCATATCCGAAGGCCACAGTCATGTCTATGCCGCGTCATTGAGAGATAAAGGCGTCGTCGCTCTTGCCGGAACAGGTTCGGGCGCAATATACTGCGATAAAGATAAAATATTGCATTTGGGCGGTTACGGCATACCGGTAGGCGATCAGGGCAGCGGAGCATATATAGGCATACAAGGCATGTCTGCGGCTATAAAAAATATAAATAACTGGGGAGAAAAGACATTGCTGACTGAAAGATTATATAAATATCTGAATATTGACAAGCCGTATTTAATTACAAAAACGTTATATAAAAAAAATTTAAACCAGCGCGTTTTGTTTGCCGGATTTTGCCCATCTGTGGCCGAATGTGAAAAAGCGGGGGATAAAATCGCGAAAGAAATAATATATTCGGCGGGCAGGGATATGGGACTTCAGGTTATCAGCGTATTAAAAAAAGCCGAAAGCGAAAACATGACGGATATTGCGGAAGAAAATCCCGTGATATACGCGAGCGGCGGCGCATGGAAAGGCACGCCGTATATGCTTGAGACAATGGCTGAGACAATAAGCGGCGTTTATCCCGGTATAATATGCAGGCACGGGCTTTTTGACCCTGTAATGAGCGGTGTAGTCAAGTTTATTTTTGATAAAACCGGAAAATATAAAATTTCGGGGAAGGATCAAAAGCGATTAGAAAAAGAATTTAAAGATTATTTATTTAAATTTAATAAATAACAAATTTTAACGGAAAGGTGATAATTATTTAATGGATTATATTATAAAATACTATGAAAAGATAAACGCCGTATTAAAACGTTTATTTGACGAACAGGGCGAAAATATGCAAAAAGCAGCGGAAAAAATTGTCGATACGGTCACAGACAGCGACGATAATATTATATACATATTCGGGTGTACGCACGCCGGGATAATAGCGCAGGAGGCCTTTTACAGGACAGGCGGGCTTGCGGTGATAAACCCGATTTTCCCGCCCGGATTGATGTGCGATATTACGCCTTCGACTCTGACAAGCAAAATTGAGAGAATTGACGGCTACGGGGCGATAATCGCGGACGAATATAATATAAAAAAGGGCGATTTGCTTATAATTCACTCAGTTTCGGGAAGAAACGCCGTGCCTGTCGATATGGCTATAAGGGCGCGTGAACTTGGGGCATATATTATAGGGATAACGTCGCTTGAATATTCAAAAGCGTCGAAATCGCGCTCAACAAGCGGCAAAAATTTATATGAAGTCGTGGATTTGGTTATAGATAACTGCGGCGAAACCGGCGACGCGGCAATTGAAATCGACGGGTTTGTGCAAAAAACATCGCCGACTTCGACTGTTACCGGAGCGGCGATAATAAACGCTGTGACTGCGCAGGCTGCGGGGATATTTATAGACCGGGGCATAACCCCTCCGGTATTTATCAGCGCGAATATTGACGGCGGCGACGAAAAAAACGCCGTGCTTATGAAAAGATACAGAAACAGGATAAAATATTTATAAAAAAATTAAAACGCAGAGAATTTATATTTTACATAGTAAAACAAGTCGGGAGAAGGAGTGGCAGGTTTTGGAAGAACAACAAAGAAGAATAGGAATAATCGCGTTTATAGTTTTGCTTTGTATTGTCGGTTTAAGTTTTATTTATTCTAACAGATTTTTTTTAATATATATATTATCTTCTTTTGATTTATTAAATCATTTATTTTTAATATTATTATATTCCGCAATCTGCGTACCTGTTGCTGTATTACGCGTTAAATTTGAGTTTAAAGCGGTCAAATGGATTATACTTGCCACAACTGCTCTTGCCATAATATATTGTATAAATATCGCCGTGCCGGGAACAAAAATAAACGATAATAACTGGATTTTTGTTTTCACGCAATACATATTGATTTCTTCTGTCCCTGCTCTGTATTGTATCGCATTTGCCGGAAAAGAACGGGAAATATTTGTTGCGCTTACGCCTTTTTTAATGTTTATTATAAGTTTGTTTATTAGTTTTTTAATGATAAATGATTTTTCCGAAACTGGGTTATTTATTCTCTACCAGTCGATATTTAAGGGCGTAATTTCTGTTTTGTGGGCATTGCTGTTAATATTTATTTCACGTATGATTTATAAATTTATTAATAAGCCGAAAGTAAACGACGCAATAAAAAACAACAGGAATATCAAAATTATCGCTTTTGTCAGTATGGCTCTTTTAGTACCGCTTAATGCAGTATTGATTATTTGGTCTTTGCCCTCTGAACCGGAACCCATATTTGAAATCAGTTTCACCTCGAATGAATTTCATGGAGAGTATAATTTTGAAATCACGCAAGAGGGCGATTACTGTCTTATTATAAGCAGCAGAAGTCGGGATGTTTTTGGGATTGTGCATATCACCGGCAATGCTTTCGGGGAAGTTAAAACTATATATTATACGACCGGCGTTGAGATCAACGAGGAAGTCCAACCGATGCTTTTTAAGGCCGGAATCTACACGGTTATAATAGATTTAACTCCCGAGGAGTGGGAAGCAACTCCGGCACGGTTTAATATGACAATCATGCCCTTATTTGCATCTGAAAATAAGAAATAATACTACTAATAAGCATTTTCTTCACTATCAAAGATTATTTATAAATATATTTCTAACACAAACAACACAATAAAATAAAAAAATATATTAAAACGTGAAAGGTGAGAAAAATTATGTTAAAAGAACGGTTTTTTGACGCGTCGTCGGGGCTTTTTGAGAAAATTCGCAATTCACAGAAAGCAAATATCGAAGCCGCCGGGCAAATTATGGCGGACAGCGTGGCAAACGGCGGCTGTATTCACTTGTTTGACACGGGGCATATAATCGACTCTGAATTATTGAACCGTGCGGGAGGGCTTGTTTTGATGCGCCGTTTCAGGTATCATAACGGCGTTGAATCGTCCGGCTGGAAACGCTCAATGGACGGTAAAAACACATCAATGGAAGGGCTTGCGGAATATGCTCTGAGAAGCGGGAATATATTACCGGGCGATATTATGGTAATCGGCTCTGTGTCGGGAAAAACGCTTAATGTCATAGATCTGGCAGTTGAGTGCAAAAAAATGGGCGTGAAAGTTATCGGGATAACTTCTATAGAATATTCAAAAACGCTTGAATCCGGTCATTCATGTAAAAAAAGGCTTTTTGAATTAGCCGATGTGACTATTGATAACTGCGCGCCTTTCGGCGACGCAATGCTCGATATTGACGGTATCGAGGCCCCGTTTATACCCGCTTCGGGACTTGCGGCGGCTTATATATGCTGGGCTTTATGCGCTGAGTTAGTGGAAAAACTAATAGAAAAAAATATCACGCCCAGTATATTAAAGAGCGTGAATTATCCCCCGAATATTGAATATAACAACAAGCTTTACAAAAGATACGATGGGGAGGGAATATAATATTATATGATTAAATTATGCGAAAACGGTCATACGGATTACAGGATAATTATCCCGAAAAATTATGAAGCGGCCACTTGCTACGCGGCGGAAGAACTCTCTGTGTTTTTATATAAAACAACTAAAACCGCGTTTACTGTAGGCTTTGACGACAGCGAAAAAACAGGCTGCGAAATAGTTCTGGGAACGACGGAAAGAGAACCGGATAATTTTATCCCAAGAGACAGTTTAAAAAATGACGGGTTTATTATAAAAACACAAAACGGCGATATATTTATAAGCGGCAAAACAGGCAGGGGGATTTTATACGGGGTATATTCTTTTTTGGAAGAATATATTGGCGTTAAATTTATATCTTATGATTATACATATATCCCGGTAACAGATAAAATCGAAATCCCCGGTGAGATAAATAATACTCAGATACCGCCTTTTGAATACAGGGATATATATTACCGTGAGATTATCGGGAATCCCGATTTTTCCGCGAGAAGAAAATGCAACGGATTTCACGGGTCTTTATCTGACAGACACGGCGGCAAATTTATTTACGCGGGATTTGTTCATACTTTTAACAGTATAGTCCCTCCTGAAAAATATTTTTCTGAGCATCCGGAATATTTTTCATTTGTGTCAAAAAAAGGCGGGAGAATATCAGAGCATACTCAGCTATGCCTGACTAACCCCGAAGTATTGGAAATAGCAAAAAAATATGTCAGGGATATACTTGATAAAAAGCCTGAGACAAATATTATTTCTGTTTCACAGAACGACTGGTATAATCCGTGCGAATGCGAAAACTGCAATAAAATCGACGAGGAAGAAGGCAGCCATGCCGGGACTCTTATACGTTTTGTCAACGCCGTCGCAGATTCAATAAAAAACGATTATCCCGATGTTATCATAGATACCCTCGCTTATCAATATACGAGGGCATGCCCAAAAATAACAAAGCCGAGGGAAAACGTAGCTGTGAGATTATGCACAATCGAGTGCTGTTTTTCGCATTCGCTAAAATATTGCGACAAAACAGGCGCGCTTGAGGATTTCGGCAGAAAGCATACCATAACCGACGATTTTGACGAATGGTCAAAAATATCAAAACGCCTCTATGTCTGGGATTATGTCACGGATTTCTGCCATTATTTATTGCCGCACCCGAATATTTATATATTAAAAGACAACATAAATTTTTTTGTCGAGCATAATGTCACAGGCTTGTTTGAGCAGGGATGCGGAGATACTATAAACAGCGATTTCGGCGCACTCAGATCTTATGTGCTGTCAAAACTCATGTGGGAACCATCGCTTGATTTAGATAAATTGATAGACGAATTTTTATTTTATTATTACGGCAAAGCGAATAAAACCGTGCGTTCGTATATAGATTTATTTGCGGCAGAAGTCATAAATAAAGATATTTGCGTCGGGACATTCGCTTTTCCGGATAATCCCGTATATTCGGAAGATATATTAAATAAAGCCGAAAAACTTGTGAAAAAAGCTAAAGAAGCAGTATTATACGAGAGCGATATAACAAAAAATCATGTGGAAATATTCGCGCTTGGAATAGAATATACGCGATTATTTAACAAAAGGCATACAGGCGCAGACAGTAACGAAATAGATTGTTTTATACGTAAATGCACAGTTATGGGAATAACGCATATCAGAGAGTGGAGCGTTTTGAATCTGCTTGAAAATCAGTCCGAACGCATGACGCTTATGGGAAAATAAAATAGTCGGGCATGAAAACAACACCACCCCGCCGTTTGCAATGAGCGTTGACGGGGTGGCGTTTATTGTTTTTGATGTTGTTTAATTATACTATTTCACGTATTTCACATCGCCGTGAACCGCAGGAAGCGCGTGAGGCCGCACTAACGCGCCGCCGTTTTCGTATGACTCGATAGCGGCGAAAATATATTCTATCGTTGCAAGAGCGTCTCTTCCCGAAGCTCTAAGATATTCTTTCGGGACTTCGTTTGTCACGTCTTCAAGATACGCGTGTATTCTTATCGGGAAAGTCGCGCTGAAATCGTCAACGCCTGTGTTTAAAATCAAAGGCTCTTCGCCTGTTTTCCAGTAAGTTAATTTTTCCACGCAGTTTTCTATGCAGGCTGTGCCGTTTGTCCCGGCAAGCTCGTAACTCCACCAGCCGCCCAAGCCAAAATGCGCGTCGCCTCTCTGCGATAACAAATATCCTATGCTGCCGTTCTGGAATTTTACATGCACGCTCTGAATCGAGAGCATTAAATCTTCGTGTGATTTTCTCACGCCGGGTTTATCCATAAATGCCTGAACATGCGTGACGTCTCCTTGAAATGCGCGCATAACAGAAAACGGATGCGTTAAAAACGCTTTAGTGTGCGAATACGGACGGTTCCATCTTGCCCCGCCGCTTCCGCCGTAGCCTGCCGAACTGCCGTTAAACCCGACTTTATGTATAGAATAAACCTGTTCGCCGATTCCGCCGTTTTTGATATATTCTCTCAGTTTATCTGCGGGTTCTGAGAAATAGTGATTTAAATTGCAGCCGAGATACACGTCTTTTTTTGCCGCGTAAGCTACAAGTTCCCTCGCGTCTGTGACTTCGTGGCATATTGGCTTTTCAACGAGAACGTTTTTGCCTGCGTCGATTGCTTCCATTGCGGGTAAAAAGTGCATTGAGCCGTTGTCGTAACCTGAAGTAGTAACAGACACGCTGTCGATTTCAGGGTGAGCCGCAAGCATTTCTTTAAGAGAATAGAACGCTGGGACGCCAAATTTTTCAGCCGCTTCGTCGGCTTTTTCTTTGATAATATCGCATACCGCGACAAGATTAGCCAGTTCGTCGTTTTTATAGCATGTGGCGTGGGTGTTTCCTATGCCGCCCATCCCTACTACGCCTACGTTTAGTTTTTTGCCCATAATTAATTTACACCTTTCGTTTTAAATTATATTTTTTATACTGGTTTCGATTTTATCAATCGATAAATTGATTTTTTTTCTTTGGTCTAACAAATCGGTTTTCTTTTTTTCAAATATTTTTTTCATTTCCGTTTTGTCGCTTAAATTTATAATCGTTTTGATTTCGTCGAGATTAAACCCGCATTCTTTCAAATCTATTATATACAAAAGATCATTTACCTGTTCTTCCGAATAAAACCTGTAATTGTTGGACGGATTGATATAATCCGGATTAAATAACTGAATTTCGTTATAATAACGAAGCGTGTCAAGGCTGATTTTTAACATTTTTGAAATTTCGCCTATTGAATAAATATCAACCGTCCCTCCTTTGTTGTTTTTTTATTTATTATTAAATTATAATCTATCGGGTAACTCCAAAGTCAATGAACTTTTTTTTAATTTTTTGTGAAATTATATTTTCTGATTAATTTAAGCATTATAAAAACCGTGGCTGCGCCAATCGTCAACAGCAATAATATGCTGACTATAATAAATGCGATAATTCCGGGTGAGGCTTTTTCGGCGTCGCCTGTTACAGGGACGGAAATTTTCGCAAAAGCCGGGGTTTCCGAAATTATAATAGGTTCGGATACAGGAACTTTACCCGCTATAAATTTAATTCCGTTTTGCTCCGCGTATTCTTCCGCAATTGACCCTGCTTCGCCATATATGGTCAGCTTATCGTTATCGCACCCCTCAAATATCGTATAATCATAAAATCTCATCTGTGAAACCTCAACGTCAATGTCCAGCATAAGATAATAATAATTAACAAAACTATATCCCAAAGAAGTAACGCATTCAGGTATCTCTATATTTGTTAAATTTATACAATTACTAAACGCCCATCTTCCAATATATGAAGCGCAGTCAGGGATTATTATACTTGTCAGGCTCGCGCAGTCCTGAAATGCATAATCTGCAATCGTCCTGACGTTTTGGGGTATTGTTATATTTGTTAGATTTGCGCAATTTTGAAATGTACCCTCCCGAATCATAATAATACCGTCAGGCATTGTTACACTGATTAAATTTATACAGTTTTGAAACGCCCTCGGGCCAATACTTTGAACATTGTCAGGTATAATCATTTCAGTCAGGCTTATACAGTTATTAAACGCACGGTTACCGATTCTTGTTATGCCGTTATGTAAAATTATATTTTTCAGATTTGTACAGTTATTAAATACGTTGTTTTCAATGCTTGTAACACTTTCCGGTATTTTAACACTTGTCAGGCTTACGCAATCCTGAAATGCCGAGCTTTCTATATTTGTAATGCCGCCATGTATCGGCGCATATTTCAAATTTGCGCAATTACTGAATAACCCGCTTTCAATAACTGTAACGCCGTCAGGTATTTTAACGCTTGTCAGGCTTACGCAACTTTCAAATGCCTGCTTTCCAATGTTTGTAACACTGTCAGGTATGATTATATTTGTGAGGCCCGTACAATTTTTGAATGTTCTGCTTTCGATAGTTTCAACGCTGCCGGGTATCGTTATATCCGTTAAATTTATGCAGTTCTGAAACGCGAGGACTCCAATTCTTGTAATTCCGTTATGCATTATTATATTTTCCAAATCCACACAGTTATTAAACGCCAAATCCCCGATAACAGTAATGCTCTCAGGTACCGTTATACTTGTATAACCCGATAAATCAAATAAACGAAAATCAAATAAATAATCTTTATATTTATGATTACCGGAAATATCTTTTAACGATATGTCAAAATATTTATCCGCGCAGGGAGATTTTTTAAATTCTCCGTTTATGTATTTGTTCAAACTGTCCCATGTAGGATCCATGATAATCCATCTGTTATCAGCAAACGCTTCGCACCATGCGTGGTTTATCTCATCATTGTTTAAATCGTAAAATACATCGGTTTGTTCGATTCCGTGTACGCCTAAGGCAAACCCGTCAATATATTTTGCCGGAATCCCCGCCGACCGAAGCAACGCCACAGTCAATTTTGCGTACCCTTCGCACACATTGCGTTTTAATTCCAAAACGCTCAATGCTGAAGTATCTTCATAATCTTTGCTGACTGACGCGTCGTAATCAAAATAAATATTATTTGCGACCCAATCATGTATGGCTTTTATTTTTTCGTAATCGTCCGGTATATTTGCAGTAATTAATTTGGCCAAATCAGCGATTTCACCGGCGTCGCTTTTTATATCGTCATTTCTCGACGGCAATTTATAAAATTCAAGCGCAGCCGGATCTGTCGGCTGAGACTCGTATATTTTTAAATTATGCAGGTAAACTTCTTCTTCATTTGCCGCGCTCACGGTTATATATAACATAATAGCAACTATAAATATTACGACGATTACGCCTGAAAATTTCTTTTTCATATAAATCTTCTCCTATTCAGAAACCACCATGTCGCCACAAGCATAATAACAGCAAACAAAACCATAACCGCCATATTATCGCCGTTTTTAGGGGAATATACCGGCAGTATAATTTCCAAAGGCGTTACTGCCTTATAAGACGTAGTAAAATCGCCTATTTGTCCGACATCATTTATTCCCCAAATCCAAATGCTGTTTTCTTTTAATGCCATTGCGTGATTTGACCCCGCAGAAACTTGTATAACGCTATCCATTATTTTTACGGGGTTTAACTTGGCGTCTGTGGTGCCGTCGCCGAGTTGTCCGTGGTCATTCTTTCCCCAAGTCCAAAGACTGCCGTCACTTTTTATCGCTGTTGTGTAACGCTCTCCCGCGGAAACTTGTATAACGTCGTCCATTATTTTTACGGATTTTGTTTTTGCGCTTGTAGTACCGTCGCCGAGTTGTCCGTATTCATTATCGCCAAACGCCCAAAGGCTGCCGTCATTTTTTATCACTGTTGTATAATTTCCTCCCGCAGAAATCTGTATAACATTATCCATGATTTTTACAGGAGTTAATCCAGCGAGATATCCCCAAGCCCATAGACTTCCATCACTTTTTATCGCCAGACTATGGCTCATTCCTGCACTGATTGCTTTTACGTCGTCCATTATTTTTATCGGGGTTGGTCTGTCAATAGTAGTGCCGTCGCCAATTTGTCCGTGATAATTATTTCCCCAAGCCCATAGGCTTCCGTCATTTTTTATCGCCAAACTATGACAACCTCCCGCGCTGATTGTATTTACGTCGTCCATTATTTTTATCGGGGTTGATATGTCAATCTTTGTACCGTCGCCAATTTGTCCGTGATAATTACTTCCCCAAGCCCAAAGACTACCGTCATTTTTTATTGCCAAGTTATGACACACTGCCGCGCTGACGGCTGTTACACCGTCCATTATTTTTACTGGGGTCGATTTGCTTTCAGTAGTGCCATCGCCATTATATCCTATCCACGCCCAAAGATTTCCCCAAGCCCAAAGAGAACCGTCGCTTTTTAATACCATACTATAATATGCTCCCGGGCTCACTGCGATAAAATTATCATTCTCCGCGTTTACGTTTACGGGCAAAACAGAAAAAATGATAAATAACACAAGCATTAAACTTAAAAGTTTCGCTTTCATTAAAATCTCCTTCTCTATCCTACTTCGTCACGCTCATTACTTTCACAGGATTGCCCCCGCATTTTATCGACTCTATCGCGGCGTGAATAACTCTCGATGCTTCAAGCCCGTCTCTCGCTTTCCCGTCGATATTCTCAGGCTTGATTTTAGAGTTTATCTCCCTGACAAAACTGTGTATCCTGTCCCTGAACGTGTCGTCGAAATCCCTGAATCCGCCGAACACAGGATTTGTGTACTGCTCTTTAAGATAAGTTTCAGCCGGATATAAAGTCGCCTGCCGCCACATATCCTCGAATACTATCCTGCCGTTTATCCCCGCGACTTCGCAACGCTCCATCGGGTGTCCCCGGACTATATCATAAGACGAAGTAAGATGCCCGACTGCCCCGTTTGCAAACTTCATATTAACCGAAGTCGTCGAATATATTTTCGTCCCCTCGTCAATTCTGTTTGGAGCAACCATCGCGTAACATTGCACTTCGTCAACATCGCCCATAAAATACCGCATTATATCAATGCTGTGGGGGTTTAACGCCTTTAACTGATAATATATAGAATCAAGAGGCATTGTCTTGCCGATCCACAGGGCCATATTGCAGAACAGTAAATCGCCGACCCTGCCGTCGATTTGCCATTGTTTTGCCTGCCTTGCCGCAGGGGTGAATCTGTGATTTAAGTCAGTCGCGTAACACAAGCCAAGTTTTTCAGCCGTCTCGACCATTTCTGCCGCGCATTGCAAATCGTTAGATATGGGCTTTTCACCGAGAACATGGCAACCGGATTTTAACGCCTGCATTGTCGGCTTATAATGGTCAGAAGAATATTCAAAACCTCCCGTTGCGACAGAGCATAAATCCGGCTTTAATTTTTCGAGCATTTCTTCAGCGTCGAGAAAATAAGGCACGCCAAATTTTTCGCCGCCCGATTTTGCCCTGTCTTCGCGAATATCGCAAACCCCGACAAGTTTTGCATCAGGGCAGTTAGAATACGCCCACGAGTGTATATTCCCGATAGGGCCCATGCCTATTACGCACACTCTTAACATTTTTTGTTTCACCTTTTTATAATTTTTTATTTTTATTTTAAAAATATGACTTACGTAGAAAATGCTTATTAGTAGGGGACGGCGTCCTCGACGTCCCGCCGAAAAAACCGGCGTTAAATCATATTTGCGGGCTGTCGGGGACGCCAGCCCCTACAATTCATATCCGTACATTATATAAATTTCCTACATATCAAATCAACACAAATTACTATTCAATCTCCACGCCTATCTCAGCCAGTTTCGCCTGCAATTTCTGCGCTTCCGCCGGGTCGCCGATGTGCAGAGAATTATACGCTTCTTCGCTCGATTCAAACGCTTTGTCAAACCCGTTCCATTTTGTCGCATTAGTTATCATAGGATTTGTCCTGCCCGTTTCTTTTTCGCGTTTGGCGATAAAATCATTCATTCGCTGAGTTAAAAATTTCACGACTTCAGGCTCTTTTTCGGCGATATTATTATTTTCTTCCGGGTCTTTGACTAAATTATATAATTCGATTTCGGGCTTGAAGTGAAAATCAGGCTCAAGCGCGATAATTAATTTCCATTCGGGGGTTCTCCAGCCGTGTTTTCTCATCCATGTCGCTTCGGTTATGTACATTTCAGGCTCCTGTTTAATCGCGTTGCCTTTTACAAGTTCGACTAAATTGCGCCCGTCAAATTTTATTCCCGGGTCTATGCCGAGTATTTCGAGGATAGTCGGCGTAATATCCTTAAGCTGACAGAAATCAGTGAATCTCTGACCCCCGCATTCGCAGCCTTTTAATTTAAACGCAAACGGGACGACAAGAGTCGGGTCGTAAGTTCCGTGATGATCATATAAACAGTCGTGATCGTTTAAAGTTTCGCCGTGGTCGGACGTAAATACAACAAGGGTTTCTTCTTCGATATTCAAAGCCGCAAGCTTTTCCAGTATGCTTTGTATGCATAAATCCATATACGCGACTTCCGCGTCATACTGCGCTATTACATATTCAGAATCCGTGCAGCCTGCGGGGAACCATGATATATGAAAATCTCTGAACGGCTTGAATTCATAGCATTTATTTAAAGATTTATTATTCGGGTCAAATTCGTTGCCCTGATAGAACATTTTTGAGAACGGGTACGGGGGAAGATAAGGCGCGTGGGGGTCCATGTGCCTCAGAAACAAGAAAAACGGTTTATCTTCTTCTTTATAGATATTGGCAAGCCTGTCAAGCTCAGGGAGAGCGACATCGTTGAGATTTTCGGCTTTGTGTGCCCTGCCGTCGCCGTTGCGTTCTCCCATCCAGCCGTCAAAATCCAAATACTTCTGATAGCCTCTGCCGCCGACGTTGCCCTGAAATCCTACGCAGGTCGTGTTATATCCGCGTTCGCCCAAAATCTCCGCGAGTGTTTTAACTCCCGGAGCCAAATCCCCCTGATGTCGTAAAGCTACAACATCGGTGCTGAAAATATCAAGTCCGGTCATCATAGAACTATAACCGGGAGTAGTCGGAACAGACGGGGAAAAGCAGTTTTCAAAAACTACTCCGTCAAGTAAATATTTCGTGATATTCGGGGTAGTCTGGCGTTTGTAGCCGTAAAGAGACATGTGGTCGCGCCTTAGCGAGTCAATACCAAAAAACACAAGATTGATTTTTTTATTATTTTTATCGCAGCATGACATAAATTTTTTCTCCTCTATTAAATTAATTTATTTATTTTTGATATTTTGATATGCTAATAACGAGTAACAGAACGATTTATAAAATCTGTACCAAGACCCTCTTTAAATTAAAGAGGGTGGCACGCGAGATGTTGCGTCGGTTCTGTAAAATCGCGTTAGTCCGCGTGACGGGTGTTTTATCCTCGAACATAAATAAAACTCCAAAAACACCCGCCGACTGCGGTCGGCACCCTCTTTAATTTAAAGAGGGTAAGGAGTAAACCTCACAGTGTGCTTTTAAATTAATGCTCTGTATTATTATTTGTATTATTTTATTTTCCCCAGTTTCTTTTGACAACGCCGTAAATCACATAATCATGATATACGCCGTGCAAAATCGTTCCGTCCTGAAAAATACCCTCCTGAACAAAACCCAATCTTTCAGGAATCGCGCGGCTTTTTTTGTTTTCGAAAGCGCAGCTTATCCATATCCTGTTTAAATCAAGCTCATAAAACCCGAAATTAGCCAAAGCCTTTACGCAGTCCGTCATGATGCCTTTGCCCTGCCAGTCTTCTGATAACCAGTAGCCTATCATTGCGCTGTTGTTATTGGATTTTACATCGTGCAGACCGATATTGCCGATATATTTACCGTCAAGACAGATTCCAAATACAAATTCGTTTTTATCTTCACACGCTTTCTGCCATTTTTCGAGCGTAACCAAATGACCGGACAACTCTGTACCGTCAGCCCACGGCAGGTATTCGCGCAGATAATTTCTGTTTTTGTCAATTATATTATATGATTCCTCCGCGTTTTCGGGAGTTGCCTCACGGACGCGCATTTCCAAATTTTCACGCACTTTTATAATCATAATATCTACCTTGCCCCTAATTTTTTCAGGCACGCGTTCATATATCCATAAGACTCAGCCGCAATAATAGACGCTTCCGCAATATCCAAGTCACGCCCGATGACTTCAAGAACGCACGGGCCGTTATAATTTGCGTCAGCCATTGCTTTTATATAGCCGAATAAATCAATATTGCCGCGTCCGCACGCCTGGTCTTCGGGGTCTCCCGGAGATGGGCCCGCGCCCTTGCAGTCTCTTATATGCACGTGTTTAATACCGTGAATCACGCTTGCGAGAGCTTCTTTCGGCACTTCGCCCGCCCTGTGTACATGAGACGGGTCCATATCGAGTCCGAAATACGGATTTTTTACGGCTTCGAGCATTTTAATTGAAGTCGGGGTATTATATACTGCGTTGCCTACGTGAGCCTTACACACAAGCGTGACTTTATATTCAGCCGCCGTTTCAGCGAGTTTATTTATAGATTCAAAACTTTGCTTCATAGTTTCCTCGTCATCCATTTTGCCGCCGGGGCCGATACATAACACAGGTATGCCGATTTCAGACGCGCCCTCGCACGCGATTTTAAATCTTTCAGATTCCTGCGAAGCGATTTCAGACGAGAGAAACTCAAGCCCGTTGTCTGCCATTATAGCCTTTAAATCATTTTTATCCTGTTTCCATGTATCTGTATTAAAATGGTCGATTCCCATGCCTTTGAGAGCAGAGATACCAAGTCCGTCATATCCAGCTTTTTTGATATATTTAGCCGCAGTCGCAAAGTCAACGGTCTTGAATAAAACCGAGTTTACTCCAAGTTTAATCATTTTAATAAATCCTCCTGTATATTTTTATATATTTAATAAAATTTATTAACGTAGAAAATGCTTATAACCCGAAGTTAATTTGCAAATAACTTCTCTTCGCGTATTTTAACTTGTTCCAATATATGTCCGATGTTTCCTTCTCCTGCAAATAAATTCATATCAAAAAAATTACAGGATAACTCCGACCAATATAATTCATTTTCGTCCCCTGATACGATTAATTCACGATTTAATTTTCCAACATAGGCTTCAACGTAACAGTCCGATAAGTGGTATGTGAAATCCATTAAATGCGTAAGTTTTATATCTTTGTGAGAAATTCCGGTTTCTTCCAAAAGCTCGCGGTATGCGGCATCATCTCCGTTTTCATTCGGTTCTATTTTGCCACCTACTAAATTACGAAGTCCTTTATAAGGCTCTTTCTTGCGCTTGCACATGAGAAGCTGACTTTTATCAGAATTAAACACGACTAACACGTTATATCCTTGCATTTCTCATACCTCCTGAAAATATAAATTAAGCCTTTTCTACCAGTTGTTCTTTAATTGCATACTGGATTACTTCCGAGGGCGACAACGACATAGCTTTCGCTTTCATATTGATAATACGTGCATAGTCAGGGGGTAGTAATTCCGCTACAAGCGTTCTTTCGCGCATAGCAGTTAAAAACCCCGGTTTACCGGATAGTTCCGGCGGATTTTGTTCATATTCAAGACTTAATTCTTCATATTCTTTATCTGATAATCTATCGTTTGCGTTCATTTACTGCACCATCCTTTCAATATAATATTTTCGACAAGGCATTGCGTGAAAAACCACAATGTGTTCGTCTGATAAAACATGAAATATTATTTCTAACAACTTAGCGTTTGGGTCATAGCCAATAGACAGCGTTTTATTTGGGTCTGTTTCAAGAGTTTCGTCATATACGCTCCGCTCAAGTGCCAAAAGAATGTCCTCTTTGTTTTGTCCGTGTTTATATGCCGAGGAAAGAATTTCGACTGTTACTGCGGAATCAGCGATTATTATTTTTTCATTCAATTACTCAAAGCCCCCTATCGTACATAATATAAATTTCCTGCGTTATTTATTCAGATATATATTTACTTCCCTATGCACTCCTGTACAAACCCGCACATATCGTCCAGCTTTTCCATCATATCACAAGCCAGCTTCATCTGACAGCGCGCCCTGTCAAGATTATGATTCTCGCGGTGTATCGCAAAATATTTGTCGTCGTCGATGTGATCCGCGAGAAACCTCGATGCCAATTCAAAAGTTATAATCGGCGCGCCCAGCGCGAGAGTTTCTGTTTCAATATCAGTCATCGACTGCCCGATTGCTCCGGTGAATCCTTTCGTGAATTCCTTGAAATATTCAAAATCGAGATACACTTTGTTCAGGTCAGTTTCGTCCTCTGCTGCTTTGTTTGCGGCAAATCTTATAGCGTCGCCGAAATCGTGAGCGACAAGCCCCGGCATTATAGTATCAAGGTCAACCACGCATACAGGCTCAAAGGTATTTTTATTTAATAATATATTATTATATTTTGTATCGTTATGCACAGGCCTGAGCGGGAGTACGCCTTTATCTGTCATGTCTGTGAGTTTGCAGCAGAAATCGTGATATTTTTCAAATATGCTTATCTCATCTTTAACGTCTTTCGCCCTGTTGTTTTCGTCGAGATTAATTATCCTGAATAAATTTTCAAGACGTTTTCTGGTGTTATGAAAATCAGGGATTGTTATATTAAGTTTTTCTGCCGGGAAATCAGAGATCACATTAAGAAAATCTCCGAACGCGTAACCCGAACTGTGTAAAATCTCCGGGTTTTCAACTACGTCAAACGTAACGGTGTTCTCTTCAAAAATGCATAAACGCCAGAATTCGCCGTTTTCGGTTACCGTATAATTCTTGTACTCTTCGTTTACAAGAAAAGTGACGATTTTGCACGCGCTTTTTTTATTATTATTCTTGATAAAATTATCTATCATCATGATATTATTCATGACGTAAACGGGATTTTTGAACACATAAGTATTTACTTTCTGAAATATATACGGATTTACATACGGGTGATTATCTATTGAAACATAATATGTTTCATTGATATGACCGTTGGTTATAGGGCTGTAATTTTTTATACTGCCGTTTATGCCGTATAATTTCATTAAATTTTCAAATTTTTCTTTCATAAATTAGTTTGTTTTTATTTTTTACCTTTCTTAAAAATTATTAAAATAATATTTTCTTGTTTATATTTATAATTAATTATAAATTGAACATAAACATAAAATTTTTGCCAAAAGCCCCCTTTTCAAAAGGGGCTTTCCGGGAAATTGCGTTTTTATCCAATGTTGGTATTATCACTCAATAAACGTGACGATTTCTTCTATCGGACGTCTGTTTTGCGGGGGATAAGAATCATTCGCCGGATAACCTACCGGGATAAGACCGACCGGGCGGAAAGCTTCAGGCAGATTCAAAACTTCTTTAAGTTTTTCTTCGTTAAACGCGCCGCACCAGCATGTTCCGAGACCCATGCTCTTCGCGCATAATAAAATATTCTGGATTGCCGCGGCGGTATCCTGCACAGAATACAAATCCCTGCCTCTTTCGCCGTAATTTTTTTCGCTCCGCCTGCTTTCTGAACATACGACTATAAATGCCGGAGCAGTCAATATCCAGTCCTGACCGCATGATTTTTCTTTTATTTCAGATTGCAGTTTTTTATTTTTTATCACATAAAAATGCCACGGCTGGCAATTCCCGCCGCTCGGCGCGGACTGCGCCGCGTCTATTAATTTCATGAGCTGTTCTTTTGATACGTCTTTTTCTTTGAATCCTCTTATACTTCTTCTCGATTTTGATAGCGCGAGAAAATCAAAATTTGTTTTAATATTAATATCAGCCGGTTCATCATATTCCCTGAATTCGGCGAAACCTTTTATAAGTTCGTTTGAACCGCTGCTTGAAATTTCAACAGGATTGTTATTACCCATATTATTACATAATCTCCTTTTTTTATTTTTATATTTATTTTTTATGTAATTTTAATAAAATTCCAGAGAAGAGAGCATTTTTTCATAAATATCTATATCTAATTTTCCCCCGTGCGTCGAAAAAGTAAGCGTATATAAAAGCCCGTTCTTTTCGGTCATCGCCTGATAGCATGACAACGGCACAATATAATCGATTACACAGTCAAATTTATATACAGCATAATAATTGCCGCCTATTTCTTGCCCTGTCATGCCTTTAGACTGAAAATTATCGAATATAAACGGATAATAACTGTCGAATGCCTCCTGCAAATCAATTATATTAAACGGCGATTTAAAATCGTTCTGAGTGATGCCTTCAGCGTCGCTGATACCTAAATTTGCGTTCGGGACAAAATACTCGCTCGCATTCCCGAAATCGTACCAAATAAGAGTAATAGCCGACGGGTCCGCTCCAAGCTCGTTAAATAAATCTGCTGCTTGCTGTCCGAATACTCCCAAAACCATTCTGTCAAATTCTTCCGCCGAAATTCCCCCGTCGATATACATCCATTCAACCGGATACTGTATTTTAATTCCCAAAAACTGATTGTCGTAAACTTCAAAGCCCGACCGTAAATTTTCCGGCGCGTCGGTTTCAGGTTCTGTTGGCGCTTCTGTCATAACGGCTTCAGGCACTGTAAGTTCCTCCGCAGTTGTTTCATTGATAATATCATTAATATTATCAACTGTTTCGTTTATGTTTATATCTGTTATATCTATATCTTCTATTATATCATCGCCGTCAGCCTCCGGTTTAACTGTAATTGAATCAAACGCGTCTTTAATCTCGTTTCCGGCGTCATTAATATTATCCGCTATTTTATCTAAAATTGAACTGATATTTTCCCTGTTTATACTGCACGCGGCGACCGCCGGCATTATAATAATAACTATACTTAAAACGATAAGTAATTTTTTCAGCATTAATTTATTCCTGACCTTTCTTAGACTATATAATTTCATCTATAACCCCTGCATATTATATCCCATCAATGCGAGATTTGCTTTTGCCTGTTTTGTAAATCTATGCACCCGTTCATTCGTCAAATCCGTCGTCTCTTCGTTTGTATATTCCAAAATAAACGGTATATCCGGCGTTATCCTGTAATAATTCATGAAAAATTTTACCCAGTCAATTTCTCCCTCGCCAAGTATTTTACCATAACAATCATTGACTTTTCTGTCTTTGCCATGAATATAAACTATATACGGCGCAAGATATTTGAAAACATCGTCCTCGTCTGAATTTGCGATAAAATTCGCCATATCGAGCATGGCTTTGATATTTGTAAGCCCTGTTTCTTTGTTTATCTGCAAAATAAAATCACGCAGCCTTTTCGCCGATGGGATAACATCTATAACACACGCCTCTATGCAGATATTCACGCCTCTTTCTTTTGCCGCGCTGCCTAACCGGATAAAGCTTTCTTTTAATCTCTGGAAATCAGATTCGTAAACGTCAGTTGTTATGCCCCGTTTGTCAGGTCTGAACCCAAGCTCAGTAGTTAAATTTTTTATCCCTGCATAAGCCGCGAAGTCCATACAGCGCACAAAAGAATCCAAACATTTCTGGCGAAAATCATCGTCGGGCGACAAAGTATTCGTAAATACCCCGAAAGCCGTGACTTCTATGCCGTTGTCTCGCATAATATCCGCCTTTTCTTTTGTGAGTTCTTTTGTTATGCCGTTTTCGTCGAGTGCAGATATGCCGTTATACGCCCAGCCGCCGAAATCCGGGTGAGCCATGCACAGCTCTGTGCAGTTATAACCGTGGGCTTTCATAAATTTTGCCGCACCGGCAACGGTCATATTTCCGTAGCTTCTTGAAACAATACCGTATTTTTTCATAAAATATATCTCCTAACTTTTTATCTGTAAATTTGATTACATACAGATTATATACTATTTAAAATCATTCTTCAAGCATAAATTGTGTTTTTTTATTCAAATTTTTATGATAAAATAATAAAAATATATTTTTCGGAGGATTTAATAATGTCAGCGCGTATTGTGATTCTTTCAGGATCGCCCGGAACGGGTAAAACGACTGTATCCCGGATATTAGCCGAAAATTCAGCATATAAAAAAGCGGTGCATATCGAACTCGACGATTTTTGGCAATATATACGCAAAGGATATATTGCCCCGTGGTTAAACGACAGCGGCGGCCAGAATGAAACAGTAGTTGAAGCTGTCGCGGCAAGCGCAAAAATATACGCTAAAAACGGATATGAAGTTTTTGTTTCCGGGGCGATCGGCCCGTGGTTTATAAAACCGTGGTTGAAGATAGCGAAAAAAGGTGTTGACGTGCGGTTTGTTGTCCTGCGGCCGGACAAAAAAACGGCTGTCGAGCGCGTAATAAAACGTCAATGGCAGGACGCGGCTTATGATTCTATAGAAGATTTTCGTCAGGAAAGCGATTATTTCCCGCTGACTTATGAAGTAATAAAAGATTTATGGGACAGTTTTAACGATTTTGGTATATATGAACCGCATGTCGTGGACACCACCGGGCAAACAGTTGGCGAAAGCGTGGCAATTCTACAAAAAATGCTGGCTGAAGATGCTTTCCGTATATTTAAAGGGAGTAAATCATGAATTTTACAAACAACCCGCAAAAATTACGCGGACTCAAAAGCAAAAGTTTTTTTATTTTCGATATGGATGGTACGATTTATCTTGAAGAGTCGCCCCTGCCAAATGCGATTGATTTAATCGCGAAAATAAATAACTGCTCAAACAAACGCATGATTTATTTTACAAATAACGCCTCAAAAAATCCGGCGTATTATTTAGAAAAATTAAACCGGTTAGGATTCCCCGCGTCAAAAGATCAAATTTTAACTTCTGCCGACGTGTTGATAAAATTTTTAAAATCGCACAGGGCAGACAAAAATATATATCTGCTCGGCACTCCGTATCTTGAAGATATGTTTAAATCATTTGACATAAATTTAACAGTTAATGTTCCCGATATAGTAGTCACGTCGTTTGACACGACTTTGACTTATGATAAACTTGAAAGAGCCTGCACATATATCCGAAACGGCGCAGAGTGGCTGACTACTCACCCGGATATAAACTGCCCTGTGGAAAACGGATATATTCCCGACTGCGGCGCGATAAACGAGCTTATAAGAGTATCTACGGGGAAGCCATTGCCAAAAGCATTCGGAAAACCTTATGGCGAAGTTATCGAAATGATTGAGGAAATCTACAGCGAAAATCGCGAAAACATGGCGATTTTAGGCGACAGGCTATATACTGATATTGCATTGGGCAAAAAAAATAATATGACCGCCGTTTTGCTTCTGACCGGAGAGGCTACGCTTGAAGAGGCTATAAACCTGCCCGAAGATTTGCGGCCGGATATAATTTTTGAGGATTTATTTGCGGCTGAAAAATATATTTTTTGAATTTAATATGAAAATAATGGCACATATCCTGTTTTTTCTACGAGGCTTTGACCTTGCGGAGATAATATCCATTCAATAAGTTTTTGTGTGTTTTCAACACGCATTTTATCTTCATCTGTTTCAGGTTCTTGCACAACAGTAATAGCATAGAAATCACCAACGAAGGGATAAGTACCGTTTGCGATACTTTCCGCAGACGGGTCAATCCCGTTTATGGAAAGCAGTTTGACTTTATTTTCCGCAATCATCCCGGTAATATAATACAAAAATGAAAAACCAATAGAATTTTTATAGTTCTTATAATCAGCCACTACTTCATATATTCCACCCATGAAATCAAACGTGTCTTCTTTAGGCGGAGTCATAAGCGAAACGGTTCCCATAATATGTTGTAGGGCAGTTTGACTTCCAGAATTTTTCGACCTTTGATATGCACGAATTGAATTGTTTTTGCCGCCGACTTCCTGCCAGTTGGTTATTTTTCCTGAGTAAATGCCCTGTATCTCTTCTATTGATAAATTTGACACGGAATTTCGATTATTTACGAAAAAAACGAATGCTTCTTTACCTATGGGAGTAAGCTTTAATTCTATCCCGCGTTCGTGCGCCGTTTCTCTTTGCTTGTTTGAAATATCAGCGAGAAATATAATATCGGCATATCCATTAAGTAAATTATAAAAAGCGTCTGATGTTGTTGAACAGACCACAGTTGAACCGTCGAGACTTATATATCCACGAACATTATACTCTGATTCTGGATATGTAGCCCGTACAAACGCCGAATACAATGGGTAAAGTGCTGTCGCTCCGTCAATGCGTGGCAGATTATCTTCCAAACAGAGAGACGACGGCTCATCAAGACTTTTAGCCAGCGTGTTTTCACGAAATGGCTCATAATCGCGCAAAGAAACTATTTCTGAAGCCTCGGGTATGCTGTTATAATATACTGTAGCGATAATAACTCCGCAAAGCGAAATGACGATTACAGCCGTTAAACCGAACACAATAAACTTTTGGGTTTTTGGATAGAACGGTTTCCCGATACAAAACATGATAATAAGAAAAATTGCGACACAAATTACCCAAGTGAGCCATAAGCCCTGAGAGAAAAAAAATGTTGTTAATATGAAATATACTATAACCCAAGCAAGCTCAAAAGCGAAACCGCAAAGGATGAACAATAATTTATTATTTTTTTTCAAACACCCTATCATCAAAAATAAAATTATAATTGCTAAATGTATAGAACCCAGCATTTCACCACAATCCCTTCCAGCTATCTCACGTTAAATCTAACTCAAAGCATCGTCAAAAACTTTTTTCACGATCTCGAAGGAAGCCGCGCCTTCGTGAACTTTATCGCCTTCTATATAATATGTCGGAACATAATAATAGTCAAATTTTGCGGCAACATCCGGTTCTTCGACTTCGTCGATTATAGTCAGGGGAATTTTTGTATATTTAACATCGGATTCGAGAATTTCGTTCATCCATTTTCTCGCTTTTTGGCAGTACGGACAGGACTGCATAGTAAACATCGTTATTTTTTTCATGATTTTATTTTTCACATACTTTCTGATTTTATTTATTATTTAATTATAACAGATATTTAAAAATATTTTATATATCTGTCTTGAATTTTTTGTTTTATTTTGATATAATTTTATATAAGAAAATATTATCGCAAAAACCACGGCGGGAGAAAATAAGAACAATGGAAAAAATGGAAATTATAACTATACCGGACGGGCAAACGGCGATTGCGAAAGGCGCATTCAGGTGGCGCAGAAGCATATACAGCGTAATAATGCCCGACAGCGTGACAAGCATCGGAAAAAGCGCGTTTTCCGAGTGTATAAATCTGGAGGACATAATCATACCAGACAATGTTAAAAACATTGAAAACTATGCGTTTTATAACTGCAAAAAATTGCAAAACATAACAATGTCCGGCAATGTAGAGAGCATTGGAGATTACGCGTTTTACGGCTGCAAAAATCTAACGGGGATAATTTTGCCGGACAGTGTGACGAATATCGGGCATTACGCATTTTCATGGTGCAAAAAATTAACCGTGTTTTGTTCGGAATCTCAAAAATTAGTCGAGGCATACTGCAGAAAAAGCAAAATAAAATTACAATTTATAAATCCCGCACAGCATACGCAACCAGAAATAATATCAAAAATAACAGAAGCCCCGGCTCTGTCAGGTAAAGGGATTGCTGATATATCTGATATAACTGATATAGAGAAAAAAATAAACGCGTTTATCTGTGAAATTGACTTATTTATAAATTCGATTGCGGACTCTGATATCTCAAAAGAACTTACCGGAATAAAAAACGTACTTGATAAAATTATCGATTTATTAAAAGAAAAAAAATATATTGAAAACCACTCGAAACGGCTGGAGGAATTTTTCAGCTATTATTTCCCGACCGTTAAAAAGATTCTTGACGCTTACCGTCAAATCGAGACGCACAGCTTGAATGGGAAAAACGCGGCTGAAACAAAACAAAGGATAGCCGAATCGATTCCTTTTATAAGAAAAGCGTTTGAAAAAGAGCTTGACAATATGTATCAGAATAAAATGTTTGATATTACTACGGATATAGACGCTCTTGAATCTATGTTCGCCAAAGATGGTCTGCTGGATATAAATCCGTTTGAAATAAAAAAAATATAAAAATTCCCGAAAATTTTCTTGACATAGATCAAAATTTGTGATATACTATTAAAGTTATCAAAAATATCCTGAGACAACAGGTGCGGATAAATCAGATTTTTCCGCGTAATTTTGCCTGTCGAGGAGAAAAACCAAAAACATAAATTTAATTTATCGTTTTGTTATCTCTTTCGTCTCTTGAAAGGGATTTTTTATATTGCGTGCAACGAATGAATGTGAAGTGAACGCAGTTCACATGCAGTTCACGCCAGTCAATCAAAACAGGATCAGAGGTGAATTTAGAAAAATGCCGAATGCAAAAGTACTTGAAGAAAAAAAGCAGTTAGTTGCGAATCTCGCGGATAAATTTAAAAACTCGGCGGCAGGGGTTCTGGTAGATTATCAGGGCATAAACGTCGAGCAGGACACAAAACTGAGAGTTGAACTAAGAGAAGCAGGAGTAGATTATTTCGTATTTAAAAACACACTGGCGAGACTCGCCGTAAAAGAATGCGGGTTTGACGAACTTCTGCCGGTTCTCGAAAAAATGACAGCTATAGCGGTAAGCGTAAAAGACCCCGTTGCCCCCGCTAAAATACTTACGTCGTACGCCGCTAAAATCGAGACGTTTAATATTAAAGCCGGATTCGTCGACGGCACGGTTATCGACGCGCAGAGCGTAAAACAGCTTGCCACTCTTCCGTCAAAAGAAGAACTTGTCGCAAAAATTCTGGGAAGCCTGCAATCCCCGATTTACGGACTGGTCAACGTTCTCAACGGAAACCTGCGCGGGTTAGCGTGCGTGTTACAGGCTATATGCGAAAAAAAAGCTGAGAGCGAAGGCGCTTAAGCAAAACTAAACAAAAACTAAAAATTTATAAAATTAATTATAACTTGGAGGAAAATTAAAATGGCATCTGAAAAAACATTAAAATTAATAGAAGAAATAAAAACTCTCACAGTTCTTGAGCTTGCAGATTTAGTTAAAGCTCTCGAAGAAGAATTCGGCGTATCCGCCGCTGCTCCCGTAGCAATGGCGGCAGCTCCCGCCGCAGGCGCGGCTGACGCTCCCGCAGCTGAAGAAAAAACGGAATTTGACGTTGTTCTTCAACCGGTTGAAGCCGACAAAAAACTCGGTATTATCAAAGTTGTACGCGAATTTACCGGCTTAGGATTAAAAGAAGCGAAAGAACTTGTTGAAAGTGCGCCGAAAGCTATTAAAGAAAGCGCGTCAAAAGACGAAGCAAATGATATTAAAGCAAAACTTGAAGCCGCAGGAGCGACGATCGAATTAAAATAAATATAAAATATAAAAACGCAAAAAGACCGGATTTTAAATCCGGTCTTTTTGATTTACTATATCTTGTTATTTTATCTTATCCAGAGCTTCTTTTTTATAATTATAGCGGCGGCGGCGCATATCGCCGTCAAAGCAAATAATACAAAAATTATATTATCGGCGGTATGAGGATTATCTCTCGGATTTTCAGTAGTATTATTTTTATTTAATTCCGCGTATTCAGCCGCTGTCATTACATTTGAAATTGGAGTCAGTTTTGATTTGATAAATTCTATATCATAGTCTTGTATATTTTCATAGTCCTGTAATTTTATTACGCCCAGCACAACCCCGTTTTCATCAAATATCTGCCACCAGTCTTCGCCCAGATCCACCGCAAGCCAGCCGTTAGACAGCAGTGTAGAATTATTCCTCAATTCTTCAAAATTATTATATTCAAATAATTCTATTTCTGGGGGGAGCACCACAATATCATCCGGACCTGAAACTGTCGGCTCTGCTGTTCCGGTAGATTCCGGTATATCTAAAGCCGGTTCTGTCGGCGGTGTTGACAGATCTGTTGTTCCTGTGAGTTCTTCAGAAGTTATCGACGGTTCTGTCAGCAACGCTGATGGTTCTGTCGCTGCTTCAGTAGTTTCTTCCGGCTCTATTGACGGTTCGGTTTCCGATATTGTCGGCTCTGTTGTTTCAGTTGGTTCTGTAGATTCTTCGGATTCTTCTATAGATTCAGTTGTTATTATCACTATCGGCGGTCTTCTTGTCGGGATAACCGGCGGCTCAATCCCGCCGGGATTTTCTTCGGGAATTTTAATAAATACCGCTACATAACTTCCCGCTACGTTCAACCCGTCGCTGTCACGTTTAGGTATAAATTCTTCATCTGTGCTAAGCGGCGCGTCGTTTTTATAGTCGTCGCCCAAATTAAACCAGCCTACAAAGCTATATCCTGAATTTTCTGTTGCCATGCTGCCTAACGCATTTCCGGTAACCGGGGGCAAAGTCTCAACTCCGGTTGATACGATACCGCCGTCTTCTCCCGAATGCTCTGTCCAGCCGATTTCGAGAGTTATCGCCGTATAAGTGATAGTCACATCAAGGTTTTCTATAAACACCGCTACATAACTTCCCGCTACGTTTAGCCCTTCGATGTCCCGCTTAGGTATAAATTCTTCGTCCGTGCTAAGCGGCGCGTCGTTTTCATAATCATCGCCTAAATTAAACCAGCCTATAAAATAATACCCATTCTTTACAGTCGCGGCAGAAGCCGGGTCGCCTGTAAACGGCGCGACCAATTCTGAAAGCACACTTACTTCGCCGCCTTTATCATCAGGCGTCTGCACACTCCAGTCATTTCCGAATGTCAGCGGCGCATAAGTGATAGTCACGTCTGCGTTTTCTATAAACACAGCTATATAGTTTTCCGCTACGTTTAGTCCGTCTATTTTTTCAGGAATAAATTCTTCGTCTGTGCTTACCGGCGTATCATTTTCATAATCGTCGCCTGCATTAAACCAACCTACAAAACTATATCCTGCATTTGCCGCTGACGTGCTGCCCAATGCTGTGCCGGTTGCCGGAGGCATATTTTCTATATCGCGTTCTACGGTTCCGCCTTGTTCATCAGGATACTGCGGCTCCCAGTTGCTGTCGAATGTCAGCGGAGCGTATGTGATAGTCACGTTAGTGCTTTCTATAAATACAGCTATATAACTACCTGAAACATTCAAATCATCGCTGTTTTTAGATGGCACAAATTTCGCGTTAGTGCTTATCGGCGTATCTTTTTCATAGTTGTCGCCCAAATTAAACCAACCTACAAAAATATATCCGTCGTTCACTGAAACCGTGCTGCCTGACGCTGTACCTGTCGCAGGGGCGATACTTTCTGTCGTTTTGCTCAACTCGCCGCCTTTATCAGGTTCCTGAGCGGCCCATTCATTATCGAATGTCAGCGGCGCGTATGAAATCGTCACTTTAGCGTTTTCTTTGAACACCGCTACATAATCATTCGCCGCATTCAAGCCATAGATGTCTCTTTCCGGAGTGAATTCAAGTTCTGTTTCTATTGGCGTGTCAGTTTCATAATCATCGCCCAACTCAAACCAACCCATGAATGTGTATCCCAAGTTCACGCTTGCCGTCGAACTTGGATTTCCGGTAAAAGGCGCAACTGATTCCGAATATACACTCACTTCGCCGCCCTGATTGTTTGGCGTTTGCGGCTCCCAGTCACTGCCAAATGTCAGCGGCGCATAAGTGATAGTCACGTCTGCGTTCTCTATGAACACAGCCACATAATCATTCGCCACGTTCAAGCCGTCGCTGTCTCTTTCCGGTATGAGCATAAGATTTGTTTCTAAAGGCGAGGCTTCTTCATAGTTACCGTCTTCTCTGAATTCGAACCAACCCACGAAACTATATCCTGCATTTGCTGTCGCCGTGCTTCCCAATGCCATACCTGTTGCAGGCGCCAATATCTCGTTGGTATTACTCACTGTCCCACCTTTATTATCAGGAGACTGAGTACTCCAGTCATTCCCGAATGTCAGAGGGGCATAAGTGATAGTCACATCAGCGTCTTCTTTGAACACCGCTACATAACTGCCCGCTATATTCAAACCGTAACTGTCACGCTCCGGTATAAATTCTTCGTCCGTAGTAAGAGGCGTATCATTTTCATAATCATCGTCGAGATTAAACCAGCCGATGAATGTGTAGCCTGAGTTTGCGCTCGCTGTCGATTCCGGTTCGCCCGTGTACGGCGCATAATCATTCGCTCCGCTCGGACTTACCGTCCCGCCGAGATTGTCAGGAGACTGTGAACTCCAGTCGCTCCCGAATGTCAGAGGGGCATAAGTGATTGTCATATCAGGGTCTTCTTGGAACACCGCTACATAATTGCCTGCTGCGTTCAAGCCGCCCACTTTTTCCGGCTCCAGTTTCAACGCAGTCGTGATCGGGTCATCTGTATCATATTCATCTCCGAGATTAAACCACCCCACGAATGTATAACCTGCATTCGCACTCGATGTCGAACTCGGCTCGCCTGTCGCAGGAGTGACATCTTCTGTTGTTATACTCACTTCGCCGCCTTGATTATCCGGAGTTTGTTCGCTCCAGTCGCTGCCGAATGTCAGCGGCGAATAAGTGATTGTTACGTTTGAGTTTTCTTTGAATACCGCTACATAATCTCCTGACACATTCAAACCGCCTACTCTTTCAGGCGTGAATTCAAGATTTGTTTCTATTGGGGTAGTAGTCTCATAATCGTCGCCCAAATTAAACCAACCTACAAAACTATATCCCGCATTCGCGTTCGCTGTCGAGCCTGACGCTGTATCTGTTGCAGGAGCCAATGTCTCACTGCCGCCGCTCACCGTCCCGCCACGATTATCGGGAGACTGCGCGGTCCAGTTATTGCCGAATGTCAGCGGCGCGTAAGTGATTGTTACGTTTGAGTTTTCTTTGAATACCGCTATATAACTGCCCGCCACGTTCAAGCCGTCGCCGTCACGCTCCGGTTCGAATTTCGCCGCAGTCGTTATCGGCGTGTCAGTCGTAAAGTCTGCTGTAGATTCGAACCAGCCCACGAATGTGTAACCTGAGTTCGAAGTTGCCGTCGATTCCGGCTCGCCCGTGAACGGCGCATAATTCTGCGCTCCGCTCGGGTCTACTGACCCACCGAGGCTGTCAGCTTGCGTAGTCCAGCCGCTGCCGAACGTTTTAGTGCCGTATGTGATAGTCACATCAGGGTCCTCTTTGAATACCGCCACATAACTTCCCGCTACGTTAAGCCCGCCCACTCTTTCAGGTTCGAGTTTCGCCGCAGTTGTAATCGGCGTATCTATATCATAATCATCGCCCAACTCGAACCACCCGACGAATGTGTAGCCCGGCTTTTCTGTTGCAGTCGAGCCTGACGCTGTACCCGTTGCAGGCGCGATACTTTCTGAAGCGTCGCTAACTTCGCCGCCAAATTCATCGTCTTGCGGTTCCCAGCCACTGTCGAATGTCAGCGGCGCGTACGTGATTGTCACATCAGGGTCTTCTATGAAAACAGCCACATAACTGCCCGCCACGTTAAGCCCGCCCACTCTTTCAGGTTCGAGTTTCGCCGCAGTCGTTATCGGGTCATCTGTATCGTAGTCGTCGCCCAACGCAAACCACCCCATGAATGTATAGCCCAAATTCACGCTCGCCGTCGATTCCGGCTCTCCCGTGTACGGCGCAACTGATTCCGAGTATACGCTCACGTCGCCGCCCTGATCGTCAGGTTTTTGTTCGCTCCAGTCGTTGCCGAATGTCAGAGGGGCATAAGTGATAGTCACATCAGTGTCTTCTATGAACACCGCCACATAACTGCCCGCTACGTTAAGCCCGCCCACTCTTTCAGGCTCGAGTTTCGCCGCAGTCGTTATCGGTTCGTCTGTATCATAGTCGTCGCCCAGATAAAACCACCCCATGAATATATATCCCACATTCGCAGTTGCCGTCGATTCCGGTTCTCCCGTGTATGGCGCGTAATCATGCGCTCCGCTCGGGCTTACTGTACCGCCCTGATTATCAGGGGACTGTGCAGTCCAATCGCTGTCGAATGTCAGAGGGGCATAAGTGATAGTCACATCAGTGTCTTCTTTGAACACCGCCACATAGCTGCCCGCTACGTTAAGCCCGCTCACTCTTGCCGGGGTGAATTCAAGCTCGGTTGCTATTGGCATATCATTTTCATAATCATCGCCCAACTCGAACCACCCGACGAATGTGTAGCCCGGTTTTTCTGTCGCAGTCGAGCCTTCGGCTTCTTCTACCATAGCTGTAATTATCTCGCTTTCAATATCAACGCTACCACCCTGATTATCAGGGGTTTGCCCTACCCAGTCACTGCCGAACGTCAGCGGCGCGTACGTGATTGTTACATGTTCCGGTTCATTAGTCACTTTCGCCGTATATTTGAAAGTTCTCGGATTCGCCTCTCCTGCGTCTGTTGGGTCAAGTGTGACTTTGATTGGATTGTCATTTAATTCATAACCGGACGCTTTACCTGTTTCCACCAACCAATATATCGTTTCTTCCAATATTGGTTCATCGTCCGTTGTCAGTGTTCCTGTATTTTGATTAAGAGGCAGATTATTAAACGTTATTTTTCCCGACGCATCTGTTGTTTGCGCGCCTATAAGACCGCCGACTAAATCCGGCGCCAGTTCTGACCCATCGTCACGATATAACGCAAACGTCGCGCCGTTTACAGGTTCAGTATCATATTCCGCGTCGAATTTCGTCACTTCCAGCGACGCGGCATGAGCGTAATTAACCCATGTGTATTCGGAATCTTCGTCCTGATCAACAGTATCAATTTCATATACTCCCGAGATATAATAACCATTCGGAGTGACTTCTTTCACAATATAACTGTCCCCGCCTAATAGCCCAAATGTCGCGATTCCGCTTCCATTCGTTGTCGCATATACAGGCGTATCAAATGAATCGCCGTCGTCGTCGCACAGTTCAAAAGTCACGCCCTCAATCGGAGTTGTGCCGTCCGCATCAATTTTTGTAATGATTAAGTCAGGATTATATATCTCGTTTATTATCGCAAAGTCGCCAGTTGTCGGACTTGCTTTTCCATTGAAAGATATACAATTTCCGTCCTCATCAAACTCAACATAAAACGCTGACAAATATTTGTGATATTCTACAGCGGACGGAGTATCGCTCTCATCTCCGTCAACCTCTTCTATTTTATATAATCCGAACGGAATATTATTGAACGTGACTGCGCCGTATTCATCACTCTTAGCCCACAGTTCATAGTCGCTGCCGGCAGTCTGGTCGGTCATTTTGAACCATACGCCCTCAATCGGTGTATTTCCAAGTGTATATGCGCTGATTTTATTGCTGTACTTAGTGAATTTCAACGCTGTATCTTCATGGTGAGCAGGTTCATTCTCTACCTTAAACTCGTATGTGTAAGTTCTTGGATTTTCTTCTCCTGCGTCTGCCGGGTTCAATACAAGCTCAATCGGATCTTCTGTTCTATTATAGCCTGTAGCCGCCGTTTTTTCTACCAACCAATATATCGTTTCTTCCAACACTGGCTCTGTGTTTGTAGTAAGCAATGTCGTATTTTGATTAATCGGCAGGTTTGTAAATATTATTTCGCCGTATTCATCTGTAATCTCTGTGTCAATAACTGCGCCTGTTATATCTCCTTCTTCATCGCTTGCATACAACTCGAACTCCGCGCCTTCAATCAATACGCCTTCGCGCATTGAATCATGCTTTGTCACTTTAACCGACGCCGCGTGACGATAGTTGACCCATGTGTAGGTGTAAGGCACAAGTTCACGTTCTTCTTCCGAATTATCTGCCACATCAGGTTGATCTATCGTCAATTCATACACACCCGTAGTATAATATCCGTCTAATGGTGTTTCAACTTCTTTCACACGGTAAGTCTCGCCGCCCATAAGACCCGTGAATGTTACTTTTCCGAATTCGTCTGTTGTCTGCGCAGACCCTATCTTTGTTTCGGTCTCGACTTCTCCGGGATATGTCACACGGTACAGTTCAAACGCTATATCTTCAAGCGGCGTTCCGCCATCGTCCTGTTTTGTGATTGTCAGCGTGGTTTTCTTGATTTCATTCGTCACGCTGAATGGGCCGGATAATCCATCTTCGTCGTCAAGTCCCCCAAATTCGGTAAGTATGCCCTCGTCATTTATTGTAAGATAAAATGGAGTCATAGTATAATGATAATCCGGCGTCAAAATCTCTTCCATAAGATACCGTCCGTGCGGCACGTTCGTAAAATCCACTACCCCTGTACTATCTTCTTCAAGATAAAAAGTACTGCCAATAGTCTGGTCGGTTATCCTAAACGTCGCATTCATAATAGGTGTGTCAGGATCTCTGTCCGTGTATTTTGTAAAAGACATATCTACAGTCACAGGCGTATTCTCTAATGTTGCCGTGTATATATGCGTTCTCGGATTTGCTGCTCCTGCGGCTGCCGGATCAAGCTCGACTTTGACTGGGGTAATATCCAATATATATCCGCTGGCCGCTTCTGTCTCTACCAGCCAGTACGTCGTCTTTGCCAATATAGGTTCTGAGTCTGTTGTCAATGACACTGTATTTTGATTAAGCGTTAATCCTTCAAACTTTAATTTTCCGTTTGAGTCTGTCGTTTTCGTACCTACAAGTCCTCCCGGTTCACCATCATTATCAAGGCGCAACTCAAATATCGCGCCTTCTACTTTCACGCCAGTACGCAGTTCGTCTACTTTCGTCACTTCGAGCGACGCGGCATGAGCGTAGTTGCGCCATGTGTAAGCGTAATTTGTCTGTTGATTAACCGGTCCTATTGTATATTCACCCGTCTCATAATATCCTGTAAGAGGCGTGCCTACTTCTTTCACAATATAGCTGTCTCCGCCCAATAGCCCCGTAAATGTCGCCACGCCGCCGCTATTTGTCGTCGCGTATATTGGCGTATCAAACGAATCGCCATTTGATTTACACAATTCAAATACAACGCCCTCAATCGGAGTTGTGCCGTTTGCCTCGGTTTTCGTGATTACTAAGTCAGGATTATATATCTCGTTTATTACAACAAAATCGCTCTCATCAGGGTCATCAATTCCGTTGAATGATATACAATAGCCGTCTTTATCAAACTCAACTTCAAACGCTGCCAATGATTTGTGGTATTCTACTGCGGCAGATACCTTGCTCCCGTCTCCGACGACTTCCTTTATTTCATATTCTCCGAACGGAATATCTGTAAATTCAACTTCACCTGTAGCATCACTCTTAGCCCACAGTTCATAGTCGCTGCCCTCAGTCATGTCTTTCATCCAGAACCATACGCCCTCAATCGGCGTGTCGCCAAGCGTATATGGGCCGCTTTTATTGCTGTATTTTGTGAATGTCAGAGTTATATCATCATGCTTTGTCGGGTCGTTTTCTATTGTTACAGGCACGTTTTGAGTGCGGATCGCCGTCGCCGTTCCGCCCGCAAGTGTAACTTTGACCGGCGTTGTATCTAATATATAACCGTCCGCCGCTGTTTTTTCCACGAGCCAATATATCGTCTCTTCCAACGCTGGCTCAGCGTTTGTCGTCAAGGTTGCTGTATCTTGATTTAATTCCAATCCTGTAAATGTTAATTTGCCGTCCGCACCCGTTGTCTGTGTATCTACAAGACCGCTCACCAAATTTGGTGCCGTTCCTAACCCGTTGTCACTATATAATTCGAATTCCGCGCCACTCAACAATACGCCGGTACGCATTTTATCTACTTTCGTCACTTCTATGCTCGCCGCGTGTGCGTAGTTAGTCCATGTGTGAGTATAGGCTACATCCGGATTTACAGTCGTCAACTCATATACACCTGTTGTATAATATCCTGTAAGCGGTGTGCCTACTTCTTTCACCCGATACTTTTCACCGCCCATAAGACCTGTGAATTGCACGATGCCTGACGAGTTTGTAAGCAATGCAGAGCCTATAGGGATTTCGGCTTCTTCCACCACACGGTATAATTGGAACTCTACGCCGTTCATCGCCGTTCCGAGATCGTTCCGTTTCGTGATTGTCAGCGTGGTACGCTTTATCAAATTCGTCACTTCAAAATCACCGTCAAGTTCATCACCGTCGTCATATAAATCGTCAAATCTGACGATTTTACCCGCTGTATCTATTTCAATATAGAATCGGGTCACCGTAGTATGATAATCCGGCGTTGTTATCTCCTCTACAAGATACCGACCAAACGGTATGTCGGTGAAGCTTACCAAGCCGTCTGTTCCGGTTACCAACGCTGTCTGTGTAAAATCGCTGCCTGTCGTCTGGTCGGTTATACTAAACACTGCTCCCGCAAGCGTTGCGCCTGAATCTCTGTCGGTGTATTTCGTGAAGTCCAAATCAGCCGTAACTGGTTCGTTCTCTATCGTTACACGGTTCACTTCCGTGCGTGTATTAAGCGTAACTTTTGATGACGTACTGTTTAATATATACCCGTCAGCTTCATCTACTTCAACCAGCCAATAATCCGTTGACTCCAGCACCGGCTCTGTGTTTATCGTTAACGGCGTTGTTTGAGTAAGCGGTAGATTCGCGAATGTCGCTATGCCACTCCCGTTTGTGGTCGCAGACCCTACAGGATCGCCAGTGCAAAGCGCATTATCGTACAGTTCAAACGTCGCGCCCTCTACTTTCACGCCAGTACGCATTTTATCTACTTTCGTCACTTCAATGCTTGCCGCATGTTCGTAGTTTTTCCATGTGTAAGTATAGTTTCCTGATTGATTAATCGGTCCTATTGTATATTCACCCGTCTCATAATATCCTGTAAGAGGCGTGTCAACTTCTTTCACCACATAAGTGTCCCCGCCCAATAGTCCCGTAAATGTCGCTTGTCCGCTTCCATTCGTCGTCGCATATATTGGCGTACCAAACGAATTGCCAGCAGAATCACACAATTCAAATACAACGCCCGAAATCGCAGTCGTGCCGTTAGCCTCAGTTTTCGTGATGATTAAGCTTGGATTAAATATCTCGTTTACTATAACAAAATCACCGGGTTCAGGATTTGACTTCCCATTAAAACTTGTGCAATTTCCGGCATCATCAAATGTAACGTAAAAATCCACTAAAGGTTTATGATATAGTACAGGAGCAACTTCGTGTATCCTATACGTTCCAAACGGAATATCAGTAAACGTAACCACGCCGCCAGCATCACTCGTAGCAGTACGGACAAGATCACTCCCCGTTGTTTGGTCGGTCATTGTGAATGAAACGCCGTCGAGAGTAGCTCCTAACGGAGACCCCAAAGTATATGGACTGCTTTTATTGCTGTACTTAGTGAATATTAAATCTATTAAACCATGTTCTATCGGCTCATTCGTCACCGTTGCAGTGTATGTGTAAGTTCGCGGGGTCGCTCCCCCTGTTGCCGGATTAAGCGTAACTTTTTTCGGCGTTGGATCTAAAATATATCCGGTTGGAGCAACCGTTTCCACCAGCCAATAATCCGTTGACAAAAGCGTTGGCTCTGCATTTATCGTTAATGCCGTCGTATTCTGATTAAGAGACAAGTTTGTAAATGTTAGTTTGCCGTTTGCGGCAGTTGTCTCAGTAGCAATCGCAGTTCCAGCTGGAGCAGTACCTGACCCGTTGTCGCGATACAACTCAAATTCCGCGCCACTCAACAATACGCCAGTACGCATCTCATCGACTTTCGTCACTTCCAGAGACGCCGCATGTTCGTAGTTGCGCCATAGCAACGTGTAATCTTCTGCCTGATTTACAACTCCGGTATTATATTTACCCGTCTCATAATATCCTGTAAGAGGTGTGCCTACTTCTTTAATTACATAACTGTCGCCGCCGTAGAGGTCATAAAATATCGCTTTCCCTAATGAATCCGTCGTTGCAGTAACCGGAGGGGCAAAAGAATCGCCCTCTGCGTCGCACAATTCAAAAGTCACGTCTTCAATCGGCGTTGTGCCGTTAGCTTTGGTTTTCGTGATAATCAAATCCGGACGGAAATAAACATTTTCCACTACGGAATCGTCATTAAAGCCGAAAGCTTCTATTTTTTCACCAGAGTGTTCAGGATCGTCAATGTAAGAATCTCCATACACATCTATTTCCACATAAAACGGCGCAGCAGGCGTGTGATATGGCGGGGTTATTATTTCTTCTACTTTATATATACCGAACGGCGGCAGATTCGCGAAGAACACTATCCCGTCTTCGTCTGTATAAGTTTCATCTGTATAGTCGCTGCCCGGAGTTTGGTCCGTGATTCGGAAGCACGCTTCATCTTCGCCTACGGGTTCAAAAACGCCTTTTTCCGCGCGGTCTGTCAGTTTTGTGAACTTAATATAACCAAGTTGCGGCTCATTTGCCACCTCTAAAAACTCCGTGTTTCCGCCATCTTGTGTAATCGTCAGAACTAATTCGTTTTTACCAAGTACTTTTGGATCAACAGTTACACCGTCAACAATATTTTTCACCACGTTTATTGAAGTTAAATCATCATAGCCGTCCACTCCATCTACTTCTCTCAATATATATTTGTTGCCATTTTTTAACGGATAAAAGCTAATCTCGCCGTTTGCGTCGGTTTCGCCCTCCATGATTTTAACTTCGGGAGCGGATTCGGAAGTGCCGATTTTCTGGTATAACTCAAACTTCACTCCGGGAAGCGTGACCCCGGTGCGTAGATTATCAACTTTTACGATATTCAGTTTTACCCTTTTGCTGCTTACGCCCGTACCGCTGCTGCCTATATCAATTTCATCTTCGCTTTCGGCCGGCGGCCCGTCAACCCCGCCTGTATCGTTTAAACGAATATCGTTTTTATACGGACGCAAAGAAACATTGGTGATATAGCAGTCATAGGCCAATATATATCTTCCGTTTCCGTCCGGAAATTTTAACGTGAATGAATTCAAAGTATATGAAAAAGCCGGATCATCATAATAAAATTTTTCATCGGTTTTGGTAAAATTCCCGTTCGAGTCAACATTGGCGTTCCACAGTGTCACGCTGCTAATATCAAGCTGCAATCCCGGAGGGATTATATCTGTTATCGTCGCTCCTGCAAACGTCATGGCGTTAAGGTTCAAATTTACTTCATAAGAGATTGCTCTGTCTTCTGCATTAAAGCTGCCTGCTTTGTCAACGATGTTGTTCTCCACCGTAATCGTTGCGCTCTCAGTCAGCCCCGGGTGAACGTCATGAACCAATGTAGCCGAATTTTCAATATCGACCAGCAGTTGGTTTTTGAAATCGGCGCTAAGATTCGGATTTATTTCCGTCTGATAGGTTATTGTGGTTTGAGCGGTAACTTCGGGAATTATGATAATAAGGGTATCGTCTTCTACTATAGTCTCGCCGTTATAGTTTACAGTGTAATCTTCATCAACCACCATGCCGGTAATGCTTACCGAACCGGGGACAAATGTCTGCCCGACCGGAACAATATCCGTCAATACGGCGTTTGTCATAGCCATATTGTTTTTGTTTATTATTAATTGCCACGTTGCCCTGCCCGTGTTATAGTTAAAACCTACGCCTGATTTATCAATCATGCGGCTGGTGACCCATGCCGATCCTGTTGCGGAAGTAGTGACGTGATAAACATAGTCGCTCGGGTCAGGCTCAGGGTCTTCATCAGTGGGGTCAGGAACGCGTAACTGTATATCGCCTACAAAAGTCACTGAGTTATAATAATATCTTCCTACAAGCGCATTATATATATCATAGGAGTCATTCCCTGCAAAAATCGCCGGGTCGTCAACTGTTGTTTTAAATGTGTATGAATAACTGGCAGTCCCGATATTGCCGACATCGATGGTTAATATTTTATTGTCAAAGCTTACGTCATCCAGAGTAATCAGAGGGTTTCCCGAATTGAAACTCCCGTCAACATAAGTCTGACCGCGCGTGCTTAAATCATCGGTTATCGTACCGGATATAACATCTACGTTATATGGGTTCACTGTAACCGACCAAGTTATTTCATGGGTGGCGCGGTTATACGAACCGCTTTTGCCAACCACGTTAAAATCCCCAATACTATAGGCAGCCGGGCGTTTGGTTTCTTCAGTTGTGCCGGTCTCGCCGTTATAATCATAATGATTCCAGTCAAAGTCCACTTCCGCGGTATTGGTGAACGAGCCTCCGTAAGACGTATCAAAATAGTTGTCGTCAATAGTGGTGCTGTAAGAGAGTGTATAGCCTTTTTCGGCATACGGCTCGTTTATTGTAACGCCAAACGAAGTAGTCGTCGGCGTAATTATAGCGTCGGCTGCCGTACCTGTGTCAAGATTTGTGACCGTAACGCCGCCCGTTAGAGTCAACCCTGTCGGCAAATCGTCGGTTATCACGAGATTATCAAGGTCGCGTCCAAGCGTGTGTATCGTTACAGTCCAGTTGATAATACGCCCGGACTGCGTACCTCTTTTATACGACCAGACTTTATCTTTGCCTTCCACTATGATTTCTGCGCTCACAGGCTCAAGAAGTGTTACGTCGTTATCATCAACCAGCGTGACACTGTTTGTTATCAATGAATCCGGGGCTCCATAGATATTTGTATATCCTGTAGTATTTACTACATGGTATCCAAGCTCATCGTCCGCGAGCCTTGTCTGGTAAGTTATCGTTATCGGGGCAGGGTTATATTCTTCAAGTTCATAACTGACAACGGTTTTGCCCGGAATATGACTGACGCTTCCGGTGAGTTTCTCGTCTCCCCGTTCAATAACCAGACTGCCCGGCACAAAAACGTGCTTGGAATTATCAAACGTGTCCATTACAGTCAACGGGTAATCGGATTCGTCTGTTATCGCTCCGGGAGTATATGTTATCTCCCATGTAAAAATCAAGCTATCTTTATCATAAACCTTACATTCTTTTTCGATTTCATGTTTGCTTTTCTGGTTTTCCAAAATATAAATAATAAGCGGGTCGTCGCCTTCCGGAAGTAAAACTATTTCGACAGTTTCATCTTCTGTATCGCTTATGCCGCAAGGCAATTCAAAATATGCATATTCAATAAATATAAATTCATCAAGCTCCTGCTCCCAGAAATTTAATTCTTCCACACCGTCGGCATAATCGCCTTTAAAAGTAATATAAGCCTCGCCGCCTGTTATTTCAGCTATCCCGATAACATAAATAACGCCATCCAGATTGACTTTAATAATAAACGGGAATGCAGTATCATCCCCTAAAGCAATATTTTCCGGAATGGGAATCAAAAAAGGCACATATAGGTTTTCGGCAAGCGCTAAAATTTCATCAGTTTCAATTTCAAAGTCATATCTCAGGGTAATTTCATCGTAAAGAGACACCACCGCGCCGGAATCCAATCTTTCATCATCAAGATATAATCCGGTGCCGCTTACGGATTTACTTAAAATCTGTGTAACGACGTCCTGAAAATCGCCTTCCAGACTAAACGCGCCCCGCATAAGTTGTGATATGGCTCTGACTTCTTCCCTCAATTCGTCAATGGGCTTTAATTCTTTTGGGGGTTCAGGGGCTTCTTCGGGTTCTGTAGTTTCCTCTGGCTCAGCCTCAGTAGTTGTTTCCGGTTCAGGCTCTGTGGTTTCTTCGGTTTTTGATTCAGTCGTTTCCTCGGGCGTATACGGCGTATAATCTGTAGTCTCCTCAGGCTCTGATTCAGTTGTTTCTTCCGGCGTTTGCTCTGTTATTTCACCCGGCAATTCTGGCTCCGCATGTGATATAAGCGGCGCAATAATACCGCCGGGCAAAATCCCGGCTATCATATTTATTACAATTATAAAAATTAATATCTTTTTTCTTATTTTGTTCATTTTTGTCATTAATGACCTCCGTATAATATATATGTAAATTATCTTGGAATTACGCTTTAAGAGATTTTACATTTAATTTTTTCTATTTTTCCCTCTGCTTACCCAAAAAATACTTGCCATAATTCACCATGGTTTTTTCGCCATATTTTGTAAATATTATAAAAATTACGCGCCCTGCTGGAAAGCCCCATTTTGAAAGGGGGCTTTGCTTACATAAAGTTGCAGACTTTTACACATTTTACAAATTTGTGTATAAAAAGACAGCGTATCTTGTCTATTATATTACAAAACTTATAAAAATGCAAGCGTTTTTAATAAAATTTCAGCATATTCCTTTAAATTTCAACAAATTTATACATTTCGCGAAATTTTTTGGAGATTTCTTAAGACGCAAAAAATTAAGTGCATATTATAATTATTAATTTATCATTGAATTATTTACGGATATATGATATAATTATTGGTATCTTTGAATCAGGCAAAAAATTAAATAAAAGGCAGGGGATTTTTATAGATTACCAGCACAATGAAAATTATGACGGCGAATATGATGAAAATAAAGATAAAAAGCAATCCTGGATGTGGCGATGGTTTAAACGGATCGTATATTTGATGTGTATACTGATACTGTTAATTGTAGTATTCAGGCTAATATCTACAGGAGATCCAAAAGAATTAAAGAATTATATCGCAAAAAACGAAAAAATCGAGAGAGCTTATGCAAATTTAAAAGATGACTTTGTCATGTACAGGATAGATATACGGAATGCTTTCGCGTTGGGGGACGCGTTATTTGCCGATAAAATATATTATCTTGAAAGCGCGGAAAATCTGCAGTTGACTGTAAGGTGCAAAAACAACAGAATGGCGGATATAAATTCGGATTTAAACAGTTTGATACCGTTTTTTAAGTATTATCTTAAAGTCTCTGTTGTCGATAACGATATTGCTGCTGATGAAATAGACGAATACGGCGCAAATTCGGATTATGTGTTTTTAGAGGCGGACCAAACTGCATTTGGCAAAGATACGGACAGGTACAGATATTTTGTCCTGAGTTTCGACGACGTGAAAATAGATTACGCAAAAACAAAAGTTGAATTATATATGTGTGGAAACGGGGCGGATTTTGACGCTCAGATTTTAGAGGACGAATATATCGCCCGGTTTACTTTGTTTGACATAAACATGCCCAAAACAAAAATGCAGGTAAAAAAATTCAAGTTAAATTAGAATTTTAACATTTTATATTTACATTTTGTTATAAAATATGCTAAGATATAAGAATTAAAATATTATAAGAAACAATACAGGAGGATTTTTTAATGGCAAGAAAAAAGAAAACTATGGACGGAAACACCGCCGCTTCGCACGTCGCTTACGCATTTACTGAAGTTGCGGGGATATACCCGATAACCCCGTCGTCGGTTATGGCGGAAATGGCAGACGAATGGGCGGCTAACGGACTGAAAAATATCTTCGGTCAGACTGTCAAGGTAATGGAAATGCAATCAGAAGCAGGAGCAGCCGGAACTGTTCACGGCTCTCTGGCGGCGGGAGCGTTGACGACTACGTTTACAGCGTCTCAGGGGTTGCTTCTCATGATTCCCAATATGTACAAAATAGCCGGAGAATTGCTGCCCGGCGTAATTCACGTGTCGGCAAGAACGCTTGCAACTCATGCCCTGTCTATTTTCGGCGACCATTCGGACGTTATGGCTTGCAGACAGACGGGATTTGCCATGATGTGCGCGACCAACCCTCAGGAAGTCATGGATCTGGGAGCTGTCGCGCATCTGTCGGCAATTAAAGGCAGAGTGCCTTTCTTAAATTTCTTTGACGGGTTCAGAACAAGCCACGAAGTCCAGAAAATAGAAGCATGGGACTATGACGAGCTTAAAGAAATGATAGACATGGACGCCGTTCAGGCTTTCAGGGACAGGGCGTTAAACCCCGATCACCCGGTTTTAAGGGGAACTGCTCAGAACCCGGATATATTCTTTCAGGCAAGAGAAGCCTGCAATCCCTATTACGACGCGATTACAGATATAGTTATAAATTACATGGACGAAGTAAATAAAAAAGCCGGGACAAATTATAAGCCGTTTAACTACTACGGCGCGCCCGACGCTGAAAAAATCATAATCGCTATGGGTTCTGTCTGCGACACAATAGAAGAAACCGTTGATTATCTTAATTCAAAAGGCGAAAAAACCGGGCTTGTTAAAGTCAGATTATACAGACCGTTCAACAGGGATTTATTAATTGACGCTATACCCGACAAAGTCAAAAAAATCGCCGTGCTTGACAGGACAAAAGAACCCGGAGCTTTAGGAGAGCCGTTATATCTCGACGTAGTTACTGCTCTGACCGGCTCAAAATTCGCTAATATCCCCGTAGCCGGAGGACGCTACGGCTTAGGCTCGAAAGACACGACGCCTGCTAATATTATATCAGTTTACGAAAATCTCAAAAAAGAATTTCCGCAGGGTAATTTCACTATCGGCATAGAGGACGACGTAACTAATTTATCTCTCCCGATGGGCGAAAATCCCGACACTACCCCGGCAGGGACGGTTTCGTGCAAGTTCTGGGGTTTGGGCTCTGACGGCACAGTCGGCGCAAACAAAGACGCTATTAAAATAATCGGCGACCATACCGATAAATACGCTCAGGCATATTTCGCATACGACTCAAAAAAGAGCGGCGGCGTGACGATTTCGCATTTGAGATTTGGAGATAAACCTATACGCTCGACTTATTATGTCTCAAAAGCCGACTATGTCGCGTGCCATAATCCGTCTTATGTCGATAAATACGATATAACAAAAGATTTAAAAGACGGCGGAACGTTCGTGTTAAACTGCGCTTGGGATTTGGCCGATTGCGAAAACAGGCTGCCCGCGAAAATAAAACGCGATCTCGCGAATAAAAAAGCTAAGTTTTATACTATCGACGGCATAGGCATAGCCAGAAGCATAAACAAACGCGGCCTCGGCATGAATATGATTCTCCAGACAGTATTTTTCAAGCTCGCGAATATTATACCAATAGACGACGCGGTTAAATTCTTGAAAGACGCAGTCGTAAAATCTTATGGCAGCAAGGGCGAAGAAGTCGTAAACATGAACTATAAATGTATCGACGAAGGGCTTGTAAACGTAAAAGAAATAAAAGTCCCGGCAGAGTGGGCAAACGCCGTTGAAGATATAACCGCAAAAGAAATTGCCGGACGGCCTGAAATAACTGATTTTATCAGGGATATATTAAATCCTGTAAACGCTCAAAAAGGCGACGACCTCCCCGTCTCTATATTCAAAGACGCGGACGGCACATTCCCTCAGGGTTCGGCGGCTTATGAAAAACGCGGCATAGCAGTCGATGTTCCGTGCTGGGTTTCGGAAAACTGCATACAGTGTAATTTCTGCTCTTATGTTTGTCCGCACGCAGTTATCAGACCTCTCGCGATACCGGAAAACGACGAAGTTCCTGCTAATCTTGATACAATCGCTATGACCGGGGTTCCGGGATATAAATTCGCGATGACAGTCTCTACTCTTGACTGCACGGGCTGCGGCTCATGCGCGAATGTATGTCCGGGAAGAAAAGGCGAAAAAGCCCTTGTCATGAAGCCGATAGATTCACAGATGGATAAAAAAGATAATATAGAACTTGCTTATAAATATACAGACGACGAAACGGTTCTTGCGAAATTCAAGCCCGAATCAGTCAAAGGCAGCCAGTTCAAGCAGCCGTTGTTTGAATTTTCGGGAGCTTGCGCGGGCTGCGGCGAAACGCCCTACGCAAAACTTGTCACCCAGTTGTTCGGCGACAGAATGTATATAGCGAACGCTACGGGCTGTTCGTCGATTTGGGGCGGTTCCGCTCCGGCTACGCCTTATACGTTGAATAAAGACGGCAAAGGTCCGACGTGGGCGAACTCGTTGTTTGAAGACAACGCCGAATATGGATTGGGAATGGCTCTCGCAGTCGCTCAGAGACGCGATAAAGCGGCTGAACTTGTAAAACAGCTTATTGCTATCGACTACGCAGAGGCTGATATTAAAGAGGCAGGTCAGAAGTGGCTTGACACAATGAACGACGGAAATCTGTCAAAAGTATCGTCTGCCGCGTTAATCGCTGTGCTTGAGGATGGAATTGATATGGAAGGCATAGTTTGGGAAGGAAAGACTTATACAAAAGACGATGTATGTCCGTGTGACGCATGTACTCTTGCACGTCAATTACTCGCGATGAAAGACGTATTTATCAAAAAATCGTTCTGGATATTCGGCGGAGACGGCTGGGCGTATGATATAGGTTTCGGCGGACTGGATCACTCGATTGCAATGGGGCTTGACATAAATATATTTGTGTTTGACACAGAAGTTTACTCGAATACAGGCGGGCAAGCGTCGAAAGCTACCCCGACAGGCTCAGTCGCGCAGTTTGCGGCCGCAGGCAAAGGCCAGAAGAAAAAAGATCTGGCAGGTATCGCGATGAGTTACGGTTATGTTTATGTTGCTCAGATCGCAATGGGCGCAGATTTTAACCAGTGCATAAAAGCGATAGTCGAGGCTGAGAATTATGACGGGCCGTCAGTTGTGATAGGATATTCTACGTGTATCAATCACGGAATAAAACTCGGCATGGGCAATTCTATGGCGGAAGAAAAACTTGCGGTTGCGGCAGGGTACTGGCATTTATTCAGGTTTAATCCTACGCTTTTCACAGCGGGACAGAATCCGTTCTCGCTTGATTCAAAAGAGCCGACGGGGTCATTCATGGAGTTTATAAAAACTGAGAACAGATACAGCTCGCTCACGCGCAAGTTCCCTGAGAGGGCGAAAAAACTATTTGAAAACGCCGAAATTGACGCTAAATTAAAATATTCGAGACTGACTAAACTTGTGGATTATTATAATATTTAAAAAGATAAATAAAGATAAATAATACAAAAGGCGGGCGGCATTTAATGCCGCCCGTGATTTTTGTTTTATTCTAAATTCCATTCGCCGCTACTATATACCGTGTCAGTTAGTTTTTGAACTCCTGTCAATACAAGTATAATTCCCGCTACTCTATGTCCCTTTACTGAATATGATCCTTTTTCAACATCTTTATCTTTAACTTCCTCCAACAAATCTGCCGCTATCAAACTTTTAAGATGATGATATGCTTTGCCGCTCGTTTTCATGTCAAACTCTTCCATGATTTGCGCAACGGTCATAGGCTTTTTTAAGAGGGCGCACAGAATTTCCCAGCGTTGTTGATTGCCGAGGGATGATAAAACAACCGAAAGTTTCTCCTGCGGCATATTCATAAGATCATTTATACCATCGCGTAAATCCCACTTTGCTCCGTAATGTTCTCTCGAAAAAAAGCCATAATAAAACATTGCGCCTAATTCGTTATTTGTTTCTTTAGCCCATTCTCTTACGTCATCAATCTTTTTTTCATTTTCGGGATTCCATTCCCCTATTTTTGGTTCTTTTCTTGAAATAAGCAACTCTTTTATTTCTTTTAGCTGATTTTTTAACTCGTCGATTTCATTTTCAAGATTTCTTTCCATATAAATTTACCTCCATAAAATAACTAAATAAAATTTTAAATTACGTAATTGCGCTATTACATAATTATCATAACACACAATTTTAATTTTGTCAATACGTAATTACGAAATTTAAAAAATATTTTTTGCGAAACGGAAAGAAATAAAAAAGCCCTCTTTACGAAAGAGGGCAAGAGAAAATAATCTATAGCAGCGCAAAAAATTTACTCAAACTCGTCAATAACATAATTCTTTCCGAGAGTCGCGTCGTATTGGCAATAGCGCAGGTTTTCTATTATTTTTTCGATTGATTGTTTTACTTCGCCGCCCTCGACGACAGAACCGTTATCGTCAAGATAATATAGCGGAGTGAAACCGGACGTCGTACTTTTAATATCCGAAAGCATTTTAATATACGGCGGCTTTGGCAGTCCTGTTAAATCAAATATCTCAACAGTCAGCATTATCGGGGTTATAGTTCCGATATTGCCGGTTTTTTCGCCTGTGTTCGACCATATTATAATAGGCGTGAGATATTGGTTTAATATATCTTCCGGATATAATTCGGCGTTTTCGTCCAGCGCGTATAAATATTTGTTGTTGGCAAAAGAAGGGGCGTGATCGCCGAACATGATAATATAAGTGGGACGGCTTATGTTTTCAAAATATTCGGTCAGCGCGACAAAAGCTTCGGACGCATATCTTATGCCTTCCCCGAAAACCTCGCATACATCGTCGCTATTGTCCCCGTTTCCTGAAGTCAGATGAATTTGAACGTCAGGCTCTTTGTATATGCCTTTCCAGTAACCTCCGTGATTTTGCATAGATATAGAAAAATTAAATATGGGAACTCTGCCGTTATCCGACAATAATTCGTATTTGTCTATTATTTCGTTTGTAAGCGACAGGTCAGAAATAAAACTGCCTTTTTTATCTTCCGGCCTATTATATTTCATGTCTGTGTCAAAATATATGTTTTCAAAGCCAAGCAGCGGAAATACTGTGCTTCTTTTCCAGAACCAGTGATAATACGGGTGAATCGCGGATGTGCTGTAGCCCAAATCATTGAAATGCCACGCGAGCGACCACTGTTTTTTAGTTATATACTGCTGATATATTATAGAATTCGGGGGATAAAACATAATAGTTTTTCCGGTAAGAAATTCGTATTCTATATTTGAAGTGCCCCCGCCGAACAACGGCGATAAAAGCTGGCCAGAACCATGAGAGCCCATTAAATCCCTGACTGATTCCATAGGGTCCTGATTATACGCGACGCCGGTTAAATTATTATAGCAGTCCCAGTAAGATTCGTTCATGATTACAATAATATTAGGCAGTTCTTCAGGAAATTCGCCGTTTTCGCCGCTGCTGGCATTGTCATAACCGAGGGCTTCTGCGCTTGATAAAACTGCATTTTTGGAATAATTGTCCGGAGCGAAAACCAGACTGCGTTTAAAGCTGGTGACAAACCCAAGAATAAAACCGTTTTCATAATATTCTTTTTTTAAGTCCCACGTCGTGGACTGATATTTTTTTTCAAGATACGAATTAGGCGACATAATAATACTGTTAAAAGAAAACGCAAATAAAATTACGCCGGCAATGGGAATAGTGATTCTGGGAATCAGCGGGATTTTTACCCGTTTTATTAATATAGCGGCTATTATAAAAAATATAAAAACTAAAATCGCGAAATATACGCTGTTAGTGGGTTTTATCTCGTAATTTCCCGCAATATCCCCCGTTTCTTTTAATAATAATAAATCTGTAAACACAAAAGTTTCGTTCCGGTAAAAAACTTTGATATAATTAGTAAAAACAAATAAAATAACTGCCGGATATACTGTAAATAGAGGCACATATAAATAAAACGTAAGCAGATACAGGAGTTCGGCGACAGAAAAGACAATAAAAAACGAGAGAAAAGATACTGATTTATGCTGCCATAGCCATAAAAGTGCGCTTATTTCAATGTTTTTGCTGATATGAAACGAAAAATAAACCGCGGAAAAAGAGAGCAAAATTATATATAGCTGGCATAATATCAAAGCCGGTATTTTATTTTGCTTTTCTTGTATATTTTTTATTATATTTTTTAATTTGCGAAAGAAATTTTTTATCATAAAAATATTAAATCCATTTTAAAATAAAATAATACAAGGCTTATTTTTTGATTTTTGTTATTATACATTAAAATCAATGTAAAATAAAGGCCTTTTTGTAAATTTTCCTGTCGTTTATTATTTTATACAGTTTATACAATTATAATGAAAGTTAATAGATTATACAAAAAATATTTGAAAATATTATATATACTGAAAAGTAAGATATTAGGAAAGGTGAATGGGGAATATGGCAAATTACGAATATTATAAAATGTTTTGCAAAATAGTCGAATGCCAGAGCATATCAAAAGCCGCAAATCAGTTATATGTCTCCCAGCCCGCGGTCAGCCTCGCAATAAAACAGCTTGAAAACAGCCTCAACGCCAAGCTCTTTTTCAGAACGCAGAAAGGCGTGACTCTGACTACCGAAGGGGCAATGCTTTATAATTATGTCAAACAGGGATGCACGCTCATAAACGTGGGCGAAGAAAAACTTAAAGAACTTAACGCCCTTCAGGCCGGGGAAATAAATATCGGCGCAAGCGATATGACATTGAGATTTTTTCTGCTGCCGTTAATCGAGAAATTCCACAGGAATTTCCCGCTGGTAAAAATCAAAATCACAGACACCCCAACGCCGGAAACTTTGCAGCATTTGAAACAGGGGCTGATAGATTTCGGAGCGGTTTCCGAACCTGTGGATTTAAACAATCCCAATTTTAAGTTTAAAAGCGTGAAGTCGGTAAAAGATATACTTGTCGCCGGGGATAATTTTAAAGAACTGAAAAACAAACAAAAAGTCCCGGTTAAAGAATTGCAGAAGTATCCGTTTATAATGCTTGAAAACGGCACGAGCACAAGACAATACATCGAAAATTATTTCAAAAAGAACAATGTAGAGATCAATCCGGAAATCGAGCTTGCGACAAGCGATTTAGTAATTGAGTTTATAAGGCGCGGCATGGGGGTAGGCTTTATTCTCGAGGATTTTGTAGTCGAGGATTTAAGAAACGGATTTTTGAATAAAATTAATTTAATTCCCGAATTGCAGCCGAGGCAGTTTTATATAGCTACGCATTCGCATATCCCGTTAGCGTCGGCCGCCAAGAAACTGCTCGAATATAACGATATAGACATAAGCGACATGAACGCAAGATATGATTTGAATTTTACTGAAGAATCTGAAGAAGCTGAAAAAGAATCAGGAATGGAGAGTGAAGAATGAGTATCGGAAAAAATATAAATATAGCCGTTATCGGCACAGGATTTATGGGAAGGACGCACAGCTATTCGAGCGCGAATTTGCCGTTTTTTTACGAAAATCTGCCGTTTAAGGCTGTTTTGCACACAATTTGTTCAAGAGATAAGCAAAAAGGCGAACAAATCAAAAATAACTGGGGATTTTTAAACTCGGAAACAGATATAGATAAAATACTCAAAAATAAAGAAATCGACGTTATAGATATATGCACGCCGAATATATATCATTTTGATACTGTGATAAAAGCCCTCGAAGCCGGAAAAAATATATACTGCGAAAAACCTCTTGTAATATCGTCTGAACAGGCTGATAAAGTCATAGAAAAATTCGAAGAAATAAACAAAACAAAAAATCTGATATGTTCTATGGTTTTTCACAACAGATTTGCGCCTGCCGTATTAAAAGCAAAACAACTTATAAGCGATGGCAAATTAGGGCAGATTATATCGTTCCGGTGCGCGTACCTGCATAATTCAAATATTGACTTGAATAAAAACGCCGGCTGGAAACAGACTGCCGGAAACGGCGGCGGCGTTCTGTTTGATTTAGGCTCGCACGCTATAGATTTAGTAAGATTTTTATGCTGTGGGAATAACGGCGAAAACGATATTATCTCAGTCTCAGGGAAATCTCAGATATTTTTCCCCGTCAGAAAAGGCATGGACGGACAAGATTGGCATACTGACGCAGACGAGGCTTTTTATATCACGGCGCAGTTAAAAAGCGGCGCAACAGGCTCAATCGAGGCAAGCAAACTCGCGACAGGCACAAATTCTGATTTGTCGTTTGAGATATACGGCGAAAAAGGTGCGGTAAAATATAATATTATGCAGCCCAATTATCTTGAATTTTATGATAATACCAAGCCCGACGGCGATTACGGCGGCGAAAAAGGCTTTACTAAAATAGAGTGCGTTCAGAGATATCCTAAACCGGGGAATGTTTTCCCGGGGCCTAAAGCCCCTGTCGGATGGGTGAGGTTTCACATGCACAGCATGTATATATATTTAAACGGCGTTTATCAGAACAGCCTGAGTGAAATATCGCCGAGTTTTTACGACGGAGCGGCCGTGCAGAAAATAATTGAAAAAGCCCGTTTATCAGATAAAACCGGAAAATGGGAGACGGTTTAATGCGTTATGATAAATGAAATAAACATAATAGACGATAATATAAAAACGTGTTGTTTTACAGGACACAGGCCAAAAGCCCTGCCGTGGGGATATGACGAAAATAATTTGCGCTGCGTGTCTTTAAAATCCAAATTAAAATTTACGCTTGAGAGTTTGATTGTCGAAGAAGGGTATAAAAAATTTATCTCAGGTATGGCGATGGGCGCGGATATGATTTGCGCTGAAATCGTGCTGTCGTTAAAAAATATATATTCTTATATAAAATTGGAGTGCGCCGTGCCGAATTACGCGTTTACAGAGAGCTGGCCGGGTGAAGAAATCAGGAGATACAGCAGTATATTGACGCGTGCGGACTCGATAAGAATGCTAAGCATGAACCGGGTTTACAGCAAGCGCGATTTGATGATGCGAAATATATACATGGTGGATAATTCTGAACTTGTGATCGCAGTATATATCGACGGCGAAAGCGGCGGCACGAAAAACACGATTGATTACGCGAGGTATAAAAATAAAGAGGTGATAATAATTGAGCCGTAAAAACACAACAAAAATACAAAACTTAATCGAACGGGCGGAATCGGAAATTCTGCCGTATTTCGTGGAAATTGATAAAATTGCGTTCGCAAATCAAAAAAAAGTTTTAGACGCTTTTCAAAAACATAAAATTTCGGACAGCCATTTTAATTACAGCACAGGCTACGGATATAACGACAAAGGCAGGGACGCGCTCGATTTAGTATGGGCGGATGTTTTTGAGAGCGAAGCGGCGTTTGTCAGACCGCATATCGTTTCGGGGACGCACGCCATAACGATCGGACTGTTCGGGCTATTGCGTCCCGGAGATATAATGCTGTCAGTCACGGGCAGACCTTACGATACTTTAACGGGAGTGATCGGATACAACGAACGCGGAGACGATATAGGCGCGCTGACGGATTTCGGCATACGGTACGGTCAGGTAGAGTTACGCGATAATAAATTGGATTTGAACGAGATTGCCGGCTGCTTGAAGGATTATGAGGAAACCGAAAAAATAAAAGTTGTATTTGTTCAAAAATCAAAAGGATATAAAGACAGGGCGACAATAAGTTCGCGTGAAATCGGGGAACTTGTCAAACTTGTTAAACAGGTAAATCCCGGTATATATATAATAGTAGATAATTGCTACGGCGAATTTGTGGAAGAACATGAGCCGGCGTATTACGGCGCGGACATGATAATCGGGTCGCTGATAAAAAACCCCGGCGGCGGAATCGCGGAATACGGGGGATATATCGCGGGAACGAAAAACGCAGTCGACCTCGCATCGTATAGATTGACTTCGCCGCTTGTAGGGACAGAAGTTGGGGCGATGTTAGGACAGACTATAAATATATATAAAGGCTTGTTTTTCGCTCCCCATGTAGTCGCGCAGAGCCTGAAAACTGCGTGTCTCGCGGCTTATATTTACGAAAAAATCGGCTATGAAGTAAGCCCGAAATATTACGACGAAAGATATGATATTATCCAGACGGTAAAATTTAATGACGAGAGTAAACTTATAAATTTTATCAGAGGAATACAGTCGGGGTCTGCGATAGATTCGCATGTTGTCCCCGAACCGTCTGATATGCCGGGATATGACAATAAAATAATAATGGCGTCGGGGTCGTTCACTCAGGGCTCGTCTATAGAAATTTCGGCTGACGCGCCGATAAAGCCGCCGTATATCGCGTATATGCAGGGCGGGCTGACTTATGAATCGGGGAAACTGTGTTTGATGAAAGCGTTGGAGAGAGAGGATTTGTAGTGCATATCTCCAAAGCCCTCTTTACCAAAGAGGGCAGGGAGAGTATAACTACAAAGTTAAATAAAAATTTTAAGTGAAAGGGATATAAAATCATGAAATTTAAAGATTTAATAAATTATTTAGACGAGCAGTTTCCAAGAAGCCTGTCGATTTCAGGGGACAAAGACGGAGTTGAGGTTTGCGTTGACTATGATCTTGAGATAAGGCGCATACTGGCAGTTGTAGATATAACGTTTGAAGTTATAAACTACGCGATAACAAACGGATATAACTGTATATTGTCGCACCATCCTATGATTTACGAGCCGCTGAAAAAACTTGATTTGAGCAGTACCGCGATAAAAAAAGCCGTAATGCTGGCAAGCCATAATATCTGCGCCGCGTCTTATCATACAAGGCTTGATTCTGTAAACGGAGGGGTGAACGACAGCCTGTTAAACGCTTTTAATATTTCAAATAAATCGGATAATATTGAAAAAACAGAGTTTTTATACGCGCTTCAGGACGAAAATATCCCGATAGGCAGATTTGTTACTCTTGATAAAGAGATAAATTTATCTGATTTTATAAGTGATTTAAGAAAATCGCTGAGGAAATTTTATAAAATAAATTTTTCGTGCGATTTTGAATTCGGTATAAGTTGCATAAGCCGAAGCGGAAAAGTGAAAAAAATCGGGGTAGTGTCGGGCGGCGGAATGGATTTCGCCGAAGCCGCGGCAAAAATGGGAGCGGATACTTTTTTGACCGGCGAGGGCAAATACCACGGTATTCTTGACGCATACGAATCGTTTGATATGAATATAATAACAGCCGGGCATTTTGAAACTGAAGCAGTCGTCCTGCCGTTTATGAAAGAAAAAATACTCGATAAATTCCCGGAAGCGAAAATAGACTGTTTTATCGGGGAAATATAAATAAATTTATGAAAAACGATATGCTTTTATTCGCTCTAAACGCGTCTTTCGCGCATCATGCGCTTGGCGTTTTAACTCTTGCGGCGCATATAAATATAAGTATAAATTCACAGGTCTGCGATGTTCTGGAATGCAATATAAACGAAAGAGACGACGAAATTTTTTATAAGCTTTATAAAAATTCAAAAGATAAAAAGATAACCGGGTTTTCGTGTTATATCTGGAACATAGAAAAAATGCTGAAATTCGCCGGGAATTTAAAAAAACTTTTGCCTGAAATATATATTGTATTCGGAGGGCCGGAAGTGAGTTTTTATGATATAAAAGAATTTTATTCGCTCTATCCGTTTGTCGATTTTCTGATACAGGGCGAGGGCGAACAGGCTTTGCTTGAATTGTATAAATCTTTTTGTAGGGGCGATCCTTGCGGTCGCCCGCGTAAAAATTTGCGCGAATATATATCAAAGGCGACCGCAAGGGTCGCCCCTACGGAGAATTATTTATCGGATCTGTATAAAAATTGCGAAAATTATCATACTGTATATTATGAATCGTCGAGGGGATGCCCGTTTAGGTGCTCATATTGCTTATCGGGCATAGATAACAAAAAAGTCCGGGCAAAGAGCGTCGATTTAGTTATGGACGAACTGAAAATCATCGAAAATAAATATTATGACTGCGAAAATTCAAAAATAAATATAATAAAATTTTGTGACCGGACGTTTAATTTTGATATTAAAAGAACAAATGAAATATATAATAATTTAATTGAACACGCAAAAGAGTATCAAAAAATATATAATAAAAAATTATTGCCGTATCAGTTCGAAATATATCCGGTATTATTTGATGAGAATAGCTTTGATATATTAAAAAACGCTCCGAAAAATTTATTTCAGTTTGAAATCGGCGTGCAAAGCTTAAATTCAAAAACACTTGACGCAATAGGCAGAAAAAATTTTGATATAACTCAAATACTTGAAAATATCGCAAGAATCAAAAGTTTTGACAATATTCATGTTCATGCGGATTTAATCACGGGGCTGCCGTATGAAAATCTGGAAAGTTTCATAAACGGATTTAATTTATTATACGAAAAAACAAAAGTTGATTTTATACAGGTAGGATTTTTAAAACTGCTGCGCGGCACAAGAATACGGGAAGAAGCTGAGATTCATGGGTATATATACGAAGAAAATTCGCCGTATACTGTGCTGCAAAACAAATATATGAGTTTTGAGGATATTATTTTTTTACGCGATATAGAAAAAATATATAAAAGATATTTTTCAGGCGCATATATAAAAAGTTTTAATTATATATATAATATATATGAAAATATTTTTGAGATATTAAGGGTTCTTGCGGAATACTGGAGAAAAAATAATTTATTTGACAAACCGGTGTCTCAGAAAGTCGCGTTTGAAGCGTTTTTTAAGGCATTTGAAGAATCAGGGGATTTTAATAAAAATGATTTATGTTATTTGATTAAACTGCTTGAAAATGATTTTTACGAGCATGACGGCAAAAGGCTTAAATTAAAGCAATAAAAATATATAATAATGTCGTATTTTGTGCAAGATATATAATATATATTTATAAAATGATTGTAAATATATATATATTACACAAAATTAAAAAAAACAAAAAAAGAACTTGACAAACGATATAGATTTATGATATAATAGACAAGCTGCCCTTGCGAGAGGGAATAGAGCTGAGTGCCATTGAGGCGTGTCAATAAGCCCGGGAGGGAATGGAACCTTGAAAACCGAACAACGAACCAAGGAGAAAGAAAAGGTGGGAACAACGAAGAGCGGATAGAGATATTCGAGGAGAGGCGTTTCCGTCGAGAAAGATTCTTTTGAACAGGAAACTTTACACAGGAGAGTTACGGAAAAAAGCGTAACAAGCGCAAGCGAGAGCTTGAGAGGAAAGAAACTCTAAGGGATTAGAACAACCGAGAGGTTGAGATAATACGAGAAATTAGAGAGTTTGATCCTGGCTCAGGATGAACGCTGGCGGCGTGCATAACACATTCAAGTCGAACGGTGTCGTGTCTGTCACTGCGTGACAGGCAATTAAGAATGGGGAATTAAGGATTAAAAATGAGAAGATGGGAAGAGATAACAAACCATAGCTTACTCATAGGAAATTGTTAAGTAGGAAATTGTTAATTGCCGGGTCTGTCACGGAGTGACGGAAACGACATAGTGGCGGACGGGCGAGTAACGCGTGAGCAACCTGCCCCTTACAGTGGAATAACTATGGGAAACCATGGCTAATACCGCATAAAATAACCGCGTGGCATCACGAAGGTTATCAAAGGAGAAATCCGGTGAGGGATGGGCTCGCGGCCGATTAGGCAGTTGGCAGGGTAACGGCCTACCAAACCGACGATCGGTAACCGGACTGAGAGGTCGAACGGTCGCATTGGAACTGAGAGACGGTCCAGACTCCTACGGGAGGCAGCAGTGGGGAATATTGGGCAATGGACGAAAGTCTGACCCAGCGACGCCGCGTGAAGGAAGAAGGTCTTCGGATTGTAAACTTATGTCAGGGGGGAAGAAGAAAGTGACGGTACCCCCAGAGGAAGCCACGGCTAACTACGTGCCAGCAGCCGCGGTAATACGTAGGTGGCAAGCGTTATCCGGAATTACTGGGTGTAAAGGGTGTGTAGGCGGCTGCGCAAGTCAGAGGTTAAAGGTATGGGCTCAACCCATACATGCCTTTGAAACTGCGTAGCTTGAGTGTCGGAGAGGTAAGCGGAATTCCCAGTGTAGCGGTAAAATGCGTAGATATTGGGAGGAACACCAGTGGCGAAGGCGGCTTACTGGACGACAACTGACGCTGAGACACGAAAGCGTGGGGAGCAAACAGGATTAGATACCCTGGTAGTCCACGCCGTAAACGATGAATGCTAGGTGTAGGAGTGATAGCTTCTGTGCCGGAGTAAACACAATAAGCATTCCACCTGGGGAGTACGGCCGCAAGGTTGAAACTCAAAGGAATTGACGGGAGCCCGCACAAGCAGTGGAGTATGTTGTTTAAT